>Ga0209080_1000003_pt1 | contig 228847 bp, 238 predicted proteins | sample JNZ110809AmetaG_FD_184123 | JGI IMG/M metagenome (GOLD analysis project Ga0209080, IMG submission 184123) | Hot spring microbial communities from Jinze hot spring, China to study Microbial Dark Matter (Phase II) - JNZ 110809A (SPAdes) (version 3) ...
TGCAGGTTCTAGTAACGGTAGTCCCTCAACATCCTTGTAGTCTATTGCGGCTGTTAAACCAGAGCCTCCAGGCATCCTCCTACCGCCAGCACCGTTGTGCACCAAGAATGAAATAGTAACACCGTAATCTGGGTAAGTAACCTTCAAGCTAGCAATACCACTCAAAAGCCTATCGTGAGCATCGAGTAAGTTGAAGCTCACCCAGTAGACGTTGCAAGTCAATTCTAGCATTGGTATTTGTATTCCATACCATGGATGCGTGTCCCAGTTGTCATACTCTACTGGCTTGAAGGTTGTCTCGAGAACCTTGACGCCCTCGAAGGTTGCTTTAATGCTGAACGTAAGCTCAGTATTGTTATGCTTCGTTGGAAGGAGCATGACGTCGTCATAGCAGTAGGGGTAGTAATTCCACCAGGCCCCGATTATTGGTGACCAGTCAACGCAGCCATCAAGTCCTGTCATGGGTATCGTGTCTGTGGTAAACACGTAGTTGTATAGTGGGAAGCTTATCTCGACGTTAGCCAAGCTTAGGGGGCTACCACTTTTATCGAGAAGCCTGATGGACCCATAGACGGTATTGGTCTTCCCTACACTACTTAAATCGTAGATATTATCCCCATCTATCGTTCCAAACGGTTTCTTATCTACGTAGACCAGGTATCTTATTGATGGAGCACTCCACTCCCAGTATATTCTAAATTCGTAGTCGTCCAGTTGACCTTGGCCAGGACTATCGTCTATGGCTATGGTTGCAACCCTCATAATTGTCATGCCCTCCTCAATTCTTGCTTGAGTTGACATTAGCGTGCCATTAGCGTAGATGCAAGCTAATAGGAAGAGATCTCCTTGCGACGTTACTGGAATATCGTTTTGATCATATATATATATGACTGTTACGTAGTAGACTGAGCATTCTATATCTACTATGTAGTTAGCATCTATGTAATCTGCCCAGTCATAAGCTGATTGAGTTACGTTGAAGACCTTGATCATGCTTACAGGAGTTGTTGGAGTCCAGTAGACCGTGAATCTAATGTAATAGTTTTCAAGTGGCTGTGAGGTCTCTATGCTTATTGGAGCTGGTATCTTAAGCTCCTTTGTTAGACCTGTTGAGTCAGCACTGACGTCGTACATCATCTTGCTTGCGTTAACGTCTAGTATCTTCACAATAGCATATGGTAACCCCTCACCTGCTGAGTCTACTGGTCTTAGCCTTACGTTGTATATTGAGCAGGTTAAGGGGGTATTGTTGAGATCACTTAGCACTATATTGCTTGTGTAGTCTACTAGGTATGATACACCCCAAGTAGCGTTCCACCACACAGTCACGTTAACCTCTTGAGTACCAGCTATTGGAATATCTGTTATCGTGATGTGCCCAGTACCATTTGTTTTTCCTGTGAAGAGCTTGAAGTTCGTTGGATCTGTAGCGTTAACGATCTTTATAGTGACGGTCTCGTTGGCTAGTGGTATCACGTTAGTTCCGTTATAGCATTGCAATTGTATTGTAACTTTTGTTGGTGGTGCTTGAGCCAAGCATGTCGGTGCCATCATCATTATTAGAGCTAGGGTTATTGATAGTAAGGCTATGGCTGCTAAGTTTTTCTTACTCATACTATCACCTAATGTTTAATCTAAACTGCTGATTCTATGGTTTTAGAGTGGAAGGTTTTAAGTGTTCTGGCTGAGAGTTTCTATTCGAAGCTTTAGAACTGCTTTAAGCTACTTTGCTATTGCTTATAGTCCCCAGTTCTTGGTTGAAGCCCTTCTTGCCCGGTACAATCGTGTGTTTTTAATAGCTGTTGAAACGAGTTTTAGTCTTAGCTTTTTCTAAAGAGTTGAGGTTTCAACCCTACTTCTACTCTCCTAGTACCTCGATTAGGACCCTACGCCTTCTTGGACCGTCCATTTCCACTAGGAATATTGATTGCCAGGTGCCTCTAAAGAGCCTTCCATCTTTTATGGGGAGCACCTTGTGAGGTGAAATGAATGTTGAGGCTAGATGAGCTGAAGCGTTGTCATCTATTAAGTTGTGCTTCCAAGCTCCATTTCTGGGGAAGGTTTGCTCAAGCCACTTAACTATGTCCTGCTTCAACCCCGATTCGTCCTCGTTCACCACCATCGCAGCTGTAGCATGTGGAGCGTAGAGCAAGCATATCCCGTTTTTTACTCCACTCTTCTCTACGACCTCTTCAACCTGCTCGGTTATGTTGACTAGCTCAATTCTCTTAGACGTTGATAAGCTTAGCTCCTCAAAGTAAGTCTTCAAGTCTCACACCTCCTGAGAAAATTATGGCTTCAGCTTCTTAGGAGTAGCTGTGCTCCTAGGAACTTGTAATGGCTTTACTCATCTCTAAGGCCTTCGTGTCAGCCCTGCTACTAGCTGATTACTTGTGGTTAAGGTGTGCATGCTTGATTTGGCTCTCAACTTCTAATCTAAAAGAATTTATAGTTCGCTTAGACCCTACTTCTAAGGTGCTTTGTATGGTGGGCAGCTTCGATCCTAAGCTGTTTATTGATGAGAAGGTTGAGTGGCTTAGGAGGGAGATAGGCGAGGAGACGGCGATAGTAGCTCTATCAGGTGGTGTGGACAGCTCTGTTACTGCCGTTTTAGGCTTTAAAGCTGTTGGCAATAGGCTGAGAGCAGTCTTCTTAGAAGACGGGTTCATGAGGTTGGGTGAGGCAGATAGAGTTAAGAAGGTCTTCAGGGAGCTTGGGCTTGAAGTTCACGTTTTCGATGTCTCTAGAGAGTTCATTGGGGCCTTGAGGGGCATTAGTGATGCTGAGGAGAAGAGGAAGTGTTTTCGTGAGACCTTCTACAAGACGTTCTCTAGGATTGCTAGGGAGTTTGGCGCGAGAGTGGTCTTGCAGGGGACGATAGCTGCAGACGTTGTTGAGACTCAGGCTGGAGTTAAGACCCAGCACAACGTGCTGGAGCAGATAGGCATAGACCCCCTTACAAGGTATGGCTTCAAAGTCCTCGAACCCATCAAGGACCTCTACAAGGACCAAGTCAGGCTGGTCGCTAAGGCTCTTGGGCTACCAGACGAGATAGTTAAGCGTAGACCCTTCCCGGGACCAGGTCTCTCAGTAAGGATAGTGGGTGAGGTTACTGAGGAGAAGCTAGCAATAATAAAGAGGGCTACAGCCATAGTTGACGAGGAGCTTAAGGATGTGGAGTGCTTCCAAGCGTTTCCAGTGCTGTTAGAGGGGAGGGCTACTGGAGTTACCCACGATGGTAAGAGGAAGTACGGGTACATGATGGCCTTGAGGGTCGTTGAGTCGAAGGATGCTCTTACCGCGAAGTACGTGAGGTTGGAGTGGAGTAAGCTTGAGAGGGTTAGGGATAGGATTCTTGCGGAGATGCCTGAAGTCACGAGGATTCTCTACGACATCACCGATAAGCCTCCGGCGACAATAGAGTACGAATGAGTACGAGCATTTGAACAGTAGCGTGAACGTTTTTTATCTTCTCCTCCCAAAGAACTTATTAGAGCTTGAGCTTCATAGACAAGCTTCAACCCCTTTGTGTGCATGCCCATGACCTAAAGGCTTGAGTCCCTAAGTTCGTTTAAGTTTGAGAAGGAATCACATCTCATATGGCACAACAATCACGAACGTCTCCACATATATCTGTCCAAAGCCGGGATGATGGTACCAGCTTCCCTCCTTTATTGATGCGTAGAATACTTGGTCGTTCTGAGGCTCGATGTATACTAAGCCTTCAACGCACCTTATGGCGTTGAAGGCGTGGTTGAACTCTCTCCCCTGAGCATCCCTACCTAAGACTACGACTATCCCCACGTCCCAATGGTTCATCTTCGCCTTAACCGAGAGCATTAACGCGTAATCTCCACAGACGAAGTCCCACTTTGAATATGGAATCTTGTCTGTATCGTCTTCTGCAAGCCACCTCTTAAGATCGTTGATCGTTGGTCTTACAGTTTCATTTAACAATAATGGAGAGAACAAGGCGAAGTACATCTTATCGTAGGCTTCTTTAAGCTTAGCATAGCTTGCTGATAGTGCCTGGTGCTCGCTTAAAAGCACCTCATACCTCTCTTGAAGGTTCAAGTAGTCTTGAAGGTGTTGCTGAAGGATTGTGTAGTTCTGAAGTAGTTCTGTGTAAGTTTTATTGAGCATAGCGTAGGCGTCTTTAAGCTCAAGATGCTCGGATGTAAGCTTCTCGAAGCTATCGAGGAGAGTTGAGTAGCTGCCTTGAAGGTCGATGTATGATGCGCTAAGAGCTTCATGTCTCTTAGAAAGGTCTTCGTATTGAGCTTCAAGCTCTTGAAGTCTCTCTTTGAGAGTTGTTACTTCGCTTTGTAGAAGGTTGCTCATGTAGGTTGACAAACACGAATAGAAGAGGAGAGCAGATAGAGCAAATATGATGGCTAGGGTCTTCAACCCTCTAGGTGTCATGGCCTCTCCTCAGCCTTCAATAAGATCTTTGAGTACCTTGCTAATGAGAGTATCTCAAGTGGTTCACCGCTCTTCAATAGAGTCCAAGGTTCCTAGCTGTACATGAATGCTTGAACTTTAAGTGCTTTGCTTCCTCTAAAGTTGTGACCAAGATTTTTGATGCGCTTACTAAAGCTCATGGATTGTATGTTCGTGCAAAGTTTATCTGTAATTTCAGCTTAACTACTTACATGAGTTTTAAGGTTCGAGCTAAGAGGAGAGAGCCTAGGTTTCTTAGGATTGATGGTACCCCGAACTTCTCATCTAAAATCTACGAGAAGCCTGGTGAGGTTGAGATTATTGCTCGTAGGCCTGTTGTAACTGCTACTCCGACTACTAGGGTTATAGATGCTCTCAGGATTATGGCTTCTCGCGGCTTTAGGAGGTTGCCAATAGCTTCAGTAACTGGTAGGCTTATGGGGATAGTTACAGCTATGGACTTCATGAACTACTTTGGTGGTGGAGAGAAGTTTAACTTGATAGTTAACAGGCACGGCTTCAACATTTATAGTGCCTTCAATGAAGCACTTGAACCCATAATGACTAAGGACGTTGTGAAGGCCTACGTCGATGAGACTTTTGTAGACGTACTTTCTAAGATGGTTAGATATAATGTTGGAGCGATTCCGATAGTTACTAGAGAAGAGAAGGTTTTTGGGATAATAACTGAGAAGGATGTTGTCGATCATTTAGCGGATAAGATAACTGGTAAGACAGTCGAAGAGGTTATGACGAGCGACGTGGTTACCATAGGCCCGAACTTCACTCTTTATGATGCCTTGAGGACCATGGTCTCTAATGGTTTCAGGAGACTGCCAGTAGTAGATGATGGAGAGCTTAGAGGAATAATAGTGGCCATGGATGTGGTGAGGTTTCTAAGCTCTAGTAGAGTATTTGAGAAAGCGAGATCAGGTGATGTGAGGGACTTTTTGAGCGTCAAGGTCTCTGAGGTAATGACGAGAGAGGTGGAGACCATAGCTCCAAGTAAGGATTTAGGGGAAGCTGCTAGGTTAATGAGGAGTAAAGGTAAGGGCTCCCTACTGGTAATTGATGATGGAGAGCTTAAAGGGATAATTACTGAGAGAGATCTTGTTATCGCAATAGCTTTAGAGTAGCTTTTTAACTATTCTTGCTCCTTCCTCGAAGGCTTTCTGGTTAATCTTAGCAGCATCTTTTCTAAATGTCCTCGAAATAGCCTTCATTATGGATTCTTCACTTAGAGCTAGTTTACCAGTAGCCCAAGCTGACCCCAACATAACTATGTTAGCAGATTGAGGAGAGCCTATGCTACTGGCTATTTCGTGAGCATTAATAACATATACTTCTCCAGCTATGCCCTTCAGTTCCTCTAGTATTGCCTCTAAGCTTGGGTATTGAAAGTCTAATATCATTGATATGGGAGGAGGAAGGGCATTGCTATTCAACACTACAACCCCTCTTTTAGACTTTAAGTACTGCAGCACCTTCAAGGTCTCTGATAGCTCGAGCGATATGACCATGTCTGCTGAGCCCTCCATTACTAATGGTGAGCTTACCTTCTCCCCTATCCTGACGTGACATACGACTGAACCTCCTCTCTGAGCCATACCGTGAACCTCTGCCACCTTGGTATCGTAGCCCTCTATGATGGCTGCCATACCCATTATAGATGCTAGCGTGAGTATTCCTTGGCCACCAACACCTGATAGCACTATGTCCACATGCTTCACGACCTCACCACCTCAATAGCTTTGTATGGACAAGATCTCTCGCACAATCCACATCCGGTACACGTATTTTCATCTATTACGATCTTTCCAGCTCTAGGTATCAGGGCTGGACATCCTACAAGTTTTATGCAAGTCATGCAGCCCTTGCACTTATCAGTCTCTACAGCTCTCTTCTCAAGCTTTACTCTTCCAAGCCTACTTTCTCTTAAAAGTGTTAGAGAGCAGGCTCTTCGAGAGACTATGACTGCTGGTCCTAATCCCCTCTTAACATGCTCTATTGCTTCGATTATGCTGGATATCATTAAGTCTACATCGTAGGGGTCTACGACCTTGCAGAACTCTACTCCACACGCTTTAGCTATGTCCTCGGGTAGCACTCTCTTGACTTGCTGCCCCATGGCATTTACACCGGTAGCTGGGCTCGGCTGGCCTCCAGTCATGGCCGTGAAGTTGTTGTCCAACACTACTAGTACGAAGCTTGAAGGATTGAAGACCGCGTTTATTAGGGCCGGTATGCAAGCATGGTAGAAGGTTGATTCGCCAACAGTTGCTATGACCACCTTGTCTGTGAACTTAGCGAAGCCGCAAGCTAAGCCCACGCCCGCTCCCATGCAGATCGTTGTGTCCACAAGTTCTAGCGGTGGATAGTAGCCTAGCGTGTAGCAGCCAATGTCACTTGGATATATGGCTTCGACCTTGACCTTCTTGACAGCCATCTTTATGGCGTAAAACGCGCTCCTATGAGGACAGCCAGCACATAGTATTGGAGGTCTTAATGGTGCTTGGAGCTTAACCTTGATGTCTGGTAGCTCAACGTTTACACCTAGAAACGAAGCTAAGCCTTTTAATACTCTAAGTGGCGTTAACTCGCCAGCTAAGGGAATCAAGTCCTTTCCGTGGACTCTGACTCTCAACTTTAAATCGTGGCAGAGAGCTTTAACTTGGAGTTCTACTAGGGGCTCCAGCTCCTCGACGACTAGGACCTTCTCCTTGTCTTCTAAGAATCTTGCTACGAACTCCTTGGGAATGGGATGTATTGTAGAAAGCTTTAGAATCGAGGGTTTATAGCTCAAGTCAAGGTTGTCAAGAGCATCAATTACGTAAGCGTAAGCTAAGCCGCAAGCTAAGATCCCTACTTTCGACTCTCCCTCTACAGCGTTAAAGCTGGAATTATTGAACTCCTTCTCAACAGCATTTAGTCTCTCGATTGCCTCTAACCTCATGCGTCTCGCGTTGGCTGGAAGGCAAACGTATTTTTCGGGCTTCCTCTCAAAAACAGCCTTCTTACTAGATCTTCTTACAGAACCAAGCTTTACTGGTCCTCTAGAGTGGCTTAGTCTCGTCACGGTCCTCAAGATTATTGGGGCTCCATACTTCTCGGATATTTCGAGAGAGTATATGGTCATGTCCTTAGCTTCTTGAGGTGAACTGGGTTCAACAACTGGTATGTACGCGTGAAGCCCGTAAATCCTGTTGTCCTGCTCGTTCTGAGAGCTGTAGCAGCTTGGGTCATCTGCTGATACTATTACGAAGCCTCCTCTAACTCCTGTATAGGCTGATGTGAATAGTGGATCAGAAGCCACGTTTAAACCAACGTGTTTCATAGCTGTTAGAGACCTTAAATTACAGTAGGATGCTGCTAAAGCAACTTCGAAAGCTACCTTCTCATTGACGCTCCACTCAACGTACAAGTCATAGTCCTTAGATAGCGAAACTAAAGTCTCAATAACCTCAGTGGATGGAGTACCTGGATAGGCTGTAGCTACCTTGACGTCTCCCTCAATAGCGCCTCTAGCTATAGCTTCGTTACCGAGCATTAGAACTACTTCCTCTCTATCCTCCCTCATGAGCTGATCCCTAGCCTTTCCTACGCTTAAGAACTAGGAGTTAAAAGAGGTTTCTCTTATAATTTCCGAGGGATTTAACGATCTTATTAGGAGACCTTAGAGTCTCTCAGATAAGGAGTTACCTTTCTACGATAAAAAAGAAGAGTTAATTGAAGTCTTCTTATTTAACACCTGCTCTGAAGAAGTGGCCGTTGGGGCACTTGAACAGACCAATGGTTACAGGTTTTCTGCCCTTCGGTGCTAGAGTCCACGTCTTTGTTGGAGTAGCAACCTCAGCACCACACTTTGGACACTTGGCCATACTCATCCACCGTGATAATGGTGGAAACTCATGTTTTATAAATGTTTCTCTATGATGTTCAAGTTAAAAGTAGTTGTATAGAAAGTTTTTGTTTTCAAAATTTTCGTAGTTTTTAAATCTTTTTTAAAATTTTTCGTTTGAGAAATTTATATTTTTGCTTAGAAAGCTTTAGAAAATTTGTTTTTAAAATGGAAAAACTATCTTTTTCACGATTTTTATTTAAAAATTGTAGAAAGAACTTTTTATGTGTTGTAGAGTTAATTTGATTTCGTCAATCAATTAAATGGCATTATCATCGACCTTGCTTTGAAGCCTTGGCTCTTAGTCGCCTCTCGAAGTGTGATGTGAAGTTTTCGACTGTTGCCTAACTTAGTTGTTGAGGTTACGGTGCTATCAGTGTTCCAATTTCCTCTCCTCTTATAGCCTTCTCTATGTTTCGAGGGTTCAAGCCGTTGACTATATGCGTTGCTATCTTTGAGCGTGCTATAACTTGAAGTGCTACTGAATCTATTAACTTGTAGCTTCCTGGTTCTGACTCCATCTTTAATATCTCCATTAACTCCTTCATCGTAACTCTCCTTAATAGTGTAGCTTGAGGATTCTTTTTCGGGTCTTCAGAATACAAACCATCTACGTCCGTTGCTACTATCAGCTTTACGGCTTTTATAGTCTCAGCAAGTAGTGCTGCCACTGCAGTTGTTGATTGTGCGGGGCTTACTCCTCCCATTACATAGATGGAGTCTCCAGGCTGATCAACTGAGAAGAGGTAGTCCTTGAAGAGGGCGTTGACGCCCTTAGTTCTTAAAGCATAAGTTAGGAGCTTTGCGTTAATCTTTGTTACTTCAATCCCCATGAGGTCCTGGAGAGCCTTAGGAGCTCCTAGAGCAGCTAGTAACTCGATGTAAAGCCTTGCTACTCGACCTCCTCCAACGACTGTGTGTATACTAACTCCTTCCCTCCAGAAGTTTGTTACTAGGTCAACGTAACTTGAAAAAACTTTTTTCCTTATTTTGCCCCTATCGTCTATTAGGACGTGCCCCCCGAGCTTGACTACGTAGCTTTCGCGTATCCTCATAGCTGTAAGTGACTAAGTTCTTTTCTAGTAATAAACTTTCAGAGTTAATTGTTGCAATTCTTATCGAGGAGCATACCTCAAAATGGCTGCCATGCCCTTAAAGGACTCTAGAAAACCCTTTCCTTCCTCCGTTCCACTAGAGATGATTTCAATCTTGGTGTTAAACGTCTTTGAGAGCTCTACCAAGTACTCTATCACGTCTCCTTGCTCTATATTAGTTACTTGACCGCATACAGGGCACTTGGAGTGTGCCCCCTTAAACTCCTCTACTTCATCCTCCCTTACGAGGTCTTCATTAGTCCATCCACAGGTACTGCAGGAGACCTTTACGTAGCTTAGTGGGACGTCCTCCGATACTATTAGAGTGTCGACAACCCCCTGTTTTAAGAGATAGTAGACCTCTCTGTATCCATAAGCGATTAAGTCGCTCTTCTTAGCTAGGTATTCTAAGAACTTCTGAATAACCTGCTTTTCGTGAACGTACCTCATCCCTTCTAAGAGGCTTTGCGCCCTTTCTATAACCTCGTAGACCCCTTCTTCTCCTGTGTATCCTACATCTACTATCCCTATGACCATCCTCTTGAGGTCGTAGGGCAGGTAATCACCATCGTAGAAATCGTTCTTCGTTGGACCTGGTCCTCCAAGGATTATTCCCTTGAGGTCTTTAACCTCCGAGAATAATTTTTGAGCGTATTCTCCAGCTCTCTTGTAGAATTCGTGAGCCATTATTTCTATCACTCTCTCAAATCTTCTAGCTGACTGACCTCCAGCACTATGCTTTCCAGGTACACCTGAGGTTATTTCATCAAGAATCTTTAATCTCCTGCCTGTAAGGAGAGCAAAGGTTGCACTGCTCCTATCGATTACAATGATGCCGTAGCTACCCTTCTCCTCGAGCATTTCTTCTAATATCTCTGTGTGAAAACGCGAGTCACATCGGTATAGGTATGTGTTTATGGGCTCTGGAGGCTCTATGACGTAGACCTCCATCTTCTCACTACCTGGAGGACCTCTAGGAATGTAACCGGCAAATATCACTAGCCCGTTCTTAGGCGTTGAAGTGAATAATTTAAGCCTCTGCAAGGTTACGGTTAGTGCATCAAGCACGTGATGCCTTGTGGTCCTATCCTTTATGTTAGCTGCTGTAGATAGCTCCTCTCTTAGAGCTGATGTTACCTCGCCAAGCGGTCTACCAGCTGGTATGTAGAGTGATATGAGCTCTGTTCCCCTACCCATCTTGGACTTTAACTCCTTGACTAATCGTTCAAGCTTAACCTTGTCTATGCTTATCGTCATCACCTTCTCTCAGCTTCGAATTTGAACTTTATTTCTGGATACTCATTTACGGCTATCCCGTCCTCCAAGTTATCTACTACTACCAACTCTTGTGCTCGACACGTCCCCTTTATGTCCTCAGCTCCAATCCTTATTGAGTCCATGAATGTGGAGCTGCCTATCCACAGGATTCTCAATGGATGACCTGGTGATAACCTGTTTCTTACCTTAGTCCTCCTCACAGCTGCTATAGTTGCCACAACGACGTTTCCCTTAGCTTCAAGATCTTCGTCGAATTCGCATTCCGATGGAGTTGGCCATGAAGTTAAGTGGATGCTCTCAGCTCCTACTCTTTCTTTGAAGGCAGCATGATATATCTCCTCAGTTATGAAGGGACAGAAGGGGGCTAAAAGCCTTAGTATTATGTAAAGAGACTTTGTAAGCGTATATTGAGCAGCTCTCTTGCTTTCAACTGTGCTCTGCCAATAAAGCCTGTACTTTACGGCCTCGAGATAGTGGTCGCAGAAAACGTGCCACACAAAGTTTCTTAGAGAGTCGAGAGCTTCGTTGAATCGCATTTCCTCCATGGCTCTAGTTACCTGCTCTATGAGTCTCCTAAGCTTGGTTAAGAGCCATAAGTCTAAGACCTTCAGCTTGCTGGGCTTAGAGTAGTTGTAATCCGTTGTATTCGCTATTACGAGGCGTGAGGCGTTCCAAAGCTTTATTAAGAAGCGCCAGGCGTAATCGACATCCTCCCACCTAAACCTTATATCGTAGCCTGTCGAGCCGCTAGCAGCCCACTGCCTTAGAGCATCTGCACAATACTTTTCAACAACTTCTTTAGCCTCTATGTAGTTGCCGTAGGACTTATGCATCATCCTACCATCAGTTCCTCGAACCATACCGTTGATAAGAGCCACCTTATAGGGGATGCGATTGAAGAGTGCTAGGTGCCTTACTAGTAAGTAGTAATCCCACGTCCTTATGATGTCGTAGCCGTTAGGTTGCAAGTCGTTCGGGTAAAGCTTACTAAACAGCTCTACATCATCAGGCCACCCCGCTATTACAGCGCAAGTTATTGAGGAGTCCATCCAAGTATCCATTACATCGCTCTCGCCTAGAAAATCACGTGAACCACATTTAGGGCAGCTATCAATAGGTGGCTGCTGCTCTCTAGGATCTACAGGAAGCCACTCTGGCTTGGCAACTATCACGTTATCACACTTTTTGCAGTACCAAACTGGTATTGGTGTTGCGAAGATCCTCTGTCTCGATATAACCCAGTCCCACTCAACGCTTCTAACCCAGTCGATGAATCTCTGCTTAGCGTACTGAGGAATCCAAGTTATTTCGTGAGCCTTCTCTTCAACTAAGTCCCTCAACGCCGTTGTTTTCATGAACCACTGAGTTCTGGGTAGAATCTCTATTGGTGTGTGACATCGCCAGCAAGTTCCTACGTGCTGAACGGTTTGCTCCTGCTTTACTACTAGGTTAAGTCTCTTCAGGTCATCTAGGATCTTCGCACGAGCCGCTTCAACAGTTAGTCCCTCATAGGGACCTGCATTGTCGTTCAACTTTCCATCCTCAGTTATTGAGATTATCAATGGCAGGTTGTGGCGCTTCTGCCACTTCACGTCAATCTTGTCTCCATACGTGCAGACCATGACTACACCAGTTCCAAAGCTCATGTCCACCTCTTCGTCAGCCATTATAGGAACCATCCTCTCAAAAATTGGGAGTTTAGCCTTAAGCCCCACGTAGTCTCTATACCTCTCATCGAGTGGATTGACAAAGACCGCTACACAAGAAGAGAGGAGCTCAGGCCTTGTTGTAGCTATGATTATTGGGTCTTTGCCTTCAACTTCGAAAGCTATGTAGTTTAAAGTGGTGTTCCTCTCAACATATTCTATCTCAGCTTCTGCTATAGCTGTCTCACATCGAGGACACCAGTTTACTGGATGCTCTCCTCTGTATATCAATCCCTTCTCGTGTAGAAGAACAAAGGATAGCTGAGTCTTCCTCCAATAACTTGGGTCCATGGTTTTATACTCCAAGCTCCAATCAATTGAGAAACCTAAGCGCTTGATGGCCTCCCTCATCGGCTTTATCCACTCTTCAGTCAGCTTTACACAGAGATCCTTGAAGCTCTTCGGATCAACATCCCTCTTCCTAATGCCCAACATGCGCTCAGCTCTAACCTCAGTAGGCAGTCCGTGGCAATCCCATCCTTGAGGGAAGTAGACATTGTAGCCTTGCATCCTCTTGTACCTAGCAACAAAGTCCATGTAGCACCAGTTTAAGGAGTTGCCTACGTGAAACTCGCCACTAGGATATGGAGGAGGGGTGTCTATGACGTATACGGGTTTGGCTCCTAACAGTGATCGATTAAAGGAGTATATCCCCTTATCCTCCCAGCACTTAATCCACTTTAGCTCACAGGCTTTTGGATTGAAGTTTCCCAGATCCCTCATCTTCACGCACCGATGCAGCTACGAAATATTGTTAGGTTTTAAGGAGAACTACAACTTAAACCCTTAGCTTAAATGCTTAAGCAAGGTCTTAGTGGACCGGGCGGGACTTGAACCCGCGACCTCCCGCTTGCGAAGCGGGCGATCCACCAGGCTGATCTACCGGCCCACTTAAATGAAGTTGGTGGGCTCGGGGGGACTTGAACCCCCGACCTCTCGGTGTCTGACATAAGTTATCAGCCGAGCGCTCTGACCATGCTGAGCTACGAGCCCAAATGAGACACTCAGGTGAGAGCCCTTAAAATTTTGCTCATAAAAAAGAAAGGAGGAGAGACAAATCGCCGCGCATAGACCTATGCACCTCTACCCGCCCGTGGACTCAAGTATGGCCTCGGGCGATTGGGAGCGGCAGGCTCAACACCTCGGCCTTTCGGCCTTGGTGCTTACACCCCCGCCCCATCAACCCCGTCTTCTACGGGAGCCCTCGTCCCGTAGGCCTATAGCGGTTGCCCGCTATAGACCCACGCGGGAATGGCCGCCTCGTCTCGGGGAGGGCTTCGGGCTTAGATGCTTTCAGCCCTTATCCCTCATGGCGTGGCTGCCCGGCGATGCCCTACCGGACAACCGGTAGACTAGAGGCCACGGCGTCCCGTTCCTCTCGTACTGAGGACACCTTCCCCTCAGGCGGCCAGCACCCCCGGCAGGTAGAGACCGACCTGTCTCACGACGGTCTAAACCCATCTCACGTTCCCCTTTAATGGGCGGGCAGCCCCACCCTTGGGGGCTTACAGGGGGTGAAGACTTAATCGTCAACGAAGGCAACACGCCATTAACTTGCTTAAACGAGCAGGTGAACAAAGTTTGAGAACTTCATTGCTATGAGACTTACATCAAAACCCTTTAATGTTTCGATGTAAGGTTCACAAGTATTTCGAATATACGTTGAACGTGCTAAAGTGTTAGGAGAGTCTTAATGGTCAGTTAGAGTATTGATGTTTAACTTGTCTCCACCCCTTGCTGCACCCCCAGGATGGGAAGAGACGACGTCTGGGTACCAATCCGCGGGGTCGATGTGGGCTCTCGCCCGCGACGAGCCGGTTACTCCCGGGGTAACTTTTCTGTCATGCCCGGCCCCCACCGAAAGGGGCACGAGCGTTCGCTAGGCCGCGGTTTCCCGGCCAGACCCCTTGCTTTCAAGGGTCTGGTCAGGCCGGCTTTTGGCCTTGCCCTCTACGGCGGGGTTCTGACCCGCCTGAGCCGACCTTTGGGCGCCCTCGATATCCTTTCGAGGGCGTGCCGCCCCAGCCGAACTGCCCACCTGCCGTTGTCCCGGGGCTTAAGCCCCGGTTAGAGGTACGGTCACCAGTGGCTGGTGTTTCATTGGCGCCTCTACACCCCCCAGAGAGGGTGCTTCACTAGCTCCCAGCTACGCTACGCACCAGCAACCGTACCCCAGCGACAGGCTGCAGTAAAGCTCCACGGGGTCTTCTCGCCCCACCGGGGGTCCCTGGACTGTGCACCAGGAGGTGGGTTCGCCGGGCCCCGGGCCGGGACAGTGGGGACCTCGTTGATCCATTCATGCGCGCCGGAACTTACCCGGCAAGGCATTTGGCTACCTTAAGAGAGTCAGAGTTACTCCCGGCCTTCGGCGGCGCTTCGCCCGGTTGAACCCGGGTTTCACGGACCGCCAGTGGCCAGGATTCAGCCCCCGTACACACCCTTTCGGGCTTGCGGGGACCTATGTTTTTATTAAACAGTCGGGTCCCCCTTGTCACTGCGACCTAGGGCTCCAGGCTTTCACCCAGAGCCCCAGGCACCCCTTCTCCCGAAGTTACGGGGCTAACTTGCCGAGTTCCCTGGCCCGGGGTGATCCCGACACGCCTTAGGCTACTCACCCAGAGGCACCAGTGTCGGTTCTCGGTACGGTCGTGGGGGATCCTTCCCAACCCCCTTTTCATGGGCCCCGGGAATTAGCCGAACCACCCATACGGGCGGCCATTCCCCCCTTCGCCTGGTTCTCGCCTTTACGGCACTCCCCAGGCTTCAGGGGTTAGACGGAGCGGCGGCCCCGCTCGGCCTATCCCGAAGCGTCGGAGGCTGGGCTTGCGTCGCCGCATTCGTACCCCCACGGCGCCGGAATATTAACCGGCTTCCCTTTCGGCGGCACCGACTTAGGGCCCGCCTTAGGACCGGCTAACCCTCAGCCGAGGACGCGTTGCTGAGGAACCCTGGCCCTTACGGCGGCCGGGATTCCCACCCGGCTAGGCTGCTACTACCGCCGGGATCAGCAATCCCAAGTGGTCCACCGGACCTCACGGCCCGGCTTCTGCCCACTCGGGACGCCCCCCTACCGGATGACCCCTTATTGGAGTCCCCCGGGGTCTCGGCGGCCGGCTTGAGCCCCGTCAATTTTCGGGGCCCTCGGCCTCGGCGGGTCCGCTGTTACGCGTTGTTTAAAGGTTAACTGCTTCTAAGCCTACCTCCCCGCTGTCTCAGGCCGAGGACACCCTTTGCCGTTAACACTTAGCCGGCACTTAGGGGCCTTAACCCCGGTTTGGGTTGTTCCCCTTTCGGCGTGGAGGCTTACCCCCCACACCCGACTCCGCCCATCTACGGCGCTGGCGGATTCGGGGTTTGAATGGGAGACTGAGCCTTTCGGCCCTTGGTCCCCCAATCAGTGCCCTACCCCACCAGCCACCTCCAGGCGGGCTGGGCTGCGACCCACTTCGGGGGGAACCAGCTATCACCGGGCTAGATTGGTCTTTTGCCCCTAGGCCCAGGTCAGGGGAACGATTTGCACGTCAGAACCCCTTCGGGCCTCCACGGGGCTTTCGCCCCGCTTCACCCTGCCCAGGCCTAGATCGCCCGGTTTCTGGTCTTGCAACTGTGGCTCCAGGCCCTCAACGGACCTCGCCCCTCGCCAGTATTTACCTCGCATGAAGATATTCATCAAGATCGTATCTTCATGCAAGGCAGGGATACTGGCTGCGGGCAAGTCGGTTTCCCTACGCCTTCGGGGTTTAACCCCCTTAGACTCGCCACAGTTGCAAACTCCCCGGCCCGTGTTTCTAGACGGAAGACCCGACCGCGGATCCTCCCGCCTCGTACTCACCCGTTGCCGAGGCTTTCCTTTGGCGGGAGGCCTTAACGGCCGAGTCTCCTGTAGCCGCCTGGTTTCAGGCTCTTTTCACCCCCCTCTCGGGGTGCTTTTCAGCTTTCCCTCACGGTACTAGTGCGCTATCGGTCTCGAGACGTATTTAGTCTTGGAAGTCGATGCCTCCCAACTTCCCACGGCAAAACCAAGCCGTGGTACTCTAGAACCCGGATCATAACCCCACCCGCTTACGGCTACGGGGCTATCACCCTCTATGGCGGGCCTTTCCAGGCCACTTCGCCTTCACGGGTTAGGGGTGTCACCGAGCCCCAATAACACCACACCCCTCTCGACTCTTCGCCGAGAGGTTTGGTTTGGACTCTCCCCCTTTCGGTCGCCCCTACTTAGGGGATCCCGATTGGTTTCTCTTCCTCCCCCTACTAAGATGTTTCCGTTCGGGGGGTTCCCACTCGGTACTCGTAGCTTCACGATGTCAGCTACTTTCCCGAGCGCTACGGGCTATTAACCCGTAGCAGGAGGTCCCATTCAGGAATCCCCGGATCAACAGCTGCATGCGCTTACCCGGGGCATATCGCCGCTTGCCGCGCCCTTCGTCGGCGCCCGAGCCGAGCCATCCACCAGGCGGCGTCCGTGCCATCCTCGAGCCCACAGGCTACGGGCAGTGCATAGGCCCATGCGCGGCGATCATAGCTCATCGAGACTCGCTCCGCCCTTCACCCAAGAAGGTTACCCTCTTGGGTTGCATCAAGAAGTCAAGTAATCATGGAATTATATTATTTTGAGGTGGGGGGCGAAGCCCGCCCCTAAAAGTATTAAGGAGGTGATCCGGCCGCAGGTTCCCCTACGGCCACCTTGTTACGACTTCTCCCCCCTCGCCAAGCTTGAGTTCGACCCGACCCCTTACGGAGCCGAGCCTCACTCAAGCTCGACTCGGGTGGAGCGACGGGCGGTGTGTGCAAGGAGCAGGGACGTATTCACCGCGCGATGGTGACGCGCGGTTACTAGGGATTCCATGTTCGTGAGGGCGAGTTGCAGCCCTCAATCCCAACTGAGGCGGGGTTTATGGGATTACCTCCCCCTTTCGGGGTCGGAACCCATTGTCCCCACCATTGCATGCCGCGTGTAGCCCGGGGGTTTCGGGGCATGCTGACCTGCCGTGGCCCCCTCCTTCCTCCGGCTCAGCGCCGGCAGTCCCCCCAGAGTGCCCGCATCCCCGCAGGGATGCGGTAGCAACTGGGGGTGGGGGTCTCGTTCGTTGCCGAACTTAACCGGACACCTCACGGCACGAACTGGCGACGGCGATGTACCTCCTCTCAGCGCGTCTGGCAAGGTCGTCAGCCTGGCCGTCATCCTGCTGTCGCCCCCGGTAAGGTTCCCGGCGTTGACTCCAATTAAACCGCAGCATTCACCCCTTGTGGTGCTCCCCCGCCAATTCCTTTAAGTTTCAGCCTTGCGGCCGTACTCCCCAGGCGGCGGGCTTAATGGTTTCCCTGCGGCACTGGGCGGACTCGAAGTCCGCCCAACACCTAGCCCGCATCGTTTACAGCTGGGACTACGGGGGTATCTAATCCCCTTTGCTCCCCCAGCTTTCGTCCCTCACCGTCGGGCGCGTTCTGGCCGAGCGCCTTCGCCACTGGTGGTCCTCCCGGGATTATAGGATTTCGCCCCTACCCCAGGAGTACCCTCGGCCTCTCCCGCCCCCTAGCCCAGCAGTATCTCCCCCAGCCCCACAGTTGGGCTGTGGGATTTAAGGGGAGACTTGCTGGACCGGCTACGGACGCTTTAAGCCCAATAAGCGTCCCGACCACTCGCGGGGCTGGTATTACCGCGGCGGCTGACACCAGACTTGCCCCCCGCTTATTGCCCCCAGCTTGTTACACTGGGGAAAAGCCACCCTCTTCGGGTGGCACTCGGGGTGACCCCGTCGCGGTTTCCCGCATAGCGGAGGTTTCGCGCCTGCTGCGCCCCGTAGGGCCTGGGCCCTTGTCTCAGGGCCCATCTCCGGGCTCCCGCTCTCACGGCCCGTACCCGTTATCGGCTTGGCGGGCCGTTACCCCGCCAACTACCTGATGGGCCGCAGCCCCATCCTCGGGCGAACCTGAGGAGCATGGCCTCAGGCCCCTTTAAGCGATGGCCCATTCCAGGAGCCATCGCCTATCGGGTATTAGCCCCAGTTTCCCGGGGTTATCCCCGTCCCGAGGGTAGGTTGGCTACGTGTTACTGAGCCGTGCGCCACGCCCCACCATGGCCTGGAGCGTACGACTCGCATGGCTTAGCCCCACCCCGATAGCGGTCGGGTCCGGCAGGATCAACCGGAGTCGAGGATACGGCCGCAAGATTTATGGCGGGTTCATCTTTACTGACGGGCTTCGCCACCCCACGTCGGACCCAAACATCCGAGCTCCACAGGGAACCCGGTTTGTTTGGATCCCCACTAGTATCCCACGGCTGGAGGTCGAACTCTCATTCTAGGGGCGAGAGAAGCCCCTCATAGTCCGTTCGACACCGCCACCGTGGCGCATAAGGAATAGTGATTAGACCCTATATATTGTTTACGTCACATGAGGTTGACTGTATCTTCAATAGGAAGAACGTAGAGGTTCAATGTACAACTAATGAGGTGCCGGGTGAGGTTCGTAATCCCCCTTCTGTTTAGGTAACATTCGACTATGCGGCTTACCGCTCGTCGGGGACCTCATCACGGTACGCCTTATTCCGCGCGGAGGTCGCCACGTTTCAACGATTCCACTAGCGTCCTCAAGGTTTTAAGCCCATCATAGCCATGTGCTAGTGGACGTGTCGTTTCTTAGGCTTTACCCCCAACCTCTCGGTTGACACCTTACGGCGCCGCGCTCCCCGATGGAGGGGGACTTTCCTCAGGTGCTAAGGCACCCGAGAGTTACCCGACCTCTCCCGGCACCTCGTATAAAGAGAACCTACTTCAGGTATTTAAGCTTAGAATATACTTGTTCCCCAGGAGCTCGGGGTTGAGAATTGCCCTACGATGTACTTCACATAGGTGTTGACAGTGTAGACTCTTTAAGTGGTGGATGTACAACCCACTTTTTGTTTGAGGCTCTAAGGGAGATAATGAGGCGCTTTAATGATAAAGTCAAGTTACTCGACTATCCAATACTAGCAAGGTTGAACCCCAACATTCCTTGGAAGACTCGTGGTAATGGTGCTGTGTGCTTAAGGTTAATGGCTCAAAGCAATGTGATCTCATCGATCGAGGAACTTCTAGCGTTAATGCTTAAGAGCTATACTCAAAGTTACCATGACTGCGATCCAGCAATAGCCATACTACATGGAGAATTGCACAAGGACTTCTTAGACTTCTATGAGAAAACTTTGAGACGTGTTGTGGCCCTACGTGAAGCTTTAGAACTAGCACAAAGCCACGACGTCAAAGTAGTTAAGACCAGGAGTGGTCTGGGCCTCATAGGTGCACTAGCAGCTATAGGTTCTCTCACTGAGGGAGATTACACCTTCGAGATCTTAGCTTACAGATGTGAGGAGGAGACGAGACTCTTGGACTACAATAGCGTGTGGGTCATGGAGTTTGAGACTTGGCCCTACACATTCAATAACATCGACCCAGAGACTGGGAGAATACTTCTAACACCTCGAGGTCCTGATCCAGTACTCTACGGCGTAAGAGGAGAGAGCCCTCAAGTTCTACTCAAAGCTTCAAGTCTCCTAAAGGTGTACAGCAAGCCTATTGGCTACTTGATTATTAGGAGCAATCAGGGCACTGATTACCACTACTTAAGAGTTAAGAAAGTAAGGGAGGTAGAGCCCTACTCCTCAATACTCTTAAGGGGTGAAGTTGCATCGAAGCCTAAAGTCATAAGCGGGGGGCACGTGGTCTTCAAAGTATCTGATGGCGTAGAGGAGCTGTACTGCGTCGCATACAAGCCATCAGGTGATGTGAGACGAGCATCAGAGAAGCTTGAAGTTGGCGATGAAGTTGAGGTCTATGGAGGAGCTAGAAGACTCTTAGGCTTAGATGCCCTCTCCATAAACCTTGAGAAGCTCATGATTCTGAGAGCAAGGGAGAAGGTGATGGAGATGAACCCGTTGTGTCCTAGATGCCGAAAAAGATTGAAGAGCTTAGGAAGGGGAGGAGGCTATAAATGCAGCAGATGTGGATTTAAAACTGCTGAAGCAACTAAGCTTGCTTCAAGAATATCAAGGAAGGAAGTCGAAGGAATATACCTACCTCCTCCAAGATCGATGAGACACCTAGCAAAGCCTTTTAGAAGGTACGGTCTTGAGAAGAAGGGGGTTTACGAACTCGAAGAGATGAAGTTAAGGAGGGTTCTAATGGTTGGGCGGTGAGGACATACCTAGAGATATAGTCCTTATACGCATGGGAAACATTGGGAGAGTTTTTAAGTGCAAGTACTGTGAAGCCATATTCGTTGGTTTAAGTGATGCGAAGAGACATAGCGAGAAGCCTGATCCTCAATGCCTAAGTTTAAGAAGAAAAGAGAGAATTCCATAACTAAACTAAGCTTCAAATAGGCCTCCACCAGCTGGAGGAAATATCGATATCGTTGAGCCATCCTTAAGTTTCGCTTTTAAACCACCTAAAAGCCTACAATCTCTTCCATCTACAAACACCTTTAAGTAATCCCTTAAATTTTCGCCCTCAAAGATCAATTCCTTAAGCTCAGGCTTCTGCTCCACAAGAAGATCAAGTAGTTGTCCCAGCGTAAAGTCCTCGCTCAGCTCCATCTCCACACTCTTCCAGCCTACCACATTCCTCAGAGACCCGTAAACCTCTACTTTCACCCTCACGATAGAAACCCTCAATTACACTTTAAAAATAAGGAGAAATAAAAAGTCGCTAGGGACCTGGTTTGAGTGGTTACAGTGGCAGGATACTAGAGGTAGACTTGAGTAAAGGCGACGTAGCGGTCGTAGATCTCGACTGGAACGTAGCAATGAAGTTTATAGGCGGTAGAGGGTATTCAGCAAAGCTTCTCTTTGACGCTTTAAAGCCGGGTATTGATCCACTGAGCGAGGATAACGTGCTAATATTTATGACCGGCCCGCTCACAGGGACTAGAGCTCCAGCATCAGGTAGATTCGTTGTGTCATCGAAGTCTCCATTGACTAACACGATCTTCGACTCTAACTGTGGAGGATCCTGGGGACCTGAACTGAAGAAGGCTGGGTTTGACGGCATAATCATCAGAGGTAGAAGCTCTAGCCCAGTATACTTGGTGGTCGACGACGGTAAAGCTGAGATTCGAGATGCAAGCAAGATATGGGGACTTGAAACCGATGCTACAGAGGATGCTATAAGAAGAGAGTTGGGGCTTGAGAAGGTCGAGGTGTGTTGCATAGGTCCTGCTGGAGAGAACCAGGTTAGAATGGCTTGCATAATAAGCAATAAGCATAGAGCAGCTGGTAGAGGCGGCTTGGGCGCAGTCATGGGCTCTAAAAAGTTAAAGGCCATAGCAGTCAAGGGCACCGGTGAAGTGAAGGTTGCAAACCCGAGAGCATTCAATGAAGAGGTTAAGAAGACACTTGAGGTCTTAAGAGGGAACCCAATTACTGGAGATAGCCTTGGACGCTATGGCACAGCGTTTCTGGTTCACTTGATGAATAAGGCAGGAGTTCTTCCATCCTATAACTTTACACGAGGTTTCTTCGATAAAGCAGAGGAGGTTTGTGGGGAGAGAATTACTGAAACCATGCTGGTAAGAAGAACCGCATGCTATGGATGTCCGATAGCTTGCGCTCGCTCAATAAAATACAAGGTTGGAGAGGAGGAAGTAGTATCTTCAGGGCCTGAGTATGAAAGCGTATGGGCCTTGGGACCTAACTGTGGTATATCAGATATAAACGTCATAGCACGAGCAAATGACTTATGCAACAAGCTAGGTCTCGACACCATATCAATTGGAAACACTATAGGATTCTTAATGGAGTGCTATGAGAAGGGGCTTTTAAGAGGGCTTGGCGATGTAAATTTAAAGCTAAGCTTTGGTAATGCTGACGTACTGTTAAAGCTTATCGTTGACACAGCCTGCAAGAGGGGTCTAGGAAGAATTGCAAGTGAGGGAGTTGATCGAATAGCGAAGATGATAGGTGCTGAGGGTATAGCTGCTCACGTGAAAGGATTGGAGCTGCCGGCTTACGATCCTCGAGGGGCAAAGGGCATGGCCTTGGCTTACGCAACATCCAATAGAGGGGGATGCCACTTGAGAGCTTACATAGTGATGAGTGAGATACTGGGCATACCAAGGTACATAGACCCCCTCTCCTATGAAGGTAAAGCCGAGCTCGTTAAGAGATTGCAAGATGTCTCAGCTGTAATAGACTCTTTAGTGGTGTGCAAGTACACCATGCTCGCCTTATTCTCGACATTAGCCTATGAGGCAACGCATTACGCAAGGCTATTAACAACGGCGACAGGTTTCTACGTTGATGAAGAAGAGTTCTATAAGATAGGAGAGAGAATATACAACTTAGAAAGGCTGTTTAACGTTAGGGAGGGGTTCAATAGATCACACGACACTCTACCTCCTAGGTTCTTAAGCGAGGGATTGAAGGAAGGAGCTGCAAAAGGAGAAATAGTTGATTTAACGAGGCTGCTCGACGCTTACTACATGATTAGAGGCTGGAACTATAATGGAATACCTATGGACAAGAAACTTCAGCAATTAGGCTTAGAACCACTTTACAAAGGACCTAAGCTTCAAGTAGCGATAGATGAAAGATACTTGAAGGATGGTCTAAGCATAGCTGAAGCATGCTACAAAGGAGGAGCTGAGATTCTTGAAGTTGGAACACCACTCATAAAGTCTGCTGGCTTAGAGGCAGTAAGGGAGTTTAGAAGAAGGTTTCCCTACGCTACTATAGTTGCCGACTTAAAGACGTTTGACACTGGCTGGCTTGAAGTTGAGTTAGCTGCTGAAGCTGGAGCGGACATAGTTACAGTGCTAGGCGCCACTGATGACTATACTATCAAGGACGCTGTTGGTGCTGCTCGAAAGTACAACGTCAAGATCATGTGCGACCTCATAAATGTGCCGGACCCCGTATCTAGAGCAAAGGAAGTAGAGAGACTTGGATGCGACATAATTTGCGTCCATATGGGTATAAGTGTGCAGATGAGGGAGAGAGATGTGACAAAGAAAATGGAGCTCTTAGAGGAAATAGTGAACAGCGTAAAGGTTCCAGTAGCCGTAGCAGGTGGTGTAAGGCTCGAACACGTGGATGAACTAGTTAAGAGAGGTTGCAAGATAGTAATTGTTGGCTCAGCGATAACAAGATCGTCAAACCCTGAGGAAGCAGCTAGAAGATTTATAACCAGGATAGAGAGAGCTTACTCTTCTCTCAAGGGTTCGTATTAGCTATTAGAGGCCATCGACTTCTTTAGCTTGTACTCTAGACAAGCCTTTAAGAAGCCGTAGTATAGAGGCGACGGTCTATTAGGTCTCGACTTAAATTCTGGATGTGCCTGAGTAGCTATGAAAAATGGATGATCCTTGAGCTCTATGAATTCTACTCTTCGCTTATCAACGCTATAACCTGAGAAAATCATACCATAGCTCTGAAGCAATGACCAGTAAGCAGGGTTTACTTCATACCTGTGTCTATGTCTCTCAAATATTATAGGTCTTCCATAGAGCTCATAGACCTTCGTCCCTGGTTCAAGAACAGTAGCTTGAGCACCCAGTCTCATCGTACCTCCCATTTCCTTAACATAGTGTTGCTCCGGCAGCAGGTCTACTACTGGGTGGTTTGTAGAAGGGTCAAGCTCAGTGGTATTTGCATCTTTGAGACCCACCACATTCCTTGCGAACTCTACAACGGCTAATTGCATTCCAAAGCATATTCCCAAGAACGGGATCTTGTTCTTCCTAGCATACTCGATGACGGTCATCTTTCCTTGAGCTCCTCGTGCACCGAAACCTGGTAGAACCACTATGCCATCACAATAGCTCAGAGTCTTCTGATACTCCTCAGGCATTCCCTTATCGCATTCAAGCTGTGTAGCTTCGAGCCAAATCATGTTGACCTTTGTTTCAAGGAAAGCTCCTGCATGCTTTAGAGCTTCTATTATGCTTATGTAGGAGTCCTTTAACTTTGTGTACTTCCCACACATGCAGACATCAACTTCATACCTAAAGAACTTGTGCCTTCTAACTATCTCTCTCCATGAGGACCAATTCGCTTTAGAAGCATTTAGCATTAACCGTTTACATATGTAGTCGCCCATTCCCTGTTCGTCTAGTACTATTGGCAGTTCATATATGCATTCGACGTCGTAAGATGTGAAAACCGCTTCCTCGGGGACGTTACTATAAAGCGCTATCTTCTTTTTTGAATCTTCATCAAGCTGCTGTTTACACCTTGCCACTATAATGTCTGGCTGTATACCGATGCGCCTTAGCTCTTGCACGCTATGTTGAAGGGGCTTTGTCTTGAACTCTCCAGTCACTTCAAGTATTGGTACTAACGCAACATGCACGAAAAGCGTGTTTGAAAAGCCTTCCTCAAGCCTCATCTGCCTTATAGCTTCAAGGAAGGGAAGCCCTTCGATGTCTCCTGTCGTACCTCCACACTCCACAAGTGTTACATCTACATTGCTTCTTTGAGCAACGGATCGTATCCTCCTCTTCACTTCATCAGTTACGTGAGGTATTATTTGTACACACTTGCCAAGGTACTTACCCTTCCTCTCAGCCTCCACCACCGCCATGTACACTTGACCAGTTGTGATGTTGTTGTCCCTCGATAGTTCTATATCGAGAAAGCGCTCATAATGACCGAGATCAAGATCTACCTCACCACCATCTTCTGTTACAAAGACCTCACCATGCATATATGCCCGGCTCTAAGCGTATGCCTAGAGCCTATGGGTTCATTGTTCCAGCATCAACGTTTATGTTTACCCGGCCATAAGGCCTATGGGTCTATTTTTATTGCTGTTACTGAGAAACCTCTGACTTGGAGCATCTTGCCTATAGAAGCTGTTACTGCTCCCTTACCTACGCTTGATAAAACACCCCCCGTAATGAAGATATACTTCATAAAAATCCACAATTGCGTTACATCTTTAAGGCGAGATAAACCTTACGTATTTTAACTGATCATCTTACCACCTTAAGCTTAAAGTACATATATTCAATGCTAACTTCAAGGATCTTTCTCCAGAGACTCTATTCTTAACCTCAACTTCTCAATGATTTTAGAGTTATCAAAGCTTTGTAGAATGGCACCACACTTAGAGCACTTAAACTGATGATCCATAGCTTTATCAAAGGTCACTCTCCCGTTACAACCATTAGGGCACACAAAAAACATGTTTTGCTGTTCGTATAGGAGTCTTTCACGCAACCTGTTGAGGACGTGCCCCTTCCTTTCCTTCACCATCCTCCTTAGACCCTCTCCATTCAAAGACCATATGTAGAGGTGGTAACCTCCTCTCTCACTAGCTTCTCTTCGATATGTAACTATGTGCTTATCCAGTAAGTCGTACAGAATACGCCTAACCTGATTAAGTCTCATCCCAGTTTTTTCAGCTAAAACTTCATCGCTCACCTCTTTTTCGTTTAAAAGCACCTTAACTACCTTAACAGCATCTTCACCAGAAAGAACAGCAATAAGTCTCAATAATACGTCTACAGACTCTTCGCTGTACTGCGCTGATGCTATGAAGGCCATGAAGTTCTACCACCTAAGGTTACACTGATCTAACAAGTTTAAAAATGCTGACTCAGTTAACAACGAGTGTGAGAAAGATTATCGTGTTAAGATACGGTCATAGACCTGTAAGAGATAGGAGAATAAGTACTCACTTAGCACTAGTAGCTCGAGCCTTTGGAGCCCATGAAGCCTGGTTTGACGAGAAGGATGAAAACATAGAGAAGAAAATATATCAAGTAAATAAGACGTTTGGTGGAAGCTTTGCTGCGAAAACAGGAGTAAATGTTCCAAGTACGATAAAGGAGCTAAAGATGAAGGGTTTCTGCATAGTTCACCTGACCATGTACGGCATTCCTCTTCCTCAAGTTATAGGAGAAATTAGAGGTAAGGATAAGCTACTGATACTTGTAGGGGGTCCAAAAGTACCCAAGTACTTCTACGAAGTAGCTGACTACAACGTCTCCATAACCAATCAACCTCACAGTGAAGTAGCTGCCATAGCAGTATTCTTAGATTGGCTTTACGAAGGTAAGGAATTTGGTTTAAAGTTTGAAGGAGGTAAAATCGAGATTGAGCCTAGCTGCAGAGGTAAGAGGGTCAAGATCTTAAGGTGACGACGTTGTGGAGAAGGCAGTGATAGTTGGAGTTTTCTCAATGAAAGACGACTTCAGGCTTAAAGAGATTGAAGAGTTGGCAAGAAATAGTGGGTACCTGATAGTCAATAAAGTCATTCAAATAAGGAAGACACCCCACACAAGCTACCTAATAGGACCAGGAAAGCTTCAAGAGCTTAAAGATAGTCTAAGAAAATATGGCATCAAAACGGTGATCTTTGCCAATGAGCTAAAGCCTGGGCAATACTTTAGATTGCAGAGAGATCTAGGCCTTGAAGTAGACATCTTAGATAGAGTCCTCTTAATCTTAAATGTCTTTGACAAAAGAGCTTCAACATCTGAAGCAAAGCTTCAGATAGAGCTTGCGAGACTAAGGTACACCTTGCCGTGGGCACGAGAACTTGTAAGATTGAAAGGTTTTGGTAGTGAAAAAATGGGTTTTGGATCGCTTGGAGGCTATCCATACAAAGCTTACCTATCTTTTGCTCGACGAAGGATTAAAATAATAGAGGAGAAGTTAGAGAGCATGAAGAAGAAGCAAGAGAAGACAGTATTTCAACGTAAGAAGATAAACCTCCCCATAGTTGCTTTGGCTGGCTACACACAATCCGGTAAAACCACACTATTCAACCTTCTAACGAAGGAGGGCAAAGTAACGGGGCTTGGACCGTTCACTACACTTGAGACATGTGCTAGAAGGGTTAACGCTCATGGCAGAAGCTTCATAGTTGTCGATTCTCTTGGGTTTATTGATGAAATGCCGCAATTAATACTTGATGCGTTTCATGCCACGCTAGTGGAGTTAAGATTGGCTGATTTAATAGTGCTACTCATCGATGCATCTGATGCCCCCTCGACCATAGATAGAAAGCTCAAAGGCTCCTTATCAATAATATCGGAGATAGGTGGTGACAAACCCTTGATTATAGCGATTAATAAGATGGACTTGATAGGTGATTCAAGGCTTGAGAACTCAGTAAGGCTCGCAAAGAGCTTAGCACCTAGTTGCGACTTAGTGCCTATAAGCGCTAAGAAGAACGTCAATGTAGACTTTCTTTTAAAGAAGATAGTCGAAAAATTGAGTATGCAGTCAAGTTAGCGATAGAGGATTATTCCTTGATTATTTGCGTTCTCTTATTACTGCAACATCGCCCAACGTTAACTCAAAGTTTTGAGGTCTAGGCACTTCTTGCTCCTGACGAACCTCCTCATAAAGCTTTATCTTCAATAATCTCTCAAGCTTTTTAGCCAGCTCTAACGTTGGTGTCATGCGACCACTTTCTAATCTTCGGATTATAGACTCCTTTTCGCCTATTAACCTCGCTAAATCTTCTTGAGTTAAACCCATGCTTTCTCTAGCTTGACGAATGAGGACATTGTAGTTGCCCACTAAGACCATGTTCTCCAGTTCTGTCCTCACCTCCCTACGCTTTGGTAATTGTTGAAGAGTAGCTCGTTGAGTAGCGGGTTTTACGGTAGAGCCATAGCGAGAGCATCGGTGGCATACAGTTAATTGCGCACCTTCAATCCAAGATTTTATCGGCTTTCCGATTATCGGCTTGCCGCAAAGCTCACATATCAACCCTTTAGCCCCCTAGGGACTAGGTATTAATTTACAGATTGAAGTTAAAATGTATTGTGGCTGGCTTGAATGAGGAGTTTCTGGCAAGACTGGTGAAGGTACGAGCTGACTATCAGTTTGGAGCTGGTGCTGGAGAAGCACTAGTCTCAAGGGGGCTGAAGGTAGAGACATCGAGGAGAACTGGAAAGCCACGGTACGTGTATGACTCTGAAGGAAGGCTTTTAGCAACAATCAGGTGGAATGATGGCTTTCTAGCTTTAACGATTGAAGGAGCTAGAATATTGCAAAAACACTTCAAGAGGCCAAAGCTTAGAGTGGTAGTTAAGAATGAGATTAGAGATTTCATAAAGCGAGGAAGGAGTGTCTTTGCAAAGCACGTAGTTGATGTAGACCCTGAAATTCGCTGTGGAGATGAGGTTCTTGTAGTGGACGAAGAAGACAACTTGCTCGCTGTTGGTCGAGCCCTGCTATCAAGCTACGAAATGCGAGCATTTAATTCGGGCGTAGCCGTGAAAGTTAGGAGGGGAGTAGAGAGTGAAAGGGATAAGCCCAAGAGAACTGCAGAAGATGTTACATGTAGTTAAGAAAGCTGGGCTTTCAATTGAACAAGTTGAGGGAGTTGAAAGTGTCGTATTTAGGCTTCGAGATAAAGAAATAGTAATTAGGAATCCTCAAGTAACCAGCATGAAGGTTGGAAATCAAACAATATTTCAAGTAACTGGTGAGGTTGAGGAGAGATCTTTAGTCGTAGAAGAGGTAAGCATATCTGAGGAAGATGTTCAGCTCGTTGCCTCTCAAGCAGGTGTAAGCCTCGAAGAGGCTAGGAAAGCATTGAAGGCGACTAAGGGCGATCTTGCCCGAGCAATCCTTTACTTAAGAGGTATGTAAAAGCATCACTTCCTTACACGCTTCTTCTTTAAAAGCCTTAATCGAAAAATGTCTTCGCGAGCTCGCTCATCCAAGTACAGCTCTATGTATTTGATATTCCTTTCTATCGTTGGTATGACAACGTTCTCGAGAGCATTAACTCTCCTCTTAGCTTTCTCAACTTCTTCAGCTATCCTTCTTGCAACGGCTTGAATTTCAGCAAGTCTTATAACTGACATGAAGGCATCTCTAAACGCTTTAGTGGCTTCATCAAGGTAGGATGATGTGCCAATTAAGTTGTATGGTGGTGTGTTCGCGTCTACCGATGGCAAGACTTTGAACATAGGCGTTACTACACCCATTATGCTTCGAAACTTAACATCTATGGTTACTTGAGGTTTCAGGCTTGCTACGATCTCATTAAGCTTATACATACCTAAATCAGCTTTTGCTAATGCTAGATAGCTCATCGCATTCTCCATCTTCTCCCTAACTTCAAGCATAACTGTTTGGTATTCTTTAGCTAGAGAAAGTAGCTCCATGACTAGCGCGTCACGCTTCTCTTTCAGAAGGGCAAGACCTCTTTCTGCTAACCTTTTTCTTCTACGTAAGTTTATTAACTCCATCCGCGTAGGCTTTAATTCAACCCTAGAGCTCAATTACCTACGCACCAGCTTCTCAAGGAGACAAGAAGCTTATTTAAAGTTTAAAGCCGGAGAAATGATTGGTGCTTGAAATGAGTAACTCCTCACTTTGCATAGTTTATGATGATGTGTTCTTGAAGCACAATACTGATCCTTACCATCCTGAGAGACCTCAAAGGCTAATAGACGTGATGAGGGTGCTGAAGGAGGGTAATGTGCTGTCTAAGGTTAAAGTTGAGAAGGCCGTCAAGGCGTCGATAGATGATGTACTTGCAGTTCACGATGAAGAATACGTTAAGTACGTGGAACGAGCCATTACAAGTGGTAAGAGGTACTTAGATCCAGACACGCAAGTATCAAAGGAAAGTTTTGAAGTAGCACTTTATGCTGCAGGATCAGCAATCTTGGGGTGTAAGAAGGTTTTAGAGGAAGATTACGATGTGTGCTTCATCTTAGAAAGACCTCCTGGGCATCACGCAGGCAAGTCGGGAGCAGCTCTAGGAGCACCGACCTTAGGTTTTTGCTTATTTAACAACGTTGCCATAGCAGCAAAATATCTAGTGAACGAGATTGGATTAACGCGAATAGCAATATTCGACTTTGATTGTCATCACGGAAATGGAACTCAAGAAATATTCTACGATGACAAATCGGTGTTGTACATAAGCACCCACCAGGATGGAAGAACTGCTTACCCTGGTACAGGGTTTATCAATGAGGTAGGTGAAGGAGAGGGTGTAGGATATAACATAAACATCCCATTGCCTCCATTCACTGCTGACGACTTATATAAAGAGGTGTTAAACAAAGTAGTAAGCAAGGTTCTCAGAAAGTATAAGCCAGAGATATTGTTATTGTCTGCAGGCTTTGATGCACATAAAGATGACCCAATAACATCCATGAACCTATCGCTGAACTCCTTCCTAGAGATAGCTGAGTTGGTTAAGAGGTTGAAAGAAGAGGACGTGACAAGAAAAGCTATCTTCGTACTTGAAGGAGGCTATGGTCCAGGGCTTGCACAAGGGGTACACAATATCGTTGCTTACTTCACGAACATGCCGCTAATAAGGGAAGCCGAAACCTCTTCAACCAATAAAGTGAGAGCAGAAGGATTAAGAGTGATAAGTGAGGTCTGCGAAGAAGTTCTAAAACCCTATTGGGGGTTAGAGGCTTGCTAACAGTAGTTGTTGGAGGCTTCTTTGGAGACGAGGGAAAGGTGTTAGCCCCCTAAAAGGAAAAATTTGTGCCTACCTATCATTAAGAGACGATGTTCGAGTAGCCGTAAGAACTGGATCAGTCAATGCAGGTCATACTGTAACTTATAATGGTGTAGAGTACAAGTTGAGGATGATACCTTGCGGGTTCGTAAACCCCAATGCGATACTCTGCATAGCGGCTGGAGCCAATATTAGGATAGACGTCTTAATGAAAGAGATAGAGCTAACGAAAGCCAAGGACAGGCTTAAGATAGATCCTCAAGCATCCATAATCGAAGACGAGCACGTGAAGAAGGAGAGAGAAGATGCTTACTTGATCTCTAAGATAGGCTCAACAGGACAAGGAGTTGGAGCAGCTATGGCTGATAGAGTGAGAAGAGTGGCTAAGCTTGCTCGTGATGTGAAGGAGTTAGAGGAATATTTAGACGACGTCCTTATGATATTGTGGAACACGTATCAGCAAGGTCACAACGTATTACTTGAAGGAACTCAAGGATACTACCTCTCCCTTTATCATGGGACTTATCCATACGTCACCAGTCGAGATACGACTGCATCAGCTATCTGCAGCGAGGTGGGTATAGGGCCAAAGATGGTTGATGAAGTGATCGTCGTCTTCAAGTCCTATGTAACTAGAGTTGGTGGAGGACCGCTTCTCGGTGAGCTCTCAGAGGAGGAGGCCGAAAAGCGAGGGCTTATAGAGGTTGCTACCGTAACTGGAAGAAGGAGAAGGGTAGCGCCCTTCAACTTTGATTTAGCCAGAAGAGCAGTTCTAGCTAATAGTGCAACTCAAATAGCTCTTACAAGGGTAGATACATTGTTCCCTACAGCTTCAAAGATTAGGGATTACGATAAGCTACCTCGTGAAGCTAAGAAGTTCATAGAGGAGATAGAGAATACATTGAAGGTGCCCGTAACGATAATAAGCACGGGGCCTGACATCTTCGATACCATAGATCTTAGAAGATCTAAGGGACTGTAACGGACTTGGCGAGGTTTCGAGGTTTATCGGGGTCGTAACCTCGAGCAATAGCTGTGTAATAAGCGAGGAGCTGAAGCGGTACTACGTGCAGTATAGGTGTTAAAAGCTTAGTTTCGATCTTCGGAAGAACGAAGATCCTATCTGATGTCTCTCTAACTTCTTTATCACCTTCCTCGACGCATGAAATTACAAAGGCTCCTCTAGCCTTCATCTCCATTACGTTGCCTAGTATTTTGTAGTAAGTTTCATCATGAGGACATACGAAGATGCATGGAAAACCTTCTTCAACGAGAGCTATGGGCCCATGCTTTGATTCTCCTGCAGGATAGCCTTCAGCGTGAATATAGCTTATCTCCTTTAGCTTTAAAGCTCCCTCAAGGGCTGTAACTATGTTTACTCCTCTTGCTAAGAAGAAGGCACTATTCTTTAAGGATAAGTAAACGGATAAACTCTTGGCTAAGGGCTCATTAAGCGTGAGAGATCTCTCTATCAGCTTTGGTGAAGACCTTAGGATACTCTCGACACCTGAGATGAGATCAACATTTACACCCTTAATTCTAGCTACTTCTATGCTTATTCTGGTGAGCATTAAAAGTTCTGCAATAAACGTTTTAGTGGCTGCTACACCTATTTCTGGACCAGCATAGAGTCCAACATACGAAGATACAAGCCTTGTTATCGAGGACCCCATAACGTTGGTTAGTGCTAGAAGTTTAACATCTTTGTTCACGTAAGATCTCAGGACTTGTAGTACATCAGCCGTCTCTCCTGATTGTGATATAGCAAGGATGGCTACATCCTTCCCCAACTTGACGTGGCTTTCGCTAAATTCTGATGCGATGACTGGTTGAGCGTCAATATCAGCTATTGAGCGTAGGACGTAGGAGCCAAATAAACATGCATGATATGATGTTCCACAACCAATTAAGTAAACCCTATCAGACTTAACAAGCTCTTCAGCTAATTTAACTATGTAGTAGCGAGGAGCATTGATAACGTTAAGAGCTGCTTGAGGTTGCTCAAATATCTCTTTGATCATGTAGTGAGTAAAGCCGCCTCGATCGGCTAGGCACGTCACGCTCTCTTTAGCCACTATCCTAAGTGGTAGCTGTTGATTAGACTCCAAGTCCCTAATGACGATGGAGTGAGGAGTAAGTACAGCAAGCTCCCCATCATTCATCACTATAATGCTCTCCACATCTGGAGGAAGGGCTGGTATATCGGATGAGAGACAGGTATAGTCTCGTGAGAGACCTATGACTAATGGGCTTTCCATTCTGACGCAAACGATCTTATCTTCACATAGTGGCGAGATGACTGCAAAGGCGTATGACCCCCTTAACGTTAATGTTGCTTGCCTAACAGCCTCTTCTAGTGTAAGACCTTTATTGAGGAGTTCCTCAATTAAGTGCGCTATTATTTCGCTATCAGTTCTAGAACGTAACTTATGCCCTGAATCCCCTAGCTTGCTACGCAACTCTAAATAGTTCTCGATGATGCCGTTATGAGCCACAGCCACCTTGCCTTCACAGTCCGTCAGAGGATGTGCATTCTCCTTGGAGGGAGCTCCATGCGTGGCCCAGCGAGTATGTCCTATCCCACACCTTCCAGGTAATGCACTAAGACTTAATCTTCTCTCTACTTCCTCTACCTTCCCTTGATCCTTCTTCAAGAAGATATGTCCATTACATATTGTAGCTAAACCTACAGAATCGTATCCTCTGTATTCTAACCTCTTAAGCGAGGAGTAAATGAGCTTTGACACCCCTTCCTTCAACGACGTACAGCCGAAAATTCCGCACAACGAGAGTCACCACAACTCTCTAAGCTGATTATATTGCTTATATGGAGGTAGATAGATTTAACTAACGGCTGGGAAGAGGGCTCATGGGAAGTGTGAGGAAGAACGAGGATACCAATTTACATGTAGTTGAAGCTAAGAGAGCGATAAGAGATTTCATGAGTAAGCTTGATCGTATGAGTAGTCGAGGTGAGCTTAACTCTGATGGTGTTAAAGCCTTAACTAGAATAGTGAGGATGCTCAATAAGTCGGGCATGAGAGATGATGCTAGAAGACTTTCAAAGAAATTGAAAAAGAGAGGAGAACTTGAAAGCATACTGTCCTTGCTATATCAATTAGAGGAGAAATTAAGTTGATAGAGGTTGAGGTTAAGGTAGTTCTAAGTGAAGAGGAGAAGCAAGAAGTTTTAAAGAAACTTAGAGAGACTTGCTCTACTGAGAAGATATGCGAGGAAGAGGACGTATTCTTCATAAGCACACACGATCCTTCACTTGGCATAGACAAGACGCTCAAGCTTAGGAAGAGTGATGGGGAAGCCAAGCTAATCTTCAAACATAAAAGGCCTAGTAAGGAGCTTAAAGAAAGCTTGGAGTTCGAAGTGAGGATAAGAGAGGAAGATGTGGACAACCTCTTACAGCTTCTTAGACATCTTGGATTCAAGGAGAGCTTAGTAGTCAGAAAGAGGAGGTGGAGCTTCCATCTTGGTGAATGCACAATAAATGTAGATGAGGTGGAGAGTTTAGGTTCGTTCCTAGAAATAGAGGTCCTCGCTAGTGAAGTCGGAATGAAAGACGTTCTCAGCAAGGTGCTAGAGACTCTATCAGCTTTGAGGCTTTCAGGTAAGGAGCTTATACGTAGAGGTTATGCAGAGATGATTTCATGTCACGACATGTAGTAGCATGACCCTGTGAAGCTTCTTTGATTCACTTTTTGACCCAAGAACCTGGAAAGTATGAGGTATACACAGTACTCACCACACACAGAGCATGCTCCACTCTTAGAAGGTACTCTACTATGTATCTTCATGGCCGTCTCAGGATCTATTGCCAGTTTAAACTGCGTCTTCCAATTGAGCGCTGCCCTAGCTTTTGAAAGCTCTAAATCCCATTTAAGGGCCTTTTCGCCCAGTCTAACTATGTCTCCAGCGTGTGCAGCTATCCTGCTCGCTATGATGCCATGCTTCACATCCTCAGGTAGTGGGATTCCCAGATGCTCGGAGGGGTATACAGCACATAAATAGTCTACGCCAGCAGCTACTGCTAGTGCTCCTCCTATCGCTAAGGTTATGTGGTCGTAGCCTGGAGCTATGTCCGTTACTATTGGCCCTAGAGTGTATAGTGGTGCGTGATCTGTCAGTATCTTCGCTTGCTTTATGTGGTGTTCTATTTGATTTATAGGCATGTGTCCTGGACCTTCAACTATAACCTGAACACTTTTTGCCCTCGTTCTTTTAACGAGTTTGCTTACTGTGAGAAGCTCAGTTATCTGAGCTACATCGTTAGCGTCAGCTTGACAACCGGGTCTAAGCCCATCACCTAAGCTTATTGCGAAGTCGTACTCTCTAGCTAAGTCAAGTATTAAGTCGTAGTGTTCGAGAAGAGGGTTTTCGCGTTCATTATGTATCATCCATGCTGCTATGATGGCCCCACCTCTACTCACTATACCAGCTACTCTTGGATGATTTTTTAGGAAGTCTACAGCTTCTTTGGTAACACCTGCATGAATAGTCATAAAGTCTACGCCATCCTTTGCATGCAGCTCTATGGCTTTCATAACGTCGTCGATGGTCATGTGAACTATGGAGCCGTATCTCCTTAAAGCCATGTGTGCAGCTTCGTATATAGGAACTGTTCCTATCGGAGTATTGATGTTCTTTATGATGGCTCTACGCACCTCATCCATTTGATCTGAGGTTGAGAGGTCCATTATCGTGTCTGCTCCGTACTTAACTGCTAACTTAGCTTTTTCAACCTCCACGTTAACATCCGAGAAATCCATGGAGGAGCCAACGTTCGCATTGACCTTAGCTCTAAGTCCTTCACCTATTCCTATGGGATCGACATGGTCTCTAGCTACATTCTTCGGTATTACTATCCTACCACTAGCCACTCCCCTAATTATAAAAGAAACGTCAACGTCTTCCTTTAAAGCGACTATCCTGAACTCCTCTAAGGCAACTCCTCGTCTAGCTGCTTCGATTATTGTCAATCAAGTTGCACCTGCAGTATAAAGAGAATTTTACGTCTAAAACCTTTCTCACACTTAGCTGCTAGCGATAAAGTTTTTTAGTATATGTAGTAAAGGGGTAAAGTGTATGATGGAGAAGTGAGAAGGCATGGTTAAAAGTGATCCCTTGAAGTTGTTGATGAAGGCCGTTAATGGCGAGGTTGTAGTAAGACTTAAGGACGGAAGGAGTTGTCGTGGAATACTTGAAAAATGCGATCAATGTATGAACCTTCTTTTAAATGATGCCGAGGAGATCAATGAGGAAGAGGGGCCAATAGCCAAGTACGGCAAAGTACTGATTAGAGGAAGCAACATCTTATTTGTAAAATTAAAAGAGTAGAAGAATAGAAAGAAGTGCTATTAAACGGATCAAGGATGAGTGATGGTCTTGCGGCATGAAGCTAGCTTCATAACTGTAGAGGAGCTAGCTCAAAAAGCTGTTTACGAACAGGAAGTTGAGATAGTTGAAAGAAAAGGTAAAGGTCATCCAGACACTCTGGCTGATAGTCTATCTGAAGCTGTTTGCAGAGAGCTATGCAAATATTACTTAGAGAATTACGGGACCATCCTGCATCATAACGTTGATAAGGCACTAGTTGTGGGTGGTAGAGCAATTCCAAGATATGGTGGTGGAGTTCTATGCGAACCTATTTACATTGCAGTTGCTGGGCGCGCTGTAACTCACGTAATGAAGGGGAATAGTATAGAGATGGTGCCCATAGGATCCATAGCGCTTAAAGCTATGAAAGAACGTATAAAGCAGACCTTTAGGCATTTAGATCCTGATATTCACATAATCTTGGACTACAAAATTAAACAGGGATCCGTTGATTTAGTTAAGGTCTTTGAGCTTGGAGGAAGCGTGCCCCTTGCCAATGACACTTCATTTGGAGTTGGATATGCTCCACTAACTGATACTGAGAAGCTAGTGCTAGAAGTCGAGAAGACGCTTAACTCTCCAGATTACAAAAAGAAGAATCCGGCTGTTGGAGAAGACATAAAGGTTTTAGCGCTAAGAAGGGGTAGAAAAGTCGATCTTACAATAGCTTGTGCTATGATAAGCTTCTACATAAAGTCGCTTGATGACTACTTAAAGGTTAAAGAGGAAGTCAAGGAAGACACGCTAAAGATAGCATCCAAGTATGACGTTGATGTGGACGTGAAGGTTAATGTCGCTGACAAGCCCGAACTTGGGCTCATATACTTGACTGTTACTGGAACTTCAGCAGAGGCAGGTGATGATGGCAATACCGGAAGAGGCAATAGGGCTAATGGGCTTATAACACCAAATAGGTACATGTCGTTAGAAGCTGTTGCGGGAAAGAACCCTGTAAGTCATGTAGGCAAGATATACAACATAGTGTCAACGAACATAGCAAGTAAGATTTACAGAGAGACGCGTAAGGTTAAGGAGGTCTACGTCTACATGCTAAGCCGCATAGGACATCCTATTAATAAGCCGCTAATAGTAGACGTTAAGATTGTACCTCAACAAGGAGTTCACGTGGAGCTCATGAGATATGAGGTTGAAAGCATTGTTCAAGCAGAGCTTGAAAACGTGATTAAAATCAAAGAACAACTATTAAAAACATCACTAGATCTTGACGAATATCTTACATCCGTTCCTTCACTAACTCTCTAGCTCTTTCTTCACGATACCTCTGTAGCATCTCCATAAACTTCTTCCTTAGGCTTCTATCTCTCTTAGAAAGCAGCTCATCTCTCCTAGTCCTTATTAAATCCTTAATTGCTGAGGAAGTATAGAGGAAGTCCAGTACCCTTTCTATCTTGACCTCTTCCACATCTATTAAAGGAATACAATTCTCTTCAAGCAATCCTCGTACCTCTTCTGGCACTTTACTGGTCGAAGTTATGATAGCTTGAGGCTGTACTTTTAGTAATTGATAAAATCCTTCGACATTGGAGGATGAAGGATCTTGAATAAGGACTATCTCTCCTCCACTTAGGACCTCATATTTTGTAGCCTCTTCCACGGACCTCTTAGTTATGGTGCGCACCTCTTTAACTATCACCACGTCGCCTTTAGCTACCTTCTTAATCAAACATTTTAATGCTTCAAGTGCTCTCTCTAGATCTTCAACCTTTGACCTCAACTCGCTTACGGTTTTTATGGAGACTTCAAGCCTTCTCTTAATAGTTTCATCCTCTTGCGAGGGTTCCTGCACTTTGAGAGATAACTTCATAAGCTTCTCTTCAAGCTCCTCAACCATTGCTTCCTTCTCTCTCAATTGATTAAATAGTCGAAGACGAGATTCTTCAAGCTCTCTTATTAATCTACTTTGCTCCTCGATTTTATCTCTAAGTTTAGAAAGCTCTTGCTTCAATCTCTGAACTTCTGGATCTACTTGAAGAGAGGTAGAGCTCTTATTGAGCTCTTCAGTAGACATGACCTTCTCTAAGGCCTCCCTTATTTTTAATCCCTTGATTAAGAGAGCTTTCGCTTTTTCTATTTGAGGACGGGTGAGGTTTAGCTCCTTTGCCTTAGCTTCTAGCTGCATGAACTTGTTCTTAAAGTTAAAGTAGGCTTTAAGTGCTGCTGCTACGGCGTCTCTTTGATGTGTGTTCTTAATAACATTCTTAAAGTCAGTTATGTGCTCTTGTACCATGCGTCTCTTCTCATCCACACTTAAGTCTCTAGGTGGAGAATAAATAGCACATTCCAAAAGAGATGCTATCTTCTCTACGATTACGGGTGCACGTCTCACATCTGAGGCGATAACAATTGGATTACCAAATCTCGTCACCGTCTCCACTATTGTCATTTTATCGAGAGCAAGCCCACTACCTACAAATAAGAGGTTACCACACAGATCTATCACTGCAACACCGGTAACTATTCCAGGGTCTAAGCCAACTATGATGGGCCGCTCTTCGTGATTCTCATGGCCTATCCGCTTCTCATCGAAGGTAGGGATCCTAGCCACTATCCTTAAGTTAACACCACTTTTCTTTATCAAATCTCTGAGGGGCTTTAACAACCTCTTGACCTGCGAAGGTGGTAAGTTAAGTAAAATGATGCTTCTCTCAAAACCGAATCTAGATCGTTGTACATAGTACTCTACTTCGTCAGCCTTTATGTGCTTCTTAAATTCATCAAGTAATAGGCTAGTCACCTGTCTTACAGCTGAAAGCTGAGAGCGGCTATATCTCCCTTGGCTCATACCGCCTGGGCCAAGGCTCCTTCCTCTCGATATGATTATCGCTGTCCTGATTGTTGAGGGTTCAAGTATGATCGTACCTATGCCTCTCAAGGCAAGTAAAGCTGACACTTCAGCTGCTTGAAGTGGTGAGAAGTGTGAAACTCTTTCGCTGAAAAGACCCTCTTTAAAGGCTAGTTCCGTTAGCTTTACATTATGCTCACCGATTCTAGTAACTTCGACAAGCCTTACTCTATCTATCACTTTGCTTAACTGCTTCTTGACTTCATTTATGGACTCACCTATCTCATAGATGTTGTCTACAGCTATCGTATCTACGTGGTACTTCCTTAATAAGTGAAGAATAGTCCTCCAGTCTACTCTATCCCTACGATCTAACACGAAACCTTTCTCGTCGACAATTGCTAATGCATACTCACGTGTACGTTGTAGTGATGGCGCTAGATCTAGGCCCATTATTGTGCGTTGTCTATTAAGTAACTCTTGAGAATTCACGAAGACCTCCTACCTCATTACGCAATAACCTGAGTCTCGGTATTGAGGTGTGGTGAGATAAACTAGGATTCGCTCCTAATATCCTTTAGCACCTTATCGACTTCCACATTTAAGCCGAACCTTCTAGTAAAGAAGCGTGAGAGGTTGACTACATCACGCTTGAGGTACTCAAAGCTTCTAGGATGATTCTTGGGGATCCACTGTGGCCAATCTATTATAAGAATGTCGAAGTCTGGTTTTACTATGACGTTGAACTCGCTGAGATCAGCGTGTATTATTGATGCTTCCTGGTAAGCTTTTTTGACATTTTCAATTATTTCGTAGAACACATGTTGAGGATCTGGTAGATCTGTAATTACGTAAAGAGGATCCCCGATTATTATGTCCATTATGATTGCGTGTCTATTGTAAGCTATTGGTTTAGGTACCTTAACTCCTAAGGGGTATAAGGTCTCAAGGGCTTCATACTCCCTCTTAGCTGCAATGCAGGACTGTCTATACCATGATGTTACTTCTCCATATGTCCTCAACCTTTTAGTCTGCTTAAAGCTAGACCTTCCAACTCTATGAAACTTTATGGCTACTCTGTATCCTGATGGTGATAAACCATCGTACACGTCAGCTTCCTTACCCACACTTAACTTTATGCCGACGGCATCAAGAACCCCTTGATTAACAAAGTGCTTGAGGGCTAGCGCATCACGACCATACTGTCTTAAGGTATACCCCAAATAGTCTTGCTTTCTACGGCCCACAAAACCAAGCTTATGAAGCTTGTCCAGATGCTCTAAGAGAATTTCAGCTGATTTCCTCAATTGCTTTGCTAAAACGTCAACTGGAATGTACTCGTACCTTAAATGAAGCCTTTCCATCGCTAACAAGATTTTAAAATCGTAATCCTTGAGCGCCTTCATTAATGAAGCTACGACCGACAATCACCATCAGCTCTCTTTCTCAGTTAACATAGCGTTTAAGATTATTAATTCACCCCAATTCCTGTACCACATAACCTTGTAATCTAATACCTTCACTCTCCTCGTGAAGTAGGGGGCATCAACCACGAAGGTCTCGTATTCTCCTCCCTCACCACATGGATTTATACTCCAAGTACTTGAAAGTTCTCTTAAATACCTAAGGAAAGTCTCGTCCACCTCTCTACCTAACCATTGTTGTGTTAAACCTTCAGCATAGACGCCAACTATCATCGCCTTAAACCCCTCACGAATAATGTTATGGACCAGCTCAAATTGATCACACCCCCATATTGGGGTTATCAATTGCAAGCCAACTTCATCACAAACCTCTTGCAATACTCTCCTCTGATAGTTACTTGCTATCACACCCGTAACTATGCCTTCAAGTCCATACATGCTCTTTAACCACAAAAGAGCTTGATGTAGGGTTTCGCGTTCAGAATTCTTTGGGACGCTTATAATATCTTGAGGAAGCTTAATTGATTCAGCCTGTAGAGTGGTCCATTTAATGTTAGGTACGTGGAAAAGCTTAGATTCAGGATCTTGAGGGAGGAAGGTGACGATTCTCTTAACCTCGAAGCCCATATTCAAAGCTAAGTAACAAGCATACGCGCTGTCCTTACCTCCACTCCATAGACAAGCTACCTTCACTTTGTCTCAGCTCTCGATCGCATAAAGTTCTCAACTCTCTCCTTGACTATATCACTTACGAGCTTTCCATCAATCTTGCCTCTTAAGATCGACATCACTTTACCCATTACTAATTTGAAGGCTCTCTCCCCCTTCCCCTCAATGAGAACAGCGTTCTCCTCTATTATACGATCTACTAGGCTTCGAACTTCATCTAACGAGACGGCCTTGAATCCTAACTTTTCTATCGCTTCTACTACGGAGAAATTAGGATTTTCAGCTATAACCCTAAGCACTTCTGGTATGGCCTCTTTAGCTATGAGGCCTTGCCCTACAATCCTAAAGAGCTCGAGTAACTTGAATTCATCTATTTGATCTAAAGAAACACCTTCTCTCTTCAAGCTCTTCCACGTGTACTCCAAGGTTGTGGCAACTAATGTCGGGCTTACTTGAGGGACAGCTGAGACTATCTTTTCAAATAAATCTAAGCGATACGAGTTAATCATTAACAAAGCTAGATCCTTGCTCAATCCATACTCTTCGATAAACCTTCTTAACTTCTGTTCGGGCATTTCTGGTAATGAACTTGAAAGCCTTTCTAACCTCTCCCTAGTTATTATTATAGGTCTCACATCAGTCTCAGGGTACATACGAGAAGCTCCAGGTCTTGGCCTCATGTACCGCGTAGTGCCATCAGGATTTGCTGCTCTAGTTTCATCCGGAATACCATTCAAAGCTTCTTTACATCGTCTTAACACTGCTTGCAAAGCTTTTACTGCCTTCTCCTCTTCATCGACGACGAAGACAGCGGCGTCGGTTGGACCACAATTAAGCTTCCTCTTAAGCTCATTGACCTCGGCTTCTGTTACCCCGTAAGCTGGCATCTCATCTGTATGGAAGATGCCTTTAACCCCTCCCCATACGATAGCATAGTCCTTAAGCTCTGTTCCAAATCTTCTATCTGGTTGAACTTCTAGTCCTAATAGGCCTGAGAAGCCTTTAAGCCTTATGGCCATTACCTTATGACCTCTTTGCACTCCTTGTAGGATTATCTTGCTCTTAGTATTCTTGAATACATCAGTAGCATCGATTATATCGCTCTCAACATTAGTCACACCTCGCTCCTTAAGCTTATCCCTTATCTCCAGCAGCTTAAGCTGCCTTTGAACCTCGAATTCAATGACCTTCGATATGAGCTCTAAGTCTTGGACCCCTTTTATCTCTATTTTCCCTCCTTCCTTTAGTGAAATGTTCACGTCTTGCCTTATAGTCCCGAGACCACGCTTTACTTTTCCAAGTATTCGAAGAAGCTGACCAATCTTTAAAGCTACTCTTTGAGCTTGTTCAGGCGTTTTTATTTCAGGTGCAGTCGAGATTTCTATGAGAGGTATGCCGAGCCTATCAAGTCTAAAAACGACTTTATCTTCGGTTTCTGCTATCTTGCGTGCAGCATCTTCTTCAAGGCATATAGCCTGGATGTGTACGGGACCATCTGGGTCTTGTATCACACTTTCTGGACCACCTAAAGCTATTATTGCTGTTCGCTGGAAACCCGTGGTGTTTGAACCATCTATTACGACCTTCCTCATTACTTGGATCACGTCTGGTACGTGAGCTTTAAGCATCAGTGCTACTTGTAGAGCTGTGTCCAAAGCTTCTTCATTTAATGAGTGAGGAGGTTCTTCATCCATTTCGACGAGACATGTTGTATCGCTGTAAGCTTGGTATACGTAGGTCTTCCCCTTCTCGTATTCAAGCAAAGCTGCTTCATCCACCGCCCCTAACTCGCTACGTGTTGGACGAAGTCTCCTAATGAAGACTACATCTGGTTCATCATCTCTAAGCACGGTGGGACACGAGCAGAAGAGCTTAAATTTCGTGTTGAGTTGTTGATGTAGTTCAAGACCAACTTTTAGACCTAGCTCTTCATACCTAACCATTAGTAACAACCTCAATGCTCGGTTCTCGACTTCATCTCTCCAGCTATGTTGGTTAACATAAGTCTCTTAACTTCCTGCTCATCCTTGGAGTTAGCTAAGCACCACATTAACTTTACAAGGGCTGTTTCTGGAAGCATGTCCTCACAGGGTATTACACCCATCCTGAGGAGCTCAACACCAGTCCTGTAGACATTCATGTTGATCCTTCCCCACAAGCACTGAGAGGTCATAGCGACCACCATTCCGTGATCTATGAGTTTTTTGATGGACGAAAATACGTAACTTGGAGCATGTCCAAGCCCCGTTCCCTCGATCACGAGCCCTTTATAGCCAGCGTTAAGGGTCCACTCTATTGCTTCAGAGGGTATCCCAGGATAGACCTTGATTAAAGCAGCCCTCTTATCAAAGTTGGCGTAAACCTTGAAGTTCTTTCTGTCATCACTACGAGGTCTTAAGTCCTTGGCTAAGACCAATACATCCCTTCCATTAATCACTTTAGCCACTGGTCTATCGTTTATTGGCTTAAATGCATCTCTACGACTCGTATGGCACTTCCTGGTCCTCGTACCACGTATTGCTATTAAGTTCTCGTCGCTTATATTCTCGTGCATCACCACGACTACCTCGGCGAAGGGTGCACGAGCTGCTATTATCGTGGCCCCCAACATGTTAAGAGCAGCATCGCTTGATGGTCTGTCCGATGATCTTTGAGCTCCCACGAGAGCTACAGGTACCGGTAATTGCTGCAATGCAAAGCTGAGGGCTGCTGCGGTGTACCCCATCGTATCAGTACCATGCGCTACAACAACACCACTAACGTCATTCTTCATTACTTCCTCCGCTACTGCTTTGGCTATCATAGACCAGTGCTCAGGTCTCATGTCTTCACTAAAGATGTTGAGCAGTGTACGTGTAGTCACGATAGCAATCTCGCTTAACTCTGGTATGGACTCATAAAGGTCTTCTGCTGAAAGTGATGGATAGACAGCTCCAGTCTTGTACTCCACCTTACTCGCAATAGTACCTCCAGTCCCTATAACCGTGACCTTAGGTAGCCCTGCCCTCAATTCGAGGGGGGACTTGCCTTCAACAGCTGTGAGATAGCTTTTCAATATAGGTTCGACCTTGACCTCTGAGAGCTTAAAGCCTACGTTATAGCCATTATCCATCTTTATAAGCACGTACTCGTCTCCCAACACTTCTGTCTTAGGCATTAATAGGCCTTCATACACCATAGAACCCTTAGTTACTCGAACCCTATCGTAAGGCTCTAAGTTCAAGGACTTTAGAGGCTGAGGTACCTCAAGTCCTTCAGACAATTTAATCACCGCTTGTCAGGATCATGGAGTATCGTAAGAAAAGTGTATTTCCAAAAAGATAAGCTTACAATATCCTCTAGGACAAAGCTTAGCAGGTAAAGTAGAGCTTAAGGATTTAAGGAGAAGCAGGTGTTTTCTGCTTTGGTACTGCTAAGAACCTCCTTACGTACTCTTTGTGATTTCTAACTCGAGGTACAGGATTCCTCTTAGGCTTAGGAGGAATTTTAGGAGTTTGAGACCTTACTTTTCCAGCTTTAGTTAATGAGCCGTGCGAGGGCATAGTCTACCACCGGCTCTTCTTCATCATTACTAGAAAAGCCTCCAATATAAATGTGCTGGTTTTAGCTATCAATTATGAGTTCCCTAATGCCAGATGCTAGACGTTTAAAGCGACCAAATTCGCTCAACCTTCTTAGTATGGTGTCGTTGAAGACTGGTCCTTCCTTGCATAACCGTAAACCATCTATGGTGCATGAGCCACAAACACCTAAAGCACACTTTACGTATCTTTCGAGAAGCATTTGGTGAGGTACTTCCTTATTCAATAGCATTTTATGGAGCTTGAAGAGCATTGGTTCAGGACCACAAGCAAATGCGTAAAAGAAGTTCTTCTGCTTGAGAAGTTCCTCGACAGCGTCAATAGCTGTTCCTCTAATGCCCATGCTTCCATCATCCGTTGTCACCGTTAAATTTTCTCCTATAAACTTAGATATTTCATCAACGAAGAAGGTGTCGATAGCGCTCTTAAAGCCGCAGATGACATGTAAATTCAGGGAGGTACTCGTTAGAGCTCTGATTAAAGGTACTAGTGGTGCAATTCCTACACCTCCACCAACTACAAGAATTGATTTTTCGCTTGATGATTTAGTAATGGGTGGCATTATGAAGCCATTGCCGTAAGGACCCCTGACAAAGATTGCTTGACCAGGATTTAGTGATGCTAATGTCTTAGTTCCTAGCCCCACAATTCTAAATGTAAGCCTCATAGTTGAAGATACGTGGTCGTAAAATGATGGGGAGAGAGGAAATTCATCACATCCAGGAAGCCACACCATTACGAAACGTCCAGGCTTTAGTTTCCGTAGCATCTTGCTATCTTCGAAATATATAGTGTGAGAAAATACGTTTTCTGATTCCCTTTTCTTGCTTGTTATGATGCCTTTAACGTAGTACCTAGCCACCACCTCAGTGAGCTAGCCCCACCAAATCTCTAACGTCTTTAATGCCCTCATTCTCCATGTATTTTTGCAAGCCTATTACAAGTTCTTTAAATACTTTAAAGCCTCGCTTGTAAATCGCAGTGCCAACTTGAACTGCTGTTGCTCCAGCCACTAGGAACTCTACGACGTCCTGCCACTTAGTTATCCCGCCAACCCCTATTAGGGGTATGCTAAAGTTCTCGTAGAGTTCATATATCACTCTCAAAGCTATGGGCTTAATTGCTGGTCCTGAGAGACCTCCATAAATCGATGAAAGTATAGGTCTCTTGGCATTTATGTCTATTACCATTGCTTTTATAGAATTTATGGCCGTGATGGCTGATGCCCCGTGCTTCACAACAGCTTCAGCGACGTCCATTAAATTTGTGGATAAACCCAACTTCACAAATACTGGCAGTGACGTGACGTCACAGACAGATCTAACTGCTTGAGCAGCTAGTTTAGGGTCTTCAGTGAAGAACCTTGTTTCTTGAACGTGAGGACAAGATAAGTTTAGCTCTAAGGCTTTACCCAAATTCGTCTCAGATATTAGTTGAGCTGCTCTCACGTACTCCTCCACTTTAGTTCCCGCAATACTAAACACTATGGGAATTCGTGTCAACATGTTTTTAATCTCAAGGCACTCAGCAAGGTAGTTCTCCACGCCAGGGTTAGCAAGGCCTATTGCATTCAATAAGCCGAAGCGAAGCTCAACTATTACTGGGTTCGGATACCCATTTCTCGGATTTATAGTGAGAGACTTCGTAACTACAGCCGAGGCTCCAGCTTTATACGCTTTAATAAGCATGAATGGTGATGTCCCCAGTATCCCTGATGCCAACATTATTGGATGCCGAAGAGTAAGTGAAGCTATTGTTACTTCCAGGCTCACAATTACCACCTTAATTTAATAGAAAACAGTTATATATTATCATGGTAACCATTTAACTAAAGTCGGAAAGAGAGAGGAAGAAGATATGAAGGGCTACGTTGTAGGCAGCTTCATGGGCTTACTACTGTGCAATGATGAAGGAGAGGTGCTCGAAAAGGCCTTGTTCCCGAAGGACTACGAAGAACAGGTGAACAAACTTTACCTACTAAGTAAAGGGGAGGGTATCGATGAAGTCAAGGAGTTATGTGAGAAAGCTCAAAAGCTTGGCATTGATGAACTTGTAGTCGAAGATCCTAAGGTTGCACAAGCTCTTGTTAATTCAGGTTTTCAAAATGTGAAAATAGAGGCTCCGAATAAGGTGGCTAAATCTATAAGATCTCGATTGTTTAAGCTTGCGGTGAAGATTGGTTACGATGAAAGTGAAGATAAAGTTTTGAAAATTCTCCATAGAGTAGCCTTCAATCTAAGTGCTAGAAGAATAGTTGAAGCTGTTGAGAAAAGAGATCTGCTTGTAGCTCAAGCAGTCTCTTGTATAGATGAAATCGAGAAGGTGCTCAACATACTAGCTTCAAGGCTGAGAGAGTGGTATGGAGTACACTTTCCTGAGCTTGGCAACACCATTAAAGACCATGAAGATTTCGTGAAGGCATTAATCCTCATAGGACATAGAGATGGCATAAAGAAGAAGGAAGTTTTAGAGAAGCTTGGCCCTCTAAGAGACAAGATGTCCAAGATCCTAGAGGCTGGTACCTCTCTTGGAGCCAACATCCTACAAAAAGACGTAGATGCTGTAAGAGACGTTGCCTCCATAGTCCTCAAACTTTACGAAGTAAATGAGAGGCTACGAAGATACGTAGATGAAGTCATGGGCGAAGTTGCCCCCAACTTAAAGGAGCTAGTCGGTCCAGTCTTGGGAGCTAGGCTCATAGCTCTTGCTGGTGGATTAGAAAGATTAGCAAAACTACCTGCAAGCACCATTCAATTGCTAGGTGCTGAGAAAGCCCTCTTCAGAGCGCTAAGAAGTGGAAGTAAACCTCCCAAGCATGGCGTGATATTCCAGTACCCCGAAATACACAAATCACCTAAGTGGCAGAGGGGTAAAATAGCTAGAGCATTGGCTGGAAAGATAGCAATAGCTGCTCGAGTTGACTTCTTTACTGGAGAGTATGTGGCTGACGAATTAAAGGAAGACTTGAAGAATAGGATAAAAGAGATAAAGGAGGCTTACAAGACTCCACCTAAGAAGACCATAGAGAAGAAAGTTCCAAAGAAAGCTAAGAAGGAGGGGAAGAGCAAGTGAAGGTGAGAGCTCACGAAAGTATAAGTGGAGTGTACGTTGTCGAGATGGATGATGGTAGTATAAGATTAGCAACTCGCAATCTAGCTCCTGGAATCAAAGTTTATGGCGAGACCCTTATCCAGCATGGAATTGTGGAGCTTAGGCTATGGGATGCTTATAGATCTAAGCTTGCAGCAGCATTCATGAAGGGACTAAAGACTTCTCCTCTAAACGAGGGCGTTAAGGTTCTATATTTAGGAGTAGCATCAGGAACTACATGTTCCCACGTTTCTGATATAATCGGTATTGAGGGGCGCGTGTATGGTGTAGAGTTCTCCCCTAGGGTTATGAGAGAGTTCCTTGAGAGAGTAGCTAAGCACCGAAGAAATGTCATACCTATACTAGCAGATGCACGCTTACCAGCTGAGTATGCTCATCTAGTGGAGGAGGTAGATGTCATATACCAAGACGTTGCACAACCTTATCAAGGCAAGATTCTTGTGGACAATGCTGATTTTTACCTCAAAAAAGGTGGTTGGGCTTTCCTAGCGATAAAGGCTAGAAGCATTGATGTCACTAAAGAGCCCTCAGAGGTTTACAAGAGGGAGATGGAGACTTTAAGGGATGGAGGGTTTGAAATAGTCCATGTAGTGCACTTAGAGCCTTACGACGTTGATCATGCAATGATACTGGCACGTAGGACGTGAACACGTTGTTAACTGATATGAGAGACCTTAAGAGAGACTTTATAGATAGAGTAAGCAGAATATTAGCAAAAGAGATTGAGAAGATAAATGATCATTTACCTAGAGATAGCAAAACTTTGAAAGAACTGTTAGAGATGGATGAACCAAAGGTTTTAACAAAATCCGGTGACGAACTTATAATGGATAAGAGAGAGCTTGAAATGATAGCTAACATATTACCAGCTCAACATCACGGCAAGTTGAGGTTACCTATCATTATACTACGCATGATAGAGATGGGAGAAGGTGTTTACATGATATGTGGAGGGGACTTAGAGGTTCAAGTTATAGATAAAGTTCTAGGCCAAGAGGCAGTGTACCGCCATGACGGTAAAGCTTTTCTATACAAACCTTACGTAGCTATTTTGCGTAGTAGATTGAGAACCACAACTGTTATAGGTTTTGTCCCCAGTATGGAATGAGGGGCAACTCTGTGCCCATAGAGAGAGTCCTAGCTAAAACTATTGAGGCACTGCATGAAAGTGGGTTTGAAACCTCAAAGCCTTATGCAAATGAGAGAAGCTCCATAAACATTGTTGCTAGGAGTGGAGACTCATTGGTTTTGATTAAGGCCCTCAATGACGTCAACGAATTAAAAGGTTGTTGTACTTTGGAGATTAAGAGGGCGGGTTATGCCTTAAGGGCTACCCCACTTATTGTTGGAGAAAAAGAGGGGGCTCACGATATAGATAGAGAGGTAGTTTATGAGAAACAAGGAGTTTACATAGTTCATCCTGATGCTCTCAGAGAACACTTTGAAGGGAAAAAACACTATGTTTACTACAAAGGTGGAAGATTGTATGTAAGGATTGATGGTAAGAAGTTGAGGGAAAAACGTGAAAAGATAGGCTTATCGTTGGGAGATCTAGCTAACCTTGTAGGGGTTTCAAGAAAAGCTATTTACGAATACGAGAAAGATGAGATAGACGCGACGATCGATGTTGCCTCAAAGCTCTATGAAGTCCTTAGCATGTACGTGGGTGAAGAAGAGGCATTAAAGGTTTTTAAACCTGTGGATATCTTAAGCGACGTCATGGTAGCTGAAGTTAAGGAAAGCGAGAGAAGGCCAATAATCAGTAGAAGTAGGAGGTGGAGGTTGCAAGAAGAGGTGGCCTCAAAGCTATTGAGACTTGGGTTCTCCATTTTTAGATTTAAGGATGCTCCCTTCAATCTCATAGCTAAGAAGAATGGTGAAAGGGGCAAAGTCATACTGATCTTGACTATTGAGACTCTTAGTAATAGATTTAGAGAGGAGATAGAGGTATTGAGGGATGTGGCTGAGGTTGCCAAGGTGGGAGGTCTTATTGTGACACGAAAAGTCCTTCACGAAGAAGGGATCATAAGCGCTCAAGATCTTGAAGGCATAACTAACCCTGATGAGCTAGTTAAGACGAGCATGCCAAGCTAGTATCTTGATTAGCTCAGCAATATCGCCATTGAATCTAAATCCTTTAAAGTTAAAGTGTGTTGGAGAAGCATAAAAGCCGTGAGAGCGAAGAGTCTCAATCAAGCGCTGTATCTTGGGCTGCTTCAACTTGTACTTATGAGAAATAGCATCGATCGTATAGAAGGTTGGAGGGCCATCAGCCTCACTCACTATCAATCTCAAAATCTTACTAAGCTCCTTCTTGCTTGACATATTTGAGGATTCAGCTATCTTGAGGGTCTCTTCGCAGAAGGCCTTATCAAATATTGAGCTTATCCATAGAGGACCTGCAACATCCATTTGCGTATGACACCTTTCACATTCAGTTCTCGTGGAAGATAAATCCTTAAACCTAACAACAAGTCTATTCAAGCATTTGTGACAATGATATATGTAGCCCATGTTTGTTGCGGCGTTCTTCGAGGAGGACAGCTCAACGAAGACCCTTATATAGTGCCTCGTGCTATGAGCAATCAAAGGTTTTATGGAGAGCTCGTATTTACCAGCTTCTCTAGCTAGAAGACCTAGTACCAGTCTTACTGCGAGTTCATGGCAGTACTCAGTTCTTAACGATAAACCTCCATAACGTCTTAGAGCAACGTGAGGATAAACACCGCAAAGAGGAGGCATGTCCGTGGCCGTTAAGGCTATAACACCTCCTATCGAAGTTGATCTTATAGCGGAATCTACGTAAGGAGATGGAGAGCCAAAGGGGTCTATATCTACGAAGTCGAACCTCTTACCTCTAGCACCATATCTAGACAGCAATGTATTTGCATCGAACAACTTCACAACGATCTTCTCATGTACTTGGTTCAACACGACGTTAATTCTCGCTAACCTTACGGCTATTGGGTTAACATCTGAGATTATCACTTCACCTACTTCTTCAACTTCCTTAGCATATCTAATACCTCTAACACCACTAGCAGTCAATGGCTCAGCTATTCGTAGATACCTCTTCCCCTTCAACTTTGCATAGGCCTTTAATATGCATATGGAGAAGTCACGGGAGAAGGACATGACGGGGTTGTAGAAGACTATTCTTCTAGCTTCTTCCTCTCCTAGTAGTTCGTCATCGGGTAATAGCAGCTTAACCTTGCCTTCATAGAATAGTTTAAGAGGTACCTTTATGTACATGGTCAGTAATCCATTCTATGCAGCATCTCTATTTATATCGTTACCTCCATGGAAGCTAGTACATATTAAGTAAACTTCCCTACTCCTCTGTCGTGAAGCCTTAGGTTTAAAGAGACGTACATCACCAAAGAGACTTCGTATATCCATTAGTAGTTCGTTTAATTCTTCTCCTTGAAAAGCCTTTATTACGGCTGTACCTCCCTTCCTGAGTAGTTTGTTAGCAAGTTTGAGGATACAGTAAATTATGTGAGAGTGTCGAGCTATATCTGTCGACCATACTCCTGTTAGTTTAGGTGCTGCATCAGATAATATCACATCAATCTTACGAGATATCATGCTTGCAAGTTTATCATGAAGGCTCTCATCACATACATCACCAATTACGGTCTTAACGTTGGGTGCACTCATCTTGCTTATAGGTCTTAAATCTATGCCTATAACTAAGCCTGTAGAACCAACTATTTTGGATGCTACTTGCAGCCATCCTCCAGGATAGGCTCCCACATCTAGAACCACGTAACCCCTCTTTAAAATACCGAACTTTTTATTGATTTCCAAGAGTTTAAAGGCTGCACGAGATCTGAAACCCAATTTCTTTGCCATCTTGTGAAAATGGTCTTTTGACCTCTCAGCTCGCCATCGTCTCGACATGGTTCATCAATAACTCACGATTTCAATAACCACTCCGTTAAGTCCTCACAGTTCTCAGGGCTTATTTGTTGTCCACTACCACAACGTAGCAAGTTTGTGCATGAAAAGCAGGGGCAGCCACCTATCGCCTCTAAGCTTGTTTTAAGATTGTTGGAGACAGCTATCAACTTAAAGGTCTTGAAACGCCCTTGAAGGACGCGCTCCCTTATGATTAAGCTTCTTTTTTCTAACGTCGAAGCTATGCGTGAGCCTTCACGGCTACTAACTTTTAGAGCCTTCCATAGATCTCGCTGCAGAATTCCTTGAGGACCCGCATTCCTTATTATCTCAAGAGCCTTTTCATAAAGGTCCTCGCTCGTCTTCTTACCTTGCTTCACAGTAGGAGTTATATTGTTACTATAAATTCAAGCTTTCGCATAAGTTCTTGGTATCTATTACGTATTGTGACCTCAGTCACGTTAGCCGAGGAGGCTATATCCCTTTGAGTGCATTTAACTTGTTGAAGTACACAAGCTATGTAGATGGATGCTGCAGCGATGCTCATAGGGCCCCTACCAGAAGTTAGGCCCATGTTTCTCGCTTTCTCCAAAATGGTTATGGCAAGTCTTTGAACATCATGTGAAAGGTTCAGTTTGTTAACGAGACGGGGTATGAAGTTTATCGATACCATAGGCGTGATCTTTGCTAAGAGAGTTCTCAAGAGGAGTCTATAGCTTTTCCCCACTTCCCGCTTCTTTACGTTAGAAGCCTGAGATATTTCGTCAAGTGTTCTTGGGATCTTACTCTGTCTACACGCAGCATAGATAACAGCAGCAACCATGCTCTCGATGGACCTCCCCCTTATCATCCTAGCCTCAATCATTCTTCTATAGAGGATTGCTGCAGTCTCCCTCACATTTCTTGGAAGGCCTAATTGAGACGCTATCCTGTCTAACTCTGATAGAGCATAGGTTAAGTTCCTTTCGAAGGTATTTGAAACTCTTGATCTTTGCTGCCACTTCTTTAACTTATATATTTGCATTCTCTTAGCTGGACTAATATTTCTTGAAGCCTTATCGTTACCATGCCAATTTATGACTGTTGAAAGCCCCTTATCGTGAATCGTGAGTGTTAACGGAGCTCCTGCTCTAGCTCTCTTATCCTGCTGCTCAGAATCAAAAGCTCTCCACTCAGGACCTAAATCCATGAGACGTTCACTTATTACAAGCCCGCACTTAGCACAAGCCATTTCAGCACGATTGTAGTCCCTGAAAAACTCTGTGCTTCCACACTCAGGACATTTAAACTCGGATTCATCGATCAGTTGATCCTTCATCTCCTCATCTCCTAATACCTTTGAAAGAAGACATCACATAAACTTTTTTAACTTGCTCTAAGTCATCCGGGCTTACTTCACTTAGTGGCTTGATTAGTATGTAGGGTGATGACTCGAGTCCTATCACATCGTATATTGAGCCTACAATCCTGCCCTTGTCGTCGTAAACTAGGTCACCTATCTTAGGGATGATCTTAGAAGAACTTTTAACCACAAGTTTATTGCTCTTTGACTTGTGAAGTACGGATCCTAGGAGAGTTATTGTCTCCTTCATGACGGGGAGAATATTCTTAATAATTCAATATAAAGGTTTCTTGAGGAAACTATGTGGGCTCCTTAATTTAGGTTTAAAAGGTCTCGTAAGAGGTGCAAAAGTCCTATTTCTCCCCCACCTTAATTCTTCTCTCTTCCATAATCTTCCGGGCTATCATTATAAGAATGCTTCTCTTTGATGCCACTTTCCTAACAGATACTCTTGATGCTTCTTCCCACCACCAAGAAGAATGCGGCTTTTCTTCGATCATGGGGTCTAGATTTAATTGTTGAGCTGCTCTAAATATCTCCTCGATTTTTGGTGATGGCACTGCATACTTCTTAGGGACCTTTCTTCCAAGAGACTCGCTTTTGTTGATATCTAAGTAGCAAGGGTAAATCAATATCCGGCTTCTATCACCTATTATGGTCTTCACCTTCTCTCATTTACTTAAGTAATACAGCGTTTACAACGCCGTCCTGGCCGGGTCTAGAAGTAACTTTCGCAAGCCCCTTCTCTGTTTCAATTACTGCCCCCCTAGTTATCACACCTCGACGAGAATAGTCGACGCTTGCAGGGTTCTCCTTAACCCTTAGTATCTTAAGCTTGTAGACCTTATTGGTCTCAGGGTCTAGAACATTGGCGTATGCAGCATACTTAAGGCTTATCTTTATGTTTCCCCCTCTCACTCTCTTCTTGATTCTACTTTCCTGCTCTGCAGGCAAGGTCTCAATGGGATCCTCTCCCATCTCGTACTTCCTCTTCTTCCTATGAGGTCTTATCTTACCCCCTGTTGGTTTTCTTAGGTCCCTGCCATGGTATTGAGGCATTAACTCGACCACTCCATACTGTTGAAGTATAGTGAGGAAAATTCAAAAACAAGGGGTTATAAGCTTTATGCAGATGAGGGGGGCTTTGTGAGCAGAGAAGTCCTGCTAGCACATGGTGCAGGCGGAACCATAATGGTCGAGCTCATCAAAAACGTCATCATAAATAACATAAGTCAAAGGAGGGTATTTGATGGAATTGGCCTGGATGCTATGGATGATGGAGCTACGATACCTCTTGGAGATTATGAGGTGGTCTTGACGATGGATGGTCATACCGTTGACCCCATATTCTTTCCTGGAGGAGATATTGGAAGGCTTGCAGCAGCTGGTACCATAAATGATTTGGCGGTCATGGGTGCGAGACCTTTAGCAATAATGGACTCCATAATAGTTGAAGAGGGATTTTCCCTCGATGATTTAGAGAGAATCATAAAGTCGATGAATGAAACTGTTGAGGAGGTCGGAGCTGCAGTGATACATGGAGACTTTAAAGTTATGCCTAGAGGTAAGGTGGACAGGATAGTTATAAGCACTGCTGGTATTGGTTTAGCTGAGAGAGGAAAGATCCTGAGAGACTCCAACTTAAGACCTGGAGATAAAGTGATAGTATCAGGCTTCATTGGAGATCACGGGATAGCTTTGGCATCAATTAGAGAGGGTATAGAGTTTGAGACAACTATAGAGTCAGATGTGGCTCCAATATGGGACGTGATTGAGACTGCCTTAAAAGTTGGAGGGGTCCACGCTGCCAAGGATCCTACGAGGGGAGGGTTATCGATGGCTCTGAACGAAATGGCATCTAAGTCAGGTCTTTCAATATGGATTAGAGAGAAAGATATACCAATAAGAGAGGAGGTTAAAGCGGCATCTGAGATGTTGGGACTAAACCCTCTTGAAGTTACATGCGAGGGGGTTGCAGTGCTTGTTGTTGATAGCTCTCTTGCAGAAGAGGTCTTAGAAGCTATAAGGAAGACTAAGCATGGCGCTCATGCCTCTATTATAGGGGAGGTTAAGAAAGAGCCTGCACGCAAGGTCCTACTTGAAACTGTTGTGGGTGGTAGGAAGCTACTAGAGCCACCCCTTGGAGAGCCAACACCAAGAGTGTGTTAGAAGATGAAGAGTATTGACGTCCCAAGTCATATTATCAAGTTAAGGGTTAAGAGGATTAAGAAGGCCATGGCTGAAGTTGGTGCCAGAGGACTTTTGATCTCTCAACCAGAGAACGTACAGTACGTTACAGGGTTTAATGTTGTTGGGAACCCTCCTAGAAATTCTTGGGCCCTTATCCTTGAAGATGATGAGGAGGCGTATCTCTTAGTTCCTGTTTTGGAGTACTATGAGGCTATCGAAGAAGTTAAGCACGCAGAAGTTGTCATTTTAGATAGAAGTAAGAAGTTGATGGAGGCGATTGCCGATTTTTTATTAGAGATGAAGATGCATGATCCCATTTACATGGACGACTTAAAGGATCATGACCTAGTGAGCTCGATTAAGAGGAAGCTTGGAGTTAAAGATGTAAGGTCCATGCAAGAAAGCATCGAGAAACTTAGAGCAAAGAAGGATGAATACGAGATATCGTGTATGAAGGAAGCTATAAATAAGGTGAAGAAGGGTCTAGAGAAGGCACAAGACATCCTACGTGAAGGCATCGCAGAGGTAAGTCTCGTAGCTGAGATAGAGAAGGTGTTGTGGGAAGAGGGGATAGATGGCATCGCCTTTGATCCCATAGTTGCTTCTGGACCTAGGTCGTCATTCCCTCATGCTAAACCAACAACTAGACACATAAGGAGGGGGGATAGCGTCGTGATAGACTTAGGAGTAAGAATTCAAGGATATTGTTCAGATATCACAAGGACGTTCATCATGGGAAGAAATCCTGAAGTAGAGGAGGTCTTAGACTACATAATCAACGTGCAAGAGACTATCGCTTCGCATATAAAAAGCGGTGTAAGGGCTTCAGAGATTAATGCGGAAGCCGTATCCCTCTTAAGAGAACGTAAACTAGACGAATACTACTTGCATGGGCTTGGTCACGGTATTGGTCTTTCAGTTCACGAGAAGCCTACGATATCATCTTTAAGCGAGGACGTACTAGAAGTGGGCAATGTAGTAACCTTAGAGCCCGGTGTGTATTTTAGAGGGAGGTTTGGCGTGAGACATGAAGACGTCTTCCTAGTTAGTGATGATGGTTGCCTTAGATTATCGTAGAGGTGGTGATGTATGAGGTTTCGCTTAAAAGGTTACATAGTTTTAAGCAAACAACTTGATCCCGAGGGAGTCAAGAAGCTTTCGGAGATGATGGGTGAAGCTAATAGAACATTGTTAGTTAAAGGTGCGCCAAGGGGAAAAGAGCAAGAAGCTGCACGAGTAGTTTCCTGGGCAATAGATGGTGAAAGAATACATCTTGAGTTAGAGTCAGGAAGGTACGTTAGAGCTCATGATGCATTATTCAGATTGAAGAATTATCTGGGTTCAGTGCTCGGAAGAGAGTTCAGGATTGGTGTGAGGGGGCTTGGCGTATTAACTTACGAAATCGAGGTACCCTATTTTAAAGATGATGTAAACGAAATTCAGAAGCTTCTAGGAGGCATGGGCGTTATGGAGCATGTAGGTGAGAGACTCGTTGTAAAGTTTGGAGAGCTAAGTGAGGAGGATCTTGAAGCAAGGCTCGTCGATAGATTGGTCAAGAGAGTCTTAGAAGGTACTGTTGAGACTCCTCCAGAAATGGAAGCAAAGCTAGTTCCTTTCGGCTACGTACTAGAGCAATCAAAGCCCAAGGACATAAAGGTTAAAGTTGACGTAGCTAGTGAAGCTGAGAGACTAGGATGGATCAAGAGGTTTCCAGGTAGAGGACAATGGATCTTTACGGCTCCCATGGTCGGTCTTCTAAAGGTCATGCGCGACCTAATAATAGAGCATGTATGCAAAGCTTTAGGCTTTGAGGAGTGGATGTTTCCGAGACTCATACCCATGAGCGTACTAGCTAAGCTTTCAAGCTACGTTGAGCACCTTCCAGAAGGTATGTTTTATGTATGCGTACCACCAAGAGATCCATCAGCCTTTGACGAGTATAAGAGGGAATACGCTCTTAAACGAGTCTTGCGAAGAGACCTATTAAAAGGGATATTAGGTGAACCAGAATACGTCTTAGATGCTGTTCAATGCCCACCTTTCTATCAATTCTTCAGTGGAGAGACCGTAAGACTTGAAGACCTACCAATCAAGGTCTACGAGTGCATGGGTGGGTGGACGTGGAGGAATGAGGCTGGTGGTGTTGAGGGGTTAGCTAGGACTAATGAGTTCTGGCGTATGGAGATGGTTTACTTGGGCTCTCCAGGCGATGTGGTCAAGATAAGAGATGACGTGGTTTCGAGGGTCGTGGAGCTAATTGATAGAGTCCTAGAACTTGAGTGGAGGATTGTAGTAGGAGCACCATTCTACCTCTCAAGTGAGGAAGCTAGCAAGAGGAGGATTGACATATCTTCAAGAGAGAAGATTCCCACTATAGACGTAGAATGTTACTTACCATATCGAGGGGAGAGAGAGAAGGCAGAGTGGCTAGAAGTAACGGCAGCCAGCGTACACTATACTCACTATGTCTCAGCATTCAAGATAAAGGAGGTTAAGAATAGGGAGATATGGACTGGATGTGTTGGTCATGGATTAACAAGATGGGCTACAGCCTTCCTAGCTCAACACGGCTTTAATATCGAGGATTGGCCTAGCAAAGTAAGAGAGCTCTATGAGAAACTTGGACCTTACAAAGTTATCAGAACCTTGGAGTGGCCACCAAATAAGTAATGAGTATGTGCATTAACACAAGGTTGCTGCATACATGGAAATTACTTTTGAGGCGTCAGTCCGCCCATCACCCATCATTGCTTTAGGCTCTTAGACCGTCATCTCTTCATCCGCCGTTAAACTACATTGTTAGGGAGGGTTATATAGAATTTTCTATAAAGTAGCGTGAGAGAGCTATTGATAACGTTAATTAGCCAACCTCATCGAGAAGAATTGTAGAGATGTCAATTACGGTGTTGAGAGATTGGCTAGCGAAGTTACGATAGGAGCAATATCTGATGTGCATTCACCTAAGTATCTTGAAGACTTCAAGAGGGTGCTGAGCAATAGCCCTGATGTGGACTTAATACTTCTTGCTGGAGACATGGTATATAAGGGTCAAGTTAGAGAGTACGAGAATGTCTTGAAAATCATTAGGAGCAGGTACGGTAAGTGCGAAGTAGTGGCCTGTTTCGGAAATGAGGAATACGAGGATAAAGTAGATGATATTATAAGGAACTACAACGAAATTTCGTGGCTCAATGACAGCTACACAACATTAAACATCAAAGAGCTTAAGATAAGCGTAGTCGGTACTAGGGGGTGTTTGGACAGGCCAACATCATGGCAGAGAAAGAACATTCCTAACATAGCTCGCATATACGAGGAGAGACTTAAGAAGATCGATGATATGTTAGCCTCTCCCATAATCAGAGAGAGCGACTTTGTAATTCTACTTTCACATTACTCCACAACCTTTAAGACCCTCACTGGAGAGCCGCAATGGGCTTGGCCAGAGTTGGGTTCCAGTAAACTTGAAAAAGTCATCAGAAGGCGTGGACCTCACGTGGTAATTCATGGGCATGCTCATAACAGCAAGGTCTATGTAGCTACGATTGAAAAAACTCAAGTGTATAACGTTTCGTTCCCTGCTACAAGGAAGCTGACAATCATCAGAATACAAAAAGCTGGTGAAACAAGTGTAAGGAGTGGAGGTCAATTGCAATTAACATCATTTATGATTGGTAAGCCTTAAATCAACCCTTTGCCTTGCATCAACTGCAAGGGGGCCGTAGGCTAGCCTGGTAGACTACGAGGCTTGGGCCCTCGTGACCCAGGTTCAAATCCTGGCGGCCCCACCAACTCTCAATACAACCCCTTCAAAGTAAGCCGCTCCTCGTGTAATAACATATAGAGATTTAGGCAGTTAAGTGAGAGAACGTAGGTAAGGTAATAATGCCACTGAAGGTTCAAGCATTAATGAAAGTGGGCTGACATGTTTGTAGTACTAGCTTAAGTAATGACTTGTAAAAGTTAAAAATTAAAAGTTTATTACTGAAACCCTTATTTCTTGAAGAGTTATGGAGACTAAAAGTCACTTGAAGATATTCCTTCTATGCTCTAGTTTGCTTGAAGAAAGGGTTGCAAGAGCTTATGAGCATGTGGCTCGGCTTATTGATAACGATATCGTTAAGTGTCTTTTCGAGTTCATCGCGCATGACTCATTTAAACATGCAAGGTGCTTTGAGTTGATGGCTAGAGCCCTCTCCCAGGAGACAAGTGCCTACCCTGAAGATTGCGTGAAGGTATGGGGCGAGTCGTGGCTAGCTGTCGTCGAAGATGCTGAAAGAATGCTCAAGAAGCATGAAATTAGCTTAGCTGACCTTAGCTCTCTTGTTGACTCATTACATGCAATTGAAGGTTTCGTCGCTGAGGAGTATTTGTCGACTTTACATGCTAAGTTGGTCGATGCAATGCTCAGCAAGGGAGGAATGGACGTAGAGCGTTTTAGAGTTATGCTCAACTGGATCGTTGAGGACGAGGATAGACATAGGAAAGTACTCGAAATGGTTAAGGAGATGCTATCAAAGCTTTCTCGGTAATGTTTCGCTCTCTTTTTTGTTTTTAGTGAGCATGCATGAGTTGATGAGGTTAATTGCTTGATATTTTCTTGCTATGCTCTAAACTATGTCTCATCACGGTGGATTTCTCCTTCGAATCAGGCTCCCTCTAACATTTTAATCTCTAGGGTTTCCGAAGACCTATGCTATTCTTACTAGTCTCCTCAAATCTAGACTACGTGGATTATCAGATTCGTGGAAGAAGATGGCTAAAAGGTAGAAGAAGATGAACCAGCTGATGAATAGGCTGATATTCAGGATCAATTCGCTTGTATAAATGGATAGAAACGTGTAGGAGGTCATTATGTCTCCGTGCAGTGAGACTGGGACATAAATATCTGATGTCTCCCTTAGAGCCCCGACCAGGCATCCAAAGGCGAAGCACCCTAGGATGTGTAGGGGCATCCACCAAGCTGGCTCCCACCTTGATGTAATCGGGTTCCAGTAATTGACTATGTGCATCAGAGCGAAGATTATGGAGGTTAGAAGTAGACCTACTCCATAATTGACTTTCCAAGCCTTAAAGACGAGCCTCCGCCAACGCCCCAAAGGCCTCATTAAGCCTAGACTGCACATAACCCCTAAAATAAGCCTCCTCAACAAGACCAACGAAGACCATGTATAAGATCACGTTTAGAATTATGCTGAGTGGCGACAGCCTAGCAGGCTTAGCCACGCCAGAGCCGCTGACATCCCATTGAGACCGCTGTGGGTATGATAAAGACCGCTATAAATGCTGAGCTCCACTTCGATGTGAGGCGCGAGCTTCTGAGCAAGAAGCCGTAGATTCTAAAACTTCTCCTGGGCAAGACTATGGCAAGTAGGGCTATGAGCATCATAAATGCTGGGAAGCCAAAATGCCAGAGCATACCACACTTCAAGTAGGCTAAATAAGTCTCGCGGAGCCACCCAACAAAAGTCAGAAGTAGAGAGACTAGGCAGACCTCAAATAAAGCCGCATACCGCTTACCTAAGGAGGTCATACTAACCATGTTCTACAATTGAGATAATAAATCTTAGCAGCCTTGTGGTCATTAAAGCCTTAAAGAGAAACTACGTGTAAGGCTCCAGAACTAGGAGTATTGAAGCCCCGGGCGGGATTCGAACCCGCGACCTGCGGCTTACAAGGCCGCCGCCATAACCGCTAGGCAACCGGGGCTCAGAGTATCAGCATTTGAAGGGCCATAAAAATGTTGAGCTGCTTAGAGTGCTTAAGCTCTTCTTGAATAAGCTTTTATTTGAGAACTGCTTCTTTTTAGTCGATAGTTAATTATTAGAGGAGAGCCGGGTTCGCCTAGATTGGTAGGGCGCGGGCTTGCTAAGCCCGTTCCCCTCTGGGGAGCGGGGGTTCGAGTCCCCCACCCGGCGCCACATCTTATAAAATCCAGCTTCTAATGTAAGCACGAGGTTAGGTTCATTTCAAGCTATTAAAGACTAACTTGAAGTTGACTGCAAGTATTCCGCTTCAAATTAGTGTAGTAAGTTTCTTATTAGGTTTAGGAAGTTTTAAGTGCTTGCCACAACATACATAGTTTGGTAAGAATGAGTATGAGTTTAGCAGGTGCATCGTCACCTTCTTATAATGTTGTAGAGGCCTACAATTCCATGAAGAGGGGCATCCTCTACATCATAATTGGATGGCTGCTCATCGGAGTAGGGTTAATGACTTTGCTTGGAATCTTCGCCATTACTCCAATAGGTGTAAGGTCGTTTGGACTCGTAATGGCGATTACCGTGATAGCTCTCATAGTAATTGGGGCAATTATAGGTCTTGTAGGGCTATATGCTCACTTTATACCTGGAACAACTAAGCTTGCTTCGATCGACCCGCGTTACTCAACAGCAGCTACTCTGACCAAGATAGGGTACGTGTGGGGATTAGTACTGCTTATCATCGGGGTGCCATTAATCTTTGCGTTCTTCATCGGTTTACCCGTAATGATCGTTGGTTACATACTCTTAATACTAGGCTACGTTGGCGTAATAATATTATGCTTTAAACTCAACGAGGTAGAGCAGAACACCCTCTATTTGGTAGCTGGAATCATGTTCATAATAGCGATTTTCATATCCGTAGTTGGGTTTGTAGCTTGGATTCTCCTGTACGTGGCTTTAGGAGATAGCATAAGAAAACACGCCTAATTGTCTTAAGCATAAGCATTAGTACGACAGCTTCTTCTTGATGTTATAATTGATGAACTTAGCATCGTAATTCCACCTTTCATTCTCTAACATACTACGATGTGTTTACTTAGCTACTAGTCTTCTAACAGGGACCTATCGGTCAATCAAGCTTATAGTGCTCCTTGTACGATAAGTGTCTTGAGGTGAAGAGTTTCTGATAGTATATGACGTTGGATATGGAGCCTTTAAGTGCATTGGAAATTTCTTGAGTTTTTTAAAGGCTAAGAACATTGAAGTGGTTGTTGACGTGAGGGCCTTTCCTAGATCTAGAATCAAAGGTTTTAGTCGTGATGAGCTGAAAAGAGAGCTTGAGAAGAATGGTTTAGAATATGTATGGCTTGGAGATAAACTTGGGGGATTTAGGAGGGGAGGTTATGAGGGCTACACGAAGGAGGAGGGCTTTAAGAGGGGGTTAGAAATCCTTTCGATAATTGCACGTGATAAGAGGGTATGTTTGATGTGTCTTGAGAGGGACAGGAGGTTTTGCCATAGAAGGTTTATTGTAGAGAAGTTGAAGAGTGTGGGTTTTGAGGTTAAAGATCTGGTGAGGGGTGATTAATGTACAAAGTCTTAGACTTGTTCTGTGGGGCTGGTGGTTTCTCTCTCGGCTTTGTCATGGAGGGATTTAAGGTGCTGCTGGGAATTGATGTGGACTGGACGGTGGCGGAGACTTACAGCGAGAATCTTAAGGTAGATGTTTTATGTGAAGATATAAGAGATATTCATTCTATCGACATAAAAGAGGTGATGAGTGATGACGCCGATGTCGTAATAGCAAGCCCTCCCTGTGAGCCATTTACGGGTGCTAATCCTCGAAGAGAGGTCAACGTGCTTGATAGACTCTATGGTGATGAAGTGGGAAGGCTTTTCCTCCACGCTATAAGAATCATAGGTGATCTAAAACCAAGACTATTCATAATTGAGAACGTCCCTTCAATACTTGAAGGAACATTGAAAGAAGCGATTGAACACGAGCTTAGAGCTGTGGGATATAGTAAGATCTACTTCAACGTACTTTATGCTGAGAATCATGGAACTCCATCCCATAGGAAGAGGGTCTTCATATCGAATTACAGGTTCAGGCTCAAGCCGATACGAAAGGTTATCGTTGTTGAAGAAGCTTTAGCAGGTCTTCCAAACCCAGAAGAAGTATGTGATATACCTAATCACGTGATAAAGCCCTTGCCTCCAAGGAAGCTTAAGAAGATAGCTAGACTGAAGTGGGGTGAAGAGTTAGTGCTGTATAAGGGTGCTGGAAGAAAAGTTCTACCAAATTGGATTAGGCTTCATCCATACAAATTAGCTCCAACGGTCCTTGGAAGCTCTAGGTTCATACATCCCTATGAGAATAGGCTTCTAACTGTGAGGGAGCAAGCAAGGTTGATGGGCTTCCCAGACAACTTCGTGTTTAAGGGAGGGTTTGATGCTCAATATAACATGATTGGAGAGGCTGTTCCTCCACCTATTTCAAGAGCTATAGCTAGAGAGACGCTTAGGTTATTAAGGGGTTCCTGAGGAAGTAGTAAACGGTTAAAGATGAATGAAGTGATACCAGTACTACACAACGTGTTCAGCGTCGAGATAGTTAAGCAGTTCGCTAAGATATGCTACGGGTTAGGCTTTAAGACTCTCGTTATAAGCAAGCCTAGCGGTGCAGCAGCTCAAGCAGGGCTTCCAGAAGCACAAAAGCTTGCCCTCAAGAAGGGCAGGGCCCTCGTAGTACTTAGCGGGATAGAGGACGTGATTGAGGTCTTTAAACCACTCTTAGTGATTTTCATTACGCCTAAGAAGTATGCTAAAACTAGGTTTGATGCCGAGCACATAATCTCTGAGCTCGAAAAAGGTCCTATAACAATAATCTTTGGCGGAAGTGAGCCAGGAATTTCAGCTAAAGAGATGGAGCTTGGAGTGCCAATGCACATAGATGTTGAAGACGATCTAGGACCTCTTGGCTTCGCATCCATAACACTGAACATTATCTCAAATATCCTTAAGGTTAAGAAGTGATGGTGAGAGCATGAAGATCGTGATGAAATTTGGGGGTACGTGCACATCTTCTGGAGACAACATCTTAAGGATAGTAGATGTAGTGCAAAGACGTTTGGAACGAAATGACAAGATAGTGTTAGTTATATCTGCTATGGCTGGAGTCACCGATTCCCTCATCGATCTCATAAATGATGCTTTATCGGGAAATCTTAGTAAAGTAGACGAAGTCTTATCGAGTATTAAGGAGAAGCATGTGCAAGCATGTGCGAGAGCCATTAAGGATGAAGAGCTAAGAAGAGACATTATACAAGACATTGAAGGCTTACTTTACGAACTTCACTTTATGCTTAGGGTAATCTCTTATCTCAAAGAAGCCTCTATGAGAACTCGAGATAGGATTTTAGCCTTTGGTGAGAAGATGGCGACTAAAATCGTAACAGGGGCACTGATGTCTGGAGGTATTAAGGCAGAGTACCTTACAGGTGGACAGGCAGGCATAATAACTGACGAGAACTTTGGTCAAGCAAATCCAATAATGATGTTGTGCGAAGAGATGTTGAAGAAAAATTTAATACCCCTCCTAGAGCAAGGTATCGTCCCCGTTGTCACAGGTTTTATAGGGCAAACAGTAAAGGGTGTAGAAACCACATTAGGTAGAGGTGGATCCGATTACTCAGCTACAATTATAGGGGCTGCTTTAGAGTTCGATGAGGTATGGGTTTGGAAGGACGTGGAAGGCATCATGACGGCTGATCCAAAAATAGTGCCTAACGCGAGACCTATACCTAAGATGTCTTACGACGAGACTGTCGAGCTTGCATACTTTGGAGCAAAGGTTCTACACCCTCTCGCTCTAAAACCTCTCATTGAGAAACGCATACCTCTAAGAGTAAAGAACTTCTTTAATCCAGATAGCCCGGGCACAATAGTCCATTACGAAGCTCCTAACGATAAGGTAGTCAAAGCCGTTACCATGATACCGAGAGTCGCCATAATAACGATTAGTGGAGCAGAGCTTTACGAGACCCCACTCATAATCTCTAAGGTTTTCAAGAGCTTATATGACGTTGGAGCGAATGCAATAATGGTCTCTCAAAGCTCATCACAAACCAACATATCAATAGTAGTATCAGGAGAAAAACTGAACTCAATACTGGAAAGGCTTAAAGAAACTTTACCTAGAAATTGTGATGTCAGCTGGGAAAGTGATGTATGTGTAATAGCGGTAGTGGGATCGGGTATGAGGGGGCGACCAGGAGTTGCCGCTAAGGTGTTCAGTACTGTGGCCAAGGAAGGGGTTAATGTTAGGATGATAGCACAGGGGGCCTCAGAACTCAACATATCCCTCGTCGTGAGACAAGAAGATGCTATCAAAGCTGTTAGAGCATTACATGAAGCATTCGTGGGGTGAAGGAAAGTGGATAAGCTAAAGGTGGCATTATTAGGTGCAACAGGTCTTGTTGGGCAGAGGTTCATTAAGTTGTTAGCTGACCACCCATTCTTCGAGATCGTAGCATTAACAGCTTCGAGTAAAAGCAGTGGTAAGAGGTACTGTGAAGCTACTAAATGGATATTGAATTCGGACTTCCCCGAAGTTGTTAAAGATTTGAGGGTTCTCGAAACAAGCCCTAGCACGTTAAGAAGCTGTGGCTACAATGTAGACGTAGTATTCTCAGCTCTGCCATCGGCTGTGGCAAGAGAGCTAGAACCTTTGTTCGCTAGAGAGGGATTCAAGGTTATTAGTAATGCTAGTGCAATGCGGTTATTCGATGATGTTCCTCTAGTGGTACCAGAGATAAATCCTGACCACGTAAACTTAATCTATGTTCAGAGGAGTAAGAGGGGCTGGAAAGGTTTTATAGTGACAAACCCTAATTGCAGCACCATAATATTAACGTTGACTTTAAAGCCCATCATGGACTGTGGAGGTATTGAGTCAGTTCACGTAACTACAATGCAAGCAGTTTCAGGAGCTGGTTTCACAGGTGTTACCTCCATGGCTATAATAGACAACGTTATACCGTTTATAGCTAACGAAGAGGAAAAGATACAAACGGAAAGCTTAAAGATACTTGGGAGATTGACTGAGAGCTCAGTGGAGTATGCAGACATACTGATATCAGCATCATGTAATAGGGTTTGCGTTCTTGATGGACATCTTGAGAACGTATTCATTAAGTTAAAGAGACAAGTAGACCTAGAAACAATCAAGGATTCTCTAAGAAACTTTAAGGGGATTCCGCAAGAGCTTAAGCTACCATTAGCCCCACCATCACCAATAATAGTGAGGGGAGAAGAAGATAGGCCTCAGCCGAGACTTGATAGGGAGGAGTATAAGGGTATGAGTGTAGTTGTTGGAAGGCTTAGGTACGGCAAGGACGGGTGGTTGAAGTACGTAGTCCTTGGCAATAATGTTGTTAGAGGGGCTGCAGGCAACTCAATACTTATAGGTGAGCTAATGGCTAAGGAGGGGCTCTTATAGATTGTAGAACCTTAGTCCAACATGCCCATTCGCATCATGTTAAATCTTGAGTTTAAGCGTAATTATACGATCTCTGACTCAAAACATGAGCGGATGTGGTGTGACAGTAAGATTTGAGGGGTCATGATGAACGAAGAGTTAGTGATGGAGGCGTTCATGGACTGTAAACCATATTTAACATGTTGGAAAGAGATTGAAGAGACAGTTAAAACCATTTTAAAAGAGAGCTCAGATATCCAAGACTTTATGAGAATTCTGGAGAGACTTATTGAGCGAGAAAGTAACGTTCTCTTAAGAACTGACATGAAGATACTTCTTTCAGAGCTTAGGTCTAAACTTAAGAGGAAATAACAGCTACTTAATCGAGCACCGGCAAGGATTCTCTCCGCATTTTGGACAGCTTTTCCCATACCGCTTCAACGCTACCTCTTCTATGTCCACTGAAAGCGCGTTTGCAACTGACACCAGCCAGGCAAGAGCATCAGCTAGCTCTTCTTCTATTAGCTTTCTATCGCCCTTAATTATCGCACTACCCAACTCACCTATTTCCTCAACAAGATACATGAAGTTAGCCTCGGGAGAGCGGCGTGAGTCTTTGTGCCAGTACATCTCCTTTATGTGATTTTGGAACTCTCTTATGTGCATGAAGAAGCACCGGTCACATTCATAGCGGCAAGAAGGCTGGAAGCAGTAGCACTACTACTACCAATGCTACTGCCACAATGACCGCTATGTAAGGGGGTATGGAGAGGCCTTCAACCTCCTCCTTGAAGAAACGTATTAGGCCAGCTCCAGCCATAGGAGCGAACTCCGACCTTCCTCTACCCTTGTGAGGTCTTTTTGTTCTTGTAGATTTAGACTTAACCTTTCCCGGCATGGCTCAGCCCTCAATAATTAGAGGCTCCTTTATTATCTTTGTGGTCTGCCCATATTTAGGTACTACAGTACTTAATCCACTTGGATCTTCTATTATGAAAGTGAACTTCAGTCTTCCGTTTATAGCAGCAACCAATTTATTGAGGATCTCCGAGCACCTTTGCATTTGCTCATTACTTAGTTCACTTGATGCCAAGAACTCTACTATTTCCTTAGCTCTATGAAGGAAGCCCTCTATAGTAGTTATTACTCCTTGCGCGTAAGGACCTGGTGTTATTGTCACTCCTAATTCTGGTATTCTCACAGTAGCATGGCTTGAACGCACGACTATGTGGCTTATGTCATCTGGCTCCTCAACTTTGACTGTTATCCTTGATGGCTCATGGTGTGGATTTATCTCCATTACGTCTGTATGCTTGAAACCACAGTGCTCGCAAAATATGGATAAAAGGTAGACATTACCAAAGTTTGGGAACTCATAGCATATCTCGCTTACTTTTAGGTAATGCTTACCGCATGTGGGGCAGTAAGTCTTGAACCGATTTACGTAGCCTGGTTCAACGTTGACCAGTTGACGTCACCTTTTGTACCCTATCTTTCTTAAGAACTCTTTTCTCTCCTTCTCCTTTTCTTCGTTTTCTACTCCTACGGCTGAGTAGCCATCCACAACTCCTATGACCCCTCTGCCCTGATCTGTCTCTACGACAACGACTTGCAACGGATTTGCAGTTGCACAGAAGATCCTGCAGACTTCAGGTACCATTTTTATGGCGTTTAAGACATTTATTGGATAGGCATTCCTTATGAAGATCACGAAAACGTGTCCTGCTCCTATACTGAGAGCTGTTTTAACGGCTACCTCAACGAGTTCGGGGTCGTTGCCATCTTTCCTGACAAGTTTAGGTCCCGAAGCCTCATTGAAAGCTAATCCAAACTTTATGTGTGGAGAGGAGTTTATTAATGCTTCATACAAATCCTCAACTGTCTTTATGAAGTGTGCTTGACCTATTATCACGTTTGATCCTTTAGGCATCTCTACGGGTACGACCCTTATCTTGGGTTCGCTCATACATTTTCTTCTTGCTTTCCTCCTACTTAAGCCTTGAGACGGCAGTAGCCAACGATTACTTGTCCTACTGAGAGGCCTCCATCACCTGGAGGTAGGGCTCTATGTCTTAGTAGCTTTAAGTTATACTTTGAAGCTACGTTCTCAATCGTTTCAAGCATTATTTCGTTAACAGCAGCACCCCCTGAGATCCCTATGATTTTTATTCCCTCTTCCTGCGCTTTTGAACAAGCTATCTCAGCAAGCCCCTTAGCTATAGCTACTTGTGCTATGCGAGCTATCAAGCTTGGCGGAGTATTCTTCATAAGTGACACTAAGTGTGACGTTATGTGAGAAGCATCAACTATACTTGTCCTACCTCTATCGATTATGGGGATCTCGATCTCAATGTTGGCAGATGGATTGCTCATACGGGCAAGGGCTTCAAGCTTCATTGCTGGCTCACCCTCATAAGACCTGTAAGTGCATACTCCCAGCATGGCTGATATAGAATCTAGGATCCGCCCCGTACTCGATGAATGTATAACGTTAAAGCCTGAACTTAGCTGCTTTATAACCACGGGCACTTCACGAGGTCCATATTTAAAGGCTTTTGAAAATTTCTCAAGTAGAAGGCTTTCGAGCTCCTTGAGGCTCATGACTTGACTGAGCAAACCAGCTAAAGCCCTAATTGGATAGTATGCGCATATATCTCCTCCAGGCAAGGGATAGGGCTTTATGTGCCCCACTCTCTCATATCCCTCACACGTAGCCAATAGAACTTCCCCACCCCACGCAGTACCATCATCACCTAGCCCCACTCCATCCATTGTAATGTACACTGCTTCTTCATCAAGTCCAAGTCCTCCCTCAGCTGCAAGTGATGCAGCATGTGCATGGTGATGTTGAACCCTTATAAGGGGTATGCCCAATTCGCTGCTAAGTTCTTCAGCATATCGAGTTGAAGGGAAAGTACGATTCAAATCGCATGCGATAGCGTCTATCTTCCCTATTTTGAGGGCCTTCTTTAAGAAGTTGTAAGCTTGCTTTAGGAAGTTCAATGAATCTGGATTGTCAAGATCTCCTATGTGCTGGCTTACGTAGCAATTATCGTTTTTCAGGAGGGAGATGGTGACGTTAAAGTCGCCTCCAAATGCCACTATACACTTACCTTTATTGCGAAGTTTCGGAATCATTATCGGCAGGGGCGCATAACCTCTAGATCGACGTAAGAAGGTTGGAACTCCATGAGATACCCTTATTACTGAGTCATCGCATCTATTCACTATCTCTCTGTTATGAGTTAAGTAGTAGTCAACTATCATTGAGAGTTTCTTTAAAGCATCTTCTGTTGACGTCACCATGGGCTCTCCAGGGTAGTTAGCACTCGTCATTATGATTGCTGGCTCATTGATGTGCATTAATAAGAGCAAATGTATGCCTGAGTAAGGTAACATGACCCCTACGCTGTCGAGGCCTGGAGAGACCAAAGGGGATATGGGGTTATTTGGCTTAGCTCTCAGTACAACTATGGGGCGTTCTTTGGACAGAAGCAGGTCTCTCTCGATTTGATTGAGATAGGCAAAGCTTTCTACGTGATCAACTGATGGCGACATAACTGCGAACGGCTGTTGAGGTCTTCTACGTCTCTCTCTTAGTTTTAAGACTACATCATCGTCAGTGGCTAGGCATGCTATGTGAAAACCTCCTATACCCTTCACTGCGACTATAAAGCCCTCTTTAATCAGTTTAGCTGCTTCCTTAATGGGATCTTCACAGGAAATTTTTAATCCATCGCGGTCTAGTAGCTCATTTTTAGGACCACATAATCTGCAGCAAATCCCCTCAGCATGATATCTCCTGTTAGCTGGATCTTCATAATCCCTCTGACAAAATTTACATAGAGGAAATTTGGCCATGCTCGTGTGTTCGCGATCGTAAGGAATGTCAAGAATCATCGTGAACCTAGGTCCGCAGACAGCACAGCAAGTAAAGGGATAGTTTGACCATCGAGGGTCTTTACCCATAATGTCGTTGATGCAATCATGACATATTGCTATGTCTGGTGGGATTGAGGAGCCACATTGCCTTACTCTTGAATCACTTGGCAGTATCTGAAATGCCCCGAATTCACCAGTGTATTCAAGCCATTCCACTGAAATGTTGTCGACGCGTGCAGGAGCAGGTTTCTCCAGCTTAAGCTTCTCGATAAATTGTTCAATGGAACTTCTCTTACCCTCAACCACCACCTCTACTCCTGCATCTCCAAGATTAACCACGTAACCCTTGAGATCTAGTGATACAGCTAAGCGATAAACGAATGGTCTAAACCCCACTCCTTGAACTACTCCGCTAACATGGATGATGGCTTTCACTAGACTGCTCATTGCTTCCAATGACTGACAGCAAGATTCGTATTAAATTCTACGCGTAAATTAGAATCTTTTAACCTCCACTTTCTTGATAAGACGGTACACCCTATTCTTTCTTTCACCACGTCTCTCTAACATGCCATTATTGTAGAGCCTTAAGAGGTATGTGGAGACAGTAGATGGCTTTAAATCTTCATTGTAAGTTCTTCTATAAGCATCTAGAACGTCTTTGCTACTAAACCAGGAACCATCATTGAAGTTCCCTTCTATAACTTGCTTAAACCTTTCCATGAGAGTCTGTTCTTGTGTTTCGTTCTGAGTATTTGAGGCCTCAGCTGATGAGACTATATCTATTAGATCCTTAACCATCTGTATGCGCTTCCATGGTACGTTCTTACCCTGAAATATTATAATCATCTTAGAACCATCTGGAAATGACACTGTAAACCTGAAGTCGTTGTAAGCCATAATAATCACAGTAACTACACTCTACAGCTCACAACTTAATTTTCACAATTCACAGTTTTTTAAGCTTATCGTTGTAAGATCTTTATATGAGAAAAAGAAGGATTCTATAGGGGAGCGTAAGAAAGCTTCATCCTGGTCTGAAAGGATATTCACTTTATGTCGAAAATGTAGAAGAATCTTCTTTCTGTAAAATTGCGCTTTTCATAAGAAATAAAGAAAAGAAAAGAAATTTTCACAAATAATTTAAAAACAGATAAGTTAAAATTCATGTGAAATTGTTAAAAATTATCGAAAAGTTATAAGAATAAAATTCTACGAAAGATTTCTTCTCCTTTATGAAATACGTAGAAAAGTAAGATTCATTAAGTAGAGGTAGATCAATCTCCTAGACCCCTACACTTCCAGTGGAGGAATAGTAGAAAACTTTAGGATGAGGTGTAATAATAATACATTATTACTAAATCGATGAAGTTCCATAGTCTTATTCTCTTAAGATTTTTCACTATCAATAAAATTACTAAGTAGGTTGAGAGTGTTTTCCACTGGAAGTATGGGGGTTAACGAGATCACTTGAGGAAATCTCTTAGTTGTTTTCCTATGTTCGTTTAAACATAGCCTTCAAGTAATCTTAATTTTTGAAGAAAAGTTTTTGTGAACCCTTATCTAGTACGCTATCTGGGTTCTAAGAACAAATCGTAAGGCGGAGTGCGCCATCTAGGTCGTAAAGCGGGGTGGGGAAGTCAGGTTATCCCGCGGGGCTCATAACCCCGAGATCGGTGGTTCAAATCCACCCCCCGCTACCACCATTTTCTTCAACTAAGAGTCTCTATTGCAATAGATTTGTTACAGTAGAGAAGCAAGAAGCAATAAAATAGTGTGGTTATTTTCTGCTAGATTATTTCCGAGAGGATCTTTCTCTTTTATTATTGACTTTGGTATGATGTTTGCGCGTTAAAGGCCGTTGTTCCAACCTCATCAGTGACGTTTGCTATGAGGGGTCGATGAGTGACCTAAGTTGAGGATTAAAGGTTGGTAATAGTAATGAATAACGATCTTAATCTTCGATTAAGTTCTCTCGGCTTAATCCATGATGTAGAATGTAAACGTTGTCCGACAACCAAAAAAGCCTACCTCCTTTATGGTAAATCAAAATCCCTTGAAACTTCAAAAACTCTGCAGTTCCTAAACTCATCCTTTTGTTCCCTACACATCCTTTTGGCTGTTCCACAAAACGCCGATCTAACATTAGCATGGTTAATTATGCTAGCTATCGATTGTGCTGCTTCTCCATAAATAAGTGCTAGTGGAATTATGAAGTGTAGGAGGAGTAGTGGAGTAAGCCTGGTGTTAACGACTAAATGAGAACATTGCCAGTGCAGATTGCTGCTAAGCCTAGAGCTGCTGGATTTCTAGCTTTCTCTGATACTCTTAATAACCATTATTTCAGTATCGGTTAAGCTCTTGAGAAAAGACTTCCGTAAGAGAAGTTGGCATCTTTAAGGAAGTAGGAGACTTAAGGTGTTTTTCATAGCGAACTTATAATGACACGTTAACCTTAAGTAAGCATCTTCATCATGCTTGGTCATACTTAACTGACTTGAGCAAAAATGATATTCAAGTTTGACAAAAAGTAACTTGTGAGGTCAAGGAAAGCTAGAATTCGCCGCTTATATGACTTTACCTCAGAGTTCTATGATGGGCTTTACGGTTACGAACAAGAAAAGAAGTTTACATCCATTTTCAACCTCCTTAGGAACTCGAAATTTAATGTGATGCTCGATGCCGGTTGCGGAACTGGATTAATCACTAAGAAACTTCAGGGTAAAGGAAACTTCATTGTGGGCGTTGACTTCTCTAAGGGGATGCTCCAGAGAGCTAAAGAAAAGCTTGGTAAGGTAATAAAGATGGATTTCGTGCTAGGTGATATCGAGTACTTACCCTTTCGCTCTAAATCCTTTGATTTAGTTTTAAGCATAACAGTTTTACAAAACTGTAACCCTCTAAGAGCACTTAAATCGCTCTTACGAGTATTATCTAATAGCGGTGTACTGGTTCTCAGCTATCTCAAGAGATCGAAGGAAGTAAAGGAGTTTGAAGCTAAGCTAAAAGATTACGTTTTAAAGGACTTGGACTTAATTGACAACGTAGTAATTTTAAGTGGACAGCAGGCTATGAACCTAGTCGGCAAAAGAAGCTGGAAGATTGAAGTGAAAGCTCATGGTATCGCGCATTAGAGAACTGCTAAATAAGATAAGGTGGCATAATAAGTTGAACCCTGAAGATTTTGAAGTCCATATACTACATAGAGGCGTGCCGAACGATATCAAAGTAATACCTGCCGCTAGCATAACCGAGGTTCTTAAGGACTGTTTTAAGTTTAGGGACCTGAATGGCGATGAAAAGGTCATTCCATACCACAGGGTCTTGCTCATACGAGATAGAGTTCGTGGTCATGTATTATACAAGAGAAAGTAGAGTAATTACCTACAGTCTTTCACGAGGACCGCGTAGAAGAAGCCTGGAGTGTCATGAATATGTGGATGAAATCTAACAACTTTATCTGCATACTTCGAATACGTGACTATACCCATATCTCCTATTTGGCGTGGAACTTCGAGTAGTTGCATTCCGAGCTTTTCAATAGCATAATTAATATTGTTCTCGCATTCCTCTATACTGACGGTACATACAGAGTATAGCATTCTACCGCCTTTCTTAAGCAAGTTAAAACCAGCTCTTATGAACTGCCTTTGATATTCACTTAAATTCCTAATAGTTTTCTCCGTCAGCTCATCGTAAAGCTTAGGCCTTATACCTAGCGCAGAGCATGGAGGATCGACCATTACGGCATCGACCTTGCCCTTGAGATCCTTCAGCTCCAGGTCAGCATACCTTGAATCTAGACATAAGATCTTAGCGTTCCTCACTCCAAGCCTTTGAACATTCTCATTTAATGTTTCCACCTTATTTGGTGAACGATCTATCCCTATAATCAATCCCCTGTTGTTCATAAGTTGGCTGGCATACGTTAACTTACCACCAGGAGATGCGGTTAAATCAATTATGAGCTCGTTGCTCCTCGGATTAAGAGCTTTCACGGCTAAAATGGATGGCAGTGATTGAGGAAATATTTCCCCCTTTAAGTATAGATCAAGGCTTCTTATAGATGGCAACTTATAAATGGAAACTAGGGTTTCAGCAACCAACCCTTTTCTTAAGAACTTCAAATCTTTTGAGTCAATTACAGCCCTCGCAATTGCTACAGACCTTCCTTTAGGGTCCGTAACGGTTACGTTGTCACCTTTCTGAACGCCTTCCATGTTAATTACTCCCGGCGCGTAGACGTTAGCTCCCATCATGACCGATTCGGCTGTCAGCTTGTCAACTACGATCTTTTTACTAAGCTCAGGCACGTCGAACGGTCCTAGGACCTTAATTAACACGACATCGAGCTCAGCAATTGCTTTAACTTCAAATTCTAGACATCTAAAGTACTTCTCAACTTTATCGATTGAACTCTTTAAAGTATTCACGCGAACTGTGTACCATGAGCCAGGCGACGAGAGTGCCTCTATCACGCGATCAACGGCTTCTCCGTAGACCATGCTTAAAACGCACATAGCGGCTCTTGAAGGTTGGTAACGAGGTATCACAGTTCTTCATACCCCGCTACCTCTCTCCTTAGCCTATGACCGCAAACGCGGCATTCTTCCAAGTACTTGCTGTATTCCTCGCCGCATGCTGTACATAGATAACGCCACCTTATTCTCCTCTTTATGGCATCAATCTTCACATTGCGCCACCTTAAATTGAGGCGTGAAGCTAAATTTTGTACAGTGTAATCATCAGTCATGAGCAAGGGATCAAGTCCTTGTTCATGAAGTTGAAGAGCTAGAGCTAGCACCTTTAAGTCTGTCCTAGAAAGAGACGATATATCACCACTTCTCCTTGCGATTTCAAGCACTTTATCTATGAAACTTCTATCAGGATTTATGACGTTTAGCACCTTAAGATCTAGTAAGACTTCAACGCAAACTTTGTGTCTTATCGTTTTGATCTCGTCTATGACCTCAGGTATCGTGAAGCATCGATATTTTTGCAAGTACTGCACTACATTATCCATCAATAAGACGTTTGCATCCACAACGACGTTCTCTCTACTTTTTCCCTCCACGAATACGTACCTCGTAAAACTTCTTGTAGAAAGAGTCTCTATAGTCTCTTATTCTAATGAAGTCTACATAAGAGGGTGACTTGCTTACTTTCACAGCACCTCCTCGATCAACTTTACCAATGGACATTCCATCAGAGAATACAACGGCTCCCCTTAAGCTTTGAGGGGGAATTAAAATCTCGACTTCACTACTTGACGGGAGAATGAAGGGTCTTACCCCTAACATCAATGGATTAAGTATTACCGTTATCATGCATTCAACGTAGGGGTCCACCAGGGGACCACCTAATGAAAGCACGTAAGCAGTACAACCAATAGTCGATGACACTAAAACTCCATCAGCTCTATTACTAAAGATCTCAACTCCATCACTTCTCACTACGAGATCTAGGATCTTGGCTTGCTCTGAGGCGAGGACAAGAACATCATTAAGTGCTAAGTCTTTTTCTGCACCGTCTATCTTTACTGACAATAAGTTCGCTCTTTGTATTTGATACTCTCCTGAAAGCACTTTATCTATGGCTTTGCTCACCTCTTTAGGTTCTACCTCACATAAGAAGCCCATGCGACCCATATTCACACCTAAGATTCTGAGGGGCGGCTTGAGTCTCTTTATTGCTTGCAGTATTGTTCCATCACCTCCAAACGTCATAATTACGTCAGCACTCTTCAACATCTCAACTGATGATGCAGCTCTCCTTACATCGGGGTGCGTAGAGGAACTAGCTATCTCTTGGTCAACAAGTACCTCCACTCCCTTAGCTTTCAAGTAAAAGAAAACGTCCTCTATTATTTCTAAAGCCTCTTTTGGGTCCTGTTTTGAGATTATGCCTATGCAACGAATTTCTAATGTTCATCACCCTGACTTATTTAGTTAAACAATCACTAGTCACCGGCTGCGCATTATCTTCTTCTTACCGAGTATTTCCCAAACCTCTACCTCACTACCTACAGTTATTTTGTTAATGATCTCAGGCTCTACAGTCTCTTTGGATACTTCGTAGACCTCATAACTTGAAAGGTCCATTAATTGAAAGGTCGTTGAGGTTACCGATATCACTTGAGATACCTTCTTCTCAATTATGGGTACCTCGACCTTCTGATCTACCGGAACAACCATGCTTCTCTTAACGCCATCGAAAATTCCTATAGCGGTTATCCTGACTTTAGCTGATCCATGCTTTCCAGGCTTTGACCTCTCCACTTCAACTATTCTACATGGCTCCTCGTCTATTACTACGAAGGATCCCTCTTTAAGTGACCCGGCATCTACGGGCTTTCGAGTCAATATCAGACCTCCCCTTTCTTGTCAAAGTGCATTACCCTTTCATGTTTTTAAATGTTTACCCTTCTCTATCAAGTAGCGAGCCAATTTCTCCAGTGCTTTTCTTCTATGAGATACCTTATTTTTGACCTCAAGAGGTAATTGAGCATATGTTAACCCCTTCAACCCTTCGGGCTCAAATATGGGATCGAAGCCCCACGAGTACCCTCGAGGTTCGAGTGATATCCTACCCTTCACGTAACCAATAAATGTGCGGACCTTCTTCCCATCATGAAATGCTACCACCGATTTAAAGGTAGCGCTCCTCCTTCTCACCCCCTTCATTAGCCTCAGCACTCCATTAATTCCTATGGTCTTAAAAACATATGAGGAGTAAGGGCCTGGAAAGCCGTTAAGAGCATCAATAAATAATCCAGCATCCTCTACTATAACTGGTCTTCTTAATTGACGATAAGCCTCTTTAGCTCTAAACCTGGCTACCTCCGAAATATCATCAGACTGAATTTCAAGAATTTTAGCTTGTACAACTTCAACTTCTATATTCATTTCTCTCAATATGAAGACACTTTCACGTGCCTTATTCGGGTTATTAGTTACATAAGCTATTCGTAGGCTCATAGAAGTTTGTTTAATTACACGCAATATTTATGTGTACCCACATAAGATTAACTGAAAAGGTGGCGTTAGATTGAGGAGAAGCGCAGAGAAAGGGAAGTCCCATTCGACCAGGCCCATAACAAGCGATGTTGCATCAAAGCTGAAGATATCTGAAGAGGAAGTCGTCTCTCTAATAGTTGACTATGCTAAGAAAGGTTATCCACCATCGATGATAGGAGTACTTCTAAGAGATCAGCATGGAATAGCTCTTGCGAGAGACTTTATAGGCAAGAAAATAACTAAAGTACTTGCTGAAAAAGGATTAGCTCCTCAAATTCCTGAGGACCTTGCCAACCTAATGAGGAGGGCTGCTAAAGTAAGGCGACACTTAGAAGAGCATCCGAAAGACTACTTCTCATTAAGAGGACTTCAACTCATAGAATCTAAAATTCACAGACTCGTAAAATACTATAAGCGAAAGGGAGTGCTACCTCATGATTGGAAGTACGAGCCGGAGAAGATAAGCGTAATACCTTAAAGCTGAATTAGCTATGTCTTCAAATGGTAGCTCGCTTAAAGGTTTATCGCATCTTAATGATGTAGCATCTCAGATAGCTGAAAGTATTAATGAGTCATCAGCCAGGCTCTACACTATAGTGACTCACTACGATGTTGATGGCCTAGCTGCAGCATCGATACTAGCTAGAGCCCTCATGAGGATTGAGAGATCTTTTATGGTGAGAGTTGTTGATCAGATCGATAAAGAAACACTAGAAACAATCCCCAAGAGCGATTACTACATATTCGTCGATTTAGGTAGCTCTAACGCAGACCTGATTATAAAAAAGGGGTTTAAGCCTCTCAGCATAATTGATCATCATGAACCCTTAAGAAGTACAACCATTGCTAATCGAGAACTTCAAGAGCTCAATCCACATAACTTTGGGATAAATGGTGGGAAAGAAGTTAGTGCATCTGGTCTCGCTTACCTTGTAGCTAAAAAGATGAACTCTGTAGACCACCTAGCAGCGTACTTAGCTATATCCGGGGCTGTTGGCGATAGACAAGAGGATGCTCAAGGTTTTGTAGGGGTAAACAAGCTGATCGTTCAAGAGGCAATAAACAACGGTTGGGTCAAGAAAACCATAGGGTTAAGACTTTACGGTGTCCCTCGTCAACCCCTCATAAAGTCACTTGCATACACGGTGGATCCCCTACTTCCAGGCTTGACCTATGATGAGGCTGCAAGTCAACGATTCCTTGAAGCTGTAGGTATACCTGCCAAGAAGTCTAATGGCTCTTTTATTACGTACAAAGATCTGAGCACTGATGAAGTATCTAAGTTGGCTACAGCACTAATAAAGCATCTACTGATTAAGGGCTTCAGCCCTCAAATAGCAAATTCATTATTCGGGTACATCTATGAATTTCTGCGGGAATCCGAGGAAACACAGCTAAGATACGCTCACGAGTTCGCACAAGTATTGAATGCATGTGGTAGACTGAGGAGACACGGCATTGGATTAGCTATAGGCTTGGGTGATAGAGGAAAGCTCTTGAGCTTAGCAGAAGCGCTGTTTCTTGAGTATCGAAGGAGACTTGCTCATTACATATCTTTAATACGCAGCGACTCATCTTACATGCGAGTTCTCAACAACATCCAGGTATTGGACCTGAAGAACGTTGTCGATGAAAGGATGCTTGGATCGCTTTCATCTATAGTCGTTTCCTCTTACATGTGTGACGTGGCGAAACCACTCATATCGCTGTCCCACTCCGCTCAAGGCAAAATCAAGGTTTCTGCTCGAATGCACGAATCATTATCAAAGCGGGAGGTAAACTTAGGTCTCATAATTAAGCTGGCTACCGAGCATGTAGGTGGAAGTGGTGGCGGACATAAAGTTGCTGCTGGAGGAATCATACCCCAAGAAGCACAAGAAGTGTTCGTCAAGTTAGTAGACTCCTTAGTTGGAAAAGCACTGAAGAAGGGGATCTAGCATTGAAGAAGAACAGAGTAAGCTTATCGCTAGAGGTCCTCATATCATCTCAGGGTATCGCTAATTTCTTAGCTAAATCCTTGAAGCCTGATAATGATATCCTCCCTGAAGGTTTAAGATTAGAGATTGCTGTAGTCACTAGCGACTCTCTAAAAATATTCATTGAAGCGGAGGATGTTGGGACGGCGATGAACACCATAAACGATGTATTTACATGCCTACAGCCAGCCATCAAACTACTAGGTAAGGGTTAACTGATGGAGTGGCTATGATTAAAAAGGTTTAAATCGTTGCACCTACGTTTAACGATGTTACACAAGCTTAATTAACACGCAGAGGAGGCTTCTCTTCGTGTCTTCTAAGAAAGCAAAGGTATTGAAAGCACAGCCAAAGATATGGATTACAGTAATTGCTCCGAAGTACTTTGGCTTTACAGAGTTAGGCAGGACCCCGACTTCCTCGCCAGATAAAGTTGTCAGAAGGACTTTATGGACTACTCTATATAACATTACAAACGACTTCTCTCACCAACACATAAAGATGTGCTTTCAAATAATCAAGGTTGAGGGGGACAAGGCTTACACGATCTTTAAAGGTCATGAACTAGCCAGAGACTACATACGAAGTCTTGTTAGGAGAGGTTCTTCACGCATAGATAGCATATTTGATGTCGAGACCAAAGACGGTTATCAATTGAGAGTTTTTATGCTGGCAGTTACGGTTAAGAGAGCTAAGACGTCTCAGAAGTCTGCGATAAGAGCCATAATGAGACGAGTTGTGGAGGAAAAAGCATCACAATTAAACTTTGAAGCTTTCGTTCAAGAATTAGTCCTCGGTAAGATCTCATCTGATGTATACAACGAGACAAAGAAAATATATCCATTAAGAAAGGTTGAGGCCATGAAGAGCAAGCTATTACGCGTCCCACTTGAGAGCGAGGAAGCTAAGGTCCTCCATCAATCACTTCAAGAATCTTAGAGAGCCAACGTGCTTTCATCGCTCTTCATCACCGCCATACGTTGAGACTTGAGGAGCATTTTGGGGATGAGCTTAACAAGAAAGGTTAAGTTCCTCGAGTATAACGTCATAGTTAAGAACTGGAAGAAAAGCAAGTTGAAAATAGCTCTTTGTTATCCGAACATTTACAAGGCAGGTATGACAGGTTTAACTGTTCAGCAACTTTATTACCTGTTTAATTTAGACGATGATGTGCTGTGTGAACGATGTTTTCTTAGCGACCCACCAAGAACCATTGAAAGCGGTGCAGATTTGAGGTCCTTCGACGTCCTAGCCTTCACCTTGCAGTATGAAGAGGACTACGTAAATATGGTGAAAATGCTTGTATATTCTGGCATAAACCCTCTAGCAGAAAAGCGCAACGAATCAGACCCAATAATAATTGCCGGCGGCCAAGCCATCTCAGCTAATCCTCTACCTCTCTCAAAGATAGTTGATTGTACTTTCATAGGTGAGCTAGAGCCCTGCCTCAACGCTCTACTAGAAGCATTGAAAGAAGGGAAGAGTAAGAAGAGTAGGATAGATGAATTAAGTAATTTAAAGCACGTTTATTACTACGGTAAGGAGAAGGCCGAGAGGTGCATAGCGAGAAATCTCGACGAAACCCCTCACATATTAGCTCAGCTCACTCCAGGCGGCGATGAAGCCCTTATCGATCCAGTATTTACGAACGCGTTTTGCCTAGAGGTCTCCCGCTCGTGCAATAGGAGATGCCGATTCTGCTTATTATCCTGGACCAATGGCCCCCTTAGGTTTAGGAGCTTAAGTAAAATTAAGGAGCTGTTGGATGAAGGCCTTTCGAGAAGCAAGGCTAACCGAGTTGTCCTTATAGGTGCAGGGATTTTCGACGTTCCATGGCTTAAAGATGTATGTGCGGAAATATTGTCTAGAAATCTAAGTCTGTCCATTCCATCACTTAGACCAGACGTCATAGATGATGAGCTTCTCGAACTTATCAGGAAAGGCGGTCAGAAAAGCTTAGCTCTTGGAGTAGAGTCTTTCTCTAGATCTGATAGAGCTTTTCTAGGGAAGGTATACGATGATGAAGTGATAGAAAACGCTGTAAGAATGGCTATCGATAAAGGTTTGACAGAGGTTAAACTATACATAATAACCTGCCTACCTAAAGAGGATGTAGATGGTAGTGTCAGACTTTTCAAGAGGATCATTGAGATCGCATCTAAAAGCCGGGTGACGTTATATATATCCATAAATCCTCTAATTCCTAAAGCACACACACCTTTCCAGTGGCTTGCTCTCCCTGAACCTCACATGGTTAAGGATAGCTATAGAAGATACTTGAGGATCTTTCGACATCCTAGAGTAAAGCTTGTTTTCCTAAATCCCTATAGAGCTGCTCTTCAAGCCATACTGTCTCTCGGAGATGAGAACCTTGGTCCCTACCTGGTGAACCTTGTAAAGCAAGGAGTGAAGTCATGGACTCTCATGATGAAGACTCTACCCAAAGTATCACTAAAATCAGGATCTCAAGCTCCATGGGACGTCATCGATGTGGGTTGTGACAAGAAGACGCTTATTAAGAGCTTTGAGGAAGCCTTGAATCTGAAGCGATGATTAGTTTAACATGACCTCCAGCTCTTTATGTAATTCGATAGAAGGAGTCGTTTAGTTTTAGTCCATCTTCTTAACGGGCTGTCCAAGCCTATTGCTCATCAATGTAAGGAATCCGCTTATAATATCTTCGCAGCCCTTTGGAATGGTAGCGCAAGCTGCGCCAGCATGACCTCCACCTGAGCCGGACATTAAGGCGCTTAGCTTATCCATTTCTTCTCCTAGATGTACACCAGTTTTCTTAACGAATTCTTCACTAGCTCTAGCGCAGAGCCTAACTTCGTCATTGAGCTCGTTACAAACAGCAGCCAAATCAGCGCCTAAATCGACTAGAGCTCGTGCCGCCGAGGCTTCGTAAGAACCCACGTTTGATATCGCAATAATCCATTGACCTAAGGAATAAATTAGAGCTCTCTGCGAAGCTTTTAATCTCGCTATTTTCTCAGAGTAAGTCATTGGTATGCTGAGAGTGGCTATAGCTTCAGATAAGGATGCTCCGCAAGATAATAGGTAAGCAACGTTCCTCATGGTTTTACTCGTCCCCATAGACAATCTCCTAGAGTCTGAAAGTATACCGATCAATAGACACTGTGCCTCTTCCTTGCTAGGTCTCACGTCCATATTAATCATTAGGTCGCACAATACTTCCGCGGTAGCTACAGCATTCTCATCAAGTATAGCTAAGGCCTTTGAAGGTGTATTAGTTGAGGGTCTATGATGATCTATGATGATCATAGGCTTGTCATAGCTTATATTATCCCTCAACGAACCTAAGTGCATTGGATTATTGACATCTACAAGTAAGCATAAATCGTATTCTGGTATGCTATCACCATCCCGAACTTCCGATGCTATACCTAAGCTTTCTACAACCTTCCTTGCTTGCGCATTCATCCCTGATGTTACAACACTAACTATGGCTGTTGAATTTATCTTACTAATGAGTTTCTTTACTACAAAGCAGCTTAGCACTGCATCAACGTCACTGTTTTGGTGACTAGTTATAACGATCTTACTAGCCTCTTTCACCATTTTCAATAAGAGGACCTCTTTCAAATTTCTCCCTCCATACCTCATCGAAGAGTTTGATAGCATATTGTGCAACTTTCCTTACTATTTCGCTAGGATTCTTCAAGCTAGCTTCATGTAGAGATATCTGAACATCAATATTTAAAACCCCCTCTTCAAAGGATATAGAAACGTTTAAGTCTACGATTTCTTCGAGTCTCACTAAACTCATTAAGTACCTCAGTGTTTCTTCTTGAACTTTCCTAAGAACTTCTTCTAAAAAGTCTTCACTCATCCTTCGCTTCAACTTGTGCTACATTTATTGAATTCCTGCTAAGGTTTGACTTAAATCTTGTCTTAACTCCTCAAGTCTCTTTCGTGCATGAGCTTCCTGCTTCTCCAAGGTTTTTATATGTAATTCTAAAGTTTCTTTCTTCTCGCTTAGCTCTCTAATAACGGCATCTTTATTTACACGCATTAAGACTCTTCCAGTAAACTTGAAAACAAGGGACTCTTCACCAACGTTTCTCAGCTCGTCTAGCGCACCTTCAACCTCTCTCAGCTCTACTTCAAGCTGCTGTCTTCGTGTAATTAGTGCCCTAATTCTTTCTTGTAATTCCTGAAATTGCATGATCTTATGTTGAACTTCAGGTGGAATTTGTGTTTGCATATACCTTGTCACCTTCAATGACCTCTAGTATTGACTTTATCCACCTCAAATATGAGTTTATTACAGCTCTTAACCTGCTTAGGCTCTTAGCGCTTAGTCTTATTATTAACTTTTCCCCTTCCATAGAAAGCTCGACTGAGAAACCCTTTCCCTTCTCCTCGCTTTCAGGTTTAAGAGCCAGGAAAAGTATTTTACTTAGACCTTGCCTTTGAGCTTCAACGGTTATTGTAGCGCTATGCTGTTGATAGGACAACTTTCCTCACCCTTATGACTGGACCAAATGATAAAGCAGTTTCCCTATCGATAAATGATACTTCAAGACCCTTACTGGTCCAAGAAACCTTCATGGTCCACCTCTCGTTACCCATTGCGTTAACCTCTAAATCGAATAATGTAGGGATAAGCATCATAGTCCACTTAATTTCAGAAGGAGCTGTTTCTAATTCGTAGTGAACAGCAAGTCTGGCTTTCGATGGAGCCCTTGTAGTATGTTTCTGCTCTCTTACAAGTTTCACCCCTGATACCAATAACGAACCTAGTAGAGGTACATTCTTTGAAGTAACATCGTAAAAGTCGAGCTTACTTGGATTACCTTTCTTAGCTTGTATCACTATTAATCTTGAAGCCTTGAAGCTTAAGGCTAAACCTTTTAGGTCCACTATTCCCTTCTTCCCTCTCGTTACGTAGCAACAATTAATGAGTGCATGCGCTAAGTCTCGTCCGAAAGTGCGCGTCCTCCTTGAGGGTCTAAGAGAGGTTGAGATGACGTACTTTATGTTATGTAAACCATCCATCATAATCCAGTGCTAGGAACATAAGCTCCTCCTGTAAAGATAGCTTTACACTTTCTGCAATACCATATACCCACAGCTTTGCGTCTCACCTTACCTACTGAGTAGCAGTATGGGCACTTATGGGGGCTTCTCATCATAGCTTCTATTTCCGCTACCTTCTTCCTTATGGTCGCGCCATATCTTGCTCCAAACCTTCCTGCTATCTTAACTTTCTTGGTCCTAACCATAGCCGATGACCTCCTTAACTATTTTAAGCAACTCCCGTGCCTTACGCTGTGCTACTCGAAGGCACTTTAAAGTCTCCTCTTCAGTTAAACCTTTTTCTCCTCTTTTTTGGATTGTACACACCTTGTCATCTACGAACGTCGCTGTCAAAAAAACATCAGCAACTTCCTCCTCATCTAAACATGGATCAACAAGTAACTTATCACCTATTTTAGCTACAGTAATCGTGATGGGTATGCATTTTATTGGCAATTTTTGTTTTTCATTTTTATTGACTATCACCTCACCTTTTTCATTTACCATAGCTTTAGGTACCTCAGATGTTAGGAGAGCTGCAACAGCTGCTAGAGCTGAAGTATCCATGAGATTGCCATCGTGGTTCAAAGCATGTATATCAACCCACAATTCCCATACAGCTTTGCCGGGGAGTATGCAGAGTTGTCTTAGATCTATCATTTCAGATCTTCTTAATCCCCTGTCGATGACCCTGGCAAGTTCTATGGCATTCTCATCAGGAGGACCTGGCTCAAATGATGGTGATGCTATTGGAAGGAATTCTGCGTTGACTATCAGGACTCCCATGTCAGGTGTATCAGCAAAAGGTGTTCCTATACTGGTCTTTACACCAGCTATTGCTAGAGTCTTACCAAGTCTTACTTCAGCTGAGCCTTCAGCATTATTTACACTGCGACACTTAATCTCTACGGGTCTTAAATCCTCAAGCCCTCTACCGTCAACTCTTAGCCCAGATGAGAGCATATCAAGCATTTGTCGTCTTTTGATCTTTGGTATCAAGTCTTACCACCTTCAATGATAGCTTTTCGTAGCTCAACATATTTTTCCTTTAAGGCCTTTTTCTGCTTCTCGTAAATCTCTTTACAAGCTTTGGTTGCCATGGAGATTGCTTTTTCAAGTTCCTCAAGTCTTAAAACGCCATCTAATTGAAGCAGCGTGATCTCACCTCTATTAGGCATCATGGCAAATGGTAAGTCTACCTCCCCATACTTATCTTCAATATCTGTAACGTCAAGAACTAATACACTATCCACCTTTCCTATAGAGCAAGCAGCCACAAGATCCCTCATGGGTATACCAGCTGATGCTAGTGCAACTGATGCTGCTACTATACTTGCACATCGTGTACTACCATCAGCGTTTATTACTTCTACGAAGACATCGATAGATGAGAATGGAAATTGTTCTACCACTATTGCAGGGGTTAAAGCTTCCCTTATTACTTTTGAGAGCTCTATCTCTCTTCTTGTTGGTGCTGGTGACTTTCTCTCTTCAACTGAGAATGGAGTCATGTGGTATCTACATCTTACTATTGCTCTATCAGGTAATGCTAAGTGCCTTGGATGTACTTCACGAGGTCCATAAACAGCAGCATAAATTTTCGTATTACCCTGCTCGACGTAGGCAGAACCGTCAGCATTCTCTAGTATCCCCACCTTTATCTTAATATCTCTCATTTCATCTGGTCTCCTACCATCAACTCTTCTTCCATCGGAATCTATTAGTACGATTTTTTTGTTCTTTGTGTTTAACAAGTATTAACCTCCCTTTTCTAGCTGTAACATAAGCTGAATGCGTTGTGTAAGTCCGCTTATATGAGCTTCTTCATCTATTTTTCGTATGGCTTTTTCTGCTAATGCTTCTGAGTTCGAATCCTTGCCTTTAATCCATATGAAGCCATTTTGCCCCACAACTATCTTGCATTCAGTCTCCTTCTTTATTAAATTGATCATGGAGCCCTTTCTACCTATTAGCCTAGGTATCTTAGCTGGATTTACCTTAATGAGTCTCCCCTCAGTTATCTTACCTAAATCCTTTCCTTTGCAAGTTAACATGACATCGGAATACTTGTCGAACCTCACGACCTTGCAAATAACAGCATCTCCAACATCTAGGTACTTGGCAAGATCTTCTGCTAATACGTTTCTTTGAGGAGGTATTATCTCACTAGCTTGCAGTATCGCTTTATAGGATGAGTTTATGTCAAGGATGTAGGTGGTTGGTGAGTAGTCAACAACTATGCCTATAATCACATCTCCAACCTTGGGTATGTAGGGTCCTTGTAGTGGTACCACTTTTATGACCTCTTTCTTACACTCCACTATCCCGATAGCCATGGCCATTAACTTATTTCCATCTTTGTACACGTAGGGACCAGCGATGTACTCTCCTTCTGCTAAGACCTCTCCTGGAACTACTATGTCCCAATCCTTAACGTATATGGGCATAGCTTCTTCAGCTCTTGCTTATCACCTTTACCTCAACACTACCTTGAGTCACCTTGTTAAGTCTATCAATTAATTCTAGTTGAACTCCTGCGGGTACTTCTACTTCACCCTTCCACGAACCATCTGTTAACCACTGGCTTCTCAAGACCTCACCATAGCGAGGTAATAGTGAGCAGACCTTACTGGCATGCTGTGGAGAGGTCTTTACTTCTAATACAACCTTTGATATTTTTATGGGGATCTTAGCTTTCAGCGCTTTAATGACTTCTAATGCTTGTTCCTCAGCATCTTTAAACGGGTCTATGGATACCTTGACTTCATTCAATAAAACTTCTACCCTTGTTGGAGGTATCGGTAGTTCAGTTTTAGAATCAACGCAATTTCTTGATATGAAGGTTATTATCTGCTTTCGCTTGTTCTCTATAAGCTCCCTTCTCTGCCTGGCTGTTAATTGTATCTCTCCTCGTAAAACTATGACTTTGCCTATCTCATAGGGGTCCAACGTCCTAAAGTTTTTCTGTAGTGTCTCTCGTGAAGCTCTAAGCCCTTTTCTAGCGTCCTTGTATATAACATCATTTATCATAACTTCCTTCACATCGACTTTTGCTCCTTGCTTAAGCTGCCAAGCTTTTTCAGGATTTATAAGGATCTCAAATTTTTCGGATCCAACAACAAGCCTTGCTATCGAATGCTCACTTTCACTACTCATAATCACTTCATCCGTTCCTTATAACTTTCTATTAATTGCTCGACTTCCTTAACTTTAAGCTTATCAAAGCGTTTTGTTTTAACCTCAGCTATTGCTATCTCAATCTTCTCTACGCTAAGCCCTCCTTCAATCACAGCTTCCATGCACTTTAAGGCTAACAATACCCCATCATTGACCGTAAGGTTTTGATTGTAGTACTTTTCGAGTATCTCTGTAGCTGTTTGCGAACCAGCGCCTATAACCACTGCATAGTAGCCTGCATATGCACCGCTGGGCTCAGTCATATACAGCCTTGGCCCTGTATTGTCAACCCCAGCTATTATGAAAGATACACCAAAGGGCCTCACTCCTGCATGTTGAGTATATAATTGTTTGATATCACTTATTCTACGAGTCAAAACCTCTATGTCTATAGGTTCATCGTATACTAATCTATGAATCTGCGCCTCTATTCTAGCTCTATCAATTAAAACCCTTCCATCAGATGCTAGACCAGCATAAGCTATTCCTACATGATCGTCAACCTTCCATATCTTCTCCATGGTCTCAGGATCAACGAGGGGGGATATCCTCTTCTTCTCCACAGCAACTACTACACCATCTTTACATTTTATGCCTAATGTCGTCCAACCCCTCTTAACAGCTTCAAGCGCATATTCAACTTGGTACAATCTCCCTTCGGGTGAGAAGACGGTTATTGCCCTATCATATCCCAAGCCTGGTGGTGTGAACATGTTAATATTCCTCCTAGTGTTGTTGAGATGACTCAGCGTAAGATAATGTACTTAACTCTAATAACCTTTTCGCAATATACGGACTTTTCGGGCTATAAGCCCATACGGGACATGTGTAATTGCATTCTCCACAAGCTACACAATATTCGCTTGCTATCTCAATACCATCGTTCCTCAATGATATGGCATTATTAGGGCAAACGGCTATGCACAATCTGCACTTTACACACATTATGGCACGGGCTATGCCTCTAAATATCTTCATCCAATGCCTCTCGCAATTTCTGTCGTAGATCTCTATTGTAATCTTCCTGTCCTTTCTCGTTAAACTTGTGATTTCCCTCTTCTCTTCCATCAATATTACACGCCCTTCTTCCTCACGTACATCATACAAAGTTTTTAGGACGCTCACGATCCTCCTAAAATCGTCTTCCCTCTTTAGGTGTAGCTCTTTTACTCCACGTAAGCACTGAGAATAGTCTTTGTGCACCATTTTGATTCTAGTTTTCAACCAGCCAGGATATCTAAAGCGCCACCTCCATAAGCCTAACTTTACTTCATGATCTTTCAAAGAAAGCTTTTCTGATATTTCCCTTAAGTATTCCTGCCAAGATTGTTTCATTATCTCTTCAGTTATCTGCATTTCAGCTAAGTCCATGCTTGGGCAAGTCCAACAACCTATTCTCTCAAGCCCTCTGTAATATAATGGATTTACCTCTACTCCTTCCTTAAATAAGTAAAGCCATATGTTAAGCGTGCTCCAGTTATAAATTGGAGAGACACCTGTCTGACCTTTAACCCATATACCTTCCCAAATAGCACCCCGTCTCTTCCTTCTAGCGGACTCTACCTCACGTAGACCAATGAAAGTTAGGCATTCACCTCCAAGACTTTTTATAACGTAAGCTATTGGTGCTAATTTACAAGTCTTGCAACACCATCTAAAGTCTCGGGCAGGAGGACCGAAAACTTTGATGGCATCAAAGAAGTTCGTGAAGGCATCAACTTTTATGACTCTTTCTTCAAGTCCTAGCTTCCTTAAAGTCTCCTCTACGTACCTTGTGGTTTCAGGATACTCTATTTTGGTGTCAGAGAAGAGTACGTAAAATTCCTTACTCAAAGCTTCTAAAGCTTTTTTGACAACTATTAATGTTGCGAGACTATCTTTACCTCCCGAGAATGAGACTAGTATCGGTCTATTAATTTTATGACAAATATCTTGTATAAAGTCCATAGCTTCTTCCTCCTTTCCTTCTAAGAAGTACTTGTTAGCCAATACCGCATCGCTCCACGTAGCTTTGCTCTCGAGCACCTCAGGATCTTTAGGCTTATCGAAGTGCTTGACTTTAACCACCATCCCTCTTCTTTCCACTAACTTGTGCTTAAAGTCGTGAGAGACCTTACCGACCGCTATCGCCTTCCATTTCTCATTCACTACGTAAACAAAGTCGTCTCTTCTTATATCATCATCATGATCCTCAACTCCTACTGCCAAGAGATTCTTTCCCTCCAATGTTATCGCCTTTTCAGCGCCTCGATCAACGAGGATCCACTTTCTGGCTCTCTGCTTTGCCATTCTTCTAGCCCCCTCCATGTGAGGGATGAAGTGGTATCTCATTGATTCTACGTCAAACCTCCAAAGCCCAATTACCTGACCATCAACTATTACCTCATAAGCTAAGTCCACGTGAGGCACTTTGTTGAGCAGCGCTATCCTATCATCCGGAAGTAATAACGTCACGTGATTGCCATACTGCTCGTGTACTGTGCGTTGAATCCTCCTTCTCTCCTCTTCAAACATTGGCTTTACGTTGCCTGGTGGGGTTATCTTCACTTTTCTAATAGCTTCTTGTCTGCACAAACCACATTTCTCTGCAAGCAAAGGAACATTACACTTTACACACCAGTATAGAACACCGATCTTCATCTTCTAGACTACCTTCTATGCTCAGCTCATGGAGTTAGTCTCGTTCTATCGCGTGGAAACAGAACGACCTCTCTTATGTTTGACCTACCTGTTAGCACCATGAGAAACCTTGATAATCCCAACCCCCAACCAGCATGTGGAGGCATCCCATAATCGAACACCTTTAAGTATTCTTGGAAGTTCTCAGGGTTTAATCCCTTGTTTCTAATACTCTTTTCAAGTTCTTCTCGAAGGTAAATTCTACTTCCTCCACTAGCAAGCTCTATGTGACGCCACATGAGATCGAAGCTTTCGCTCACCTTTTCATCGTCTCTACGGGGCTTTATGTAGAAGGGCTTAGTTTTAGTAGGCCAATCAATTATGAAGTAATAGCTGCCATGCTCTTCACTTAGTAGTCTCAGCGCAGGTGTAGTTAAGTCATCGCCCCAATTTATTTTCATCCCTTTTCCACGTATTAACTCTATGGCTTCTGAATACGTTATAATGGGGAAGGGTGTGCTAGGTTCCGTGAAATCAGCATGTATCTTCTTCAGCTCCTCGTAGTACTTCTTTTTGAGATGTTGGTAGACGTGAACTATGCACTCCTCTAAGATCCTCATAACATCTCTATAATCCATAAATGCAGCCTCAATGTCAACAGATGTAAACTCGTTGAGGTGATATGGAGTATTGGATTCTTCAGCTCTAAAGTAGACGCCTATTTCATAAACTCTCTCAAAGCAGCTCGTCAATAACTCCTTATATAGCTGAGGACTTTGAGCTAAGTAGACTGTTTTTTCAAAGTACTGCACTTTAAATAACTCTGCTCCGCCTTCTGTTGCAGAGACTAAGATCTTTGGTGTTATTACTTCGAGAAAACCATTCTCATCCAGGAATGCTCTTATGGCCTTTAGAACTTCGTGTTGAAGTTTGAAAACTAAAATTTCGCTTGGTCTTCTCAAGTCCATGAACCTTGAGTTCATGCGAGTCTCAAAATCTGCTGGAACTTTCCCAGTAACATCTAAAGGTAGAGGTGATTTAGATACATTAAGTAACTTGATTTCTTGAGGAAGGATTTCGAAACCTAACTTGCTTTTTTCACTTTTCTTAACCACACCTTTAACCGCTATCACACTCTCACGAGTTAATTGAGAAGTTATCTCAAAGAGCCTTGGATCAGCTTCATCCTTCTTAATCGTAACCTGCGCTATACCTGTTGAGTCTCTTAAAATTAAGAACTTTATGCTACCTAAATCCCTTATTTCGTGGAGCCAACCCATTACTATTACTTCTGAGCCATCAGATGTTAATGGAAGCTCAGAGTTTTTATGAGTTTTTCTCCATGTTTTCATAGAATCCACGGCAAGCATCGCTTATCAGAGGCGCTATTACTAGGTAGCGATATAAACTGTTTCTCTCAATAACTCGTTTATAACTTCTTCTAGCACTTTTGCATCAGCAGGTAGTTTCTTTAAATCTTCTAATGCTATTTTAACCGTACTTTCACAAGAGCCGTCAGGTAACCATACGGTGTTTAAAGAAATAACCTTAGCTGGAAAGAGTAACTGGCTTAGAATATTTCTTAACGAAGGGGTTTTCTCAATTATCCTAACGTTAACCCCCCTATCTTCGCTTAAGGCTTTACTAACCTTCCTCCAAAAGGCTGTAAGACCCTTGCTCTTGCATCCTATGAGCACCACCAGAAGATTATCCTTCTGAACAGCTCTATAGAACGTGCAATCCTTAAGCTGAGGATACTTCCCCTCATTCTCTAAAAACCATTTGGCAATTTCTATATCAAGTTTTGTTATCTCACCTTTCTTTAGCTTCTCATCACAAGTCTTACACAAAAGACCACTTTTTAAACAGAAGTAGCATACTGGAAGTTGCAATTCATATCCCCTCACTCCTTCGTTAATATTATGGTTAATGTGCTTAAGTTAACAACATCTCCCCTCTCTGTCACAAGCCTTTCGTTACCAAGCTCCAGACTCTTAATTTTAGCGGTGGGAATAAACTTTTCCTTCACGATATTTACAACGTCGATGGCCTTCGATATAGCCTTTCCTCTAGCCTTTATTACTACATCACTAAAGCCTTGATGAAATAGTGTGAGACATGCGAGGACGTAATTCATGGTGGGCTTCTGCCCGACAATTACAACATTCTCTTTCATACTTGTCTCCTCTAAAGTCTATTTTATGCATTGATTGAGGGGTTAAATCATTTCTTTAGCTCTCTTCAGAATAAAAGAGAATAAATTTATCTGATAGATAACTAGAATTGTCATGGGAGGTTATCAAGATGCCAATATCGGATCCCATGAAATTACAAATAGCTCAGAAAAGGCTCCTAATGATAAAGATATGTAGAAAATGCGGTGCACGAAATGCTTCTACAGCTGAAAGATGTAGGAGATGTCGTTCTTACGACTTAAGATGGAAGAAACGCACAGTTCAGAAATAACACGTGTTCAGGTTGAGCTAACATTTTTCATGGGCCGGTAGTTCAGATGGTTAGAACGCCCGCCTCACACGCGGGAGGTCCCCGGTTCAAGTCCGGGCCGGCCCACCACCTTTTGAGTTCAAGTCCCTTAAATACAACCTCTTTATTGTTTTATTTTTGGTGGTTGGTTGGCCGGTCGGGCTAGGTATGGTTATTTACTTATGGATGTTGACGTTAGGCGCTGGTATAGTAATGTTACCCATGGCTCTAGGGTTACTGCTGATGCTTATCTTCGTAGGCTCGGCTCGTTCTGCGAGCACTTAATGTGTCGCCTAAGCAGCTTATCGCCATGAGTGAGGGCGATCTATACAATATGCTCCTGGATTACGTCTCATTCCTAAAGGGCAAGGAAAAGCGTTAGACATAAGGCGGTTAAAGACTTTCGTAAAGAGACTGCCTGACTGTACTCTTCGTACGGTACTACTGGCTGAAGATGACAACATCAACGTCACGCGCTTTTTAGCACTACTACCTCCCTGGCTTCGGCTTTAGCATGCTCCTTGCGCTCATAGCGTCCATAACTACCATAACTATACTGGCTCCACAGATTAGGAGGAGAAAGTATTATTTCATGGATGTCTTCAGCATTATCTACTTTAGCATAGCCTCCATATACACCTTCATATTCAACATAAACATTTTCATTGAGTATAGCGGGTTTATAGAATACCTCACATTATCCTTAATGGTGGCATTCCTCCATAACAATGAAATCCCCATTCACGTTTAAGGTTGCCAAGAGGGATTGGTCTGAGGCCTACTGGAGGGAGAAATCGTTTCTGCTAGTCAACAATATTATTTCATGGATAAATTTATAATGGATAAATTTATATGGGATATAAAAGAAAAAGAGAAGGAAGAAAATGAAAGGAAGGCTATATTTCCATGTATTTTCGATTTTAATTTTAGCAGTCTTCATCTCATCAATTCTAACTTTTACTAACTCAATTAACGCATCTCCCACTATAGAAGACGATGTTAAACAATTTCTTCCGAACTTAAATTATTCATGGCCCCTCGAAAGGGGGAATGAGGGATCCACGCGCTCCTCTTCCTCGCCAATCCCATGTAGACCGCAGATAGCGTATGAAAGCGATATCCCCACAGTGCAAATCGTTTTGGTGGAGGATGAAGTGATCTTTTCATTTGACCCGGATGGAAGAAGCGGAGACGCATACGCTCTAAACGAAACTACGGGGAGAATACTTTGGCGCACGGACATATATGGTTCATTTAACCAATTCATTAGGAAAAATGCCTTGGGAAAATATTATTACATTGGAACAACAGGTTCTCTGGAAAAACCTTCTTTACTCGTAGCATTAGACAAGAAGACTGGGAAGATAATTTGGGCATCTGAAATAGATAAAGGAGACGTAACCGCGCTCATCGCATATAACAATAGAGTATATCTTGGTACAAGAAATGGGTTAGTTTTCTGCGTCGATGAGAACGGGAGTATATTATGGAGGAGAACCTTAGAGAATAAAGTTGTTGTGGATTTAGCTTATGGCAACGGTAAGCTTTACGTGAACCTTGAATATAGCAAAAGCCTTTATGCATTAAACGCTGAAAATGGTGAGTCTGTCTGGACGTTTAATGGAGACGACTATTTGTCAGGAGTGGTATTCAAAAATAACTTGGTTTTAGTTAAGGAATATAATAGGAGGTTAATTGGGCTTTCGCCAAACGGCACGGTGATGTGGAAAAAGGAAGTAGGAGTTCAAAGCTTTTCTGTAGGAGAAGATGCCATTTACGTAGTTGATAGTAGAAGGGTTTCCGTACTCGACTTCCAGGGGAGAGATATAGGTAAGTTCGATTTGCCTGAGGAAGAGCGCTTCCATGAGTCTTACGGGATTGCAGTAGCCGCTAAAAAGATCTTAGCTCTCCCAGTATATGGTAAAAAGTACGGTCGCCTCTACCTATTATGGAAGGGTATAATCCCCATCTTCAACTTAACCTATTCCGGGGAGGGAGCTATTTCCCCGAAGGTGAGTATAGCCTACGGCAGAATTTATGCCGTATTCTATACATATGATAGAATATTGCTTTATAAACTTCATGACGTCGAAAAGCCAGTTATTGTCTCGGCAGAGGCGGCGAGCGAAGTGTATGAGGGAGAGGAACTTGTCGTGAAGGCAAACATCTATGATAATAGGAGTGGAATATGCAGGGCCTTGTTAGCTTATAGTATCGACGGCGGCAAATGGAATTACGTAGATATGGATTTGGAGAGAAGATATATAGTTGAGCCAATATGTGGTTACGGTTTCACTGAAGAACCATATGTAGGTAAAATACCTGCTCAGCGTGCTGGCTCAAGAATCAGTTGGAGAGTCGTCGCAATAGATAATGTTGGCAATTACATCATGTCGCAAGAATATACCTGCCAAGTTATTGAGAAGAGAGACGTTAACCCTCCAGTAACCAGGGCTTTATATGAAGACATATGGCATAACGCAGATTTCACCATAACCTTGGAGGCTAACGATGACATGAGTGGGGTCGCGGAAACCTACTATAGAATAAATAATGGTCCGGTCAAGAAAGTTAGTGTTGATGGTCATCCACTCATAACGGTGGAGGGCGCTAATAACACTCTAGAATATTGGAGCGTTGATAAGGCTGGGAACGAGGAGACTCACAAATTTATAACTGGCATAAAGCTGGACAAAAGTAGACCTATTGCAAATGCTGGGCAAGATCGGAAAGTAAACGTTGGTGACACGGTAGTCTTTGATGCAAGCGCATCAACGGATAATATAGGGATAGTTAGCTACGAGTGGGATTTTGGAGATGGGGAAAGTGGAACTGGTGTGAAAGTAACGCATATCTATAAGAAAGCTGGAACTTACACGGCAACCCTAACCGTGAAAGACCATGCTGGAAACGCTGGTATTCATAGTGTAACAGTTACCGTCACGGAGGTATTCCCAACGCTACTAATAGTTGCAGCCATAATTTTTGCAGTAATCGTAATTGTAGCCGTAATCCTAATCTTGCGCCGCCGATAAGCAAAGAAGGATGCTTTGTATGCCTCCTCTAGAAGTTCATCTGTCTATAGAATCTTTATCAACGCAATCTCATTTCTATAGAACATTTGAAAATGAATGGGCTTTTCCTAGCCCAGAGAGGGATCTCAGAGATGAGTATACCCCAAGCGTACATTCAACCATCACTCCAATCCATGAGAAAGTAGTTGATGGGGTGCTTAGAGATCTGAGGGAGAGACCTCTATCTTGCTTAATCTTCCACCCACCAAAGTAGAAAGCATCATAGAAAGTCTCGGCTTAATAATGAGCTTAATAGCCCCAAAGAAATAGACATACCTTCATTAAGCAAGATGCTAAGAGGGAAAAATACATGAATATATGGTTCATCTATGTTAGAACCCATCATCCATGGACTTTAATCAAGCTCTTTGAAAACACTTTATGCGATGCAAATTCACTTTTTTAGTTACTAAAAAAGAAAATGTAAAATTTTAGGCAAAATTTATAGAGAGACTTGAACCCATTTTGGTATGGGTTCGGCCTGGCCCATTGCTTCCTCTTTCCCTGATATCTTGCTGAAAGATTCGGTCATGGCTACTACACTTTATGCAACATCCACCATTATGAGACCCTTTATCTAACACGAGCTTTAGAGAAGCCCTTATGATGATTGATGATGACCTTAGTCTTGAAGTTCTTCCTGTCTCAAATAAGCTTTTCTAAATCTATACGACGTAAGTTGACATAATTTAAACTTCGACAAATAATCTTTCAAGTTGATTTCAAAGTCGCTGTTAGTTATTTTTAAGCCGTGACCTCAAAGCTATTGTATCCTTATCGCTTCGTAGCTCTCATCTTGCTCTTACTTAGAGAGATAATGTTCGCTAAAACTCTCTCTACATGATGTTGTGGAACTCCCAAGTCTATCATTATACTTTCTATTTTACCTGGTTGTATGCCATGGCTCAACAAAACTTCAAGTATTCTCTCTAAAGTTAACTTCACAACCTTGCTTTTCATGTTAATCGCCGAACACATGTCTTCTGAAAATCTTGTAATAAATCTCTCTTATGGTAAATGGGCTAACTTCCAGTACAGAGCTTAGGGTCTTTTGTGTCAACACGTCTTTCCACTGATGCTTCAAGGCTAGTATCTTGTCAGCTGTATAGATAGCTGCAGCAACGAGAGATAGAGGACTCTTTCCACAGTTCATCCTCTTGTTAAGCAACGAGACTGCTTCAACATAGAGTTCTCTTGAATACAGAAGTGGATCTATGCTATTCTTTATGAGCTTTCTTTTCACCCTCTCATCCATCATCACTCTTCTTATAGCTATTGAGAGGAGCTCCTCAATCCTTCTATGCCTAACAACAACCCCTACGGCTTTCCTCAGCATAAATAATGCTTTAAAGAGGTCGCTGACTGAAATGCTGAAACCTATTTTCCTTAAATGCGACATTATTTGCTTTAAAGTTAAATCGCAACTTCTACATCTTTCCTTCATTGCTATGTAGAAGCTAGCAACTATTAGTGCTACGTGATTCTTCCTCACGTGTCTCATCCTAATTGCAGTAACGTAGTAAATCTCTATAGTTCTCCTCCTAATTATCGATGAGAATTGCGTTGGTATTAATGAACATAACGACAATAGGACAGCATAAGCCTTCCTAACAGCCTTTACTGAAAGCTTGTCGATATAGTACCGTTGGATGAAGTCTAGCTTGTTAAAATGCTTTAACGCTTTAGTTTCACTAATGCTCCTTTTCACGTCAGTTCCATGCCAAGATATTGATGCCTTGAAAGGTGTCCGGTTCAGTACCTCAAAGTGCTGTGGGCTGCTGGCCCCTTTAATTTGTGTTTTAGAAAGAGAGTTTATCTTGACATCTTCATGAACTAGCCCACAATCTTCACATATGTACTCTCCGCTTTCTGAAAGCACTAAGAGTCCACCGCATTCATTACACAGGGTCTGAGACAATTATCATCGCCGAGGATCACCACATAGCACGTAGGAATTAAAGTTTATGTTGTAGCTATTAAATGAGCATTATTAAGAGCACCTCAGAGAATATGATAACTTAACCTTTCTTCTCCTAGAATGGTTAGGGGAGAGGGGTGAGTGAAAGTTTTACAATATTTTTAATCCTACGTAAACTTTGTCTCCAACCTTCATCTTCTTATGAAGTCCCTTACCCTCTATCCTAACCTGCAGTCCTCCTATAGATCCATACACAAGCCCTTTCTCTTCTTTACCTCGCTTGATTTTTTCAACATTATACAATGTGCAAAGAAATAAGCCGTCTACCTCGCCTTCAATACTTGCATCGGTGCACATAATTACTCGCACCTTCCCTCCCTCTTTAATTTGAAGGAGGGTTTGGGGAATTTCAAGCGTAATATTAACGGTTTCTGGAGTAAGCAGTTTTATGATGTTTAAACCCTTCAAATTACTTTTCTCAATTTTAGCTACCTCGCCTTGAGTATCCAATAATACGTTCGTCATGTACTACACCTGCAAAGAAAAAATTAAGTGAAAATATAAATTAATTTGCATACCCTGCAAACTTTAGGATTAGCAAAATAGTGAGGTGCTCTATGAAGTGAGTAGCTTCCAGCCCCTAGCTTCACGTAGATTTCTAACAGAGTTATCTTCCCTTCTAGACAAGAGAGTGAAGGTTGTAATGACGAGTGGATCTTCTTATGAAGGCAAACTTATAGCTTACGATCAGAACACTCTTAGCCTTATATTAGCTAATGCAAAGGATGAGAAGGGAAGTGTTTATGCAAGGATCCTTATAAATGGTCACCATGTTGCTCAGATTCTAAGGCTCGAAGAGCCCTTTGACCTAAAGGGATTAGCTGAGGTTCTTGAAAAAGCTTTTCCAAACATGGTGGTGTTACACGAAGACACTGGCGTCATAACCGTGATGGATAGAGTGCGCGTCTCAGAAGCCGGCGTCATAGAGGGTTCGGGTCCCATAGCTGAAAGAGTTAAAAAGATATTTGAAGAGTTCGTGACTTCAAAACAAGCTCAAAGCAAAGCGTGAAATGACGTTTGAAGTCTTAGACAAGGACTTAGCTGGAAGAATAGGGAAGCTAAGAACGAGAAGAGGCATCATAGAGACTCCATATCTTTTCCCAGTAATAAATCCATTCGATACGACTATTACTGTCGGAGACATCGAGAAATTAGGCTTCAATGCTTTCATAACGAACATCCTGCACGTACGAAGGGCAATGCAAGAATATGGGGTAACTGATGTTCACGAGCTCTTGAGTTTTCCCGGTCCGATAATGACGGATTCAGGAGCTTATCAGTTGCTAGTGTACGGACATGTTGACATAACTCCTGATGAGGTAATTGTCCTTCAGGAAAAGTGTGGTAGTGATATAGCCGTAATACTTGACTTTCCAACTGGGGAGACACCCTATAGCGAAGCATCGTATAGAGTTAATGAAACACTGAAGAGAGCTAAAGCTCTATGGTCAATAAGGACCGATGAGACAATATTATGGGTGGGCCCTGTTCAAGGAGCACCATACATCGACTTAGTAAAGTACTGTGCAGAGGAGCTTTCGACATTAAACTTCGACATCTACGCTATAGGAAGCCCTACAACTATCATGGAATCTTACAACTATGAAGTATTGGTTGACATTATTTTCGCGGCTAAAAAAACGTTACCTCTAGGAAAACCAGTCCACCTGTTTGGAGCAGGTCACCCAATGATGCTGTCACTAGCTGTAGCGCTAGGTTGCGATCTCTTCGACTCCGCCTCATACATTCTTTATGCAAAGGAATCTAGGTACATGGCGCATGATGGTACCTATAAGTTACAAGACTTAGAGTACTTTCCCTGTTCCTGTCCCGTATGTTCAAGGTATACACCACAAGAAGTAAGTGAGATGGCTGATGGTAAAGTAAAGCTGCTAGCCCTCCACAACTTGTACATGCTTGGAAGTGAGATTCGAAGAATTAAGCAAGCAATAAAAGAAGGAACATTGTGGGGATACGTTTCTTTAAGGTTAAGGTCACATCCACGACTTTTTTCAGTATTTTCGAAGTTTAAGAAGTACAGTTTTTTCCTTGAACGTCTAGATCCAGTAACTAAACCCTCAATATCCGGGCTTTTCTTCTACGGTTATCACGATTCTTTTAACCCTAAGGTTGTAAGACACTTTAAAAAGCTTAAGAACTGCTTGCACCACCTTCGATGGAACGTCTTGGTTCTACTACCTAGAAAAGATGAAGCTCTCTCAAGCTCTTTCATTAAGAAGCTGATGGAAAAGATTCGCAACGAAATTAGAGGTTTCGAAAATATTAAATTTCTCTTTTATGACTTCCCATTCTGCCTAATTCCACTGGAGCTTGAAGGTGTCTATCCTCTATCGCAATACGAGGTGCCTAGTAAAATTGACATGTTAACCAAGCGCTACGTATCTATAAAGATTAGTGAGCTTTTAAGTATCTTAAGACCCAGGAGCATCGTTCTATACAATGATTTAAAACGATGGGGTAAGCATATAGAAGCTGCGTGTAGAAAATCTTGTGATAACATTAAAGTTCTTCACACAAAAGAACCTTACGAGCTCAGAGATTTAGAAGTTCTACTTCTCCTCTTGAAAGAGATCGCTGGACAATAGCGGCTTCCGCTGCGCTTTGAATTAAATGTATAATGCACTCGTCTCAGCCCTCATTCTCTCCTGTCTTCTTCTCAAATTCTCTTCAATTTCAGCTTCTATCTTCTGAGCATCCTCTATTAATTGCTCGGTATTCACCTTAATTCCATAAATTTCACTGTAGTATTGTATTGCAATAGCTGCAGCCATAGGATCGGGTCGTAAGGCATTCGCATAAGCTAATACTGCTAAGGCTGGGAAGTCTAATTGCTCAAACTTCATTAGCATCAATGCTAAGGGGCCAGTTATGTATAAGCCTTTGTCTAATACCTTGTATCTTCGCCCTACCACTTTGTCCATGGCTTTTGTAGTAGCAGCAAACTTAGCCTTGTCTTCTTCACTCTCCCTCTTCACTCTCAAGTCTAGACCGCCGATAAGGAATGCCTCAACAAACGTTTTGGCTGTCCACTCGCATATTTTGTCTATGAACGTGTAAAGATCTGGTATGGGTGGCACGAACTCTACTAGCATAAATACGTGGTTCTGATGTTTAAAGAGCTGTATTGGAGTTGCTAACCTGTTATCTTCCATCCATACATAGGGAGGCATCCTCCTCAACATCACAAAGCCTATGGGCTTAGCGTTCAATGTAGAGATCATGTACTTAACGGCTATATACCCAGTCATCCCCATTCCTTGAAATCCAGTGACAAATACAGGATCTCTAGGTATATCGTCTTTAAGCATTATGCTTATCGTCATCTGTCAAAGCCCCTTTCCAGTTAAGATTAAGACATTAAGTCTGAGACTTAAAGATAGCTTTCCATTGAAAACTTAAAATTATTACATACTGTATAAAAACTTGCCCAATTATCGTGGTAGTATAACGAGGAGGTACTCTGATACGCCGGTTGTAATCATTTCAGAAAATTCCTGTTAATTGATGTAGTTCTATAAAATGCTTTAGTCGAGAGTTATATGTGATGTCGATCTCATGCATCACTGATGGTTGTATAAGAACGTCGTTTAAAGATGGAAAGCATCTTCTCATAATGAAGTGTCGACACGGCCAGCCGGATCCAATAAGCAACGAGATTTGCAGAGGAAAGTTGTTTTTGAAGTTGTCGCTACTAAGCAAGTCTCCAAAAAGAATAATGATCTTTTCACAGGAGGGCAACACCATTGTAAAGTACAGCTCCTCAACGGTGAAGCTACTAAGTGACTATTCATGTAGGCTTTCTAGGCTTAGGAAGTTGCTTATGAATCTTTGGATTAGAGGAGAGCTTATTTGTCCCCTATATACAACGCCTTCCCGTTCTCATTCTTGTCCTCTGTACGAAGAGGTCATAGCTTGCAAAGACCATTTGCTATTTTTCCACACAATGGGCATTGCCTATACTCATCCCTTCAGCTTCTTTGATTTTTTAAAGCAAGCTACTCATAAAGTTAAAGGAGTAAATTGTAAAAACAAGAAATGCATCAAGAAGCTTAGAGACCTCTTAACTCTCTTTCTAAAAGAGATAGAAAACTCTAAGATAATACATCTTTTAAGGTCTTATCACGATAGCTTAAGTGATGAAGTCTATCGTGAAGTATTTCGTTCACATATGGTAAGTGAGAGGACATTACACGAGCTTACAGACAAAAGATTTCTCGTTAAAGAATATGAGGTTGATGTCTACCGAGTAAGGATATATGAATCTCAAGGTATGGAATGCATTTATCATATTTCGTTAAGTCTTCCTTACATTGCGAAGTTCTTCTTCAAAACGTTGGTTGATAATATTAGTGAGACTGTATTGAGTCAAACCATAAACCTTGATTTCCTATGGGAAAAAACCTACTTCTTAAGAGAAAAGTTTAAAGAGCTATTAAGGATTAAGAGAGTCATTAACGACGATGATCATCTTCTCACTCAAAAGCTGGCATCCTATTCAACATATAAGATCTTGGGCATTCATAAGCTGATGCCTTTCTTGTTAGATAGAAATGTTGATGAGATTTACTTAGACAAGCCTGGAACAAGAGTTTATTTAGACCACGTTGAGGTTGGGCGTTGCGTGAGTAATATAGTGTTAACGAATGAAGACGTTAAGTGTTTCATAAACCATATATTACTGGAAAGTAAGCTACCATTAAACTACTTAAATCCGTCATTGAAGTGGAATCTTAGAATTAACGATTACATTGTTAGAGTCTCAGTGGATACACCTCCCCTTTCGTATGAAGGTCCATCTCTCGACCTCAGGAAGATTAAGCATAGAAGCTACACGATTATCGACCTTATTCATGACAATGTGCTCTCAGTAGAGGAAGCAGCCTTCTTGATTCTTCACATCTTAAGCAGAAGGAACATCATAATATGTGGCGAACCTGGAACTGGTAAAACGACATTGATGAATGCTCTAGACCTATGTACTCCTAGGAACTGGCGTAAGATATACGTGGAAGACGTTGTTGAAAGTTTAGATCATAGGATTCAAGGTCGCCATCAGCTCAAGCTACATGTAGAGCCTTTCGAGACACAGAAGAGAGCTCGTAGAAAGTACGTGGAGATGATAAAGCTCTTGCATAGAACCCCAGATTGGATTTGCATGGGCGAGTTGCAGTCTAAGGAGCATTTTAAAGCCATGTTTCATGCAATTACTGCAGGGCTTCGAGGAATGCATACCTGTCATGCATCGTCTGCTCAGGGTTTAATAAGGCGTTGGCTATTGCACTGCGATATCTCCAAAGAAGATGTCATCGGAATGGACCTATTAATTCACATGGTAAAGTGTTATCGAGGTTCTAAGGTATTGAGACGCATAGCTGAAATTTGGGCTGTGGGCTCGTCAGGACGAAATTCCATTGATGTACTTGACATCCCTCTAACTCTCGTGTTCAAATGGGATCCCCAAGAAGATTCTCATAAGGCAGCTATTGATGACATCTTTAAATCGCCATCCATATATAGGATGATAGAGGTGGGTAATGATTATGAGATGTTGAGAAGGGAGTACGAAGAATTGATAGCATCTTTAAGCATGCTGATGAAGAGAGATCATCTAGACACTACAACCTTTACTAAAGCATTCGATGAACTTGTTAAACGGCTCATAGCGGGAGGCATTTATGTTGTTTGAAATACTTATCATCCTACTTTCTTTCATCCTCATTCTTGTCTTCAGTGTCATTTTTCGACACGAACTTAAGAAGAGCTTAAAGAATAGTATCTCTCTGGAATATTCTAACTTATTAGCATTTATCCTTGTAAAGTTGTTGGCCAAGATCTATCAAAACACTCCTTCAGCACTCATAGCCTTGACGAGACTTGATCCTTCATGTCAACTGGTAAGCTCTTCATTTAAAATGCTTGCATGTAGTCTATCTTTAGGTGGTACAAGATCTTTTAAGTCTAAAGTCGCTCTAGCTTATGCACCCTTTTCAAATCCTTGTCTAGGTGAAGAAGCTTTGATCATGCACTCTCTTCAACGATCTATGAAGGAGGTTCAAGGAGGCTTCTTTAAATCTAACATTAGAACCCTCATGACTTTAGTGATGACAAGCATTATCATAGCTCCAGTACCCATAACTCTCTTAGCTTTGCTCTATCAAAGTAGTATGCTGAGCCTATTACCCATCATAGTATCATTATTTTATGGTGTCTCTCTACAACTAATTCTTCTGGTCTTTAAAAGGTACATGAAGTTTCTCGTATAGGCGATGAGAGATGATCTCAGTCAATAAAAAAGTAGCACTTTGGTCTTCTCTTCTCGCATTAAGTTATCTCTTCCTCTTCCTCTCAATAGTACCAAACATTTTAATAGCTCTGAGTTTCTTCCCCATCCTATTCTCTGTATATGTAACTCTGCGAGACCTTGCAAAAATAACTGAAGAATTAACTGACCGTTTGGTAGACTACGAATGTCTTAATCTTCTCGCAGCTAGATCAATATCTTTATTGGATAGTAGAAGAAATCTTCTTTCCTTATTTGATGGTATCTACAAATCCCCTACTCATAGATCACATGCTCTTTTAAGAATGAGACTTGCTGTGGGAAAAGTACTTCAACAAAAAATCTTTAAATTTAAGATTTTAAACGATCAAGAAGCAAGGATATCATCGCCCTTAACTAAGCTTTTATTCTCACTAATAGAGAAACTAGACTTCATCGATGAGCATTCCTTAAGAGAACTCTTCACTTCATTGCATAATATAAGCTCTTATATTTACCTTAATGTTAAGAAGCTGAAAGAACTTATTGCAGCTGAAAGGTTAAAGTACAAGGTGCTACAAACAGCCTCGTCGATGACTTTAGGCTTTATGATTAAGATTCTCTCCATCTTCACGATACTTTCATCTCCTAATGCATCATTTAGCCTCATCACCTTTACTTTCTTCGCTGCTCTCTCCATAATGCTTTTCATAGTTTTTTCATCAATAATTCATCTACGCCATCCATCATTTAAGGAGCTAGCCTTCTGCATCTTCATTTTTCTAGCCTTCATTGTTTTACCACCTTATGGAGGAGCTTAAGAGTCTCTAGTCTCTCCTAAAAGATAGGAAGAAGGTATGTTTAAGTATAAGCGAAGAAGTACGAGAGGCTCAATCCTCTTGGAAGAGGGTATGCTTATTGGAATCTCTGTAGTTGTTTTATCGATTATTCTATCCATGGTGATGGGGCTGCTAGGAGGAGTTAACACAGCACTGAGTAGTGCTGGCAAAAGTACAGGGGACTTTCTATCTACAATAGCGCAAAAGTTCGAAGAGATTTTCAGGCAAATCACAAGCCTTTTCCAATTCTAATAATAGGTCCAGCCTTCCATCTCTTTCAAGTTCTTCAAGCCAATCGATGTCTCTTCCTCCCCCTTTGCCTTCTAGAATGTCTAGAACTTCTGAGACTACTTGCTCAATGGAGCGGCATGTACAATTTACTTGCCACACTTTTTCTCTACCATAGAAGCTTAGTGCATCGAAAAGGCATACACCCAACAATTCTGCTTGAGCATTCTCTAAGCTCTTCTTTAAAGGCCATCCCCTCTCCATCCCTCTCTTCAGTATTAAGAGGGGGTGTGCCCGTAAAACTATCACCTTGTCTATAAGTCGCCTCGGAAATAGCTCTACTATGTGGGTATCAAGGATGGCATTGCTCAACTTTTTAAGAAAGCTTGAGAAAAATCTCCTAGCTTTCTCAACATTAACTATGAAGCTTCCTCTTTCACCATCAACTTCTACATACATTTGCTTTTCAATTATCGTCTTGGCTACGTCTACGTAGTGATAGTCGAGGATCTTAGCTACTTCTTTTGCAATAGTTGTCTTGCCGACAGAAGGTGTTCCTGTTATCAGCACTCTTAAGGTTTTACTCACAAAGAAAAGTTGAGTGAAAGAGGTTTTACTCTTTTTCTTCGCTCTCTTCTTTCTCTTTTGATGGTCCCTTCTCTTTTGCGGTCTCGCTTCGAGCAGCTGCTATGACGTCATCAATCCTTAGTATCATTGCTGCAGCTTCTGTAGCAGATTTTAGAGCTGTTAACTTAACGCTTAATGGCTCTATGACACCCAGCTTAAGCATGTCCACTGGCTTACCGTTATAAACGTCAATGCCTATGAAGAAGTTACCCTCTTTTTCGTGTTCTGCACGCAAGGCCATTATCACGTCTATGGGGTCATGTCCTCCGTTTTCAGCAAGGGTCCTTGGTATGACTTCTAGGGCAGTGGCAAACGCCTCTATTGCTAACTGCTCTTTGCCTCCAACCTTAGCAGCATATTCACGCAACCTCTTTGCTAACTCCATCTCGATGGCTCCGCCACCAGGTACATAACGTCCGCACTCAACAGCACTTGCTACTGCGCTAAGAGCATCCTTTAATGCTCTCTCGGCTTCATCTACGAACTTCTCAAGCCCTCCCCTAATCAGTATAGCTACTGATCGCGGGTTCTTGCAATTCTCAACGAATATCAACTTCTCGTCGGCTATTTTCCTCTCTTCGACAAGCTCAGCATAGCCTAAGTCGTTCAGCGTTAAATCCTCAATATTGGTGACTATCCTAGCACCAGTTGCTCGCGCAAGCTTTTCCATGTCTGACTTCTTTACTCTTCGAGCAGCTAGAATTCCAGCTTTAGCTAAGTAGTGCTGCGCCATGTCGTCTATGCCTTTCTGGCAAAAGACGACATTTGCACCAATGCTCTTGATTTTCTCAACCATTCCTTTCAATATCTTCTCTTCCTCTTCAATGAATGCTTTCATTTGAGCAGGATCACTTATCCTTATTTCTGCATCTATCTCAGTCTTCTCGACCTCTAGAGGGCAATCGAGAAGGGCTATCTTTGCATTTTGTACTCGTTTAGGCATACCAGTGTGAACAACTTCCTTGTCCACTATGACTCCTTGAATCAGTTTAGTATCAGTTATGCTACCACCCTGCTTCTTAATTAGCTGTACTTGGTCCACGTCAGCCACTAATTTGCCATTCCTCTCTTCAACTATTTGTTTAACAGCTTTAACAGCCAGATCTGCTAAGTAATCTCTTGCAGCACTAACAACCTTAGCGTGCATAGCAGTCCTAGCTATTAACCTTAAAAGCTCCTCATCACTGAGACTTACTGGCAAGCTTAATTTCTCAAGGTCTTTCTGGCAGAATTCTAATGCTTTACCATAACCATCAACGATAACCGTAGGGTGTATGTTCTTAGTCATAAGTTCCTCCGCTTTCTTCAAGAGCTCGCCGGCTAGAACAACTACTGTTGTCGTTCCGTCACCAACTTCTTCGTCTTGAGCTTTAGCTATCTCTACAAGCATTTTAGCCGCAGGATGCTGAACGTCCATTTCATCAAGTATCGTTGCACCATCATTCGTTATGGTCACATCTCCTAAACTGTCAACAAGCATCTTATCCATGCCTCTAGGTCCTAACGTCGTCTTCAGCGTTTCAGCGATAGCTCTTGCAGCAGCTATATTAGCTCTTTGAGCTTCTCTACCGTAGGTCCTAGTAGCACCCTCTTTTAGTATTAAAACAGGAACACCACTAACAGCAACCATAGTAACACCCCACATTGATATATCTTCTTCGGACAGTTATGAGAAGAAGCTTCTATATAACTTTTTCTAATGACCCTAATTCTCTAGCAGTACCAACAGCTGAGATGCACATCATTATTTTCCGTTACTTATACATGCTAGCACTTAGCCAACGAAGAACGTGTTTAACAGCCAAGTTAATATCTTCAGCAGTAACAGTCTTCCTCCCAGCGTGGCGAGCTAATTCTACAGCTTCTCTAGCTATGTCTAGGGCTACGTCTTCAAGTATTTTACACAAAGCTTTGACCGCATCATCTCCCACGCGTTCAGCACCAGCTCTCCTAATTATTCTATCTATTGGAGCTAATGGCAGTTCAGCCACAAATTATCACCTAATACTACTGTTCACTGTATTCTATTATATTGCTGTAAAGCTTTAATTGCTACTGGCTCTCAGAGGAATTCTTCAAAGAAAAGATTAAATAAACCTAGTTAAACCTTTAATGGCGCGGGCTGAAGTGGTATGGGAAAGGTTAGGCCATTGATCATCAAGAGACTGGCTCTTCAAATTTTTCAGCAATACTACGATAGGGTTAGTTTAGATTATGCACAAAACAAGAAGCTCGTCTTAGAAGTATCGACAATTAGAGCTAAACACTTGTTGAATAGGGTTAGCGGGTACTTGACTCGACTAGCTAGACGCTTTAAAGCAATCGAGCAACCTCAGCAACCTCAAGCTTAATGCTTTATGAAATGTACCTTTCTACGAAGTAGATATGAGAGCGAAAAGGCTGCTAACCTCTCATCTTCTATAGCTCTCTTCAACTTAAGATATATGGTGTAATCCTTAACCTCAACCTCATAGTCATCGAATCCCAGAACACCTCTCAACACCTCATGCATATCTAAGTGCTTAGGTTCACCTTGAGCCTTCCTTGCACATTGGGAAGGGCAGGTTTTCTCGCACGAACGCTCATCTAGGAAGCATAGAGAAGGACACATCACGTCGCTATAACCTTGAAGAAATTGTGAAACTGTGTTAGCACAGCAAGCTCTCTTCAAGAATATGAGACCCTTGTTTAACGCTTTCTCCCTAATGAGAGCGGTCAAGCCGCCATCAACCCTGATATCGATGAACCCTTTCTTTAAGCTCTTAAAGTCCACATCGATGAACTTTGTAATATCAACTCCTCTTTCCGCTAACCTCTTTACTATAGTTGGCGCTAACCTCAGATTGCCTGCTACGATACCGTAAGCTCCCGAAGCTTTTGCTTGATTAATAATCTCCTCAATCTCCTCAGCTCTTAACCCTGGCAACAATGGTCTAACGAATATGAAGGGCTTGAAGCCTTTGGCTCTAAGTCTCTTTATGCCTTCTAACCTCTCAAGAGGATGTGGAGCTTTTTCCTCTAAGTGAAGATATTGATTTAAGCTAGTCACTGTAACCAAGATCGACAATCGAATTCTCTTTATGCTAGCTAGCTCTTCTACAAGTACGTCACTCATGGCGATTTTAGTTGAAACTTGACAAGGATTATCGAGGTACTCGGCTATGGCCTTCAAGTACTCAAGTGTTTTAGGTGTTATATTTGGGAGGAATGGCTCAGTTACACTACCAAATGCGAGATAGGTACCCCACCTCGTCGGGTAAAAGTACCTGTTATATAGGAGTGCTGCTATAAGTTGAAGTCCACTAAGCGAGTAAGGGATTGCGTACCTACTGAAGCCCATATCGTAGATGTAACAGTAGCTGCATTGAAGAGGGCATCCGGTACCAGGATGTATAGTCAAACCGCAGCCTATAGGTCTACGTTTTGAATGCCAATCGCTCTTAGCTAAACTAAGCTCTTTCCTTTTCAGTCTCCTCTCAATGACTTCAAGCAAAGTCTTCTTTAAGAGAACAGGTTTTTTATCGCTAATTAGCGGCGCCACGATCCTCTCATGCATACCATACTTGAACATTTAAATACGTTTACGTCTCTCTTAGAGAGTCGAGGGATGACGAAGCTGACCTGCACTGAAGGGCAGTGAAGAAATGTACCTCAACTGACCTCGCTAAGGGTTTGAAGCCATGAAGGTTAAGGTAAACTTCCTGGCTGTTCTTCGAAGCCTGGCGAAGTCTAATTTTGTAGAGGTCGAAGTCCCTCAAGGATCTAAGGTAGAAGATGTGATACGTTTAGCATGCATGAACAATGAAGCTCTATCTAAGAGAGTTTTTGAACCTAGTGGAGGAGTAAGAGGCGATATAATAGTCTTGGTTGATGGAGTTGATGCAAATCTTCTTGGAGGTTTAGGTGTAGTTGTAAACAATATTAAGGAGATAACGTTAATCCCTTCAGTCCACGGGGGAGGTACCTTCGTATGAATCCCAAAATTGCTAGAAACCTTCTATCAACACTTGTGACTAAAAGCAGTGATATCGACTTAAGAATCTTACACGTAAAGTTAAGCAGAGAAACACCATCACAAGAGGTTATTCGCCAGCTAGAACAAATATTCAATGGCTTCGAGGTTTTATGGGCAGTGACACGTCCAGGCTTTGCTCTTTCTCGCTTTCATGTTTTATGCGTTTTCTATCACACCTTGAAGGCCTTCGCCTTAAGAAAGAACATAAGCAACAAGTTCAACATAGAGTTCCTACTTCGACTTACATGTGAAGATCAGATAGCCAATGCATTAAGAATAGCCGGCCTTGATGTTAAAGTCAGGGAGTTTTGCCTCTACGTCTTATCTGCCTGCAAGGAGACTTTAGAGAAATTGTTGTTCATTTTACACTCCACTATATTCGAAGAAGTTAAGCAGGTTAACGATTTAGAGCAATACGAGCAGCGGTATTCACTCGAGCTACTAAACATAAGTTTAGAGGAGTTATCTGCAACCAGCTACAAGTCATCGATTCTAGACTCCAAGCTGAAGAGCACATTGACAAGAATGTCTCTCTTAAACGTTAAGAGGTAGTTATCTTCACTATGGAGATTATGTCCTCTGGCTTCAAAACAGCTATACCTACGTCCTTCCCCACGATCTCGATTTGCAGTATTTTATCAGGATTCTTCAAATTAACCTTTCTATCGATATGTTTTGCTATTTCTTCTATCAGCTTCTTACCGCTAATGCTTGTTAATCTCTTATTTACGGTTATCCTAAACGTCTCGTCTACACGAATCTTTTCGTTGGCGAGAGTTATGGCAACTCTCTTTATCTCCTCCATATCATCGCTCGTAACGGCATCTATCGGAGTAAGCTTCAAAGTGTACCTCACATCCCAAGGTCTCTCCTTAGCTATTTCTCCAATCTTCTTAGAGACCTCAAATGGATTAAGCCTTGTCTTTACCAATAACAGGCCAGGGACAATAGCTCTACGTACCTCTATCTGGTCGTCGCCCAGTTCTCGAAAGAGGTACCATAGTTCACTGATGCAGTCATCCTCTCTATTACGATAAGTTGAAACCAGTAAGTTAAACTTCAAGCGTGACACCTTTAGTATGCTGTCTAGATGAGAAGTATCTTTAAAAGCTTCTCCAAAAATTTAATCGCTAACTTTAAATAAAGCCATAAGTCTTCTAAGACAACACTTTAGGGGGCAGGAAAATGGAAGAGGAATGGGAAGAGTGGGAAGAGGAAGAGGAATGGGAAGAAGAGGAATGGGAAGAAGAATGGTGAAGCAAACCTCAAATAAATTTTGATTACCTCGCTAAATTTTTAACTGTTAACCTTTCTTTGCGTTTTCCTCTTAATGAGTAATATATCTCTTCACATTCTACTTAAGGTCGCAAATCGACAAGAACCGATAATGAAATAAGATGCGTAAATTGCAATCTGTTTAGAACTAGCTTCATATCTTGGTAGTAAAGCGTTAAGTCGAGTAAAGGGATCGCTATGCCGCGAATAGCTGTCATCGATAAAGACCTATGTAAGCCAAAGGAGTGTTATAGAGAGTGTTATCGCTTCTGTCCATTAGTGAAGAACAAGGTAATGGTCATAGAGTTCGACGAGCAACGTCAGAGACCAATCATAAAGGAGAATCTCTGCGTTGGCTGTGGTATTTGCGTTAAAAAGTGCCCCTTCTCAGCTATAACCATAGTCAACTTGCCTGAAGAATTAAAACATGAATGTGTTCATCAATATGGCATTAATGGCTTTAGACTTTACAGGCTTCCTCCACCTAGAAGGGGCTGCGTTTTAGGTATCATAGGGCCCAATGGTACCGGGAAGACAACGATACTTAAAATTCTAGCCGGTGAGCTCATGCCAAACTTCGGAATGGTAGGTACCCAACCAACAAAGGATGACGTGTTACGCTTCTTTGCAGGTACTGAACTTCAACCTTATTTTCGAGATTTATACTCAGGAAAGCTTCGTGTTGTACATAAGGTGCAATACGTGGACATAATACCCAAGTACGTTAAGGGATCAGTAAGAGAACTGCTAAATAAAGTTGATGAGAGAGGCTTGTGGAGAGACTTAGCCACAGAGCTCGACCTCATAGACCTAGCTGGTAGAGAAGTAACTGCTTTAAGTGGTGGTGAGCTTCAGAGGTTGGCCATAATAGCTGCATGCTGTCGAGAAGCTGATGTATACTTATTTGATGAACCGGCAAGCTATCTTGACGTCATGCAAAGGCTTAAGGTCTCAAAAATCATAAGGTCTCTAACACAAGAAAATAAGGTGGTTCTGGTAGCTGAACACGACCTTGCCATCCTTGATTACGTATCAGATAAAGTGTGCATAATGTATGGTAAGCCAGGAGCTTACGGGATAGCGTCACAGCCCTATGGTGTTCGAGTAGGCATAAACATATACCTCGATGGTTACATACCTAGTGAAAATGTAAGGTTTAGGGATGAGCCCGTAAGATTCCGGTTAAGACCTAGGCCGAGAGAATCATTAACGGCAGATGAACTCTTCTCATGGCCTCCATTTAAAGTGAACCTGGAAGGAAAGTTCGAATTAAATGCGTATCAAGGCACGATCCATAAAGGAGAGGTCATCGGAATCCTAGGTCCTAATGGAATTGGTAAGACAACGTTTGTTAAAGCTCTCATAGAGCGTTTATCAAAGAAAGGAGGAGTCAATATAAAAGTAAGCTATAAACCACAATACTTAACCCCCGAGAGCGATGAGGTCGTTTACGACTATCTTTCTAGAAACTTAGGGAGCATAATGGCCACTTCTTGGTTTAAAAGTGAGATATGCTACCCATTCATGCTTGAACACCTCTTTGATCGTAGATTAACTGCTTTAAGTGGTGGTGAGCTTCAGCGAGTCAGTATAGCGTGCACATTAGCTAAGGAAGCTGACATATACCTACTCGATGAGCCTTCAGCCTACTTAGATGTTGAACAACGCTTGGTTATGGCTAAGCTCATACGAAGAGTTGTGGAGGAGAGAAAGGCTGCAGCCTTCGTTGTTGAACACGACGTTGTCGTCATGGATGCTGTCGCTGACTCACTAATGGTTTTCAGCGGTGAGCCAGGTGTCTACGGTATCGCATTAAGCCCAATGGATTTGAGAAGTGGCTTTAACACCTTCCTAAAGGAAGTCGACGTTACCTTTAGAAGGGACCTCCATAGTGGGAGGGTTAGGATAAACAAGCCAGACTCTTATCTTCATAGAAAGCAGAAGAGCATAGAGGAGTACTATTATGTGCCTGAAAGAGAGGAAGCAGAAGAAACCGAGGAGTGACGAAGCAACGTTATGTGCTAAAGATTTATACGATCATCCTCCGCAAGATTTCTATACCAGGTGGTCTTTATGTCTCAAAAAGTGACCATTAGCTTAATAAAGGCTGATGTAGGCTCTCTATGCGGCCACCATGTTGTTCATCCAAGACAAATTGAGATGGCCCGTAAGAAGCTCGAGGAAGCCAAGAAGAATGGCTTGATAATCGACTACTACGTCTTCAACTGTGGCGATGACTTGGAATTGTTAATGACCCATACCAAGGGGGAGGGTAGCCCTGATATACACGGTTTGGCCTGGAGCACTTTTAAGGAAGTTACAGAGAAGGTTTCCAAACCACTAAAGCTTTATGCAGCTGGTCAAGACCTTCTTTCAGATACGTTCTCAGGCAACGTCAAAGGTATGGGACCTGGAGTTGCTGAGATGGAGATAAGGGAAAGGCCTAGTGAACCTATTATAGTTTTTGCAGCAGACAAAACTGAGCCAGGAGCGTGGAACTACCCCTTATACAAGATCTTTGCCTCACCAGATAACACTGCAGGCTTAGTCATAGATCCAAGCATGCATGAAGGCTTCATATTTAGAGTCATGGACGTTATAGAAGGAAAGGTTGTAGACCTCGCTTGCCCCGAAGAACTCTATAGTTTAATAGCTCTCTTAGGTACAACTGGAAGATATGTTGTCGAAAGAATTCTTAGAAAAGTGGACAAGGAAATAGCGGCTGTCGCTACAACAACGAGACTTAGCTTGATAGCTGGTAAGTATGTTGGTAAGGACGACCCTGCCCTCATAGTTAGAGCTCAACATGGTTTCCCAGCTGTTGGAGAAATACTAGCACCATTCGCCTATCCACATCTAGTAGCTGGTTGGATGAGAGGCTCACACTATGGTCCACTAATGCCTGTCAGTTTAAAGCATGCAAAATGCACTTTCTTTGATGGTCCACCTAGAGTGGTTGCACTAGGCTTTCAGTTAGCGAATGGAGAGCTTATAGGCCTTAATGGCTCTGACCCAGCCGATCTTTTCGACGATCCAGCCTTTGATGTAGCAAGAACAATCGCGATGCAATTAGCTGATTACATGAGGAGAATGGGCGAATTTATGCCAGCTAGGCTTGGACCTGAAGAGCTAGAATACACCACGTTACCAAAGATACTAGAGAAGCTCAAAGATAGATTTAGACACGTCTAATTCCCTTTTCTTCCTCATTGATTACCGTCAAAATCCTAGCTATCGTCCTCCTTATTGCTCGAATCCTTCCCGGTTTCTCTAATGGTGCTCCTGAAGCCTGTTGAGCCCTTAGTCTCATAAGCTCTGCCTTAAGCTCCCTTAACTTAGCAAGTCTTTCCTCGTTAGACATTCTCCTTATCTCACTTACTCTGAGTATCGCCACTTGTCTCATCCTCCATCTTAGTGAGAATTTTACCTTTATCCAACTCTTCCAAGGCTTTAACAGCTGATGGCAATACTATCCTCACCTTTATCCCTATCTTGCCCTGCTTCAATAGGGCATGTTCGACTGCCGTATCAACGCGTTCTAATGATATTTGCCCTGCTTTAAGAACTATTCCTGAGCGAAGCTTCTCGTATCTAGCTCTCTCAGTCCTTAACTTCCCCTTTATTCTTATTTCAGCACCTAATGCACCTGCTTCCATTATCTGATTTAAGGCTATATAGGCTGCTCTTCGAAAGTGAATTCCTCTTTCAAGAGCGCCTTTAATCCTCTTAGCCATTATCTTGGCGTTTAGCTCCGGTACTTCAATTGGTGCCACAGCTATCTGTGGTCTTTCAATTTCAAAGTCTTTCTCTAACTTCTGGGTTAACTCGTGAACCGTGGAGCCATGTCTTCCTATGACCATTCCAGGTTTTTCAGCGTAAATCGTCACATTCGTACCTAAAGGCGTCTTTTGCAGTTCAACGCTTACATAGCCAGCTCTCGCTAATTCATGCTCTAAAAACGAGTCTACATCGAGTCTCTTTAGCGCCTTTACTATAAAGCTCTTCTCAACATCCGGCATGGAGATCTCCCTCAATCACTCTCCTAAGAATTTTAGGTTTTCTCCTCAACCTCCTTGGCTGCTAATTCTACATGCACCAATTGCTGGAAGAAGGGAGTTGATCTACCAAATGCTCTCGGTATATACCTCTTGATCGTAGGTCCCTTGTGAGCTGCTGCATGCACTATAACCAGCTTTTCGGTGTTAAGTCCCTTACCTTCAGCATTAGCTTCTAAGTTCTTAAGGATCTTCAGTACTTCTCTCACAACCCTTATAGGATAGCCTCCACTTGAGTGTTTACTTATGCTACCATGATGAGCCCTTTTCCTGTTGAAGGTAGTGAAAGGTATCATAACCTCTCTCCTTAATACTCTTTCAAGTAGCTCTTTTGCCTCAGTCAGTTTCTTACCTTTTATGAAGCGACAAACCTCAACTGCTTTCTTCCAACTTATTCTTAAATCTCTTCCACTAGCTCTTGCCATCCTGTCAGGCTCGTAACTTTGAAGTGAATAGCCAAATTCTGGCATGTGGCATCCTTCCTCGCGCTGTTAGTTGTTGGGCTAAACTCCTCCTAATTAGATTTCCGCTTAAAGTGGTAATCCTTATAACTAAGTGAAGCGTGAAGTTAGGAGCGAGACGAGGTACGATCATGTCAAGCAAGTTCATGTATCGAGGTTACACCCTAGAACAATTATTGGAGATGCCCATGGACGACTTCATAAAATTGCTTCCAGCAAGGCAAAGAAGATCTCTTCTAAGAGGGTTGAATGAAGAGAAGAGGAAGCTTCTTGAGAAGATAAGAGAGCTTAAGGCTGGCAAGAGATCGATAATCAGAACACACATTAGAGACATGATAGTATTACCGGAAATGATTGGTACAACAATTCACGTCTATAACGGCAAAGAGTACGTTCCTGTTACTATAACCGAGGAGATGATAGGGCATTACCTTGGAGAGTTTGCACCAACATGCAAGAAGGTAGAACATGGCGAGCCGGGTCTAAGAGCTACGCGAAGCTCGATGTACGTGCCATTAAAGTAAGGTAGTAAAACGCATGATAAAACCTTGGGGGAACATCAACAAATTAATGCTATACACAGCTCTTGGTTAACTCTTATCCTTACTTTCTTCTCCCAGTCCTTTTGCTCGATATATGTCCAACCTTTGCTCCTGGAGGAGTTCCATGACTTACTGGCGTACCACCTTTTGGGTGTGATCCTCCACCATGTGGATGCGCGTAAGCCCCCATGGCTTTTCCTCTCACTTCAGGATACTTCCACGCCTTAACCTTCGATAGGTGGTATTTCGCACCAGCTTTTACGAATGGCTTCTCTATTCTACCACCACCAGCTACTACGCCTATCGTCGCTCTCGCTAAGTCGCTTACAAGCTTCGTTTTCCCTGAAGGTAGGCTCACGTATACTCCTTCTCCTGAGTGGCTTAAGATTATGGCGTAGCACCCTGAGCCCCTAACTAGGCGCCCACCATCACCATAAGTAAGCTCTATATTGAACACCTTAGTTCCATCTGGTATGCTTCTTAAAGGTAGGATGTTACCTGGAGCCACCTCAGCTTTATCACCTATCTGAATCTTCTGTCCTACTCGAATCCCTTCAGCAGCAACATTAAAGAACCTAGTTCCATCAGGTAACCTAATCAATGCCAAGGGTGCTCCACGACCTGGATCATGAATTATTGCTTCCACCTTACCCTCGACGACACTCTCACATTCTTTTTTACTTAAGTTAGGGTACTTAGCTGGTCCCTTGCGTAACCATCTTGGAGATCTGAAAACCGAGCCACCTCGACCCTTACGTTGAGCTAATATTCGCTTACCCATTAAATTCTCACCTACAGTATGCCTAGCTTAACTGCCAGATCTGAAGCTTTATACTCGGGCTTGAGCTTCACATACGCTTTCTTCTCGCCTTTCATGGTTATCAAAGTATTCACCTTCTCAACTTTAACGTCAAAAAGCTTTTCAACTGCCTCCTTCACACGAAGCTTGTTCGCCTCCATTTTCACTATGAATGTCAACGTGTTGTTCTTCTCAATTAACGAGAGAGCTTTCTCTGAGACGACAGGCTTCAAGATGACGTCATGGTACTCAAATAATTTCTTACTACTAACTTCTTTATTGCTCATTGCATGTCTCCCTCTCAACCAACATCCTTATCGCACTTTCACTCCACAAGGTTAAACGACCGGGAACCCCACCGGGAGCTAAGTGTAAAACTGATAGATTCCCGACGTAAGCAACTGTAACCCCAGGAAGGTTCCTGAAAGCTTTAACAGCCTTGCACTTTCCAGAGAATACTACAAGCAAGCTCTTCCCCTCTTTATATCTTCTTCCCCTCATCTTCCCCTTTCCAGCTCTTATCTTAATCCTCCTACGTACTCTTTCAACATCATCCCATAATCCTAACTTTATCAAGAACATCTTAGCTTGCTTAGTCGTCTCTATCTCTTCAACTTCCTTTCTGACGACTATCGGCAAGGAGATGTTCGATGGAAGAATATGCCCCCTTTTTTCTACAATCTCTCTAATAGCTGTCGCTGCTATGGCCGACTTAATAGCAAGCTTCCTCTCCTTCTCATTTATCCTCTCACGTATACGCTTTTCAACTGTTGGTGCATGTGCTCTTCTACCACCAACTGCCATAGTTACAAATGCTGCACTTGCAGCACGAGGATACCTCTCCCCCTTAACTCGAGGTACCCTCGCGATACCATAACCCACCCCCCAGCTCTCTGCGGTCGTCCTCTTCCCAGCTAATGGATCCCTCCCTTGAGGTTGTATCCTAGCAGTAAGAGCTGATAAGTATGCTCGCTTTATGACGTCCTCTCTAACCTCGTAGCTAAAGACTCTTGGTAATTCTATTGCTCCACATTCTTTTCCATCGAGGTCATACAAGACTGCAACTCTCGATGCCTCTTGCAACCTTAACCACCCTGTTTAGAATCTACATTTATGCTGATTATCTTAGGGGGCGTCGTAGGAGCATTCTTAGCTGGTCTTATGGGGAACCTTAACCTCACGAGCCTTCCCTTAGGTCCCGGTACTGAACCTAGGAGCACTATGTAGGGGCCTTTAACGACTCCATATCCCACGAAGCCCCCCTTCACGGTAATAGTTAAACCGTCTTCCCCCATCTTTAATATACGCTTATTGTACTCTGTTCTTTGATGGAATCCTAATTGTCCAGGTCTCGGCACAGAATACATCATATCGGGTCTCTGAGGGCTAACCGTACCAGTTCTTCTATGTCCTTTACGATGCTTGTGCCAACGGGGCATTATCTTTACTCCATACCTCTTCACCACTCCTTGGAATCCCTTGCCCTTAGTTATGCTGATGACATCTACATATTGTCCTTCTTTAAAGACCTCAGAGGCTTTTACCTCTCTTCCAAGTATCGATAATACATAGTTCCAAGCTTCTTGAATGCTTTTAGCTGCCACCTTTATCTCCATGATCTCTGGAGTCTTCTTTTTTAACCCCGATAATCTCGGCTGGGTACATGCGAGAACTCTAATTTCCGAAGCTTTACTTATTAACTGCTGAGCTTTCCCTATAGCTTCTTCCTTGCTATAGCTCTTAGGAAGGGTTATTTTCCTTTCAAGATCCTTTGGAAGTTTATCTGAGAGCACCTCAAAAAGGCACCTCAATCCATATGGTGTTAAAGAGTACAATCTGATACCAAATACGAGGAGAGGTGGTGCGTCAAGTATTGTTACAGCCTTCGCTATTTCCCTGCCATAAAATGGACTGGTTGGTTTATCTTCAATTACAATTGCATGCGTCATACCTGCTTTATATGCTGCAAATCCTAACAATTGAGGCTTCTCAACTTTAACATCTGGCCATCTCCTTATTCTAGCAACTATCCTTCGTGCTCTTACTCTCGGATAATATCCTAACGATCCACGACGAGGTTGATGAACGCTTCTTCCCACTTCAAATCCCTCTTAGCTTTTGCCCTCAATGTTGTTGGAAAGTAAAACTATCTAGCTCCTATTTAATCTTTATTTATTTGAGCTTACACTACAACTTTGACTTTGGTGGCAGAGGAAATTCATTATTGCAAGAGTTGAGTATAGAGCCTCTTCAACTCTAACGGTCTTAGTCCCCTGATCAGGAATAAAGTTTAAAACCATATCAACTTCATTATCCAAGTTAAACCCTTCACTCCTTGCAACATCATAAAGTCCCTTAAATGGTGAGCCAAATAATAGGAGGACTCTATTGTACTTACTCATTTTAGTTATGAGGTTTAAATATTCCTTGTGTACGTCTCTACCGTATCTCGAAGTTGCTATGATGAGAGCTTGATTTTTGAATGAGGAAATAATTTCTTTAAGATTTAAGTCAGTCACGTGAACTTCAAATCCAAAGTAATGGGGCACCTCACTTTTTTCAACCTTATACAATTCAATTGTCTCTTGCTTTTTAACTATCTTCAATATAATTCTTTCTCCCCTTCTTAGCTTCTCTGAGGTATAAAGTATGAGAGGCCCCCCAAGTCCAACGTCAACTAAGTACCCTTTGCCCTTCTTCCTCACCACTAACCCTTCCCTATAAGCGATTTCAGGAATCTCTTCCAGCTCCTTTTCCGTGGGATGATTAGGAGTATTTAGAGGAGGCATGATACCGACGTACTTTAAATCAGGATCAAGTGGAAAAACCTTCTTCCTAAGATATTGTGGACAAGCGATGTAATTGAATAGTTTTCCTAAGAGCTTCCTTTCATCAACATCCCAGCTCTCATCACGGTAAATAAATAGATCGGAAACTTTGAATATGGACAGGGCTCTAGCTATGAACCCTACCTTAACAGTCTTCTCTAGTAAGGAATTAGCTTCAGCAATTGTAGTTGATGGTAGTGCTACCATAATCTTCAACTGACGCCCCCCTTCACCATGAAAGGATATATAGGTTCTCCCACACAAGTTTAACTGGCCGATGAAGAGCTTGCCGAGTGTTGAAGGTTTATGAAAGACCATTCATGGTCTGAGGCCTCTAATTAGTTGTTAAGTTCGTGAAGCTCAGTAAACCCTTCTTTGAAGGACATGTGAAAGCACGTTCTAACTAGTACACCATTGCAATCATCATAACATGTTAAATATCTAAGACGTACCTAATGACATAATAGCAGTTCTCTCTCTTTATCTCCATCAAGTGGTATGTTGCAGCTTTTATAGCAGTCTTAGATTCATGTTTTTCTGGATTATACTTTTCACCGAGTATTGTAGCCTTAAGTACGAACTTACCATTAGTCTCAATCATCTCATCAACTTTCACGTAAGATCCTAAAAAGCCCTTTGAATCAAAGAGGTAGATGAGTTCTTCAATCCAGTTATAAAGCAGGGAGTACAAGTCAAAACCTTCAATAACGACCTTCACCTCCTCTTCTCTTCCCACAAGATTCGTATTTGTCATAGCTTCGTATACTGCCAAACCACAGAGCGCAAAAGCCTCCTCTAAATTGTTGGCTTTAACTTCAACGTATAAGTCTGAGGGATGGTCTAAGAACTTTATACTCATGTTATGTCTCTCCAAGACGTTAGCGTGAATAATCTAAGCACTTTATTATAGCGCCGGGAGCGGGATTCGAACCCGCGCGTCCCAAGGGGGACACCAGCTCTCAAGGCTGGCGCCTTGGTCCACTCGGCCATCCCGGCTCGAGTACCTCAGAGTTTTTGCTCAACTAAAAACTTTTATCTCATAATCAACTCTTTCGCAAGCATATAATGACCTTTAATTCATCAATGTCCCACTCTTTTATATACCAGTCTTTCTCACACACCTCAACTTTGCCAACAATATCTAGTCTCTTCGCTCTAACTTCACTCTTTAGGTAGTCAATGTTTTTTGAGCTCAAGATGGCCAAGGCCCCCTCTTCAGCTTTAATTATTAAGTCTACGTAATCCTCAACGTTTAAATCAAGCTCTTTACGCATGTATTGCACTCTACGAACTATCTCTCTAACGAGGGCCTCTGCCTCCAACTCTCTATCACGCGTCGTGTTCAGGCATACGAGCATATACTTGCCTAGGGCGAAGACCCACTTACCATCTCCCCCTTCTCCAATCACCTCTATGTCCTCATTATCTAAGTAAACCTCTTCACCCTCTAAGTTAATGCTCATTTTGCCGTGAGCGCAAAGTTCTCTTAAAGCGTCTTCAAGGCTAATCATATCCAGCACATCATGTAAGCGTGTAGCTTTTTCTCTAAGTTTTCTTCCAACATTTTCTCGAACCCTTATTTTTAGTCTTACATAACTAGGTATCTTGTCAGTTATGGTTACATTCCTGGCATTAGCTTGTTCTTGAAGTACGCGTTGGAAGATCTTTAACTTTTTAGCTAATTCCTCATTAAAGAGGACAACAACCACCTCAGATACCGGCCATCTACTCTTGAGCTTAGCTTTCTGCCTAGCATTAGCTATGAGGGTCAGAGAGTTCATGAGTTGTCTCGCTACCTCTTCAAGCTCCTTATTAATGAACTTATGTTCCACTGATGGCCACTCCAGCATGAATATACTGTCCTCCTTCACGTCACTAACTTTCCTCATGAACTCTAAGTATAGCCATTCTGCTAGGTGTGGAGTGAATGGTGCAAGTAATCTTAAAGCTCTATCAAGGACATAGTACAAGACGCCATACGTCATCAACTTTTCTACATCTTCCTCCTCTAACCACACTCTTCTCCTGATGAACCTTATGTAGCCATGGCTTAAGTCTTCAATTAAGAAGTTTACGATAGCCTTTGCAGCCTCGTGGATGTTAAAGTTTTCGATGTTTGAAGTTACTTGTTCTATCACCGTTTGGATTCTTGAAAGAACCCATCGGTCCTCTGGACCTAGCTTTTCGAGAAAGCTTTCTATGGGGTGTTTTGTGTAATTGAACTTATCGAGCTCCATGTAAGTACTAGCAAACTTAAAGACATTGAATATCGTATTCAATAAGCGTTTAAAGGCTTTTAGCTCATCAACGTCAAAGTTTAACGATTCCCAGGGAGCAGCTTTCATAACTAAATACAAGCGTAATGGGTCTGCACCTTCTTTCTCTATGACGTCCAGAGCCCACACAACGTTTCCTTTGCTTTTTGACATTTTTTGGCCCAATTTATCAAGCACGTGTCCTTGACATAGCACGCTCTTATATGGGGACTTACCAAAGAGCATTACGCTTGTAAATATCAATGAGAAGAACCATCCTCTTGTCTGATCTACCGCCTCAGTTATGAAATCATAAGGGAAAACCTTCTCGAATAAGACCCTATCTTCTAGGTAATTGACGCTAGCTGCATGTGCTACACCAGAATCAAGCCAACAATCTAAGACGTAAGGCTCTCTTCTCATTTCGCCTCCACAGTTAGGACATTTAAGCTTCACTGCATCTATCCAAGGTCTATGTAGATCTATGTTAGTCTCTATAGGAGTTAAAGCCAGCCTCTTGAGTTCTTCAAGGGATCCAACGCAGACCCTAGCATTACAGCTAGTACAAGTCCATACGTTTAATGGTGAGCCCCATATACGTGAGCGCGATATGCACCAGTCTCTTGCATTAATTATCCAGTTATGAAACCTAGCTTCACCAGCCCAAGGAGGAACCCACCTCACCCTTCTATTCTCCTCTAGGATCACGCTCTTGATGGGTTCTATCCGTAAGAACCATTGTTTATCAGCTCTATAGATCAGGGGAGTATCGCATCTCCAACAGTGAGGATAATCATGAACTACGGTTCCCTCATAAACCAACAATCCTTTCTTCCTTAAGTCCTCAATTATTAGCTTGTTAGCATCCTTCACGTACATGCCCCTATACTTGCCAGCCTCATGAGTGTAAACACCATTGACATCAACTGGACAAAATATGGGTAAAGAGTATCTTCTGCCTATTTCGAAGTCCTCTGGTCCATGAGCTGGAGCTATATGCACGCAACCACTTCCTTCCTCCATACTGACTCCTTGATCGCAAGTTATCACGTGAGAATGTTCATGCATTTTATGCTCTGGCACCTCATCAAGCAATGGATGTAGATACCTAGTACCTTCAAGCTCTGAGCCAAGAAGTCTTCTAATTAATTTATACTCTCTCACTCTAACTTCCTTCATGACTTTCTCTAAGAGCTTTTCAGCTAAAATCCATCTCTCACCTTGTACTTCAACCTCGACATAACCTTCATCGGGATGTAGACACACAGCCTCATTTGCAGGTAGTGTCCAAGGAGTTGTGGTCCAAATGATTACGTACGTGGAGTTCTGACTTAGTAGCGGGATCTTCACATAAATTGATGGATCTTCAACGCTTGCATAACCCAATGCCACTTCTTGATCAGATAAAGGTGTTTCACAGCGAGGGCAAAACGCTATAACTTTGAGATCTTCAACCAACAATCCCTTCTCGTATGCTTGCTTTAAGGCCCACCATATGAACTCTATGTACTCCCTCTTTCTAGTCTCGTAAGCGTTATCATAGTCTAGCCATAGCCCTAATAACTCCGATGACTTCCTCCAATGACTCATGTAGTAGTTCACGAGCCTATTACACTCCTCTACAAACTTCTCGTAACCCACGAGCTCTATGTCCTTCTTGGTCCTCAATCCCAGGCTCTTCTCAGCTTCAAGTTCAACCGGTAAGCCTTGAGTATCCCATCCAGCACGGCGCCACACATCAAATCCCTGCATTAGCTTAAACTTGATGACAACATCCTTGAGCGTTCTACCTCTTGCATGACCAACGTGCATGAAACCATTGGTTGTAGGGGGGCCCTCCAAGAAGCTAAAGAGCTTTTTACCTCTCCTTGCATCAAAACACTTGCTTATTAAGCCCCCCTCATTCCAGTAACTTCTTATGTATTGTTCAATTCTTGTAGGCTCATAATACTTTAACTTCACACTCATCACTCCTAAGCTTACCCTACTCATCTCCTCAAGCATCTTTTCTCTTCTTGCGTAATGGTTTGCTAGCCCTAATACTAAAGCTATTAAAAAACTTTAAACTTTAGTGGGATAAACTTAAAGTTAATTGCGAGCTAGAGGTGTCATGTTATTCATAAGGGTTTCATGGTATACGGGCAAGGCTCGCGAAAGGATCTCAAAAGCCGTGCTAAGCATCCTAGCTCAAAGACCTCCATGAAGACCATTAGGCAGACCGGTAAAACGATATGGTGGTATGAGAGTCTACTTAAGCACAAGCTTCTCCTTGTTGTCTTAATGCTTGGTTTGTCTTACCTTCTAGGTGTTTGGCTTAGAACATTACCAGCCTTCTCAGAGCAACAAGTGCTTACAGGTGATGATCCCTACGTACACCTTAGATATGCAGAGTGCTTATTAGATAATGGTTCTCTACCCTCTAACGACACCTTAAGGTATTACCCCGAGGGCTTCGACCCTAGACAAGAGCTATTATTGGTCCCATGGTTTATAGCGGGCTTCTCTTGGTTAACGGGTTTACGACCTCTCGATATTGCCATTTGGCTACCTGCTTTCTTTGCCCCCCTAATCGTAGTACCCATCTATTTTATTAGTAAGAAGATTACGGGTTCCAGGTCTTCTGGAGTTATAGCAGCCTTCTTAGCAGCTTCAGCACCAGCTTTCATCCTCAGATCCTTTGAAGGCTTCTGCGATAAGGAAGCCTTCACGACGCCATTAATGTTTGCCGCTTTAACCCTAGCCTTCACATCATTTAATACAATTATGAAGGTTGCAACTGAAGGATATAAGAAGACCTTCACAATCTCAATCATACTATCTCTTCTCTCAGGCATATTAATAGGAGTATCAGCTCTTGGATGGGCAGGCTATCTCTTCACGTACCTAGTCTTAGCAGCATATGCTTTACTAATGCTTTTCTTTGGTGAAGATTCAAGAAACCTCGGCTTAATCTTCATACCCTATTTGATCGTAATGGTTGTATCAGGTACATTCGTCGCTTTCTCAACAGCTAGGTACGGTGGTCTAAGCTTCTTTTGGTCTGTAACATTTCTAATACCAATAGGTGCATCTTTACCATTAATTGCTTTAAGATGGTTAAAAAGAAGGTTTGTTGTACCCCTAGTTATCGCCCTTATGGTAGCCGTGGTGATTGTAGAGTGGAGCTACGTTGCTGGGCTTATCAACTGGCTCTTCGGTAGTAAAGGGTTAGTTCGCTTAACAGTTGCTGAGTCTAAACAACCTACACTTTTTGATGTATGGAATCAAGTTGGCTTCCCTATAATACTCGCCATACTTGCTTTAGTGCCAAGAGACGTTAAGGACCCAACATCTAGGAACAACTACCTCTTCTTGCTTTCAATGTTCGCTGTATCTGCTATTTTAGCTAGCTCGGAGATTAGGTTGCTGATGTTCTTGTCACTGACAGCGTCCATTATGGCTGGAGCTACACTATCAAGGATTATAGACTACTGCAGCTCTAAGCTCCTCGTTAAGAGGAAGAAACGTCTCGAGCTAAACGAAAAAGCTCTTCTAGGTCTTGCTCTCTCCATAATATTAGCAGCTCTCGTAGTCTCATCAACGTTCGCTATCCCCACATACTCTATTGAGAACGGCCCGATAACCAGTCATGCAACAATCTATAAAAGCTTAGGCATGAGCGGTTACTCCCAATGGCTTCAAGCTTTAGATTGGCTTAAGGAGAATACAACCTCAGGCGCAATAATAATCTCTTGGTGGGATTATGGTTATATGATACAATACTATGCCAATAGGACGACGGTTGTCGATCCAGGTAACTTCTATGAATGGAGAAACGTTGTTGTAGCAAAGTTCTTTATGTCAAGTGATGAGAATGAGGCTCTGAACATTTTAAATCAGAGCTTCGGGTTGGAAGGCAAGGAGGTCTACGTAATTGTCTCGCTTGAAGAGATCCCCAAGAGTCACGCTATAGCATTCATAGCTGGCTACCCAACGCCACCTTTCCAGCTTCAATTAATTATGGGAGCGTGGAGGTGGGTAATAAGTGACCCTAATGCTATCTTAACAAGGCTCGTTTTGGGTATAGAGGGTCTACAATCCGATGCTTCCAACATCATTCCATCCTTAAAGCACTTTGAGAAAGTGTATTGCAATTCGTATGTAGCGTTGTATAGAGTGATGTGGGAGCTCACTTAGTTGATCTCAACAAGCTAGCTTTCAAATAGCGGGTTCTATGAAGTTTCAAAGGATGTTCGTCTGAGCTATTGAGTTCTTACAAAAACCACATTGGATAAGCAACATTAACCTTCAAGCTCAATATAGTGTTCCATAAAGCTAAGCATTAGATTACCATTCGTGTACATATAATTCGTAGTCGATAATTAGTTCACGAAGGAGGTTAACCTTCTTGCATTCTAGCTTTCATCCTGTATACTATGTACTTATCATGGGGTGAATACCTAGGTGGATGAGGGCTTTTCAAAGATCCACCGCAATAAGGACACTTATCATGGTGTAACGTGTACCTTCTACAATTCGTGCACCTCATTAAGAGACTTCTCATTCACGCTCACTTCCTCGGTTCTTCAAGTACTCTCCCCTGTCCTCCCTCTTTTGTGATGACTTCCAAAGCTATGCTTGCAACCTCCTTTAACGCATTCTTAAGACCTTTGTAGTCCTCTGCCATAGCATCAATTCTATATTTTGGTGCACCGTCAGCGTAAATCTTAATCTGATAGCCCTTAGCCTTCGCGAAGTTTAGGGCTTCAATTAAAGCTTTTTTTATTGCTTCAACTCCTCTAGGTCCATGACATTTCAGTTCAAGAACCATAGACATCTTGACTTGCGGTATCTCTATGTGCTCCTTAGCTATCTCGGCTAAAGTCTCTGCCCACTCTTTAGTGAGACCAGCATTGATTAATGTCTCCACGCCTCTCCTAGCAGCTTCTTCAAGCCCAGCGTATATCTCACCATAGTAATCTTCAAGCTTCCAGCCAGCTTCGTTGTAGGCCTCATCAAGTGTCCTACTCAACTTCTTTGCGGCAAAGTTGAGTAAGACTTCAGCTTTTTTTGCCCTCTTCCACTCAAGAACTTTTCTATCTCTTTCAACGTCGGCCACTCTCTTCAAGGAAAGATCTATGTGCCCTTTTGATGCATCTACCCTAATAACCTTGAACGCCGTCTTTTGACCTTCACGTATTACATCCCTTATGTTATGAAACCAAGAAGATGATACCTCATTTAATGGTAAGTAGGCTCTCTTATTACCATACTCGTCAAGGGTTATGTAAGCACCTTTGTCAAATACTTGCACTACGGTCCCAATAACTATTTCTCCTTGCTGTGGCCACTCTCTCCTCTTTCTTACCACTTTCCTCACCCATATCTTGCTTTCATCCAAATTCACTGACTTTCCTTCCTTCTATCTTAGCTTTCCCACCTCTTGGTTTTGCTAATAGTCTTCCACAAACAAAGCAATGAACATAAGTTGAAGCGTGACTAAAGATTGCCTGCGTGTTACCACAATCCGGGCACCTTACATTATAGAACTTTGACTTAGGCATAGGAACGAGTTCTCTTCTCTTCTTGACCATAGATGACATCACTCCCTAACAACTTCTACGATCTCTAGCTTCTTCAATCTTATACCCTTTTTATGCAGCATGTAGCCGCACTTCTTGCACGTTAGCTTTAAGACTTGCTTCTTAGTAACCTTAGCAAACCTTTTTTGTTCAGGCTTCCTCTTACTACCATACCCCCTCTTCTTCCTAGCATATCTTCTCTCTCCTTGAGCTAAGGACCTCCTTTTCCCTGCTTTGTACAACGTTACGCTATGGGTTGTGTGAGCCTTGCACCTTGGACAATACGTGTTGATCTCCTTAGGCACCTTCATGCTTCTCACCTTGTACCTATCTCATCTGCTAACCCTAGATCGATGAGCACTTTACCAGTTCGCTTATTTATAAAGATTACATCTTCTGGATTAAGTTTAGGTAGTCCGAGTCTGCTGGCAGTGGCTTCATCCAAGCCCTTCTTCAACAAGAATAAGCCCTTCTCTTCAGACTGACTTTCCAGACTTTCTACCTTCACATTAAGCTCTGCGAGCTCGAATGCTTTTCTAAGATTGTTGTAGCAAGCATTTTCCTCAGGTGGTAGTCCCTCTATGACGTTTCCATCCATGACCTCCATAACCATTTTCCTTGCTCTTACCTTTCTAATCGCCGCCAAGACTTTCTCTAAAATTTTAACTTCTTCCTCCCAGATCGTTCGCTGAACATCGCTGACCTCATTGCTTTTCCTTACTTTTAACGAATGAACATAACTTAAAGCCTTATCGTAAAAGCTCTGAGGTAAGGATAGAGCTTTTTCATCGTGTAGTTCTTGGAGGAGGATGTTAAGTAGTTTCTTGAGCATCAATTAAAACACCTCATTATTGATGATAGCGTTATCTGAGCAAATTAGGTATATAGCTAAACCCAGCGGTAGCTCAACATCTTCATTGCTGTATGGGCCCCACTCCTGACCCAAGAAAGTTATCTTCGGCATATTTAAAACTCTAACCTTAACACTATCTTTATTAAACGCTACAGCATGGCTGTATGGGTCAAAGGTCTCAACATCTCTTAGTTCAATCTTCATAACTATTAGCCCTGTTCCTCCATGGAGCGTTCCAGGTAACCTTATCAACCTCTTGATATCGGTGGTCACTCTTTCATCTACTTCACAGCGCTTATACTCTATGGCTTTTTCAACAGCTTTAAGCCAAATTTTGCTAGCTATACTACTTAAAGTTGAGCGGTCTCGACCTTCTTCAAGCATCTTAATTATTTTCTTTACACCCTCCTCTATTTGAGGGCTTTTCTTAAGGCCAAGTAGTCCTATCAGATTGTCCATGTCATTTGAGTTGAATAGTTCATAGACTCCTTTAGCAATTCTTCCATGCCACCCACCTGCATTTAATGCGGGTAATAGGACCTTCCTTTTTTTATTGGGCATAGCTAACCCAATACCCTTCACGTAGTCAACGATCTCTCTCCTAGCTCTTTGATCCAAGCTTTTCACAACGTCGTTCTCCACGTGCACATGAAAGCCCCTTCTCCCAGAGAACACGATTGACACTTCTTTAGGTGAGAACCCAAAGTCTTGGACCAAGTATTCTTCAACAAGTTTCATGGTTTCTTCCTTGGCCACCTCAAGGCATTTACCACAGAACCATGCTTTGACTTCTATCCTCTTACTCGAACACTTGGGACATACCTCAGGAAGCACGCCTTTACCAACGATGCCGCAGTCCAGACACACCCATTTATCGTGCTCTTCCTTACAAGGAGTGTATATGTGATCCACATCTATGTCAAATATTAGGTCAGCACCAATCCATACCTTGGCGTCCATATCTGGAGCTGATGGTTGAAGGTAGTAAGCTGATGAATAAAATACGTGTAGTGGAGCGTTCTTACGTAGAAACTCTCTCACTTCATTCCATGAATCAAAGGCCTTGTGCCTTATCATATCGCTCTTTCTTGAAACGATGAAAGCATACTCCCTCATATTATAATCTTTGGGAGGCTCACCATCCCACTTAGAGTAATACTTTTTAAACATCCTTCTTACAAAAACCTCATTACTGTCTTCGTTATCTGATCTCTCTCTCATGTCATCACCTCCTAAGAATCCTAAGCTTTTTGTTGTAGTAGATCAATGGATGCTTGACTTTATGACATAACTCATCTGGTAAGCATAGGTTGAAGGTTCTTAGCGTCGCACAGCTAGGTGGAATGTACTTCGTCCTTGAGCCTATTTCACCTGCTACATGTCTCAGATGATATAATGTCTTGTTTTCATCAAAATCTGGCATCTTACGAAAGATATCAAGTAATTCTTCAGGTCTCTTTCCTATTGATATTAAAAATGTCGCAAGAGTGAAACGAGCCATGTGAGGTAAGTTCTTGCCTCGATCAGCATCTTCAAGCAACCTTAAAATGCATGGAGGAAACGCTGCAGGATCGTATTCACCACTAATGTCAGTTATGCTGACATCAACTTTAGGTAGAGTAGCTTGTACCTCCTTATTAAGTTCTTCAACAATACCTTCAACACGTTCAGGAACTTGGGTAACCTCTTCTTGGCTGGCCTTCTCTAAAATTCTTGTTTTGTAGGCCTCGGCCATGAGCCTTGAAAAATCTCTTCTCGACAGCTCAACATAACCATTTACAAGCCTTCTATTAACAAGCTTCCAGTAAGAATCTATAATGTTTATAGAGGCTTTAAGGTAATCGTCAAACCTAATGAAAAATATATCGTTTTCTCGCCTTACGTGCCAGTTAAATCCATCAATTGCTAGCGCCAAAAGCTTCTCGTAATCTTCACTGAAGAGATTCAAAAGAACCCTATTCTTTTCAGCTTCAGCATATATGTGGAGCAACCTTAGGTTCTTCATACTCTTTAAGAGTAATATGGCAACAGGGTGGGACAGTATCTCTACATCTAAGTCTGCTTTGTAAACTGACGTTACTCGAGAATATATAGCCTCTTTGATCCTCTCAACACTTCTTTTAAGGACTTCTGAGCCAGGAGATAAGATGGTATTTAATCCTAAATTTTCCTCCAGCTCTTTAACTATCTGTGAAGCTAAGTTTATGAAGGGGTATATGGCGGCATCCAACTTAGAAAAAATCATAGCTTCTCATTACTCTTCTAATCTAGGAGCTAGATAGTACCTTATGGTTCCTCCACCTGGAATTGGAAACGTTAAACTTAGAGGCATACCACTTGAAAATTCCAAGGTTACCACTTCAGCTGCCTTATTCGCCGTAATCATGTCCATTAAGTACTCCAAGCTATATGAAGCTATAGCCTCCTCTTTCACTTCTAGCTCTAATAATGCTCCGGTTTCAGTTGTTAGCGTAGTTTCCACTTCACCCCTATCACTTTGTCCTTTAACCACAATTGCATTGCTTCGTCCCTCTAATTTAACATAATCGCTTACCAACTCCACATCCTTTAAAGCCTCCTCAAATATATCGGCCATAGCTGTAGCTTTAACGTTGAATGAAAGCGATGGTGTAGGTAGCTCCTCGTACTCTATGTCTATTAAAGGGATTGAGAAGCTCCTTGTAGCTTTGCCTTTAAAAATTATCTTAAGTCTAGCACTACCGGGTGGTACTTCAAGTTGCACTTTCTCCTTAGCGCTTCCCCTCTTAACTACCTTCTTTACTTCATCGAAGTTTAAGCCTAGCATCACCTCTCCGTCGCACTCATACTCGTCGAAGGCATCTCTAGGCATCTCGAAGTCTATCATAGCGATCTTGGATGGATCCATAGCCCTCAGCCTAACTCCCTCCTCGCTTGCTTTTATGGTGCCCTCGTCGATTAATGAGGCTAAGGCATCAACTATTCTATACCATAAACGCGCATCTCTAAACACTGCCTTAAACATAAACAGGTCCTCCAACTAGAGATTATGCTAGTTTCAGTATATAGCCTTACATAATGTCTCTCTTCATCATTGATATTCTCTCCAGGTTCTTCCGCACTTCACGCAACGATAAAATCTAGTCATGCCCTCATCACCCCTACGCGTCTGAACCATCCAATAGTAAGCTTCATTGTAGCCACACTCAGGACATGTGGCTGCTATCTTTGGCATCGCCTTGTATGAACTTCCTTCCTCAATCACGACAACCTTCTCTTTTTGCGTGTGGGCTATCTGCTCCTTCTTCACGACCTTTACACTTTCCTCGAAATAACCGCAGCGCTTACATATCCACAACGACTTCTCACTGCTCTTCTTTAAGGTCATTAGCGTACCACACTTTGGACATAAAGGTAGCAGAGAACTCACCTCACTTAGTTTTTCTGAATCACTTTTCGTACTTCGTAAAAAATCTTCCTTGCAACCCTTAAAGCTTCTAAAAGATTGATTTGAGAGCATGTGTTCTCGTATTTTTTACATTCTCGAGATCGCTCATAATCCTCATCTTTTACAATTATCACATCGACTCTACCTTCCATCGACTTCAAAACTGACAGCGTCCTCTCAGGATCATCATAGCTCTTTAACAATCCTTCATCAACTAGGATTGTCCTAGCCTGGTTTAAGTACTTCGATCTTAAAGTTTCTTCTATGGAGGATTCGCATCTTAAAACTTTTACGTCCACACTTTCAAACCACAGCTTCCCTCTGTAGAGAACGCTTACCACGATCTCCTTATCTCCGGTTATTGCTAAGACCCTTCGCTCTCTTTTCATCGAAGAATACCTTCTGATCATCTACTTCATGGCTGATTTAATCATTGCCTTAAAGTCTTCCAGCGCACTAATAATCTCTTCCACCGCCTTCTTTAGTACATCCTCAGGTTTGCCACTTTTAACTTTAACATAAAATACTGGGTTAGAAACTAATGGATGGTCAATCCTATACGCTGCAAACTCAACATCAGGATTTCTTTGTAGAAAGTCTCTTAAGATATTGCAAAAGGTATGGTCTTCACCTATAATCTCAAATCTCAAGCTCTTCTCGCTTTTCTCCAATATTCTTATTTTCATGTCCATCATCCACTATAACTTGAAATTAATGGAGTATCTTGTGGATATTTTTCTTTTCTCTTGGATCTTGCATTTTAAACAATAAAGTTTTCTCTTCTTAATAGACATTGGGCTTTGACATATAGGGCAAAAGGTTAGTATAACCCCTAAACCTCTTTCCTTTATTGACAATTGATAAGGTGGCTTCAAATTTATCACTTTAGCCCTTAATATATCAGTCACCCTCACAGCATCGGATAAAAATTCTATAAACTTATCACTAACTTGACTTACATGCAGCAAGCCGTGAAACGGATTACTGAGATTTAATTCCTTATTCTCTACTCTTCTTATTACGATTGTTGCAACATCCTTCTTCATTCCAATAACTTCACCTATCACCACATCTCCCCTCTCTATAATGAGGGGAGATCTCCTAAGTAGTGGCTTAATTCTCACTTTCCTTTCGTTGACGTCTAGAATGGCTGTACCAAACAACATCGACCTTATAGAATTTCCATCGACATAAGTCCCCTCTCCTGGCAAAAACTCCTCTATAACTCCTATCTCCTCTCCTGGGATAACAACGTCCTTCAGTATCTTCTCACTCATCATCCTCCACTCCTTAATACTCTGTAAAGATCTACTTTAACCTTGTAATTCCTCTTCGTATGGAATTCAAACGTTGGCCTTATAGTTACTTGGAGTGGTATAATTTTATCGACTTTTCCTCCCAAGTCTCTGATGTATCTTTTTAAGAATCGTCTATTCTTCCAACCTGATTTATGCAAGCTGTAAACTACAGGAGCTATTCTCAGAGCAGCTTCTAAGAAAGATCTGTCAGCTCCTTCTCTCTTTACTCCAAAGGGAGGATTTTGTATCACGACATCAGCCCTTAAGTTGAGATTGTATACTGAAGCTAGTATCCAAGATACTCTACTATCAACTCTAAGTTTTTTAGCTGCTTCAACAGCTTTTTTCAAAGCTCTTTTATCAATGTCAACTCCTACTACATAACCTGCGCCGAGTAAAGCTGAGCCTATAGCCAACCTTCCAGTACCACAACCTAAATCCGCTACTACCTTCTTATTGATGTCACCGAAAGTGGTTTCTATAGTCCATAGAATGTCGCTAGCCTCCTCACTCATCAAGGTGTACTGCTCAAGCATTACCTTAGGCTCTGGGTGCTCATTAACCTTTGAGAGCATTATTGCCAGCTGCTTTTTCGTTAAGTACCCAGTCACACAAAGACCACTCCTCAAGCTTTAATTCTCCAGCTACTATTAATGCTTCAAGAACCGTTAGTATTGGCCTTCTATAGTTCATGTAGTCGTCGATGGGTATTCTTGGGCAAGCAGTTATCACAAAGCTATCGGGCTCTGATAGATTATCTAATGCTTGTGGCGACACCTCGTAGAGAGTTACTAGGCTCACCTTCTTTCCTTTTTTCTCGAGTAGTCTCTTTATCTTCATGGCGGAGTGTATGTGTCTCTGTCTCCATTTGCATCCTACAACTATGCAATATCGCTTTGCATTCTCCATCGACCTAACAACGCTGTATAGCCTAGCAGCCTTTACCCTCTTCACTTCACGCTCAATATCTTTCACTTCATTGCGATAGGGATCGCATAGTAAAACAGGTTTTTGAGTTATTAAGCCGAGACCAAGCGCGTGGAATAACCCCCCTCCAAGATGCAAGAAGACTTCAACTTCATCATTAATTGACAGCGCTGACGAATAGTCACAACCCAGGACTTGGCCCGTGTACTTGACTCTATTAGAGCCAGTTCCTATGTGAACTCTATAACCCTCCCCCTCTAAACGTCTCTTGAAGGTGGGCACGTAGGGGGCTTCTTGGAGCGTTGCCGTGAGACCTACATTAACCACTTTTCCCATTGAGCTCAGGACTCCAATAGCTTTATCGATAACTCCAGAGATATCAAGCTTTGAGAATGTCTCTACAAAAAGTATCTTGACCCCTAAATTCTCAGCATACGAGAAAGCTCCAGGAAAAGGTGTGTGACCATAATGCACTATACCATCAGCTCTAACGTTTAAAGCCTCGTCAAATGCAACGTCGCAAGCGCCGTAACAGCTCGATCCTGAGGTTAGGACCTCAACACTAGAAGCCTCCTCATTTAGTTCCTCGTACACTGAAGATGCGTGCTGCTTTAATCCATCAGCAAACTGAAGCAATACCCTCTTCACACCTTCTCTCTGTATAAAACTCAGAACGTCATCAATCCTAAAATCATACATATTCTGTGCGAGAGTTAAATAATCGCTAAGTAAATTTAAACGTACTTACTAAAAGGGATTCGAGGTTAATGCTAAGCAAATTAGGTACATCACTTCGAGAAGCTATAAAGAAGTTCTTGGGTAGACCAGTAGCGGATGAGCTTGCAGTTAAGGAGCTGATTAGAGATGTGCAGAGAGCTCTTCTATTAGCTGACGTGAATGTTGAGCTCGTACTCAAGATAACTCAATTAATTGAGGAGAGAGCTCTTAAAGAGCCTGTGCCATCAGGCTTCACAAGGAGAGAAGTCACGTTAAAAGTCCTCTACGAATCTCTCGTTGAACTTTTAGGTGGAGAAAAGCAACCTAAAATACTTTACCCAGCGAACGAATCGATAACTCTAATGCTTGTTGGAGTACAAGGATCGGGCAAGACCACGACAGCTGCAAAACTAGCCTGGTTCTATAAGAGTAGAGGGTATCGTCCAGGAATAGTCTGTGCAGACACGTTTAGACCTGGAGCATACGATCAATTAAAGCAATTAGCTTTAAGTGTTGGAGTTCCATTCTATGGCGAGAGGACTGGTACATCTACGGAAATAGCTCTAAGAGGGATTAACGAGCTTAAGAAAATGGGCTGTAACGTCATAATCATCGACACGGCTGGAAGACACAAGAGTGAGTCCACTTTAATGGAGGAGATGAAGCTGCTATCAGAAGTAATAAAGCCTAGTGAGGTCATTTTAGTCGTAGACGCTACAATAGGACAGCAAGCTAAGGTACAAGCAGAGGCCTTCAATAACGCGACTAAGATAGGATCTATAATAGTGACAAAGTTGGATGGAGCAGCTAAAGGAGGAGGTGCGTTATCAGCAGTTGTTGCTACGGGTGCACAAATAAAGTTCATAGGAATTGGAGAGAAGATCGATGAGCTCGAGATCTTTGACCCACCAAGCTTCGTCAGCAGGCTTCTAGGCATGGGCGACCTCAAACTACTAGCGGAGAGGGTGAAGGAAGCATCACTTAGAGGAGAGATGAAGAGTCTAGTCACCGGAAAATTCACGCTTAAAGACATGGTCCAGCAACTTGAAGGACTAAAGAAACTGGGCCCTCTACGAAAAGTTCTTGAGATGATACCAGGGTTTGGCCTTAACCTACCTGATGAGATCGCAGACGTAGCACAAGAGAAACTTGAGAAATGGACCGTTATGGTTAAGTCAATGACTAAGGAAGAACTGGAACATCCAGAGATAATAAACAGATCTAGGATGAGGAGGATAGCTCGAGGTAGCGGGGTTAAAGTTAAGGACGTTAAGGAGCTTCTAGAAACCTACGAAGCCATGAAGCGAATGATGAAGAACCTTTTGAGGAAGCAGAAAAAGGGTCGCTTACCCCTACCCTTCAAGGCTTAATACTCACTGAGACATTGAGGTACAACCATGCTAGACGTTGCCCCCTCCATAATCGAGAAGTCCTTAAAGTTGATGGAGGAGGCAGTACTTTGTGATAAGTGCCTTGGCAGGTTCTTTGCGAATCTAGGCTTCGCTTTAAACAATGAGACTAGAGGCTCGAGCTTAAAGACCATTATTTGCATGGTCTCCTCAGAGCTAATAAATAAAGGTCGTCAGCAAGAGGCTATTGAGATGCTAAGGATCCTCGCCAAATCAGGCTTCAAGCCTGCGCGAGAGCTTTTAGCAAGAAATGGTCTTGAAGTACCTGAGGTATTACCTTGCGAGCTGTGTGAAGGTCTACTCTATGAGCCACTACATCAGCTCACGAATAAGGCCATCAATTACCTGTCAGCGTATGATTTTAACACCTACCTCGTTGGATGCAGGGTCCCTGGAACAATAATTGAAAGAGAGGACGCCTTGAGATCTTGTGTAGAGATAGAGTGGGGAGAATCAATTAAGAGAGAGATAAATAGAGAAGTAGGCTCCATCATAATGCTTAAAACAGGGAAAAAACCTGATTTTCAGAAGCCTGATGTCCTCGTAATCTTGGATTTCCATAGGATGGACGTTGAGGTAAAGCCTAGACCAGTTTTCATATATGGTCGCTATAGAAAGCTAATTCGAGGAATACCTCAGTCAAAATGGTTCTGTCCTAGCTGTCGAGGATCTGGCTGCCCTGAATGCAATGGAACTGGGAAGCGCTACAAGTTCTCTGTTGAAGAACTCATAACAAAACCAATGATCGAAAGATTCGAGGCTCATGATGCTAAGTTTCATGGAGCTGGAAGAGAAGACATAGATGTTAGGGTTCTAGGTTCAGGAAGACCATTTGTCATTGAAGTTATTGAGCCCAAGAAGAGGTTCATCAACCTTGAAGAACTTCAAAGAGAGATTAATGAGAGGTCTCAAGGCATGGTTGAGGTCTTTAACTTATCGTATACCGATAGATCCACCATCGGGAAGCTAAAACTTTCAGCTAAAGCTAAGAGGAAAACTTATAGAGCATTGATAGAGATTGAAGATCAGTTAGAGAAGGAGAGGATAGGAGCCCTTAGCGACTTCTTTCGAGAAGTAACCATAAAGCAATGGACTCCCAGGAGAGTCTTACATCGTCGAGCTGACAAGTTGCGGATGAAAAGAGTATACGAGGTGGAGATTTTGGACGTTAAGGATAAGACATTTGAGGTCTTAATAAAGTGTCAAGGAGGTCTATACGTCAAAGAGCTTATCCACGGGGATGAAGGTCGTACTACACCTAGCTTTCAAGAATTTCTTGGCGCGAAGCTTAGGGTCCTAGAATTAGACGTCATAGACGTTGAGGATTAATCTAAGACGTTAAAGGCCTTATGTGCTCGGGAGTTGTTATTATGGTCTTACGCTTATCGCCAAGCTTCGTTTCAATAATGTACGCTCTCCCTCTTTTACCTATTATGGTTCCAGTAAGGCCGTGATATCTTCTATGAGGAGCTGTCTCAATGCTCGTTGGATCTATATCGAAAGCCACCTTATCACCTACCTTGTACTCTATTAGTAAGTAGCTTAACCCTCTCATGCCACGCTCACGTGGGTGCTTTGATAGTAAGCTTCTACCCTTGCTTCTTAACCCCTTGGACCTCTTCACGATTCTTCACCTTAAATCTAAGTGCGAGTTGAGTATTGCTTGAGTAGCTCTAACCAATATATTTATTTTCTCTCCTGAGAAATACTCCATAAATTCAGCTCAGTTTCTGATGTAGTGAGGTTTCAAGGATGAAGGTGACAAAAATCAGAGAGATACCTCTACCTAAGGTACGCGACCTCCTAGAAATGAGGCAAGGACTAGGCCCTCTAGAGTCATATCAAGTTGCAGTACTTTCTCATGCTTCTAGATTTTCTAAGATCCCTTCAGATAAAGCTGAGAAGCTTATTGAAGAACTTGTTGATAAATTCAAAATGTCCAGAGCTACTGCAGTTCAAATAGTAAACATCTTGCCAACATCAGTACAAGAGCTGAGAGTATTACTTGCTAGAGAAGGCAAGGTCTTCTTGACTGAGGATCTTGAAAAGATCTTAGAGCTAATTCGAAGCCACACAGAGTAAAGCTGCATCAATGACATAGGTGTTTAAGCTTGTACTCTTCTAAGGATAGGAGGAAATTTGAAGAATACGCCTACATACTAGACTTCTTGCCTAGAGGTTATCCAAGGGAAACTCGTCCTCAGTTTATGAGCAAGCCGATAGCTCAAGCGATCGGTGAAGATTTCTTCATGCTACTCGAATTGATCCCCAAGCTCAATGTTAACCTAGCAATTGGAGAAAGGGTCTTTATAGGAAAGGGATTTAGAGAGAAGATAGATAGAATAACAAGATTATTAGGTTATGAAGATTTAACATCTTTTGCTAAGGATGAGCTTACTCGAATAGTAGAGAAGATAGTGAAGGATCACGAGAATAGATTCGTGTCTTTCTTAAATAACGCTCCTCCATTAACCACGAAGATGCATTCCCTCGAGCTTCTACCTCGAATAGGGAAGAAGACCATGTGGATCATAATTAAAGAGAGGGAGAGAACTCCCTTCACAAGCTACGAAGACTTTGAGAAGAGAACGGGAGTGAGCAACATAGTTAAGATAATAACTGAGAGGATCTTAACTGAGCTGAAGGGCGGTGAGAGATACTACTTATTTGCAGTAGCACCAGTCTCTAAAGAGAGATCCATAGGGTCATGAACTTGCGCGAAAGAACCCTAATGCTGATTAGGAAGTACTCCATAATGCCAAAGAGAGAGATGGGCCAATCATTTCTAGTTAATGAAAGAATTGCGAAGCGAATAGTTGAATTGTCAGAAGCTGATGGTCTCGTGGTCTTGGAGATCGGAGCGGGGCTTGGAGCTTTAACTGAAATTCTAGCTTCAAAGGCGAGACTCGTCTACGCTATTGAGGTTGACCCCTTACTAGTTAAGGTGCTACGAGAGGAAATCCTAAGAGACTATGATAATGTCGTATTGATTGAGGCTGACTTCCTAGAAATGACCCCTCCTCCAGTCGATGTCGTGGTCTCTAACGTACCTTACAGTATTGCCACGCCATTGCTCTTCAAACTAGCACGAGAGTGCTCCTTCGCGAAAGCCATTCTCACCCTACAAAAAGAGCTTGCTCTACGCATAACTTCAAAGCCAGGAAGCAGAAACTACGGCAGATTAACTGTCTCTTTAGATGCTTTCTTCAGCTCTCATCTGCTAATGATAGTTAGGAGAGAGCACTTCTACCCTCAACCGGAGGTCGATTCAGCTGTAATAAAGCTTGAAAGGCGAAAGCCACCCTACGAAGTTAAGGACTTAAACCTTCACTTAGAAGTTGTAAGGTCACTTTTCACTCAACGTAATAAGGTGCTAAGAAAGGCTTTACGAATGGCTATAGCCAAGCTCCTGCCCTTCCAGATCAACGATAAGGTTTGTGGAGATGAGAGGTTAGAGAAGTACATGAACCTGAGGGTTAAAGATTTAAGTCCATCAGACTTCGCCCACATAGCCAACGTCGTAAAGGAGTACGTAGTCGGTTAAGGTGAGCTTCTTGAAGATGGCTCTTGACGACATGGTGATCTACGTTTGGAAGGGTGTTTACCCACCCTCTGATGATACCTTCCTAGTGTTAGACAACTTGAAGCTAGATGGTGGTGAGCTTGTACTGGACATTGGAACTGGAACTGGAGTTCTAGCCATAAAGTGTGCATTGATGGGCTGCTACGCGGTTGGAATCGACATAAATAGAGTAGCGATCAAAAATGCTCAATTCAATGCGAAGACGAATAACGTTGAGAGGTCAACGAGCTTCCTATGCTCTGATGCCACATCAGCATTAAGAGACAATTGTGAGTTTGATGTTGTGATAATGAATCCACCTTATCTGCCATCTACTGGCATTCCAAGCATAGACGATCCTTCGTGGAACGGTGGTCTTAATGGTACCTCCTTAATCCAGAAAGTAGTTAAAGAGGTGCATAGAGTGCTAAGTAGGAACGGCAAGTTATACTTTGTAGTTTCTTCTCTCTCAAAGTATGATGACGTCTTCTCCTATCTTAGATCCATGAACCTCCAGCCGGTAATAGTAGCTGAGAAGAAGCTTTGGTTTGAGGAGCTATTCTTAGTAGAGGTGAGGAGATGCCTCACTTCAGGGTAGTCTTAGTTGAGCCACTTTACGAGGTTAATATAGGTCTTACATGCAGGGTGATGAAGAACTTCGGCCTCAAAGATTTATGTCTTGTTAGGCCTCGAACCTCTATCTCGGATATATCAAGGATATACGCTGTAAAAGCTTCAGACATTCTAGATTCGGCTGTTATAGTTGACAGCTTAGAAGAAGCAGTTAAAGGTTTTGACTTGAAAGTAGGTACTACTGGTAAGCTAGCTGGACCAAGGAACGTCATAAGAAGTGTCGTGCCACCTTGGCATCTACAAGAATTAGTGAGTTATGAGGGCAAGGTGGCCTTAATTTTTGGTCGTGAAGACATAGGGTTAACCAATGAAGAGCTTTCGCTATGCGATATAGTTGTGCATATACCTACAAGCGATGAATATCCGATAATGAACGTTACTCACGCGATTACCGTAGTGCTATACGAGCTCTCAAAAATCATTCACGTGAAACGTAAGTTGAGACTTGCAAGTACAAAGTTGAAGGAAGTGGCTATTAAGTACTTCACAGAGGTATTAGATCTCGTAGAGTTTCCAAGAGAGAAGAGGTCAAAGGCTCAATTGGTTTTCAGGAGGGTTCTTGGCAAATCATTTATATCTCAAAAGGAGATGCACGTAATGCTGGCTTTCTTACGCAAAGTACACTTGAAGCTTGCCGAGCATGTTGTGAAGAAAAGCTAAAAAGGCTTCCCCCATTTATAGGGGAGGTGCAAGAAGTATGCCTCTAAGACCAGCTCGCTGTTACAGGCTTGTTAGGGGACCAGCCTACACAAGAAGAGAATACGTGCATGGTGTTCCACCACCAAAGATTACGAAGTTCACCATGGGGAATACGAAGGCTGACCTTCCCTTAGTTGTACAGCTAATAGCTAAAGAGCCAGCACAGATAAGGCACAATGCGCTGGAAGCCATGAGGGTCGCTTGCAGCAAGTACTTATCTTCAAGTCTTGGTGAAAGTAACTACCTACTCAAGATACATCCCTATCCACATCACATTCTAAGAGAAAATAAGATGATGGCTTTTGCTGGTGCTGACAGGCTTCAGGATGGCATGCGCCTTGCATTTGGAGACCCCGTAGGCACAGCAGCTAGAGTAAAGGCTGGAGACGTGATCTTAACGATAAGGGTTCCATCAGATAAAGAGGTAGTAGCAAGAGAAGCTGCAAAAAGAGCTGCCTCAAAACTCCCTGTGCCATGTGAAATAAGGATTTTAAAGGAAGTTAACAAGAGTTGAAGTCTATCTTACCTTGGTACTACGTAAAAGCTGATGAACATCAACGCTAAAAGCCCAAAAATCATCATCATCCATACCAAGTTGAAGGTTTTACTCCTCTTCTCCCTCTTAATTAACTCCTCCTCGCATTGCCCCTCACATACTGGTGGATTCTTGTCTGGCGGAACAACTCCTCCACATATTACGCAGTGCTTATGAGCTGGTAGACCCAGCCCCCCAACCTTCTTTTTCTTGGTAGACGTTTCAATCACCTTGATATGTCTACTCGCTTAATGCTTAAGGTCCTAATTCTCATATAGTGAGAAGAAGGTCTCTACTTACTAAATATCCTTTTCCTTCTATAACGCTTAAGTCTTCTCTAATCAAACATGGCTTGAAGTTTAAATTCTCTTTTAAAGTTCCTAATAGCATGAGCTTTAAGTCATTTAAGGTCCGTCTAGAGTTTAACGATTTTGAAGTATAGCATTAAAACTTATGTGAAATTGGTGTGATGCTCATTTTCTTTGATGTCTCCTCTTCCCCTTTACCTCCAGCATGTTCTCAAGTAGTATCCTCCTTTCAACTTGAGCGACAAGGCGACGTACTCTCACGACAGCGTCAGGATTGACGGATATGCTATCTATGCCTTGACGTACTAGCCACTCCACAAAATCTTCCAAGTACGAAGGCCCTTGACCACATATGCTCACAGTTACTCCATGCTTATGCGCAACCTTGATTAGATGGCTTATAGCCCTTAAAACTGCTGGATCTCTTTCATCAAAGTACCGTGGATCGAGATTCGGTAAAATCTCAGAGTCCCTATCGACTCCAAGTATTAGTTGTGTCAAGTCATTACTACCTATGCTAAAACCATCGATGTACTTGCAGAACTTGTCAGCCATGAATATGACGCTTGGAACCTCAGCCATGACCCAAACCTTAAAGTCCCTCCCTCTTTCAAGTCCCTCCTCCCTCATTATTTTTAGTACCTTCTCCACCTCCCACGTGGTCCTGACGAACGGCAGCATTATCCACACGTTCTTAAGACCCAGCTCATCTCTGACCCTCTTAATTGCTCTACACTCTAACCTGAACGCTCTCTCGTACTGTGGGCTTATGTAACGCGATACGCCACGATAGCCGAGCATGGGATTGTGTTCCTCTAACTCGTACTTCTCACCACCCTTTAATTTCCTGTACTCGTTTGTCTTGAAGTCACTAAACCTCACAACTACAGGTCTAGGTTGAACATACCTTGCTACGAGAGCTATACCATCAGCTAACTTCTTAATGAACTTCTCCTCCTCTCCTCTCTCCACCAGGTAGAGTGGATGCTCTCCTATACTAGAAAGGATGAACTCAATGCGCATTAAGCCTATTCCGTCAAATGGAAGCTGAGCATATTCCACTATCTTCTCGGGAACCCCTAAGTTCATGTAAATCTTTGTCCCAGTAGTTATGATAGACTCCATAGCTGGCATTGTTGGCTGTGTAGTCACGGTTTTAATTCCTTCCTCTCTTCCCTTCTTTATGAGCTCTTCTACTACTCCCTCATAGACTACCCCTGTTGAAGCATCAACTGTGTATTCTTTACCAGTCTCTAGAACTTTCGTTGCATTACCTGAACCGACTATAGCTGGAATTCCTAGTTCCCTACTAACTATGGCGGCGTGACAGGTCATGCCTCCTTCATCCGTCACTATGGCACCAGCGAGCCTCATGTATGGAACCCAGTCGGGATTTGTCATTGTGGTTACGAGTATATCTCCCTTCTCTATTAGTCTAGAAGCTTCCTCAATGCTCCTAACAACCTTAGCCTTGCCAGCCCACACGCCTGGACTTGCTGGCAGACCCTTTACTACAACCTTCCTACCTCTTGCTACAACCATCTTTTCTTCCCTCCTCTCCTCCCTTAACGTCCATACCGTTTCGGGTCTTGATTGAACTATGAATACGCTTTCAGGAAACTTGAGATCGTAATCGATGGCCCACTCTATATCTTGAGGTTGTCCATAGTGTTGCTCTATCTTGATAGCAAGTTCCGCTAGCTTTAGAACCTCCCCATCTGTTAAGCAAGGATCTCTACTCTCTTCAGAAGGAACTTCAACCCTTACGGTTTGCCCTGAATATGGATCTCTAACTAGTTTATGCGTTTTCTCGGCAATTCTTTTCTCTAGTATCTGAAGAGTTTTCTTATCTACAACGTAGATGTCGGGCGTTACTGAACCACTTACAACAGCTTCTCCTAAGCCCCAGACACCTTCTATCACTATTTTGTCTCTCTCTCCAGTAACGGGGTGGATGGTGAACATTACTCCAGCAGCCTTCGCATTAACCATCTTCTGCACAACAACGCTCATAAGCACTTTATCATGCCTAATCCCTTTTTGCTGGCGATAGAAGATGGCTCGTGACGTGAACAGCGACGACCAGCAATTCTTGACTTTTTGTAGAACCTCCTCCTCACCTTCAACATTGAGGTATGTTTCCTGTTGCCCTGCAAAGCTTGCTCCGGGTAGGTCTTCAGCCGTGGCTGAGCTTCTAACAGCGACTGAGACCTTCACTACCCCTAGCTTCTCACAAAGCTTCTTATAGCTCTCCACGATAGCTTTTGCTATGTCTTCTGGAACTTCGTGTCCCTCTATCATCTTTCTAATTTCTACACTAACCTTCTCGAACAGCTTAGGGTCGTTACTATTCAAGACCTCCTTCAACGCTTCACCTATTCTCTCCTTAAGACCAGTTCTCTCTATGAACTCCTTGTATGCATGCGAAGTAACGATAAACCCTGGAGGTACTGGTATTCCTGCTCTTACAAGTTCTCCTAGATTAGCACCTTTACCTCCTACAAGGATTAAGTCGTTCCTGTCCACCTCTTCAAGCCATAAAACGTAAGCTTTCTCCCTCATGCTTCTCCCTTAGCGTGAAGCTACTGACTGATTTTCTAAAGAAGCTTAAATTTAAGAATTAATGAAGTCTAAGTACCTTATATCTTCGTGTAATACTTCTTCATGTAATAGCCAAACTCTTTGTGAGGTCCAAAGCTTTCTAATCCTTGAGAGTAAAGCTGCTCCCTTAACTCCTCAGCTCTATGCTTTGATATCTGATTGGTCTTTTCTAAGAAGCTTATAACCTCTTCAGCTTCTTGAACATTCCTGCAGCGCCTTATGTAATCTACAGCATCCGGCATGCCTACTTGAAAGCCTTCATCACTGGATCGAGAACCTCTAACTTCAATGCACATAACTCTTTCTTCCAGCTCCTTGGCTAAGTGGGGGTACTTCCTTCTAAGCTCCTCAATATCCATCTCTACCATACTACTTCCTCTTCACTCTCTTAGCCGCTACGATAGATATTACGTCGTTCTCATTTAAAACGCTATCCTCGCCAAGTCTCACCTTCTTCCTTGCATCAATAGCGTAAATGAAGCTCTCACCCAGTTCCGTGTGAATGATGTATGCGAGCTCTCGAGCTGTAGTGCCACGTGGAACTAGGTAGACGTCAGGCAGCACATTACCCTCGCTATCGGTCAAACTATCGGGGTCAGCGACTGGGTATACTGGAATCATGTTCAACCTCTTAAAGTAAGTTGTGTTTAGCACCTCTTGAACTCCCGTGGAACCCCAAACGTCCAAGACCCTTTGCTTAATTAGTTCGAGAGCTTTAAGCTGTTCTCGAGTTAGCTTCTCACGATTTGCTATCTTAAATTTGCTATCTCCAGCCGTGTACTCGATCAAGCCCTTCTCAGCTGCTCTTCGAAGAGCTAGCTCAGCTTCAGCACTACACGGAATTACAACATCGTCGCCATAAACCTCTTTAAGCCTCCTCACGTTATTCACGCTCTCAGGCAAATCACACTTATTAGCTGCAATGACGAATGGCTTAGCTATCCTGAATAGGTGCTTGACGAACGTTAAGAGAGTCTCTTCACTCCAAGCTCCAAGCTTCTTACTTCTCAAATCCAGCTTCTCGAGAGTCTCCCTTACATGTTTGATGGAGATCTTCAAGCCGCTAAGCCTTGAAGATACAGCTTCTTCAACACTTAGCTTGCCATGTTCTACGGACCTCGCAATCTTGGCCCAATCTTGTCTTAGCATCCCAAATATCCAGAGATCAACTTCCCTCTCTATCATCTCAACATCGAGGAGAGGATCGTGAGAACCAGGCGGGCAAGGCCTACCTTCAGCATCTGTGGATCCTGAAGCATCAACAACATGAATTATCCCATCGGCTTCCCGCATCTCGTCTAGAAACTTGTTTCCTAGCCCCCTACCCTCATGAGCTCCTGGTATGAGCCCTGCAAGATCTATTATCTTTACGGGTATGTACCTCACGCCATCTCTACATATGGAGTTACGAGGATTATCCTTAACGCCAAGCTCTCTACACACGCACTTAACCTTGAGGTACGCTATCCCCACATTCGGTCTTATCGTGGTGAAGGGTCTTGCCTCTATTTTGACCGGTAACATAGTCAAAGCACTGAAGAGCGTGCTCTTGCCAACGTTAGTTTTTCCAACTAACGCAACTTCTGGCATTTAAAGCCACAAGTATATTGTGGATTGTGAGGTAAATTTGTTATCGAGTCCCATTTTCCATCTCAGCCATGAATGGTTAAACTATAAATACGGTTCCTCAAGATACAGAGTACCCTGATATTACGCACGCTCACAAGAAGCTCAGCAGGGTGTTTCGATGACCTTTAAAATACTGGTTACGGATGAGGTTCATGAATCGTGCGTAGCTTTCCTTAAGTCTAAGGGCTATCACGTTGATGTTAAGCTCTCATTAAGTAGAGATGAATTGATCAAAGCTGTTAAGGAGTACGATGCCATCATAGTCAGAGGAAGAACAAAGCTTACGAGGGACATAATAATGGAGTCTCAAAGCCTCAAAGTCATAGGGAGAGCTGGTGTTGGGCTCGATAACATAGACCTCAAAGCTGCCTTAGAGAGGAACATAAAGGTTGTCTCATCACCCCAAGCCTCAACAGTCGCTGTTGCTGAAGCAACCATGGCCCTAATACTCTCGCTCGCCAGAATGATACCTGAAGCGGTTACGTCCTTGAAGGGAGGATCGTGGTTAAAAAGCAAGTTTACGGGGTTTGAATTAAGGGGTAAGACCCTAGGAATCATAGGTTTCGGTCGAATAGGAAAGGCAGTCGCTAAGAGGGCTTTAGCATTCGAAATGAAAGTGATAGCTTACGATATAAGGGATGTGAGAGAGGAGGCTAGAAGCATGGGAGTCCACGTAGTCCCAACACTCGAAGAGCTTTTGAGGGAAAGTGACGTAGTAACGTTGCACGTACCCCTTAACGAAAGCACATGGCATATGATAGGTGAAAGAGAGTTATCCCTCATGAAGAAAGGCACAATAATAGTTAATACTTCAAGAGGTGCAATAATAGACACAAAAGCTCTTTTAAAAGCACTAAAAGAGGGTAAGCTGGCGGGAGCAGCATTAGATGTATTTGAGAATGAACCCCCCAAGACCGAAGAAGAATGGGAGCTCATAAGGCTACCAAATGTCATAGCAACACCACACATAGCTTCGCAAACATGGGAATCTCAGATGGCAGCTAGTCTCATGATAGCTGAAGAGGTCTACAAAGCTTTACGTGAAGTATCGTCTACAGTGCATTAATAAGGAGATTAAGCAGTAGTTTGTGGTGGGTTCTAGTAATGTCTTCCACAATAGTGGAGGTGCTCAAGAAGTCTGGTCTTACACAGCATGAAGCTGAAATTTACATTTTCCTCGCTGAAAATCCTCAGAAAGGAGAACATGATTTATGTGGTGCACTAAAAATTCCTCAAAGCGAAGTAAGAAGTGCCCTCTCCTCCCTCATGGCTAAAGGACTTGTGAGAGTATTGGACCACGATAAGTACGAGGTCATACCTCCATCAGAGGCTGTGGAGATACTACTCGAGATCAGGGCTAGGTCCATGGAAGCTGAGATAGCTGAGTTGAGAAGACGTTTGTACTCAATAAAGGAGACCTTAGAGGACACCTATTGGGAGAGGAGGTATGGTATTAGAGACGAGTTACTGATAGAGCCCTTAGACGACTTAAGATCCATGGAGGTCAAAACTGCTGAAATAATATCGAAAGCTCAGAGAAGTATCTCAATATTCACAGAGTCGTTTGGATGGTATCATAAAGTGAGAGAGCTTCTTCTAGCTGCTCTCAGCCGTGGTGTTGTGGTAAGAGTATTGATGAAAGTAGTAGATGAGCAATCAGGCAAAACTGCTAAAGATCTTATGGAGAATGGAGCTGAAGTTAGGTGTGCAATTGAAGAATGGTACCCAGTTAGAGGTACATTAGTTGACGGAAGCAAGCTTGTCTTCTTGATTTGGACGACTGAAAAGAAGGTTTCCTACTATAAGCCTCACTACACTGAGAACGCGGGCTTAATAAAAGTGTTTAATGATGCTTTTAATCGAAGATGGGAGAGAGCACAACCCCTAAATAGATACGGATTGATTAAGTCATGAGCCAGCAAGTTAGACTAACTTCAGTTGATTACGTCGTCTTCATCCACGCCACCGAGGACCTTAATAAAGTAATTAAGGCTGTCGAGAACCTCATACCTCCTAAACTTAGAGAGCGAAAGACAGTTGAAGTCGAGGAAGTTCATGGACACTACGACAATCCAATACGCATAGCTAAGATATCTCTCAGAAATCCAGAATATGCCTTTCAGTCCCTTGCATGGATATGGAAGGGCCTCTCGGACATCGATAGAGCGTACATAATGAGGAACTTAGATCTACATCTAGATGAGAAGTTGAGACTCTACATGAGGTTGGATAAACAATATGCCTACCTAGGCTCAACTAAGCTTACATTCAGCGACGACGTGATTAAAGTAGTTTTTAGCTTCAAAGGCTCTAAGGAAGCAATAAAAGACTTTCTACTTAAAATACAATGATAAGGGCGTAGCTAATGCCTAAAAGACGGTACGCAGACCTTCACGTCAAGGTCACCGATGGAGGTAGCCATCCTGAGCTACTCATTAAGATGGCGAAGCATTTAGGCTTCTCACTTATAGCCATATCGACAGAGGATCCTTACAAACTAAAAGACCTTACAGCAGCTAAAGACATTGGAAGGAGCCTTGGCATCGATGTGGCGTTAAGGTTAGACTTAAAATCATCAAATCCCAACGAGTTAAAGAACTACTTAAGAAAGCTTAGACGAAGCGTTGAGATAGTAGGAGTTTACTGTAGCAACGTAGCTGTTGCAAGAATGGCTGCACGTGATCGTAGAGTTGACATTACCTTCTATAATCCAGAGAACGTGCTCTCAATACTTGATGAGGGACAAGTAAGCTTACTAGCAGAGAGTGGTCATTGCGTTGAGGTCAACTTCACAGACCTGCTACACGTAGGTTTAGACAAGCAAGCTAAAGTGTTGTGGAACTACAGCTTGATGTTTAAGAGGGTTGCAAGGAAGGGCATGCCGCTCATAATCTCGTCGGGAGCATCAAACATCATAGACATGAGGACACCTCGAGAACTTTCAGCTTTAGCTTTCCTCCTCTTGGATGAAGATAAGGAGAAATTAGCGAGAGATATGGTGTCAACAATACCCATGAAGCTTGTACAGGTGAACAGAGAGAAACTTAGTCCATACTTCGTGCAGCCGGGGGTTAAGGTGGTAAATGAATGGTGAAGGAGGTTAGATGGCGCTACATAATCTTTCACCTTCACTCTCCATTAAGCCTGAAAGTCGAAGAGCTGAATAACGTTCTAAAAAAACATCTAAGATCCTTCCTAGGATCCTATGGTCTCTCGAAGAACCCCTTTAAGCTAATCATGTACGACGAGAAGAGCAAGCTAGGCATATTAAGGTGCCCCCATAAATCTCTAGAAGTAATTAGTTTGGGGTTAGCTCTTCTCAGCTCAATAGGAGGGGTGTCTTCAGCTATACATGTAGCTAGGGTTACTGGAACTCTTAAGAAGGCAAGGTCAATAACTCTTGAGCTTGCTGAAAAACTTAAATCCTACTGGGAAGAATTGGAAGTGGGGATGAAGAAGCCGTCCCAGGCTACTGAAACGTGAAGAGCTCGCGACGAGCTGACCCTGAAAGTAAAGTCTCTCTTCACGTATTCCACTAAGGCTTAAATAGAGACGTAAAGTCCAATAACTGCATCATCCAACAAATTTAAGGTGAGCTCCTTCATGAACCTAAAGGAGGTACTTGATAGCGAGGACTTAACTTTCTCTGAGAAGATCATATCGATAAAGCAGGAAGAACCGAGAAGCATTAAGAGAGCAGGGGAGATAGCTGTAGTAAAGGTGGACTTAGCTGCTGGACAAGATGGCACAGCTCCTCTAGCAATAAAGATCTTTGAAGAGATAGGGGGAGAAAGAGTTTGGAATCCAAGCAATATACTACTCGTGTTAGATCACACTTATCCATCTTCCTCAGCTGAAATATCGAACTTACATAAGATAGTACGGGACTTTTCTCGTAAGCATAATGTAAGGTTGGTGGAGGGAAGCATAATACATCAAGTAATACTTGAGGACTATGCAGTCCCAGGTATGCTCATAGTCGGTGCAGATTCTCATACTACAACTCATGGATCAGTGGGAGCCTTCGCTACAGGCATAGGGAGTACAGAGCTGGCTGCTGTCATGCTTGGGGGGAAGATATGGTTTAAAGTGCCTTCAACTATTCGAGTTTACCTCGATGGCTACCTTCCTAAAGGCGTTTACTCGAAGGATGTGGCACTCCACTTTATAGGTCAAATAGGGGCTGATGGTGCAAACTACAAGTCAATTGAGTGGAGGGGGGAGGTAACGTCAAAGCTTTCAATATCTTCACGAGCAGTCCTCTGCAACATGAGCGTGGAGACTGGAGCTAAAAACGCTGTAGTAGAGTATGATGTTGTAACTGAGAGCTACTTGAAGGAAGTTGGAAGGAGCCCCATGGTCGTAGTGAAGTCTGGTCGAAAAGCTGAGGTAGAAGACGAGCTGCACATAGACTGCTCAAGACTTGATCCTCAAGTAGCTGTTCCCCATAGAGTCGATAACGTTAAGTCTGTGAGGGAGGTTGAAGGGACACCGATAGATCAAGCTTTCATAGGTAGTTGCACCAATGGGCGCTTAGAAGACCTCATCGAGGCGGCGAAGGTACTTCGAGGAAGGAGAGTCAAGGATGGAGTTAGGCTAATAGTAACTCCCGCTTCAAGGAGAGTCTACAGCGAAGCACTTAAACTTGGAATACTAGAGGTCCTCTTCGAGGCTGGAGCGATAATAACGAACCCAACTTGTGGAGCTTGCGTAGGCACTCACCTAGGAGTTTTAGGTGAAGGTGAAGTGGCTATTTCTTCAAGTAATAGGAACTTCGTTGGCCGAATGGGACATCCAAAATCTAAAGTTTATTTAGCCTCGCCCGCAACAGTTGCTGCGTCAGCCATAGAAGGCGTCATAACGGATCCGAGGAAGTTCTTATGAACGTGATTCGTGGAAGAGTTTGGAGGTTTGGAGATAACGTGGACACCGATGTGATAATACCGTTCAAGTACAAGGCTAGAACCCTAGATCCCAAGGAGCTTGCTCAACACGTGATGGAGGGCATAGACCCAGAATTCCCTAAGAAGGTGAAGCCCGGAGACATAATGGTTGCTGGAAGGAACTTCGGTTGTGGATCTAGTAGGGAGCAAGCACCACTGGCCATAAAGGCTGCTGGCATAGCAGCCGTAGTAGCTGAGAGTTTTGCTAGGATCTTCTTTAGAAATGCGATAAACATAGGTCTACCAGTCCTCGAGGTAAAGGGGGTATCCGAGAAGACCTTCGAGGGCGACGTGCTTGAAATAGACCTAGCTCAAGGCGTAGTTAAGAACTTAACTAGGGGGTTGACCTTCAAGGCAACACCCATACCAGATATGCTAATGGAGATATTAAGAAAAGGAGGTCTTGTCAACTACTTGAAGGAGCGTAGGCTCTCTCAATAGAGTCTGTTTAGGACCCCCAAGCTCTCATCGGTCTTCTTTACTGAAACCCTCCAATCTTTCTCTAGCTCGGTTAACGCTCTAATAGCGTCGATGTTATCTGGTATGACGTTAGATTCATTAGGAGTAGCCCACATCAAGTAGACCTCGTTACCATTAACAGCAACGCTGTCTTCCCATACGGGTATCTCGTAGATGTCTCCTCGAGGTCTCCCTAAATCTCTTGCAAGCTCAACTAGTGAGTTTAACGCCTCCACTCCATCACTCCCCCTCACCAAGACTACTCGATTCTCCTCTTCGAGAGCTTTTATGACCCCTTCAACGGTCGGCTTGACCTTCGTCTCAACTATGCAGAAGTGCATGTGATAGAGGTTGTGAGAGCCCTTAGCAGCCATGGTGACTATGTCTATGTCGTGAAGGACTGTCTTAACGTCTGGACCGTGATGCGAGGGCACATGAAGCTCCGGTACTATGGTGTTTATTACCCCAGCTTTATGCGACTCCCACACATCACAGGCCCTCCTAACTATTACTGCCCTAGCCTTTGCGATGCCGTATGCTTTATTGAGGGCATTAAGGACTCTACATAGAGCAGTGGTATTGCAGCTAACAACTCTAGTGAACTGCTTGCCTAGGCTCTCATCATAATTACAAGTTGCAACGAATGATACTCCAGCTGTTTCGTGAGCTTCACCACCCTCAAACACAGCTTTAACACCATACTTCGCGTACATCTCCTTATTCTTAGCGCCAACCTTAGCTGGTGTACAATCAACCACGACGTCGACGTCTTTGAGGGCATCGGTAATTAACCCCTCAACGTACACCCCTCCCTTCTTCATGTGGTCGACTCTATCAGGAGATGAGCAGTAGATATTGTAACCCTTCTTCACTGCCATCTTGACTCTCCAATCAGCTACTACATCTGATACTCCAACGAGCACCATGTCGTTCTGCTTAGTTACGGCATCAGCGACCCTCTTGCCTATAACTCCATAACCATTAACGAGAACCCTCACCTTAGCCTTCATAGCTCTTCACTATTATCTTCTTTCCTTAATGAGCTTTAACTTTTCTGCATTTCTCTTTCCAATTTCGAGTGCATCTATTATGGGTAACCTCTTACCGGCAAGAAAATGCAGTAATGCTCCTCCAGCAGTACTCGTGTAGGTAACTTTATCCTCGGCCTCCAGCTTACGAAGAGCTGTTGTTAGGTGTCCTCCACTAACTATGGAAATGGCGTTGCTCCTCGATATCGCCTTTAAAACCTCCATGGTTGCTCTAGAGAACTGCTCTTCCTCAAACACCCCGAGAGGGCCATTAGCTATAATGCTTCCAGCCTTCGACACCTCGTTCAATATCATGTCGACGGTGTTAAGCCCTACGTCTTTAATCCTATACTCGCCAAGAATCTTACCTACTGGACAGTCGACTCTTTCACCATTCCTGTCGACAGCCACATCGACTGGTATCAGAAATACCTCTTCTCTCCATCGTAACAACCTCCTAGCCCTTTCAACACTACTCTCGAACTCCTTATCTTTCTTCACGTTATTGCTTGTAATTCTCTCTCCTTTTGCTTCAAGAAATACAGGTGCTAGTAGCCCTCCAACAATTATCTTATCAACGAGCCCAGTCTTAGTCAGGGTCTCGATGACCTCTAACCTATCTCCTATCTTAGCTCCTCCAAGTATGTACACTATGGGTCTCTTAAGTCGTGGGGTCATCTCTCTTAAGGCTTTAAGCTCCTTCTCTACTAATCTTCCAGCTACTGATGGGAGAGTGTAGGCGAAACCTACAAGTGAAGGTTGAGACCTATGCGCAGCTGGGAAGGCATCATTTACAAATAAATCAAATAGAGGACTTAGCTTTCGAACTAGGAGTGTTTTAGCGCAATCCTCTATTGAAGCCTCTATTATCTCCTCAGAATATAATCTAGTATTCTCAAACAATAATATGTCGCCATTCTCAAGCTTCAGAACCTCACTTCTAGCTGCAGGGCCCATTAAGTCATCTATGAACCTTACGGGCCTTCCAACATACTTCTCTAATATGGTGGCGTGCTTCTCTAACGACACGAAATCACTCTTACCAGGTCTCCCTTGATGCGACATCACAACAACCTTGCTATCCTTAAGCTCTCTTAAAGTGATGCTGGCCTCCCTTATCCTGTTCTCGTCGAGTATCCTCCCATCAGGACCTATAGGAGAATTTATATCCACTCTAACAAGGACCCTTTTGTCTTCGAGATAAACATCATCCAACGTCAGAAACTCGAAGTTCATCTACCACGACCTCGCATGTATGGCTATAGCTGTCGATGTCATGCGGTAGAATTAGTATTATTTAAGAACACTCTTTATATGTTTTAAATGCAAGGTACACATTGATGCATGAGTCACAGAAGATAAAGCTCTACGTTCTGATGCTTGAGGAATGCGATCCAGATAAGTGTACAGCTAACAAGCTTGTAAGATTCGGCTTAGTTAAACCTCTTCGTAGGCTTAAAGAGGTTCCTCGCGGCTGCATAGTCTTAAACCCGTTGGCGGAGGACTACTTATCCATTAAAGACAGAGAGATAGCCTTTCAACGAGGATTGCTAGCAGTAGATTGTTCTTGGAAGAGCGTACAGAACTTCTTCAACAATGTCAGTATAAAGGGCCATCATAGAAGATTACCGAGGCTAATAGCTGTAAATCCCATTAACTTCGGCAATCCCCACATCTTGTCAACGGTGGAGGCCCTAGCTGCGTCACTATACATACTTGGCTTTAAAGATCAGGCAGAAGAGCTCCTGTCAATATTTAAGTGGGGCTCTCACTTCCTAAAAGTTAATGAGAAGCTGCTAGAAAGATCTTAGCACTTGCACTTTCTTATGATTGTGTCGACTATTGCTTCAGCAGGCCTTACTCCAGTGGCTTCTGCAAGTCCTTGCCAATCCGGAGCAGCATTAACTTCAAATATAACATAGCCCCCCTCCTCGGTTTCAGCTATGTCGACTCCCGCGTACCATAAGCCAAGCCCCTCGCAAGCCTTTATAGCCATCTCCTTGACCTCATCAGGGGGATTGTAGGCCTTAGCCTTACCGCCCTGAGCTATGTTAGTGCGCCACTCACCAGGCTTCGTTATGAACCTTTGTATCGAAGCAAGTACTTCTCCATCCACAACGAATACTCTCACATCGTAAGCCTTCTTGTCTATGTACTCTTGGGCGTAAATCACTTGATTGAAGCTTAAAATCGTCTTAAAGACTCTAAAGGCTATCTCTGGGTTATCGATTAGAACGGAGCCATAGCCCCTAGATCCTATGAGGGGCTTAACCACCACTCTACCAAGCGCGGCGGCAAAGTTGTAAGCAAGCCCCAAATCCTCAGTAACGATTGTTCTGGGAACTCGAAGTCCAGCCTTTGAAAGAACGCTAAGAGCTCTATACTTATCTCGTGCCTTAGCCATCCCCTCAACTGGGTTCATGACTGTTACCCCCATCTGCTCCATCTCTTTTAAGAGTGTTAGTCTACGAACATACTGCTCGACACTAATAGTTGCTCCCAAGGACCTGATTATAGCTCCATCAACTTTAGAGATGCTTTTCTTGCCATAGAATATGGCTGTTTCATCACCAACTGAACTGGATAAATCTGATATCCTCAAGAAAAGGGGGGTAAACCCTCTACTCTTTATTGTCTCCAAAATCTCTCTCGATGGTAAATCCGGCTTTTTCATATCATGGACAACGGCTAATCTCAAGCTTCTTGAACCCCCCATAGAAGCAGTTCTCTCTTCAATAATAAACTCTGCGAAAAACTAAATAGAGAGCCCCTCCCTTGAGGATCGAGGTTCAATAAGTTGAGCTACGAGTTCGATGACGAGATCGAGAAAATAAGGGAGAGAAAGCTGAAGGAGATGATGAGTACGTCCTCAAGTGGAGGAGGTAATGTACTACATTTAAATTCGAGATCCTTCAAGGAGATCTTGAAGAGCGAGTCGAGACCAGTACTAGTCGACTTCTGGGCTGAGTGGTGTGCCCCCTGTAGACTCCTTTCTCCAATATTTGAGAGATTAGCTGAGAAGTACTCGGATAAGGTAGTTTTCGCAAAGGTTAACGTGGATGACTGCCCTGACATAGCTGAAGAGTATGGAATAATGGCCATTCCAACGCTCATCCTATTTACGAGCGGCGTAGAGGTAGAGAGAATAGTAGGTTTAGTACCTGAAAAGCGTATAGAATCCTTAATAAAGAAGTACTTGACATGAAAACGTGAAGGCTACGTTAGAGAACAACTACGCCGATTCTATGCCTATCCTTCAACTCCCTCTTCTTCGCTTCGTTCCATCCAGATACTTCTTGGTAGTACCCCGTCACTCTGCTCCAATACCTAACGTTAAGCGAATTGCATAGCGGACAGGAGTATAGGATACCGCCACTAACACTAGCACAATCCTCGCATATCGTTAGATCCTTGGTGTAAGCGAAGTACCCGACTTGGGTTTCCTTCGCTATCTTCCATGAAAGCTTAAGCAGGGCTTCAGGATCTGAGTATGCTTCTCCCAGCCACACGTGAAATATGTTGCCTCCACTCAAGAGCGGGAAGAACTTGTGCTCTATGCTTAGCTTCTCTGCTAAAGTTATTGGTGCACCCACGTAGACGTGAGTACCATTAGAATAGTATACTGGAACGTCCCTTACCCCCTCCTTCAACATTCTCAAGGCCCCATCAACATCCCCCTTCACAACCTTCAAGGCCTTCTCTCTAAACTGTGGTGACAGCAAGTCGCTAACTGCTAACCTTTGAGCACAACTCTCAGCTGGTGTCCTAGCGAGAGCTAGCTTAACGTCGTGCTTCCTCTCAAGCTCCTCCTTATACTTCCTCATCTCTATGAGGACCTTAACTAGTACTCTAACAGCACTCTCATGCTCGTGGAGCTGATAGCCGGTATGCCACTGAACCATCTCATTCCCCCCTACAACCCCTATGGTGTAGACGAGCTCGTCGAAGTCTACTGCTGGCGGCCCCCTCTTACCGGTCTTAGGATCTATAGGTCTTTGCGTTGCGAAGGGGAGCCTGTTGTACTGTATCATGTTGTCCATCCATCTCTTCTTAGCTTTAAAGACCTCAATGCATAAGTCCATTACCTCAAAAGCCTTTTCCAACAGCTTGTCGTCGTCACCGTTAGCCTGATATGCAAGCCTGGGCAGGTTTATGGTGACGACCTGCCATGCACCCATACTGAAATGCTTCCCATCAACAAAGTTCATTTTATCGTAGAATTCAGGGTCACTTTCAGGAGTTTCAGTAAAGGTGTAAGCACAGCACTGATAGCATGAAACCCCCTTACCATAACCTCGATAAGGTGGAATCGCGTTATCGAAGTATGGAGTCCCATACTTAGCAACGACGTTGTGAACCAGCAGCCAATCCTCATAGAACTCATTCGTCAAACCTTCTGGAGTGAGATAGCCCTCTAGCTTCGGAAAGTTGAAGGGCTTCCCCCAGTAATCTCCCTTAAACGCAACCTCGTATATCGCTCTAAAGAATAACCTAGCTTCTTCCTCGTAGTCTCCATAGGTCTCAGGTCCAACCTTACCCCTCATCACGACTGGTTTGTCCCTCCAGATTTCAGGTATTGTTGGAGTCAACTGTATGTTTGAGAAGACCAATTGCCCTCCTCTAGCCACATAGGCTTGAGTAAGCTCGTAGAACATCATCTGAGCAAGCTGCATCATCTGCTTGTAGCTCAGCCCCTTGAGGTAGGGTGCTATGAAGACGTTGTAGTTATAGAAGCCTTGCCCACCAGCAAAGTTCGTTTGAGCTGCAGCCAGCACCTTTACGCTGTGGAGTATAGCAACCTCGGGGTGCATGGCTGGACCAGCAACGCTTGTCTTAAGCCCAGTGCCATCAGGCATAAGCCCGTAGTAGAAGAAGTACCTCAAGTCCCAGTCCTGGCAGAAAGGCCTCACACCAAAGTATTCAAGATCGTGTATGTGTATGTCCCCCTTAAGATGAGCATCGCCAACCTTTGGATGCAGTAAAAGCAGATACTCCTCCTTCGATAGCTTATCAGCCTTCTTCTTATGTGCTGTCTCAGCATTAGGCTGTAGGTTAGCGTTCTCCTTAGCTTCAAAGCCGAGACCCAAGTCTATGAGGTAGGCATCGTAAACCGGGGCACCGACCCTAGTTAGAATGTTCCTGTAGATAACGTACTCTGGGTGAGTCTCAGATCTTTCAAGCAAGACGTTGTTGACGAGCTCTCTTATCAACGCTCCGCTAACGAACTTAGCCTTCATCTCAAAGATCCTCCTCTCAACCTCACGAGCTATCTCCTCAGCATCTCTAACGCTCATGGGCGGAATATCGAAGAACTCCTCAGCCAACTTAGTCTCTCTCACCAATTGTCTAACAATAGCGCTTCTATCCCAAGGAACCATGTACCCATCCGTCGTCCTAACGAGGGGCTTGCCAGCAACGTAGTGTGAAGCCGCTTTAAGCCATGCTTCTAGAGAGGCCTGCCTATTCTTCAAGGCTGATCCTCTATTGTTTCTACGAGAAGCCATCATAACCCCTCGATTATCTTACGTAGATTGTCTAGAAGGAGCTTATCACCGCTAAAGAGGTCACTTGCATAGAAGAACTTACCATCAATCTCAAGCCCAGGAGTCTCCATCAAGAACACGTCCCTCATTATCAAGTCGGCCATGACGTCACTGTGAGATACGTCAACTACTTCATACTCCACTCCCATTTCGTTTAACACCTTCTTAAGCACCTCACAGCGAGGACACTGAGGAGAGACGTAGAGCTTGACCTTAACCATAACTAGATGGACCTCTCACAAGCTAAATACTGTTTTTGGTTTAAGAGAGATTTAAAGAATTGGCGGGTCTCTAAGCAGTACTGAAAAGATGTTATAGTTACAGCCCACTATTATCATTAGGAGTACTGTGTCCACTCTAAGCTGATACATTCTCGAGTGCGAAACTAAGCTAAGCGGATGAGCGAGGAACAATGCTCGTAACCACGCAGGCAATGTAAATCTTCGTTCACATAACACATGCTTCCTCCCTAATTAATCCACTCTCTCTAGAGGAGATGATACTTGCACGTAAACTTCATATTTATGTATTCCTTTTTTACTATCTCGCTGTCTGTTACTAACTATTCACTACCTGTTCGGTGGGATTTTTGTCTAAAGCCATAGATGTACTGAGAGACGAAAAAGTTCAAAGACTACTTAGGATTATAAGGGATAAGAGGATTGAGCTCATAGAGCCTAAAGTAGAGTTTAACTTTGCAGTCAAGTACCCTGTACTCGATGATGCTAATATCCCTCCTGAAGAGGTCATAAAATCTCTCTCAGCACTAACTGAGGCTGGAATATTGATTTCAGATGTTGTGGATAACGTTGTCGTGTGTCCACACTGCTTCTCTCATAGACTTATGATTAATGTTCGCTGCCCCTCATGCCATTCATCAAGGCTAGTCATGGGGAGAATGATAGAACACATGACCTGCGGGCACATCGACTTCGAGGAGAGGTTTAAGAGCGAAGAAGGCTTATTCTGTCCAAACTGTAAGAAGCCGCTTAACCAACTTGGCGTAGACTACAAGGTCTTCAGCTCCCTCTACAGATGCCTATCCTGTAAGAGCACCTTCTCGGACCCCGACATTAAGTACATATGCGATAACGGCCACTATTTCGAGGAAGAGGAGCTTACCATATATAACGTTATGGCCTTCAAGGTCAACCCCGAAAAGAGGAGTCTAATTGAGAGCATCACATTCGATGTCGAAGCAATGCTAAAACCTCTAAAGGATGAAGGCCTTATAGTCACAGCCCCCATCATTATTCAAGGTAAATCCGGCATTAAACACGAATTCTCCTTCGCTATTCAGCAAGGCAATGATCCCTCAACGATCATTGTAGGCTCAGTACACACATCCGATAAAGCTGCCTCAGTAACAGATGTCCTCGCCCTATGGGCCAAGGCGAGAGATGTAGATGCTAGTCACGTCATGATGATAACTCTCAGTGGAATAGATGAAGCCGGCAAGAAGCTAGCTGAGGCATACGCCATGAAGATCATTGACGGCAGGGACGCACATAAAGCCACCATCGAGATCAAAGACCACGTGACAAAGATCCTCAAAGAACCACATGAACAGCATAGCCAAAGATAACACACATAGACTTATCTTAACATTCAAATCTCTAAATAAAGTTGAATAAAATTTAATAATAAAGATTACATGGTCCTCAGCTAAAGCTTATATCGGTGTTACCTTTATTTCTATCATAAAAAACTTGGAGGTGTATTAGTAGGTTGAGAAGAGCTTTAAGACTTGATGAGAAAGCTATAAGTCCAGTTATAGCCACGATAATTATAGTTGCTGTAGCAATAGTAATGTCAATAGCAGTAGCATACTGGATGATGGGATTAGCAACAACATTCACAAGATACGAAAAACTAGAGTTCATAGCTGCATACCCTATTAAAAATACCACAGATACCAATAAAGAATATTACAATATAACCTTGTCTTTGAAGAATACCGGCACCTCACCAGCGACAGTGACCAAGTTCTTCTTCAATGGGGTTCCAGACTCGATTGTAAATCAAACTAATCAGAATAAAGGTGGTCTTAACATCACGTATAGTGATGGCAGATCCTTTGAGACAGATAAAACTACGGTTGTTGTGAGCCCTGGTGAGATGGTAACATTCGTAATTCAATTACCATATAATGCGACTATAGGTGGAGGTTATGCTGTCTCCGGCGTAATGCTGGAAATCGTTGTTCAAACAGCTGTTGGAAATCAGTATCCTAAGGCTGTAGTGTTACCTTGAATCTAGGTGCTTCAAGTATCTTCATAGACATAAACTTTAGTATACCCCTCTCCTTTTATATTATGGCGTATCTTAGAGGGTTGTTTTAAATGGGTTTATTGGGTGGTAAGAAGGTTTGGTTAAGACGTTTTTCCTTTAATCATTTAAAGGTGGATAGGAGTAGGAAGGTTGTTGCTCCTCAACCGGTAGCGGTATTCTCTAAGATTCCTAGTAATGCTGAAGTGGTGGAGTCTTATGTGGTTCACGAGCCATTCTCTAAGGTTACGATAGCATCTCTTCCAGAGCTTGGTGGTGGATTAGCATACTTTATTGAGGAGGTGGAGCTGTCTCCTCAAGAGCATGAGGTGTTTAGAAAGCTAGTCGATATACTGAGCGTTGAGGTTGAGCCTCCTGAGAAGGAGGGTGTTGATCCATACAAGCACGTGGAGAAGGAAGCTATTAGGCTAGCGGAGAAGTATGGCTTAAGCAGGCGAATTAAGCGCTTGGGAGAAGAGTCTTGGAGGAAGATACTGTACTACGTTGGAAGAGACTTGATAGGCTTTGGACCACTACACGTCATAATGAGCGATAGGATGATCGAGGATATATCGGTGAACGGTATCAACGTACCGGTCTACGTGTGGCATAGGAAGTACGAGAGCATGCCCACCAACCTTAGAGTAGTTGATGAGAGGACGCTGGACGACTTGCTGATAAAGCTCACACACTTAGCTCAGAAGCACATCTCCACAGCTTTCCCAATACTAGATGCAATGCTTCCAACGAAGGATAGGCTTGCAGCAACATTTAGGTACGAGGTTTCTCCTAAGGGGAGCACGTTCTGCATAAGGAGGTTTAGGGAGGAGCCATTCTCGATAATAGACCTAATAGAGCTAGGGACCATGGATGAGATTATGGCAGCATACTTCTGGCTGATGATCGAGAACAGAATGACAATGATGATCATAGGGGGGACGGGAGCTGGGAAGACTACGACGCTCAACGTTATAGCGACCTTGGTCAAGCCATCAATGAAGATAGTGACCGTTGAAGAGATACCGGAGCTAATGTTCCCACACGACAACTGGGTTCAACTAGTTAGTAGGACGAGCTATGGGCTCGGTCAATCGAGGATAGGCGAGATAAGTCTCTTCGATCTAGTTAAGGTTTCCTTAAGGTATAGGCCAGACTACATCATAGTTGGTGAAGTTAGAGGTGAGGAGGCGTTCGTGCTATTTCAAGCTATGGCAACAGGTCACGGAGGTTTAACAACCATACACGCAGAGAGCCTGGAGCACGCTGTGAAGAGGTTGACAAGCCCCCCAATGAACATAGCTGAGAGCTACATACCGCTCGTGAACGTCGCGGTAGTGCAGGAGAGAGTTCAATTACCAAGACCTAAAGCTGGTCTAACCTTCGGTAGGAGGATACGCTACGTCTATGAGATCATAGACTATGGCAGGTACGAGCTAATATCTTCGTGGAACCCATTGACAGACACGTTTAGCCATAACCTCAAGAGGAGCGAGATGCTTAACAGAATAGCTTTGAAATACGGCGTAAGTATGGAGAGCGTCCTGCAAGAGCTTTCAAGGAGAGCTATACTTCTCCACGAACTATTAAAGCGAGGTGTGAGGAGCGTTACAGAGGTCATGGCTGAGATAACGAGGTATCGCTTGTTAAATCCATTCCCAGCAGTAACTATACGAAGGAGGGTTGGCTGAGACTTGACGTCCTTCATAGGCTTCACATACCAAGCTTTTTCCTGGCTTTCAAGCGTCCTAATGAAAGTATTCTATGGGGGTAACTCATCTAAGCTGAGAGATACGTTAGAGTCAGCTGGGATAAGGATATACCCAGAAGCATACCTCTCCCTCATAAGCTTCTTTCTAGTAATCTCCGCTGTAGTATCACTCACAGCTGCATGGTTTACGGGCTTCTACTTTATAGTAGCTGTACCCATAATAGTCCTACTAATTGGATGCTCCTTACCGGCGATAAAAGCTCAAGATAGAGCCTCGAAGCTGGACATGGAGGCTCCATTCATGGCGGCTTACGTTGGGGTCATGGCTACTGGCGGACTATCACCCTACTCAAGCATGAAGAGGTTAAAGAACTGCGATCTTCTCCCACAAACCTCCAAGATAGCTAAGCAAATAGAGGTCGATGTCCTTTTAAAGGGCATAGATCCTATAGCGGCAATAGAGAAATCTGCTGAGAGAGCTCCATCAAAAGAGTATAAGGAGTTCTTCTTAGGTTACGTTTACACGTTGAGAGCAGGTGGAGACGTAGTCCACTACTTATTAACACGCACAGAAACAATGTTTAGAGACCTAGCTGTTAAAATGAGGATATTTGGGGAGCGAGCTGCTATATTCTTGGAATCCTACGTTGCAATAATGATCCTCGGCACTCTCGGCATGAGCATAGTGTACCTGGTATCAATAGCTTTCCGTGGATATTGGCAGGGAGGCTTCACAGCAGAGAACTTTCTACTATACTCCTACATCCTCGTACCAGTAATCTCAGTACTCTTCATGTACCTATCAGACCTATCCAGCTTCCAAGAGCCAATCTATGAGACGGCGCCATATAAGGTATACATGGCCTCACTACCAATAATGATGTTCTTAGTCTTCACCATGTTCCTTCCGTACCTCATACCAGAACTTGCTTCCATACCCCCACTAAGCCAATTCGTGTCCTTCTTAACGTCTCTTAGATTGATGCTGGGTCTAGAGCATGGAGTTGAACCTTCTATAGGCATGGGGATAGCCTTGATAGCTGGAACGGTCCCAGCAGCTATAACTCACAGCTATTATGAGCGTAGGAGAGGAAGAAAGATAGTTAGGGAGGTAGCAAACTTTCTTAGAGACATGACTGAGACGAGGAAGACTGGAGCTTCACCAGAGGCATGCATAATACAGCTATCATCGAGACCTTACGGATCCTTCAGCAAGTACCTGAGAGTGGTTGCAAGACAGCTAAGATGGGGTCAACCGGTAAGAGTCGTCTACGAAACCTTAAAGAAGAAGATAAGCTCTTGGTTCTCTCTAATGAACATCTACCTACTAGTTGACGCGATAGAGATAGGTGGAGGTAGCCCTGAGACACTTGAGACTATGGCGAGGTTCGGTGAAATGCAAGCTTCTCTAGAGAAGGAGAAGAGAGCTTCTCTCCGACCATTAATGATAATGCCTTACATAGGCTCTGCGTTAATGATCTTCTCGACCCTAGTGACGATAAGCTTCATGCGCTCAGCCGTTTCAACCATAGCTCGCACAGCAATACCATTCACTCAGATACTGATAGTAATTCTACCTGCTCTGGTCTTTCAATCATACTTGATGGGGATAGTGACGGGGAAGATTAGTTCTGGAAACATTTCAGCTGGCTTCAGCCATGCAATAATGCTTACACTAATAGCCATGCTCTCAATAATCTTCATGCAACTATTCGGTTTCTTCTTGTCATTCGGTTAAACTTTCTTAATGAGTGAAGGACATGGAGGCTACGGAGAGGGGCTTATCGACAGTCATATCGACCGTGATAATAACAACGACCTTGTTAGTGATACTATTCATAGCCTTCTACTTCTCAACAGACATGCTGGAAATTCAAGTGCAAAACTCAGAGTTTGAGCAGGCTAAGACTGCAATGAGGATACTAGACAAGACCATAGCTGACGTAGCTCTTAGACCTGGTGCAGCAAGCTCAATCCCATTTAACCAGAGGAGTGGTGGAATTGGTTTGTATGAGGGAGAAGCCATCAACATAATGATATACTCCGATTCAAGCTTAAATCTGAGTAGAACGATAAGTTCGTGGGTAATTAAGTATCGTGGAGGAAGAATGGTTTCAGCTGCAGAAGTAAACCTTACACAACCCGTTGGGCTGATAGTCACTGATGCTTCAAAACCATTAGGGTACGTTCGAGTAGAGACTGAAAATGGAGTATGGGTGGTACTGGATTACAACAGAGTGCGCATAACCATGAACGAGAACCTCAAAGTAATGGACATATACATCATAAGCTTAGATCGTGGAACCACGGGAGGTACTGGAACAGTAACAGTTAGAGTGCAAAGCGGTGTTCCACAAATAGAGACGAGAACGTTCGATAGCGTGCAAGTGAAGGTTTGCGTAAAGGTTGGTAACCAAGTCGAATACTACCCAAGTGACTCGGGAGGAGTGTTTGTGTCGGCTGTTAGGCTTATCATCGTCCCAATAGTGGTTTCGATAATGTGAGGTGCTGATTCTGGTTCACGTCTCGATACAGCACATAATTGGAACGGTTGCACTAATAGGCCTAGTTCTGTCTTTTGCTTTAGCATATCACATCATTGTTAGCAGCATTGAAGGAGAGGTCATAAAGACACAGCTTAGCCAAACAGCAGAGTACATCTCGATGAGCTTAGCGCACGTAATAAGCCTAACAGACTTCACTTATGGTGTTCTAGATACGACTTATCCAGTCACAAAGCACTTAGTCCTCCCAAAGACTGTTAGTGGAAAGCCCTACAACTTCACAATACTGAGGAGTGATGGAGGATACTACGTCTACGTTGAAGTCATCGGTAGGAGCGACCTTCATGCAAAGTCGCCCATAACAGTAAAGTCTGAGCGAAAGATAGTAATACTTACCAACGATAACTTGGATCTTGCAGAAAGCTTGCTGAAAGGCTTCGAAGTTAAGCCGAGACCGTGGGTTAGTGGGGGATTAACGAACGTAGTCGTCTGGTGCTATAAGAGTGGAGACATCATATATGCTGGTTTAGGAATACTTGAAGGAGGTTAAGTCTAAGTGAAGACTTACGAGTACATCTTCGCAGCCATAATACTAATCGCTATGCTACTAGCAGCGACATTCTTAACGAGCATATCGCCATCTCTCTACAGAAGCGTTTCCGAAGCAGAGCAGCTGAAGATGGCTGCACAGAAGGTTGTCACTCAACTCCTCTTAAGCCCCGGTGAACCGGAGAACTGGGGTGAAAATATAGACGTAAAGTCCTCAGATATATCGTCCATCGGCTTAGCAATCAGCACCATATTTACACAAGAAGCATTCTCTCTAGATCCAGATAAGGTTCAAAGGTTGAATAGAGATCTACCAGCAGACCTATACATACCGCCAGATAAGTTCCTAGAGCTACTAGGTTTAGGTTCTTCAGGATATTCATATTATGGTGCTAGGATAGACTTTATCCCAGCTCTAAGAGTCGCGATCAGCTTTGATGGCAATGAGGTTCGCGTTAAAGTTACTTCAGAACAAGGTATACCAGTGGTGGGTGCAAACGTAACTATTGGAGTACTTTATGTAAGAGATGGAAGGATAGCTCTCGATGAAGAGCTTGGCATCACGAATCTCGATGGAGAATGCACCATAAATCTAAGTTCACAAATTAATCCGAGCTTCCTCGTAGCGATCGTAAACTACTATGGTTTGCACATGTTAGGCTTCAAGAACATAAGCTCGCATGGCGGCTACCTTATTGGAAAATATCTCTTAGTAAAATCTAGTCTCGAAGTTAATGATGCAAGTGCACTCCAAATCATTGCAATACCATCAAATGAAGGCCTTAGGTTGAGGAATGTGACGTACTGCATTAGTAGCAGCGTGGGTGTGGCAGACTACAAGGCATACGATATGGGCTATGTCGAGCCAAACATAGTTGCTGTCGTAGCTTTAACTAAGAATGGCGAGCTCATAGCTGCATACAAGGTTATTCCAGAGAGCTACAGTACTATTGCTGGAGAGGTTTACACACCCTTAGCGTACATACTTGAACGAAGCGTAAGGATCGGTTTCTCCACCTACACCATCAGGTTAAAGATTTGGAGGATGACGTGGTGATACATAGCTCAGAGAGTGGGCAAGTGAGGATAATTGAGGCCGTTGTAGCGTCCATTATAATATTCATGATATTCTCAATAGCTTTCTCCATGCTCTTCTCGTCAGAGAAGTTCTTCAAGCAAGAGACCGTAGACCTAAACAGGCTAGCGTACAACGTTCTAAACCGCTTAGTTGAAGCAGACGTGATTGAAGGAGCGATAAGAGATGAACAGGTAAATGAAGCAGAGTTACTTAGTGCTCTTCAAAACCTATTACCGCAAAACATCCTCTTCAAGCTAACGATAAGCAAACGAACCAATCTCGGCAATTGGACGACGATATCCTCCATCTCCAATGCACCTAAAGGTGTACTTGAAACGTCTCCTGAAGTTGCATCAGCTAGCATAACCTACGTGTCGAGAGTTGGAGAGATATACCACCTCTCACTCAGCTTAACGCGATCTGGATTAGCATCAATAACATCTTTAAATGATGGGAAGGAATATAAGATATGACCAACAAAATTATTATTGAAGTAGTTGATAGTAAAAGCATTTTTAAGCTTGAGTTGGAAGATTATGAACGAAATTAGAGCTAATAGAAGAGGTCAATTCGTAATACTAGCTGCAATAGTAGTAGCAGCCTTCATGTTCACCTTAGTCATATCGATAAATCAGCTAAGCACTATGAGACAGGAAGTGCCTTACGAGCCTCTGGATGAACTCGTCTTAGCTATAACGAGCGACTTCGAAAGATGCTTGACGAGAGCACTAGCAATTGCAACTCAGAAATATAGTGAAAGCTGGGATCTAGATTCAGCTAAGGGGGCTGGCGAGGAGCTTATAGATGTTTGGCGCCAGGCCATACCAGAATCCTATAGTGGCCTAGGAACGAACATAGTGTTAAACGTTAGAGAGGGTTATGGCAGGAGCGTAGGCTGGGATATAAGTTGGGATGGCGAGCGTGGCGTTAGCATGATCTACACGACGTTTACCATGGACGTCGAAGCGTACGGGCTTAAAGGACTAGCGGTAACCATGCAGAAGATTGTAGAGCTCAGCATACTGGATGCAAGGATGGAGTTTAGCGATACTGGCAACAAGATTATCATAACCTTCCAAACATACCTAAGCGATGGAAGAAAATACATGAAACCAGTATCGGACCTCGTACCAAACAGCTTAAAGCTCCTCATCAATGGAACAGAATATGAAAACTATGACATCACAAGCTTCGAGTACTTGGGCATGGGGAACTACAGCGCCACATTCGACCTCAAAGAACGCGTTATCGCGAACAACATAACTTTAATTGCATCCATTGATGGCGTAAGAGTTGCTGCAACCAAGAGACTATGCATCCTCACCCTACAAAGCGATGACCCAAGCAAACAAGGTACTGAGAACGAGGGCACTTTCGACATTGAAATCAACGAGTTTAGAGAGAAAGAACGTAGTCCTCCATATACCATCTCACTATTTCCAGGTCAAACAATCAGGATCACTTTCAATCTCGAAGGAGTAGAGTTTCATGGCTTCTCGTCTAGTGGACCTGTTAGCCTAATAGAGAATGGAACTACTGCATTAGTAATTGTAATTAGCTATGGCCAAGCAAATGTAACCGCTATTTATGGGACTCTACCGAGTACAGCGATCTTAAGCTTAAGTAGCAGAGAAAGGGATGGTGCAACTGAAAACTTAGGGTGCATCAAGTTGAGTTTCTCAAACGGAACGACCGTAATATTTGATAAACTACCAGCTAACATTACGGTTCCATGCAATGAAAGTATAACAATACGGTACGAATTAGAACCAGATCTTGGATACATATTTAGGTTCTGGGTCGCCTCTGCCACGGTAATAGTGAGTAACCCATCTTTACCTGAAAGCACCATTAGAGTCTTGGGGGATGGGAACCTCACGGCAGTATACGAAGCTTCTAAACCTGAAGAATGGCAGACAATATACATTTCACCCGAAAGACCCCTTACTGGAGGAAGTAATAAAAACTTCACACTTGTACTGTATCCTCCAGAAAATGATACTCAAATAGCTCCTCCTCTTAACAATAAATGGGATAACCGCTCTGGAAACACGACGGAAACAACACCTAAGCTAATGCTTGGTGAAACCGTAAAAATAACTCTATATGCTAAATACAGCAAGCAGGGTTACATAGAAGTCAATGTTACGTTGGGATACTTCGCTAGCAATGGGTACTTTTTTGAAATAGGTAGCGATACTATCAGAGTCATTAAGTCCCCGGATTATCTTGTATACGAGATCGAATTCGAACCAAGTAGTAATGTGATACCTGAGGGGAGCATATTAACTCTAACCTTTACGCGCATGGATGACGACGAGGGAGGAACTTTCCACATATTATGTGGTCCAGGCAAATCATCGATAAAGCTTTGGTAACCCTAAGCTGCGTAGATGGACTTACCTAAATTAAGACAAAATAAAATGTACCTGTAATTTCCTGATGCTCATTTTTAAGACTAGCTGGTCCTCAAGTTATGTTAAATACAATGGTTTTCACTCCATCGTAAGAAGAGGTTGTGTTCAATTCCAAGCTGATCAAGCACTTTCCCTACCACGTAGTTGACGAGCCCCTCTACGTTCCTTGGTTTGTGGTAGAAGGCTGGGCATGCTGGAAGTACTACTGCCCCCATATCACTCGCCTTCAGCATGTTTATTATGTGGACCCTATTTAGGGGGGTCTCCCTCACGACCATTATCAACTTCTTCCTCTCCTTCAAAATCACGTCTGCAGCTCTTGTAACCAGGTTGTTCGAAAATCCGTTGGCTATCGAGGCGAGGGTCTTCATGCTGCAGGGGGCGATGACCATAGCCTCGAATAGTGATGAACCGCTCGATGGGGGTGCATCAATTTCCTCCTCGCTATAGATCCTAGAGCACTTACCTTTAAGATCTTGAACTTCGAGACCTAGCTCGTGCCTTAAGATTAAGCTGCCAGCCTTAGTGACTATTAGGTGAACGTCGTGCCCCAGCTTATTGAGCTCCTCCAGTAACCTTACGCCATATATTGCTCCACTAGCCCCTGTGATTGCTACGATAATCTTCATAGCAAGTACTTTATTAAGACGAGTTTATTTAAACCTTAGAGAGATCCCTTCAGGGTTTTAGGGATGAGAACTTTTCGAAGACTTGTGAAGGTCGATGAAGCCATCTCAGTGCTTCTTGAGAGCTTTAAGGATCTGGAACCGCCAAGCGTTAATGTACCGTTAACTCTATCCTATGGGAGGGTAACATCTTGTGACGTCATAGCTCCCATTGACGTACCCCACTTCAATAGATCAGCGGTGGATGGCTACGCTCTCAAGGCTGAGCTAACCTTCAATGCTTCTCGAGATAACCCCAAGAGGTTCAAGGTCTTAGAGAGCTTGAATGAGATAGGACAAGTTCAAGATCACTCAATAGTGATCAAGGTTGCAACAGGTCAATTTATCCCTGAAGGTTTCGATGCTGTTGTAATGTCTGAGGTGGCTCCTGAGGTTAACGGCTTCATAGAGGTGAGCGAGCCGATACCACCACTAAGAAACGTTTCGGTTAAAGGTGAGGACGTTAAGAGGGGCACGATTATCGTTGAGAAGGGCACGATAATAGGTCCTCAGCACATGGGCATCATGGCTTCCTGCGGTCTCACTAAGGTACCTGCCTACAGGAGGATAAGGATCTTAATAGTGAGTAGCGGAGAGGAAGTGAAGAGACCAGGAGAGACCTTAAAGGGCTACGAGATCTACGATTCCTCAAGCTTCATCGTCTACGGGCTGGCTAAAAGGTTCCTATCCCAACCATTCATCTACCCGAAGTCCCCAATCTCGTCAGCAGAAGAGGTTCTCGAAGCATTACACTACGGCCTTAGAGGCTTCGACATGGTAATATTCATTGGTGGGACGTCTGTAGGCCCTAGAGACATAATACCTCAAGTACTATCAAAGGAGGGAGAGCTACTCTTCCATGGCGTGGCTATGAAGCCTGGAAAGCCCACTGCTGCATTGAAGATACGCGGTAAACCTGTCTTCTGCTTACCTGGTCCTCCAGTATCCTGCTTCTTCTCTTTCATTGAGATCGTGGCCCCCCTCATAGAGCACATGTATGGTTTGAAGAGGAGCATTAAATGTAAGCTAAGAGCCAGGTTAAGGAGGAACGTTCCTGGAGAGGTAGGGAGCAGGGTTTACGTAAGAGTTAGTCTAAGAGAATCGGGTGATGGCTTAGAAGCTGAGCCTATAGCTACAGGAGGCTCAAGCGTGATTTCATCGATTTGTAAGGCACAAGGATACGTAGTGATACCAGAGGATGTGGATTCCTTAAGTGAAGGCGAGGAAGTTGATGTGCACCTCCTGGTGATTTAGTCTTGAAGCTAACAACCCTTAGAGAAGCACTACAGAGACTTGAAGAGGTTAAGCTACATCTTCAAGTAGAGACCCTAAATTCATGGGAGGCTTTTGGGAGAATACTAGCTGAAGATGTTCTAGCAGATATTGAGCTACCACCTTTCGATAAAAGTGCTAGAGATGGCTATGCTGTTAAGTCGAAGGACACTTTTCTAGCTTCAGAGAGCAACCCTGTAAAGCTCAAGTTGAAGGGTCACGTGAAAATAGGGGAGATACCGAGCCTACAGATAGATGATGGCGAGTGCGCTTACATACCGACTGGAGCACCCTTACCAAGTGGCTCAGATGCGGTGGTAGCAATTGAGGATGCACATCGAGAGGGCCCCTTAGTCTATGTATTTAAAGCTGTAGCTCCCAACGCTAACGTAACACGCCGTGGCTCCGATATCTCAAAGGGTACACTAGTATTGAGGAGAGGTACGCAAATAGGTGTTAAAGAGGTTGCTCTCTTAGCAGCTCTAGGTCGCTCCAAAGTCAAAGTCTACAAAAAGCCTAGAGCCTCGATAATATCAACAGGTCCAGAGCTTGTTGAATTAGGTAGACCTCTTAGGGAGGGTAAGATATACGATGTTAACGGCTACATGGTGTACTCCTACTTAAGTAAACTGGGTTTAGAGCCGCTAATCGTGGGGATAGCTGACGACGATGTTAAGGACCTTAAGGAGAAGATGGCGTCCTCCTTGGATCGTAGCGACATAGTCATAGTCTCTGGAGGGACTTCGAAGGGAGAAGGAGACGTCCTACAGCTCTCCTTAATTGAAATCTTGAAGGAGAGGAGGGGCAAAATACTATTCCACGGTCTAGCGCTAAAGCCTGGGAAGCCAACACTAACAGCGGTGGTGGATGAGAAGCTCGTCGTAGGTCTCCCCGGGAACCCGACATCAGCCTTCACAGTACTTGAAGTGATGATTAAGCCTTGGCTTCTAAAAAACGTCTTTGGATCTGAGTTTAAAGAGCGTCATGTAAACGCTGTGCTTACTCGTAGAGTACTAAGCTTTGAAGGTAGGAGGGAAATTGTTTACGTCAAGCTCCTCAGCCATGGAGCTAAGCTCCTTGCTCAACCAATTCTTAAGGGCTCCGAGGCAGTAACAACCTTTGCTGGGGCTGATGGATACATCGAGATACCTGAAGACATAAAATTTGTGGAGGAAAATTCCTTAGTTGAAGTAAAGCTCATAGATCTGTAGGTGGCTTACATGTCCTCCGAGCTCGGAGTAAACTTAGAGAATGTTAAGTCTTCTTTGAGGGAGGTTGTTGCTAAGCTATCAATGCTTAAAGACTCTGCTCTCTCAAAAGGACTCTCAGTAGCCTCAAGGTTAGATGTCGCTCTCTTCTTTGCGAAGCGAGCCTCATCGATACTAGAGAGCTTATCGATAGGTGAAGAGGAGCCGATGAAGCCTGCACAGGGAGAGGTAATGGACATCGAAGTTGAACAAGACCTCCTAGCTCTCAACAGGAGAATAGCTCTTGAGAACAAGAGGCTTTTCGATCAGCATGGGATTAGAGCCATAGACTTCATGGGCTCTCTTGGAGCTGGTAAGACTTCGATAATTGAGGCCCTAATAGACCTCTTAAAAGAGAGGTATAGGATAGCAGTAATAGTCGGAGACATCGCAACTTCAATAGATGCAGATAGGCTCTCAAAGCATGGAGTGAAAGCTATCCAAATAAATACTGGAAGAGAATGCCACCTAGATGCTCAACTGGTGAGACGTGCACTTCAGCTTCTAGACCTTGGAAGCATAGACCTCCTATTCATAGAGAACGTTGGCAACCTAATATGTCCGGCAGATTTTCCACTAGGAGCGCACGCAAGAGTAGTTGTTGTTAGTGTTAGTGAGGGAAGCAGTATGATAGTGAAGCACCCACTATCGTTTAAGGACGTTGATGTGGTCGTCATCAATAAGATTGATGTAGCTAATGTGTTCAATGTAGATCTACAAGCCCTAATGGATGACGTAAGGGCAATAAATCCAAAAGCAAAGATAGTGCTCACGAGCGTCAAGGAGCGTACAGGCTTGAACGACCTCGTAAAAGCATTAAACTTATAGAATATCTTTTAGATAACAATTCAAGTACGCTCCTCTTGGAGGGCTGCGAATGGAGGCCTCTCTATACGCTTACGGTGTCGCAAGAGTAAGAGCTAAGAGATCCTTCATGCTTAAGCCTGAGGACTATGAAAATATGTTGAGAGCCCCTACAGTTCACCAGGCATTAACTCATTTGCGATCAGTTAGCGACTTAGGCAAGGACATTCCTCAAACAGATAATCCACAAGACATCGAAAAGCATCTACTCGATAAGTTCACTTACATATTGCGAGTACTGGTTGAAAGTGTTAGAGATCGTGCTAGGGACTTCCTCGAAGCTGCAATCAACAAGTACGAATATGAAACCTTGAAAGCACTGCTTAAAGCAAAGTTCTTAGATATACCTAGAGACGAAGCTTCATTAATGGCACCACCAATAGGAAGGTATAGTGGTGCACTTTACACATCAATAATATCAGCAAGAAACATTGAGCAAGCAATCGATTTACTTCCAGATATTGAGCTAAAGGCTCTTATAAGAGAATCTCTGAGACAAGCGGAGTCTATAAAAAGCCCCATCCCGATAGAGACAGCCATAGATAAATCGCTTTACACTCGGCTTTGGAGATTAGCTGATGAGCTGAGGGAAAGTGATCGCAAGTATATTAGACATCTTTTAGGAATAGAGATAGACGTGAAGAACATCCTAGCTTTAGTGCGTGGGAAGTTTTTAGGGCTTCAACCATCAGCCCTCGAAGGAATGTTACTGCCCTTATCCTACATGCTCAAGCTAGACTTGAAGAGTTTGTCGTCGCAACCACTTACCTCGATTCTACAGTCTCTAGCTGCAACATACTACGGAAGAGCTATTTCGCCTTTAGCTAAAGACGTTACTGAGATTGAGAGAAGCCTACAACTACTTTGGGTTAAAGAAAACGAGGTAGTGTTCCTGCACTATCCATTTACGCTAAGTGTGTTCTATGCGTTCGCAAACTTGAAGTATGCTGAGCTCAAAGATGTAAGAGCCATACTGCTCTCAAAGTTAGTCGAATTACCACCACAAAGAGTATTGCCTCTCATCATGAGACATCGTGAAAAGCTTTCCTTCTAGTACTCACAATTGCTGCAAAAAGATGTGGAGGGTGGAAACAAAGAATTTTGAAGTTAAAGAAGCCACTTAAGAGGTATGTCTTGATAGTGTCCACTTGGTAACTTCCTTCTCACCGTTATGGGTAGTACGCCTAGCTCCAGCTCTTTCATCGCTATTTTTACAGGGTCTTTCTCCTGAATTGAAGAAAAATCTACAAGGATTGGCGCGCCCATGGCTATCTGCAATGCTCTTGCACCAATTATCCTAGCACGCTCGTACTTCGTAAGCTTAGGTAACCATATCTTGACCTCTTCAGATTTTATCCTTTTAGTGCTACTTTTAGCTGTCAAAATTCCTCCTCGCCGAACTTAGGAGTCTCTTTCTCTTTTTCCTTTTCCTTCTTTGGAGGTGAGGCAGCTATGACGTCGTCTATCTTCATTATCATTGTCGCAGCTTCAGTAGCTGACTTAAGCGCTTGCTTCTTAACTGAGAGGGGTTCGAGTACGTTTAACTGCAGCATGTCTGCTACCTCGCCTTTAAGCACATCGACTCCATAGGTCTTCATGCCCTTCTCGTGATAAGCCCTTAGCTTAACCACTACGTCGAGAGGATCTAGACCGGCTGTCTCAGCAAGTATTGACGGAATAACTTCAAGGGCATCGGCAAACTTCATGGCAGCTAGCTGTTCTCTACCTGGAAGAGTTCTTGCCCACTCTCTTAGCGCTAGAGCCATAGCTATCTCAGGAGCGCCGCCTCCAGGAAGTATCTTAGGCTCTTGAACCACGTTCCTGACAACACAAAGTGCATCGTGAACTGATCTCTCTGCCTCCTTTATGCTCATATCGCTACTTCCTCTAATAAGTATAGAGACCGCTCTAGGGTTCTTGCAACCTCTAATGAACACCATCTTCTCATCAGCTACTTTGACCTCCTCAACGACCTCCGCGTAACCTAAGTCGTTCTCACTCAGATCCTCAATACTGGTTACTATCCTTGCACCAGTTGCCTTAGCTATCTTCTCGATATCGGACCTCTTAACTCTTCGAATAGCCATTACCCCTTTCTTAGCTAGGAAGTGTTGGGCAACGTCGTCTATCCCCTTCTCGCAAAAGACCACGTTAGCGCCAGCTGAAGCTATCTTTTCAACCATCTTCTTCAGAACGTTGACTTCTTCGTCTAGAAATGCTTTCATCTGCTCTGGGCTTGTTATATTGATTTTAGCGGTAATCTCGGTCTTCTCTATTTCTAGGGGGGCTTCTAAGACTGCTATCTTCGCGTTGCGAACAAGCTTCGGCATGCCGGGATGGACTACTTCCTTGTCTATAACCAGGCCGTCCACTAGTATTGTCTCATTTAAGGATTCGCCACGCTTCTTCTCGACCTTCACGTCGTCTATGTCCACGATCCACTTTTCATCTTTCTGTTGAGCCACTTTAAGCACTGATTCAACTGCGTACTTGGCTAAGAGCTCTTTTGACCCAGCAATAGACGCCTTACCGCTCAATGAGGTTAAAGCTATTTTAGTTAGCACGTCCTTATCAGTTGAACTTACCGGTATCGCTAAGCTATCAAGAACTTCTAACGCTTTATCTAGAGCCTTTCTGTACCCATCAATTATAATGGTTGGGTGAATATCCTGTTCAAGTAGCTCCTCAGCGCTCTTAAGCAGCTCTCCAGCCAAGACGACAGCTGTGGTCGTACCATCACCTACTTCGGAGTCTTGTGCCTTCGCTACTTCAACCATCATTTTAGCTGCTGGATGTTGAATGTCCATCTCCTTAAGTATCGTTGCCCCATCATTAGTTATCGTAACGTCCCCGAAGCTGCTCACCAACATCTTGTCCATGCCCCTAGGACCTAGAGACGTCTTGACAGTCTCCGCAACGATCTTTGCAGCCATTATGTTAGCTCTCAGAGCTTCTCTACCTACTGTTCTCGTAGTGCCTTCTTTGAGAACCAGAACAGGTAGTGCTACTGACATATTATCACCTGATAATCAGATTTTCTGAGTTAAGAAAAAAGAGCTTCTATATAAACTTATCCATAAAAGAAGACTGCGAGTTTACTCTAGCTGTAATGACATGACGTAGGCATCTTCTCCATCAGCATAGTACCTAGCTACTCTCCTCATGATCTTAAACCCTAATTTATGGTAGAGGTTTATAGCTGGAGCATTTGAAACTCTAACCTCTAAATATACCTCTCTTACACCCCTCCTCTTAACGGCTTCAATAGCTCTTGAGAGAAGCGCTTTTCCAATTCCTCTTTGCCTAGCATGGGGCAGTACAGCTATCGATATTACGTGCCCCTTTTCGGTAAGAGCCTTGTGAGATGAATAGTAGTCGAATCCCATATCCACCCTAGTCATTACGTATCCAACAATATAGCCGTTCATCTCTGCAACCAAAAAGCCTTCAGGAAACTCTCTGAAGTGATAGACAAAGAATTCAGGAGTGTAATTTTCAGGGAGACAAACTCTGTTTATGTAAATAACACTTTGCAGATCCTCAAGTCTGAACTCCCTGACAATGTACTCTTGTTGCTTATTTTGCTCCAACGTTCCTCCCACGCTGGACTTTCCTGAAGGATTGATATGTGTTTTCTCTGAGATACTTAAAAGTCTACTTTTAACATGCAGTAAAGTGAAAGCGCCTAGTTATGTTTAAGCTTTTTAAGCAGTGAAAAGGCTATAGGCATCTAACTTCAACTGCTAATTGATGGAGTCATTTATAATTGAAGTAAATGAAATTGTAAGAAGGCACTTCACAATATCTGAGTGGAAGGTCCAATACGGAGTTTTAACCTACATAGTTAAGGACGAGGACACTAAAGATCGCTTCTTAAAGCTATACTCCGAGCTCTACGAGAAAGGCTACGTGCCTACATTGAAAAGCGAAGATGGAAAGAAGATTCTCAGGATCTTGAAGAGACGAGAAATTCCTAAACACAACCTACTATGGAACTTAGTTCTACTCATAGCCACTATAGCCACCGTGACCTTCGCTGGATACCTATTCACGACTTCGAGCGTCTACGAGATTGTTGATCCAGTATTTAGTAAATATAGGGTTCTTCATCTACTAGCATATGTTCTCTCAATATTCTTCGTACTAGGTATTCACGAATTAGGTCACAAGATAGCATGCGTGAGACACAATCTAAAGTCTACGCCACCATACTTCATCCCAGGACCGCCAACAATAGGAGGCTCTTTTGGAGCCCTAATGATACAACAGACTCCCATCCTTAATAGAGATCAACTCTTTGACCTAGGACTGTTTGGTCCACTATCGGGTTTTGCAGCCTCAATAATCATAACGCTCTCAGGGTTATCGCTTTCATACATAATTCCTGAGGAACTGGCTAACATACTAAAAGAACAGGGTGCGGTAGCTGAGTTACCTCTAGAACCACTATTGTTCACACTCATAAGAATGGGGCTTCTATCATCGTTACAAGTACAGCCAAATTATGTGGTGCTAATACACCCCATAGCTTTCGCAGGATGGGTTGGCATGCTCGTGACTTTCTTAAACACGTTGCCAGTGGGGCAGCTAGATGGTGGTCACGTTGCAAGAGCCTTCTTTGGTCGGAAGGGGCACGCTACAGCATCTCTACTAGCCATAGCAATCATGATCGTAACGGGCTTTGTAGCGATGGCCATTCTAGCACTACTAATATTTCTGAGGGGACATCCAGGTCCTTTAGATGACGTATCGTCTCTCTCACGAACAAGAAAAATACTTTTTCTAACCCTACCATTAATGTGTGGTTTATGCTTCACTTCAATAAGCTTCGTGGTGTTCTAAGGTGTCAGAACTAGATTCGCTAAAGCTCAAAGTGATTGAAGAGATAATACGCTGTGGAGCGTTGATATTCGATGATGTTAGATTAAAAAGCGGGAGGACTTCCCCTTACTTCTTTAATGTAGCTAAGATGTTTAATCCGCGTAGTCTTGAACTCATAGGCGAAGCTTACGCTAAGATCATAGCTAATTTCATAGGCTTAAAAGAGTTCAACTGCATCTTCGGTCCATCGTATAAAGGCATACCCCTCGCAGTAGCAGCGAGCTTTAAGGTGAGACAGCTCTATGGAGAAGAAAAGCTGATACTCTATGATAGAAAGGAGGTCAAAGATTATGGAGCTAAGGGGGACGAAGTGATAGTAGGCTCTGCAGATGTAGGTTCTCGATTGATAATAGTCGATGACGTACTGACGACTGGCTTAACGAAGTTGAAGGTTAAAGAACGCTTAGAGAACTTGGGCTTTAGGGTTGTAGGCGTCGTCGTGCTAATGGATAGGAATGAGCTAGAGGAAAATACTCCAGCATCAGGGGTCATTAAGATGCATGGCTTAAAGTTCCACTCAGTGATAGATGCTGTAGAGCTCTTCCAAGTTATTTGGGCTAGGAGAATAGAGCTGGGAATAGACTCTTCAATACTCAAGAAGGTAAAGGAGTACTACGACGTCTACGGTTCAAAGAAACTATTCTTTAACGTATAACACACCTAGTTCCTTAAGCTTCTCGTAAATTTTATTGACTGCCCTCTTCACATCATCCTCCTTTTTAGCTCCAGTTATAACCATCTTGCCCGAGCTAAAGAGAAGTATTACGACCCCCTCATCCTCCATGCGATATATCAAGCCTGGAAACTGCTCAGGCTCATACATGGCGTTCTCAAGTAAGTATGCAGCTTTCTCTAAGTTTATCTCGGCACCGAGATTAGCTGAAGCAACTATGTTCTGTATCTGTATCTTGGGTTCTCCAATTATAACTATCTTGTGAGCTTTAAGCTCCTGAATGATCTTCCTAACAGTCCTATAAACATCCTTCTCGGATTTGCCTCCAGTACAAACCATTTTTCCAGAGCTAAAAATTAGAGTTGCAGTCTTAGGTCTATCAAGCCTATAAACAAGTCCGGGAAACTGATCAGGGTTGTATTCAGCTTTGAATATCGCCCCTGCTATGGCATTGAGATCTATGGTTTGATTGAGGGTCACAGAAGCCACAACGTTCTCTATCTTATACCTCGGCTTCGTCAAGAACTATCACCTAAAAACTTTTCTCTTTTAACACGTTAAGAGCTATTTAAAGCTCCTTTTAAACTTAACCGCTAAAGCCCTTCCCCACCTTAGCGTGATCTTCTTCTCTCTTCTTAAGGGGCTTGATTATTAGCGCTATGAAGGTAAGCAGAAGTAGGCCAATAACCACGTACTTAAATGGTTCTTGTAGGATGATTCCAACTCTTGGAATCAATACGCAAAAAACACGTCCAACCACCTGGTCTTCAGATACAAGGTATGGGTCAGGTGCTTTGTTGTTCTCTCCTTGTGTTACAAAGAAGTACTTGCCATCCTTCACTTCTATGTGTATTATCTTGTGAATTATGAATTTGCCTCCATACTTGTAAACAATAATGTCGCCCACCTTGAGATCTGACGGTTTAGCACCAACGAGTAGCACTATATCTCCGCTATGAAGTACAGGAACCATGCTAGTCCCCTCCACTATTGCTAGGGGTACGTCAGTACCTGAAGCTACTTTCAGTACTTCAAAGAAAGCGACCACTACTAGTATTGCAACTAGGTACCTTGTCACTTCACGCTTCAAAGACAAGCTCTCTAACCCTCTTGTTATTCCACACAGTTTTTGTTTAGGTCCTCCTAATAGAACTATTGGTGACGTTAGTGGAAGATAGAAGGTTGAGTGAATTACTGGCTTTAAGAGAGCGGACCCTACCATCACCTCCAGAGTCGATAATAATAAACGACTTAATACCACTATTGGTCTCTATAAAGAAGGACTTAGAGGAGTTAAAGTCAAGGCTTCGAAGAATCGAAGAAAAACTGGGTATAGTATAAGGGTCCTCTATGGCCTTAAGTGGTCAAGAAGACGTAATAAGTGAAGGTTCCTACGTATTGTTGTATCTCGATGGAAAGCGCAAGTACTTAACTAAAGTTGAGAAGGAACGTGTTTTTCATACACATAAAGGATATGTGGTGATGGACTCGTTAATAGGCCTAAAATACGGATCTCGAGTGAAATCAAATATAGGAGCTGACTTTGTAGCTCTACGACCAACGCCTTGGGATTACGTTTTGAAGGTTGCGAGAAGAACTCAGATAATATATCCAAAGGACATGGCCTTAATGATCTTTAAGCTAGGACTAAGACCCGGAATGAGGATTGTTGAAGCTGGGACTGGAAGTGGTGCTTTAACGTGTGCTCTAGCATTCTTCGTAAGACCTGGAGTTGTTTACAGTTACGATATAGATCCACAATTCCAAGAAGTAGCAAGAAAGAACTTGGAGCGTGCAGGTCTACTCGACTACGTAGTGTTGAAGACGAAGGACATTACTGAAGGAATAGACGAAGAAGATATTGACGCAGTAGTTCTCGATATGGCTACTCCATGGCTAGTTGTACCTCACGCTCACAAAGCCCTCAAGGGAGCAGGTCATTTTGTAAGCTTTAGCCCAACAGTAAATCAAGTAGAGAAGACGGTTTTAGAGCTAAGGAGGTACGGCTTCATCGACATCAAGGTCTACGAGCTCCTCCTCAGAGAGATGAAGGTTGAAGAGGGGGCAGTAAGACCCGAAACATTAATGATTGGTCACACTGGCTACATAACGTTTGCTAGAAAAGCTCTCAAGCATCAGGCATAGAAGCATCATGGACTTACGTCTTCTTGAGATTAAACATCTTAATCGTAGAAGAGTTAAAGCGTATTAAGCGGCTCAATTATAGCGATCGGAGGGGGTCTCTCCAAGACCGCATCAAAGGGCAGTGGTTTTCTTAGTAATAAATAAAGCTGATAGCTTCTAACTCATTACGAGAACCGTCTAGTAATATCTCTTAGTTCTCTCGCTTTATCTGCAGGATTAATGCTCTCGCATATAGCTCTACCAGCAATCACGTAGGAAGCGCCTGCTTTAAGAGTCTCCTCGACAACCCCACCTTGAACCACAATACCCGGCGAGAATATGGGTACTTCCCCCACTATACTCTTAACTTGTCTTATTGCATCAGGTCTAGTGGCACCAACTATCACCCCGTCAGCACGCCACTTCACAGCTCTTCTAGCAAAAATCCTATACAGCTTATCGAAAACTCCATACTCCTCATCGAAGGCTATTGTCTCGAAGAATTCTGAAGCTCCTTTATGGCTCATCAGAACCACCACTAAAACTCCTTTGTCTCTCTCCTTAGCTACGTGAAACACATCGCTTAAACCGTCAATCCAACCAGGCAGAGGCATAACCGTCACAGCATCAAATCCAGAATCAAAGTAATACGAGGTCTCCACTAAGTTGGTTGGACCGATATCGCACATTTTACAATCAACTATTACTGGAAGACCAAGAGAATGTGCTCTCTCAACCAGCTCTCTTAAACCTTCGAGACCTACTGACAATATCAAGTGCTTGTTTATCTTGACGCAACATATGTAGCCTGAAGTCTCTTCAAGTATCTTTTTAGCTTTCTCAATGGTGTTAGGTCCCTTTACGTCGAGAGCCAACACTACTCTACTATGATTTTGATTTGCAGCACGAGTTATCGCTTCAACGAAGCCCTTGCTCACACCTCAAACCTCTCTTGCGGTAAACAAATAAGTTACCCTCATTTTTAGTACTAACGGGGCAATGACGACGGCAGGTATTGTTGATTGATGAAAGCTGACACCAGATCGGAGCCCCTAACATAGTAAAGCGGAGAATAGTAGTGGGAGAGCTATCGTAAAGTCGCAGTACACGGTACAATACTCAGCCTTCTCAAAAACCTTATCCCAGCTCACAGCTTCTCCTAACGTAGCTCCAGATAGCCCACCATAGTAAGGCGGGTCGATAGTTATTTGAACAGCATAGTCGAAGGGCTTATTAGCAATTAGAGCTGACTGCAACGCGAAGTTCTTTGGAGCTCCTCCTCCAACAATGAGTACGCCGGTTTTACCTCCTCGCTTTTTAGCTTCAAACTGTAGATCAACTAAGTAGCTAAGGTCTAGAGCCTCAAGAACCATTAGCTTTCGTGTTTGTGTCATGCTCCACACTTGTACGCCAAGTATTGAATCGTAAAATGCGGGTACGATGATACTACAGTTCTTTAAAGCTGCAGTATGTACGAAGCTACTTTCATCCTCCAACCTAAGACCCACCTCTCTTAGAAACTCTTTTGTTGAATAGACGCGATCCTCCATTTGCTCTAATATTCTTCGTAGCCCTTTCTCCATGACCTCGAAGTCCTGAACACGTACCGCAACATCGTAGATCCTGCAAAACCCCTTCATTTTTAACCGTTCTTCATTAACATCGATTAGCTTAAGCCTATAGTGCTTGCCCCCAAAAGCCATTAACAAGTCATGAGTGACGTTAGCTCCCGTAGTCACAACAACGTCAAATAAATCTCTAGCTAAGACGTCACATAAGATTCCTCTTAATCCAGCAGGTACTACAGCTCCTGCTAGGGTCAAAACCCTCAGGTTGCATTGAATCGTTATCTTCTCTAAGATGTTTAATGCTTCTCCAAGCCTTCTAGCATTGAAGGCCGTCTTAGCCATGCCTTTAACTAGCGCTTTAACGCTAAACTCTAGTTTTAAATCTTCAACATCTCCAACAACCTCCACATCATCTCACCTTGCATCTTCAATTGTTCAGAACGTCTCCTCATTTCAAGTTGAAGGAGTCTCTTAAGAAAAGGTTAATTCCCCTCCTCTACTTATCATCTTCCTGAGGCGATGACGAGTACCAATCCATGTGACTAGATGATCTAACCATCTCACTCTGAGCCAAAAAGTTCAAGAAATTAGTGGCTATGCTCCCTCTCAATACCTGCATCTTCACATATTTTCTTTAGTACACCACTAATTTTATGCAACCTTGGGATAACGTGTACCTCACGAGCATAAGCCATGAACGTTAAGTAAACGACGTTCCTCTCCTTGCTGATGTCAATGTTCAGTAGACCTCCTCTTTCTTTCAATTTCTCCTCCAACTCTTTCACATCATTCATCTCAACGATTTTCAGCGCTGACCTTCTCAGTCTTCTAAGAGCTTCGGCGGCTATCTTCACTGAGTCAAAACCCAGCACTGAAGTAGCATCTAGATATAGACCGTCATGCTGAATTTGTAACGTAAAGTAGTCGATCACAACGCCGGGCACATCTCTCGCCACGAACTCGAAGCATATGCCTTTATACGCGCCAGGCGAGTCTTGAACCAGCTTAATATCGCTTAGAACGAAGTCTTTACCACCTTCAAGTTCATTTAATAAGTGCTCCACTATGTGGTGAAGTGCTGAACCTAAGTTTAAAGTATAGTTCAATGCGTGACCTAAGCTAGTTAATCCGTCAAGAGGACCGACTATATCGTAAAACTTCTTAACGTTTCTTAGATCATCTTTAAATAGGTAAAGTTCGAGAAGTACGTCTTCGAGAACTTTCTCTACGTTTGTGCCATCCCTCTTAGCTACTATCGTAAACCACTTGTAAGCTTTTCTCGGTAAGGATAATTTAACATTTACTAAGTCTTCGCTCAAGTACTTCGCAACCCCCTGAACACATGTACTCCGAGGCTTTTATTAATTGTCTTGCTAAGGACTTGTGCATTACCTTGCCACCTCATACCGTCACGCTTATGACCTTCTGTAATATTCGATAAGCGTTTGTGGTGGTTGAGCAACTAAGGCTATAGCTCCTTTCAGGACTACATCCTCTCCAAGGTCCGTTGACGTTATGATAGGCTTTCTGTTAGTCAAGTACCTATCTATGTGTCTCACTATGGGATTTATCACCAGCTCCTTATTGTTCAGAGTTATGGCTCCTCCTAGCAGAACAATTTCTGGGTCATAGCAGTTCACTACAGATGCTACACCAGCAGCATTTAGCTTACCTACTTCGTCCTCAATGATCTTGAGAGCTAACTTATCGCCAAGCTTAGCATGTTTGAAAATTACTTCAGTTGTTAAACCTCCTTTACAGTGTTCATTGAATAGTGAGCTCCCTCTAGATTCACTTGCATACTTCTCACGCAATAGTTTTTCAACGAATATTGGAATGTTTATACCGGAGCAGTATGCCTCCCAGTGACCATAACCTCCACATCTACACCTCATTTCTCCCGAGCTATCAATGACTATGTGGCCGACTTCGTGAGCATTTCCATCTTTACCTATTAGCAGGTTATCGTCAACTATAACTCCCGCACCTATGCCGGTGCTTAGGGTTATGTACGCTAGGTTTCGATAGATCCTTCCCAAACCATAGACTTTCTCTGCCCAGACAGCAGCTACAGCGTCATTGATCAAGAAGGTCTTGATGCCAAACGCCCCCTCTAAGTTAGTGACTACTTCAACGTTTCTGAAGGGTGCATTTGGAGGAGATAGTATAGTCCCTCTTCTCAGATCTAGGGGTCCTATAGAAGCAACTCCTATACCAACAACATCCTTCATACTATGTGAGAAGTTCTTCTCAACTTCTGAAATTATGAACTTCACGATATTCGGTGAGGCCTGTGATGTCAAGTATACGTACTTCTCGTAAATGTTTCCATCGAAATCTCCAAGGCATATCCTAGTCTTAGTTGCTCCTATATCAACTCCGATTACTAATTCTCTAACCATGTAATCACCAACAATGATTTCTCGGCTTCAACACTAATAGACTCGATTAAACAATCTATTGAATACGTTGCGGCTAACCATGAAAGCAGTTAATTTTTATAAATTCTATTCCTCCTCTCTCCTCAGGAGGCTTTGTGATGAGAAAGGTTCAGATATCTGAAATAGAGGGTGAAATGAGAGATCTAGTAGTTGAAGGTGTTGTTGTAGAAAAGAGCAAACCTAAAACAGTTCAAACTCGCTATGGCCCCGCACAGTTAGCATACGCAATAATAGACGATGGTACTGGCCAGATAAAGCTAAACTTATGGAGAAACCAAATCGACTTAGTTAATGTAGGTGCCAAGATAAGAGTGGAAAATGCCTTCACAAGGGAGTTTAGAGGAGAGGTTGAGCTAAACGTTGGAAGCAACGGTAAGATTGTTGTGCTAGAAAAGGGCAAGTAAAAACCTTCTATTAGCTCTCTGATTAATGATGGGGATGCTAGCTAATAAAAATTGTAGGTGATGAAAGAAGGGGCGATGATGTTCGACTTTCGTAGCTGCTTCTATCTTGCAATGTCTTTACATATCTAAGTTGTACTAAGCTACCCTTCAGCTATCTGACACCTCGACTCTCGCTATAAGGTCATTAAGTTGTCTTCTTATCTGCTCGAAATATCCTCAGAAACACATCACTGTAGACTTTCCACTTCAAGGGGCCATATTCCTCGGTCTCCCATGTGAAACCTTCTTCATGAAGCTTGCATGGAAACTCTATGCAGTCAAAACAGCACTTAAGCCTTCTCTTCAAGCAACACTTTATGTAGTCGCAAGCATCAATATGGGCATCGCAGCCACGGCAATCACCTTGTACAAAAGCCTTGCAGAAGCTGCAGATTATTCCACAGTGGGAGTATAGGACGTTGCTAACTCTCGGCAAACAAATCCCCAACTAGGAATTAAACTCTCACAGACTTATAGCAGTTAAAGGTTGAAGTTTGATCAACAACGTCAAGCTAAGGAATGTGAAGTCACTTAAAGCTTAAGGCCTTGACCCTAAAGCATGGCATTGAAGATGCTGCTATCAGCCTTTATTAGTGAGTCTCTTAAAAATAGGAGGGAAGGATGGAAGAGCAAATGGCGTGATGAGCTAATGATCTGATAGAGATGATGAGCACCGATCTCGCTGAATTTTTCTCAGTTAACTTCTTTAACAACTTGTAAAACTGGGTGTTTGTAGAATGAAGGCTAACCTAGGAAAATTACCTCCTGCCGTGCTTGAGAGCCTTGTCTTCTCGAGACTTGGAGTAACCGATGATAGGGTTCTTGTCGGTCCTAGCATAGGTGAGGATGCCGCTATAATAGATTTAGGAAACAACAGGATCCTAGCCATACATGTAGACCCTATAACAGAGGCTGTAGAGAGAATAGGTTGGCTAAGTGTTCATGTGGCAAGTAATGACGTAGCCGTTAGAGGAGTTAAGCCGAGCTGGTTCTTATCAACGATACTGCTTCCTTCAAGGGACGTCGAAGCTCTCGACTCGATAACAAAGCAGATGGATGCTGCACTTAGGGAAGTAGGTGGCATGATAATTGGTGGGCACACAGAAATATCTCCGGGAATCGAGAAGCCCATAGTGGTAATGACTGCTTTGGGAATAGGATTGAAAGACGAACTGATCTTGACGAGAGGAGCAAGACCAGGAGACCTAGTACTCATGACTAAAGCTACAGGGTTAGAAGGAACAGCGATAATAGCAAGCGACTTTAGAGTAAAGCTCCTAGAACTGGGAGTTTCACAGAGCATAATAGAGGAAGCAGTACGATGCTTTAACGATGTAAGCGTGGTGAGAGAAGCATTAACGTTAGCGAAGACTAGGACTCCAACGTCGATGCATGACCCGACGGAAGGGGGGCTGCTCAACGGTCTTCTAGAAGTGGCCATGGCATCTGGCTGCGTAATGACGATTTATGAAGACAAGGTACCAATAAGAGCCTCAACAAAGATCATATGTGAATCTTTAGATCTCGATCCCCTCAAGCTAATAAGTAGTGGAGCTCTAATAGCAACCATAAAGCCAGACTTAATTGATGTAGCCTTAAACTCATTAAAGAATATCGGTGTAAGCTTCTCAATAATAGGTGAAGTCGTGGATCGTGGCGTACCGAGAGTACTACTTCATAGAGTTAACGGCGAGATTGAAGAGATATCAAGATATGTTCGTGACGAGATAAGTAAGTTATGGTCGAACATAGTTAACTGATCTAAAAGTTTTCCAGTACTAAGCAGATTGAGAACCTAGTTCAAGTTGCTGCATTAACCCTCTTATGGTATGCTTATTAGGCTCTTAAAATGAAATCCATGGTATGGAGAAATGTAATCTTCTATTGTTGCTGGAGGTGTTTCTTAGTACGAAAAGTCACTATGGATGAAGTGGAAAAGGATCCAAAGCTATGGTTCAAACCTTGCTGTAAAGTGTGTGGACTAGTATTTAATAGTTACAATGAGTACATAGATCATTGCGCTAGCAAGCACTGGCGTACTAAATCATCGTAAAGCTCTCACTTAGCACCTCCTTCCGTTTTAAGTGGAGAAGCAAACCATACAACTCTTTGTGGGAATGGAATCTCAATTCCTACTTCGTCGAGCGCACTTTTCACCAACCTCGGTAAGCTGCTATAAAGCATGAGCCACGTAGATCCAGGGGTCCAGGCTCTAACTTCCAAAACTACACCATCACCACCAAATGACTTCGCGAAAACCATTGGCCTAGGTTCTTCAAGGACATACCATTGCTCTCGCAACTTAGATTCTATAGCTTCCACAGCTTTCTCTATGCTGGCTGAGTACGGTATCTGAACCTCAACACTAACAAGCCTGGCTCTTGACGCCGTATAGTTCCTGAAGCTACTATTAAACAGTTGAGAGCTCGGTATGCGTACTTTCACTCCATCCCACGTTACTATCGTCGTTGATAAGATGCCTATCTCCACTACCATCCCAATGGTATCCCCTACATGTATGAAGTCTCCTATCTTGAATGGTCTCTCCAATAATAGTAAGAGCCCGGATATGAAGTTGGATATTGAAGCTTGAGCAGCAAAGCCTATTACAATACCCAGAAATCCACCGGCTATAAGTGCTCCTGTTACGTCCACACCTATTGAAGTTAATGCTATGAGGACGGCTACGACCAAGATGCTGTACCTAATAAGCTTCGCCACGTTATCTGCTGTGCTCTTTGAAACTCTAGTCAGAAGTGCTCTTTTCGCAGCTCTTTCAAGAATTGTACTGATGAAGAGCGCAACTACTATGACTATAATAGCGTATAACAAGTCAAGCCAGTGAGCTTGAAGCCATTGAAGCATGTCCATTAAACCACCTCAAAAACCGAACTCCAGTAAGAACTTAACAACCCTTTCCTGTGATTTACCGAATTGTCGGGGTCCCTCCTTCAATCCATCAAGTGGGGGCGCATTCTCTAGAGATGTAAATCCCAAACCACCTCTTGAGATGTGTAAGCGAATGGTCTCAATGTAAGCTGCTCCCTGCTCATCTACGTATGTCATCGTGTTCAAGACCGGGAAAACTATGTTCTTAACTTCGCAGTAATCTTCTGAGTCGTTCTCGATGATAACCTTGGTGATGGCATTCCACAGCTCTTTCTCTGGAACTTGAAGGTAGACGTCAGTTCTATGAAAACGACATATCATGCCACTTGCGGTAGAACCGTAAAGTGCATACTTGTACGTATGGCGGCTAAAGGAGTCTATCAACATTTGAGTCTCCTCATTAAAGAGGTATATTCCAACACTAATTGGTACCTTAACGTATATACTGATCGTAGAGTGTGGCGCAACGATAATGGGCCTAGAAAGCCTTAACAAAAGGTTTGTTGAAATCTCTGGCTGAGTTGAATGAACTGGATACGCTAAGAAGTCCTCTTCTCTACACCTGGTTGTGGTAACTACTTTCCTTACAGAGCTTACAGGAAAGCCGCCCTCTCTTTGATATAGCACAAAGGAGCCTTGATTCTCCAATTTGAGCGTAATGCCCTCCTCCCTCAACTTAGATACGACTTGGGAAGATAGGTTTAAGCCATAAATCAACTGTCGCACCAAGATAACCTCCAAAGCGTTATCTTAAAAATTTCTAGCATTTGGTCGGGAATGAAAGAAACTAAATCCTCAAGCTATGTACTGCCTCTTAAACTCCTCTAGCAACAGCTTTTTACTAAGTCATAAACTCCAGCAAAAGTCTTTACTATAACGACTAGTCCTTAACCATTAAGGTTTATATATGTAAGTAACCTTTGCGATTTCCGATGAGAGGTATGGTGTATGATCGACTCTCTCATTTTTCTGTTTGATAGTAGTGTTAGCATTGATATCCATATTCAAAGCGATACTAGCCATCATGCAAAGAAAGTAACATCGAGGCTATGACGCCCTTAGTCTACATAGAAAGCTAGAAATAATCTTTGAGCCTTCTTCTAAGGCCTGTCTTGACGTTAAGTAATTACTTGGTATAAAGAGTTTAAAGCGGTTCATGTGGAGTAGGTAAAGGTCGATCGCATTGATTTTGTTGTCTCCTAACTATGGTTAAGTGCTATGTATTGAAGAGATCGATGAAATGGCTTACATCTTAATGTTTCGTAGATGCTTTAACGAAAGGCTTTTACCCTTTATCACGAAGTATTCTTGGGGCGAAGATTATGGTTGTGGAGAGTAGAGAGAAGATAGTTGAGGAGTCTTTAATTAATGTGGCTAGGCTCATGGCTCTAAGCGCGATAACAGCCCCCAAGGCTAGAGGAGTAGATAACGTAGTTGTTGGGATAATTCAGGATAGAACCGACATAGAGAGACTTGCTGAAGTTATGGAGAAAATGGCTGAAGAACTAGGTGAATACTTTAGGAGAGATGCTGATAACATAAGGAGATCGAATGTTGTAGTCCTCATAGGTTGCAAGGTGAAGGATATAGGTGTCAAAGCCCCTCGATCCCATCAATACGACATAAACTTGGTACTGAACCTAATAAACCTAGGCATAGCTATAGGTTCAGCGGTTAAGACTGCTTCTCTCCACAACGTAGATAACAGAGTTATGTATACTGCAGGCTTGGCGGCTCAAACTTTAAAGTTGATAGACGCTGACGTGGTGTTAGCGATCCCATTGAGCGCTACATCAAAGAACATATACTTCGATAGACCTCCAATAACAAGGTAAGAAAACCTCCTTTCTTAGTAACTTCAATGTATTTAGCCTAGAGTTCTGATCTTTCATGCATCACTACATGCTTTTTCAACGTTACAGGTTTACGTCTCTAACAGTACTATCAATATTCTTCTTAGCACTTTTCTCCTTCTCTAAAGCTGAGAAGTAGTGAAATAAACAAAATGGGCAGAGATTATACGTAGCGATCTCTCTATTGACTAAGAACCTAAGACTTAATAAGGGAAAAGAGGGCTTGCTTATGTTAGCGGCTTCAAGGAACATAGCTAGAAGTGGAATGAGAAGGTTATAGGACTCTCCACATAATCAGTAGGAATAACGTTGGAAAGATTGTTGGGCCATCTAAGAACATGAGTGCTAAAGCATAAATGGGGCTTACAACCTTATCTGCAATTAATATGATGAACACGTTGAAAACTATTTAAGCATCTTTTATCCATGATATTATATGGCAGTAGTATATCCATCTAAGGAATGGTTAGAGGAGCTTCAAAAGAGAGTTAATAGCGATGAGACGTATAAGAGGGTGGCTGCAAGGTGGGAAGGAGACTTTTTATGCATAGTTGAACTAGATGAAGAGGCTCTGAAAGACCTTCAAAAGCCAAAGATTCTACGCGGTCTCATATCACTATTGGCTGCAATCCCTACAGAAAAGAGGGTTGCTTACAAAGGTACTCCTATCGAAAGGTTTGCTCAAAAGCTTGGGCTAGCCTTAGATCAAGATATTGACCTCTCGAAGTTAAACTTTGAAGAGCTTGCTAAGAAGGTCGGGGAGATAAAACTCGACGAAGTTAAAGGAGCCTCAACGTACATATGGCTTGACTTCTGGCATGGAGAGTTGAGGAACGCCAAGCCGGTTGCTCCTGGAGAAATTCCAACTCCTAGATTTGTTCTAAGCGGCCCCTATGCAGCTTTCAAAGAGCTCGTAATGGGCAGAGTTGACACGACAACTCAGATAGTAAGAGGAAAACTGAAGTTGAAGGGCGATCTAGGGTACTTAATGAGGAACGTAGCTGCTGTTACTAGGTATGGTCAGCTCATGTCTTCAATACCAATAGATACGGGTTAACAGCTATGTGGACCTTCGTCTCTCCACGAACAGTAGTCTTTGGAGAAGATGCTTTAACGTTCTTAGAGAGTGAGAAAGCAAGCAGGGTACTGATAGTTGCAGATGAAAACATGGTGAAACTTGGTTTTGTTGATATGGTTAGGAGTAGCATTAAGGCAGAGATTATAGAGGTTTTCAGTGATGTAGAGCCTGAGCCGAGCATAGATACTGCACTTAAGTGTTCTAAGATTGCAAGGGAGCTTCAACCTGATTTGATAGTGGCAGTGGGTGGCGGAAGCGTTATGGATGTTGCTAAAACTGCAAGAGTTCTCATGGAGGTCGACATAGACCCCATAGCAATAACACCTTTCTTCAATCTATTCGAGTTCGGCTATAAGAAGAAAGCAAAGCTAATAGTTATTCCTACAACAAGTGGAACCGGTGCTGACGCTACATGGGCTGTCGTTCTTACAGATAGATTGGAGCATAGAAAGCTAACCCCAGCAAATAAGGAGCTAATCCCTGATGTAACTATTCTCGATTACCGCTTTGTTGCTAACATGCCGAGGAAGCTTATAGCAGGATCAGGGTTTGATGCATTAACTCACGCTATTGAAGGATACCTATCAATATGGAGGAACGATTTTAGCGACGCACTTTGTGAGAAGGCTGTTGAAATCATCCTGGACAGCTTAGAGAAGTCTTACAACGGCGATATGGAGGCGAGAGCGAGGATGCACATAGCAGCAACTATGGCAGGCTTAGGATTCGGAAATTCTCAGGTTGGACTTATCCACTCATTGGGTCATTCTCTTGGGGGTGTCTTTAAGCTGCATCATGGATTGTGCGTAGGCATCTTCTTGCCTTACGTTATGCAGTTTTACTTGAAGAGTGATGTGAAGGCTAGGATGGATGTTTTAGCTAGGAAGGTTGGTTTAGCTGATTCTGAGATGCTCATAGAGAGGATCATAAGCTTAATGCAGAACGTGAATATACCCACGAAGCTCTCAGAAATAATTACCAAGAAGGACTTCGAAGAGAATCTTGAAAAATTGATCATGGACACAATGAATGATGCAAGTCTCGGCATGAGTCCGAGAATTCCAGATCCCGAGCAAGTCAAGAGGATCTACGAGTATGCCTTTGAAGGAAGGAGAATAGACTTCTAGCGAGTGAGAAATCGTTCATATACTGTGAAAGCATCTAAGGGCCAACTTATCTGATAAAAAGTACCTCCATATCACCATTAAATGAGGGAAATGCAAGCTATTTGTTTTGGCGACAAGACATATCAAAGTGACCATTCAACACCTCTTACTTCTCTTCTAAAAGCCGAGGAGAGGTGAAATAGAAAGGAGGTCTATACGGCGTTTTTTCTCTATTGACTAAGAACCTAGGACAAAAAAAGAGGATTGCTTATGTTGGTGGCGGTGGTGTTGCAGGCTTCCATGTTAGACCCAGAATCCCTCCAACGAGAGCTAGGACAAAGCCTACTATGAAGCCTCCCCCACCTAGAAGGCTTATGACAGAGAATACTATGACGAGTATCGATCCCACCCGCACTTTGTTTGGAGCTCCACTATTGATCATTACCGCACCTACTATTACGAGTATGCCCATTACTAAGATAAATGATGCAAACGCTATTACTAGCCCGCTAATAGCTGGTCCCATTCCAGGCACCATAGTGGCTATGCTAGCTGCAATACCAGCTCCCACGAGCACTATTATGCCATTTATCAATATTATAATTCCTCCAACCAGAGAGAGCACAAAAGCAGCTGTTGGTTTCTCTCCCATCCTTTCATTTGCCTCCTACTCTTCTTTTTCCGCTCTACAAACAGGATAAACAATTAAAGAAGATATAAGCGTATTTGTAAAGCTAAGTTTTTGCGATTTGTACTTTATGAAAGCCTCTCTTCAGCAATGTACTCATAAAGTTAGCGAATGTGGCTGGATAATTGTTTCTAAGCTATCAGAAAGTTCATTAACTCTCTCTTCCAATCCAACAATTTTCTTCCCTGGTCTAGTAATTCTTTCTCTAAGCTTCATTAAATCTTTCTAACATTTTCTTTGGACGTTCTCCTCTAAACTTTGCAAAAATAGCAAGTTAAACTTTTTTAATACTAATTTTATAAAAAGGGGTTTTTATGTTTGTACCATTGTTAGAATACAATAAAGTTTCGTGTTACATTCTCCTAATTTCCACTTCACTAAGAAACACTTCACATTATTTCGACAAGTAAATGCCTTAAACGACGTAGTGACTTCGAGGTTTCATAGCTAAGAGCAGTAAAGAAAATATTGAATTTCTTCTCACGATGAATTAATAAACTATTTAAAGTCTTCTATTTCTACAGTACTACATGGCAGTGGTGTTTCCATCTAAGGATTGGCTAGACGAACTTCAAAAGAGAGTTAACAGCGACGAAACGTATAAGAGAGTGGCTGCAAGGTGGGAAGGAGACTTAATATATGAAATCGAGATTGATCAAGAAGCCTTAAAGGACCTTCAGAAACCAAAGGTTTTGCGTGGCCTCATCTCGGTGTTAGCAGCAATTCCTAAGGAGAAAAGGTTGGCTTATACGGGTACTCCCATGGAGAAGTTAGTCCAAAAGCTTGGGCTAGCCTTAGATCAAGATATTGACCTCTCGAAGTTAAACTTTGAAGAGCTTGCTAAAAAAGTTGGAGAAATAAAGTTTGACGAGGTCAAAGGAGCATCAATCTACATATGGCTTGACTTCTGGCATGGAGAGTTGAGGAATGCTAAGCCGGTTGCTCCTGGAGAAATTCCAAACCCTAAATTCATCATAAGCGGCCCCTACGCAATCTTCAAAGACTATATAAGAGGTAAATTTGATGCAACGATTATAAGAAAACTGAAGTTCAAAGGCGATTTAGGGTACTTGATGAGGAACATGGCTACCATTAGTAGATACGGCCAAATTTTAGCATCAATACCAATAGACGTAGGTTAGTGAGTATGCGGACCTTTGTCTCTCCACGAACAATAGTCTTTGGAGACGACGCACTAACTTTCCTCGAAGGTGAAAAAGCAAGTAAGGTACTGATAGTCACTGATGAAACTCTGTTGAAACTTGGTTTTGTTGATATGGTTAGGAGTAGCATTAAGGCAGAGATTATAGAGGTTTTCAGTGATGTAGAGCCTGAGCCGAGCATAGATACTGCACTTAAGTGTTCTAAGATTGCAAGGGAGCTTCAACCTGATTTGATAGTGGCAGTGGGTGGCGGAAGCGTTATGGATGTTGCTAAAACTGCAAGAGTTCTCATGGAGGTCGACATAGACCCCATAGCAATAACACCTTTCTTCAATCTATTCGAGTTCGGCTATAAGAAGAAAGCAAAGCTAATAGTTATTCCTACAACAAGTGGAACCGGTGCTGACGCTACATGGGCTGTCGTTCTTACAGATAGATTGGAGCATAGAAAGCTAACCCCAGCAAATAAGGAGCTAATCCCTGATGTAACTATTCTCGATTACCGCTTTGTTGCTAACATGCCGAGGAAGCTTATAGCAGGATCAGGGTTTGATGCATTAACTCACGCTATTGAAGGATACCTATCAATATGGAGGAACGATTTTAGCGACGCACTTTGTGAGAAGGCTGTTGAAATCATCCTGGACAGCTTAGAGAAGTCTTACAACGGCGATATGGAGGCGAGAGCGAGGATGCACATAGCAGCAACTATGGCAGGCTTAGGATTCGGAAATTCTCAGGTTGGACTTATCCACTCATTGGGTCATTCTCTTGGGGGTGTCTTTAAGCTGCATCATGGATTGTGCGTAGGCATCTTCTTGCCTTACGTTATGCAGTTTTACTTGAAGAGTGATGTGAAGGCTAGGATGGATGTTTTAGCTAGGAAGGTTGGTTTAGCTGATTCTGAGATGCTCATAGAGAGGATCATAAGCTTAATGCAGAACGTGAATATACCCACGAAGCTCTCAGAAATAATTACCAAAGAAGATTTTGAAGGGAGCCTTGAAAGATTAGTTATGGACGCGATGAACGATGCGAGTTTCGGTATGAGTCCGAGAATTCCAGACTACGAACAAACCAAGAGGATCTACGAGTATGCCTTTGAAGGAAGGAGAATAGACTTCTAGCGGTGTAGAAGATATGTTTGGATACTGTGGAAAGATCTTAAGAGTTAACCTATCCGATAAGAGCACCTCTGTTTTGTCGTTAGACGAGAAGGAAGCAAAGCTATTCATCGGTGGTTCAGGGATAGGAGTAAGGATTCACTATAATCTAAAGACGTACCAAAATGATCCTCTATCAGCGGAAAACCCCATGGTAATCATGACTGGCCCTCTTACAGCAACCCCTGCCCCAGGAACAAGCAAAGTGATATTCTGTGCCCGAAGCCCACTAACTGGAATGTGGGGAGAATCAGCTTCTGGAGGAAATACTCCCGTCTATCTTAAGTACTGTGGTTGGGATGGCATCATAGTTGAAGGGAAGAGCGAGAAGCCGGTTTACCTAAAGATAGACGAGAACGGTGCAGAGATTAGGGATGCGAGCGGCATCTGGGGGAAGGGATGCTATGAAGCTCAAGAGGCTATGGTCAAGGAGCTAGGTGAGAAGAAGGTTGCCACCGCAGTCATAGGTCCAGCAGGAGAAAACTTAGTGAAGTATGCTTGTATCCATGTAGACAATTCGAGACATGCCGGGAGAACTGGAATGGGTGCTGTAATGGGATCTAAGAAGCTGAAGGGCATCGCTGTTTGCTTTGATCCTACTGAAAGATTCGAGATCAAACTTGCTGATAGTGAGAAGTTTAAGGAAACAGTCTCTTCTTTTGTAGAAACTATAAACAGTAACATGATTTGCAACATGTTTAGAGAGTTAGGCACCTCAGGGTATGTCGAGACAGCTGAGGTCTTCGGAGATCTTCCAGTAAAATACTTCTCAAAAGGAACATTTGAAGCTGCATCTGAGATATCTGGTGTTGCGATGGCTAACACGCTATTGAGAGGCAATGATGGCTGCTTAGGCTGCATCGTCAGGTGCGGTAGAGTAGTTGAACTTAAGGGAAGAAAGATACATGGCCCCGAATACGAGACCGTAGCTTCATTTGGCTCGCTTCAATTGAATGATAACCTCGAATCACTGGTAGAAATAAACTATCTATGCAACGATCTTGGAATGGACACCATTTCAGCTGGAGTTACAATAGCGTTCGCTATGTGGATGACTGATAAAGGCATAGGGGAATTCAACGTCAAGTGGGGGGATGCTGAGAGAGTGAAAGAGCTTTTGAGAGAAATAACTTTCAGGAGGGGTATTGGTGCAGAGCTAGCTGAAGGTACTCGATTCCTAGAGGAGAAGTATGGCGTTAAGGGTTGGGGAGCACATGTTAAGGGTCTCGAGATACCAATGCATGATCCTAGAGCTTTCGCCTCGCTTGCTTGCGCCTATGCAGTTCACCCAAGGGGGGCATGCCACCTACCACATCAAATGTACCTCTACGAGATGGGCAAGGTTCTTGAGGAGTACAATGTAATGTCAACCGATAGACTTTCAAGTGAAGGAAAAGGTGTGCTATTTGCTAAAGTTCAAAGCTTTACTGAGCTATTCAATGACATAACAATGTGTGCCTTCATGCCCATAACTCCAACCATGCTCGCTGACATGCTTAGATATGCAACAGGCTTTGAGTTTGACGTCGACATTTTAGCAAAAACTGGTGAAAGGATCATTACCCTCAAGAGACTATATAACCTCAAATGCGGGCTAAAACCTGAGACAGATGACGTACTTCCACAAGTCATACTACAGCCTGTAGAAGGTGGAAGTGCTGGGAACGTGCCCGACGTGAAGAAACAAGTTCAAGAATATTACGAATATAGAAAATGGCCTAATGGAGTTCCAAGCCAAGAAAAGCTAAGAGAGCTAGAATTAGAGACGTAACTTCAATCTTCTTTGCCCACCTTCCTCTTCATTACGTAGTCGGGAAGTTGAGCTTGCAAATGGTATTGTCCGCGTATATGTTAACAAATTCTCTAACAGAATGGTTGAGCCTCTTTAATGGTAATAATACTGCATATAAGGCTCTAAAGTTCTAGAATCTATTTTGGGCCCCTCATGGAGCTAAAGCTTCGAAGAGAGATTAGGAAAGCTTACTTGCTTAATCCTATGCGCAAATTTGAGTTGGAAGAGCAAGTACTTGAGCGAAGGTTTGATCCCTTAACTGGACTCTCAACCATCATAGCTAGGGGGAGACTTCAATACATTGAGAAATACTTTAAAACAGACAAGCATCTTCTTGAAGAGCTTGCCGAAGTAACTAAACCAACCTGTCCCTTCTGCCCTGAAAGAATAGAGTCCTTAACTTCTAAGTTTCCAGAAAACGTAGTTCCAGAGGGAAGAATTAAGATCGGTAGTTGTATAGCATTTCCAAGTCTTCATGCGCACGCGGACTTTAACGCTGTAATAGTGCTAGGCTATAAGCACCTTGCCTACCCCAAGGAGCTAGGAGCTAACACACTAGCAGAAGGCTTTCGAGCTGGGTTTGAAGCATTGAGAGCAGCTTACAAAGCCAACCTGGAACTATCTTATGGTACAATAATTATGAACTACTTACCGTCTGCAGGATCAAGCATCATTCACCCACACATGCAAGCACTAGCTTCAAACACCCCCTTCAACTATCAACGTCTCCTCCTCTCAAGAAGTTATGAGTACTACGTGCAGACATCAAGGAACTACTGGATTGACCTCATTAGCTACGAGAAGAAAGTTGGAGAACGTTTCATAGCTGAGGGAAAATATTGGGTGTGGTTAGCCCCCTTCGCTCCACTAAGGTTCCTCGAAGTATGGGGGCTATTCAAAGAACCTCTTACACCATCAAGCATAGGGCCTGACCATATAAGAGAATTAGCTCATGGTCTTTCTAAAATCTTAGAGTTTTATGAAGACAGAGGAATCATATGCATAAACCTCGCATTGCTCCTTCCACCCTTTAAGGACGCGCATTGCTCCTTCCATCCACAAATAAGGATATGCGCTAGATTCGGCTTAAATAAGCCATTTCTAAGCGATTTCTGGGCATTAGCAACACTACTCCATGAAAGTGAAGTAGTCGAGTCTCCTGAAGACTACGCAATTGAAATGAAGAAGTACTTCTTGTAAAGCCCGTTGCTTGAGATTAAGACTGCAAGCTAAAGATGAACATTACACCTTTCATAGTCCCACACCCCACATCTTGAACTCAATGATTATAAATACTGCTATTCCTTACATATCTTCGTGGAGAAGAGAAGAGCCGTAGATTTTGTTAAGAGAGTATGTGAGGAATGTGGTCCAAGACTTGCTGGAAGTGAAGGTGAGAATAAAGCTGGAGAAATGATATACAAGGAGTTAACGTCATTCTGCGACGAAGTTGAAAAAGAGTACTTTGAATCAAGACCACGTGCCTTCTTGGATTACATATGGTTCACAACTGCCTTCTACCTTATTGGCGTAGCCTTATACTTTCTAGGTTATCCTTTAATAACTGCCATATCAATAGCATTAGCTCTCCTAATATTCTTCCTTCAACAATGTCTACACTACGAAGTGATAGACATCTTTTTCCCAAGAGTTAAAGAGTTCCATGTCATCGGTAAAATCAAGCCAAAGAGAGAAGCGAAGAAACTTGTAATTATCTCAGCCCACTACGACTCTGCATATGAATTTCCACTACTTGGAAGATTGAGGACAAGATCCATTTACGTGGTATCACTCGCAATAGCTATATCCTTTGCAGCAATAACTCTCTTACTGATTGAAGGCCTTCTCAAAATTCAAGAAGTAAGTCTTGCCCAAAAACCGCTTTTACTTGTAGGTCTCGCAATAGTTCTGACCATAGCCTTCACCTTGAGGTCGAATAGAGGTGTCCTTGGTGCAAACGATGATTTAGCTGGTGTTGCAGCTATTATAGAGGCAGGGAGACTCATTAATCAAGATAGACCTGAGAACACCGAAGTGTGGATCGTTATCTTTGCAGGAGAGGAGCATATGAGAGGCTCGAAGAGATTCGTTCAAAGACACTATGATGAGCTTAAGAGGAGGAACGCCATAATATTTAATCTTGAATGTCCCTCAGCAGACTACTTCTTGGTATGCACTGAAGAGAAGATGTTCTTCGCCAAACACTCTCCACTTGCGATCCAGTACGCCAAAAGAGCGGCGAGTACAATAGACTTTGAAGTTAAGGTTGCTCCTCTACCCTTCGCTGGGAGTGATGCTGCAAACTTTTCAAGGAAGGGTTTACATGCGGTGAGCATTTTCGGTCTTTCAGCGAAGGATAACGCCCCCTACTACTGGCATACCATGGATGATACCCCAGAAAATCTGAGACCAGAGTCAATAGAGAAAGCAATTCTATTTACTAAGAACTTCGTCTACATAGTTGACTCATTACAACAGTAAGAAGATTAATCCTTTCTCCTCACAGAGGATGATGGCTTGCGAGGATGAATTAGGGAAAGAAGAAAGTTGTTTATTCAACAGGATTACTTACTTGCTTCACGAACTCTTTTCACGACTTCTTTCCAGAACATCTGAGCAACTATGTTCCTTGGCTCCATTACAACCCTTATCTTGCCATCGTTAGAAAGTATTTCTAAAGGCTTCTCCGACTTAACATCATAGCCTCCGTGCATCTTTAAGAGACCTACAAAGGCGTTCACGTCACCCTTAGTCTTCCTTACTTCCTCACATACATCCTTAGACGTAGCTTGAATTGTTACCTTGATCTTAGCACCCATCGCCTCAAATTCTTGTTCAACGCAGGTAATAAACGACATAATGTAGACCTCCAAAACAAATTACGCACATTCCTCGCATTTTTAACATTTTTAGGCATACTTCAATACCATGCCACACTCACATGATCATAAAGTTCAATCTTTAAGCTCCTACTTCTTTTCACTTCAAGCAATCTTTGCTGCAGGAGGTCTCTTTAAAGTAATCGCTCCACTTTGCTAAGTTATCGTTTACTTTTCCTCATTGTTTATGGCTGCCCTCTAAAGCCCAAGAACATAGCTTTTCTCTTTTAAAGCTTCTAGAGATAGCTTGAGAAACTCTTCGAGAGGAACACCTATCTGCTCACAAAACATTATCCTCTCTCTACTGACGTTTCTAGCAAAGTCTTTTTGCTTAAACTTTCTCTTAAGGGTTTCAACGCTAACCTCCGCTAACTTCTTGTTCGGCATTACTAAGGCTGTAGCTATTAATAGACCTGAGACCGCGTCGGCAGCGATGAGAGCTTTATCCAAATCGTTCTCGGGCATCACCCCAGTGTCATCGAAGTTGTGCGCCTTTATGGCATTGATGACCTCGGGCCTTACAGTACCTTTTAGTAATCTCTCGGCTTCAAGTCCATGCCTTTTTGGATCTTTCCTTGTCAACTCATAATCTATGTCGTGTAGTAGCCCCGTCAACTCCCAAAGTTCTTCATCTCTATTCAAGTGGCGCGCTAATGCCTTCATTATCGTGGCGACAGCAATCATGTGAAGGACTATCTTATCGTTTGAAACGTTCTCCCTAACCTTCCTAAGAGCTTCTTCCATCTTCATCTCCAACACTTCAATTTCTCGATGGGACCTTAATGGGTTAAATAGAGAAGGTTATACAGATAGCGATTGCCTAGTACTTTAACGATATTATAGCTGCACCTAGTGCACCAACGATTATAGGTTCTTTAGGGACCCAGAGTTCACATCCTAACTTGCTCTCTAGAGCTTTTACAAACCCTACGTTCTTCGCAACTCCTCCACTAATAACAACATCCTTCGTTAACCCCACGATCTTCGCTAGACCAGCTACTCTCGATGCAAAGGCATCTATTAAGCCAGCTATTATCTCCTCTCTAGGCGTTCCCTGAGAAATTAAAGACACTACTTCCGTTTGAGCGAAGACAGCGCAAGTATTAGTTATGCTTGCCTTCTTCTCGGTTTTAAGATATATCTCTCCAAGCTTATCTATGCTTACATCCAGCACCATCGACATGAGCTCTAAGAACCTTCCAGTACCTGCTGCGCACTTATCATTCATTTCGAAGCTAATCACGCGCCCCTCATCATCGAGTTTGATGGCTTTCGAATCCTGTCCTCCCACGTCGATCACACCTCTACATTTTGGATACAGGTACCTGGCCCCCCTAGCGTGGCATGTGATCTCTGAAACAAACTTGCCTCCCAGCTCTAATTGCACTATTCTGCCACCATAGCCTGTGCCAACTATCCCCTTCACCTCTTCCTTCGAAATCCCACCTTTCTTTAACGTTTTCTCAAAAACCTCCAGAACACCCTTCCTCATGTCATGTCTCGTTGGAACTACATCGTATGCTATCAAGTCGATGCTATCATCTTTTGCTGCTAACATAACAGCTTTCGTATATGCTGAGCCAACGTCAATGCCTATGCTGTACACTTAGAACACCCAAGCTCATCATAGTAGCGACTCAATAAAAGCATTCATCTTTAATATAGCTCTCTCTAGAGGCATAATTCTTGGATCGCATTGAGGAGCTTCAACTATGATGCTTGGTATCCCAAGCTCTTGCCATAGCACCTCCTTAAGTGCTCGCAAACCGAATGATATGGGTCTACAGCCTATGTTTTCAAACATTATTGCGCCATCAACATCAGCCAGCTTTGCCCGCCTTACTACGGACTCTATCCATGCATCTATGTCACAATTAATGGGGAGCATGCTGCGCCTCAAAAGGCTTTCAAGGGGTTTTGAAGCCTCTATCAAGTAGAACGTACTTTCTACGTAGAGGTTTAGGGGGAAGGTAACCCCCCTCTCTTCGTAGTACTTGTATAATTCACTATACCACGGAATGATGCCTTGAGACATCAACCTTAACTTCTCCTCTTCAACCACTCCCTCCTTCTTCTTAACTCTCTCTTTGATGATCTCCAAGCTCTTCTCCGTAAAGTGTAAAGCATAGTCAGCAGCTGTAATGAAAAACCCTATAGCTGGAAAGTCCCTGTAATCCATTTGGCTCATTGGAGTTGGCTTTGAGAGCATTAGGTTTGCTATTTCAATTAAATTCCTCGATGTCTTCTCCGATACTTCGAAGACCCTCTTCATGTGTTCTTCATCCAGCTTCTCTCCAGTAATCTCTTCAAGGAAGTGCATGAGATCCCACAGCTGAGCAATAACAAATTCAAGCTCTTCCTCGCTAATTCTCTCGGGCATCTTGGTTAAGAAATCCACTTTTCCAACCATCTCCTTCGTCCAGTAGGGTGCATCTATGATGAACCTCTTTACCTCAGTATAGAGATTTGCGAATATTTCAGACATGGCGTGGTGGCCATAGCAACACATTCGTGAATCTAACACGAAGTCTGGCTTTAACCCACAGTGCCCACCGAGTGGAGCAGCCTCACTATTTAGAATTGAACCAACGGAGCACTTCAAGTAGTCACAGGTAAACTCTCCATATTGATATTCAATAGCAGCATCGATGAGCTTATCGCTTTTCTTCCTAGCAGCACAAAAAGCTGTATACTGCTCTGGAAATATGTTTGCGACATCGAAGACATATGCGAGCTCTACAGGAGAACCAGCCCAGAACCATCCTACAGGTTTTCCTTTCTCTCTAAGCTGTAACAGTCTAAATATGTGGCTTTGAAATGTTTCTCGAAAGAGTTTCTGTACTTCTTCTAGGGGCCTCCAACTTTGAACTTTCAGCTCTTTAGACATGTTTTCCACGCACCATCTCTATAAATGCTCTCACCCTAGTTACGTAATGCTCCCTTGAGATGGGGTAGTCAAGATCTAGTCTGAGAGAAGGAATATTTAACTTCCTTAAGTTGTCCCTTAGATGAGGGTATGCATGCCCAAGAACCTCACAACCTCTATCTATGAGGAATATCACTCCTTCAGCATTAAATTCCTCAATTAGAGAGCGCATGTACTCGATTCTCTCATCAACCCCCCTTGAAAGCTGCCTTGTTACTAATATGTTCGGTGCCCCCCTCAATAAGTACTGCTCTGCTAATGCCTCGTAAGGGTCCTCCTTCTCATCTACCTCACTCCAGAAGTAGATCGTTCCAGTGTTTAGATCATCTGAGACAATTACCGCTCCGCAATCCTCTATTATCTGCAAGACCTCAGGATCTAGGACCTCAGTCCCGGATATATGAAGCCTAACTTTCTCCTCAATGCCACTCTCCTCTCGTCTCCTCATCTTATTAACGCTGTCTAGTAAGTCTTTGATTAATTTAGAGTGCTCGTCTTTGGGGATGAGCATGCTTGAGGTGACGATATCTAATACTTCTGCACTCCTTAAAGGGAGATGACCCTTCCCCCTCATCTCATAAATCATCTTGAGCAAGCGCCTATTTTCGTTGTAAACCCTTATAGCACGCCTCAAGTCTTCATCAAATATTGTTCTCCCAATGAAATCCTCCATCACCTTCTCGAATCTCATAATCTCCTTAATGAAGTACTCCTTACCCTTCTCACTTTTAATAACTGGAACCTGTAGCAAGTACGTGAACTTGGGCTTCATGATGTGTCTTAGCAAGTAGAATAGAGCTATGCAAGTATCTTCGAGCTTTGATGCAACTACTCCATCAAGCCACTTGAATCTTTCATTTAACGCTTCTTCCAAGCAGCTTCTTGCATAGCTGCAGCACCAGGATGGCAAGTACATGTGCGCCTTCTCAATAAAGTATGAATTGCCAAAAAGTCTGAACGGCAGTACATCAGCTGCATAGACTATCTCTTCAGGTATGCTCCAAGAGACTAAGCCGAATACCTTCTTACCCTTCACATGCAACTCTTTAGCGAGGTTGATAGCGTTGCTCTTAGAAAACCATCTTTTAACATCAGTAAGAGAATCCACTCTTTCACATCTCCCTCAGAAGTGCTCCTTAACTCTTGAATGTAGATGAAGTTATATAATTTTTCGAAGTAATCGACCTAAAGTTAACGGAGTACTTTTCTCAGAATTCTCTCTCCTTGCATCTAGCTCTCATAGACACGTTGCTTAACAAAAAAGGGGGAGTCATAAGCTGATAGTTGGCTCTTCATTATATTTAGGTATTAGAGGAATTTGATGGTTGCGTAAAGGCCATAAATTATAAAAATGAATGAAGTGGAGTTGAGTATCTTTAAAGAGAAACTTGAGCGCTATGTGCAAGTCATTATCCTTCCTTTCTTATCCTTTCGTGAGGTATAGTCTCCAGCTCTTTTATCATATCGATGAACATTCTGGTCAGTACTTCGAGCTGATCTTTAGCAACCTTATCAGGCGTGTCAGTGGCGTCAAAGAGGTATATAGGACCACTTATTAAGCTGTATATAGGAATTCCATTTCTCCAAAAAAGATGAGCATCTGTTGGAACGTTTATTGGAGTTGTTGTAGGTAGTACAAGTGTACGCTCAACATTGTTCTTAATTATAGCCTTCTTAGCTACATCTATTAACACAGGGTTGTCGGTTGTGAAGAGCCCTCTTGGCTCTACATTATCCGTCATTACTGCAACTCCATCCTTAACTAGGCACTCTTTAGCTACATGCTCTATGGCTATGTCTAACAAAGTTCTTGTGATGAAGTCGCTCTTATGAGCTTCTATGAAAGCTTTTTGCCCTATGCTCTCAGCTCCTCCATAGAAGTGTCCGGCAGTAAAGAGGAACAGAAGTGTCCTTTTAACTTCACTACATTTCGCGAAATACTTAGCTAAGGCTAAGACAATAGAGCATCCTGAAGCATCTTCAACAGCACTTTGAAATGGACCATCATGGTGAGAATGGACGATTACGATTTCATCCGTTTTTCCAGGCAGTACTCCATAGACGTTATGAGTTACCGCAGGCCTGATCTCAGCTTCAAGAGTCATCTTAGCTCTAACCTTGCCTTTGCTTAACATGCTTTTCAATAAGTCTCCTGTCTCCCTGCTAACCCAGAGTCCGGGCATGGGTCTAAGGATGCCGTCGTACGGAGCATAGTACGTAAGTTCCTCTCCCAACTTTGGATAGTCCTCAAGCACACCAATGAACCCTAATGCTCCGTGCTCACGTGCTATTTCATATGCATCATAACCTTCTCTTATGAGACCCATGCCCATGCAGTTAAGCCGAATCCAAGTTGCTGGATGTACCCAGTCGGATGTGATGGTCTCTCTGGGGTCATATACGAAGTACGCGAGTGGTGCGAGAAGAGAGACTTGAAGTGGAAGAAACCTAACGCTAACCATAACTATCTTTCCACTCACATCGATTTTCTCGAAGTCTTCAGGTAGCCCCTCACCGACGTAAACAAGCTCACCTTCCAGCTCGCTTGTAGGAGCAGTGTATGGAACATAGAAGCAAGGTACATTCTTGGCTCCTTCTCCTTCTAACAAGACTTCTAGGCTCCAACGCTTAGCCAACCAGAGGGTTACGTCTATCGGCTCCATCTGCACATCCTTAAACCCAAACTCAAGTAATTTATCACGAAGGTAAACCTCAGCTTTGTGATCCCCCTCACTACCTGGGATCCTAGGCCCTAAGGAGTAAAGATCTAGAATCCATTGAAAAATTTCGTCATTAGAAGGAACAAGATTACCTCTCAAAAATACCTCCTCAAAACATTTGTTTAAAGACAAATTAATAAAAACTCTCTTCCTACAAAACGATTTACGACATTCTGTCCCTAACTAAGAAGAATTAGTAGCGATCCATCACTTAATGGGGACTTATATAAGCTCTGAAACCTCTCTAATGAAAAGGAGGGGTGGAGGTATGAGTTCAGGATCGACAAATACACGATCAAAGATTACAATCGAAGAGTTCAAGAGCATGCTCCTCACAGCGTTAAAGGAGGATAAGCGTTTTGCTGAGGAAGTGGCCGAAATAGTCTTCAACTACATGGCTGACCGAATAGTTGACGTGGTATCTGAACAATTAGAAGTAGAGGAGAAGAGCTTCAAGCGTGGTCTTAAATCTTAATGGAGCAAGATGTTGGGTTTATCATTTATACCTTTCCCGGAGAACCACTATCATACGCTTTAAGGTCTCACTTTTAGCTGCAAATCCTTACCGCATCTAGTCACAGCCAACCTTAAGAGGTCACGAAGCTTTAAGCCACTACGTTACGTTGTACTTCGCTCTTCACCATCGATTTAGAACGCTTGCTAATAGTTGATGACATGACTGATGGCATTGCAAAAACGCATAGACCAGCTATGTAGAAGCAGATTAACCTGATTAATGGATCAAAGCTTTTTGTAGCTAAATGAATGCTCAATAACAATACTACGGAAACCAAGCTTGTCGTGATCCTTGTAATCACTGAGGAGCTGGGGGGTCTTGCTAATCTATCCTTTGCAGCTAGTAGAATTGTGAGAACGGCTAAGCTTAACCCAAGAATAGCTGTTGAAGAGCTCAATTCAGCATTAAAAATCACCATGCTGCAAGTAGACATCGCTATAGCAATCCCAGTACTCAAATAGTAGAGTACGTGACTTCTCCTCTTCAAGTAGTATGTGAGGGAGTAGTATGATGTATAGCCTATCACCAATCCCACTAGAGCCCCACTTATCACGTCGATATCGTAGTGAGCTCGAAGAAGAACTCTGCTTATTGAGATGCCCACGACCATGATTGCCGATATCGCTGTAATTAGCTTGTTCATTGCTATAAACGAGAGAGCTGACCAGAAAGATGATGAAACTTGTGCATGTCCACTAGGAAAGCTCGGTCCAGATACCTCGATGAGCGGATCCGGCGGTCTCGGCATGTTAAATATATACTTTAAGACTATGTTCAGCGAGCTGGATAGTAGTACGGCGAGTACCAACACGAGACCTTGCTGAACTTGAGGTAGAAGAAAGTAAAGCACAACAACTGTAGCTATGTAAAACTCTTCATCTCCAAGCCTAGTCCATACAGTCCACAAATCAACGCTATTGGCCATCAAGGATGTAACCAACATTGAGATCAAGATCATTAAGATAACCATCAAAGCCGTCCTTAAGCTTCTCCTCAAATTAAACACCACTTAATCGTGGGGGCTATAAGGGCATTTTAAATATTCTTGCACGCACAGCCTGAAGAATGATGAATAGAGAAGGTAAGGCAACTTTGCGCTCCTAATGACCCTAAACATTGACGGCTTTCCTCGAGGGATAACGATATTAAGTGCTAGGAAATCTACTTTATTAGAGCTACAATCATGAGCAAGGATGTGGAGTTAAAGTTCACTGGATGCATGCTTGGCTGTGCCATAGGTGATGCTCTGGGAGCACACTTTGAAGGATGCTTTTTCGGCGACTTTAGAACATCTGAGATAACGTTCAATGGCAGGTGGACCGACGACACTCACATGATGATTGGAGTAGCTGAGTCTCTTATTGAATGTAGAGGCTTTAATGGGGAGCACATGGCATGGACTTTCATACGTAATTGGCAGAGAGAGCCTTGGAGAGGCTATGGACCTGGCCCTCCAAAAGTATTTCGATTAATACTTTCTGGCGTATCGTGGAGGGAAGCTGCTAAGAGACTTTACGGTGGTGCTGGATCTCTTGGCAATGGTGCTGCAATGAGGGTAGCGCCCATAGCGCTGCTGTACCACGATAATATCGAGAAGTTGAGAGAAGTAGCCTACAAGTCCGCTGAAATAACCCATGCTCACGAGTTAGGTATGGAGGGAGCTGCTATACAAGCGTACGCCATAGCCTTAGCCTTAAGGATAAGTGATGAAGTCTTCAGCCCCAAGAACTATTTAAGGAACGTAGCGTCCTTCACTAAGAGCGTGGTCTTCAGGGATAAGCTTCTTAGAGCGATTGAGCTGCTTAACGAGGAGGATGGGCGAGTAATCATCAAGGAGCTTGGTAATGGAGTTGAAGCACTAAACTCTGTTCCAACAGCCATATACTGCTTCGCTAAGAATCACGATAGCTACTTGAAGTCCATTTTATATGCAGTAAGTCTTGGAGGAGACGCAGACACCATAGCTTCTATGACTGGAGCTATAGCTGGAGCTTTTCACGGCGAGGAGGGATTGCCAGAGGAGTGGGTTGAAAAGCTTGAGAAAGCCAATTACATTAGAAGTCTAGCTAGAGAATTGTGGAAGCTTAAGACGTCACATAATACGTAGCCTCAGACCATGACGGAGCACTAAAAGTTGTTGATGGCATTAAAATCCCTCTTAACAATCAGCCACAATCAGAGAAATCAATAACTATCAGGACGCCCTCAACTTTCGATTTTATATCTCTGAACCCCTCACATTAGAAACTATATTAAGTTCCTTTAGATTTCTCTTTTCACTAATGCGAGAGGTGTTTAAGGAGATAGTATGTCACTGAATTACGATCACCTCTACTATGAGGAGGGACCACTGAAGCTAGTAGTTTCTCCAGGTGAAGTTAAGGAACTTAAATACAATGCTAAGTATGGTGGCAACGTTGTCGTAAAGATCTCAGCTGCAAGGAACCCAGTCATAATATGCGTATCTTGCTCTGGCGTGAACGTGGGACTTCAAGAATTAAGAGAAGGCATGGAAGAGTACAGTTTTACCGTTGACCCTGATGCGGAGCTCTCAATAAGGCTTGAAGGTAAGCGTGGCTTCTTAGCTAATCGAGCTCGCGTAGCCATAGAAGTGAGGATGTACACTGTTGGGAAAGCTGTAGAGCTATCACAAGAAATCAGTGAGATGTACGATATGGCGAAGTACATGGGTTCTGTCCTCTACGAGATAAAGAAGGATCGCATAATCGAGCTCATGAAGGAGATAGTGAAGATCTGGAGGTTGATAGATTGCGAAACTAAGAGTAAAGTGAGGGAGATAGCATGCTTAGTTGAGCAATCGCAAAGCAAAGCGTCCATAGCTGATGAACTTGCTAAGCTTAAGAGAATGCTGGATGAAAATATCATAACAATAGAGGAGTTTGAGAAAGCAAAGAGGAGAATGCTTGGAGAGTAGCTCGACGCCATTTATTAACGGGTCTTCGCTCTACACTACATGTAGCAATTTTTATATTTGTTAGCACGTTACTCAAAAAGCTTTCGAGCAATTTCTGCAACCCTTCGACCTAGCGCATAGCACTCCCTTTTCGCCTGCTCATCAGGAGCACCATTAGCTGCTGCTCCATAGTGACCACCCGTGGATAGAGGGTCTCCGCATACTATCATGCCGTGTATCAGCATAGCTTGGAGGATAGCTAGCATGGTGGTCTCTCTTCCACCGGCTCTATGAAATGAAGATGAGAAAGCAGCTCCAACCTTACCCTCAAGCTTACCCCTAATCTTTACCGATTCATCGATTAACTTCTTTATCGGAGTAGCTGGAAGACCAAAGTACGTTGGGCTTCCAATTATTATTCCATGAGCCCATACAAGGTCCTCGAGCTTAACCTCGTCAACCGACCTCAACTTCACGTTAGCTCCAGCATCTCTAGCACCTCTAGCAACCTCCTCAGCCATAGCCTTAGTATTACCAGTCCTCGAGTAGTAGATCACCAAGACATTAACCATCACCAGCACCTCAAAGCTACTTAAACCTGAGCATATAAATTACATTATGACGACTTCTTATCTTCTTAACTCAACTACCAGCAAACCTTAAACCATGATGTTGTTTAGTAGCATCTTTAAGGTCTTTCAAGGCTTAGCACACATCACCAAACGCCATGACTTCGCGATTATTGGGAAGCTCGTTAAGAGTGATTGCTCAAGGTTTATAATGTAGCGTTACGATACCAAGATATGCTAGACGCAGAAATAGAGGTTGATGTCTATACTGTAGCTATTTAAATGCATTAAGCCTGACTATATGAGGGAACTTAAAGTTCTTCAATGAAAGTCTTCATGCTTTTCTCTTGAGCTCTGCGAGACTTTAACCCTTTAATGGATAGCACGTTAACAATCGAGGAACCAGTGTTACGCGATGAAGGTGATTACTTAAATCGTGGTGTGTTAAGGTACTCTGCCGGAGAGCACGTAACGTGATTTTGATGGCATGAAGGTGTTAAAATATGGTCACGCTTGAAGTGGAGAGGTTAAAGGAGTTATCCTTCGAAATAGGACCTATTAGACCTCCATCTGAAGGTGGAAGCTCATCACTCCTAATAAGAGTCACTCGCAACTGCCCTTGGAGTTTATGTAAGTTCTGCTACGGTACCCCATACAATAGGGAGAAGTTTCAGCCTAGAGATGTGGAAGAGGTTAAGAGGGACATAGATGTAGCCAAGGAAATTAGCGAGCACATAATGGCTCTAGCTAAAAGGCTTGGAGGAATGTACTGGGTATCGAAGATCATTAACCCCAATTTCCTATACGGGAAGAGCTTATCTGAGCTGGACGTAGAGGAGCTTAAGAACTTCGAGTGCATGGTAAACGTATACAACTGGCTTCGTGCAGGAGCTAAAACGGCTTTTCTTCAAGATGCTGACAGCTTAATTCTTCCAACAAGTAAGTTGGTTGAGGTAATATCTCACCTCAAGCAGACCTTTCCAAGTCTAGAAAGGATTACATGCTATGCTAGGGCAAAGAGCCTTGTAAGAAAGTCAGTTGAGGAGCTAAAGGAGTTGCGTGAAGCTGGACTCTCAAGACTTCACGTGGGTCTAGAGTCTGGAGACGACGAGGTTCTCAAGTATGTCAATAAGGGAGTGACGAGCCAAGAACTCATAGCTGCTGGTAAGAAGGCTAAGGAGACAGGCTTCGAGCTCTCTCTTTATTGGATGCCTGGATTGGGCGGCAAGTCCATGTCAAGGCAGCATGCATTGAACACGGCTAAAGTCTTAAGCAAAATAAACCCAGACTTTGTGAGGACTAGGAGGTTTATTCCTCGTAAGGGAACGCCATTATATGAAGAATGGAAGAGCGGGAATTTCCAGCTACTTTCACCCCATGAGGAGCTGAGAGAGATTGGAACAATGGTTGAGGGCTTAAAGATTACTGGAAGACTCTGCTTCGACCACTTCATTAACCCAGCATATAAGACCGTCGTGGGGATAGTATGGCTATTTAAGCAAGACTATGATGGCTATAAGCTACCTGAGGAGAAGGCTAGGATTTTGGAGATCATAAACAACGGCTTAAAGATAGATGAATCGCTTTACGTCCGGGCTGAGGAGCTAAGCGAATTACCTGGACTCTGATGACCAATACGCTGCCATCCTTATAATGAAGGGGAGTAAGGTGAGGTAGCTAAGCAAGCTTTCTTAACGCCTGCTCTTCTTAGCCCTCCGCTTCTTAGCTCTCTTCCTAGTACTTCTAGCTCTCCGCTTCTTAACCGCCTTCTTAACTGTGCTCTTCCTAGCCTTTTTGGCTCCCTTCCTCTTAACCTCCTTAGCTTCGACATTTTCTTCGATTACTCCACCTTCTAGTTGTTGATCACTGGCGATGTTCATCATCAGCTTTTGTGAACCTCTCGACTCTCGACCTCTCCTCACTAAACTCTTTATCTTTTGAAAGTAGCTTACAACACGATAGTAGCCTTCTCGAAGTTGCCTAATCATGTACTCACAACCTAAACAACTACTCTCTCCTAACCTAATCGCTGCTAGCGACAATCGTTAAGCTATTCTCGTTTATCTTCTTACTTCAAATAACCTCAGAGATCTTAACACTTCATTGCTTCTTCTACTTCACTTACTTCAAGTTCAATAGAACGTGAGGACAGAACTCATCGCTTAAAATCAAGCTTTTAAAAAAGCTTTGCAGAGCAATACGTTATTTCAAACTTTCCTTCATCTACTCTCATCGTGGAAGAGTTGGTTGGCTAAGGAGTTACTGAAGGAACTCTGAGAGTAGTGGATCTTTCTTCAACTCTTCATTAAGATAGCTTATCGAATCTCTGAAGTCCAAGTACACCCTCATCACCCTCTCTACGTGTTCTGGTCTCACTACGTTACTTCCAGAGATCTCAGCTACAACCTTAGCTGGCTGTAGCAATTGAGCTGCATAGCGTAAGGTTCTCTTAACTCCTATATCAGTAAGCATATCGAGAGTCTCTGGTGATAGCTCTATACCATCAGCTAGAGCTTTTATTTCAAGGATCTTCCTCACATCCTCCGGAGGTGGTATCTTAGTTTTAGCTATTAGCAGCCTATCAAGCATGTCAATTGGTATCCCATGTGGAGACTTGAAGTCTGTACCCCTAATCTTTGTCACAGCTCTATTGGTCGCTAATACCACGAGCGGTGCATACTCTTGCTCCAAGGCTCTATTCAAGAAGCTGAAGGCCTCTATGTCCAGCATGTGTGCCTCATCAATAAACAGGACTCCGGGGACGAGCTCAGCTTTCTTGCTCTTTACCGCTTCATCCACTTGCTCATCGACCTTAGCCCTAATCTCGCTAGTTATCTCCTCCTCCCTAAACAACATAATTCTACCAGCTCTTATGTTCGCCATATCTACGTCATGGAGGGTAACCGTGTGAGTCGTCTTCTTCACCTTCTTAACTGGACCGCTAGGTACCTCAACTATCTTTCCAATCCTGTACTCGCCCTTCCACTTGCTCTCAACCTGCTTGCTCCTACCAAGCTTCTTAACGTGCCCGGTCTCAGCCTCTATCTCTATTACATCGCCCGGCCTCACGTTAAGTCTCAATAGCTGATTTGCAACTCGCTCACCTACCTCCAAGCTCTTCTCCTCTTGCTTGGTTCTCAAGGTTAGGAACGCTCCTAGAGCTACCTGCACGTAGGGGTTGTAGGGGTGGGATGCCTTCTCTATCTCTATGTTAACGACCTCCCCCTCGTATACCTCCTTCTCCTCGTAAAGCCTTAGACCAACAGCTCTACGTATCGCTTGAGTTAGCAGCTCGGTCTTCTTCAACGTGCTTCCATATATCTCACTACCAGATATCGATACAAAAGGTACGTCTCTACCAAGCTCTCTAGCCATTCCAACAGCTATGGCGGTCTTACCTGTTCCTGGCGGTCCCACTAGAAGCAAGCCGTGTCCAGGCCTCTTTCCCCTCTTAACTAGCTCAACCATTATGCCAGCAGCCTCGCGCGCTTCTTCTTGGCCAACAAGCCCATCAGCTACGTGTATCGCCTTTAACTTCTCGTCCAGACCAAGCCCAGTTATATGACCGTGAAGACCTAGCCTACGCTCAGGACCTCTCTCTTCAACTTCCTTTATTACCGGGCGACTCATGGCTAGCTCTCCCCACTCTTAGAAAACATCCTTACGTACTAATAGCCTAGCTTATCGGTGCCCACCTAAAAACTTTAAAGAACTTAAAGGAGAAGCTACAAAACCAGCTCTTACACCTTAACTAAGTGGCTTCTTGATGTACGTAGTTACTGAGTAATGACTCTATCACTAATTCTCAAATAATATTGCAATTTCTTCTACTTAACCTACTCTCTGACGTACCATGCTTTTGAGGGCAGGAAGGATTCACTGATCACTAGCCAAACATTAATTCGCAGTAATAGGGCTTTAAAACTACATTACTACGTGCTCGAAATCGAACATGTAAGAACTAGACGATAAGGAGTTCAAGTTGCTGAGCGCTGGAGAAGCTACTCCTCCCACGTCACAATTATATGGGTAAACTCATCGTTATCCTTTACTCCCCTCCGAATCTCAGTTATGTGAGCATGTTTAGCTTTCAGCCCAGCTAGTATTTCAGATACAGCTTTTTCAGAATCATGGCCTTCTCCACAAACATAAACATCGAGAGCGGCATATTGATGCTCAGGCCACGTGTGAATAGATACATGAGACATCGCAACTATAAGAGTCCCGCTAACTCCTGTTGGAGTGAATTTGAAGAAGTAGCTGCCTTTAACATCCATCTTCGCATTCTTGGCTGCCCTCAATAATATCTCTCTAAGTTTGTCGACGTTACCAAGTACCTCAGGATCACAACCAGACGCTTCAACAACATAGTGATATCCAACTGTGTCCATACTACAGTAGTTTTGAGCGGATTTTTCAAAAATTTTACCCCTCTTCAACAGCTCGATCACTATGTTCCTATACGATAAATTTAGTCACGTAACGTCATGCAATCGACGTGGATGAGTGATCTCTCGCTAATCACTTCGTAAAACTTTAACAACATCATAAGCTCAAAGTCCTTTAATGGCAATGCTTAATCGTGCACTTCTCCTTAATTAGCTCCGAAGAAACTTCTCTCAATAAATTTCTCATCCCCTCAATCTTATAAATTAAGGATAATGCTATCCTTGGAGGTAGATCCTCATAAGGCTTCAGCTCTCTCGGAACCTCGATATTGAATGCTGAGAGGAGATGTTTGAGAGGGAGGTCCTCGCCCTCAACTTCGGACAACTTGAATATTAGCTTCACAATATTCTTTAGCTCCAATACCCCCTCCTCCTTTCAAAGAATTTTAAGGGATCTAGACCATAGAACTGCATCCTTACAAGTGTTCCTTCATAGGGATCACAAACCTCTTCTTCCAAGTTAACGGCTAAGAAGTCGTCTATCTCTCTAAGTCTCTCAATAAGCTTCCTCCTCTCTTCTGATGGCATTATCCTCGGATCGGTCATAGCGGCTACGTGAAACCTTGCATTTAAATCCAGCAAGCTCTTAATGGCCTTGAACGGCAACTCAAAGAATTCTTTTGAGGCTCCTGTTCTAGCTTCAAAAGCTTCAGGCTCTCCAGCTTTAAGTGAGACCCTCACGTAGACCTTCTCGAACTTAACGACATCCTTAACATAACCCTCATCGACACCAAAGAGTAAACCATTAGTTTCAAGTATGAATAGCTTGATCTCATCCCTCTCTTCAATTAACCTCAGCAGATCAATAAGGTGTTTTTTGCAGAGAGTTGGCTCACCACCACTTATCCTCGCTTTATTAACCTTCCACTTCTTCGCCACATCAACTATGTTCTTGCAAGCTTCTTCAGCTGTATAGTACCTCCCATAGAACTCAGGGAAATCTCTGCTGAAATCGGTCCAACAGAAGAAGCACCTAAAGCAGCATCCAACCACGTAACCAGTTGCTATCCCACCATAAACGCCAGTAGCATAGAATGCTGTATACTTCCTAGAGCCATCTCTACAGACGATCTCCTCAGTCCACTTAGCTACCTCTAAAGGATTAAAACTATCTCCCCTCCTTATCATCCTTGGATAAGCCTTCATGGATTACGCCAAGCTCAATTAACTATGTACGAATCCAGTACAACATATATAGGAGTCTTACTGTAAGCTTTTTCATCATAAGTCCTCTACTCCTCACAAAATTCTTCTTTAGCACTTCTTCGTTTAGAGCCTTGAGATGATCAAGGCTTGAAGCTTTAAGAGTAGCGAGAGAAAAAGCTTTAATGTTCTGGTAAACGGGGGATTGAACGCAATTTGCATTAAGGACCTGTCCTTCATAGACTTTAAGCCTAAGCCTGTGATAGTGATAGACTGCTGCTCTGCTCGTGAAGTATTGAATAGAAGAATGGAATCCAGCTCCTTTGCTGTATTAGCCAACCTTGGACTCAGGATGGTAGACGTCAAGATCATCGATGATGAGGCGATAATTGGAGACTTTAGCGTGAATTTAAGGGAGCTCGAAGAAGTAGCTGATGATGAGGAGGGAGTATACTCTTTAAGTAGTGAGGGGCTATCTAAGCTTGTCATAGCGAGAGAGCACTTCTACAAGCTTAGGAGGGTAGCTGACAACACAGCTCCAACACTTGAAATCGACGGTATCCACATGCACAAGATCGAGGGGACCACTCCTTGGGAGGATGCTAGGAGGAAGGTTTCGCTAGCTAAGGTTAGAGCTAATCATAGAGTTCTTGATTCGTGTATGGGTCTAGGTTACACAGCAATACACTCAGCTCTACTGGGTGCGAAGGTTCTGACCGTAGAGTTAGATCCAAACGTAATCGAGTTGGCGAGCTACAATCCCTGGAGCTGGAAGATTAAAGAACTTCAAATCCAAGTAGTCATGGGGGATGTATGTGAAGCCATAAAGAAACTAGGGGACGAGTGCTTTGATAGGATAGTACACGATCCACCACGCTTCTCAGCTAGAACAGGACGTCTCTATGGGAGAGAGCTTTACTCAGAGTTTCACAGAGTATTAAAGGAGAATGGTCTTCTATTCCACTACGTTGGCTCTCCAGGAAGAATGCGAGGACTTGACTTGATAAGGAGCGTAGCGAAGAGACTTGAAGAAGTTGGCTTTACTGCAAGAATCCTTAGAAGAGATGAAGTAGTACTCGCACTGAAAAACTAGAGCCTAGCACGATCATAGCTCTAGCAATCAACATTGCATGATGATGCCAGCTCCTCGTCCACTGCTCCTTCAATAACATTTAAGGCTTAGATTAAGTAGCTAAGGGCTGATATTCATGATTGAATAGTAGACAATAATGTTTATAAAAAGTGTTTATTCTATTGTAACAAAGTGGGGAAGCCGTCAGCCGTCATTAGTGTAAGGGTTAGGGAAGAAGTTAAGAGAATTCTTGAGAAGAGCGGTATAGATGTAGGCGAAGTGGTCAGAAGGTTCCTTGAAGAGCTTGCCTGGAAGGTTAAGATAAGAGACTACGTCTCTAGATGGGACGATTTATTAAAGAACGTAAGGCCTAGTGAGAAAGGCTTCTCGATGATATCGGTAAGGGAAGATCGTGAGAGTCATTGACTCATCAGCTTTAGCCAAGTACTTTTCACGTGAAAAAGGATGGGAAAAGGTTAGAGAACTTCTCCTTGAAGGAGTTATAACTCTAGAACTAGCATTAAAGGAAGTTGCAAGCTCTCTCCTAAAGAAGGTTGCTAGAGGAGAGATGAGTCATGAAATAGTCCCAACTATAGTAAGAGAGTTAGTGGAGGAAAGCCCACTTCCACTAAAAGAGCAAGGGAGGTATGTAGCGAAGGCATTCGACATCGCCTTAAAGCATGGAATAACGATCTACGACGCGCTACTCATAGTTTTAGCGATGGAACTTGAAGCGGAGCTGATAACGAGCGATAAAAAACAAGCAAATGCAGCAAGCAACAGTGGCGTCAAGGTCATATACGTAGAGTAAGTAGTCTAGGTTAATGGTTGAGTAGTCGATTCTGAAAGCGAGGCACATCTTAAAGAAGCTACCATGAAAGTACTTTCTAAGCTCTCATATGAAGGTCTAGCACGTGCACCCTTAACTTCACGAAGCTAGATTAAGTCAAGCTACACAAAAGCTCTTTTCAACTGAAAGCCTACTCCTCAAAGTAGGATGAGAGGACATTTGGAGCAAACCTCATAGGTATGATTCTTGAATTTTCACTGAACCCGTCTTCTCGGTCTTAATCCATCTTTGCGGCCTGCGAAAGAGGACGAGCAGCATTGCGTAGAACGCTGCAAGGGCCTCAAAGTACCAGTAAAAGCACATGAATAGTACTCGAAGTATGTCAACGATTCTCCTCGGCCTTGTGGTGCACGCAAGGGTCATGCTAAAGATAGCGAGTGATATGCTTACCCCAATGGCTATTAGCCATATCAATAGCTGTAATACAAGCTCAGAATTGAGGGCTGTTAAGAAAATGGCTGGTACCATTAAGCAGTTAATCAAAGAGATTATGAGCATGAAGGGCCCCATGAGGGTAAGTTCAGCGTCAAGGCTTCTCCTATTTAACTTGACTATGAGCCCTCCATGTTTGAGAGCCACCTGAATAGTTCCTCCATACCACCTCGTCCTCTGCTTAAAGAGCACCCTCACATTTGATGGAGTCTCCTGCCAAGAGCATACATCAGTGGCATACCTTATCTTGTAACCATTTCTGATGAGCCTTACGGATAGCTCCATGTCCTCCGACAAGCAATTCTCATCAAAGCCATTCAACTTCATTAAGACGTCCCGCCTTATGAACTGACAGCTCCCCCTTAAATAGACGAACAAGCCTAAGCTGTCCCTTCCCCTCAAGTAAGCTTCGCACCAAATGATCTCTCCATACGAGGCTAGCTTAGTCAGCATGTTCTCATCAGCGTTTATGCTGAAGAGCCTACCTTGCACAGCAGCTACCGAAGAATCGCTAAAGTACGCAATGGCCCTCTTCAATGCATCAGGCTTGGGGACACTATCTGCATCGAAGAAAGCTACGATATCTCCCCTTACATGCTTAAGTGCGTAATTCAAGGCTGGAGGTTTTCCACTTGAAGTGGGCTTGTGAATAAGCTTAACTTGACCTGGAAGCTTCTTAACATACTCCTCACATATTTCGACAGTCCTATCTTTAGATCCATCTTCAACAATCACTATCTCCCTCTTTTCAGGTGGATAGTCGAGCTTCAATAGTGCTTCAAGAAGCCTACCCACAACCTTCTCTTCATCTTTCACTGGGACGATAATGGAGATAGTGGGCAGCTTATTAGTGTCGAGCAAAGACCCTCTAACATTCCCCTCTACGTTTCGATAACGCCTTAAATGGCTGACGCCAATGGCTAAGATGGGTAGTTGATAAAGGGTCCAGACATAAACAACTGAAAACATTACTAGAACTAGGGCATGAATGAAGCTCATGGACATCTACCTCAATCGCTCTAGATTCCTCACGCAAACTTCATGATCCGCTTAAGACCAGTACTCTTAAGAAGCTGGTCAAGACCTCTCAGCCCCAACTCTCGAAGCAAGCTTACGTCAATACAGTCTTATAATATGGTGACATGTAGCAGAGTATATAGAGTTAATGGTAAAGGTTATTAGGGAGCTTATTCATCAGAAGCTAGCTGATCGTCGAGTCGATGCACCTCAACTTAGCAATATCCTGTCAACTTAAGCAGTAGCTTCGTAGCACTAGGGCTTCAACCTATGTTCAGCACCTACGTCTCTTCGTCCTAATAGGGCTGTAAAGTTAAAGCGAATCTCAGCCACTTAGCTGTAAACGAGGGAAACCAGCTCTCCTTCAAGCATAGCAAAACTTCTCCAACTTCTCTCCTACTTTGAAGCATAGTGTAATGAGGACTTCAGGTGATGCTGATCAATAGATCTTCGGCTTCGCTTCACCCCACTTGGTCCATGGACCCTTAATCGAGCTGAAAATTGTCAGTAAAATAGTGTAAACTATCGGCACAGCGATAATGAATGGTAGGCCAATGTATCTGTCTAACAGCTCAGTAAACCATGAACCATACATCCAGTTGATTACCATTATCGGCACCACCTGCAATGCTATGAGCACTAGACCTGTCAGTATTGATGGGTAGTAGGGTCTCCTAAGCTTTTTAACTAAGAAGTCTAGGAGCACACCAAGCAGTGCCCCTAAGAACAACATGTTTATGATGGGACCTATAGGAGCAAGCCAAAGAAAAGCTCTTACCCCATCAATAGCCATCTTTACGACCTCAGAAGCACCCTCTTCAGATAAGCCAGACAATAGCAGCTGTTGATACATGAATTCGCGTACGAACTCTTCAATCGCATTAAGCTTGAAGAGCATCATAATTGATGAGAGAGCTCCAGCAATTACGCCAGCTAACAAGCTGTATAACACATACTTGCTTTCAACCAAGGCTTAAAACCTCGGATAAGAAACTCTTCTAAGAGATAAATAACCCTATTGAGTAGCCCACCAAGTCCATTAATTCTTTAAATCATTGAGCGTATTTTCCATTCATACCTATAATCAATCCTTCTTAATCAGCTATCATCCTTACATGGCATTGCTCAAGCAGAACCATCGCAGCCATCACAACCTACATAGCCCATAAAAAGCCTTAAATATCACCGAAGAATCTTAAAGATGACAATTACCAGAAGGGGCATTTAGAGTGGAGTTTGCCATAGAAACCATAGGCTTAACGAAAAGGTATGGCTCCTTAACAGCTGTGAACAAGCTTAACCTTAAAGTTAAAAGGAATACTATTCACGGTTTCCTAGGCCCTAATGGAGCTGGAAAGACCACAACAATAAAGATTTTAGTGGGCTTGCTGAGAGCTGATGAAGGCGTAGTCAAAGTTCTTGGACACGAAATATGTGGAGATATGCCGGAAGTACGCTTAAAAATCGGTTATATGCCTGAGCTGCCAAAGTTTCCAAAACATTTGAGGGGCTGGGAGCTTCTAGACATTTATGCAAGGATGTATGGAATGACTGAGCAAGAGCGAAGAGAACAGATACCAAAGCTTTTAGATATGGTTGGACTTAAAGGCAGAGAAAAAGATTTCATTGGAAAATACAGTAAGGGGATGCAGCAAAGGCTAGGCATTGCACAAGCTTTGCTAAACGATCCAGAACTTGTAATCCTAGATGAACCAAGCCTTGGTTTGGACCCTGTCGGCATGGTTGAGGTTAGAGAATTGGTGAGAAATATAGCTAAGGAAGGTCGAACAATATTCCTTTCCTCACATTTATTGTTTGAGGTTGAACAGGTATGCACTCACGTTACAGTAATTCACAAAGGTGTCGCTCTAGCCTCGGATACTCTTCAAAATATTTACAGCATGTTTTCAGGAACCGCAGTACTACAAGTGGAACTTGCAGAGCCTTCAGATGCTGTTGTTGAAGCCTTGAAACGTTTCCCATTCATATCTAACGTAGAACAGGAGGAGAACAAGCTGACAATCGAGTTGAAAACACGTGATGACGTTAGACCACAAATCTCCCAAGAAATCATAAGATCTGGAGGAGTAATTGTTTCCATGAACCTAAAAAGTCGAACCCTCGAAGAAGTTTTCATGCAGCTCGTATCAAAATCTGGAGTTGAAAAGTAAAATGAAGGTGAAAGCGAGTAAGAACTGGAAAACTCGCTTTTGGGCTATTGTAAAATATGAGCTGCTTTGGAATATCCGAAAGAAGAAGTTCATAGGCGTGATGGTTCTCGCTTTTGCGCTCGCCACTCTGTCATTAGTCTTACCTGTCATTCTATCCAACATTGTTGGGCAGCAGCTTCAACGAAATCCTGACTATGTAGTCAATACAGGAGCAGGCATAGGCGGTTTAGGCATGTTCCTCTTCGCCGTTGCAATTGCTATGAACAGTATTTCAGGAGAATTTGAAAGCGGCACAATAGTTCCTTTGCTATCTAAACCAGTCTCACGAACAATGGTTTTCCTAGGAAAGCTTCTCGCTGCCTTCATAACCTTGTTCTCGGCTTACGCCATCCTAATCACTTACATCGCTGTGGGCGGAATAGTCGTTTACGGTCCTCAAAACAATCTTCATCTCTTACCTCTCTCCTTGTTTGGGACAATCCTCAGTACCTTCCTGTGGATAGCTATTGTGCTTGCTATAGGCAGCTTATCCAAAAGCTCCTTAATAGCTGCTCTCGGAACCTTCGGCATCTTCATGGCCTTAACCATAAGCAACCCAATAATCTCCATGTTTTCAGATCAAGCGTGGATCCTTAACTACGTCCCAGGAAACGGCGTCACAGGATATATGGTAGGAATAAACGGACAAACACTCTACTCGCCCGGCATAGCCGTATCAACAGGAACAGACAACATTGCCGCTAACCTAATTAAATACGTCCTCTACCCCTCATCAAACGTAACTTTCTTTAAGTCCATATTTACGGGACAACGCATACAAATGGTTGAACTATATACAGAACCCCTATTGACAGTGCTAATAAGATCGATTTTAGTTGCATTAGCATACATTCTTGTTTTTCTAGCAATTTCATGGTATGCCTTTAAGAGAGCACAAATACTAGAATAATCAATAACTTCTTCACGAAAATTTTTTAGTTCCTGCTAAGATTGGCTTTAAGAATTTTAAGAATAACTTGATTTTAAAAATGCGTTTTCATTAAATCTTCACTTACTTGCATTTTAATGAAGAGCTAAGGGGGGAATCAGAAAACAAATTTCGTCATCTATTCAGAACCCCACTAAATCTATGGGCCTGGAAGATGTCTTGTTCATGAACCTCTTGGATAAATTCAGGAGCTATTTAAGCAAGCCTTATATGCCTAGAGAAGTAGCAATAGCCTGATAAGCTTTCAGGCTTTATAGCGTGGTGGTGTTGATGGTTGATGACATTATCGTGACTACGATGGAGTACCTGCCTGGCTACAAGATTAAGAAAGTACTAGGTATAGTAAGCGGGAGCACCGTGAAGGCCAGGCACTTGGGTCGCGATATACTGGCGGGCTTGAGGAACATAGTGGGCGGAGAGATTAAGGAGTACACAGAGCTTCTTGCTCAATCAAGAGATGAAGCTTTGAAGAGAATGGTGGAGAAGGCTAAGAACATGGGAGCCAATGCAGTCGTAGGAACGAGGTTTGCCACATCAGCTGTAATGGCTGGAGCTGCTGAGATAGTAGCTTATGGTACAGCAGTAGTCATTGAACCGGAACGCTAAGAGCCCTGATATCTCTCATCACGTGGCAGCACTTTTAGTAGCCTTATTGCTTAAGTGCTTCACGATGTCGTTGAGAGCCGCAAACTCATTTTCTCGTGCTATTACCTATGAGAAGATGAGAAGTCCTTTGATGTCTACTGCCAGTCCAATTGATGTTGTAGGCATCTTCTCCACCAGCTTTTAAAGCTCCTCTACTCGTTAAGCCCAAGATAAGTAGTGCCTCAACTAAGTCATCGAAGCCTCTAATCTATTAATATTATGGTCTCTTCACGATAACTCGAACACATTTATAGGGTCGTAGCTAAGGTAGCCCTAATCTCCTTTTCAACTCTATCGACTTCTTCATAACTTACATTCTGCCAGGCACCAGCTTAAATCCATTAAGTTCCTATGCTTACTAACAAGCCTAAGTATGACATCATGAAGGCTCTCACCAGACATCTTAACGCGAAGCATTGGCTCGTAAGCCTTAAGCTACATGGTAATGGTCTTTACACCCATTTAAAAGTATATACACTTACAAACATGGTTTCGTTATGAACATTAATGCGTGACAATATGAGAAATGAACTTATTCCAACTGCGTGCTCTGCTTTAATTGCTCGTCATGAATTATTCCAAGCTTTCTAAGCACTTTCAATGATGCTTTTTCAACATCCACAAATATGAAGATCGCCGTTATAGCAATGCCTATGACGACTGAAAACATCCACGTGCCCCTCCCGAAGGCCTCCATAACTAACGGCGCTATAGCGTGACCTATGTACGCTGAAGGTATAGTTATCACCAATTTGCCTATGAAGTACGTCGTGGCGAACCATATGAAGCTCGCTTGAGTCAGTCCAAGGGGTATGACAATCCATTCATCTGGTATAGGTGTTGCAGCCGCGATGATATTCATAATGTACATGATTAACCTGCCATACCTACTCATTACTCTCTTCCTACCCGCCTTCTTATCCACTACCTTCCCCAGACCATAAAAAGCTGTGAAATGCACCGTCTTAGCTAAAGTTGCACCAAGTGCAACAGATAGCCCTATAGCTAGCTTGTCCATGCTTGGGAAGCTCATAGCTATAAGCATTGCCATCAGAGCATTTGATGGCGAAACGAACGGAACTAAGCTGATGGCGAATGTGAAAAGAGATACTCCTATAGGACCCCATATGCTTACAAGCTCCCAGTAGTCTACGACCATACTATGTGCAAGCACCTTTGTAATATTAAACCTTTCTTCATGAAGCAAGCGTTATAACTAAGCTAGCTAGGTATGAAGGTTATTGAACATAGTCAAGAGTGCAAGCGTTCAAGCTCGAATAACCTTAAGCCATTAAAGCTGAAACTTAGGTGAGGAAGCTGGGAACGTCATTTAATCACCTTCTAGATAACCTCTTAATCATCGTGATCAACAATGGCTATTGACATCAGGCTATAATTGAGGGCATGAATGTGAGATGGTCAAGATGGTGATGGTCTAACTTCACTAAGTTTAGTGGCTAGCATCAATGCACCTAGCTTACAAGCACCCTTCTAATCTTGAGATGGTAGGAGAGACTGATCCTTGATCTAGCATCATCAAACTTTCTAATCGTACCTCAAGAGCATTCGATACTGTGTTCAATGCATTGAGACTTGTCTAGAACTGGTCGTGTAAGCCTTATATTACCTCCTAGTTAAAATTCGATTTGACATCCTCATGCCCGGGAAGATAGTTAAGGAGATATTACATTACATTAAGTCTAAAATTGATGGTGTTGAGAAGGTAAGAGCCGAGAAGGTTGTTATAGGGCTTGGCTACACAGCCGTCAAGTTGGACAGTGGGCATGTAGGCTTATGTTACACCTTCAGCGATGAGGTGAATCTTAATTGCTGTCAAATTTGGAGGAAAGCTGGATCCTTAGCTGGAAGCTCTGCGATAAAGTTAGCTGATCTATCTTTATCGTGGGATTTAAGTGAGGCTGTTGTTGGAGTAGCTGCGCTAAACGCTCTGTCGCAGCTAGCTATGGACATGGAGCTAGATAAGTACGTGATTACTGAGGGGAACGTCATCGATCAAATAAATGTAACCAAGGAGGACGTCGTGGTCCTCGTGGGGAACATCCGCTCATTCATTCCGAAGATTAAGGAGAGGACTGACAACATCTTCGTGCTTGAGAGGAATCTTAGAATGCGTAGCTTAAATGTCTATCCAGATACTGCTGCTGAGGAGCTTCTACCAAGAGCATCGATAGCAATCATAACCGGGACCACCCTAGCAAATGGCACGATAGACCGCCTCTTAGAGCTATCTAAGAATGCAAGGGATGTGGTCCTCGTTGGCCCTACAGCAAGCACCTTACCAGACCCCCTCTTCAAGCATGGCGTGACGATCATAGGTGGAGTAAGGGTAATCGATAGCGAAAAGGTAATACAAGTAGTCTCAGAAGGAGGGGGAACTCCAAGCCTTAAAGAAGCATGCAAACAAGTGGTCATTAGGCAAAGAGAGGGTCGATGAACTTACACACCACTTCAGCCTCATCTTCACAATGCTATGCGAAGTTCCATTAAAGCTACGTTCACTCCCTCCTTTAGCTTTGAAAGAGATATGCATCTTTAAGGTTAAGGTCTAAGCTTCTTGTACCACCTCTCATGACCTTGCTCAGACTCTAAGAGAGCATAGCTGACGCTGAAGATATTTTTTCCATGAAAGAGCGGAATAGACGCGCAAAGATGCTCTCTTAAGCACCTTCTAAGAAAAAGTAAAGAAGGCAATTAACCTATTTTAAGGTGGGAGAGCTAATCTTGAAGATTCGAGTAATATTACCAGTCTTAAAGAACGAGATTTTCGAGGAGATCACGTATAGAGAGTTTAAAGCAGCCAAGAGAGGAGATGTGGAGATAAGCGTTGTAAGTCTTGAGAGGGGACCGGCAACAATAGAATCGGTTTACGATGAAGAGGTAGCAGCTCCATGGATACTAGAGAAGGTGAAAGAAGCTGAGGAAAAAGGGTTCGATGCCGCCATAATCAACTGCATGGGAGATCCAGCCTTAAAGGCTGCTAGAGAGATAGTCAGGATACCGGTTATTGGACCATGTCAAGCCTCGATGGCCATAGCATCAACGATTTGCGATAAGTTCTCAGTAATAGCCGTATTAAAGAACATTGTTCCAGCATTTTGGAGGAAAGCGAGAGAGTACGGCTTTGAAGCTAGGGTTGCATCCATAAGGTCCATAGAGATTCCAGTACTAGAGCTTGAAGAGAGGAGAAGCGAGGTTAAAGCTAAGCTGCTAGCTGAAGCGAAGAAGTGCCTAGAGGATGGAGCTGACACCATAATACTAGGTTGTACTGGAATGGTTGGGATGGCTGCTGAGATACAAAATGCCTTAAACGTCCCAGTAATAGACCCAGCAATAGCCTCGTTGAAGCTCGCTGAGTGCCTAGTAGACATGAAGCTTTCTCACAGCAAACTAGCGTATCCAGAGCCTCCAACCAAGAAGAGAATACTATAGCACCCCTAAACCCCTCGTAACAATGCATGAGTTGAGACAACATCTAATCATATCCACTACCCTCAAACACTTGCAGGTGTAGACGACCTTGTAAAGGGCTTAGTGTAGCGCTAGAGATATTACGAGAAGCGGTATACACATAGCTAATGGTCTTAGCTTATAGCAAGTAGGTGCTCAACCATGTCGATGCATAAGCTAGAGGTAGAGGTTTTAAAGAAGAGATCTTCGATGTTTCTGGAGCTGTCAAAGCATGCTCTAAGTCGAGACTTCTACGACCTAGCATGCTTCCTTGCCGAACAATCTTTACAACTCTTCTTAAAGTCGCTATTACTGGAGCTGATTGGCGATTACCCTAGAACCCATAGCGTAAGGCAATTAATGAGTGAGCTAAGCAGAGTCCTTAAGTCGTGTGAGCTAGATGAGCTTGTGGCTGCGAGCAGAGTCAGGCTACTAGCTCTCGAAGATGCTTACTTGATGTCAAGGTACTACGTGAGAGAATACGAGAAGGAGGATGCTGAGGACATGATTAAGCTCGTAGAGGAGCTGCTATCCAAGATCAAGAAGATCCTGGGTGCTGACTAATGAGCTCACTCATGGATTCAGCAATTAAGCGCAGCCAGATGCTTAAAGAATGGAGAGAGTGGACTCGTAGAATAGCTTATGTAGCAAAGAAGATTATCCCAGATGTAGAGACCTATGTCATTGGTAGTGTAATTAGAGGAGATAGCGTCAGTGGAAGCGACGTGGATGTATTATTAGTTTCTAAACACGTACCAGAGAAGCTTGTTGATAGAGCAAAGCTTAAGGCAATCATCGAGGAGGAGCTAAACCTACCATTCTACCACCCATTCGAAATACACATGCTAAAGCCCGAAGAAGCTGGATACTACATAGAAAGATCGAGAAGCTCCATCCTTAGAATAGCTTAATCACAACGCACTGTTTTGTTTTTAGATATTCACCACTCGTTTGTCATTCCTTCACGTCTATGTCCTCTGAGTTCATTTATTGAGCGTTTGATCGAATATCTCACTCTTCTAAGGCTTGGAATAATGCTCCTTCAAGGCATCGGGGGCAGCTATATATCTGACTTACACCATGATTCAACTTGTTCGAAGAGACTGAGTATCGTCAGCATGGTCGTCTAACCTACCTATATCTCTAGGAGGGGCTGAGTGATTGGGGGACATGATTAGGTTATGCAGCATTGATGAGGTTAAGGTTGGGGAGAAGAGGAGGTTTAAGCTCAAGGATTTAGGTGTAGAAGTGCTTCTAGTAAGGCTTGAAGACGGCTTTTACGCTATGGAGAATAGGTGCCCTCACGCTGGCTGCCCCCTCTCGTTCTACGGAGAGGTAAGGGAGGGGAACAAGTTGCAGTGCAATTGTCATGGAGCAGTATTCGATTTAAGGGATGGGAGGGTTATTGAGGGGCCAGCTCAAAGCCCTTTGAGGACCTATAAGGTCACGATATTCAACAACGAAGTATTCGTAGAGATCTAGTGTTGCTTTAAACAATCAAACAAAATAGCATGAAGAAGAGCCGCAAGAGAACTAGATCAAAGGCTTGTAGTTGAAGGGCTGAATCGTGAGATGGGATCGATAATAACGCCGTAGGCAAAGAGTTTCTTCAATTCCAAACTACTTACGTCGAGGAATATGGAGGTTAACTAGAGAGCAGACTTTGGCGAGACCACATAAGTTATAGCTGAGGTGGGTGCACGATCGTGTTCTTAAGATTGTTCTTCTCCACATACTCTCTTAGTTTAGCATCTAGGGTTAGGAAATGCATGTCGTTTGCAGCGGACAATCCATATAGGAGGTTGTCGACCAAGTCTTTATGTCCCATTCGATACAGCTTTAACGCTACTTTAACAGCCTCGCCATTCAAGTCCACTTTACTAAAGGTCCCTTTGATCAAGTCGATTCCATAGGCAACTACGCTCATCTCCTCCTCGGTCTTGATGATCTTAGATATCTTCCATAAAGCTTCGATTATACTTACATCGCTGTAATGCACTTCGTAATGACGTAGCTTAGATATTACCTCTCTTACCTCCATGTCAGTCTCAAATCCAAGCATTGGTAGAATAAATGAAGTGTCAAGGAGAACCCTGAAGCGCCTCTTGCTCACGCTCACTCTCCTCTTCAAGCTCATTAAAGCTTATACGTCCTATCTTAGGTCCATGAAGCGCATACCAAAAAGCATCCTTCTCAGGCTCTAAGATAACCTCATCCCCTCTAATCACGAATCTAACCCTCATACCCTCACAAATATTCAATTTATCAGTTACAGGCTTCGGTATGGCAACCAAGTTCTTCCTACTCACCTTAGCCACAAACACTCTTTGCTCCACACTCTCACCCACAATAACTCCCCAAACTATTTAATAAGGTTTAACTAACTTAAAAGTTAAACATACAATTAAGTATAACTCACCTAGAGACTAGGTTCTCTAGGGGTTTGGGTTTCATGTTGGTTGATGTTGTTTGATATCGACCCTTGGCTTCACGGACCTCGGGGCGCCTTTCATCGGTGCCCACGTCATCGATCTCCACCCGTTCAGGGTAACCCCGACCCACAGCTACCCTCCATCTTGTTCGGGTTCACAGCCGTGGGGAAACCCCACATCCTGGAGTACTTGAGGTAGATGTTGAGAGATGCCAGCTTCTGCCTATCCAGCTTGAACCCACATCTTGAGCATTCGAATACCCTGCCCACTCGGGTCTTCGCCACGTACCCGCATTGTGGGCAGGTACGGGAAGTGTTACGCGGGGAAACCTTGACGACTAGTGCTTTCTCTGAGAGCTTCCTATGTATCGTTTCCCAGGGCTTTCTAGCGTTCCTCTTCCTCCTCTCTTTATTAGTTCTTCCTCTAGCAACCAAGTCCTCCTTCTTGAGGTTCTCGACAACGTGAACAGCGTTGGGGAACATGGTGGTTAACTGCTTAACGAGCTTGTTTATGAAGTCCTTCTCCCTGTTCTTCTCTCTTCTAGCGTACTTCTCGAATAGCTTCCTCTTGCCGATCGATTGAGCAATAGCTTTCTTCCTCTTGTAGACGATCTTCAAGCTCTGAAGACACCTCAGGTCAACCTTGATGAATCCTATACCAGGAGAGTAACCATCGAGGGATAACTCATTCGAATCCCACGCAACAACCCTCCTTCTCCTTTATCTTTTGATAGCTCTCGCTCGAGATCTTCAATAGCAAGCCTCAAACCTCGTCCCCCTCTGAGGAACCACGTTAGCCACACCGCACTTCCTAGTCATGGAGTAGTAGTTGAAGCCAAGCTTGAAGCCCTTGAGGTCAGAAACCTTAACCTCTAGAACCCACAGCGTGAGACAGCTGCTGATTGAGCTGAATAAAATCCTCAAGTCGCGTGAGCTAGACAACTTCATAACAGCAAACAGAAGCTAGGCTCACCATACTATCACTTGTTCAAAATACACTTACTAAGGCCCGAGGAAGCTGAATATTATATGGAGAGATCGAAGGAGATACTCCAAAAATAGTATAACTTCTTCTCCTATTCTTAAGAGCTTGTAAAAGGTCACATTCTGCTATATTTAGCTCTGAGCTTTCTCGATAACTTTTCTATCTCTAAGACGTGGACTTACCTGGCTGCTATATGCTATCTCAATCCCACTCTAGA
>Ga0209080_1000005_pt1 | contig 207592 bp, 170 predicted proteins | sample JNZ110809AmetaG_FD_184123 | JGI IMG/M metagenome (GOLD analysis project Ga0209080, IMG submission 184123) | Hot spring microbial communities from Jinze hot spring, China to study Microbial Dark Matter (Phase II) - JNZ 110809A (SPAdes) (version 3) ...
AACACTTTGAGGCTGCTGCCGATTACCCGCCGAATTTGAATGTCGGTAGACCGCATTGGACTGATGATGCCGATGCGCTTTTCTGGGCAGGTTGGTGCGCCTTGAAGATGGGCGACAAGGAAGGGGCACAGAAACTTCTGGAGAAGGCTGCAACGGAAAACCAGCCGCTAAACGCTCAAACTGCCGAGTTCAAAGCAAAGGCTGCAGAGTTAATTAAGCAAACTTGATGGTGCAGGTGAGTGGAGCTCCTCCGAGAAATTTTCGGGGCGAGTTATGTCCGTCCTTACTCAGATGGCGAACGCACCTCATGTGCCTACGGTCGTCGTATGAGAAGGTCGCTCAAGGTGGTTTGAGGGTATGCAACTTGTTGAATTGCTTTTCACGGCTCTCACTGGTGGCAACCCGATCCTGCAGGGCTTAGTCGGTGGCATCATCATCACATTGTTTAACACCCTTGGTGCATTGGTTGTGCTGATTTGGAGGAAACCATCGGAGCGCTTTTTGGATGCAGCACTTGGCTTCGCTGCCGGTGTCATGCTAACTGCGAGTTTTACGAGTCTGATTTTGCCGGCGATTCAATCTGGCGGTTTGGTGCCAACATTCATCGGTGTTGCGTTAGGGGCAATCGCGGTTGACCTCCTTGACCATCTGATCCCTCACGCTCATGCAGTTTTAGGATACGAAGGTCTGGCATACTCACGCTTAAAGGCTGTCTGGCTTCTCATCATCGCCATCACCATTCACAACATGCCTGAAGGACTGGCAGTCGGGGTTGGGTTTGGCTCTGGCGATTTGAACAATGCAGTGAAGCTAATGTTGGCGATTGGCATGCAAAACATTCCAGAGGGCTTGGCTGTATCAGTCTCGGCGTTAAGCGCTGGTATGGGTGCCCACTTCTATGCGAGTTTAGTTGGCATTAGAGCTGGCTTGGTTGAAATCCCGTTGGCACTCTTGGGTGCTTGGGTTGTTCACATAGTGCAGGTAATCATGCCATATGCGATGGGCTTTGCTGCAGGCGCTATGCTTTATGTCATCAGCGATGAGATTGTCCCAGAGACTCATCGCAAGGGGCATGAGCGATGGGCTACATTTGGGACAATACTGGGTGTGTTAATCATGCTGCTCTTTGATGTGGCTCTTGGTTAGACACTCGCCATCGGTTTGTGAGGCGACTGCAGTCCATTTCGGTCTTGAGCTTTTGCAAGCTTCATAATCGCGCTTAACGGCAAGTGGGATGTGCTAAGCGGCGCGGTTGAAATGGTGAGAGGGATTATGACGGAACTAACGGCATTAGTTGGGTTGACAACTCAAGAGTTGGAGGCATTCGTTGAGCAGTTGGGTGAGCCGAGATTCCGCGGGCGACAGCTTGCCATGTGGATTTACCGAAAGGGCGTCACGGCATTTGATGCGATGACAGATTTGCCAGAGGCACTTAGGGGAAGGCTGAGCGAAATTGCCATCGTCAATCCATTGCAGGTCGTTGATGTTAAAGCCTCTTTAGATGGAACTGTGAAATACTTGAGCAAGTTGCCCGATGGCGAAGCCATTGAATGCGTCTTCATCCCTCACGGCAGATGGGAAACGATCTGCGTTAGCACGCAAGTTGGCTGTCCCGTTGGGTGCAGATTTTGTGCCTCTGGGGAGAGTTACGCTCGCAACCTGACGGCTGGTGAGATTGTCGGGCAGGTGCTCATCGCAATGCATCGTAGAAATCCGAATGTCGTTTTCATGGGCATGGGTGAGCCGTTGCTCAACTTTGAGAATCTCGCCAAGGCTCTGCGCTTGCTCAACCGTGAAGTCGGAATTGGCGCAAGGAGAATTACAGTCTCCACAGTTGGCATCGTTCAAGGCATACACAAGCTGGCGCAGCTCGGGATGCAGGTCAATTTGGCAGTTTCGCTTCACGCACCCAACGACGAAATCCGTCAAAGGTTGATACGAGCAAAGCTGCCACCGCTCTCTGAAGTGCTGAGTGTTTGCCGAGATTATTTTCGCGTGACGAAGCGACGCATTTCATTTGAGTATGTGCTTTTGATGGGCATCAATGACAGTGCGAGGCATGCCGTTGAACTCGCAAAGCTGCTGAAGGGCATGCCGTGCCATGTCAACCTAATCCCATACAACATGGTGGTGGCTGATTTTGAGCGTCCGCCTGAGGGGGTGATAGAGCGCTTTCGCAGGGTGCTTGTTGAAAATGGGATTGCGGTTACCATACGGCGCGAGCATGGCAGCGATATCCACGGTGCATGCGGTCAGCTGCGCCGCCATCACCTGAAAGGTTGAAGATGCTACCATTTGATGGGCATCAATGACAGCGCGAAGCATGCCGTTGAAAACGAATAACATCGCTCAGAGAGCTTCATGGGTTACTTTCCATCGGGCGATTGGGATAAGAGCCACCGAATGTCTCATCTCCACACACGCCATCGGCTCATGGTGTGATGCTCCTCAAGCCATGTCATTGCAAGTTGCGCATGCAGCGGGTGAACCGTTAGGCTGAATTGTGCACCATCAATGCTGATTGTCTGGTTGCCCCAATCAATGCGCACATCTTCGCTTAACTCCAACTGGAGGTGGTGGTTTGGGCATAACACAAGCATGTTTCCCGCATGGTCACCCAACGGACCGATGGATGTGAGCGGCTTTAAGTAATGCACTTCAATGACCATCCGACCGTCTGCCATTTGGAATTGCGCACCGCACATCTGGCACTTAAACTCGTATAGCTTGCGAAGCCATGCGCTGCGTTCACCGTTGCGCCTGTAAAGGCGCCTGCGCCACATGTAAGCTGTGGAGCGCTCAATTTCCATCTTGCGCCATATGTCTTTCTCCGCACCGTGCGTTCGGCGCAGCTTTTGTGCTGCTCGCTCAAACCGCTTTAAAGCGCTATCAAGGTGGGGGTTAATCGTAAGGATGTGCTCCTTTAACGCTTCCCAAAACTCGGTCGCTTTAAACACGCTTCCTTGAAGCTGCTTAAACAGGGGAGATGTTCTGGCATCACCTTTCAGCCGTGCCAATGGCACGGGCTTTTTTAGGCGCAGCGCTGGCTCTGGGGCAAGGTCAAATGTGTTTACATCGCCGCTTCCGGGCACTTCCTCATAACCGCCGCTTGCCAATGCGCACAGCCCGAGAATGCCCTCGTTGGCTTGATACGCGATGACGATGTCGCCTCGCTTCATTTCACGGATGCACTTCAAGGAGAGCGGTGAACGAATCCACTCATAACCACCCCATGAGAATTCGGAAGGCGCCCATTCATGTCGGTGAAGGAAAAAATCATCCCAATGCCAACCCTCACTTTTGCCCTTGATGCGCTCATTGGCTACAACCAACCATGCATTGAACGATGCCATATGCAATCACCGGCTTTGCCACCACTTTATAGGTCTGACTTGAACAGCGGTATGCACGACTCCGCGAGCCTTCTGAGTTCCTCACATTCCTCATCGGTGATTGGCTTGTATGAGCGCGCAATTTTGATTGCGAGCCTGACGAGCCTATCGTCAGCTGGCGGCATCGCCACAGTAACGCCCTGTGAGAGTGTCCAACGCAGTGCCATGGAAGCTTCTTTGTAATCGTCAGTTGGAACATACCAAAGCCTCGGATATGGGCGCTTCATCTGGGGTGCAAGTGCAGAACGAACCATGGGCTTGATTGCGATGCATCCCATACCTTTCTTGTGCGCCAACTCAATCACCTGCGGACCAAAGTTCTCACGGTGCCATGTGACGAAGTTTATTGGGAACATGACGGTATCAAAATCAAACCGGCGCATCGCCTCAAGCGCCACTTTCAACGAGTGTGCTGAGAAGCCGAGAAACTTCACGAGTCCCTTTTCACGAGCCTCTATGAGCGTCTCAATTGCGCCGCCCTTATCCAACGCTACCTCAAGTTCCTCCATTTTTGTGAGGGCATGCAGTTGGTAAAGGTCAAAGTGGTCCGTTCTGAGCCGCTTTAATGAGCGCTGCAATTCCTGCCATGCTTCCTCCTTTGTCCGGCGCTGCGTCTTGCATGCCAAAAACACCTTTTGGCGGTAGCCATCAAGGGCGGCTCCAAGCACATCCTCAGCGTTGCCGTATGCCGGCGCAACATCAACGAAGTTAACTCCGGCATCAATAGCTTCTCGGACAAGCTCGTTGGCTACATCTTGTTCCAATCTGTTAAAGGCAAGCCCGCTTAGCCCAATGATGGAAACTTCAATGCCGGTCTTGCCCAATGTGCGCTTTGGCACCTTTGCGTCGTCACTTTTCTGCGCTGATGTGTTATAGCATACGGCACTCACTCCGAACACCGACACAGTTGCACCGATGGTGGCATGAATGAACTTGCGCCTGTTCATCTCATCTCACCTCATGAGGGTGGTGCAGCAAAAATGCTGGCATCATGCTACATGTTAAAGCATGGTGGAACCGTTGGACATACAGCGTCAGGGAGGTGTAACCGCTATGGCTTGCATGGCTGAGCCGTGCGGTGGATTTCATAAGGCACAAGCTCGCCTTATTGCGTTAGCATGCGCAGTCTTCGCCTATTTGTGGCTGTCGCTCTCCATTGGAATTTGTGCCAAGCCGTTTGTGGTGATTAACGAAGCGGAGTTCATTGATAAGGTCTATGCATGTTGGCTTGGGAAGTCAATTGGCGGGACTCTCGGCATGCCATTTGAGGGCAAGCGCCAGATGTTCAACCTCACCTTCTACGAACCAATCCCGACGCAACCGGTGCCAAATGATGACCTTGACCTGCAGTTGCTTTGGTTAAAGGCGCTTGAGGAGCGAGGTCCGATGATAACCGCGCACGACCTTGCCCAATACTGGGTCAAGTATGTCGTCGTTGACTGGAACGAGTATGGAATATGCAAGGCGAATTTGCGCCTCGGGTTGCTCCCACCGCTGAGTGGGCATTTCAGAAACAGGTGGCGCCACAGCAACGGTGCATGGATACGCTCTGAGATTTGGGCATGCCTGTTCCCGGGCTTGCCAGCGCTTGCTGCCAGATATGCATTTGAAGATGCCTGCGTTGACCATGGTGTCGCTGAAGGAACATATGCTGAGGTGTTTACGGCAGTGCTGCAAAGCGCGGCATTCGTTGAGAGCGACAGGGACAGGTTGCTCAACATTGCCTTAAGTTACATCCCGAAGGATTGCGGCGTTGCAAGGAGCGTAAAGGTGGCAATTGATTCGTGGCGAAAGGGGCTTGATTGGAAAGCCGCAAGGGAGTTGATCGTGGAGGCATCTAAGGATACGGGTTGGTTCATGGCACCGCAAAATGTTGCGTTCGTAATTTTGGGATGGTTATATGGTGACGATGACTTTGGGAAAGCGATTTGCACAGCGGTCAACTGCGGCGATGATACAGATTGCACTGGCGCAACACTCGGGGCATTGCTCGGCATCTTGCGAGGGACTAAGGGAATACCTACGAAATGGCGCGAGCCAATAAGCGATGAGATACGCAATATCGCCATCGGTGGCTTCACACCGCCGCGCACACTGACCGAACTTACACAGCGTGTTGTGCGCATGACGAAGTTATCGTTGAAGGCGCACAAAGCCGAAGTAAGCATCATGCAGGATGTGCCCACAACGCCAAATGCAGCTCGTAAGCTCATGCTCATTGACGAACACACGGCAAATGAGTTATGGAGCCGAACACCGTTCCAAGTCAGATTTCAGTTTGGCAACCTCGCAGCAACACTTGATTACCTTGGTGAGCCAACAATTGAGGGCGACACGGAGAGGAGCTTAAGGTTGGAGCTGAGAAGCAAGGTAAGCGAGATTAAGGAGGCAATTGTTGAATGGCGCTTCAACCAAGACATAAAGGTTAAGCCCGACAAAGAAGTGGTCAGGCTCCCAGCACTCGTGAAAACAAACTTGATTGTTAGTTACATCACGAACGAGGTCATCAAGGGCGAGGTCGTAATTACAACCCGAGATGGGAAGGCGCTTGCAACTATACCGATCACGCTGATTGGCAGGTTGACAACTCACAGGGAAAATTTCGCCCTCGCAAAATACGGTGTTAAGGCGACATCGGATTCGGAACTTGACCGTGAACCTGGCTGCACGCAGAAGGTGAACGATGGCATTATTGCTGCCGAGGATGACTTTGAAGGCAAACGGTGGCATTCGGCACTCACACCGCATCCCCATTGGGTGGCGTTGCATTTGCCCGAGGTTCGCACGCTCGGGCGGGTCATCATCCACTTCGCTGATCCGAGAGGGCATCCTGTTGACTTTGATGGCGAGGTGAGCATTGACGGGGAGACATGGAAGCGCATTTTCAGCATCCGAGGCTACACCGATAGGAGAAGATTTGAATGCGCCATTGAACCTGTTCCGATAAAGCACTTTAGGCTCATTATCCACAGGTCAGCGAGCAAGCAATGGGTTAATGCGGCGCAGGTGAGCGAGATTGAACTGTTGCCAAAGTGAGACCGATACTTAACGACAGTGTGTGCACCGCCAGAATGCCTTGCAATACAGGCGTTATTACAACCGCATCACTCAATACAAAAGCCGCTGTAACGGATACAAATACCCACGCCAATATGGCGTTGGCGCTTGCCAATTTTGTGTGCCGCCTTCATGCACTGCTTTTAACAATGACTGGTGCCTATGCCATAGTTGATTAAAGGTGTATCGCGTGGTGTTGTCACCGTATCAATGGCATAGCTTCCGATAAGTTCTCCGACAAGGGGGTGTGTTAAAAATGGAACGCACAAGAGGTTTTACGCTGATAGAGCTGCTGGTGGTGATTGCCATAATTGCCATCTTGGCAGCGATACTATTTCCGGTGTTTGCAAGGGCAAGGGAGAAGGCACGCATGACGAGTTGCACGAATAATTTGCGCCAACTGGGAATGGGCATGCTCATGTATGCCCAGGATTGGGATGAAATGCTTCCATTCCCGTATTGGCTTCCCAATTGGGATGAGTGGTGTGCTGATGGGGCTACATGGCGTCAGCGCATATTGCCGTATGTGAAGAATGAGCAAATCTTTGTGTGCCCATCAGCAGCATCAATTGGGCGCATTTGCCCCTCTGGAAGTTCAATCCCAAACACCGGCTCATACGGGGCAAATGCATATTGGGCTGAGGTGACTCCCCAAGTTGCGGATGGAAACTGCATTTTAAGGTTGGCGAGGTTCAACTATCCAGCTGAGACGTTTCTGCTTGGCGAAAATGTTGATGGTGATTGGGTGGTTGAGCCGGAGCCCGGCATGTGCCCAGAAGGTTATACGCCTCCCGGAGCGGTGGCATTTCGTCACTTTGATGGCGGTGTGTGGGCATTTGTTGACGGGCATGCGAAATGGGTCAGGCGTGAGAATGCCTATGCAAATAATTGTGCGCCATGGCGTGTCAGGTAATGCCCGACTGTCATAGCAACGATCACAGTTGAAATTAAGCCCTCAAAAGCAAGGCTGGCTCTCATTGCACTTTGAGCGAATCCAAAGTGTCAACGCCTCGGCGATGGCGTTGGCAGCCTTCCTCTGGAAAGTCTCATTGGCTAAGCGCTGTGCCTCTCTCGGGTTTGATATAAAGCCAAGCTCAACGAGGACTGCCGATGTTGATGCCCAAACGAGTGCAGTAAGCGGTTGCTTGACGATGCCTCTGTCCTTCATACCGAGCCTCTTGCAAAGGATGGCTTGCATCATTTGGGCGAGTTGTTCGCTTTCGTCCCCCCAGTAGTGCACAGATAAACCATTTGGATGGGGGCTGCGAAAACTGTTCGTGTGAATGGAGACAAAGACATCAGCGCCGATATGCGAAGCGAGGTGAGAACGCTCAATCAAATTGAGTGGCGTGAATTCGCCATCTCTCGTCGTCACCGCAATCCAACCGTTGCTCTCAAGGCTCTCGCAAAGGCGATTTGTCACCTGAATAGTGACATCGGCTTCGCGTATGCCATAATGTGTAGCGCCGTAATCAAGCAACCCCCAATCAGTGAACGCTCCATGACCAGCATCAATAACAGCAATGGGACGCCTGCTTACGGACGGTGCTTTAATGCGATAATGGTTGTGAGCGCGCCAAGATACAAAGGAAATGCCTAAGCAGGTTAACGCTATGAGAAGGGCAGTGATGTGAATGCGAATTGTCTTCATGGCAATCATCCTGCCCATCATCGTCAGCAGCTGTGCTCGCTTTCAAAGACCATCACCCGTTGTCTTAGAGGCACATCGCATGTGCGCCCTCGCCCACTGCCTTAAAGGCGCATATGAGCATTGGACAGCAGTGCAAATGGCTCAGACCATCGCTGCGAACATTCCATCAAAGCCAGCCATCACATTTGCCAAGCTTTCAAAGCTCAGCACGGACAAGCCAGTTGATCACAGACGCTGGCTCATTGGGCGCCTGTATATGCTCGCTGCGTCCCGTTATATTTTGGGTGCGCTTGAGGAGCTTGAGCGCGATAAGTTAATCAGCGCACAGCAACTTTGCGATAGCGCCCGCCAGTGCCTTAAAAACTGCATACCTCACCTCCCTCAATGGGAGCGCTCAAGCGCCATTGGATATATTGCCCGCCTTGAGAGGGTAACCCAGCGCATTGCAGCTGACAGGGATTATGCCTTCATTCACCTCAAGGCGCTGCAGTTCAAGGTTGAAAGGCACGCCCTTTATGTCCCACCGGAACCGAAGTAAGCTACCGGCGCTGTTGTGCGCCGGGATTGGGCGCAACAGGATTGAGGGCTATGAACTGCGGCTCCACAGCGTCAGTTGCGATTCGCTGCGCTTGCCTTTGAGCAAGATTGATAGCCCACACTTCCCAATGTTTGCCTGCGGCGGGTTTAAACGCATAAGCGAGCATTGCATCGTCGTTTGAAAAGCTCAGCGAAGCGCATACGCCATCCCTTGTCTCAACTGGCATAGCCTCGCAGATTGATGTGCGAAGGAGCTTTATCATGTCCGCTTTCGGTTTCACCTGCGGCATATCTCCAACCCATATTTCGCATCTTGAATTGCTGATGCGCGTCAGCGCGAACTTCTTGCCCGAGTGTCCAATGACAAAGTTGGTGGCGTTGTCCAGCAATTCGTGCAATGTGCCAGTGCGCTCTTCAAGGCAAAGCAGCATTGCCTTCCCCGTTCTGTCCACCGCGCTGATGATGAGCAATGCCGCATCCACCCAATATGCTTGCAAACTGGCTTGGGTAAACCTGCCATGCAACTTCTGCCAGCCTTGCACGCCCTCAAGATGCCCCTTTCCCAAATCACACGATAACAGTTCCCAATCACCATTCGCATTCGCAACGGGAACGAATAATCTTTTGTGCGGTGCTTGCCAAATAATCCCGCCCTTAGGCTCCCTCTCACCCAATGGAAGCACATTGCTCCTCATCCGCTCAACATCAATCAGCACAAGCTGCCATGAGTCACCTTCGTATGTAACTGCTGCGAGCATCTTCCCATCGGGCGACAGCGATGGCAGCCCACTTTCGGCTTGCGGCATGGATATCGCTACAAGGTGTTCGGTTTGAATGCGCGAGCCCGGATGGACCGTCAACATCACAACGCGTGCATTCCCCTGAGATGGAGTTAGGGCGAATATGCGGTTGGAGTTAACGGTAGCCCGATACCAGGCAATGCCCATTTCTGACTGCTTTCTTTCGTCCCTTATTGCCCACAGCTCCATCTTGCGCTCGTCATGTGCCATGAAAATGGACGCACCACTCACATAGCAAATTGGCTGAGTGAGAAATGGCGTGCCGGATGAGGAGAGCAGAGTTTGCAATTGCTCCTTCAAGGGCGCGGTGGTTATTTCAACTCCGAGCTGCTTTAATAGGCGCTTCATCCTTTCATCAGCACCCGGGTGGGTTGAGAAATAGCGCTCTAAGCCCCTCAGCTTACGGTCGGCAAATTTGCTCAACATGCTTATTGCACCCCATGGATTGTAGCCGGCTGCTTGCATATACTTCAAAGCGAAGCTATCGGCTTCCCTCTCTTGATTTCGGCTATACCCGAGACGCTGCATTGTATAGAGCACATCAGCTGCCGTCCTCAAAACCTGTGGTGCGTTGCCAAGCAGTATTGATGCGAGCACGGAGAGTATGGTATCTTGGCTAACAGCCTTGCGCACATGCCTCCCAACAACATGTCCGACTTCGTGCGCAATCACGAACGCCAGTTCATCATCCGATGTCACCGTCTCAAGCAAGCCGCGCGTAAGGTAAATGAATCCGCCCGGCAACGCCATTGCGTTGGGCTCTTCAATATCCAGTATCTTGAACTCGTATGGCATATCCTTGCGGTCACACACCGAAAGTATGCTCACACCAATCCGCCTAACACGGCTGAGTTGAGCTTGGTCTTCCCATAGCGGTATTTGGGACTCAATCTCTTTGGCGACTCTCTGACCGAGTGCTATCTCTGAACCGCGCGTGAAAATGTCTATCGCAGCAGCCTTGGCGTTTAACATCAGAAGCGCCAACTGAAAAGTCGCCATCCTTACGATGAGGTTACATCTTGCAGCCCTCAATTCATGCATCTTTAACACCCCATGAGTTTCCTTTCGTGAGCCATCATGCTACGCACACCTATTCTTGCACCTGTTTTTGGCTTTGCCACGCTTAAGAGTGAACTCAAGCTGGCGCAGCCTCTCACGCCTATGCCAGAAGGCGATCGTCAATCCTGCAACTATGGTTAGCGAGGCGCCAATTGCGAGCATCAACAGCGCCATCATGGGCGCCTCGGCAACGAAGTAAATCGCACATGCAATGCAAAGCAATGCCCCAACCGAAAGCGAGGCGCTCACCGCCGGAGCTATGGCACCTCTTTTCCACCTTGACGGATGCTTGGCTATCTCCGCCTTCTGCTGTTCCAACACTGGCTGTGCAGCCGTTGCCTCTGAGTTGCTAACCTCCTTCAAGATTGCAGCGAGTTCATTTAGGAGGCACTCATTGTTTGCTATCCTCATTTGCAGCGCATTTACAGCACTCTCACCACCAATATGCGCAATTGCCCTGCCTATGAGGGTGCGTATGTTCTCATCCTCTTCGGAGATGAACGCACTGATGAGTGCCTCAATTGCCCTCTGGTCGCCTATTTGCACGAGCGCTTGTATGGCAGCCCTACGCACATCCCTATTCGGATCAGTCAGCGCAGCCAATAGGGCTGGCACTGCACGGCTATCTTTAAGTTCGCCGAGCGATTGTGCTGCTGCAGCGCGAACCGTGAGTGGTTCACCGGTGAGTGAGCGGATATCAGTTTGACTCGTTGCATCAAATAGGGCGTGAATAAGTGGCTCAAGAGCCCTTGTGTCCTTAAGTTTTCCGAGGGCAACGGCTGCATGAATGCGAACAAGCGGTTCTCTATCCTTCAGGGCTCGTATAAGGGTTGGTGTGGCGCTCTTGTCTCCGATGCAGCCCAGTAGGGCTGCGATGAGATGCCTTGCAGGATGGCTTGGCTCTTCAAGAGCTTGTATGAGTGGCTTCACAGCTGCCTCGCCGAGGCTTATCAATATTTCACCCGCTCGCATACGCACAAGCTCATCATCGGAACCAAGTTCCTGTATCAGCTCATCAATGGTGTCCATCGCAATGTCACCTCATCACGGCAGCATGCGAGCGTTTATTGTGCCTACTTCAAAATGATAGCATTGGGGTGGGGCTAAGCGACAACCTTAGAGCGCGATTTGTGGAAGCTTGCCGTTCGCTATCAACGCTCAAAGTTTTAGTCAGCTGCTGTTCATGCTCTCCCATGCTTCTATTCCGGCTCTAATTGCAGCAGCTGAGCAGAGAAGCCGCTGCTTCTCCTCCTCGGTGAGCTCAATCTCCACAATCTCGGCAACACCGCTGCGGCAGAGCCTGACTGGAACACCCATGAAAACACCGCTTACGCCGTATTCCCCATCAAGCCACACTGACGCCGGAATAACCCTGCGCTCATCATTGACTATTGCTTTGACCATGACTGCAACTGCAGCTCCCGGGGCAAGCGCTGCGCTCCCGGTTTTGAGCAGCCTGACGATCTCACCGCCTGCATCCCTTGTCCTTTCAACAATGTGCTGTAAGCTGCTCTCATCAAGCATCTCTGTAACCGGTCTGCCGATGGCAATTGCGTGCCTCACCAGAGGGAGCATTGTCTCACCGTGCTCACCGATGACCATTCCATGCACATCCTTAACAGGCACAGAAAGCGATGCTGAGAGCAGCCACCTGAAGCGAGCTGAGTCAAGGACTCCACCCTGCCCGATGACTCGCTCCCTCGGAAAGCCAGTTACCCGCCACGCAACATAGCTCATAACATCAACCGGATTGGTCACGACTATCAGGATGCAATTAGGTGCATGCTGTGATACAGCCCTGCACACGCTTTCAACTATGCGCCCATTCTCCCGAAGCAAGTCCATCCTTGTCATTCCCGGCTCCCTGCGTTTGCCACTCGCTATCACCACGACCTCGCTTCCCTCAATTGCTGCGATGTCGCTTGAGCCAGCCACTTTGCAGTCAATGTCAAGCACTGCAAGCGCATGTGATATATCCAACGCCTTGCCCTCAGCAAGCCCCTCAACTATGTCAACGATTATCACCTCTCCGAGTCCCAATTCAGCAATCTTATGAGCGGCAGCTGTCCCAACTAACCCCGCACCGATAATCGCTACTTTCATTCAAGCACCCCCATTCTCCCGCCATTGAGTTCGCATGGTTATGGCATCACTGGCACTTCAGCTTGAGTTCCGTGAGTGCCTCACGGGTTAGCTTCGCAAGCCAAACCGCAATTCCCTTGAGATACCACTTCATCACATCGGATTGCTTTTCGCCGTCACGCATTGCAGCAACGAGCTCAAGCTCATCGGATTTGACCTCCCGCGATTGCGCATAAACCGATGCGGCGATCTTTTGAGTCCAGATTAGCCATCCATTCATCCCCTCCATCTCGCGCATGCGTTGCTCGCACAACGAGAGCTTGATGAGGATTGCCATTGCCCTTCTGCGCTGCCATGGCTTTGCAAGTCTTACATCCACTTCGGCACCCTTCAGCTGCTCGCTCAGGCATTCGTTGAAGGCGGGCTTCATCGTCTCCGAGAGCGCAGCGCTGAACCATGGGATTTGAATGTCCAAATCAACAATCACTTCAACCAAGCCCTTTGGTGGCCGGATAGCAATGCGGTATTGTGGCTCCGGGATTGGGAGGGCAGCTAATCTTTGTAGCCGTTGCGCTGCACTCGGGTGTGTTGAAAGCCACGCATCTATTGCCGCAGCTTCAGAATGGGAGAGCCTTTCAAGCACGCTCAATGATGCCCTTGCGTCAAACCCGGCTTTAGCCATCAGCTTGATTGCAAGTTCATCGGCGGTGCATTCAAGCTCTTGTGAGTAAGCGGAGCGTATGAGACCCGCAATGGCTCTGATGCTCTCCGATAATAGCGCCCTATCAACATACGGCTCAATCAACGGTTTCTTACCCAACGGGATGCTTGAATATGGGACGCGCTTTGCATCACCTCTGATAGCATGAGCGAGTTCGTGCGCAAGCACAAATGCCACCTCATCAACCGTGTGGAGCAAAGAGAGAAGCCGTTCGGTGATGAGTATTTCGTTTGTCGGGAGAGTGATTGCGTTTGCGAACGGCACATCAATCACAAGCACTTTGTAGCTGGCATCCATCTCGGATGCCCTAATTAAGGCATTCATTATCTCATCCAACTCCCAATCGCTCTCCGGCGAGAACCTTTGAACGAGTTCACGCAATGCCTCGGCTTTATCCGTCGGCTGATTTGCCGAGGAGGTTATTGGAGTTTCTGCCAACACAATGCATGCGATGATGAGCGTCATAATGGACTTTGCCTTCCTGCGTGCACCTTCCATCGCGCGCAAGTCACCTCAGGCGAAATGGAGTGACGGCTATGTCAGAATTGTAGCAGCAGCGTTGCTTTCGGCTTATCGGAGGTGATAGCAATGCACACTGTATCCCTCTCCGAGATGACCCTCCGCATGGTCAAGGAGCAGCAATACGAAGTGGCAGTGCTCCCAATCGGGTCTTGTGAGCAACACGGAATGCACCTGCCATACGGCACCGACTCGTTTGAAGCGGAGTTGATAGCGAAGCGAGTTTGCGAACGGGCGGTTGAGCTCGGCGCAAAAGTTGTATTGCTGCCAACTATACCATATGGCGTTAACAGCAACATGCTCGCCTTCCCATTGACGATCCACATTCAACCATCAACCTTGAACGCCTTTGTAAGGGATATCATATGCTCCCTTGAAAGGCACGGCATAAGGAAAATCGTTCTCTTCAATGGTCACGGCGGGAACGAGTTTAAACCTTTGCTAAGGGAGATTTATGGGCACACAAGCGCTTTCGTGTGCGTGGTTGAGTGGTGGAAGGTGGCTGGCGACATTTACCCCGAACTGTTTGAGGAGCCCGGGGAACATTCGGGCGCTGTGGAGACAAGCGTTTCCTTGGCGCTGTTTCCTCACCTCATTCACATGGAGTGGGCTGATGAGGGTAAAGTTCGCCAAAGCAGGTTTGAGGCGATCAACGAAAGGTGGGTTGACATTGTGCGCCCATGGGAGCGCTTGACATTTACCGGTGGACAGGGCAACCCGAAGGAGGCAACTGCGGAGAAGGGAGAGAGGATCATAAACATCGTCGTTGAGAGGATAGCCAAGTTTTTGGCGGAGCTATCGGAATCGCCGATTGATGAGCTGTTCCCATACATGTGAAGTTGAATCAACCACCCCTCGCAACAAGCACAACACCGATGCATATGAGCGCGACACCGGCAAGCCGGATCGCCGGCGGTGTCTGATTAAACAGCGCCCATGAGATCAGCACTATGATGACTTGGTTGAGGGCGACAAAGGGATATGCGTATCCGATGCCGCGCTTTGAAACAACGACAACATACAGCACCGCTGAAATAGCATAGGTGAGGAGACCGCTTATAACCTCCGGGGACAAAACGAGGTGCACCAGTTGCGGGAAAGCGCTTAAGGAGTGGACTTCGCCAACTCGCGAGGCTCCAAGTTGTATGAGCATCTGCCCGATGCCGCCCAACATGACGGCGATCAGGATCAATGCGAGTGGACTACTCGTCAGAATGCCAATCAGTGAGCCCATTCAAAACACCTCGCTTTGGAAGCCCCCGTGTGGGATGCTGTTTAATCTCGCCGCTGAGCGATGCAGTTCGGCAGCCTCGTTGAACCAGCACTTGACATGCACATTATAACGCTTCCGCTTCCCGAATTGAGTGGACATGCCAACTTGCCCGCTACTTCGGTGTGAAGAGTTTGCATCATACGCGCACCAGATAAACCTACAAAACTACTCGCGCGCTATCATGGATAGTGAAGGCAGCAGCGCACCACTTCATCTCCGCATGAAATGCAAATTGTGAGGTGGAAAGAGAATGGGAAGGACGGCGCGCTTTAGCATCTCAATGGACGAGGATTTGCTCAAGGCGTTTGATAGCCTAATACTGCGCAGGGGTTACACAAATCGCTCCGAAGCCGTTCGTGACCTTGTGCGAAACAGGCTTGTGATGGATGAGTGGGAGCATGCCAAGGGGGATGTTGTGGCTGCGGTTGCCGTCGTTTACGATCACCACAATCGCCTCGCCTTGAACAGGTTGACAGATATGCAGCACAGATTTCAGAAGCTCATCATATGCACAACGCATGTGCACCTTGATGAGCGCAATTGCCTTGAAGTGGTCATACTCCGTGGGAAGTCGCGCGCCGTCCGTGAGGCAGCTGACAAGTTGATCAGCCTGCGCGGGGTTAAGCATGGCTCAATAATGGCTACGACGACGGGAAAGGAATTGGTTTAGATTTGAGGTGCGATGTGGTGTGCCAGAGATGGACGACCAAACGGCTGAAGGATTCACATTGATAGAGCTCCTTGTGGTGCTCACCGTCATCGGGATATTGGCGGCATTGCTTTTCCCGGTTTTCGCGCGCGCCCGCGAGAAGGCGAGGCAGGCAGTTTGCACAAGCAATCTACGACAGCTATATACAGCTCTTGCGATGTATGCCGATGACTATGAGGGTTACTTTCCTCAAGGGCACAAGTTTGATCCAAACCGCACACCCCAGTTTTACTGGTTTTGGTTCATGGACATTCAACCATACCTACGCATGAGGGATGTGCTTCTTTGCCCGAGCGATCCAGACCCGCTTGAGTTTCAAGGCTACAGGTTTAACTACGCTCTCAATTACCAAGTGCCGGAAAACTTTGATCCGAACAATATCGTTGAAGCGCTTAACCCACCGGGACCACCGCTGCACGAGATTGAGAATCCGTCAAACACCATTGCGATGTGCGACGCGAACAATGTATGCATACATCATATCATCTGCCACACAGACCAGAGGGAGCTCGGATACAACGACGCCATTTGTTCCCAATACTACTGGCTTGGACCGATGAGGTTGGAGAGGCGGCACAACGGCGGCGCTAACTTCCTTTTCTTTGATGGGCATGTGAAATGGCTCACAAGGACGCGCTATGGTCAATGGACATATACGGCTGATGACGATTGATTGCCTTTGCCGCTCTGTGATGATGTGGGCATTTCGGGCAGCGCGCTTGAACGCTCACCGCAACTGTTGGATGCTAATTCACCATGCAACATGCTCAAGCGCTTTTGTGCCGGCAAACTTTGCTTCCTTGCCGAGCTCCTCCTCAATGCGCAGCAGTTGATTGTATTTCGCAACCCTCTCCGAACGGCAAGGTGCGCCAGTCTTTATCTGCCCGACGCCTGTGCCGACTGCGAAATCGGCAATGAAGGCATCCTCTGTTTCCCCGGAGCGATGTGATATGATGCAGCTGTAGCCCGCCTCCCTTGCCGTCTTTATTGTCGTGAGCGTCTCCGTAACCGTTCCAATTTGGTTGAGCTTAATCAGGATGGCGTTTGCCACGCCGAGCTTTATGCCTCGTTTAAGCCTCTTCGGGTTGGTGACGAACAAATCATCACCGACAATTTGGATGCGCTTCCCAAGGCGTTCTGTAAGCAGTTGCCAGCTGCGCCAATCATCCTCGGCAAAGCCATCCTCAATTGAGACGATCGGGTAATCGGAGACAAGCTGTTCGTAGTAATCAACCATCTGCTCCGCCGTTAATGTTCTGCCCTCGCCCTTCCAGATGTAGGCTTTCTGATTCTCATCATACAGCTCCGATGCGGCGACATCCAGCGCTATAGCCACCTGTTCCAGTGGGCGATACTTTGCAGCCTCAATTGCCTCAAGTAAACAGTCAAGCGCACGGCGCGTGTCGCCCAAGTTTGGGGCAAAGCCACCCTCATCGCCGACGCCTGTGGCAAGCCCTCGCTTTTTAAGCACGCTGCTCAGGGCGTGGTAAATTTCAACCCCGCATCGGAGTGCCTCACTGAAGCTGTCAAACCCGTGTGGCACTATCATGAACTCCTGCACATCAAGATCATTCGGAGCGTGCACGCCGCCATTGAGGATGTTCATCAATGGGACAGGCAGCGTGGGTTCAGCTCCAGCCATGCTTGCTATGTAGCGGTAAAGTGGCATGCCAAGGTGACATGCCGCTGCTCTCGCCGCAGCCATTGAGACCGATAAAATGGCGTTAGCACCGAGGTTGCTTTTATTCTCAGAGCCGTCAAGTTGGCACAGCAGCTTATCAAGCTCGTGCTGTTTTGTTGCATCCATCCCGATTACCGCCCTGCGCATTTTTGTGCGCACATTCCTCACAGCCTTGAGCACGCCCTTCCCGCCATACCGCTTCTTCACGCCGTCTCGCAACTCAAGCGCCTCATGCTCGCCAGTTGATGCCCCAGATGGGACTGCAGCGCGCCCGCTTGCACCGGATGCCAAAAGCACATCCGTCTCAACGGTTGGGTTGCCGCGGGAGTCAAGTATCTCACGGGCACGCAGGTCAACGATTTTTGCGTCATTCGCTCGTTGAGATAGCATCGTGTTCGCCACATGAGCCACCCCCTTCAGTTTGCTCATTCATCCTTCTCCACAGCCCATACTCAATGCCTTCAACGAGTGCGTTTAAGCTCGCCTCAATTATGTTCGTTGAGAAACCGAGTGTGCACCATGAGCCCCTTTCGTCCGCTGTCTCAATCGTGACCTTCACTTTGGCTGCAGTTGCGGCTGAACTGTTTACAACTCGGACCTTGTAATCTATGAGGCGAATGTGCTTCACCTCTGGATAGAACTGCTCAAGCGCCTTGCGTAGCGCTATATCAAGGGCATGCACGGGACCATTACCTTCGGCAACGGTGTGAATTACTTCATCACCGACTCGCACCTTCACACTCGCCTCTGCCCACTTTTCCCCATTGCGCTCTTCAACGATTGCGCGGAAGCTCTCAACCTTGAACAGGCTTCGCCATTGCCCCAAGCGGCGCCTTATCAGAATTTCAAGGGAGGCATCTGCGCCTTCAAAATCGCATCCCTCCATGCCAAGCCATTTCAGCTCTCGCAGTATGTTCCTTGTGGTTGGCGAGTCCTTCTCGAGCTTGATCCCGAACTCAAGCGCCTTTGTTACAACAGTCGCAGCCCCAGAGAGCTCTGAGGCGAGTATGCGCCGCTCGTTGCCGACAAGCTGCGGGTCAATGTGCTCATATGCAAAGGGGCATTTTGACATTGCGTCAATATGCACTCCACCCTTGTGAGCGAAAGCACTCCTTCCGACGAACGGCTGGCGGTCATTTGGGACTTGGTTTGCCACCTCGGCGACGAAGTATGAGAGGTCATGCAACTTCCTTAGGTTCTCGCGCCCGATGGAGTGTATGCCGAGCTTCAACTCAAGTATCGGGATTATGGAGCACAGGTTGGCATTGCCACATCTCTCACCGTAGCCGTTTATTGTCCCTTGAACTTGCATCACGCCGTGTTTGACCGCAACGATTGAGTTAGCCACAGCAAGTTCGCTATCATTATGGGCGTGTATGCCCAATGGGCAATTCAGCTTGTCTTTGACCGCATCAATTGTGTGCCCAATTTCGTCCGGCATCGTCCCGCCATTCGTATCGCACAGGACAAGCCAATCAGCGCCAGCCTCCTGAGCAACAAGCAAAGTCTTGAGGGCATACTCGGGATCGTCCTTGTAGCCGTCAAAGAAGTGCTCGGCATCAAATATGACCTCCCTGCCATTCAGCTTCAGGTATCGCACTGTGTCCTCTATCATTCGCAGGTTCTCACTCGGCGTCGTCTTCAACACCTCAATTACATGCAACTTCCAACTCTTCCCAAACACAGCAACAGCTTGAGTTTCAACTGAGAGGAGCTCTCGCAAGCTGGGGTCATCCTGTGGTTTCGTTTTCGGGCGGCGCGTGCTCCCGAACGCCACCAACTTCGTCTCGCCAAGCTTGAGCAGTTTGCCCTGCTTGAAGAATTCCTTATCCTTGGGGTTGGATGCCGGGTAGCCACCCTCAATGTAATGCACGCCGATATCGGCAAGCCGCTCCGCTACGCGAAGCTTGTCCTCAACAGTGAATATGATGCCCTCACCCTGCGAACCATCTCGCAATGTGGTATCGTAAATGAAAACTCTGGCAACCTTATCATCGCCCATCTGCTTCACCATTCCCCGAACGATGGAATGGAGTTGGAAACAACTCTCGGAGGGATAAGCCGTTGCTCAGCGCATCGCATTCAATTATGCCGCAACGAATACCTGCCAGAGTGTGCTCGCATGCTTAAATTGGCTCCACTGGCTCTCACCCCCTTCGGCGAGCAATTTATGGTAAGTGGGACGCTGTCCAACTGCACCCTTTCAACATCACTCAGCCCTTTGTGTTGTGGCAAACTGAAAATTGAGTGTCACTCACAATGCCCGCAACTTAGGGTGCTGCCTTCGGATGCGAGATGCTTTTGGCATGTCCCCATGGCAGTGCTATGTGTGCAATTTGGGTTGCTTGTATGGCATCATTTGACATGGGATTTATCGGTGTATGGCAATGGTAGCTGACAGTGCGACGGGATATATGACAATCTGCTCGGGAGGTTGAATCGCATGCGCATATTTCGCAGTCAACAGAGGGAGCTCAAGCAGCCCGACGAGGCGCTCATTGTTGCGGATGGGCGACAGATGCCTCAAGCTCAACCGACAACTCAAGTGACCACTCAACAAAAGCCAATGAAGTCGCTGCTTTTCCCGGACGAGGAGAAAGAGATGCCGGAGGATACACAACCAATTGCCGGCAGGACTAAGATGACGAGGGAGGAAAGGGAGCTCATTTCCCAGCTGCGCCGAGAGATACATGAGCGCGTGATAGTTGAAATGGACAGGCATGGCATTGGCGTTGACTCGCCATCAAGCCGTGACAGGGTGAAGGAGTTTGTTGAAATGGCGTTGCACGAGTTGCTCGCTGAGGAGGCAATACCGTTATCAAGCCGGCTGCGAAGCGAGCTTGTTCAAGATGTCATTGACGAGATACTCGGCTACGGTCCGATACAACCCCTCCTTGACGATCCGACAATAACCGAAGTCATGGTTAACCATCCGAAGGGCGTGTTTTATGAGCGTGGCGGGAGGATATACCGTTCCGATAGGACTTTTGATGATGAGGCACATGTGATGCGCATCATTGATAGGATAGTCTCACCGCTTGGGCGGCAGGTAAATGAGCGCCAGCCGATGGTTGATGCGCGTCTTCCTGACGGCTCTCGCGTTAACATCGTCATACCACCACTCGCTGTCAAAGGTCCATGCATAACGATACGCAAGTTCTCAAAGAAGCCGCTCACGATTATGGACCTCATTAACTTTGGGACGCTCACCGAAGAGATGGCTATGTTCCTTGAGGCGTGTGTCAGGGCTCGCCTTAACATAATCGTCTCCGGCGGGACCGGCAGCGGAAAGACAACGACCCTAAATGTTCTGTCGCACTTCATACCGCCATATGAGCGTGTCATCACCATTGAGGATGCAGCGGAACTGCAGCTTGACCACGAGGACTTGGTCACGCTTGAAGCCCGCCCACCAAACATTGAGGGTGTCGGTGAAGTAACGATCAGGGACTTGGTGAGGAATGCCCTTAGGATGCGCCCGGATAGGATAATTGTCGGTGAGGTGCGCGGTCCGGAGGCTTTGGACATGCTTCAGGCAATGAATACGGGTCATGATGGCTCTCTGAGCACGCTCCACAGCAATTCACCAAGGGACACCATCTCAAGGCTTGAGACGATGGTGCTTATGGCTGGCATGGATCTGCCGATGAGGGCGATAGCAAAACAGATTGCATCAGCGATTGACATTATCGTTCATCAGGCGAGGCTCTCAGATGGCAGCCGAAAGATAACGCACATAACTGAGGTGCAGGGAATAGAGGCTGAAACGATCATCTTGCAGGACATATTTGTCTTTCGCCAGATAGGAATTGACGAAAACGGGAAGGTGATTGGCTATCACGAGCCGCAGGGGATAAGACCACTGTGCATGGAGCGAATTAAGGTCGCCGGGATAAAACTCCCCGAGGATATATTCCAACAGCGCACGCCACAGCATCAGGCGCTCCTCGGAAGAAATTGGTGATGTGGGAGGGGATGGATGTGCCATTGCTTCTGCTCATATGTGGTGCACTCGTAGTCGTGCTTGCCATCATTTACGCTGCTTGGCTTAGCCGGAAGCCGGGGGAGCTTGAAAGGAGGTTTGAAAGGCTCGTTGAGGGTGGAACTGTAAGCGCTGCCGTTGATGTTGAAGGTGTTAGAAGGGTCCGCCCAGTTGTGCGTTTCCCGCTTCAACGGCTATCGCAAGTGCTCTCCAAGTCACGCTGGGCACAGCGTTACGAGCTCAAGCTAATAGCCGCTGGAATACCGTTGCGCGGCGGTGAGTTCGCCTCCATAGTCATTGTCAGTGTGGTCATGCTTGCTGCGATCACATGGCTGCTCTCAATGAACCTGCTCATAACGCTTATATCTGCATTAGTTGGTTGGTGGTTGCCGAATGCCTACCTTAACTGGCGCTATGTCTCAAGGAGGACTTTGCTTGAGAATCAGCTTGCCGATGCGTTGACAGTCATGTCAGCAGCAATTGGTGCTGGCTTTGGCTTTCTTCAGTCAATGAAGCTGGCTGCTGAGCAGCTTCCACCGCCGATATCGGATGAGCTTGAGAGGGTTGTGCGCCTGTCAAGCATGGGGATGCCGATGGAGCAGGCATTACAGCAGCTTGCCATACGCGCTCAAAGCTATGACTACGATATGACCGTAACAGCAATGGTGATACAACTCCGCCGCGGTGGCAATCTAACTCGTTTGTTGAACACCATCGCAGAGACCATAAGGCAGCGCATAGACTTGCGCGGCGAAATATCAGCAGCAACGGCGCAGGCAAGGCTTAGCGGGTGGGTTCTCATAGTGCTCCCAATAGCCGTTGGAGGAATAGCCTCTATACTCAATTGGGACTATATGCAGCGTCTCTTCATGACACCGCAGGGTCAGGCAATTTTGAAGTTCGTCATTGGGTGGCAACTGGTTGGCATCCTTTGGATAAGGCAACTGCTGAAGTTTGAGCTGTGAGGGGATGGAAATGATATTCATCCTTGCAGTTGGCTGGATGATCGCCGTAGTCACACTCATGCTCGGCGTGGCAAGCACTATAGCAGTTAGGCGCATTCAAGAACGCTTTGATGAGTTGACTCGCCCTGCAGGTGAAGTTGAGGAGTTGTTGCTTGCTGAGGAACTTGAAAAGCCGTTTTTGGAGCGCGTCATAAAACCGCTCATTGAACGGCTCGGATATGCTATGCGCCTTCCGAGCGAAGCCGCAAATCAGATTGACGCTTTACTTGAGATGGCAGGTAGACCGTGGAACATGAGTGTCATTCACTTTGTTGGGTTGAGGTTGCTTTGCGGCGTGGTCGGCATTGGGCTTGCCATACCAGCCTTCATTGTGGCTACAAGCCTGCTCGGGCGCCCGGCAACAGCCATTTTGCTTTCAAGCCCATTGCCAATCATCGGCTTCCTTGCGCCATCGTTTGCATTGCGGAGGTATGCTAAGCGGCGTGTGGCGAGGATAAGGCGTGAGCTGCCGGATGTGATTGACCTCATAGTCCTTTCGCTTGAGGCAGGCATCGGGTTTGATGGCGCTATCGCAGAGGTGACGAAGCGTTTCAGGAGTCCACTCGCTTACGAGCTCTCAAGGGTGCTTGCGGAGACATCACGCGGCAGGATGCGCTCCGAAGCATTGAGGGCGATGGCGAAGAGGCTGCGCTTGGAAGACATCTCATTGCTTGTAGCCGCAGTTTATCAGGCTGAGACGCTTGGAACAAGCTTGAGTGAGGCATTACGCTCATTAGCTACGCAGCTTAGGCAACGCAGGCTGAGGATGCTCCGTGAGCAGGCAGCAAAGCTGCCAGTTAAGCTCCTCATTCCACTCGTGCTGTGCATCTTTCCGGCGTTGCTTGCTGTGCTCCTTGGACCGGCAGTTGTGCTTTTCTTTGAGGTCATGGGAGGCGGTAGGTGAACTGTTAAGCCGTTGATGACATAGCCAGCTCCACTTCGTTTGTCTTGGTCCATTCGCTTTGGGATGCTGCACTGATTATGTTGGCATGTGGAGATGCTTTTTTGCCTCTTCGGGTGTGTCAAACCAAAGGCGCTGCTCATACATGCGCTTGTAGTATTCTTTGAACGATGGGTGCTCCCTTATCTTTCGCCACCACCATTCGTTTGAGCGATACCAATCAACGGTTATGCGGAGCCCTTCCTCAAACTTGTATTTCGGCGACCAGTTGAGAGAGCGCAGTTTGCTTGCATCCATTGCATATCGCCTATCATGTCCCGGTCTGTCGGCAACATATTTGATCAGCGTTTTTGGTTTGCCGAGCATCTCCAGAATGAGGTGCGCCACAGCGATGTTGTGCATCTCTTGATTGGCAGCGATGTTATAAACCTCGCCGGGTTCACCGCGCTCTATTAGCAGCTCAATGGCTTCGCAGTGATCCTCAACGAAGAGCCAATCTCGTATTTGCCTCCCATCACCGTATATCGGCAACGGCATCCCATCAATGGCGTTTGTTATCAGCAGCGGGATGAACTTCTCTGGGTGTTGATAGGGTCCGTATGTGTTGCAGCCTCGCGTGATGATGACCGGCAAACTGTATGAATGAAAGTATGCAAGTGCCATCAAGTCTCCGCCAGCCTTGCTCGCTGAGTATGGATTGCGCGGACACAGTCTGTATGTCTCGTCCGCAGCACCCTCGCTCAAGCTGCCGTAGACTTCATCCGAAGAAACTTGAATGAACTTCTTAACGCCGTATTTGCGGCACGCCTCAAGCAATATGTGAACGCCGTAGACATCCGTCATGATGAACGAGCCGGGCGAAAGGAGCGACCTGTCAACATGTGTTTCAGCGGCGAAGTTGACCACCACTTCGGGCTTGAATTGCTCAAACACTCTCGCAACGGTATCGGCATCGCATATGTCGCCCCTCAAGAAGTGAAATCTCTCCACGCCGAGCATGTCATGCAGGTTGTCAATGTTGCCGGCATATGTGAGCTTATCAAGGACGATGACTTCAAAGTCATCATGCTTGCGCATCCACATGCGGGCGAAGTTGCTCCCTATGAAGCCAGCACCACCAGCTATCAGAATTGATGGCATTGTTCAAGTGCACCCCCACAAGTTGGGTCAGCCAGCGGCAATTAAAGTTTGGCGGCAAGCGCCGCAGCGCGCAATATGTCATGATATCATGCTGAGCTAAGGGTTCCGTGAGCATGAGAGAGCGGTGAGCCTTTCATAGCCTGAGTGCCAGTTTGACGGCATCACTGTGCCATTGGCGAAATTTGAAGATGGCTGCCAAGATGCAAAAGCGATTTGCGGGGAGTGAGGCGAAGTGAACTCGTGTAGCCATCAACATCTCTCCGCAAGGCTAAAGCTGCTCATCCTGCTCGTCATCCTCACCCATGCTGTGCTCTCGGTGTCATACAACTTCATCATACCGTTGGGTTATGGTCCTGATGAACCGCACCATTACGGCTATGTGCAGCACCTTGTGCTCTACCGCTCTTTGCCGGTGCTCGGACCTTCCACACACCCGTATCTATGTCACAGAGACCCACGCCCTCCAAATGCCATCGGCATACATCCGCCACTTTACTATGCCATCCTTGCACCCATCTATCGTCTCCTTGCCGATGGGAGGATTGATTTCACCCCGTCAGGTAGTGAGAAGCTCCCCTTTAAGCTGCTTCCGTATGAGCGCAGCAGGCTAATTCAAAGGGTGTTTCGCCTGTTCTCATTGTTGATGAGCTTGGCGACACTCTGGTTCGTTTGGGGCATAACATCATCTGTGTTCAAGGATGCGGAGTTATCGTTTGCCGTCTTGGCATTTGTTGCGCTGCTGCCACACCACCTCATGTTGAGCGCGGTCATCAACAACGATTCCATCACGATACTCACAGCCCACGCATTCCTGTTCACGGTCATATACAGCATGGGCAGTTCCGTAAGCCCATTAGTCGGCTCTGGGCTAATCGGCGTGTCTTGTGGCTTAATGCTCTTGAGCAAAGCCTCATCGCTTTCACTCACACCGCTACAAGTTATCGGAGCGCTTTCTTGCGGACGCAGGGCACAATCACGCATGCAGCGTTTGGCATGCATAGCGCTGGCACTCGTTCTGCCAGCCGCAATTGCTGGTTGGTGGTATGTGCGCTTCTATATCCTCAATGGCAGGCTGATGCCGATAGTCAAATGGGTTTATGAGCCGAGCATGCTTCTAAGCTCGCCTGCTGAGTTCCTGACTGACGGGCGCTCATGGCGGTTGCTGTGGCGGTTCATCAAAGGCTCACACCGAAGCCTTTGGGCACAGGTTGATTGGTTCATCTTCAAGCCCGAGCACGGCAAGCTATGGAGCCAATTCTACGGCTCACCAAACGCGGCGTTCTATCCATACTCGGAGGCAGTTTATTCGCTCATTGTGCTCTTGACCGTGCTCTCCCTCTTTGGTTTGCTTCTGCGGTTTGCCATATGGCTTCGCAACCGGGATTTGAAACCGCATTATAGCCTTCAAATTGTTGCGGCGATGCCATTTGCCCTCCTTTATGCAGCGCTGATGGACTACACTCTGTTCACCCATCCGGGTGGATATGAAGGCGGCAGGTATCTAATGCCAGCCATATGCTCTTTCGGGATCATCTTCTGGTGTGGCATCAGTGACTTGATTGGGGAAGGCTATCGCAAAGTTGCGATAGCGTGCGTCATCCTGCTCCTTCTTGCGCTGAATGCCCTTTGCATCGGCAACTTGGTCACATTCCTCAATCCACTCTATGCGCCGTCGTTTTAGGAGTGAGTTTGATGCCGGCTTCAATAGGCGTGAAGTTCATGCCCGACATGGCGATTTAATTAACCCGCAAGATGACTGCCTCACTTTCGTCTTCCCAAGATGGCTTTTAAGATGTGTAATCGGGCAGTGAAAGCTGCATCTCATGATCTGCGAAGTGGCAGTGGTCACGAACTTAACGCCGTTACGGTGGTTGGCGATAGCCTGCGAAAGTGAAGGGCATACCTTCGTCCACCGGTGAGGTGCTGCAGAAAAGCCATGGAGTTTCGCACGCTCTACACAATTGACCAGAAGCTGTTTGGGCTCATCGCGAGCGTTGTGGGCATTGGCTTCAAGTGCGGGCACTATAGCGCCGTTGCAGAACAATGGCAGAGGGTTGCCATATCCAAGTATGTTGGGATGGGCAGTCTGCTTCTCACGACGCCACTGGTGAGGGCGCTCAGGGGGCGCTCAAAGGCGACAATTGCCCTCGTCACGCTCAAGCAGCATGAGGAATTGGCTTACATGCTCGGCTTTGATAAGTGCTTCACTCTGGATGCATCATCCCCGGCTACAGCCATCAAGTCACTGTTGGGATTAATCATGTCGCTTCGCCGCTGGCATCCCGATGCATTCTTTGAGCTTGAGTTCTTTTCAAATGCGGCAGCGTTGATTGCCTTCCTTTCGGGGGCGAAGGTGCGCATCGGATTTCATCACGCACAATCGCCGCGCGGACGATTGTTAACGCATGTCATCCCAATTACTCCGAGGCACACATGCCAGCTCTTCCTTGCTCAAGCTTGGGCAATCGGAATTGAGGCGGAATTTGATTGGTCGCTTACACGCCCATCATATGAGTTGGAGAAGGTTCGTGAGCATGTTCTCAAGCTGCCACGCCCATTCATCGTCGTCAATCCAAACGCCGGTGAGATGGCTTTGCAGCGCCGCTGGTTTGGGGAGCGCTTCCGGGAGCTAATGATTCGCCTGTTGAATGCCTACCCGAACATCCATATATGCGTCATTGGCGCGCCAAAGGAAGCAAGCTATGTTAGGCATGTGCTCACCGGCATTGAGGAACACGAGCGCATACATAACTTGGTCGGGAAACTCAACCTGCACGAACTTTGCATGCTGCTTGATGAGGCTCTGCTGCTGGTCACAAACGATAGCGGTCCAATGCACATTGCGGCGGCACTCGGCACACCGTGCGTTGCCATATTCGGTCCTGAATCGCCATCGCACTATGCCCCAATTGGGGATCAGCACCAAGTCATATACAAGGCGTTGCCATGTTCGCCATGCCTTAACCCCTATGATGGCAAGATGTTTGCATGCCCATTTGAAATGGCGTGCATGCGTCTGATAAGCGTTGATGAAGTATTTGACAGCGTAGCCATACTGCTTGAAAGGCAAGCAGCCGTCAAGCGAGATTCCCAAAGCGCATAAAGGAGTGGATGGCAATGCGTGCTATGAATAAAGCCTTTAGCCTTTGCATCGGTCTCGTTGTGCTCTTCCCGTTCTCAATCGGCTATCCGATTGAACTTACTTTTACCGCTGCCGTCAGCAAAGACGAGTGGGATTACGAAAACACGCTTGAGTTTCCACATCACCCATGGCGCACCGATAAGAGCAAGGGCGGTTATAGCGCACCAACGATGGAGCGCCTGCTCGGCTTGCTTCACATTCAAGGTCCGATCCCGCCACATAGCAGTTGGGAAACTGCTCCGACAAAAGACCTGGTCAGGCACTTTCGCATTGCTTTCAAGCGCCCCGTGCAAGTCGGAACGCTGATTGGATTTATTGGTGATTGCGAAGTGAGCTACCTAAAGCCGGGGATCAATTCACCGAGTGACCCAAACAACGAGTTGCATTGGGCGAAGGTGGGCGAGCCCTTGCCGAGAAAGCCGTTTAGAGCTGTCACATTCCCAAAGGGCGCCGTTACGAGCGCCATCAGGCTCACATTCCGATTGCCACAGCCACCAGCCCAACCCAAACCCTCTGTCATATACGGCTTGGCGATTTTGCGCGAGAGGCTTTACGACTGGGCACAGTGGTCAACGCCAATCGCCGAAAGTTACATTAGGCGAACCGCAGCCGAAGCCGAAAGGCACAGCCCATGGAGTTTAATTGATGGCAATGTGGATACCGACTGGAGAAGCGCAAGGGAAGAACCGATAACGGAGAGGTCGCCATCTTGGGTCATCTTGCGTTGGGAGCAACCAAGACGCATAAGCGGAGTGTGGCTTGTCAATGTATTTGGTAAGCGCATCGCTGTTGATGCGTATGTTGGGAGAGGCATTGTCAATCCGGCACTTGCCCACGAAAACGCATGGAAGCAAGTTGCTATAGCTGATGTTCCGATATGGTGGCGCCCACCTTACACCGACTTCGCTGTCAAATTCACCGAGCAAGTTGAAACGGCAGCTTTAAGGATTCGCATCGTAGAGCCATTGACGAGCGAAAATCCGGACATCGCTTATGTGACGCAAGGCGGAAAGTTGAGAAACATTGCACGCATCGGAGAAGTTCTCGCACTTGAGGATGTTGGTGATAAGGACTTGCCGGTGCCCTCCAAGCCGAAGGAGTTAACACCGCCGATCCCGATTCGCTACGCGCTGCCAAAGGATGGCTATGTCACGATCGCGATAAACGATGCACACGGAAAACGCCTCCGCAATTTGATTGCGCACTCCTTCAGGCGCAAGGGTGAGAATGTGGATTGGTGGGACGGGACTGATGATAATGGCAGGTTAGTTTCCCCCGGAAAATACGAGGCAACCATCATTTGGCGAGGGGAGCTCAATCTGCGCTACCAATTCTCGGTTTATTGGTCGGGGAAAACACCATGGCTTCTCCCAGACGGCACTGGAGGATGGCTTTCAGATCACTGTCCACCGAGGAGCATAGCAATCGTTGGCGATAGGGTTTTCATCGGCGCATTCACTGCTGAATCCGGCGATACACTTATGGCGCTTGATCTAAAGGGAAATAAGCTTTGGGGAACCAAGTGGCTTGACCTCGGTGGGGCAGCGCTGCTTTGCTCTGATGGGGAAAAGCTCTATGTCGCAAGCAAAGGTGCTTGGCTCGGCTTTCGTGGCTTGCAAGCAACAATATCCGAGCTTGACCCAAAGACTTTCCAATTTCGCGGGTTGATGAGGTTGAAGGAGGATGCTGGCATTGAGGGCATTGCAGCACATAGCGGCACACTCTTCGTATCCTATCGCAACCGCGATGAAGTTGTGGCTTATGACATCGCCAAGCTTTCGCAATCTCCCGATGAACCCGAAAAGGCAATCATAAGGACATACAGCATCCACAAGCCGGGCGCAATTTGGTTTGATAAGCAGACAAGCAGCTTGCTCGTGGTCAGCTCAACAAGCATCGTCAAGGTTGACGCAACTTCAGGGGAGGTCAAAACGCTCATCACCGATTCACTTGATGAGCCGCAGTCAATATTTGTCTCCGAGGGTGGGGAAATTTTTGTCTCCGACAGGGGTCATAGCCACCAAGTCAAAGTCTTTTCCCCGGGTGGCAAACTCCTCAGGGTCATCGGTGAAGCGGGCGGGCGCACTGTTGGTCCATACAACCCGAAGCGCATGGCTAATCCCTACGGAATCGCCGTTGACGGCGCCGGAAGGCTTTGGGTTGCCGAAGAGGATTATCAACCAAAGCGCCTCTCTATCTGGGATGCACGCACGGGCAAATTGCTCCGTGAGTTCATTGGCGGACCTGAGTATGGTGGTGGTCCAGTGTGGCTCAGCAGGGATAAGCGCAGCGCCTACTACAGGGGCATGGAATTTGAGCTTGACTTTTCCAATGGCAATTGGAGGCTCAAACGGGTTTACTACCGAATCGGTGACGAGGCGCATGGGCACATCTTCCCAGTGACCCCGGATAGACCCATTGAGTTCAGCGGAAGGAGGCTTTTGGTCTATGACTTTGGGTTGCATACGGGCTATGTGCTGATAGCTGAGGATATCGGTGACTACGCAAAGCCGCTTGCTGCATTTGGGTCATGTGAATGGGCAACTGGTGGCGCCGGCAGAAATCCATATGCATCGGGTGCGAGGCTATTGAGCGATGAATTTTTCCGGGCGCTGGGTGATAGGGACCCGTTCAAATTCAACTTTGTTTGGGCTGATGAAAACGGTGATGGGAGGTTGGAAATGGGCGAAGTGAGTTTCCACGAAGCACCGAAAGTCAACGGCGAAGTTGCGAGATTGTTCGTTTACTGGGGTTGCCTTTTGAGTCCGAAGGATTTGAGTGTTGCTATGGAAGGTGCTGGTAGGCTTTGGCTTGTCAAAGTCTCAAGCTGGACGAGAGCTGGCGCCCCAGTTTATGACCTTAAGGGCGCACGCCAAATCGGTCCAACACCGATAAGGGGAGTTGGCTGTGGACCGAGCACCGCTGTGCTTCCCAACGGCATGGTCGTTTACACGGGTGACCCAATACTCGGCATTGACAGTAACGGAACAGCCATTTGGTCATATCCAAATCCTTGGGGTGGCGTCCATGCCTCTCACGGCGCTCCATCTCCGATGCCGGGTAGAGTCATTGGGACGCTGCGAATCATCGGGGTTGCCAATGTCCCAACGCTTGGCGATGTTTTTGCAATCATCGGAAACAAGGGCGAAATCTATCTGTTCACGCACGATGGACTGCTCATTGCAACGCTTTTCAAGGATCATCGCATCGCACCTTGGTGGAACATATTTCCTGAGCCAAGGCGTGGGATGTTAGTCGGCGACATCACGCTTCAGGAGGAATGCTTTGGTCCGACATTCAATGCGACGAATGATGGACGATACTACTTCATCTGTGGACACCACCATGCAAGCATAGTTGAGCTTGAGGGGTTGAGAAACTCGCAGCGGCTTAATGTGTGGCTAAAGCTGTCGCCAAAGGATATCTTGGCTTGCGAGCAATTCATCCTGCGGCGTGCTGCAATGGAGCGCAACAGGGAGGGCACACTGAAGTTGCTCTCAATTCGCAAGGCGCTTAAGCCGATGGAAATTGATGCCGACCTCGGTGAGTGGGATGAAAAGCAATTTGAGGATGTGATGAGCGATGGCGAGGCGAGAGCAAAGTTTGTCCTGATGTGGGATGAGCATTCGCTATATCTTGCGGCGAGGGTGAACGACAAAACACCGATGTTAAACAGCGCAAAGGATTTGCGCCTGCTGTTCAAGTTTGGGGATTGTGTTGATTTGCAGCTCGGATTGATGCGGACCCCGGAAAACCACCCACAGGAAATCTCTGTGGGCGATGTGCGAATTCTCTTCTCGGTTGTCGGTGGCAAACCGGTGGCGGTCATATACCGATACAAAGTTCCGTGGGTGAAGGCGCCAGAGAGGTTCACATCACCTGTGCGTAGCGTAAGCGTTGACGATGTGGAAACATTGACACGCTCAAAGGTTGCAGTGAAGCTGACTGGGAATGGATATGACATTGAGGCTGAAATCCCGTGGGATGAGATCTGGCGCAGCATCAATCCGCCAACTGCGGGAGCTAAAATCCCGATTGACTTTGGGATACTGTTTTCAACTCCAACAGGCGATGGAACGGCTGAGCGAGTCTACTGGGCGAATAAACTTTCGGGAGTCGTTTCAGATCTGCCGAGCGAGGTTGAGGTGAGACCACACCTTTGGGGTTGGTGTGAGTTCACCGAGTGATTTTCCATGTAAGAGGGCATGCCCAATTCTCGCTCTATATGGTTGCCCTTGTGAGCATCGCATGAGGGACATCAAAAGGTGAAGTAGGGATGCTCTTCTTTGTGCCAATTGGGACGAGCGCAAAATTGCGCCGCACGCCAATTGCGACCTACATCTTCATCGGAATCAATGTGCTCGTTTATTTCCTCGAGCTCGTCGTCTTCTTTAGTGGCGATAGTAATGCGCTTAGGGAGCTGTTTTACACATTCGGCTTTGTGCCATCTGAGCCAAGGTGGCATGCGCTGTTCACATCCATGTTCGTTCACGATGCCCCATTGCCGTTTCATATAGCTGGCAACATGATATACCTTTGGGTTTTTGGGAGGCACATTGAAGATGCTCTTGGGAGCGTTGTCTATGCCGTCTTCTACATGACAAGCCAGTTCGGTGCGATCTTCATGCAAGTCGTAGCACTCAAGTTGGTGGACCCAAGGTGGCTATCCATACCGCAGGTTGGTGCATCTGGGGCTATAGCTGCGCTCCTCGGGCTTTTTGCCATTCGCTTCTATCATGAGCGCATAGAGCTGTTTTATGCCTGTGGTCCAGTCGCTTATTTCAGGCATGGCACAACGCAGCTGCCATCACTGCTCGTGCTTGGCGTTTGGTTTGCGTTGGAGATTTTGAATGGTCTGCTCTCATTCACTGGCACCGGTGATGCAATGATTGCACACTGGGCGCATGTTGGCGGTTTCCTTGTCGGAGTTATCGCAGCCTTTTCATTTGGGTCTTTAAAGGATGCACAAGTTGAATCGCTCACCTCGCACGCCGAGTGGTTACTCAGGTGCGGCATGCGGCAAGCGGCGATGAAGTATCTGAAGCGCGCCGTCAGGGCGGATCCCACCAACGCGGTTGCGAGGCTGCTTCTTGCTGTCTCATCTGCGAAATCCGAGGGCGACAATGTGGCAACAGCCCATCTGCAAGCGGCTCTGCGTTACGGGGCGCACTCGGCATCCGGCGTTAGCCTTATTGCGGAAGCTATTGCATCGCTCCCGGAGGAACTGCGCGTGGAATTAACGCGAATTGGCACGCCGAAGATGAGGCTTGAAATGGCTGTGCTGCTTGAGCGCTCCCGCAACTACGATGCAGCTTTGGAATTGTTCAAAAGCGTCGCTTCGGATGAGCGTGCTGACGATGAGCATAGAGCGCTCGCCGCAATACGCAGTGCTGACATACTTTTCAGGCATTGCGGCAATAGGGAGGGGGCAAGGAGAATGCTCAAATGGCTTTGTGAGCGCTTTCCAAGCTCTCATTGGGTTGACCTCGCAAGGCATATGCTTCGGCAGATTGGGATGGAGTAGCGCCGCAGCGAATGCGACTAAAGTTTATCTTCGGGGGTGAGGCGGGGTGAGTGTTAGGGTTGTCGTTGTTGGTGGCGCTAATGTTGACATGGTTGCAACTGCGCCGAGGCTCCCAAAGCCCGGTGAGACGGTGATTGGGACGAACTTCACAATCGCATGCGGCGGCAAGGGCGCAAATCAAGCTGTTGCAGCCGCGCGGCTCGGCGCATCCGTTTCTTTCATCGGGCGTGTTGGAGACGACATGTTCGGGGAGATGCTTGAAAGAAGCTTGCGTGAAGCCGGCGTTGATACGACATTCTTAAAGCGGGACAGCAGCTCGCATACTGGGGTCGCTCAAATCTATGTCGCTCAAGATGGCGAGAATTGCATCATCGTTGTTCTCGGCGCAAATGGCAGGGTCAGCGGAGGAGACATTGAAGAAGCCGAGGAAAGGATCAGCAATTCGCATTGCCTCGTATTGCAGCTTGAGATACCGTATGAGGCAGCGACCAGGGCGGTTGAGATTGCCAACAAACATGGAGTGAAGGTCGTATCCAACTTGGCACCAGCACAGGAGTTCGCTCGTGAACTTTTGAGCATGTGTGATGTTGTGACGCTTAACGAGAGCGAGGCAACGCAGATGACTGGGATCGCGATCAACGACTTGGATGATGCTATGAGGGGGGCTAAGGCGCTGCTTGAGATGGGTGCAAGGGCGGTTGTGCTAACTATGGGTAAGCAAGGCGCTGTAGCAGCTGATAAGGGTGGCATTGAACACATACCGGCTTTCAAAGTTGATTCAATTGATGCAACTGCAGCCGGCGACGCATTCACGGCAGCGCTCGCAGTCAGATTATGCGAGGGCGTATCATTGCGCGACGCGGTCGTGTTTGCAAATGCGGCTGGAGCGCTCGCCACAACAAAGCTCGGCGCACAGCCATCGCTGCCATACAGGAGCGAAGTTGAAATGCTGCTCAGGGGCGCCATGAAGTAGGCATCAGTTGATGATTCACTTTGGAGGTGGGTGTTCATGTGCTGCAGTGCAATGCTCAAAATTCACGGCACCACAATACTGGCGGTTAAGCGCAATGGTGAGGTGGCGATGGCTGGCGATGGTCAGGTGACGATGGGTAACATCGCTGTGAAGCATACAGCCCGCAAGATACGCAAGCTCTACGGCGGGAAAGTTCTTGCCGGGTTTGCTGGTGCAGTCGCAGATGCCCTTACGCTCTTTCAGAGGTTTGAGGATAAGCTGACCGAGTATCACGGCAATCTAAGGCGCGCCGCTTACGAACTTGCGAGGGATTGGCGCACCGACAGAGTCTTGAGGAGGCTTGAGGCGTTGCTCGTTGTCGCCGATGCCGAAGACCTATTGCTCATTGCCGGCTCGGGCGAGATCATTGAGCCAGATGATGGCGTGATTGGCATCGGGACTGGCGGTGGCTACGCAGAGGCTGCAGCGAGGGCGCTGCTCAAGTTTACAAACCTTGATGCGGCAACGATAGCGCAAGAGGCGCTCACAATAGCTTCTCGGCTCTGCATTTACACGAATGATCAAGTGGTCGTTGAGAAGTTGCCTTAATGGCGTGGCGAGAATGAGGGTTGACAGCGCTTTGAAGTTGGTCATCTCGGAGCTGCTCAATGTTGGCATTCCAACGCCGCAAGCCGATGGGGAGTGGCTTTTGGCTCATTTGCTCGGATGCTCACGGGCGGAGGTTTACCTCCATCGTGACAGGTTGCTCAACGAAAGCGAAGTGCAGCGCTTGAAAGAATTGCTGAGCCAGCGTCTTCGCCGACGCCCATTGGCATACATCATCGGCTGCTGGGATTTCTTCGGGCTGAGGATAAAGTTGGATGAAAGGGCAATGATACCCCGTCCCGAGACGGAGCAGCTTGTTGAGATGGTGATTGATGAGTTACGCCCCATTCATTCGCATGAGCGCAGTCTGCTCTTAGCCGATGTTGGCACCGGGAGTGGCGCAATAGCGATAGCGTTGGCTGTGCATCTTCCAAAGGCGCACATAATTGCCACTGACATTTCGGAACGGGCTTTGGAGCTCGCAATGGAGAATGCAATGTTGCATGGAGTCAAAGGGCGCATCACATTCCTACACGGCTCGTTGCTTGAACCGTTAGAGACCATGCCGCATGTCAGGTTGAATGCGATTGTTGCGAATCTGCCGTATGTCTCAGACGATGAGGTGGAGTCGTTACCGCCAGAGGTGGTCAATTATGAGCCAAGGGAAAGTTGGTATGGTGGTGCGGATGGATTGCTTTACATCGGAGAGCTCATTGAGGAATCGCCAAAACGGCTTTGCGGCGGCGGTTTGATTGCACTTGAGGTTGGCACAAGCCAAGCCGAGAAAGTCGCAGGGATGCTCGCTGCAACTCGTGAGTATAATCGGATTGAGGTGCGCTGTGATTATGCCGGTTTCCAAAGGTTCGTGATGGCATGGCGTAAATGAGAGGTGATGGAGGCAATTAGTCATGACGAAGGTGATAAAGGCAGATCCCAACCTGCCAGTTGAGAGGTTGGTTCTGGAGTTGGGCGAGGTTGCAATGGCTTTGAAGCATGGTGCGCTTGTCGCATTCCCGACGGAAACGGTTTACGGGCTTGGTTGCGACCCGTTCAATAGGGAAGCTGTTAAACGCGTGTATGAGGTCAAGGGCAGACCGAGCGGGCGACCGTTGCCATTGCTCGTCTCTTCCGAGAGCCAAGTTAGAGAGCTCGCAAGCGAGATAAGCGATGCGGCGATGAGGTTGATGGAGCGCTTCTTCCCTGGTGCGTTGACGCTCATTCTGAGGCGCTCAAAAGTGGTGCCGGATGAAGTTTGCGGATATACCGACAAGGTTGGCGTGCGTTGTCCAAAGCACAACATCCCGTTGGCTTTAATGAGGGCTTGCGGGACTCCGTTGGTTGCACCCTCAGCTAACCTGTCTGGGCGCATCTCACCGACGGATGCAAGCGAAGTGTTGAGGCAGCTTGGTGGTCAAATTGAGTTTGTGGTTGATGGCGGCAGGACAAGCATCGGCATTGAGTCAACGGTTGTGGACATGACCGTTGACCCACCGAGGGTGATTCGCCTCGGCTCAATTTGTGTTGAAGAGATTGAAGCTGCAATAGGGATGAGAGTTGAGGTTGATGAGAGCGCTATGGTTGGGCGCTATCGCCCGGTTAGTTCGCGCCTTGTGCTAATTGACATTGGCGAGCGTGAGGGGCGAATCAAGGCGCTTAAGGAGCACGCTGCAGCTTGCTTGGGGAAGGGCTTGAGCGTGTGCTTGATCCTCACTGATGAGTCAGTGCAGCTTCTGAGCGCTTGTGGAAACATACCGAATGCAACGGTGCTCAATCTCGGCAGCGAGAGCGATTTGGAAGGGATAGCATCTCGGTTGTATGAGCGCATTTCTTTCGCCGACAGGGAAAGAATTGATGTGATACTTGTTGAAGCCATCCCAAGGCGTGGCATCGGAGCAGCCATTATGCAGCGGCTCATTTCAGCAGCTCATAGGGTGATAAGTAGCAATTCGCGATAAAGCGCTCCGGTGAGGGATCAAGGACGCCTTTGGGCAATGTGGCGGTAGTGATACAGCTCATTTGCTCTGTGAGCTTTCCGCTTTCGGATTGACCTTGTAATTTGGCGTGCGCACACCCGTCGGGACATAACCTCTGTCGGTGGTCAAGTAGATTTGGTCAACCTTGATTCCCGGTTCCGTGCCGATAAGGTAGAATGTGTGCTCGCCAGGCGTTAGCCTGATTTGAACTGTTGAGCGAGGCCAATGCCATCTGTTGTATGTGTTGTCCGTGATAACCATTGGGCGACCATCGTCAACTGCGACAGCCACCGAATTGCCGCAGCCGTGAATCCAATATGTGCGAACCCAAACATAATAAACGCCACCTTGTGCCACATTGATTTTGTATGTGGCTCGCCCGATTGGTTGATCCTTCTCCCTCTTGAACCACGGTATTTCAACGAAAGCATTCCCTGAGACCTTCTCCGTCTCGTTCTTCTCAACTTTGGCTATGCGCATCGGCTGCTCTATTGAAGTGACATCCTCGGCTTCAAAACAGATGTAGTTAGCGGTTTGCGGTGAGCACAACTTGAGCCCAACAAAAGCCAATGTGAGCGATGCAAACAGCCCAATCAATACCACATGCATTCTTGATTTCATGAGTCACACCTCCCGGTGCAGCTTGAGCCTTTGCCATGAATTAGACGACGACAGTTTATGCTCCGTTGCGTTAGTGATGGAGGTTGCACAGCCGTTTAAACCGGGCACAGAAGCACAACCAGCATCAGTTGCGATGTGCTTTAGTCAATGTCAATCGTTGGGGCTTCCTTTCCCTCTGGCGATTCAACTTTGGAGCCAGCCTTTGAGCTCTGCTGAGTGGACTTAGGTCCAGTGGGACCATAATCCGTAACATGCCATCCCGAACCCTTGAACACTATCGGCACCGGCTTGAATACCTTTCTCGCAGGTGAGCCACAGGCGGGACATGTGATTTGCGGATGCTCATTTGCGCCATGTTCAACATCAAAGTGATGTTTGCATATGGTGCATGCGTATTCGTAGACGGGCATTTGCGATCACCTCCCTTGTTGCCTCCCGCCCGTGTATCACCCTTTGCTTTTATGAGCTGCCCTGCTCACGAGTATCGCCACACCTTCAGCCCTTCAAAGTCAAACTTGAATTGCACGATCACACCGGGCATGTTCCTCAGTGCGTTTTCAACATCTGCTCGTTTCCCGCTCTTCGTGAGGAACACGAGACAACCTCCCCCTCCGGCACCGCAAGCCTTTCCACCCACGCACCCACTTCGCATAGCTGCATCAAAGATGGATTCAATCTGCTCGTTAGTTATGCTTTCGTGCAAAGCCTTCTGGCACTCCCAATTTTCGCCCATCAGCTTCCCAAATCCATCTATGTCACCGGATTTGAGCGCGTCAGCCATCTCAAATGCGATTTCTCGCATCCTCACGAGCCACCCTCTGTTCTTGCCCGAAAAATAGTTACCCCACACATGCTCATGCAGCTTTGATGAAAGCCTCGCCTTACCTGTGTCAAACAGGATGAGCCTGCCCTCAAGCTCACTGATAATGCCCTCATCAAGTTCAAGCCTGTTCACATCAACGCTCCCATCACGGTGAAACACAAACAGGTTAATCCCGCCAAACACTGCCGCATACTGATCCTGCTTTCCACCGATTATCCCCAACTCACGCTCTATGCGATGTGACTTCTCCGCTATGAGCTTGCGCATCTCAAATGACTCCACATCTTCGTTTATCGCCTTGATCAAAGCAAGCCAGAGGGCATTTAAAGCCGCACTTGTGCCCAAGCCCGAACTCGGTATACCGGCTTTATACGAGACCATCGTCCCTCTGACTTCCTTACGAGGTAGCTCATCAGGCTCACCTTCGGTTGCCTCACGCTCAGCGTCAAGCAAACTCCCGCCCGTGTCAAGCACGCCAGTAACATAAGCCGGACGAAGTTGTCCCGTTGCGTCCGGGATAAGTGGCACAATCGCTGCATTAAGCGTTGCACCACCCTCGGGCTCATTCTCGTAAAATTCCGGTGTGTCAGTCCAAGGTCCTCCGAAGTCTATTCGCACCGGTATGCGTGCCTCTATGCGCAATTAACTCACCTCACTGAGCCAAGTTGTGAAGCGATGCCACTGAGTTTTCATTTTACCAACTGGCGCGCGTAGCGCTTCAGGTCGTCAAGGATGTAATCGGACTTCAAATAAACGCCGTCAACTTGCGATGACTTGAGATACACATTGCTCTTCGTCTCATCATGAGCGCCGATTGTGAGCTTGATCTCTTTCCCCCTCTTAAGCCATGCTGTTGCCACAAGCTGCGGCTTATCAAAGCCATACTTTTCGACCTCACCGGTTGTGCCGACATACTTATCGGCGCGCACTTGCTCAATCGTCCACAATATGTTACTCATGGCAGTGCTATCGGCGTTGGCGCGCTTAGGCTTGGTAACTTCCCAGCTATTACCGCGCCGTTCAACGAACACTTGCTTTCGTTTTCCGTCCTCAAGCCATTCAATTGCCAATCGCTCAACATCATCGCGCTCAAGGCGCACAATTTCAAGGTTGCGCAACTCATCCACATCCTTGCACACCTTCTCAAGTATGTCCGATGGGACTTCGCATACAGTTTCTTGGTCAGCAGCCTTCGCAAACACTTTCCCGCCATCTGCCTTCCCAATTAGCAGTCTCATTGTCCTTTTTTGCTTTCGGTCATGCAGCTCAATTATGGCATGTGGCTTGTCCAAGCCATATTCACTGAGCTCCTTTGGTTGGTTTACGAAGCTTTTAGCCTCAAGGTCATGCACATCCCAGAGCAGGTTTGTCACGGTCGCATTATCGGCGCGCATTTTCACCGGCTTGATCATTTCCCAATCTTCACGGTCACCGCTTTTTCTTCGCTCAAGCTCAATCTCCTTGCCACTGTGGACGAGCTTCAACCTGTCAATTTCGCTTGTGTCAAAGGCGAGCAGTCTTTTTGAGCGCAAGTCATTGAAGCGCTTTCTGACATCGTTTAGGCTTGACTCGTCTACCAGGAAGACGGAACGCCCAGAGGATGAACGAGCATACACCTTCGTGGAATCTTCAGCTGACTTGCCTCCGACATGCAGCTTAAGCGGCTGTTTTCGTCCCTTCAACCACACCTCGGCAATAAATGATGGTTTCTCCAGCCCATACTTCTTCAGGGTCTCCTTAGTTGGCTTGTCATCCACGAACTTGGAAGCTTCAATCGTTGAAAGCTTATCAAGGGCAGTGTTGATTGAACTTGAGTCAGCGTTTGTGCGCAATGGTTTTACTATCTGCCACTCATCACCCGACCGTTCGCACACTATAGTCTCGTCAGGATGCCTGAGCACCAACCTTTCAACTTTTTCCCTGTCAAACTTCATCATCCGTTTCTCGCGAATCTCATCAAGCCCTTTGAGGGCATCGTCAAGCAGCATGCTGTCAACTACAACTGGCTTGCGCTTATCCTCACGGTAGGCATATGCGTAAAGTGCATCGGGTGTCTTTTTTGCGAGCACAAGCTTATACTTTTTCCCACCACGCAACTGGATTTCAACCGCTCCCTGTGGCTCTCGGAAGCCAAACTCCCTTCTCTTCAATGCGTCTTCCTTCAGCGTTAGCTCTACTTTCACCCGCTTAAGCCTGTCAAGCATGAACTTAACTGTATCGTTATTTGCTGGGGCATTTACTGGCGAGACGATGCGCCACGAATCTTTACCGACACGCTGCAGCGTGATCCTCTTTCGCTCCTTCAAATTGTGAAGTTCAATCCTCTCAATCTTGTTCGGGTCAACCGACCAAAGCGCTTTTCCTTCGGGAGCCGGTCCGCGCTCAAATAGCAAAATCCAAACACCAAGAGCTATCGCTAAGGCAAGCAGCAGTAGCGTCCCTTTCATGCCGCGCATGGGAAACAACTTTCACCTCCGAGATAGCCATACAGCTACCCCAGCCATTAACGCAAGCAAAGGCAGGATGATCACGCTCCACAGAAAGACGAAGAGTTGCTGCCTCGTTGTCGGTATGAAGGTATCCGGTGGCTCTTCCCTCGGCTTTATCTCTATGAGCTCTTCCTCTTGGGCGAGCCAGTTGATCGTGTTGAGGAAGAAGTCAGCGTTGTAAAACGCGGACACATATTGGTTGCTTGCGAAGTCGGAATCACCAATTAAGACGAGCCTCGTTTTCTTTTCGCCCTTTGCTGGTGACGATGGCGCTACAGCAAGAGCTATTGTGAACGGTCCACGCTCATCCTCTTTCGTTGGGGCAATGTTCTCTGTGAGTTCCTTCTTCAGCCATGCCTCGGATGTGGTCTTAAGTAACTCTGTCACTGTAAATCCCGTCGGGGCTTGTTCGCTCTTCTTCAGCGCGGTGCACTCAGCCAAAAGGAGTGCATTAGCCCTCGCCTTCATGAATGGGCGAGTTATGTCATGAAACTCAAAGTTGGCTATAAGGAGCACCCTCGGGTCTCTCGCCAGTGTGACTATGTCAAACACATAGCCGCCCCTCACCTCAACCCCATACTCCTCAAGTATCTCGTTCATGTGCTGGCTCCTTGGGTCAACCATGATTAGCGCTTTTCCGCCTCCCTTCAAATAGCCCTTGATTGCCTCAACTTCCTCCGGCATGAGCGGCTTTTGTGGTCCGGCAACGATTAGCACATCGCAATCCTTCGGGACTTGTTGCTTGCGCATCAGCTCAAGCCCTTCAACCCTATACTCAAGCTTCTCAAGGAAATCTTTGAGCCTGCTATAGCCTTCGTCATCGTAGCTGCTATAGCTGTGCTCACCGTGCCCTTGAAGGAAGTAGACCTTTTTCTTCCTCTCACGCGTGAGCTTGAGTATGGCGCTCGTAAATTCTTGTTCGCTGCCGAAGGAGACGACTTCCCGTTTGCCCTCGCACTCAAATACGACGGTTGATGTTGATGTCACGCCATACTTCTCGGCGAGCAATGGGTTATCCCTTGGGTCCACAACAATTGCCCTCACATTTGGGGAGGCATCGTCGTAGCTTTTGAGCAGGTCTCTCATCCGCTCAAACTCAAATGAGTCACGCCTGTAAAAGCCCACAATCGTCACCTTCTTCTTCAACCCCTTGAGTATCTTGAGTGTCTGTGGCGATAGCGTGTGGCGCTTTGTCCTCGTCCAATCAAACCTTGCATGGTGCCTATCGCCAATCCAGTTTACCATGACCATGATCGCGGTCATGAGGAGCACACAAACGATGGCGTTTGTCCCCATCCGCCCCCTCCTCGTTACAAGGAACGAAAGTATCGCCTCGTAATTTGCAGCGATGGCGATGATGAGTGAGCATGCACCAATTACAGCCACAGCTATCCACAACCAGCTTAACTTCGCGTGCTTCCACGCCATCTTCATCGTTATCCCGCTTATGAGCAGTGCGAGCCCAAATATGACCAATGTGAATGTCCATTGGCGCAGTTTGAGCCGTAATGACTCCATCATGAAGGGCACACCCGTTCACCCCCGTCATGCGTGCTTGCTTCCGATGCCAATACCCTGCCACAAGCACAGTTTGAGCAATTGCAGCCCATTCATCTCCAGAGACGGCTTTCAACCGTCCTCACCGTGAAGTAGAGAGCCAAGAAGGTAAAGGTGATGTAAAAGACGATATGCTTGGTATCAACCAAGCCCTCGGCGAAGTCCTTGTAACGGTGATATAGGGATATGCGTTGGAAGAATTCGCTCCAACCGCTCAGCCCCTCCGCTGGCCAGCTTATGATGTAGAGCATCAGCAGTGTCCCGAATGTGGCAACTGCAGCAATTATCTGGTTGTCAGTTGTTGCTGACCAAAATGTTCCGATGGAGAGCATGACAGCGCCATAAAGTAGCAGCCCAATGTATGCGCTCCAATATGGACCTAAATCTGGATTGGCAATGCGTTTGACTATGAGTGGCACATACAGGGTCAGCGAGAGCGTAATGCAGAGCACGATGAACGAGCCCATGAACTTGCCGAGGACAGCCTGCCAGTCGCTGACTGGTGATGTGAGTAGCAATTCAAGCGTCCCGAGCCTCCTCTCTTCAGCGAATAGCCTCATCGTCATCATCGGCACGATGAACATGAGTATGACGGCGACATCCCAGTAGAAGTAGCGCATGTCAGAGGTGCGCCCAACCATGAAGATGGCAAAAAATATGTAGCCGCATAGAACGAGGAAGAAGATGAGCATCGCATATGCTATCCACGATGTGAAGAATGCTTTAACCTCACGCCACGCTATTAGCCAAACAATGTAGAGCCATGAGCAAAAGCAACGAAGCGCAGTTTTCAACCTTTGGCTTACGCCCGTTCTTGTTGCCGTAGCTGACTCTATAGCTGATGCACCCACACCAATGCACCTCGCTTACACCTTCACTCCCTCTTCACGAGTGATGATGTTGAGGAAGATCTCCTCAAGCGTCATTTCATCTCGGCGCAGCTCAAGTAATCCCCACCCATGGTTAACCACATGTTCGGCAATCATCGGTCGTATGTCCGTTCCGGGGCGCGCTTCAACTGCCAACAGGTTGTTTTCGCCATGCACCCTCTCAACCCTCACGACGCTTGGCAAACGCTCAAGTGAGCTCACCGCATCATCCGGGATGCGCTGCAACCGCACAAGTATGCGTTCGCTCTTCCTCAATCTCCTTTCAAGCCCATCTGGTGTATCCTCAGCGACAATGCGCCCTCTGTGTATGATTAGAACCGTTTTGCATGTCATGCTCACTTCCGGAAGGATATGGGTTGAGAGGATGACAGTGTGGTCATTTCCCAGCTCCTTTATGAGTTGGCGCACCTCAATGACCTGTATTGGGTCAAGTCCGATGGTCGGCTCATCAAGTATGAGCACCGGCGGGTCATGCACGAGCGCTTGCGCAATGCCGACGCGCTGCCTGTAACCCTTTGAGAGCGTTCCAATGATGTTATCAACGACCTCTTTCAAGCCGCATCTTTCAACGACATAGTCAACTCGCTCCTTCCTTTTTCCTTTCGGGACGCGTCTTATCGCAGCCATATAATGGAGGTAGCTTCGGACGGTCATCTCGTTGTATAGTGGGACTGTCTCAGGCATATAGCCTATGAGCTGGCGCGATTCAATTGGGTTCTCAATGACATCGTATCCGCCCACCTTTACAGTCCCATCAGTTGGGCTCAAATAGCCGCAAATGATTCGCATTGTCGTTGTCTTGCCAGCACCATTTGGTCCGAGGAAGCCAACCACTTCGCCCCTCTTAACAGTGAATGAGACATCGTCGAGGGCTTTAAGCGTGCCGTAATACTTTGTCAGGTGGTGCACTTCTATCACTTCTCATCCCCTCGCAGCCATTCATTTATGCCATCCACAGCCTTCCTCATGTCGGTATAATGCATCTGTCGGGCAATGAAGGCATCTCATTAGACCCTTAAGATGCAGCTGGCTGTGTTTCTTGATCCAGCTAAAAATTGGCTGCGTTGCCGTTTTCACAGCGCCCAAGCTTAGTAAGATGCGCCTTAATGAGTGAAGCTGACTTGCGATTCGCAAGTTGCAGAGTGAGGTTAAAGCATTGCTGAGCGAGCGCCAACAACTTAGTTTAGCACTTGAATTTGCGGATGTAAAACCAAGCATTGGGGTGATTTGCCATGCCATCATGGCAGCCATTCTTGGAAGCCAAGGATGGGCTTGATGGCAGAGTTGTCATTGTTGGCATGCCCTGGGATGGCTCATCAAGCTTCCGAAGGGGCATGCGCCACGCCCCGGATGCCATACGGATAGCATCTCACAGCTTGGAAAGTTACAGCCACATTTTCCGGCTTGACCTGCGCGGTTTTGAGGTGGCAGACTTGGGCAATATGCTATTGCCACAATCCCATGAAGGGGTCATTGATGCGATCTCGTCGCTCATCTTCAAGCTCCATTCACAGGGTAAGCGCACAGTCTGCATTGGCGGCGATCATTCAGTCACGGTCGGAATAGTTGACGGCTTGCTCAAAGCCTATAAGGAGTTGCGTGTCATCGTTTTTGATGCTCACTCCGATTGGCGTGACGAATATGACGGCTCAAGGCTGTCTCACGCATGCACGGTGCGCAGGTTGACCGAGCTTGTCGGCATTGACAATGTTCTCGTCTTCGGGGCTCGCTCATTCGTCGGTGATGAGCCGATGGGGCTTTATCGCGACATAAGCGAACTTCCGTGGTTGGTAACTCCCAATGTGCCAACCCATATTAGCATTGACTTAGATGTGCTTGACCCAAGCATCATCTCGGCGGTCAGCAACCCGGAGCCAAATGGGCTGCACTTTCATGAGCTTGTGGGCGCAATACAAAAGCTGCGCATCAGAGGTTGCTGTATTAACTCAGTTGATGTGGTTGAGCTATGTCCGCAACTTGATTTCGGGACAAGCGCAATCGTAGCAGCGAGGCTCATCGTTGAGTGCATACTTGGATTGCTTTTGTCAACCCAGGTTGGTTGAAGGCGGATTCCAAATTTCAAACGGCGCGGTTGAGGTGAGGCATATGGAGGTTGGGTTTGCATGCGCTGACATAACTCCGCCGCTCGGCTCAGTTATACCCGGCGGTTTCCATCCGAGATTTGCGACAGGTGTTCACGACCCATTGCTTGCCACTGCCGCTGTCTTCAGTGAGGGCAATGTCAAACTCGCCATCGTATCCGTAGATGCGCTCTCAATCAAGTCGTCAATTGTAGCCATAGCGAGGAGCATAGCCGAAGAGCGAATTGGCATACCAAAGTCGCACATTTTGGTCGCAGCTACGCACACCCACAATGGTGGTCCAATTGCCGACGCGTTTTTGTGCGAAGCTGACAAGGACTACTGTGACAGCGTCGCTAAAGCCATTGCGCAAGCCATCATTGAGGCTCATGAACACAGGCGTCATGCGCTAATTGCATGCGGCTTTGGATATGAGGATACGGTCGCGTTCAATCGCAGGTGCGTGATGAAGGATGGCACTCAGAGGACTCACCCGGGCAAGTTAGCAAAGGATGCTGTTGCCATAGCCGGTCCGATAGACCCCCGCCTCGGGGTCATTGCAGCAGTTGCCGATGATGGTGCATTCCTTGGCTGCATCGTCAATTACGCGTGTCATGCGACGGTGATGTGGGGAAGCGAATTCTCGGCTGACTACATCCACTATGTCCGAGAGACGATAAGGGCAGTCATGGGAGAGCAAGCGCATGTGGTTTACCTAAACGGCGCATGCGGTGATGTGACGCAGGTCGCTCAGTTGATACCGCGTGAGCCCGAAGTTGGTGAGAAGTGGGCGAGGAGAGTAGGTGGTAAGATCGGCGCTGAAGCGCTCAAGGTCATCTTCGGGATGGACTTTGATGCTTACTCAACCGAGGTGCTCCCGCTCGCGGCATCGTCAAAGGTCCTAAGTTTGCCAACACGCAAGGTGCCACTGCAGATGCTTGAACAGGCAAAGCGATTGCTGGAAAGCAGCGACTCTTGGGACACCGAGCGAATTTATGCCCGTGAGCTTGTCCTGCTTGATGAAGCCAACAAGCGTGAGCCGATGGTTAATGCCGAAATCATGGCAATGCTGATAGCCGATACAGCCATCGTTTCATTCCCGTGCGAATACTTCTGCCAGTTCGGGCTTGATGTGAGGAGGGCTTCACCGTATCCGAGCACTTTTATCGTTTCATGTGCCAATGGCATGGTTGGTTATGTCCCAACCGAAGAGGCATTTCGGACCGGTGGGTATGAACCGAGGCTGGCAAGGAGCAGCAAACTTATGCCAGACGCAGGCGCGCTAATGCGCGAGGCTGCAATTGAACTATTGCGGGCTTTGCCCAAGCCGGCATTAAGGAGGGCGACAAAATTGCCAAACACAAGTTATTGGGATGCCGGCAGTTCACCGCCATCTTGTAGCGGCTTGGAGGTCAACCACGCTGGTGGTTAAATGCCAGAGCATCAAACTCGGTCGGCAATCCATAATGCCAACCTTCGGCACACTCCTGCGGAGCTATATGAGGGGGGATTCTTCAATGCCGCATTTGCTCGCAATTGATGTCGGAAACACGAACATCGTCTTCGGCTTGTTCAATCTGGACGAGCATGATGACTCAAGGGAGGGGCTTAAGCGAAGCCTTGTTTGCTCGTGGAGGATACACACCATCACATCAAGGACACCAGAGGAGCATTTCTCGTTCCTCACAAATATGCTCAACTGGCAAAGCGTTAGCCCAAACGATGTTATTGCCGTTTGCATCTGCAGTGTAGTTCCACCGCTTACCCCAACCCTTGAGGAAATGAGCAGGCGCTTCTTCAATGTTGCAGCGCTTGTCGTTGGCGCCGAGATGGACATGGGTGTGCGCATACTCTATGATGACCCGAAGGCTGTTGGCGCAGATAGGCTTGTTAACGCTATCGCTGCATATGAGCTTTACGGAGGACCCTGCATCGTCGTTGACTTCGGGACTGCTACGACATTTGACGCGATAACCGCAGATGGCGCATACCTTGGTGGCGCAATTGCCCCCGGAATTACCATCTCCGCAGAGGCGCTATTTGAGCGCACTGCAAAGCTTCCGAGGATTCAACTTGAAGTCCCAAGCAGAGCTATAGGGCGTTCAACTGTGGCAAGCATGCAGTCTGGCATCATATTCGGTTATGTGGGGCTCGTCAAGGAGTTGGTGGCGAGGTTTAAGGAGGAACTCGGCGAAGCGAAAGTTGTGGCAACCGGTGGTCTGGCAAGGATGATAGCGCCATTGGTTGATGTGATTGACGATGTTGAGGAGGACCTAACCCTCCTCGGATTGCGCATAGCGTTTAAGCGCCTGAGAAAAATCTGACAGGGCTAAATTGAGTCATTGGCTTATTGCAAGCTCTTGGCATCAACCGGGGTTGCGCATTTTGCGTCCTTTTGTGGGAGTGACCACAGTCCCACCAATGGGCATTCCCGTTCAAAAACGCAACTCCTCACATGTGCGGCACTATATGTCATTTCGTCAAGGAGAGCTCATCAATTGTGAATGAGCAGCCGAGGTGGTTGCCGAGCAGACCGGCGAGAAGATACTCATCCGTCGTGAGGTTTCCTATGAGCACCTCGTTCAAGATGGCGTTCTGCGGTTTCATCCCGAGTGCTTCGCACAGGGAGCGCAAATCAACCTTGACATTGACGATGCCGTTTGCACCTCTGTTGACTTGCACGCCTGCTGTTTGTCCAGCGGTGACGATCTCATTGGGGTGGGGAAGCACTTGGCTCAACGGTATCATCACAGTGCGCCCGTTGATGCGAAGGTAAAGGTTAACAAGCGTTCCTTCGCCCATGCGCATGCTGAGCTCCAGCATTGGCGATTGCATCACATAGACATCGTTGACTGGCGCTCTGACCATCATTCTTCCTCCGGACATGCAGTTTACGACCTCAACTTTACCATTCGGTGTCAGGCGGACTGCAGGCTGGCTCTCATCGTTGTGAATTGCTCTCCAACCGTTAGCTGAGGCGACTTCGCTCGGTGATTCCTGTGGCAAGTTGGATGGTGGCATCGGTGCTGTTTCAAGCGACTTTATCCTCTCATACCAAATGCGGGTCCTCGCCACAAGCACACCGTTGTCAACCGTCCATATCGCAACCCTGCCTGAATTTATCGGTTGTGGGTCACTCCAGTGCACTACAGGTTGCCTGTCAACATAGCATGTGATGTTGTTACCGAGTTTCAAAATGCGTATGTAAAACCAGTGCCTGTGGAAGCCAGCAAAATTGAGCGTCGTAGCTTTCCTGAAAGCCACATCGGGGTTATATGCCACCCTTTCCCCTTTCCGCAAAAGCCCCGAGCCAGCGTTACCCCACCCAGCCAGCAGGAATGAATAGCCGCTGCCCACATTCCAACCATCGGCGCAAAATGAGACATTGATATCGCGGGGATTCGGATACGGGTTGCCGCGCTCACGCATCTTGATTGCCGCAAATACCTCAATGACCATATTCCCCTCAAAGCTCGCCTTGCTCCAAAGCGTTGGGAAACGGTGCTGTGTCCCGCCAAACCACGCCCAGCCCGGAGAACATGGCCATCTTGCCGTCACTTGCCAGACGCCCCTTGTGGAGCGCCAGCGAGTCGGAGCTATTGAGAATGTGTCGTCAATGAGATTGGAGCACACAAGGTTACATCTTGCCCAGTCCGGTTCATAGCCATCCCTTCTATAGCTGATAAACTGGGCAAGTTTGATGGCGGGGTGCTCAGCAGTTGCGATCACCCTGCTGCCAAGCATTATGACCAATCTGTTTGCCATACGCTTAATGCGCACTGGCTCCTCGCTGACGCTATCTGGGTTTAGCCTCGCACTCGTCAATGCTAACGAGCCATAGCTTACTGTCACAAGGATATCGTTCGTTCCACCGACCCTTAGTGGTGCATTGATGCCGAATGGGATTGGCGATGGCAACCCAATGTGGAAGTTTGCTATTTGACGCGGTGATTCAACACGCCTGGTGACTTGCAAGGTTATGGGACGAGCGCCGGTCGCTTGCGGTGGGCAAAGGTGAAATGAGAAGCTACCCCTATTTCGCCCGCCGTTAGTCAACCAAAGCGTCAGTTCAAAGTCGCCAAAGAATATCCCCGGATGCCACCATAGGTTTGGGTCTTGAGGGTCACGCATGAGCGAGCCAGACAAAGTTGCCCACTCAGCCATCGTGTCCTCATATGTGTATTGCTCGGTTATCTTCGTGTGCATGGCAGCAGATATAAGCTGCTGCAACGGAGCCACAATGACATCGTCAAAATAGACTCTCCCGTCGCCAGTCGCATACAGCCCAACTTGCCCCATGGGGAAGCCATTCAGGGTTGCACGAACGACTTCAATTCCATCCACCCAACCCCTCACGGTCGCATTGTCGGCGCTAATGCGCAGCTCATACCATTGGTCGTCTTCAAGCGGCAATGCCTGTTCGGCAAGCACAACTTCTTTACCGCTCCTCACACGCACAAGCCTGACAGAGCCTTTCGGGAAATAGCGCCAGTTGCCTTTCGGCTCCAGAGTGAGCATCCAGAAGTCATCCAATCCCCTTGCGTAAGCTATTAATCCAGCGGTTGCGCGCCCTTGAACTTTAACCGATGCCTGCGCTGCATAGCTGTGCCAGAACCAATATCCCGTTAATGCGAATGCTTTCGGCTGTTGCGGCGTTACAGTTGCGCGGAGCGCAAATGGGTTGGCGCTCAAATTGGGGTTTGGCTGCGGGCTGTCAACGCCCTGCAATGACCACTGACCAGTCTTATCCCATGATGTGAGGTTATCATCGCCTTGAGTGAAATCGTCCGTGAAGAAGACCTGTTCCGTGGGTTGATATCGCAACTCCTCAACTGAGAGGTGGGGACACCCAAGAGCGTATTTCAAAGCCCCACCAGACGGTATGTTGATATCTGCCCTGAGCAGCACCTCGTCATTTGAGAGCAACCTGATGCCCTCTGGAGAGCGTATGAGGAGCAGCTTCCATCCGTTGCCATTCTGCAGCCCTTTACCGCGAGAGATCTCCCTTTTTTGTCCACGCCCATACCATGCAAGCTGTGTATCATTGCGCCCAACATGGATCATGTAAAACTCCTGTTGGTTACCCGATATGCTGAAAGTGCACAGCGTTGTGTGCACGCAGCTGGCATCAATTTGGCGCAGTGTCATAGCGAGGCAGAATGATGGGTCACTCGTCTGCTCAATCATCTCAAACTTGAGCTGCGCTTTTGCCACACCAATAGGCACGGATGACACGGATAAAAATAGGCACATGACAAGCCACAAGCAACCCACACATATGGCAAACGAATCGCGCTCGTTCATTTCCCAGCTACCTCCGAGCGACTTCTCGCTTCATTGCCGAGTATACCACACCCTCAATGCCACTGCAATCACACTTTTAGACACGCAGCCATTTCAATCGGTGGCGTTGTTTGGCTTTGCGGCGTTACAAATTTTGGTGGCGGGCACAGCAATGCATTGTGGCTCGTATAAGCTCTACAGCTCATCAGTTCACTCGCGCATTGCTTTCGTGCCCGCCATAGGGGGTCTCTTACAGGTGTCTTTTTCAAGCCGCTGTTAAGCCAACCGCCCCATGCGTGCCGCTATCTCCCTAAGCCTCGCTATGCGCTCAGGGATAGGGGGGTGAGTGCTGAACAGTTTCCAGATGACATCGCCATATGCCGGATGGACTATGAACATGTGAGCTGTGCTCGGGTTAGCATCAACCATTGGCAACTGGCGCACCGCAGCATCAAGCTTTGCTAAAGCGCTCGCCAATGAGAGCGGCTTCCCACTCATGTATGCTGCGCCTTCGTCAGCCATATATTCGCGGGAGCGTGAGATGGCGAGTTGAATGATCAACGCTGCAAGCGGCGCGAGAATGATGAGCAGCACAAGGGCAATTAACTGGAGGACATTGCCATTGCGCTCCCTATCCCTGCCGAACGCCCCGAACCACAGCGCCCATTGTGCCATCCTTGCCAAGACCATGATTGCGCCGGCTATCGTCGCTGCGATGGCGGAGACAAGCGTATCCCTGTTGCGCACATGGGTCAACTCGTGAGCGAGCACTCCCTCAATTTCGTCCTCATTGAGCAATCTGAGCAACCCCTCAGTCACAGCAACAGCTGCGTGATGTGGATCTCTTCCTGTGGCGAAGGCATTCGGCTGCATCACTGGGATTATGTAAAGGCGCGGCATTGGCAAGTTGGCTTTGGCAGTGAGTCGCCGCACGATGGCATGCAAGTGCGGATAACTTGTTGGGTCTGCTTCCCTTGCACGATACATTGCAAGCACAATCTTATCGGAGAACCACCATGCACCGAAGTTCATCAGAGCCGCTATTATCAGCGCAAACAGCATCCCGTTTTTGCCGCCAATTAAGTCACCAATCAGGATGAGCAGCCCTGTTAGTGCACCAAGCAGAAGCACTGTCTTGATCTGATTGCCCATCATCTTCACCCCGTTGGGCGAGCATTTTCAGCACTGTTGAAATGCAGCCACAAAGCATTATAGCACGAGGCGGTCTCACATTTTGAAGCCCTTGTGAGAACTCCTTTGGAAGCGTCTGGCGCTAACAATGCTGAGTGGATCATTTGCATTAGCTTCACCGCGAGTGCGTCATCCTAAACTTTGCAAGCAATCGTTGGTGGACTGCGAATCGCCGAATGGGGAGCTCGGCACATAGCTTTTGCGCAAAACGGTTGAAGAGGGGAGTGGTTGCCATCGGGAAGAGCGTTGCGAGAAAAATCATTGACGAGCACATAGTTGAAGGCGAGCCAATCCCGGGACGCGAGATTGCCGTGCGGATTGACCAGACTTTGATGCAGGATGCGACGGGGACGATGGCATGCCTTGAACTTGAGGCAATGGGTATTGAGCGTGTGCGCACAAAGCTGTCAGTTTGCTATGTTGACCATAACATGCTGCAACTTGGCTTTGAGAATGCCGATGACCATCGCTTCCTTAGGACATTCGCAGCCAAGCACGGCATATACTTCTCTCGCCCCGGAAATGGCATTTGTCATCAAGTGCACCTTGAGAGGTTTGCCATCCCCGGCGAATCGCTCCTTGGCTCCGACAGCCATACCCCGACTTGTGGTGGAATCGGCATGTTAGCCATTGGCGCCGGTGGGCTTGATGTTGCACTCGCTATGGCTGGTGAGCCATTCCGAATGACCATGCCAAAAGTTGTGCTCGTCAAGTTGACCGGCAAACTGCCAGATTGGGTTTCGGCGAAGGATGTGGCGCTTGAGCTCCTGCGCAGGCTTACGGTAAAGGGCGGCATCGGAAAGCTGTTTGAATACGGCGGTGACGGTGTGTTGGGGTTGTCCGTCCCAGAGAGAGCCACGATAGCCAACATGGGGACTGAACTTGGGGCAACGACGAGCATTTTCCCGAGTGATGAGCAGGCGCTCGCATTCCTGCGAGCGCAGGGAAGGGAAGGCGATTGGAGACACATAGTGGCTGATGCGGATGCCGACTACGATGGGCTGATTGAGCTTGACCTAAGTTCACTTGAGCCATTGGTCGCATGCCCGTCAAGCCCGGATAATGTCAAGCCAGTGAATGAACTTGAAGGGACACCAGTTGACCAAGTCTGCATTGGCAGCTGCACTAACTCATCCTATCGTGATCTGATGGTGGTTGCCGAAATATTGCGCGGCAAGCGAGTTCACCCAAGGGTGAGCGTTACGCTTTCTCCGGGCTCAAGGCAAGTTCTGCTCATGCTCGTGCGCAATGGCGCGCTTGCCGAACTGCTTTCAGCTGGCGTTAGGGTGCTTGAATGCGCTTGTGGTCCGTGTGTCGGTATGGGGCAAGCGCCACCGAGCGGCGGTGTTTCACTTCGCACATTCAATCGCAACTTCAAGGGCAGGAGTGGGACGAAGGATGACATGGTTTATCTTTGCAGCCCTGAGGTGGCGGCAGTCGCCGCAATCACTGGCGAGATAACCGACCCGAGGAAATTTGGCGACCCGCCGAGGATAGCCCTGCCAGAGCAATTTGCAATTGACGACTCGCTCATCATCCCGCCGGCTGATGATCCAAGCGAGGTTGAGGTGATTTTCGGACCGAACATAAAACCGCTTCCAGAGTTTGACCGGCTGCCGCAAACGCTCGCCGGCACTGTGCTGATCAAGTTGAGGGACAACATCACGACCGATGACATACTCCCCAGCGGCGCGAAGGTTATGGCGCTGCGCTCCAACTTGCCGGCAATATCCGAGTTTGTGTTTGAGCGCCTTGACCCGGCATTTGTTGAGCGTGCAAAGCTTCGTGGGGGTGGCTTCATTGTCGGTGGCGAAAATTATGGGCAGGGTTCAAGCAGGGAGCATGCGGCGCTTGCGCCACGCTATTTGGGCGTGCGCGCAGTCATAGCCAAATCTTTTGCCAGAATACATCACGCCAACTTGGTCAACTTCGGCATATTGCCGCTCACATTCTCAAGAGACGAGGATTATGACCTCATCTCATGCGGCGACGAGCTTGAGATGCCAGATGTCATTGGGCGTCTCAGGGAGGGGCAGCCTATACTCGTGCGCAACCTGAGCAACGGGAGCGAGTTCATGGCTGAGTATTCGCTCACGAGGCGTCAGGTTGAGATCGTCATTGCCGGCGGCGTGCTTAACATTGCCCGAAGGTGAAGGTTCATCCTGTGAGTGGTGATGGCGATGAGGCTCTCCGATGGTGTTGCCGAGGAGGTGCTGGATAACGGCTTAAAGGTGTTGGTCAAGGAGGACCACACAACTCCGCTCGCGAGCTGCTACATGTGGTATCGCCTTGGCTCAAGGAATGAACACCCGGGTATAACGGGCATATCGCATTGGGTTGAGCATATGCTCTTCAAGGGGACGCCGAGGTTCCCGAAGGAGCTGCTAACGCGCTTGATAGAGCGAAAGGGTGGGCGCTGGAATGGGTTCACATCGCATGACTATACCGCTTACTTTGAGGACTTGCCCTCAAGCGACATAGAACTTGCGCTGCAAATTGAGTCCGATAGAATGACCAACGCCATCTTTGACCCGAAGGAAGTTGAGGCTGAGCGGACGGTCATCATAAGCGAGCGCCAAGGCGCAGAGAATCATCCCGAGTTTTTGCTCAGTGAGGCAGTTCATGCTGTGGCATTTATAGCTCATCCATACCGATGGAGCGTCATCGGGTATGAGTCAGACCTGCGCTCAATAACCCGTGATGAGCTGTTCTCCTATTACAAGCGCTACTATGCCCCAAACAACGCCGTTCTTGTCGTCGTCGGGGATGTTAAGGTGGATCGCATAATTGAGCTTGCAAGGAGGCACTTTGGCGAACTGGCGCGCGGCGAGACACCACCGGAGCCGAGAACAAAAGAGCCGGAGCAAAGGGGCGAAAGGCGCGTTACCGTCAGGAGGGAAGCATACGGCGAGTATGTCTTTATCGCCTATCACACACCATCCGCTGCGTGCGAGGATATTCCCGCACTGTGCATCCTTGAAGCCATTCTCAGCATGGGTAAAAGCTCAAGGCTATACCGAAACTTGGTTGAAGGCAACATAGCAGTTTGGGCAGAAGCCCATTTGCACCTCGCGATAGACCCATCGCTGTTCTGGATGCGCGCTCAGGCGAGGGATGGCATCAATGTTGAGCACCTTGAAAGGGCGCTTCTAACAGAGGTTGAGCGCATCGTTCAAGACGGAGTTACGGCTCAGGAGCTCCAAAGAGCCTTAAGCCAAGTGGAAGCCTCCTTCATCTACTCTCAGGAAGGCGTCTCAATGAGGGCGATGCAGCTCGGCTTCTTTGAAATCCTCTCAAGCTACAAATACGCCGATGAGTTGCTTGAGCGCGTGAGGGCTGTGAGTGCCGACGAAGTGCAAGCGGTGGCTCAGCGCTACTTGCACGAGGACAATCGCACTGTCGGGCACTTCATACCGACTTCATCTGGAAGGTCATCTTAAGCGGATGTGGAAGTTACTCAGGCATGCCTCAACGGGGTGAGTGGGATGAGGTCTCACTTATGGTGCATGGGTGGTATACCCTCCGCATCGCCCATACATTGCGAGCCGATAGTCCATGTGCTTGATAACGGCATTACGGTCATCGCCGTTGAAAGGCGCAATCACCCGAGCGTGGCGATTTGCAGCTCCTTTGTGGCTGGGAGCATCAGGGATGCGCATGGCATGCGCGGCTTGGCAAATTTAACATCGCAAATGATTACGAGGGGGACGGCGAAACGCACATGGGTTCAAATTGCTGAGGAACTTGAGGATGTTGGAGCTCGCATATGGACTTGGTGCTCTCACGACTTTTCTGGCGTTGGTGTGAGCTGCCTTTCAAAGCATGTTGAGCGCTCAATGGATGTGCTTTCGGATGTGTTGCTCAATCCATCTTTCCCGAGTGATGAGCTTGAAAAATGCAAGCTGCGCACAATAACACAGCTGCACACCCTTGATGATGATCCGTGGGCAGTTGCGGCAAAGATGATGCGCAAAGCGCTGTATCCCGAAGGGCATCCATACCGATATTTTTCGGAGGGGGAAGCGGAGGACATCCAGAAGCTGGATAGAGATGCGCTTTGCGAATTTCATCGGCGTTGGTATCGCCCGAATGGAGCTGCATTAGCCATCATTGGTGACATCGCGCCAGATGAGGCAATCAAGTTGGCACAGCGTTATTTGGGCGAGTGGGAGGCTGGTATTGGTGAAGTTGAAGTGGGGGGCGTTTTGGAGGTCCAGCCGCAACCACCCAAATTTGAAGTCCGAACTATGGCTGACAAATCACAGGTTGCAGTCATGCTTGGTCAGCTCTGCGTGAGCAGGGGTGACGCTGACTATTACGCCCTCAGCGTCTTCAACTGCATTCTCGGCGGCAGCGCAGGCATCGGAAGGTTGTTCAATAGAGTTAGAGGTGAAGAGGGGCTCGCATACAGCGTTTGGTCGCGCATTTCGGGGCGATTGGGCAAAGGGATGTTTATAGCGGGTGCTGGCGTTGCTCCGGATAATGTCAAGAGGGCGATTGAGAGCATGCGGAATCAGATTAGGGCAATGTGCTCCGATGAGCCGCCAAACCAGGAGGAGCTGAACGACGCTGTTAATTACATCGTTGGCAGCTTCATCTTCCGTATTGAGACAAATGCGGGCATGGCTCAGGCGCTGTTGGATGCGCACATGTATGGACTTGGAGTTGACTACCTGAAAAGGCGAGAGGAGATATACCGCTCAATTACGCTTGAGCAGGTGATTGAAGCCGCTCAAAGGCACATCAGCGTTGATTCGCTCTCGGTAGCTGTGGCAGGACCTTGGAGTGAAAAGTGATGGGCGTCATTTTTGATTCGCTCAGCAGCATCATCCGTTATAGGCAGCTCATTTATGTGCTCGTTTGGCGCGAGTTGCGCCTCCGCTACAAGCGAACCGTCCTTGGGATACTTTGGTCACTCGCACCACCAATTGGGCAGGTGCTCATACTTGTTATCGTCGTTGAGCACTTCTTCAAGCGCGACCTGCCCAACATATCGGCATACTTCATGTGCGTCGTTTTTGCGTGGCAATTCTTTAGCGCCTCAATACTTGATGGGTGCTCATCACTCCTTCAACACGGCTCATTAGTCAAGGCTTTCCCCTTCCCGAGAGAGGTCTTGCCGTTTGTTTCCGTCCTGAGCAACTTGGTTCACTTCCTCATAAGCATGCTCGTTCTCCTTGTCTATTTGCTCGCTTTAAAGGTTCACCTCCAAACGAGGGCGCTCTTTGTTCCAGTCATCATTATCGGTCAAGTGATGCTCTCCACAGGTTTAGCGCTCATGCTTTCCTGCTGGACAGTCTACTACCACGATGTGAAGTTCATCGCGGACACGGCACTTAAGTGGCTTTATTTTGCGGTGCCGATCATGTATTTCCTTGAGGATGTGCCGCATGGCTGGCTTCGCTTTTACTTGCTTAACCCAGTGGCTGTCTACATTGACGCATACAGGCGCTTGCTCATGTATCCGCCACCGCTTCCAAACAGGCAAGCGCTGCCGATTGATTGGATGCACATCATCATGGCGCTGATGACTTCCGCCATCGTTCTCCTCCTCGGTCTCCTCATCTTCCGAAAGCATTCCGACAAGCTCGCTGAGTGGCTTTAAAAGTTTTTCGCGGGAAAAGCGCGGCTTGAAATTGGCACCTCATCGGCTTGCGTCCTCTCCCTGCATAAACCGAACCATATCAAGCGGCTTGAGCTGAGTTGGCTCATCAAGCCACTTTAGGAAGACTTTCACAGCTTGCGATTTGGTCATCTCGCGTCCTATAAGCCTTTCACACAGCGATTTCAAGCTCCTCACGGCGATCGGCGTCGGCGATATTGCCGCATTGATGCACTCAATCACATCGTCGCTGAGCGCTTCAAGCCAGACATCGTTGCTCTCGCTCGCGCTCAAGCTTAGCAGGCGCTTCAACCGCTGCCTCGTGATGGATGTCGGAAGGCGTTCCATGAATGATTCAACTTTGCCCCTCACATCTGGTGAAAGGAGGCGCCCCTTGCACTCATCGGCTATCTCCTCAATCCGCTTTTCCATCTCCTCAGGCGGTGTTAGGGAGAGGTGTTCGCCGAGCATCAGCTTGCAGCTCTGGCACACTGGCGAGTCACGAAGCTGGCGCATAAGCTGCTCTTTTGTGACGGTGCATCGCTTTGACAGTTCGGCTCCGATTGCCCTAATCGCCTCAGCAGCGCCCATCACCTGCAGGCGTAGCTGCGCCGCTCTGCTGAGCAGCCTGAAGGCGCTGTGATGCCTGAGCTTGATGTATGGCTCAAAGCGTGAGGCGTTATGTTCATTCTCGTGGTGTGTCAAATATTGCTCCGTGTAATTGCGGAGCAACTCCTCCCAAGACGCGATGAGCCAATCAAGCTTGCCCAAGATGACTTCACCTTCATCAACGCTCTCAACCAAGCGCTGTGAGAGCGCTTTCAGTTCATCGCTGAGCCTCAAATTCGCGCTCGTTAGCCAAGCGTGTATTTTCCGCAGCTCGCCGCACTTTGCCAGCGAGTTGTAAATTTGAACGCACACATCCCATGCTGACTTGAGTTCATCTTCGCTCACTCCGTTGGCGTGGAGGGTTGCAACCCATCCTTTGAGACCATCATGCGGCATCAGCTCATCTGATATGGCGCTTACGGCTACACTTACAGTCCCAATGGCATTGAGCGATTGAGACCACATGGCGCTGCTGTGTTGCAGTTGCGTCATTAGCGTGACCAATTCGCCGTGCGCCCGTTCGCACATTTCGGATGCATGTCCCTTCCACGAGGTGAGGTTTCTCCAGAGCACTTGAACTGCAGCTGGATGAGGGGAGCCCTCAACTTTTGGTGGCGGTATTTGGATGGCGCTCGCATACGAAGTTACGGCTTCCCAAGTTTCTCGGTCAACGAGCGGTGCTGCGCTTAATGCTGCCACTTGCCTGTGGAGTGGTGAGCTAAGCCGTTGCGGCAGCAGCGGTGAGCCGTATCTGTCATGCGCCATAACCTCGCCACGCCTGAGCAGCGCCGCAATGAGCAATTCAAGCTGCTCATCACGGAGCCCATACTCGCTTTTACGGGCTGTAGCGGCAACCTGCTCATATGCAATTGGCGCATCCAAGCTGGCTATTAGCTCGCATATGAGCTTTAAAGCGCCCTCGCATGGTGCAGCGCCATCAAGCACCTGTGGAGTTATTCCGAGCGGCATTGCAACGCATCTCCAAAGCTCCTTCAGGTCGGCGCTCAGCCTTTGCGGGTTCTCACCAGCTAAGATTGAGTTGATGAGCCTTTTATGTTCGTCCGAGGGGCGCAACGGTGAGCGTGGTGCAACGGATGTAAACTGGGGGAAGACCTTCGGAACAGATGCGCCAGCGATTGCCACGAGGACATCGCTAAGGGATGCCTCAGTCGGTATGAGCGCCGATATGGGGAGCTTCCTTTCACCGACGAGCAATGTGCCGCCTAAGTATGCATTGCGCATTATCCGCTGCGTCTCATTTGCCCTTGCAGTCTCCTCCTCCCGCAAGCGCTTGTATATTGCCATTCCAATGTCGCTATCCCTGAGCGATGGGTCGTTTATCAGGATTGATGCAGCAGCGTTTTCCGTCAGGCGAATCATCTCGCCTCTGCCGATTGTTTTCGGGATGAGAATGGCTATTGCGAACTTGAACCGATTCTCCTCAAGTGAGCGCAGCAGCTCCGCAGCGCACTTAACTTGCTCATCTGTTGCGATTGGCGGCGCGATGAGAATGTGGATATCGTAAGTGCACGATGGGGAAGCGATATGGTGTTGAAGTCTGAGCAGCCACTCAGCTGTAACCTCCCTCAGGTCAATACACTGCAGCATGAGATTGAACTGCGCATTTTGCCACTCAACTGTCGCTGTTCGCCCAAAGCCGATTTGCGGCATCGGCAGCGGTGATGTTGACATCGCCCTTAACGCATATTCAATCACCCTGATGTCCCCTTCCGAGAGTGTGTCAATTAACGCCTGCAGCCTCCGCCGAAGCATTTCCGTTGTGGTTGCGCCCAAGTCAACGGAATACACATCGCCGTAATCTTCCTCACGCCTGAGGCAGTCAATGTAGTTTGCGCTCATGCGCAATGTCTCCAGCAGTGAGAGCATGTAGCTGTAATTCATTTCGGCACCCAAGCCCAAGTCCCAAAGGAATGTGTGAGAGAGCTTCCTCACTGGCGCATCCATGCCCGCAATCTTGAATGCCACAAGCGCCCTCACAAGCTTCCTTACAGCTTCCTTTCGCTCGGGGAAAAGTTCGCCCACCCTCTCATCAAGGTGAGGGACAACTTCGTCGGCGTATGAGTGCAGTTCGGGATGTGAAAGGATGTCGGCGTAAAAGTGCTCGTAGATTGCGTCTGGAGTGATTAGTTGAAATGCATCACAGTCGGCAAGGCGCATCGCTTGACTTTGAACGAAATCAACGATTGAGCGAGTCCTTGAGAAGAATCGTCCAGCGGCTCTCTCAAGGCATGCGAGCGTGAACGGGTGCAGCGGATAGCACGCCATCAATTCCTCAGCGCTGAATTCAATCATGGGGAAGGCTTGTGTGAGTTTTCGGTGCCATTGGAGCATGAGTTGTGTGAACTGGCGCTCGTCCTTCAGCGGGAGCAAGTTCCTTCGTATGAGCTGGCGTGCATGCGCAAACGAAAGCGCATAGCGCACATATCTGTCCTTGATTTGCGTTATGGAATACGGCTCAAGCTCACCGAGCTCCTCAACTGTTCGTTGTATGGCTGCGATCAACCATGCATGCGAGCGCTGGCAATATTGCGCGATGAATTGAAGGAATGACGCATCGGCTTGCAGTTGGCTGTGTTCCTTTGCCTGAAGAAACATTGAGAGCTCATCAATGAGCCAAAGCATGCGCTCATACCCAAGCTCATTTGCAGCCCTTTGAAGTGCTCCGAGCGCCTCAGCACGCGATGGCGGCATTTTGGTCGGCAGATTCTGAGTTGCCTTGTGAGGGTGAATTCGCCTCAGCGATGCGACGGTCTCTTCCCAGAGAATTTGCTCAAGCGGCGCTTTTGGGGAATAGGAATCCAAGCTGATGAATGTGACCAACCACTTGTGCTTAGCGATTTCGCTCACCAATTTGGCATAGCGTTCGTGCGAGCGCGTGAAGAGCTCTCTCGCCCATTGGAATTGGCAAAGGAGTCCGATGATGGCGAGCATATGGCTTTTCCCCGTCCCGAACGCGCCGCTAACCATGTATGCACAGCCATTCGCTTTGCTCATGCCCGTGAGTATGCCCTCAATTGCGGCTTCATTTGCCCCGTGAACGACGAGGTATGATGCCGTGATTTCTCGCAGCGCCTCTTGCCTTGCCCCTTCAAGTTCGGCGTGAGCGGCATGTGAGATGCTGGCGAGTTGAATTACGGTTGGCACGCCCCTTATCTCCACTAAGTCGCCAATTCGCATGAGAGGATTCACCCCCCTTCCGAATGCTATCACGAGATGGCTATGTGTGGTATCATCACTTGCAGCTTAAGGGCTGCTTTGGGGGTGAGGTTCATGCTTCTCCTAATGTTTGCCAAGCACCTTCAGGAATTGGGCATTGATGGTATGGCGGATGCGATTGCTGAACTCGGCTTTGACGGCGTTGACCTGACCGTGAGAGAAGGCGGTAGCATTGCCCCAAGTGATGCGAAGCATCATCTCCCGAAGGCGAAAAAGGCATTTGAGGAGCGTGGGCTTGTCATCGGGATGCTCACGACATCAATCACATCGCCGAATGATGAGTATGTTGAGGACATAGTCGGGAGCGCAAGCGACCTCGGGATAAAGTTCATCAAGCTCGGGTATTGGCGATACGATGCCTTTGGAACGCTCAGAGGGCGCATAAGCGATGTGCGTCGCTCACTTAGCGGTCTGGAGAAAATCGCCGAAAGATATGGCGTCACATTTGGCGTGCACACGCACAGCGGCAACTTCGTCACTTGCGATGGCGCAATCACTTTCATGCTCCTTGATGGCTTTCCGAGTGAGCGAATTTGCGCATACATTGATCCAGGTCACATGACAGTTGAGGGTGGTCTTTGCGGTTGGAAGGCGTGTATTGACTTACTCGGCGATTATGTTCGCATGGTTGCCGTTAAGGATTTTGCATGGCGTGCGGTGAAGGACGAATTTGGCAATGTCAAATGGAGGGTTGAAGCGGCGTCGTTGCGCGACGGCATAACCAGATGGGATGAGGTTTTTGACTGCCTTTCAAAGCTCGGCTTTGATGGCGTCATAAGCGTGCACAGCGAGTATCCGAATATGAGCGCGCATCAGATCATTGAGCAGACGAGGCTTGACCTCCAATACCTTCGCCCGATAATTGAGAGCACATTGCGCAGGAGTTAGGGCACTCCGTGCGTCGGTGAAAAAACAGCTTTGGAAACTTCATCCCGATTCGGATAAGGTGCATCGTTGCATGGCGAAAGGGTGGCTCATCGCGATTTCAATCCTCGTTGCAAGCGTCTTCAGCGCTTTTCTGCTCAACGCTTGTCCGAGGCATAGCCGTTATAGGCTTGAGCTTTACATCCAGTCAAGCGGGCGATATGGCGATGGCGTTTGGAGGGTTGGCGCATCAAAGGCGGCGATAACGCCATTTGTGTGCGCAAACTTCGTTGACAGTGATGGCGATGGGCGATACGAGCCGATGAGCGGCGATAGGTTGAGCGGGACGAGGATTTGGCTTGCTGGCTTTCACAATTCACGCCCCGCTTCAAGGGTGCATGACCAACTTTGGGCGAGGGCGGTTGCCATTGATAATGGCGCTCACCGAATTGGCATCATTTCACTTGACCTGATTGGCTTGTTTTACGACGATGTGATTGACATACGAAATGAAGCTGAGCGGGTTGGCGCTAAATGTGACTACATCGTTGTGGCGTGCACGCACAACCACAACTCGCCAGATACGCTCGGTCTGTGGGGGCGATTCAGATTTTCGTGTGGCGTTGATGCGAGCTATCTGGAGATGGTGAAGCGGATGGCGGTTAAGGCGCTCACGGAAGCCATCTCAAACATGCGCAGTTGCAGGCTCTCGGTCGCTCAAGCCAAAACTGGCGTTGATGGGTTGATTGGCGATTCACGCCCACCGTTCGTGGTTGATGATAGGCTCACCGTGATGCATTTTTATGATGCCACCACGCATGAGACAGTGTGCGCCATCGTTCATTGGGCGAATCATCCAGAGGCGTTTGGCTCAAGGAATACGATGGTCACATCCGACTTTGTTCACTGGGTGCGCACCACAGTTGAGAATGGCATTCGGTTGCCAGACGGCGGTTTTGTGGGCGGGCTTGGCGGTATTGCGATTTACATCAACGGCGCAATCGGCGGATTGATGAGCCCGATGGGCGTGAGCGTGCGTTCGCTTGATGGGCGAGTCATTAAAGCCGACGGCTTGGAGAAAGCGAAAGCGCTCGGTGAGAGAGTCGGGTTGCTTGCGCTTAAGCATATCCGCAATGCCAAGTTCGTAAACGACACATCGGTTGAAGTTCGCTCAAGGACAATAACGCTCCCAATTGAAAATTGGCTTCTCAGAATTGGAGCGCACATCGGTGTGATCAGGCATGGCTATTTTGTTCTTCGCTCCGCCGTCCCAACGGAGATAGCGTTCACTCGGCTCGGCGAAGTCGGCATGCTCTGCATACCTGGCGAGCTATATCCCGAGATTGTGATTGGAGGCGTGGAATCGCCGAGTGGTGCGGACTATGGCGGTGAAGTTTGTGAGAGCCCACCACTGATTGAACTCATGCCAACAAAATTTTCGCTGGTCATTGGGTTGGCGAATGACGAGCTCGGATATTTTATCCCGAAGACGCAATGGGATGCTCGTCCACCGTATTCGTATGGGGAATGCCATTATGGCGAGGCAATGTCGCTCGGTCCAAATGCGGCATGTTCGCTTTACCGAGGGTTTGTGCGCTTGATGAAGTCAACCGCCGATGAACTAAAGAGCCGCGATTGAGCTCAAACTTCCCACATTCACACATCGCTTGCGCTATCCAACTATCGCCATGTTAGCTGGATGCGAAGCCCATCCGACAACTGAGCGAGTTTTTTGAACCCCAATCCGCATTCGGCGTAATGAGAGATTGCTTCCCATGGCAAATTGTGACAAAGTCTGTTTTAGCCGTGAGACGCGCTAAGGGGGTGCACGCAGATGGAGGCATTGGCTGCCTTTTTATGGCTGGCGGTTTTCCTGTTTGGGTGCGTGGTGCTCATTTTGATGTGCATCTCCGTCTACCTCCAGTGGCGCATTTTGGGTGTGCTTGCGAGCCTTGAGGCATACATGCATCAGTTTGCGACCGCAAAGTCAGAGAAGCCTGCCGAGGAACCAAGTGGAGAGCCGTTGAGCAATTCCGATGCACGCCGCGAGGCGACCAAAGAGGATGTGCAGTGCCATTCCGCAAGTGATGCATTGCAGGGGGACAAAGCCAATGAGCTTGCGAATCCAATTTAACCGAGTGACTTGCTCACAGATGTGGCGAGTGACTCCGTGGAATTAGCCGCCTTGACTCCCACTCTTTGAGGTGAGTGTTGGAGTGTGGCGCAACAGTGCCTCAAGCGATCGCGCTGTCAACCACATCGTGATTTTGGTAGCCGTTGCTGTTTTGCTCTTTCTCCTATACAGGCTGAGGGCTATATTGCCCCTCTTCATTGTGGGCATGCTGCTTGCCTATCTCCTTGATCCAATCGTTGACGAACTTGAAAGCAGAGGATGGTCTCGCAGTATGGCATCTCTTATCTCGTTCAGCTTCTTCCTTCTCCTATTCGCGGCGGTGGTGATAGCGATTGCGCCACTCGTCATTTCTCAAGTGCAGTCGCTCATTGAGGAGTGCATGCCTCCTCATGGGCGCTATTACATGTTCGCAATCAAGCTGCTAAAGAGGATTGAGGAGAATGGCTCTTCAAACCCATTCATTGCGTATGCCTTGCAAGCGCTCGGCAGCCTCTCAAAGCAAATTGGCGAATTCATGCTTGAGCGGATTAAATGGGCTGTGACATCAATTGGGAGCTTGCTCTCAGTCCTGCTGTTGCCGTTCATCACTTATTACTGGCTTCAGGTTATTGACCCGCTTCGCCAAAGGGTGCTTGCGCTCATACCAGTGGAACATCGCGCTGAAGTTGTAACATTGCTTCATGAGACCAGCAAATTGATTGGGCGATACTTTCGCGGCTTCATGCTGATGTGCATTTGCGTCGGCTTTGTTGACGGAATTCTCCTGTGGATCATTTCCTTCATCTTCGGCAACGACCACGCTGCTGCAATTGGCTTCTTTGCTGGCATAACATACTCAATCCCATACTTCGGAACCATCGGGAGCACCATCCTCGCCCTTTTTGTTGGTTACTTGACGAGCGAGCACTACCGAATTTGGGCAGCGTTGTGCTCGGCAGGTGTGATTGTGATCGTCAACCAAGTTTTTGATTGGCTCATAGTGCCGAAGGTGATTGGGCAAAGGGTCGGATTGCCGCCGCTTGTCGCCATTTTCTCGGTCATGGCTGGCAGCGTTATGTTTGGCATTGTCGGGATGATAATCGCAGTGCCGTTGGCTGGTTGCATAAAGCTTGCTCTAATGCAGTTTGCTCCAAAGCTGTTTGAGCCAGTTGGGGAGTCCGATAAAGGTCATGCGGAAGTGGGCAATTAAATGTCCGATGGGCATTTTAATGCGTTGAGCGGTTGGCTTTGGATGAGGGCATCGCAGTAAGCTCACACATGCTAAAATTGGGTATTGTGATCGGCGAGTTTGCTGAGTCAGATGAGGGGGTGAGAGGATGCGCAGGGTGTGCATTGCTCTTTTGGGCTCTTTAGCTTTGGATGCTATTGGTGGTGTTGGCATGGCGGGTGTTGTCATTGCTGAGCGCGGCGGGAGCAACTACCGAATCGTTATAGCCAAGGATGCCATACCATCGGAGCAGCATGCTGCGCAGGAGCTGCAACGCTACATAGAGCGCATGAGTGGTGCGAAGTTGCCGATAGTCACCGACGACCAGCCGATGCAGAAGCGAGAGATCATGGTTGGTGAAAGCGCGCATACGAAAAAATTGCGTTTGAGGGTTGATGTGAAGGGGCTTGGCACGGATGGATTCATAATGCAAACTGTCGGGGAGAGTTTGATTATAGTTGGCGGAAAACCCAGAGGGACGCTGTATGGGGTTTATGCATTGCTTGAAGAGAAGTTTGGCGTGCGTTGGTTTGCACCCGATGTTGAGTATGTTCCGAAGGTTGAAAGGATTGAGTTGCCAAAATTGAACGAGATGCAAATTCCCGCTTTTGAATACCGAGAGGTCTTTTGGACGGAAATGATGCGAGATGCCGATTTTGCGGCTCGCCATAGGTTGAATGGACAGCATTACAGGTTGACCGAGAAGCATGGTGGAAGGGCTGTTGTGTTTTACCCGTTTGTGCACAGCTTTGATCTGCTTATCCCAAGGGAACTTTACAAGGAGCATCCAGAGTATTTCCCACTGATAGGTGGAAAGCGTATCAACGGCTATGTGCAGCGCTGTCTGTCAAATCCTGATGTTTTGAGGCTCGCTATTGAGCGGGTTCGGCAATGGATAAAAGAGCATCCTGAAGCGACGATAATAGATGTCTCGCAGAACGATACTGGCAATTGGTGCCAGTGTGAGAATTGTAAGTCGCTTGATGACGCTGAGGGCTCGCCATCGGCATCAATCATTCGCTTTGTCAATGCCATAGCCGAAGCCATTGAGAAGGAATATCCGCACATTCGCATAGAGACACTCGCTTACACTTACAGCCGAAGACCGCCAAAGACGCTTCGCCCAAGGCACAATGTCATAATCAGACTATGCTCAATAGAGTGCTGTTTTTCGCACCCGCTTGATGGCTGTCCATCGGAGCAAAACAAGCGCTTTGTGGAGGACATCAAAGCGTGGCGAAATGTTGCGCCGATACTCTATGTATGGGATTACACGACAAACTTTGCCCATTACATTCAGCCATTCCCCAACTTGGAGGTGCTTCAAGCGAATGTGCAATTCTTCTCAAAGCATAATGTAGTTGGTCTGTTTGAGCAGGGTAACTACTCTCAAGGCGGCAATGGTGAGATGGCACCATTGCGCTCTTACCTGCTCGCAAAGCTGCTGTGGAATCCGAATACCGATGTTAAAAAGCACATGGATGAGTTCCTCAATGGCTATTACGGCAATGCGGCAAAACCGATACGGGCTTACATTGACTTGCTCCATTCAAGAGTTCGTGAGAAGGGTTACCACGCCCACATTTATGATCCACCCACTGCCCCGTATATCAACGACGATGAGTTTTTGAATACCGCGGAGAAGTTATTTGATGAGGCTGAAGCTGTTGCTGGTGACGATTCAATTCGTTTCAGAGTGCAGGTGACACGCTTGCCAATTTGGTATGTGAAGCTCGCGACAAACAGGGTGAAGGGAGACGAGAGGAAGAAGTTGATTGAGCGTTTTCTTGAGGTTGCAAGAAAGGCAGGCGTAACAAACATAAGTGAGGGAAAGAGCCTTAATGCGTGGGCGAAGGAAATGGGCGCTATGTGAGGCTATCTCCTTTGGTGAGGTAAGTTGTCGCCTTGCGTTGCTGCGCAATGTTTTATAGCACAGGAGCATCATTAGCATCGGGTTTGAATTGCGATATCGTCCACGAACGCTCCGCAGTTCGGGTTGACTTTGACAAATAAGTGCGTTAAACTGATGTAACGCAATGTGGGGTGAGGGAGCAATTTGCCCCAAGGTGTTTATGCGCCCGTAAAGTAACTGGTGTTCAACGAGAGCCAGTTTTTTGACGAGGGAGTTGAGAGGGATGGTTGAGAGGGGCGTTATTTTGGCAGCTGGGCGTGGAACAAGGTTACACCCCGTTACAAAGACGCAGCCAAAGGAAATGGTCCCAGTTGGCAGGAAGCCAGCAATTGAATATATCGTTGAGGAATTAGCGCAAGCTGGTATCGCAGACATCCTCATAGTGACGGGGAAACAGAAGTCTTCATTGGAAGCATATTTTGATGATGGTGTCCCGCCCAAATACGACTCGTCGGTAAATGGCGCTCGCATTTATTTTGTAAGGCAACCTCAACCGCTTGGCACAGGCGATGCGGTTAAGCGTGCGGTTGGTTGGACAAACGATAAACCGTTCGTCGTTGCGATGGGAGACTGCATAATTTGGTCAAGCAGCCGTGACAACATTACTCAAGAACTCATTGAAGTTCACGAACGATACAATGCTGCAGCAACAATCGCGGTTGAATTGGTGAGCAAACAGGAGACAAACAAATACGGCATAGTCAGCGTTAAAGGACATGGACGAATAGCGCGGTTGACGGGCATTGTTGAAAAGCCACCGCCAGAGAAAGCTCCAAGCAGACTCGCCATTGCTGGAAGGTATGTGTTTGACCCGATTATCTATGATGCATTGAACGAGGTTGAGGTTTGCAATGAAGGTGAGTTGGGCATAACCGATGCGATCGCCGTATTAGTGAACAAGGGTTTTCCGGTTTATTGCGTCAGGCTTAAGAGAGGACAAGTTCGGATGGATGTCGGAAACTTTGAGGGTTACTTCAAAGCGTTCATTTGGGCTGCAATTAACGATAAGGAACATGGTGGCTTGATCGCTACCTTCATCCGACGGATACTCAATTCTACCAGACAAGTTTGAAGCATGATCTTCTGATGCATGTCAATACCGCTTGCGACTTTCCAAATTGCCAAATCGCTGCTAAAATGGAATATAGAAGCGCAAGCTAAAGCTTGCGCACAAAAATAAAAATCAACACAGGGAGGTGTGAGCGATGGAGGCAAAGTATGTGCTTGTCGTCACGAAGAATGGCTACGCAAAGCGAGTGCCCATAGAGGATGTGCGCGTGCGTAAGCGCCCTGCAAAGGGTGTTTCCGGAGTTGACCTTGCTGAAGGTGATACGCTCATTGCAGCACTGCCGGTTGGCGAGGGTGGTGAGATTGTCGTCGCAACAGTGCAAGGGCGCGTTGTCAGACTTAGGTTGGAAGAAATCAAGACCGCATCGCGCTCCGCAAAAGGCTCTCGCTTGATGGTGCTTGAGGAGGGCGACTCTATAGCCAGTGTTGCCCTCATATAGTAGACGCAGGCTGCCAAATGGAAGTGTAGGGGAACACTCAGCTGCAATTAAAAGTGCAAGCGTCGGGTTAGGATACCCGACGCTTTTGCTATTTTTAGGCTCTATTCTGTGGGAAGGTATTCAGTGATGCATCGGAGGTAGGGGATAAAAAGCCCCTACGGGTGGCTTTTTAGCTCCATTTCTTCAGGTGGCGTAAGAGCCATAGCATGCTTAATTGCTTCGTTAAAATTGTTTTGCCAGAGCCATCGGCAACAACGAGCAAGCCGTTCATCCCGTCACGCCACAGATAAATTGCCCTGTATTGCGTCGCAATAAAACGGCAGTTTTTCCCCTTTAAATCGTGTTTTGGCATTGGCTGTGGAAGCAATGATGGTGGTAGTTTGCGCTCCAGCGATTTGAGCAAATTAATGCATAAGCTGCACATTGTTTTCCCTTTCAAGCACGAAAAGCAGTATCTTTGCTCGCAAAGTATGCATTTGCTACTGCACAGGTGGCAAACAGTTGCCCCACAAATGCCGCACTGCGTGACATGTTTCGGGCAAACTATTTTAGCACATGATTGACAATAAACGACATGTTCGCTGCAGAGGGTAGTTGAACAACAGTTGGCTCTAAAAGTGTGCATTGTGCAAATATTTGAACCGCAACTTGAGCAAACATTTCTGCATTTCGCGCAAATTATTTGCCCACATGTTGAACACACTGAGCCGTCCTCAGCGCAGACAGACTTGCCACAGGTGGAGCATCTGTGAATTCTCTCACTGTTTTGTTGCAAACAATCATTACAAATTGCCTTATCACACACAGTGCAGATAATGGCATCATTGGCACATACAATCTTTCCACATATGTAGCATTCAGCTGAACACATCTTACAGATTCCTCTCCCGCAAAACTCACATTTTGCGCTGTGTGGCTCGCAAATTCGCTTGCCGCAAATTTCGCACACCATAAAGCATTCCTTGCAAACAGGCAGATTGCAAATTTCGCAAAAGCCCTCAATGCAACCTCTGCAGTATGCTCTGCCACATGTTGAGCATTCCAAAATGCAATCGCTACACACAGTGTGTTTACATGCACAAAGGTTTACAAGGCTCATTTGTGAGGCACAACTGGCACATGTTGGGAGAGCGAAAGTGCTGTCATAAAGGTTGTGGTAAGCCTTGAAGGACAGTTGATGTGAGTCCTGCGCCACAGTAAACTTGAATTCAGCCACTGGAACGCTAATTTCAGCGATACCCACAACATGAATTGAGACGAAAGGTTGACGCCTTTGTGCTTCCTCTTCCATCCTCTCATTCCTCTCATCAATCAACCTTTCCATTTCGTGCCAAAATTGCCTGCTATTTCCCGCTTTGATGGCAGCTTCTCCGAACAAGCTGGAGTAATAGCTCGCAATGCGCATAAGTTCGGCTTTTGAGCGCTCACGCGCGGTTTTGGTCAACCCAGAAAGCCAATCTGATAGCAAACTTTCGTGCCTCTCTTTGAGCAATTCAAGGAGCTTTCTCAGAAGCGAACGGTTATACGATGGTTTTGCTGGTTTGGCGTCAAAAAGAATTCTGTCCACCCTGTGAGTGACATCCTCAACAAATCCGTTTTCAAGCACCATAAAGCTTTTTAGCGCGCCTTTTTCGTATGCTGGCGTGCAAGATAATGAGAGACTGACAAGTAAACCACGCAACTTTGCCCTCCTTCTCTTGACCGAGATAAGCTTGCAATTCCCGAAGCGCAAATTCGGCTCCGTTGGCTTTTCAACCTCGGGCAATTCAATGGCGATATGCAATGCAGCGGACTTTAGCCACTCGTGGACGCGATGGAAAAGTTGACTTCCGGGAGAAAATAGCAGGGCACCTTGAACAGCTTCGCACACATCCTTTTCAAACACGACGATGAGCTCTTCACTGTCCCATTCAAACGGGGAACCTTCAGGCAACATGATTTGCAGCAATTTCCCTCTATCTATCACCTTTGCACCGATGGACTTGAAAAATTGGCGGCATAAAAAACGAAGCCCTGATTCCAAATCATTGGCTGTGGTCGCACTACACACTGTATCCCGATCCAATCGCTCAAATTGCCGCATTTTTATCCCCCACCGAGGGCACAACTTCGGCGATTAAACACATCCGCTCATCATCGGCTTTGCCTTATGAGCTCCCAAAGCATCTGGTTTGCCTGCCTTATGCGCTCGTAACGCTCCGCTGCCCTCTGAATAAGTTTCCCAATTTGTGAAAGGCGCTCTTTTTCCTCATCTGGCGTCTCGCTCTGCATGATTGCTTCTGCAACAAGCCGTTCAATGCTCTCTTCAAGGTGTGCGATACCGAGCATTAGCTCAAGTTCGCCAACCGTCATCTCAAACAAGCCGATCTTCGTTATTAGCAACTCAAGTATGCGCTCTTCAACTGTGTGTTCTGTTGCCAAGTTTACAACGAACACGGGCTTATCCTGTCCCAACCTGTGAACACGCCCGATGCGCTGCTCAAGGCGCATAGGATTCCAAGGTAGGTCAAAATTGATCACCACTCTGCAGAACTGTAAGTTTCGCCCTTCGGCTCCTGACTCCGTGCTTATCATTATCCTCGCGCTTTCTCTGAACCTCTCAACAGCCCTGTCCTTTGCCCCTTCACTCATGCTCCCATGATACAGGACGACTTCCTCACCGCGTTTTTCAAGGGCTTCCTTGAGCAACTCCATACTCGCGATGTAATCGGTGAATATGAGCACCTTCTCCTCAATTGCGCTCACAAGTTGTGCGGTGTGCTCAACCTTTGCGCATAGCGGTGTCGCCCTCGCAAGCTCATAAAATTCAGCCAGCCGTTCCCTTATCTCGTCCGGATATTCATCACACACCATCTTTAGCAAAGTCCTTTCCACCGCACGGGGCGTGCTGCAAAGTTCCTTTTGAAGCAATATGAGCGTAAGCTTCAAGTGCCTTTCCTTCCCGGACGACTTGCTGAGCCGCTTATAGCTCTGCCTCAAAAAAGTCGTCATCTCTTCATACAAGCGAAGTTCTGGCGGCGTGAGTGAGATGTAATGTGTTGTAGCGTATCTTGGTGGAAGCATTATTCCAACTTCGTCCCTATGATGCCGTATCATCACCGATGAGATCAACCGGCGCAGCTCCCCAACATTCTTTGGCATCCTCGGATCGTCAGCCATAACATACCGCCTTTTGAAGCTCTGCAGTGTTCCAAGCTGACCCGGCTTTATCAGGGTCACAAGGTTGTAAAGTTCAAGCAGGTTGTTCTGAATAGGAGTTGCGGTTAGAAGCAAAGTGTAGCGCTTTCGTATCTTGCGGCAGAAGCGATGGGCAAGCGTTGAGCTGTTCCTAAGTTTGTGGGCTTCATCAATTATGAGCAAGTCAAATTCACGCCCATGTATGGCGCTGCTATGAGGCTCGCGCTTTGCCAGGTCAATTGATCCTATTACGCGCTCATGCGAGAACCAATCATCCTTTCGCCGGGCTATGGTGAATGTCTCCCCAAACTTCTCAAGCATCTCATGACGCCATTGGTAGGTTAATGAAGCCGGCACGAGTATGAGCACACTTTTAACAAGTCCCCTTACGATCAGCTCTTTCATCACCAACCCGGCTTCAATTGTTTTGCCCAGACCGACATCATCGGCGAGTAAAGCACACCCACCCATTTCGTTCAACACTCTTAAGGCGGTTTCAACTTGGTGCGGGAAGTGAGAAATGCGCACTTGACCCCAGCATTGCAACTCCTCAAAGGATTGCATGGCACGAAGCTGCTCAGCCATCAGCAACAGAAAGTGGGCTTCATTTGATGGGATAGAGCACTCCGAAGCAGTGAAGTCGGGTATACGCCACTCAACGATTGGGGTAAAATCCAGGAACTTTTCCGCCACTTTTTCCGGGGACATCCACTCGCTATCATCATCCAGCTTTTCATGCTTGTAAAGTTCAGCCTTTGGCATTGCGTGTTTCCCCTCGTGCTCTACATCAGCTTTCGTTGCAACCTTGTGCTGCTGGTTCGGGTGACGACCAACTTACAAAAGTTTAATGCATTTGCCTGTCAGTGTGAAGCAGATGTAAGGTTGGGGTTCAACCTATATATCGGGTGAGGCTGTGCGTTCATCTGCACAGTAATTGGTGTGCCCGTATAGATGCCGCTGCGATTAACATTTGATGACTGCGCGACATAATTTATGCGTGAGCATGGAGTGCTCATGCAGCAAGGTTAAGAGCTGTTGAGGCGCCCCTCCTCTCATCACGAGTGGTGGAGGGTCACGCGCCCGATGAAGCCCGGCAACCTACCGATGGTGAAGGTGGCGAGCCATCGGCAAGGTGCCAAATGCGTTGAGTCCTTGGCAGGCGTAAAAGCCCCAAGGGCGAGAGATGAGAGGAGTGGGATACCGTAGACGGCAGACATCATGCCGATGCTCAGGTCCCGCTCCTCTCCGCAAGGGGCGCTTCCAAGCCGTTTGGTGGCGTTCGCAATATCGCTGTGGTGAGGAGGCGGGACATGGGCAAGGGCTTAAAAGGCACAGGCGTTAAGCATCGCTGGCTGAAGAGGATTGCATGTGCTTCCCCACTAAGAGATCTTTCAACTCTTACGGAGTTGCTTAGCCACAAGCGTTGCGGATGCACCCCAAACGGCTGGCAGCCCCAAGATCAAGCACATGGTGCAATACCCATGGGGAGGAGGTAATTCAAATGCACTTGAAGGTGAGCGCCGGTAAGAACATCACTGTTGATGACATGCCGATGGAGATAGTTGAGCGCAAGGGGAAGGGTCATCCTGACACGCTTTGTGATGGGGCTGCTGAGGAACTCAGCAGGATGCTATGCATGTTCTATCGTGAGCATGCTGGACGCATACTTCACCACAATGTGGACAAGTGTGTCCTTGCCGGTGGACGCTCATCACCGAGGCTTGGCGGGGGTGCAATTGAAGAGCCACTCTATGTTCTGCTTGTTGGCAGGGCAACTCTTGAGTGGCGTGGCTCACAGGATGAAATTCGGCGCGTGCCAATCGGGAGGATGGTGCTGCAGGGCATTCAGAATTGGTTTAAGGAGCAGCTCCCACATTTGCCCATACCGGGCGCACTTATGGTTGACTACAGGATAAAGCGAGGAAGCGAGGACTTGATCGCCAATTACGACATGACCTCCAATGTTCCGAGGGCAAATGACACTTCGCTTGCGGTCGCATTTGCTCCCCTCTCAGCGACCGAGCAGCTCGTCAAAGAGACGGAGATGTTCCTCAACTCGCCCGAGTTGAAAGCCGAACTGCCAGCACTCGGTGAGGATATAAAGGTTATGGGGGTAAGGGTGGGCAGGCATATAAGGTTAACGGTGGCAGCTGCGTTCATTGACCGATATGTGAGGTCAGTTAGCGAATACTACGAATTGAAGGAAGCGGTAAAGTGGAGACTCAAACAACACTTGTGGGAGAATTGCCTGACCAAGTTCCCGGTGGAGTATGATGTTGACATTGAGCTCAACACAGCTGATGAAGGCGATACCATTTACATCACCGTTACTGGGACGAGTGCCGAGTGCGGTGATGATGGACAGGTTGGGAGGGGTAACAGGATTAACGGATTGATAACACCATACCGCCCAATGAGCCTTGAAGCTGCAGCCGGCAAGAATCCTGTATCTCATGTCGGTAAGATCTATCAGGTGATGGCTCAATTGATCGCAAACAAGCTTGTTGAAGCACGACCATCCCTCAGGCAAGTCTATTGCTATATGGTTAGCCAAATTGGGCATCCGATCACAGATCCGCAAGCGGTCAACATTGAATACTACGGTGATGTGTCGGAAAGCGAGATGAGACAACTTGCAAGCAATGCTGTTGATCAAGTGTTATCGCAGTGGCGTGAAATACAAGATGGATTTGTTGAAGGGACATGGGGGGTTAACTACCCGGGCATGGTTGTTGCCTGCCAAGTTGAACCAGCCAAGAAGGGCACTTAAAGAGTGCGAGCGAAGTTGTTGGTAGCCTCAACAATTCCGCGAAATTTAGCTACCTCAACCGCAACATGGGAGATTTAATCACCGATGGTTGAATCCAATGCAAGCGCAGCTCTAAGGGACCGCGCGGCATCTAAATTGGCGGAAAGTGACATTCAATCCAATACCGCGTTGAGCATGGCATAATTGCCTGCTTGGAGGTGCAACGAGGTGAGATCAGGAAACTGCTGCAGGACTGTGATAGCTGTAGTATTGCTCGGTGCAGTGTCAGTTTTGCTCGTTGAACTTGTTTGTGCGCAGGGTGGCAACTTCACAGCTGCTCAAGTTGTATCCGCACTTGAGCGGCACCTTCGCAAGCGCATTACAAATCCAATCGACCCCAAGAATCTGCGCATAAAGGTGGTTCCATCCCCAAACCCGGAGGAGACTGCCAAGGGAAAATTCCAACTCGTTGAAATCAGCGGCAGCCCTGTCAGGATCAAGTCGGTTAACTTGCTCAAGTTTGAAGCGCTCGTCATTGAGCCAACAGTTGACGCCAAAGCACTCGTTGAGGATGATAGGTTGATTGTGCTTTCGGTTAAGGAATCGCATTGTGATGCTGTCTTCACGCCGCAAAGCTTTGAGCAGCTCTTTGCCGAGGGCAAGCACACGAAGAACATGAACATCAAGGTCAAGTTCCGTGATGACCAACAAGTTGAGCTGACAGGGCGATGGACTCTCTTCGGCATCAACAATCCGTTTAGGGCTGTCGGGAGGGTGTTCCCGGCTCAGGATGGCTCTGTGCATGTGCGCTTTAGCGAACTTTACTTCAATGCAGTGCCAGTGCCAGAATGGATTCAACGGCGCCTTGAAGCCAGGCTCAATCCATTGCTCAAGCCGGAGGACATGATATTTGACCCCATAATCAAGAGTGCTGTGATTGAAGGTGATAGGATGATTGTTAGCACGAAGCCATACAAGCCACAGAGCAAATGAATCTGGAGGTGAGAGAATGGGTCAGCAGGGTGAAAGCCTCAATGAGCAAGCCAGTCCAAGTGAAGGGGTTGAATTGGACAGCGGTGAAATGCAAGGGGGGATAACACCTCAAATTGTTAGTCAACCGTTGCGTATGAGGGCGTTTGCCATTATTGGTTGGCTCATTGCACTGTTGTCGCTGATGTTGAACGGATTGCTGGGTGCTCGCTTGCACGCCTTATCAAATGAGGTAAAGCGGTTGTCGGCGCAGGTCTCTCATCACAAGTCGGAGTTAGCACATGCCGCTCGGCAGCTGTTATCGCCGGCAAGAAGGGACCTAACCTACGCAAGCTTCAGTTTTGACCCCGAGCTTTACACGCCGCATCAAGTCATTGAATACATTGAATCAGCGCGCCCATGGATTAACCTTGCCCGTGAGGTCGTCCCCGAGCCTAAACATGCTGAACAGCTCTCAAAGGTTGTGGCGCTCCTTGATGAGGTTAAAGACCTGTTATCGCAGCCGGGGCAGCAGGAAAGCGCACAGCAAAGGCTCAATCAGGCAAGGGACATGCTCAGGACTGTCATGGGACAGCTGCAACAAATGGGAATGCAATAGTTTGCCGCTGCGATGATAAGCTGTAGGTGATGGGTGAGCAATTGCTAAAACCACGCTGAGCGAAAAGACGGTGATGTTCCAATGTGACCGAAAGTGGTGATGTTGTGGTTGTGAGGTGGTTAACGATGGATGCAATTGAAGCCATGAAGACGCGCCGTAGCGTGAGGTCTTTCAAGCCAGACCCTGTCCCAAAAGAAGTGATTGAGGACATCGTTGATTGCGCAAGGCTTGCTCCAACGGCATTGAACTACCAGCCATGGGAGTTTATCGTCGTCACCGACCCCCAGATGAGGAAGCGCATTGCCGATGAGACGGATTATGGCAAGTTCATAGCGCAAGCACCAGTTTGCATAGCTGTGTTTTGCAGGGATGTGAAGTATTACCTTGAAGATGGCAGTGCAGCAACGCAGAACCTATTGCTTGCAGCTCATGCACATGGTTTAGGTGCATGCTGGGTAGCCGGCGACAAAAAGCCTTACGCAAGCCGCATTGCTGAGTTGCTCGGTGTCCCAAGCGGCTACAAGCTTGTGAGTCTGGTTGCCATGGGCTACCCAGCCGAGAAGCCGGGAAGGATATCCAAGCGATCTCTCAGGGAGGTTCTCCATTGGGAAAAGTTCTAATGGGCAAACCGTCTTGGGCAGGTGTATGTTAGATGCCGCTTTACTTCGCCAATGAAGCAATTTCCCTTTACCATGATGATTTCTTGAACTTCACAGAGCTGCCTGAAGAGAGCGTTGACTTGATTGTGACCTCTCCGCCTTACGATGTGGACATACAGTATGATGGTTATACTGACAACCTGCCATACCCGAAGTATTTGGAGTTCATCACAAGGGCATTGCAGAGGTGCTACTTGCTGGCAAAGCCTGATGGGCGATTGTGCTTGAACATCCCACTGGACAAAAACAAAGGCGGACAACAAAGCGTGTATGCTGACATAGTGAACATAGCGAAGGAGGTTGGGTGGAAGTATCACACGACCATCATTTGGAATGAGCAAAACATATCTCGGAGAACAGCATGGGGCTCATGGTTAAGCGCCTCAGCACCATTTGTGATTGCACCAGTTGAAACAATCCTCGTGATGTATAAAAAGCAGTGGCAGAAACAGAGCAAAGGTTTCTCCGATATAACTCGCGATGAATTTCTGGAGTGGACAAACGGTGTTTGGACCTTCAGTGGTGAGAGCCGAAAAAGGGTTGGTCACCCGGCACCATTTCCTGCGGAGCTGCCGCGCCGGTGCATCAAGTTGTTCAGCTATGTCGGTGATGTGGTGTTAGACCCATTCGTTGGCAGTGGGACTACTCTCTTAGCATGCTGGGAGTTAAAGCGCATCGGAGTAGGTGTGGAAATTAGCGAGGCTTATTGCAAGTTAGCGGTTAAACGGTTGCTGAGATTTCTCAAGCAACCTCGTTTGGAGCTTCAGGAGGACAAGGCTTCGGATTGAAGAGCCCACTTTTGAATGTCCTCAGGAAGGTCAGTCAATGGTTTCACAATGTCCCCGAACTTCGTCTCAACAGTTGGCGGGCAAAAAGCCGGGTGGTTTTTCACATATACTCCGCACAAGAAGCGACGCGCCAATCGCCGATTCTTGTTTGGGCGGTTTGGAGATCCCCACTCTGAGCGACCGCTATGCCCTTTATCGGGTGTCACCAAAATGAAGCGAATGCCAGCTCGGTGATAAACGATGCTCCAAAAGAGCGTCTCTGTTAGCCGATTATGTAAACTTAGTTTGCAACTCACGATGGCTATTGGTTGATTGCCCTTTGCGATGACAATATCCACATCGCCAAAGAGCGGCTTTGTGTCGCCTATCTCTTCAAGATCCACTGCTCCCCACAAAGAGCCGACTTTGCAAAGCAGCCTCTCCCTTAACACCTGAGGGAGATTCCTCTCACGGTATACTGAGAAGCCTCTCTTAACCAACTCACGCCTCAAATATTCCGTCACATACTCTTCCCATCGTTCCCCTTCCTCACGGACCGTTCGTTGGCGTGTTGATTCACTCATCACCGTCGCCACCAATTGGTGAGTGGTTGAATTATAGCTCAAACTTTTCAGCGCTCCACAATGCTTGCCGTTAGTCACTAAACGGCGATGGCTGCAAGTTGTGCGAACACTTGTTCATCGCTAAAGCCGCGCAGGTCAATGCTTTTATTTCGGCATGCGGCAACGCATGCACCGCAGCCCTCGCACAATCCGGGATTAACCGATGAGACCACTTTGATCAAGTTGCCTCGCCTATCCCTTATTTCCTTCCGCTCAATCGCGTTGTATGGGCAGACCCTCTCACAATCAAAGCAGCCTGTGCATGTCATTTCGTTAACCACTGCGATTGTTGGCTCACGCTCAATTCTCGGCATGCCAAACAGACTGAGCACCTTCGCGGCTGCAGCGCTTGCCTGCGCCACCGAATCTGGGATGTCCTTAGGGGCTTGGCATGCGCCTGCAAGGAAGACTCCTGCAGTGGTCGTTTCAACTGGGCGCAGCTTGGGATGAGCTTCGCTGAAGAAACCATGCTCATCATATGAGATGCGCAATTTGCGTGCAAGCTCTTCAAAACCATCTGAAGGGCGCATAGCCGTCGCAAGCACAACCAAGTCAGCCTCAACCTCAATCAGTTTTCCGCTGAGCGTATCCATGCCCTTGACCACGAGTTTGCCATTGCTCTCGTAAATCCTTGAGACCCTGCCTCGTATGTAGCATGCGCCTTCTTCCTCAATCGCCCTGCGCACGAATTCGTCATAGCCCTTCCCGCCGGCTCTTATGTCCATGTAAAACACATAACACTCGCCATCATGCACCCTGTGCTTGAACAGGAGGGCGTGCTTCGCAATATACATGCAGCAGATCTTTGAGCAGTATGGTATTCCCTTTGCCCTATCCCTTGAGCCAACGCATGCTATGAAGACAACGACCTTTGCTTCCTTTCCATCCGAGGGGCGCAATATTCTTCCGCCGGTTGGACCTGAGGCACTTAACAGGCGCTCAAATTGGAGACCGTCAATCACATCTTTGAACCTGCCACCACCATACTCGCCGTAAAGCGATGGCGAGATAAGCTCATACCCCGTAGCCACAACGATTGCTCCGACTTTCTCGGTGATTAGCTCATCCTGCTGCTCATAGTCAATCGCCTTTACCGGGCAAACCCTCTCGCATACTCGGCACCTCCCCTCAGTGAAGTAGCGGCAATGCTCTCGGTCAATGACTGGCACATTGGGAACTGCCTGTGGGAATGGCGTGTAAATTGCCGGGCGAGTCCCAAGCCCTCTATCAAACTCGCTTGGTATCATGTCTCGCCTTGCCGGGCAACGCTGCATACACAGTCCGCAGCCGGTGCACAAATCCTCACGCACTGAACGAGCCTTCTTTCTAATCGTCACTTCAAAGTTGCCCACATAACCTTGCACCCCTTCAACAACCGAATATGTGTAGAGCTTGATTTTCGGGTGCTGGCGGACTTGAACCATCTTTGGTGTGAGTATGCACTGAGAGCAGTCAAGTGTTGGGAATGTTTCTGAAAGCTGTGCCATGTGTCCGCCGATTGACGACTCACGCTCAACAAGCACAACTTCATAGCCAGCATCAGCGATATCCAAGGCTGCTTGAATGCCGGCTATGCCGCCTCCGATGACAAGGGCGCGCTTTGTCACATCAATGTGAATTGGGTGAAGCTCGTGATTTCGCTTCACCTTCTCAACCATGATTCGCACAAGCTCAATTGCTTTCCTTGTCGCTGCCTCCCTATCCTGATGCACCCATGAGCAATGCTCCCTTATGTTCGCCATCTCGCAAAGGTATGGATTTAATCCAGCAGCAGCGCATGCGGCACGGAATGTAGGCTCATGCATTGATGGGCTGCATGCAGCCACAACAACGCCTGTCAAATGGTGCTCCCTTATGGCGTCTTGGATGACCTTCTGACCCGGGTCCGAGCACATGTAGCGGTAATCGGTTGAGTAAACGACGCCCGGATGCTTCGCCAGCTCATCCCTTACCCTCTCAACATCAACTGTTGCAGCTATGTTGACGCCGCAGTGGCAAATGAAAACGCCAATTCGTGGCATTCTCCACGCACCTCGCATGCATCGTTTGTTTTGAGCGCCTCACCAATGCCGTCTTAATAACCAAACTCGGTCTTAAGACCAGAAGCCAAAGGAAGGACATCACCGATAAGTTGAGCTGGCGCCAGTTAAGTGCGAACTTCGCCCAGCGCTTGGATTTTGAAACGCTCCATGGCTGCTTTTGCGGCTATGCTGCTGTTTGTGATTGCTTTATCACAGCGCTCAATACCGGGAGCGGATTTACCATGTGCTTGTTCAACCCGATTTCGCCAACCGATGCGCCAAGCGCGAGCGCCATCAATTGGGTGAAGTAGACAATCGGCATTTCATGTTTCTGTCCAGCTTTAGCATCGGCATCGGCTTGGTAGACATCAAGGTTGACATGGCAAAGCGGGCACGCAACGCAAACAACTTGTGCCCCTCTCGCCTTCGCATCTGACAGTATCAAGTGGACACGCTCAGCAACTAAGTCGCTCCTGCTGAGTGCCAAGCTTGCCCCACAGCATTCAACCTTGCACGCCCATTCAATCGGCTCAGCACCGATGGCTTCAATAAGCTTATCCATCACCTGCGGATTTTCTGGGTCGTCAAATTGCATCACCTTTGGCGGGCGCACAAGCAAACACCCGTAATAGCATGCTACCTTTAAACCGTTGAGAGGTTGCTTCACCATCCCCCTTATGCGCTCAATGCCATACATCTCGCTCAGCACTGAGAGCAAATGGAGGACATTGATCCCGCTAACTTGGTCAACTGAGCACCCATCAAGCAATTCCGGCAGCTGCGATATCTTCTCCCTCAACGCGGTGTTGTGCTTCAGCTCATGTGCTGCAAACTTAAGCCTGTTAAAACACGCCGCGCATACGGTCAAGACAGGCATTCCGAGCTTTGCAGCGAGCGCGAGGTTTCTTGCGCCGAGCGCTATCGGGAAAAGTGTCCTTATGGCGTGGGCGGGCGTGGCACCACAACATATCCAATCGGGTATCTCCTCAAGCTCTATCCCGAGGAGCTTGCATAACGCTTTAGTTGACATGCCGTATTCAACTGCTGTTCCGGATAACGAGCATCCGGGATAGTATGCAAACCTGAGATTGCTGGTTGCCGTGCTTGCAGCCTCAATGGCTTTGTGCTCCGTGTTTGCTGACATGCCCTTCACCCTCTGCCCGTTCAAGCTTTTTCACCATTTCCCAGATGCCCCTTAGCTCCTTAAGCCCTTTGACTTTCTCCGGGAGCATCGGCAGTTTGCCGCGAGCAAACAGCTGCAATCCCCTCCCAAAATCTTTGAATGGTCTCCCGAGAGCTATGTTGAGGCGCAATGCCAGTTCCGGCTCAAACACCCTTCCACGACGCTCTATGCTTTCAACGAACTGTGAGAGCGCCTCAACGGTCTCCCTCTCGGAGTCCGTATACCCAGCTTCAAGAGCCATACCGCGCAATGTGTCCATGACTTGAGCGATCTCAACTTCCTGTGGACAGCGAGTCGTGCATGTCTGGCATGCTGCGCATATCCAAATTGTGTGGCTTCTAAGGACATCCTCACGCACTCCAAGTTGTATCAATCGCATTATCCTCGCCGGGTCTATATCCATGGCAAACGCCATTGGACAACCAGCGCTGCACTTGCCGCACTGATAGCACTGGCTTACCTTCTGTCCCGATCGCCTCTCAACTTCGGCTGTGAACTCCTTAAGCCTTGCATCCGTAAGCCTGATAACATCGCTCACTTTCCATCATCTCCCCAGCTGTGAACGGCGATGACCCGTTGTTTGAGGTTGCAACCTTGTTGCCATGCGTGTCCGCATCGCAGGTGATCACAGCCTCACCCATAAAGGTGAAGAGTTACTTGCCGAACGCAGCTCGTTCCAAAGAGCCCTTTCTCCGTTTGATGGGTTGAATGAGAAACCCTCATGCCAACCCAGCTTTGATTGCTCAAACTCGCATATCTACATCCTCGGGATGATGTCGCCTTCAGATCCGGCGTATCCCTTTTCCGGAAGGCGGCGCTGCTGCAAACTCGGCGCATTCCTTTCCCTAAGAACGGCTCTTAGGTGGGGGATCCTACAAAGCTGATTTAAGCTCGTCTGCATGTGAGCGCACTTTGTCAATCGCTTTGGCTATGTCCTCCATATCCTTTTCATCGGCAAGCAGCACCCACTGAGGCAGCCAAACCGCTGTCTCAATCACTTCCTCGGTAACTGGCAGGCGCACGCCTGAGTAATCCACTTTGCGCCCCAGCAACCTCTCAAATCGCTTGGGCAGATATTCAAGGAACACAAGCTCACGATACAGCGGGCGCGAATAGCCCGGTGATAGTGGTATGCCCTCTTTTTGCACAGCAGTTGCAACCTGGTGTTTTGTGGCGTCGCCGAACTTGCTCAGGTCAAGCCTGAAGATGAAGAGGTGATACGCATTGCGCGTTACACGCTCATCTTCCCTTGGCAGGAGCACGCCATCAATCTCGGAGAGCAGCTTGCGCAAGCATGCGGCATTGTGTTCGCGCCTTTGTGCCCATTCCTCCATGCGCTCAAGTTGAGCGAGCAGGACTGCTGCTTGCCATTCGGTCATCCTGTAGTTTCCGCCCATGATTGGATGCTCATACCATTCGCCTCCGGGACGACGCCCAACATTGTGAAGTGACCACGCTGTGAGGTAAACATCTTCGTCGTTCGTGATGATAATACCGCCTTCACCTGCGGAGATGTTCTTTGAGTTTTGAAATGAGAAGCAGCCGGCATCGCCAAATGAGCCGACGGGCTTACCACGCCACGATGCCGAATGTGCTTGTGCACAATCCTCAACAACTTTTAAGTTGTATCGCTTTGCCACATCCATGATGGCATCCATGTCTGCAGGGCGACCGCCGATGTGCACAGGGATGATTGCTTTTGTGCGTTCGGTTATATGGGCTTCAATTGAGCGCGCATCAATGTTGTAGGTGTCCGGTTCTATGTCGGCAAACACAGGCACTGCACCTATGTTGACACCGCATGTCGCGGTTGCAACGAATGTATACGGTGGTATGATGAACTCATCGCCTGGTTCAACTCCGACCGCTCTCAAGGCAAGTTCAAGCGCCACAGTCCCACTTGTAACTGAAACACCATACTTGCACCCATGCGCCTTTGCGAATCGTTCCTCAAATTCAACAGCCTTAGGTCCCCTCGTGCCCCAATGCACAGAGTTAACCACCTCGGTGAGCAGCTCAAGCTCCCTTCCACCTTGCTGCGGCCATTTAATATCCCATCCAGATCGCCTCACTGGTTGACCGCCCGCTATTGCGAGTTTTGGCATGCCCGCCACCTCCTTGAACAGCCTGTTAGGACTCATACTGCAATTATGCCTTTGGCGTGCTATACTTGCACCGCGCTCATGCGAATGCAACTGCAGCCGTATGGATAGCATCAAAATAATAGCCACCCGTGTGAAGAGGGCTGTGACAAGTCAAGTGTGGTATAAAGTAAATGGCTTTGATGCCATCGCTGCAGATGGAGAAGAGCAATAAGCAAGGTCTCAGGGAGGTGATGTGAAAAGGCAACACGGTGAAACGAAACAATCGCATACGGAGAAAGTGAATGGACATCACGGCGAGAATGGAAGGACATAAAGACCTTGTCCACAAGGAGGCGATCAGGATGGTAAAGCGGATGGCGGCATTTACGCTCATTGAACTGTTGGTCGTGATCACCATCATAGCTATTCTGGCGGGCATTTTGTTCCCCGTCTTCTCACGAGCTCGTGAGAAAGGGCGCTCTGCAGCCTGCCAGTCAAACCTTAAGCAGATTGGACTTGCGATGGCGATGTATCGTGAGGACTTTGACCTTGTAAATGTGCCGGGGCCGGATCAGGGAGCAGTCCTTTCATGGGCTGTGTTGCTTAAGCCATATCACAAGAACACGCAAATATTCACATGCCCAAGCAGGGCAAGGTGGGAGATCGGTCCGACGGTGAATTGCCCCGGCGATGCCGGATGTGTCCAATCGGGAGGTTATCAGATGGCTGTGTTAAGAGATACTCAGAGTGGACAATCCGGCACCGGTTGGCATGATTCAGACATTGAGGACCCGAGCAACACAGTCATCGCAATTGATTCCAAGGAAGATGCGAATGCGCTAAATAAAACAATCATTGACCAAGGTGCATATGACCCGACTGACCGTAACCTCAACCGCCACTTTGACGGCATTAATGTGCTTTGGTATGATGGGCATGTGAAGTATATGCGTTCCGATAAGCTCAAGACGGAGGATCGCTACTGGACAATTAACGAGGATTAGCTAAGGTGTTCGTGTTCTTGTGTGCAGTGTGGGCATTGCCCATACGGTAAACGGAGAATGGTGGGCAATGCCCATCTTTGTGTATGCTGGTGTTAAACCCCTATGAGAGAAATGCACGGGTGTAGATCGCTGTTTGCCCCTACAAAAGGGTGCCGAATGCATAAGCCCTATATGAACGCCAAATTTTAGTCTCGGGGTTTGATTGGCAGCGGAAGTTTGATCCATCGGTTTTGCCTTCATTGCCTGCGAAGCCACACTATCCTGCTTTAGTGGGGGATTCTCATGGTGCGAGTTCGCATAGCTCCGGCTCCAACGGGCGCATTACATGTCGGGACAGCACGGACTGCCCTTTTCAACTGGCTTTTTGCGAGGAAGCATGGTGGCGAATTCTTGCTGCGCATAGAGGATACTGATAAGGAGCGTTCAAAGCCGGAGTTCGTTGAGCAAATTATTGAGGGTCTAAAGTGGCTCGGTCTGGAATGGGACGAGGGTCCATTTTTCCAATCGGAGCGATTACAGGTGTATCGCGACGAGGCATATAGGTTGCTTGAGGAAGGTAAAGCATACCTTTGCTTCTGCACGCCAGAGGAGCTTGAGGAGAGGCGTAGGCAGATGCTGTCGGAGGGCTTGCCGCCGAGATACGACAGGCGCTGCAGATACTTGAATGATTCGGAGCGCAAGAGAATGCTCAGCGAAGGGAGAAAGTATGTGCTAAGGTTTGCCATGCCAACCGATGGTGAAACGAAGTTTTACGATTTGGTTCGCGGCGAGATAAGCGTTCGCAACGAGGAGCTTGATGACTTTGTCATCCTCAAGTCAGATGGCACTCCAACATACAACTTTGCGTGCGTGGTTGACGATCACGAAATGCGCATCACGCATGTCATACGCGGTGAGGACCACATACCAAACACGCCGCGTCAGATTTGGCTATACGCAGCGTTGGGATATGAGCCCCCACAGTTTGCCCATTTGCCTTTGCTCCTTGGACAGGATAGGAGCAAGCTCTCAAAGCGTCATGGTGCAACAAGCCTGCTTGAATATCGTGACATGGGCATACTGCCTGAAGCAATGTTCAACTTCCTTGCGCTGCTCGGTTGGTCACCCGGCGGATCAGGGGGCGAGGAGATTTTCAGCCGTGACGAGCTCATTGAGCGCTTTGAAATAACTCAGGTGAAGCCGAGCGGCGCTATATTCAACCTTGAAAAGTTGCTCTGGATGAACGCTCATTACATTCGGCAATGCAACTTGGAGAGGCTAACAGGGCTATGTATCCCATACTTGAGGGGAAGCAACTTGATCAGCAGCGAGGAAAGTGAGGCTGAATTGCAGCTTGCTCGGAAAGCAATCGGGCTTGTGCGTGACAGAATGAAACTCCTTTCGGAAGCACCCTCGCTTTGTGATTACTTCTTCAAGGACCCAATTGAGTATGAGCCTGACGGGGTGCGCAAATGGCTTTCTCAGGATGATGTTTCTGAGCTGCTTGAGGAGCTTGCCCAACGGCTTGAAATGCTTGAGCAATTTGATGCTGCTGCAGTTGAGACCACTCTTCGCAAGCTTGCTCAAGAGAGGGGAATCAGCGCTGCACGCCTTATCCATCCAACAAGGCTCGCAGTGACTGGGCGAACTGTAGGTCCTGGGCTGTTTGAATTGATGGAAGTGGTTGGAAAGGATGCATGTGTGAGGCGCTTGCGCAAATGCGCCTCATGGGTGAAAGCCAAGCAACAAGCGATTTAGACGATGGCATGTCCTCTAAATGTCTCACTCCATCACGGGGTGGAATTTAAAGCTTTGCATCTCCTCGTGCACACAGCCTTCACAGCCGAAATTGTTGTTCCTCAAATGCTGTAGCCCATCTTGCTCAAGAGAGATTGAATGCCACTCCTTCTTCTGCTGACACATACCCCGCATAGATGACTCGCACAACATCTACAGCCAAATCAATTCCCGAGAGCGGTTGATGCGATGGGTCAAGCACAGCCATTACGGCATCCTGCATCTCTTGAGGGTAACCGCGAAGGAAATCTTCGTTCACGCTCGGGAATGTCCAGCCGGCTTTTGTCTCAAGCTTCTCCGCTATGTATTCATCGGCGAATATTTCCGGCGATGGCGCATAGGCAACACATGTGTCGTTCGGATTCATGTTGATCTGTATGCGGCAGTTTGATGCGTAAATTTCCATTCGGTCATAGATACCGCCAAGACAGCAATCATTCGCGAAGATAACTGCCTTTGAGCCGTCATCAAAGTCAATCACAGCCATGCTCCAGTTTTCCACATCCATCCATCCGGTCACGATGAAATGGCGTTCCTCGCGCTTGAAGTTCTCCATCTGCGTTAGGTCAGACACTTGTGCGTAGACGGCTTTGGGGAGTATTGGCTTGCCGTGTTTCAACACGCCCTCAACCTGCTTCAAGTAAAGCACAGCTCCAATTGGATGCGAGCCCAAGCGCAACAATGCACCACCACCGCAGGTGCGCCATCGGAATGAAAATGGCGATGCAGAACCGCTGTGTGATTCCTCAGCCCGGATGAAAAGCACAGTCCCACCCGAAGCTTCAAGCAGCCTCTTTGCCTTTTGAATCGGGGGCGCGTATACCCAGTTTTCCGCATATGTGAACTTGACACCGGCTTCCAACACTGCCTTCTTTATTTCCTGTGCGTTTGCCAATGCCTTTTCAAACATCGTTCTCTTGGGAATGGCATGCCCAATTAGCTCCACATCCTCTGGGACATCTTCACCGAAGTAGCCCGTCAACGGCTTTTCACAAACGATGTGTTTCCCAGCTTGAGCGGCTTCAATGCAAACCTGCTTATGAATGTGGTTTGGGGTGCACACATCAATTAGGTGGATGTCGTTGCGCTCGAGCATTCGCCTGTAGTCGTCATACGCATCTGGAATGCCACGCTGCCTCGCAAACGCTTCAGCCCTTTCCAAATGCTTTGAGGCAACTGCTACAACCTCAGCTTGCGGTATCGTGGCGTAGGCATCATAGTGGAATTTTCCGGCAAGTCCGACTCCCACTATTCCGACCCGCACCTTGTCCATTTTCTCCACCTCCATCATCTGCAGTTTTGTGGCACATTACAGTATGCAACTTCAAGCTACGGCAGTGTAGACATCGTGAAGGTGTTGGACGACATGTTGCAGATATGCCAAAAGTGTGCTGTCGTTTTCCGCGGCATAGCATAGTTTGCTGAAACATCGCCCGCAATGCTCTTCACTTGCAACTTGTCTGCCACATAAGCTGCAGCGCTATTGCGCATAGCAATCTTTTGGTCGGCTGTTCTTGAAGTTGAACCCGAAAGGCTTTGGCGCGCGTTGGAGTTCGCTGAGGGAAGGCGAGGCGCTTTAGTCCGCACAACCAAAGCTACACCAGCAGATTTGAATTCGCTCATGACAGGTGATTGATTGTGGTGTGGAGGTGAAAGCTGTGAAGCGAATAACAATTGGCGGGGCTCTGAATGTATCCCAAGTGTGGCTTGGAATGCTACAGCTTGCGCAAGCATCGGTTGACCAAATGACCGCAATGAATGTGGTAACATCCTCGCTCTCATTAGGAGTAAGCGTTTTTGATTGTGCCCGTGAGTATGGTGGACATGAGATCATGGCGGAGGTGATTGAAAGTTTGGGCGCTCATGGGAAGGGGGAATTGGTCATTGCTGACAAATCAAGGGCACGCAGCTACGAAGACATGGAAACTGCAATAGCTGAAAGTTTAACCGAATTGGGCTGCGAGCAGATTGGCATCTACATGTTGCACGATGTGCGCGGCAGGGAGGATTTTGAGCTCCGCACAGGTGCGTGGAGGTATTTGGTTGAAGCGAAGGAAATGGGCTTGGTGCACGCTATCGGAATCTCAACCCGCACTGTTGAAGGGGTTAAGCTTGCAGCTGAAATTGATGAGCTGGACATTGTCCAAGCGCCATTCAATGAGGTCGGTGTAGGGATATTTGATGGCGACATAGGCGCAATGGAGAGGGCACTTGAGTTAGCAAAGGCAAAGGGGAAGACGATATGTGCCTTCAAGGTTTTTGGTGGTGGGGCTCTCTTCAAGAGGTGGAAGGAGGCTCTGAAGTTCGTCCTCAAGCACAAATGCGTTGATTGCATTTGCATCGGTGCTACAACCTCTGCCGAGGTGAGGGCTGTAGTTTCCTTTCTCAACCAACTTGAATCAGACTCCCTTGCAGGATATGGCTTAAGGCAGCGAATAGTGATAGCTGATTGGTGTATCTCGTGCGGTATATGCGCTCAAGTGTGTCCGACTGGAGCACTCGTCTTTCGTGAGGGGAGCCTACAAGTAGACGAAAGCACATGCACATTTTGCGGCGCTTGCATTGCGGCTTGCTTAGAGGAAGCCATTTTCATCGTCCAGGTGGAACAGCTATAAACATCCTCTTTGGCAGATGCAGATCTGAATGCGGCGTTTACCTCAGAGGCGAGCTTAGTCGTCTTCTTCCTCTCCAAGCTCGCTTATGAGCCTGTTGAACCGCTCCCACTCGTCCTCGTTCTCCTCGTTGGTTACGGAGATGAGCGATTCTATAACGGCACCGCTTATGTAAACTGGCGCGTTCGTGCGCAGCGCTAACGCAATTGCATCGCTTGGGCGAGAGTCAATGTCACGCAACCCAAATTGAGTCTCAAGCGTGATGTAAGCGTAGTATGTGCGCTCCACGAGGTCGTGAATTACGACGCGCACGACCTTCACGCCGAGCTCATCAAGGATGTTGCGCAAAAGGTCGTGTGTGAGTGGGCGAGGTGGCTTCTCACCGCGCAACTCAAACGCTATGGCGAGTGCCTCTGCACTCCCTATCCAGATCGGGAGGACACGGTTGCTTTTTGGTTCGCGCAGTATGACGACATGGTTGTTGAATGGATCCCGTGCTACCGTCTCAATTTGCACCTCAAGCATTGTTCTCACCACTTTCCTTGAATTGGCTTTGACGACTTCACATGCCATTATAGCGATGCGTCACGGCTAATGTCATTCATCGTCGGAGCTAAAGAACCTTCCGAAAAATGTTTTACGGCGAGGTGGCTTAATGGTATGCACACCTTCGTAAGCTATGCCGTTGGCTTGCAGCAATTTTATAGCCTCGCTTTTCTGTGCGCAGTTGAGTTTGATGGAGATGGCGCAGTCTGAGGAAATGGCTCTCGGCACTGGAATAACCTCAACCTGAATGCCATTGGATTTGAGCAAGCCCTCAGCCCGCAACACATGCGAGGTTGTTGGAAATGTGATGATGCAAAACAACGCTTTTCCCGCATGGTCGCTTTCCGACATGAAATTCATCCCTCAATTCTGCCTTGTTGATTGGACGCTCACTGCCATTGGATATGTTTTGCGTGAGGCGTCACAGTGTAGTGTATCGTGTTCGCACGCGTAGGTAACCGATCTATCGGATGAGCAGCTGCTGAGCAGCATCTGTAGAAGTTACGCTGTGAGTGTGTGTTAGATTGCAAGCCCATCGCTTTCGGCGTAGCTACTCAGCAACTTCAATGCCTTCATCCTCAACGACTTCTCCAATAACCCAATGATCCACGCCACGCATAGTCAGTTCGCTGCTAAGCCTCTCCAACCGCTCCTTCGGGACTGCAATGAGTAATCCGCCAGAGGTCTCGGGTGTGAATAGCAGCATCCGCATCTCCTGCGATATCACATCTGCAAACCTAACATGCCTGCCATATGCTGTTTCATTTGAGCATGTGCCCGCTGGGAACAAGAATTGGCGTGCATATTGGATAGCACCGTCAATGAGCGGGATGGACTTGAGACTGATTCGCATCCCAACTTTGCTTTGCCAAGCCATCTCAAGGGCGTGCCCAAGAAGTGAGAAGCCAGATATATCGGTTGCTGCGTGAACACCGACTGCCAACATTGCTCGGGAGGCATCTTTGTTTAGCCTCGTCATGTAGGCTATGGCAGCCTCAACATGTTCCTCAATTGCAACACCCGCTTTTGCTGCCGTAGCAATTAACCCGCTTCCTAACGGTTTTGTGAGCACGAGCATATCTGAGGGTTTAGCGCCCGACTTTGTGATGATGTGGGATGGATGAACTATGCCGATGACGGCTAAACCATATTTCGGCTCACGGTCATCAACAGTGTGTCCGCCAGCGATTACTCCACCAGCCTCTTTAACCTTTTCCGCACCACCTTGCAGAATCTTGATAATGATCTCCTTCGGTAAGTCCGCTGGGAAGGCACAGATATTGAGCGCAAGAAGGACTTCACCACCCATAGCATAAACATCGCTCATTGCATTGGCAGCGGCGATTGCCCCGAACGCATAAGGGTCATCAACAATCGGTGTGAAGAAGTCAAGTGTGAATATAATGGCTGTGCTTTCATCAATTTTGTATACAGCGGCATCATCGGGGGCTTCAAGCCCAACTAACAGTTTGGGATGGCTAATATCCCTGAACATTTCCTTCAATGTTGAGAGAATTTCTGACAGCCCACCAGGCGCCCACTTGCTAGCTCACCCAGATGCCCTAACCATAGATGTCAGCTTGATTTTCTTGTCATCACTTTGTGTCATTTTTCCTCCCACTCCTTGCTCGGTTTTTTGAATCCAAGGTGAACAGAAGCTTGTTCACCATGAAATTTGCCACTCCCGTAATTCACAAGTTTTCCACAAGTCAAATTTTCGCTTCATCTCAATTGTGTCCAAATATTGAGCCAAAATTTTAGCCATAATGACCACTTTGAACAGGATTGAAAGAAAGATGTCAACGAATATTTTCACAGCTGCTCACATGGGTGACCGAGTTATCCACAGGTTTTCCACAGTTCGGAGCAAAATAAAAATGTTTGTCCATATTTTCTGACCATTAGTGAACAAAATCATCAATTGGTAACTCACTCAAACCCCTTTGCCATCCCTCAACAGTTACTATTCTCCATTTTATGAATTCTTTTTGCAAGAATATTGTCAAACCGCTTGGTCTGATGGTGTAGCTATGCTCTCCCACTGTCAAGGTTACTTGCAAACGCACATCCGCGACTGCCGTGTTGCGTCGCACATAGACAACCAATGCGAGTATGTCAATTTTAGCCGACAAATTTTGATCTTTCATGTAGCTTTGAACGGCGTCTTTAATATCCCTATAAGTTGTTCCTGTTGAATCATGATAGTTGACTGATATCAACCGCATAAGCTTACCATATTGCTTCATTTCAATGGCGGATTTCGCTTCCCTCAAAACTTGCGCCACCCTCTCTTCCTGAGGCACGCTTATATGCTGCTTCCATAGATATCCTCCTATCGCTAAGAATGCCACAAAAGTCCCCAATCTCCATTTCACTGCTTTAAGTGTAAGCCATATTGATCTAAGGTGCTGCATGGTTCTCACCAGCGCTGTGGATCCTGACATAGCACTTCCTCACTTCCATCAGCAGCTCCCAGCTCGGGTGAGACTTATGCAGCGTTGCGCTTTGTGCGATCCGCTCTCTTTCTGCCTTTAAAAGGCTTTTACCTCGCCACTCAGCTGGCAGAGCTGAATGAGTCACCCTATTTCAGCGGTTATGCCATTATGCAGCGCGCAGCTTTATGAAACTTCCACATGACGCGCTATTCTACCATTATGATGCCACGAGTGTATGCCCTTGGTTTGAAGTGGTCTTTCCCATTCGCGTTTTGAATCGTTCAGTTATCAGGATGCCACTCGCATACGCTCATGTAAGATCCAAGTTGCTTTCCGAAATCACGGTGACAGGGCATGGGCATATCCATATCCCAAGAGTGGAAAGATTGCATGATGCAAGTCCTCTCAAAGCCGTATAGACCGCACATTGTGTTCGTCGTCGGCGTCCCCGATGTAGGTAAGACAACATTTTGCTGCGCCCTCGCGAACATCGCAATTGAGCATGGGCTAACCACAATGGTTGTAGATGCTGACATTGGTCAGTCAAGTATAGGACCACCAACGACCATCGGGCTTGGAAGAGTTAGAAACAAAATTGAGCGCCTCAGCGATGCCGAATTTGTCGCTGGGTTCTTTGTCGGGCACATTTCGCCAATGGGTCATCTGCTTCCCACCGTGATTGGCACAAAGCTCATGATTGATAAAGCCGTTTCAAACGGCGCTGATATCGTCATCGTTGACACTACGGGGCTCGTGAGAGGTGCCATTGGACGGGAGTTAAAATGGAACAAAGTGCGGCTCATCAAACCACAGTCACTAATCGCTATTGAGCGCGGCAACGAGTTGGCTCACTTGCTCGTGCCGCTAAGGCGTTTGGAGTGGCTTCAAATATACCGTGTGAGCGCCTCTGATGCTGCTGTGCAGCGTGATAGAGGGCTCAGGAAGTTGCATCGTGAAAGCAAGTTTAAGCAATTCTTTGAAGGTGCAAGGGAAGTGGAACTATCTCTTGAGAGTGTGGCTCTCCTTGGGACATGGCTCGGTTGTGGCACGCCTGCTCACCCGAGCTTTGTAGCGCACCTTTCCGAGATTGCCGACGCGGAAATCGCACATGCAGAGAGATGCGACAATGTCGGCGTGCTCGTGACAGCAGAGAGAATCAGTGAAGACGCGATGCGATGGATTGCATCCCGTTGGGGCGTGGACGAGATTGTCACCATATCACTTGAGCAGATCAGTGGGTTAGTAGTGGGCTTACACGATGGAAACGGTGAATTCTTATCCATCGGAGTGCTGCTCGCTTATGATGGCTCATCAAGGAAGTTGCGCGTGCTAATGCCATCATCGGTTAATCCGAGTGATGTTGCCCTTCTCGTCTTTGGGAAGCACCGCATTAGCACCGAAGGAACTGAGTTAACTTAGTTGCATGCAATGGCAGCGTTGACTCATTGAGAACATGTTGGGAGATGTGCACGCATGGAGCGAACGGTCCTCATCCTCGCCAGACATGGGGAAACATCTTGGAATAAGGAACACCGCTTTCAAGGGCAGAGAGATGCACCGTTGAGCGAACTCGGCAAGCTGCAGGCTATGGCATTGCATGAGCGATTAAAAGATGAGCCCATAGATGCGGTTTACACAAGTGACCTCTCGCGAGCCTTTGAAACAGCTCAACTCATACTCCGAGGGCGAGACACCTGCATAAATCCAACACCAGAGTTGCGTGAGCGCCATATGGGGGCTTGGGAGGGATTGACATTTGATGAGGCGATGAAAGCTTATCCTGAGGAAGTTAAGAAGTGGCTGAAGGAGCCATTGGCAACCGTTCCACTGGGTGAGGATGGAACGCACTTCGTCCAACGGGTGACGAAATTCTTTGAGAGACTGCTCAACATGCATTCTGGCGAGCGCATACTTGTTGTCTCGCACGCTGGTCCAATCAAGGTCGCAATATGCTCGCTCCTCAACTGGGACATGAGCTGCCTTCGCCATTTCAGGATTTCCAACGGAAGCATATCAGTCATTGAAGTGGGGCGTAGAGGCGCCCTATGCAGCACGCTCAATGACGAATGCCATCTCATCAAGCTCAACCGAGCGCTCACACAAGCCCGACAATGTGGAAGCCCTGATCAACATAAATGACTTCCCCAGTTATGCCCCGTGACATATCACTCAGCAGGAAGAGTGCTGCATCGGCGACCTCTTCCACATCCGTATTTCGGTGCATCGGAGCCACTTCTCTGAAGCGTTGATACATTTGTGTGAAGCCGCTTATTCCCCTCGCAGCCAGCGTCGGTATCGGACCCGGTGAGAGGGCATTAACCCTTATGTTCCTTTCACCGAGTTCAAATGCGAGGTATCGGACTATAGCTTCAAGCGCAGCCTTGCAAACGCCCATCACATTGTAGCTTGGCATCGCCCTTTCGCTGCCGATGTAAGTGAGCGTAATTATTGAACCGCCAGAATCCATCAACCAAATTGCTGGACGAGTTATTGCAATTAGCGAATATGCGCTCACATCCATCGCGGCAAGAAAGCCATCACGACTTGTGTTAATGAAACTTCCGGACAATTCCTCTCGCCTCGCAAATGCAACACTGTGGACGATGAAATCAAGCTTGCCATGACGCTCGCTGATTGACCTGTAGACTTCCTCAATTTGCGCATCGTCTGTGACATCGCATTGCATCGTCCAAGCATCCCGAAGCTGCGATGCCAACTCGCACACCGTTTGGGCAAACCTTTCGGATTGGTATGTTATGCACACCTTTGCACCTTCATTGCTCGCAGCCTTAGCTATAGCCCACGCAATTGAACGCTGATTGGCAACGCCATAGACGACGCCGACTTTGCCGTCAAGCAAACTGCCCATTGCCCACCCCTCCAATAATTGAAGTTTTGATTCGCACTAAGTGTGGCTATGCTTTATTTGAGGGTTCACCATTTGATGCCGAATGCGCCTAATCAAATTTTTGCGCCATCGGTAGCGTCGGCTCACGGTCGGTGAAGTTGAGGTTAATGGGATAAGCCTTGATCAGCTGCAAGCTACAATGACGCAATTTGCAAGGATGTGTTCCTGCGCGCTGTGCAGCCTTCCGGTGCGGCAGAATTGTCAAGCGCTGGATTGGGAAAACATTGTGTGGCACTTCCAAATGGTTGCGGACCAACCGAACACTGCCATTGCACCCATGACAGTGGCTGCGAGAACTTGCAGCAGACAATGCGACGGACTGCCACACATGAATTGGTGAACGGAATTATGAGGGCAGTAAGCATTGCAAAGCACAGCGATGCTCGCTATATAAGGCTACGCCTCATCGCACTCATACGCCTCTATCAGCTTCTCGCATATGCTTGCATGCAACTTCACTCGTGGACCGCGCTTGCGATATGCCTTGCAATAGGAACGCTTGTGGCAATGTCAGTTTTTCATTTGAGGCATCTTCTGTCCGATGAACTCATCTTGGCAATCGGCGTCTTGCTGCTCTTGCAGCTTGTAGCCTGCATCTTGATCAAGCTCATCCCGACCGCCTTCAAGTGGGTGAGCCCGCTGAAAGCCGCTTTTGAACTTGAATGCCATTTTGAATCGCTGAGGGGTAGGGTAGCAAGCGGAATTGAATTGGCGATGCGGAGGGTGCACGCTGAGGGAGTATCCGAAAGGCTCATCCAAGCGGCGATTGCTGATTCCTTGAGCGGGCTTTTAAGTGTGCGATGGTATTCGCCATTGCTGGAAAGATTCTACCCAGCGATGAAGGGGATGGCGATTGCCGCAATGCTTTGGTGCGCGGCATTGCTGTGGGCAAGCCTCTCGCACACCGATTTGCAAGACCTCGTGATGCCTTTCATTACAGCGCATGACTCGGTAGCCTTCTCAAGGCATGGCAAGCTCGCCATTGAGCCGCTACCTAATGCTGTCCTAAAAGGAAGCAACATCACAGTCAGAGCAGTTGCAACTGGTGGAGTGCCAAGGGAAGTCTGCTTAAAAGTAACCGGCAAGATGACAAAGCACACCGCAGTTTTGATGATGCACTTAAAGGCTCTCTCAGTGCACTTGCTTCAACCAGCCTTGTTCATTTGGCGCAATCGGCGTTATGGCGCTCTCACATATGAGGTTTGTCTGCGCAACCTTCGCGAAGACACCATCATCGTCGCTCAGTCAGGCAATGTGAGGAGCAAGGCGCACCTAATCCGAGTTGTGGACTTCCCGACAATCAAGTCAATCACCCTTTTGATTGAGCCACCGCTATACACCGGGCTTGAAGTGAGGGAGCTATCGCTGAGCGCACCGGCTAACCTTTCCATCCCTTATGGGTCGCTTGTCAGCATGACGGTGATATGCAACAACAGGCTTAAGAGTGCTGTCATCCATCCCGAAGGCGATTCTGCAGTCACGATGAGCGTCAACGGGAATGTGGCTTCAGCCCTGCTTGAAATGCGGCGCAGCATGCGCATAGGAGTGACAGTGCGGGATATCTACGGATCTGAAGGTCAATGGGGGAAGGTGTCCCTTGCAGTGGTGCATGACAAACCTCCGGTGGTGGAGATACTCTCCCCAACCGAAAGCGAAGTGCGAGTCCTACCAGTAGCGAGCGTGCCAATCGTCGTGCGAGCATCTGATGACTACGGTTTGGGCAATCTCAAAGTGACCTTTGTTGGCAATGTGCCCGTTAAAAGGGAGGTTGAACTTGGCTCGTATGGCGGTTCTGAAAAGGAAGCAACCGCCAACTTGCTCATGCACATTGTCGGATTGCGTGTCGGCAGCATCATACGCTTTAGGGCACTGGCAAGCGATAATGATGAACTGCTCGGTCCGAAGGTCGGCTGCAGCGCATGGCGCACTGTGCGTGTCGTGACGCTGAACGAATTCCTATCGGAGTTTGAGGGGCTTGAAAGAAAAGCATGTGAGGTGCTGCATGATGCAGCTTCCGAATACGAATCCGCCTTAAATGCGATTGAGCAGGCGATGAAGATATTAGCACATCGCCCTTTATCTCGCGGTGAGTTGAGCAAATTGCAGGCGGCAGTTGAGAGGTTGAGCGAGCTCAAGCGAGAGTTTGAGCAATTGAGCTCGGAAGTCAGTTCAAAGGTTGACATGGCTCACTTGAACCAAGTCGCATCACCAATTGATTGGCTTGACCGAATGCTCCGTCAATACCTCCTCAACAGGTTGGACAGTGATATTGAGGCGCTCAAGAGGCTTGAAGTGGCGGCGCTTCGTGGGGCTCCAAATGAGGCACTCTCGCGCTTGTCGGAATCAGCCCACTCAAGCGTGGCTACGACGATGAGCAGTATAGAGCAAGCCTCAAGGGCGTTGCAGCGTGCGCGGAGGTTTTCCGAGCTATTCAAGTTGGCACTTGGGGCTGCCGAGGTGAGCAAGTCAATCTGCGAAGTAAAACGGCGAGTTGAACTGTTGCCGAACAATGAGCTCTCATCTCGCATGAGCCAGTTGCGTCAAAGCGTAGCAGCAGCCGAAGCTCGCATTCAATGGATCAGGCAATGCATGCGCGCTATTGCATCCGAGTGGCGCGGTGATGGCGAAGGCGATTTGGCAAGCATCCTGATGAGAGCCAATGATGAGCTGCCAATTGAGGGGGTTAAATCGGCGTTGGAAAATGCCATAGAGGCAATGCAGCATACGGACTTGAGCGCGGTTTCCCAATCGCTTTCAGCACTGCATCAAGCTGTGCAGAAGTTCAGCGAGGATGTTTTTGAGGCGTATGAGAGGGTTCGCCTCCATGCATACCGAAGCGATAGAGACAGGTTAGCCCAAGTTTGGAGGCGAGTTGAAAAACTACTCAACGACCAGCGTGAGCTCGCACATGCTACGGAGATGACGCTTAAGTTTGGGCGCGAAGCGGGCACAGGTTTGCAGCGCGAGGGAGAAGGCGAAGGAAATGAAACGCAGCTCAAGCAGCGTGAAGGTGCAAATCTCGCACCAGAGGAGTTGATTGAGCGACAGGGGAGACTGGTGGGGCAGGCGCAGCCCCTCCCAAAGCAAGTCTCGGAATTGCTCGGGCTCATCCCACAGCTTGATCACGGTGTTGTTAGCAATGCCACAAGCGCATTGATGGCAATGAGGTCATCGTTATCGCACTTGAGGAAACGCAATTTAGCCTCAGCCAGCAGAGCTCAGGCGAATGCGATATCAGCGCTTGAGGCGCTTTCAAATGCGCTATCAAATGTGTTCCGTTATGACTACGGAGTAGCCAGTCAACTTGCCGGCATTGCCCAGATGGAAATGATTGACCTCGCCCTCCTTCAGGAGAGCATCAACATGCGGTCTAAGGATGCAATTAGATTCAAATCAGCCGACAATGAGGCATTGCGCAAGTTGATGGCGGTGCAGGAGAGAATGATACGGTCAGCGTTGAAGCGAGCCGACAATCTGTTCGGTGTGCCATGGTCAGCTGAGCTGAGGGAGCTTGTGCACGCGGCTCAAACCGATGCAGCCGAAGTCGCAACTGCAATTGAGCGTGGTTCAATTGATTCCACTGTTAGGCAAAAGCAAGAGCGCATCCTGCTGACACTCCTCAGGCTCGCAAATGAGCTTTCGGGGACACATCAGGCAATGCAGGCGATGCAGCAGAGGCTTGCAGGTCAGCGTGAGGGTGAAGGAATGAAGAGGGGCGGGCAGGAGGGTAAGGAGGACGAAGACGGCGGCAAGAAGGATGGTTGGAGGAATTGGCTGCGCAGCTTGCCGGGAAGCGTGTTTGGCAAGTTCATTGAGCACGGTCCACCCATGAAGAGCGTGCCAGAGGCATTAGTAATGCATCGGGCGCAAGTTACAGAGGGCACAGGCAAAGGCGCGGTAAAGGGGACTGCGCAACCGATGCCACACAGCCAAGAGGCAATAGCGCCAGCCACATACAGGAATGCCATCACGATTTACTTCAAGCGAGTTGGCAGCAGGTGATGGGCATGCAATTCAGAGGGTGTCGCATTGAAGTGGTGTTGGTCAGTGCAGCCGTCATTGCTGCAACTGCATGCATGCTTCATCTCATCATAGCTCAAGAGGCTGAATTGCCGTTGAGCTCCATCCCACCATCAAGCGAGGTTGAAACGAAGCATACCGAATGCCCTATAGGCTCATTTCACATTGCTCGGTTAAGGTTGAGGGAAAGCACTCTGCGTGTTGACCCAATGTCAGACATCAACTTGATTGCAGCCATCAGCAGAAGGACGAGCTTAAACATTTGCCCGAAGCGCTTCATCGTCACGCTTGATGATGACGAAATCTTCAACCACCCGTTTGTCATCTTCATTGGAGAACATGTTCCGATGAGGTTGAACCAAAGCGAGGTAAGCAAGCTGCGGCGCTACCTGCTTGGCGGCGGCTTCCTCTATGTTGATGAGTGCCCGGCGAAGCTGAGCTTGAGAGAGCCATTGCGAGGCGAGTTGCAACAGCTACTCCCTGAATACAGACTTGAGAGGCTTCCGTTGAGCCATCCGCTTTACAGCTCGTTTTATCGCATCACTCGCATACCAGTAGCTGGTAGAGGTGGTGCAAACTATCACGAGGGGATAAGCATCAACGGAAGACTTGTTATCGTCTACTCAACAAATGGTGAAGGATGCTCGTGGCAAAGTTGGCGATGGGCTGGACCGTTGTGTGCTTGTCTCCCGCCACCGTTTGATTACGCATTTGAGTTCGGAGTTAACCTCATCTACTATGCGATGACGCATTAGGTAATCTCACGACCGCAGCACAGCGACACCGTGCCGTAAAGGCGACATAAACATTTGACATGGTCTTGCGGCTATATCATGAAGATTCGTTCAAGGAAGCGAAGGATAAGCTCCCGATGATGGCAGGAAGCGCTCTAACAAATGTGCAAAAACACACAGTAGGATCAATAGAAAAACCGCCAACGCCACCCTCCAAGTGTCCGTCCGATGCGCTGCAGCCAAGTAGCACCAGCCATGGGTTATTCAGCACAGCAACGGCAAATGAATCACCAAGGGCACCCCGTCATCGCTAACTGTCAAGTTCCATCACGGCAAAAAGGGTTTGAAAGTCACTCAACAAAGCAGTCGTGTGCATTCAATGCACCTATGTCATTTGCGCTGGCGCTTAACTTAAAGCACCATTTTCGCTATAATGAGTTGTGGGATGCCGAGGTGGCGGAATTTGGCAGACGCGCTGGCTTGAGGGGCCAGTGGTCCGAAAGGACCGTGCGGGTTCGACTCCCGCCCTCGGCACCAATTGAAATTTGAATGGCGCTTTATCAGGGCGCGTAGCTCAGGGGGAGAGCGCTTGCTTCACAAGCAAGAGGTCCGAGGTTCAAATCCTCGCGCGCCCACATGGTGAAAAGCAAAGGTGGTAGGTGTGGAGCGGCAGTAGCTCAGCGGAAGAGCGTCAGCTTCCCAAGCTGAAGGTCGCGGGTTCGAATCCCGTCTGCCGCTCCAAACATTGCATGCACCTTGATAAGGTTGCCTTGATGCAGCTTGATGGAGATGCGCGCAATCAGCTGTGTGAATGGTAAACCGAGGCGGCGTAGCCAAGTGGCTAAGGCGGCGGATTGCAAATCCGCTATTCCCGGGTTCGAATCCCGGCGTCGCCTCTTTGTGTTTTTGAGTGAACGGCATTGCAATCGCTTGCGGGCATTAGTTGATGCGTGGTTTGGCAGGCGAGCTTTGTCCATACATACAGAGTTTGGTCGCTAACTCACCTAAGCCCGGGTGGCGGAATTGGCAGACGCTGAGGACTTAAAATCCTCTGCCCGAATGGGCGTGCGGGTTCGAGTCCCGCCCCGGGCACTTGAAATTGATGAGCGCTCGTATCCTTCCGCGCATCGGTCACCGAGAGGTATATTTTGAAGCCGCGTGTTACAGCAATTGGGGATGGGAATGCGAATTACAGGCTGTGATTGAAGTCGGTTTTTACGGTTGTGGAATATGTCAGCTGCTTACCAAGCCCAAGTCTTTGACAGCTCGGCTTGCATTCTGCACAGCCGAGCGAAGAGACCATCCTTTTCCATCAACTCCTCTGGCGTGCCAATTTCAACGACTTGCCCCCTGTCAAGGACGACCAACTTCCTCGCGTTTTTCAGGGTTGAGAAGCGGTGAGCGATTGCGATTGTGGTTCGCCCCTCAATTAGCCGTTCAATTGCTTCCCGTATCTTCGCCTCCGTTTCGGTGTCCACATTTGAAGTTGCCTCATCAAGGATGAGTATTGCCGGGTCGCGAAGCAACGCCCTCGCTATTGCAATCCTCTGCTTCTCACCGCCTGATAAGTGCGAGCCATGTTCGCCTACGATTGTATCGTATGCATACGGTGCCTTGCGTATGAACTCATGCGCGTTAGCCAGATATGCTGCTGCGATTATCTCCTCATGCGATGCATCTGGCTTACCGTAGGAGATATTCTCGGCGATTGTGCCATTGAAGAGGTAAGTGTCTTGAAGGACAACACCGATGTGCCTTCTCAATGACTCAGGACGCACGCTGCGCAGGTCATGTCCGTCAACATAGATGCATCCTTCATCTGGGTCATAGAATCGGCATATGAGGTTTATGAGCGTGCTCTTTCCTGCGCCAGTCGGGCCTACAAGTCCGATCATCTCCCCGGGTAATATCTCAAACGAGACCCCGTTTAAGGCTCTATTCACGCCATCGTAGCTGAAGCTCACATTTTCAATGACGATGTGCCCTTTAACCTCATCAAGCTCAATTGCATTTTCTGGGACTTCCATATCCGACTCGGTGTCAAGCACTTCAAAGATGCGCTCGGCTGCAGTTGCCGCATGCTGCAGCCTGTGCGTTATCCTTGCGAGGTTTTGCACAGGTGCATAGAAGCGCCACAGGTAACCCAAGAACGCGACCATTGTCCCAACCGACATTGAACCCTTGATGACCCAGTATCCGCCAAAGCCCCAAATGCCCAAATAGCCGAGTGTCGTCACGAAGCCTATCGTCGGGAAGAAGATGGTCCAAAGGCGCGCCACACGGAGGCTCGCATTGAAGAGATCGTAGATGGTCTCGGTGAACCTTCGTATCTCGTTATGCTCTTGCACGAATGCCTTAATAACTCTCACTCCGGGCAGCTTGTCTGCAAGCAACGAAGTCACCTGCGCCCATCTTCGCCAAGTGCGGTGAAAGAGTGTCCTCACGCGCTTTCCAAATTGAATGGAGCTAATTGCCAGCAGCGGCATCGGTATTATCGTCACGATGGCGAGTTTGTAATCCAGCGTGAAGAGAATGATGCCGATGGCAATGCTAACAAGCGCATCCCTGGCTATGTCCTGCAACCCGCCGGTGAGAAAATCGTTGAGGCGATGTGTGTCATCGGTTATTCGTGAGATGATTCTGCCCGTGTCTCGCCTGTCAAAGAATGTAAGTGAGAGGCTGTGAATGTGCTCATACAGTTTGCGGCGTATGTCAACGACGATTTTCTCACCGAGCCATGCCATGATGTAACCCCTGATTGCGCTGAGCAGAGCTGTGAGGGCATTGATGATCAAGATTGCGGCGGCGATCACGATGAGCAATCTTACATCGCGCTGCGGGATCACCCTGTCCAAGAAGAGCTTCGCAAAGAGCGGTTGTATCGTCTCAAAAGCTGAAAGGATGAGCATGAGGATGAATGTGAAGATGGCTATGTGCCAATATGGTCGGACGAACTCAAGCATGCGTATGAACGCTTTGCTTTTGCTCATGCACCTCGGGCATATGTCCCAACGCGGGTGTATTGGGTTGCCGCAGCGCGGGCACAGCCCCATGCGGCGCATTAAAAGCCTTCTTCGTTGCCTCGCTGCGCGTTCATCCAACACCTGAGCTTCTTTCAACTTCCCCTCTTTGAGCATGCGCAATGCCCTGACAAGGCTTTCAACCTCTCTTCTGTGGCTGTGACTGAAGCGTGCGAATGTGAAGCGCTTCCCATTCATCGCCACATGCAACCTTATGTTGCCGATTAGCGCCTCAGTTGAGAGTCCATCAATCTCGTTCACCGGAAGCACATTGAGTTGTGGCTCTGAGGAATCCGCGCCACCTTCTCCCCGCATGGTGATAAGGGCGAGATGGTTCTTTGTGAGGACAAGCCATCCTTCCGAATACCTCCCATCAAGCGTCAGGTCGCATTGCGCCACCGCCACCTTTTCCTCATCGCCAATTGCCCTCTCCAAAGCGCTTTGTGCCCATTCTGGCAGTTGTAAATTGGCACCTTCATCGGCATTCATCACTACCACCACCAAACGCAACTTATTGCCCTTGTTATGGCATCATTATCTTAGACGCACCTGAATGGGCAGCCATGCAAATTGGCTGCTCATGTTCAGACTCGGCTTTAGCCATTCAAGCATTGAGTATGCGACAAATGGTGTGGACAGGCTAATGCTCACGGGAGGGGGACACTCCACCATCAATGAAGAGGCTCGGGATAATGGGAGGGACATTTGACCCAATACATATGGCTCACCTCCTTGCAGCTGAGGAGGCGCGTTTCAGGTTCAACCTTGATAAGGTTGTGTTTGTGCCGTGCGGCGTGCCGGTGCACAAGAAGCCGTATGAGGTCACGCCAGCCGAACACAGGTATGCAATGGTGCTCCTCGCCACAACCGGGAACCCGCACTTTGAGGTCTCTCGGATTGAGATAGAAAGACAGGGTCCATCATATGCAATTGATACCGTGAGGGCGTTCAAGCGGCTTTATGGTAATGGCGTGACGCTTTTCTTCATCACCGGTGCTGATGCAGTTCTTGAAATACTGACATGGAGGGATGCTGACAAGCTCGTAGAGTTGTGCAGGTTCATTGCGGTGACTCGCCCGGGATATGACCTCTCAAAGCTTGAGGAGGTTCTTGGGGAGAGGTATGCAAGTGCAATTGATGTTTTGCACATACCAGAGATGGACATCTCCTCAACCAAGATAAGGGAAAGGGTGCGCAACGGTGAGCCAATACGATACATGGTTCCCGATGCGGTATATGATTACATCATGCGCCATGGGCTTTACAGGGATAAGCGATAACAGATGCACCGCGTGCTGGAGGTGAGATGGCTTCTCCGTGAATGAGCTTGTGTTGGACATCTGCAAGGTAGCCGATGAGAAACATGGAAGCGACATACTCGTCATGGAGATTGCCCACCTGCTGCCCATCACAAGTTACTTTGTGTTGGTCACATGTGAGAACCCCATACACATCGGTGCGTTGGCTGAAGAGCTTGAGGAACGGATGGAGGAGAAGTGGAAGATAAGGGTGATGAGGGAGGGTGAGCCTGAGTCACGGTGGGTCATACTTGACTTCGGCGATGTCATCGTGCACCTCTTTGATGGTGAGATGCGCCAATACTATGACCTTGAGGGGCTGTGGGCTGATGCGCCAATGATGAAGTGGGATGGAAAACTCGTTGAGTGGGGGCGCTTTAAACGCCCACCGAGAGAGGCAGGGCATGTGAAGGGAAGGCGAAGGAAGCGGGAGTAGACGGATGCAGCAATTGCGGCATCACTCAAAAGAGCATGGGGGTGATTTCTGTGCGAGGCGTGGAATTGGGTAGGCTGATAACGGCCATGATCACGCCGTTCAACGATGACATGAGCGTCAACTATGAGGAGGCGAAGAGGCTGGCATCACATGTGGTTGAGACCGGTTCGGATGGCGTTCTTGTGGCTGGCACGACTGGCGAATCACCAACGCTCACCGATGAGGAGAAGATAAACCTTTTTAGAGCTGTGAAGGAAGCCGTTGGTGATAGGGCTAAGGTGATAGCAGGAACGGGCAACTACTGCACGAGGGAGAGCATTGAGTTAACGAGGAGAGCCGAAGAAGTTGGTGTGGATGCCATCCTCCTCGTCTGTCCATATTACAATCGTCCGTCACAGGAGGGTTTGTATAGGCACTTTCGCTCGGTCGCCGAAGCAACATCGCTCCCAGTCATACTCTACAACATACCGAGCCGCACGGGGAGGAACATTGAACCCGAGACCGTGATAAGGCTGGCAAATGATGTCCCGAACATCGTTGGGATAAAGGAAGCAAGCGGGGATATGAAGCAGGTGGCGAGGATATATGCGGGTGTTCCGGAGAGGTTTGCCATATGGAGCGGCAACGATGAGGATACGATACACATACTCACTCTTGGTGGTGTCGGTGTCATTTCAGTGGCTTCGCACATTGTCGGCAGCGACCTCAAGCGCATGATTGAATCATTCCTGAGCGGCGATGTGGCGACGGCAAGGGAGATACACCTAAACCTGATGCCATTGATAAGGGCTCTCTTCCCGCCGACATCCTCAAATCCATCACCCATCAAGGCGGCTTTAAATATGCTCGGATTCAAAGCCGGACCACCAAGACTGCCTCTTGTTGAGGTGACCGAGAAGGAGGCAGAGGAAATAAAGCGGCAGCTTGTTCGCCTCGGCAAACTCCCATCTTGAAGCTTGGATAGCATTGAATGGCGTAGAGCTGTTGGGCGTGGTTGGATATGTGTGCCTTTTCTGTGTGACGGATTATGTGCGGTCGACTCCTACATCTCAACATTGGAGGGAGCGAGGATGAGGTTTGAGGTGGCGGCTGGTCCATACATGCGCGAGATTGTGCCGATCGAAATCCCTTTGCCGGATGATATCGCAAAGCGGGTTAGTGACGCACCGCAGCAATTTGGTGAGCCGTGTGAGGAGTTGGTTGATGGATTGAGGAAGATCGGCGTTGGGGAGTTTACCGGCACAGTCCCAGTGAGGATAGGTGAGGGCAGGGGGGAAAGCATCCTCCCAATGCAGGTTGAGAGAAGACCTGATGGCAGCGTTGGTATGCTCATCCTGCCGCGCGTTGAGCCAAACAGCACGGTGAGCATTGCTTTGGCAGAGGAGTGCATTGTTGCCCATCCAGTTTTGTTCAACTGCATTGATAGCGAATGCAGAGTTGAGGTGGCAATTGGCGGCAAGAGTTTTACGGCGTATCAGTATTCGGAAAAGTTCGTCCGACCGTTCCTATACCCTGTCGTCGGACCATTTGGGAAACACATGACGAGAGAACTTGAGGGCGATCCAGCCAAGGGGTTTGACCATGTGCATCATCGTTCGCTATACACGGCGTGGGGAGATGTCAACGGCATTGATGTGTGGAGTGAGCAGGGCGCGCACGGTTATGTGCGCCATCATTGCCTCATCGGATACTCATCGGGCGATGTCTGCAACAGGCTATGCGCTCATGCCACATGGACTGATAACTCTGGGACGCCGCTGATGGAACAGGTGACATGCTATCAATTCTATGGCACGCCGGATAGCCACAGGTTGGTTGATATTACAATCGCCTTTCACGCAAAGCATGGCGATGTGCGCTTCGGTGACACGAAGGAGGGCGGAATAATCTCGGTGAGGGTTTACCCAACGATGACAGTCCTCACGGGTGGCAGGCTTGAAAATTCATACGGGGCAGTTAACGAAGCGCATGTGTGGGGAAGAAGGGCGCACTGGTGCGATTATTCTGGACCGGTTGATGGAGTATGGGTTGGGATAGCCATATTTGATCATCCGAGGAATTTACGCCATCCAACATACTGGCATGCCCGTGACTATGGTTTGATGACGGCAAACCCGTTCGGGCTCTCGGCGTTCCTCGGGAGTGGATACGACGGCAGCTACGCGCTCTCAAGTGGTCAGTGGCTCATCTTCCGATACAGGGTTTACTTGCATGTTGGGGATGCGTCCGTTGGCAGGGTGAAAGAACACTACCTCAACTATGTTGCGCCGCCGGCTGTCAGGGTAGTTGAAGCGTGATTTGTGAGGGGTGACTTTTGAATGGCATCGTTGCTTGAGCGCATTCGCCAACCGCAGGACTTGAAAGGGTTGTCACAGGGCGAGCTTGAGAAGCTCGCTGCCGAGCTGCGTGAGGTCATAATCCGAACCGTCTCAAGGGTCGGGGGTCATCTTGCACCGGCGCTCGGTGCCGTTGAAATCGCAATAGCAGTGCACGCAACATTGAACAGTCCGAAGGACAAAATCATCTGGGACACTGGTCATCAGGCATACGCGCACAAACTCCTGACCGGGCGGTATGAGCGCTTTCATACGCTCAGGCAATATGGCGGTATCTCCGGCTTCCTGAGGAGGGATGAGAGTGAACATGATGTCTGGGGTGCTGGGCATGCCGGGACCGGTTTGTCAGCAGCAATGGGTTTTGCGGTTGCGAATAAACTGCGCGGCGACGATGAGACGGTGCTCGTTATCGTCGGTGATGGCGCACTGCAAGAGGGGATGGCATGGGAGGCGCTCCACAACATAGGAGATAGCAAGCTCAGCATAATCGTCATCCTGAACGATAACGCAATGGCGATAGCACCATCGGTTGGCGCCCTTGAAAAGTATCTCCGCAAGCTGCGTTCGTCACCACCATACCTCAAGTTGAAGGAGATGCTTGAAAGCGCCCTGCTGAAGCTCCCCAAGGGGCAAGTGCTCGTTGATGTGATTGAGAGGTGGAAGGATTCAGTCAAGCACATGATCATTCCGCCGGGCATGATATTTGAGGAGTTGGGATTCACATACCTCGGTCCGATAAATGGGCACAGCATACCAACAGTGATGGAGGCAATAAGGGAAGCTAAGACCATCGGCGGTCCGGTCATAATACACGCGCTCACCAAAAAGGGGCGCGGATACGAGCCGGCAGAAAGGGATCCGTGTAAGTATCATTCGGTTCCGCCATTTGATGTGGGCACTGGTGAACCGACGGTATCAAGCCATAAGCGCACTTACACATCCATCTTCAGTGACACTTTGATAAGGCTTGCTGAAGCTGACAAGCGCATCGTTGCTATAACCGCAGCGATGCCTGACGGAACCGGCTTGCGAAAGTTCTCCGAGCGCTTCCCGGAGCGCTATTTTGATGTTGGGATGGCGGAGCAACATGCGGTGACATTTGCAGCATCGCTTGCCCTCAGCGGCTTCAAGCCGGTTGTGGCAATCTATTCCACATTCCTTCAAAGAGCCTTTGACCAAATAATCCACGATGTGTGCCTGCAAAGGGCTCATGTCGTGTTCGCTATTGACAGGGCGGGTCTCGTCGGCGAGGATGGACAAACGCATCACGGCACATTTGATATGGCGTTCCTGCGCATGATGCCCAACATGGTGATCATGATGCCGAAAGATGAGAATGAACTCCAGCATATGCTATTCACAGCCATCCTCCACGACGGTCCGATCGCCATACGCTACCCAAAGGGGGAAAGTGTCGGAGTTGAACTGGATGAGCAGCTCCACCCAATTGAGATAGGCAGGGGAGAAGTGATCGCGGAGGGACGGGATGCAACCATCATCGCCATAGGCGACTTGGTATATCGCTCGCTTGAGGCGTCAAACATATTGCGCCAAAGGTTCGGATACGATGTCGGCGTGGTGAATGCCCGCTTCGTCAAGCCGCTGGATATGGAGCTGATAAGAAAGGCGGCTGAGGCAACCGGGCGGATAGTCACAGTTGAGGAACATTGCTTGGACGGCGGCTTTGGGAGTGCAGTCCTTGAGGCGTTGAACGAATGTCAGCTTGCACATGTCAAAATATTGCGCATCGGGATCCGAGATCAACTTGTTGAACACGGAGATGTGAAAGTGCTGCGGAGGGAACTTTCCCTTGATGCTGAGGGCATAGCTAACTCCATCGCCGAATGGCTCACATTGCAGAGAGCTATTTCAAGACCGATGGCAGCATTGGGAGCAGAATGACTTCTTACACGGTGGGTTGGCAGCCTATGCGGATCACTTTCGCCATACACACACTTGGGTGTAAAGTCAACCAGTGTGATTCAGAGCGCTTGGCATCAGAGCTCTGTAAGCTCGGCTTTGAAAGGAGGCAATTTGGTGAGCCAGCCGATGTTTGCATAATCAACACATGCGCTGTCACGCATGTTGCTGAGCAGAAGTCACGCAAGGCGGTATCAAGGGCAAGGAGAATGTATGAGGGTTCACTCGTGGTCGCGATTGGATGCGGGGTTGAATTGGACCGATTGAGGGGCAATTGCTCGTATGGTATCTGTGACGCATCGTTTGGCGTCCGTGAGCCGGGAGAGATAGCGAGGGAGATACTCCTTCGTGCCAGAAGCCGTATGCGCGAAAGCGAGTGCAGTCGCGTTGGGGAAGCGGATGCCTCTCAAGGCGAGCAAGTCGTGACGAAGTGTGGAGAGTTGGGCAGTGCCCGAAAGCGCGTCAGGAGCAATTTGAAGGTGCAGGATGGATGTGACCGCATGTGCGCATATTGCATTGTCCCATTCCTCAGGGGCAAGCCAAGGAGCCGCCCAATTGAAGAGGTGGTTGCTGAGGCGAAGGCGCTTATAAGCTGTGGGTGTAGGGAGGTTGTCCTAACTGGCGTTTGTTTGGGAAGCTATGGGAGCGACTTGAGCGATGGTGTGGACATCGTCAAGTTGATTGAACGCCTGTGCAAGCTTGATGGTTTGGTCAGGCTGCGCTTGAGTTCGCTTGACCCAAGGGATGTCAGTGAAGACCTGATACTGTTGGCTTCAAGCTGCGAGAAGGTCTGTCCGCACTTTCACATATCGCTTCAATCCGGTGATGATGAAGTGCTGAGGGCTATGAACCGTGGCTATACAACAGCGCAGTATGAGCGCATCGTCAACTCAATACGAGATGCTATCCCGGATGTCGCCATAACCACGGATGTGCTCGTCGGATTCCCTGTGGAGACCGAAAAGCATTTTGAAAGGACGCTTCAGTTTGTTGAGCGCATGGGGTTCGCAAGGGTTCATGTCTTCAAGTTCTCACCGCGCCCGTTTACGAAGGCTGCATCAATGCAGCCACTCATCCCGAGTGACGAACTCAATCGGAGAATGGAAGTGATGCTCTCTTTAGCTCGTGAGCTCTCTTTCAGGTTTAAGAGCCGTTTTATCGGACGGCAGCTTGATATTCTCGTTGAAGAAGCGGCGCAGGAAGGTGACATGGTCTATTCGCAGGGGTTAAGCGGGAATTACATTCGCGTGAGAGTTTACGGTGCAATTGAGCCGGGTAATGTCGTCAGGGCAAACTTGGAGACGATTGGTGATGGTGACTTTGTTTGGGCAAGTTGTAGCAAAGTGCAATAAACTTGATTGTGGCTGAACCACACCTGCTAAGCCTGCAGGACATGGAGGGGAATGGGTTCAAAGCAATTGACATGTAGTTGCAGGATGGTTGGTGTGGTGGAGTGGAAGCGGCGCAGGTGAGGAGGGATAGAAAGTGGCAGATTTGAACTTGGTAGTTGTGACGGGAGTTTCCACCAAGGATGCGACGCTGAGAAGGCGTCCTTCAGGTGTTGTGAAAGCGGAATTCAGTATAGAGGTGGAGCGACCATTCTCGCGCGCAAGCGGCGAGCCAATATCGGACCTATTCCTTGTGGATGTTTATGGTCCGTTGGCTGAGCAGTGTGCCCAGTATGTGCGGCGTGGAACGAGGGTGTTGGTATTGGGCACTTTGAATAAGGAGAGCTTTATCACACGCCTCGGAAGAAGAGAGCACCTCACAGTCATCAAGGCAAAATACATCAAGCTCATTGAACCAAGCCATGTTGACTTCGGAGATGTGACGCTTGATGAGCTGCGTCGTGATCAATGGGGAGACGCCACAGTTGCAGAATACACGAAGGCGATAAGCAGGGTGTTGGCTCACCTCAGGGGCGCAAAGCAGTGAGGTTGCAATCGCACCATAGTGGGATTACAAAGGTATCAAAAGGGATTGAAAGCTACAGGATGTAGCGAGCGAGGTCCCTCTTCTGGACTATGTTCTCAAGGCGCTTCCTCACATACTCGGCATCCACTATCACTGTCTCACCGGCTCTTTCTGGCGCTTCAAAGGATATGTCCTCAAGCACCCGCTCCATAACGGTGTATAGTCGTCTTGCGCCTATATCTTCCGTCTCCTCGTTCACAAGTTTTGCGAACCTCGCTATCTCCCTTATCCCATCCTCGGTGAATTCAAGCCTTACGCCCTCGGTCTCCAAGAGCGCCTGATATTGCTTGACGATTGCGTTCTCTGGCTCAACGAGTATGCGCCTGAAATCCTCCTCGGTGAGCGGATCAAGCTCAACCCTTATCGGGAGGCGACCCTGCAGCTCCGGTATCAAGTCGGATGGCTTTGAGACATGGAATGCGCCCGCACAGATGAACAAGATGTGATGCGTATTCACTGCGCCATAACGGGTCATCACTGTCGTGCCCTCAATTATCGGCAGCAGGTCTCGTTGCACGCCCTCCCTTGAGACATCCGGACCAAATCCCCTTTCCCTCCCCGCTATCTTGTCTATCTCGTCTATGAAAACGATGCCGCGCTGCTGAACACGCTCAATGGCTTCACGAACCACTTCATCTTGGTCAATGAGTTTTCTCGCCTCCTCTTGTATCAAGACCCTGCGAGCATCTTTAACCTTCATCAGGCGCCGCTTCTTGCGCCTGCCAAAAAGCGATTCAATCATCTCCTTTGGGTCAAAGCCGAGCTGTTCTGCGCCTTGCCCTCCAATGACATCAATGAAGATCGGCGGATGCCTCTCCTCAACCTCAATCTCAACTTCTTCATCTTCAAACTCACCGGCTTCAATCCTGCGAAGGTAATGCTCCTGCAATCGGCGTATGCGCTCATCAAACTCGGATGAAGTATGCTCACCGGCGCCGGTGACCAACCTTGAGAATCCTCCCTCAACAGTTGAGCTCCTGCTGACTTGGGGAACAAGCCTAAGCGCTTCAAGGAGGCGCAAGTTAGCAATCCTTGTTGCCTTCCTTTCCACCTCCTTCACCTTTTCGCTCTCGACCATGCGAACTGCTATCTCCGTTAGGTCACGAATGATTGACTCAACATCCCTCCCAACATATCCAACCTCGGTATACTTTGTCGCCTCAACTTTGATGAAAGGCGCATTTACAAGCTTCGCTATTCGGCGGGCTATCTCCGTTTTACCCACGCCGGTCGGTCCAATCATGAGCATGTTTTTGGGCGCAACTTCATCGCGCAGATTTTCCGGCAGGAGCAGTCTTCTGTATCGGTTGCGGAGGGCTATAGCAACAGCGCGTTTTGCCCTCTCCTGTCCAACAATGTATTTGTCAAGTTCGGCAACTATGCGTGATGGCGTCAGTTCAGCTTCATAGGCTAAGTCCGGTGTCACCTTTCGCGTGAGAGGTAAAAGTTCGCTCATGCAGTTGTTCACCCCTTGCGCTTCGCTGCGGCAGTTAGCTCACATTTTACAACCCGCCATCGTGCCATTGTGACACAAATGCAGCCCAATGCCCCACCGAATGATAGGTCGCGCTGAGTGCTGTGAGCAAAGTGGCATGGGCATCTACACTAAAGCCCCCCTTGAGCTCAAAGCCGATGCAGCACATGGCTTAAACGCCGTCTGAGCATTGTGAGTGATAGCAGCATTGTTTGGGTGTATCATGTAACTTGAGCAAGCCGCACATCAGAGTGGGGATGCGTAATCGCCGGAGCAAGTGCCGTTTCCTTTCGCGCTCGCTTCAGATTGTGCGGGCGCATGACCGTTTGAGCGGCGGGCAGTATGTCCGGCGATGGAGGTTGAGTTGCATCATGGCAATATGACATGCGTTTGAGGTGCCACAAGATGCCAAAGGGCATAGCCACACAGCTTGCAAGCGAGTTTGAATCGGTTGCAGTGGTTGCCAGCGCTGCCGCAAAGCTTCAGGCTATAGTTCGCGGCGTATCGGTGTCTCCAAAGAGGTTTCATACAGCGCTTCATCATGCCCTTGGTGCAATGATGGCACCGATCAATGCCATCTCAAACTTCAGGCGTTCATTCGGGTGTGGTTGTGAAAGGCTCTCGGTTCCGGTTGTAAGCGTTGGCAATTTGACTTATGGTGGCTCCGGTAAGAGTCCATTCTGCAGGTGGCTTGCAAGGCGATGTATTGAGGAGGGTTTCAAAGTCGGGATAGTGCTTCCAAGTTATGGTGCATTGGGCAAGCGATGCTCAACTCCGTTAACCGAGGATGAGCTTTTGGAGCACTTGCATTACTTGCCTCATTTGCAAATTGCAATGGGGCGGAGAAGGGAAGTGGCTGCAAGGCATTTGATTGAGAAGGGCTGTAACCTTATCTTGCTTGACGATGGTTTCCAGTATCGCTTGTTGTATAGGGACCTTGATATTGTGCTTGTTGATGCCCTTCACGAGCTGCACAGCTTTTGCCCGATGCTCCGTGAGCCGCCCGGGGCATTGAAACGAGCTGATATTGTTTGCCTGGCGAAAGCGAGCGCTGCAAGGATGCTCATCGGGGATTGGCATTTGGAGAGGCTTATGGAGCTCATCAAAAGCTCGCTGAGGCTCGGCGAACTCGTCATGGTGGATTTTACGCCGGTTGACTTGGTTAGGATCACCACTTTGGAGACGCTGCAGCTTGGATCGTTAGCTGGTGCAAAGGTAGTTGGCGTTGTTGGCACTGCAGAACCATACAGTTTCTTCTTCACGCTACAGCAACTCGGTGTCAGTGTGAGCAGGCTTTTCATCTACGAAGACCATCACCAATACAGCCCTGACGAAGTGCTCTTCCTTTGCGAGGCAGCACATAAACTTGGCGCAGCTGCAGTCGTTACAACATTGAAGGATGCAATGAAGTTGAGGGGGATAGCTTGCAGCTCCTTTGGCTTCCACGAACGGCTCAATAGTTGGTATGCTGTGCGTATTGATGCCTGTGTGAGTGAAGGGGCATGGGTAATTGAGAGAGCGGTGAGCAAATTGAAATCCAACTGGTTGAGAGGTGAAAATTCATGAGCATTGAGGTCGTTCACAAAGTGCTTGAAGAGGCTGCATCAGTTATGCTCGCTGCAAAGGGGTGTGCCAAAGACATAGTCCAACTCGCCAGCTCAATCCACGAGGCGTTTGAGAGGGGCAACAAAGTCGTCGTATTCGGCAATGGTGGGAGCGCTTCAGATGCGCAGCATTTCGCTGGTGAGTTGGTCGGCAGATTTAAGTTGAGCAGAGCGCCGTTGCCGGCGATATCGTTGACGGCTGACAGCGCTGTGTTGACTGCGCTCGCCAATGACTTCGGATTTGAAAGCGCGTTTAGCAAACAGGTTGAAGCGATCGCGTCGCATGGGGATGTCGCCATCGGCATATCAACCAGCGGTGCATCGGAAAATGTGCTGAGGGCATTAAGAGTGGCGAAGTGCAAGGGAGCTACGGCAGCGCTGCTCACGGGTGAGAGGGGAAAGCACCTGCGCGGCGAATTTGACATATGCATCGCTGTGCCTTCAGAGGATACGCAGCGAATTCAAGAAGCACATGGCGTTATCCTGCACATAGTGTGTGAGCTCGTTGAGAGATTGGTCTGCAAAAGTTAGTGCAGTAGCAGCGCGATTTTTGCGAGGCGAAAAAAACACCCATTGCGATTGAGGTGATATTAGGTGCAGAAGCCGCTCCCGATTAACGGAGTCAAGTTGATTTCAATTCACGAGCGAAAGAGCAAGGTGAATGTGACGCAATTTGCAAAGCCACTTGCCACGGGCGCATCCTTCTCTCAGTTCTTTGACAGCCTGCCAAACATACTTGCGGCAAGCTGGCTTAGGGAGCTTGTGGATGCCATTTGCAGCGCTCGTTCCAGTGGAAAGCATGTGCTTGTCATGTATGGTGCTCATGTGGTGAAGTGTGGTCTGTCTCCAATACTCGTTCAGCTCATGAACGAGGGCATTGTAACTGCCCTCGCCACAAACGGAGCCGGAGCATATCACGATGTTGAGCTTGCAATGTTCGGTGTGACAAGTGAGCATGTCTCGGATGGGATTTTATCTGGAACCTTCGGAATGGCTGCAGAGCCGGTTGGGTTCATCAATCGTGCGGCGCTCATAGCAGCGAAGCGAAATAAAGGACTGGGGGAAACCATCGGCGCTGAGCTTGTCAAAGCCAAAGCAAAGCACATTGACTCAAGCATACTTGCGCAAGCTCACAAGCTTGGCATCCCGCTCACAGTTCATGTCGCCATAGGCACTGATGTCAATCACATGCATCCTGACTTTGACGCTGCATCTTGGGGCAAGGCAACATACACTGACTTCCGCATCTTCTGTGGCATCGTAAGCGAGCTCTCTGGCGGTGTGGTGCTCAACTTCGGCTCCGCTGTCATCCTGCCGCTCGTCTTTGAGAAGGCGCTCGCCTTGGCGCGCAATTTGGGGCACGATGTTAAAGGCTTTGTTGGAGCAACATTTGACTTCATACGGCACTACAGGTCGGAGAGGAATCCGGTTGGGCGTGCTGAGGAGCTTGGCGGGAAGGGATTTTACATCATCGGGCATCATGAACTCCTCATACCGTTCCTGGCGCAAGCGCTTCTTGAGCGCCTAAATTGCAATCGTCCTACACGGGCAGGGTGAGGGCTTATCAGCATAGCACATGACGCTATAGCGCGTCATAATGGCAAGTCACCACATCCAAAGCGATTCCAACCATTTTGGGGAGGTGGAGTAAATGTCTCTGTCAAAGCCGAATCGCTCAACAGCTACAGGGACTCGCACACGCGCCGGTGACGATGTAATGCCAACAAGCGGCATGTGCGTTGTTTGCGTTCAAGGGTGCACCGGCTTGTGTGAGGTTGGCATGTCAGCCTATCGTGGCGCTGAGGTTATTTACCCGCGCCCATTTGGTATGGTCACAGCGGCTGGGGACAAAGATTACCCGGTTGACTTCTCACACCTCAGCATCATGGGGACAACATTTGGTGCTTATGGTGTGCAACCAGACCCAGACCACGCGATCTTCCCGGCCGTCAACCTTGAGACAGCCATAGGCAAAGGCGATGGGATAAAGCTCAAGCTGCCAATTGTCATACCCGCACTTGGTTCAACCGATGTGGCGAAGAACAACTGGGAGGGCATTGCAATAGGCGCAGCCATATCCGGCATTGCAATCACTATAGGTGAGAATGTCTGCGGCATGGACCCGGATGCCGAGTTTAAAGACGGAAGGATTGTCCGAAGCCCCGATATGGAGATGCGTGTCAAGCTCTATCGCGATTGGCAGGAGGACGGTTATGGAGATGTCATAGTGCAGGCTAATGTTGAGGATACCCGTGCAGGTGTGCATGAGTATGTGATTGAGAAGCTTGGCGTCACTTCGGTTGAGCTCAAATGGGGACAGGGTGCAAAGGACATCGGTGGCGAGGTCAAGCTGCCAACCATAGAGAGGGCGTTGCAGCTTGCCGAAAGGGGCTACATTGTTTTGCCCGACCCAAGGGATAAAGGCGTGGTTCAAGCGTTTAGGAATGGTGCGTTTAAGGAATTTGAGAGGCATTCAAGGCTTGGCATGCCGGACCATGATAGCTTCCTTGAGCGAGTCGAGCAGCTGCGCAAGCTTGGCGCAAAGCATGTGTTTCTCAAGACGGGTGCTTACAGACCCGCTGATTTGGCTAAGGCGATTAAGTGGAGCTCGGAAGCCGGCATTGATGTCATTACCATTGACGGTGCCGGTGGCGGGACCGGAATGAGCCCATGGCGGATGATGTGCGAGTGGGGCATACCAACAGTTTACTTGGCGTCGCTCGCTTACCAATATGCTAAGAGGCTCGCTGAGAAGGGGGAATATGTGCCTGACATACTCATCGCAGGCGGTATCTCGCTTGAGGATCACATATTCAAGGCGCTTGCTCTTGGCGCACCCTACTTCAAAGGTGTGGCGATGGCAAGGGCGCCGCTTTGCGCCGTCATGGTTGGGAGAACTATAGGTGAGCTTATCCGAAAGGGCGAGCTGCCGAGGGGCATACGGGAGAACTACGGTGAGACTGTTGAACAAATCTTTATCACTGCTGCGCAGCTCAAGGAGAAGTTCGGTGACGAGTTTGAGCGCATCCCAACCGGTGCAATTGGTCTGTTCACATACCTCCAGCGCATAGCGCAAGGGCTGCGCCAGTTGATGGCTGGAGCGAGGAAGTTCTCGCTTAAATACTTGAGCCGCGACGATGTTGCAGCGCTGACAAGGGAAGCTGCCGAGGTCACCGGTCTACGCTACATTATGGAATTGGATGCCGAGGAAGTAGAGAGCATACTTGATGGTGGCTAACTGCTCACGCATGCAGTTAATCTTTTAAATGCTGGGAGTTTACTGCTGCGTGGCAGCATGTCAAATGATGGGTGGAATTCCGCTGCAAGGTGGAAGCTGTCACCGCTCCCACCTTGCAGCGCCCCTTAATCCGACTGGGGGTGCGATGATGCCGAATACGAGGAGCGCTATGCGCCAACTTCGTAAGAGCTTAAAAAGGCGTGAGCGAAATAAAGCACACAAGTCGCGCATGCGCACATTCATCAAATATGCCCGTGAGGCGCTTTCATCAGGTGATATTGAGAGGGCAATTGAAGCCGTTAAAGCGGCGTGCCGCATCATAGATAAAACGGCATCAAAGGGCGTCATAAAGCCGAACACGGCTGCACGATACAAATCAAAGCTCATGAGCAAGCTCAATCAGCTTATAGCCTCCACATCATCGGCAGCGTGAGGCGACAGCCAGCTACCGTTGCCCACTCCTCGGACGATGCATGTGGCGTGTTGGTATGAAGAGCCGGTGAACAGCTGCGGCGTAAAGTTGGGAGAGCTTTGTTGAAAGCTCTTGCAGGTCTGTAACAAGTGAATGTGCGGGCGCATTCTCTCCCTCAAGAGCAGCGGATGGGCTTTGGCATGCGGCAGCTTCCAAGCTTGCCAACCTAACGCTGAGGTTGATGTAGAGGTGGAATGGATTTGACGGTATGCCCAGCAGCTCGCTATGTATTTGTTCAATGGCTTGGGGCGGTATATGGTTGATGCGGAACTCTCGGAACGATTTTGCTATGTCCGTCAGCGACTTCTTATCAAGCGCAAGCCTGTCAATGATCTCGTGCATCACACCGTCAAAGAGCATCTCAGTTAGAGCATACTTGTGCAGTGCCGAGATGAGTGTCTCACTTCCGCAGCACACTGCGGCTATCGCATCGGCGCAGAGTTCTGACCGAAGCACAACTCTAAAGGATACCCAAGCACATAGCGGTGTGAGCAAGCGTAGCATCCACCATGTCGGGTTTAACCACCAAAGCGCAGTTTGAGTGCGCACACCCTCAACAAACCTGAACAAGTTTAGGAGCGCTCCCATAACTAATTTGGTTAGCCTCGGCTGCAGGCGCGAGCAGTGTGCAAACTCGTGGGCAAACAGCGAGCACAGCTCTCCGACCGTTAGCCAGTCAAGTGCCACTATCCCAACTGATGCAATAACCCTCCTCTTGATGGGTAGCAGCGCATATCCCTCACTGTATACACCTATCGTTGCATCCGGAGTAAGCCAAAGCGAGCTCGGCTCAGACGCATCAACCAGTCGAGCCACATGCATTATGAGCTTCCTCAGGCGCTCCGTCTCTTCGCCAGTCATTGGCATCCCTATCGGCGAACGGATACGCCATTTGAATGAACTCAGCGACATGTAGAGCAAAAAGGATGAGACCAGCGCGAAGCGCATCCCTGTTTTACCGCTTAGGTTTGTAATGCCCCACCAAATGCTGTAAGCAAGTGCAACGGGCAAAAGGAAGGCGCAACCATAGGTGAGTGCAATCAGTGAAGCGGAAGTCATTGCCCATAATGTGTCCGTGAGCGAAGGGCAGCATGCCCTAAGCTGTTTGTGGCGTTCTGCCATAGCGCATCACCATGCGCGAAGTCATCGCCACATAAGCTCTATTTGGCGTTTTACAATCGCCATTGGGTGCATCATGCTGTCATCAGTGAGCCAATTGCCACTCATGCCGAATCGCTTCCAGCCCTTCGTTGACAATTCTGCCTTTTGGGAGGTGTGTATGAGCTTTGCCCATTTCCCAGTATCTGCTCCTACTAAAGCAGGTGCAAGCCGTGCTCATGTTCAATCCAAGGAGGGGGTTTCCGAGGGATAACATTTTATGGTTGCAACGCCGCTCCAGAGCTAATAGCATTGGCGTGCCGCCGGCTCTCTTTAATTCATCGGGCGTCTTTCAATGTCCGCCATTTGCAAAGCTTGTTTACCCGCACGGTAATGTCGCTCGCTTCTATTCCGAGCTCAGCCCAGACATTCCAAATTACATCCGTGAACCAATTGTGCTTGGCAGCTGCTATGCAGCGCCGGTGCTTTTAATTGAGCCACCGCTGTTTGATGAGCTTAAGACCATCGTCCTTTGGGAGAAGCGCGGTCAGCCATTTTCCCCGTCGGAGCTGTTCAGCTTCCTTTCGCCAACTGCATTGGCGATGCCCGAATTCATGGAGGTTGCTGAGGAGACACTTTACGCCCTCAGGGACTTTGTCAAATCGTTGGCATCCGAGGAGGAGCTGACAGAGCTTGCCGAGAGGAGGGGAGAGGTCGCTCGGACATATGCCGAAAGGAGGTTCGGAAGCAGCATCAGCAGCGACTTGCCCGTTATAATGGCGTGCGTTGATCCGCTGAGGCTTATACTGCCATGGTTGCTTAAAGGGAAGCAGGATGTGCTTGTTAGCCTTCCTTGGGATGACTTGATAGCCACTGGTTTAGGCATTGTCTGGATGTTGGTTGTTCATCCCGAGGTTGGGCGAAGGGAGCGAATACAGCGCCACAAAGGTGCACCACAGCGTCAATCACGCACTGGTGGTGTCTGAAGAGCGATATCAAGCCAGCTGCCATAACGGGTGCATGGCATGATGGCTCACAATGGCACGGGGGCTTCATCTGCAGTGCCCAAAGAAGTAAAAGACGCTCTGCACAGACAAGCCCTCTTCAGGATCGCCATTGTGGCGCTACTTTTTATTTTTCTCGTGATCGCGGCATTCGCATCCATGCTCATCGGAATGGTAAAACTCTCGTTTAATCAGCTCATCGGTGCGATTGTGCGCTCGGTATCCAATTCGGCTTTGCTGAGCGACGAAGAGCGCATCGTCGTTTTCTTTCGCCTTCCGAGGATAGCGCTTGCCGCGCTTGTTGGCGCCTCACTCGCGATAAGCGGTGTTGGATTGCAGGCGATGTTTCGCAACCCGATGGCTGATCCGTATTTGCTCGGGATTAGCTCCGGTGGGGCACTCGGCGCTGCAGTTATAGCGCTTTTGGATGCCCACTCAAGTTGGCTTGGTATTAGCATGCAACCGTTTGTCTCCTTTGCAACGGCTTTCGCAGCTGCATGGATTGTGGCAGCCTTGGGCAGAGTTGGCGGTGCGCTTCGCACTGATGCAGTGCTTCTCTCTGGCATTGCCGTCAATGCCCTTTTGTCCGCCATCATTTCGCTCCTGATGTATCTTTCGGCACACCGCTTGGCACTTGCCCGAATTTACTTTTGGCTTCTCGGCGGGTTCTACAACGCCACATGGATTGATGTGTTGTTCATGCTGCCACACGCAATCATCGGCATATCGCTTCTTTGGTTGAACTGGCGCCCGTTGAATGCCCTCCTGCTCGGCGAGGAGACGGCTCACTATGTGGGCGTTAATGTTGATGCGCTGAAGTGGTTTATCATTGGCGCTGTCTCTTGGTGCTGCAGTGGCGCTGTCGCCCATGCTGGTTCAATTGGATTTGTGGGATTGGTCATGCCGCATATGGCACGCATGCTCATCGGACCGGGACATGGCATGCTCATACCTGCAGCAATGCTGTTAGGGGCTATATTCCTCGTGCTGTGCGATACCCTTTCACGCCTCGGGAACGAAATACCGGTTGGTGTGTTCACAGCGCTCTCTGGGGTGCCGTTCTTCCTTTTCCTTTTGCGCAGGTCACAGAGGCTGTATGTTTGAACCGTGCACATGTCATGACTTTGAGCATATCACAGGGGTGTCAAAGCTATCCCTGCTGACGGATATTTTCAGGCGGGTCAGGCACTTCACAGTGAGGTGAGCAAGAATGCCACTGCAAATGCCATTGCGAGTTGGATGCGTCGGATTGGGCATAGGCAAGGTTCATCTTCGGTGTTACTCAACCCGTGAAGATGTGCGCATCGTCGCCGTGTGCGACACTAACGAAGCTTTGGCTTGCGAGGTGGCGAAGGCTTACGGCGCTGCATATTACACATCCGCTCAAAAAATGCTCTCAAGTGAGCGCCTTGACATCGTGAGCATTTGCACGCCGCCGAGCACTCATGCCGAACTCGTGGAGGCTTGCGCTGAAGCAAAGGTCCATGTGCTATGCGAGAAGCCGATGGCGAGCAGCTTGAGAGATTGCAAGCGCATGATTGAGGCTGCCGAGAGGGGAGGAATTATTTTGATGGTGGCGCATAAAAAACGCTTTCACCCGTTCTATGCCTTCCTTAAGCGCATGTGCGATGGCGAGTGGGGTCAGATAGCTTGGGCATCCGTAAGATTCGCATTGGGACGAGTTGAGAAAGATTGGTTCTGGGACGAAGCTGACGGTGGCGGACCGTTGCTTGAGAACGCTGTGCATATGTTTGACTTGCTCAGGTGGCTAATGGGGGAGGCTAAATTCGTATTCGGGTTTGGCGGCAACCTGTTTGCGAAGCACAGGGCGCCCCAGATTGATGCGGCGGCTGTATGCATTCAGTTCTTGTCCGGGGGCATTGCGGCGCTCGCTTTGGGATATGCATCTGAATGGGTGGTCTCAAGGGAGCAAGTTGCGTTTGCAACACCATTTGTGGTTGTGGATGCCGATGGTCCATTTGACAATGTGAATCAGTTCCGTGCATGCACACGGGGCGATGAGCCAAAGCCAATTGATCTCAGCTTTATAACAGCCGGCGAGTTGGATGGCTTTATGGGTGAGATTGATCACTTCATTCAGTGCGTCCTCACAGGTGCCAAGCCAATGGTTGATGGTTACGAGGGGATGCAAAGCGTCAAGCTCGCACTCGCAGCAAAGCATGCCATACGCACTGGTCAAGTTGTGGACTTGGAGCAATTTGAGTGCGAGTGAGGACGCACCAACTCTCCCGGCTTTATGGACTGCGAGTGTGAGGCTTGACCAAGGGGTGTCCGTTGTGGGAGTCCAATTTGCCAACGGCATTTTTGCCGTCATCGCGCCAATAGCAGCCGCGCTCCCAATCATCATCCACTTGCTTGCATTGAGGCGCAGGCGATATGTAGCGTTCACAATGTTGCGCTTGCTTGAAAGCGCTGCATTGCAAGCAAGTGGCATGAGGAGGTTGCGTGAGTGGCTAATCGTGTTGGCTCGCTCGTTAGCCGTTCTGTTCCTTTTCATTGCTCTCTCTCGCCCGCTCATACGGGGAGTTCGCCTCACTGCTTTGAGTGACACATCGGTCTGCATTCTCGTGGATGATACGCCAAGCATGTCATTCTTGGACGGCTCAAAGAGCAGGTTTGAGACGGCTCGTGAGTGTGCTGAGGAGCTGATTCGCAGCCTGCCAAACGCTCGCTTCTGCATCATCTCGCTATCTCGCCCCGATGAGGTTGTGTGCAACTGGACATCGGAAGCGAGTGAGGTAATGGGGAAGCTCAAAGGGATGCGGGTTAAATCAACTCAGGGCTCAGTGAAGCGAGCCTTGCTAAAAGCGCTTGAGATGTTTAAGTTGGTGAGCGGCACAGGCAAATGTTTGTTTATCTTCACCGATGGTCAGGTCATTCCATCGTTGTGCGGAGCGGCTCGGCATGTTCGTGAAAGTGCAAGTAACCTTATGGATGGGCAGCTCAATGTTGCGATTGTTGATGTGCGCCAAAGCCTTTCAGATGTGAATGTTGCCCCCGTTGATTGGGATGTGGATGTGACTTGCCTTTCCTCGCCGCCATCGGCGGTGTTGAGACTCGCATTGCGAAACTTCGGGAGCAGGAGTTGGAGAGGAACTGTATCCGTCGCAGTTGATGATAAGCCAGCTGCGGAGCTAAGCGATGTCACCGTTGCCCCAAGGGGAGAGCTGAGCTTAGCGATACCGATAAGCCTCGGCTTTAGCGGCTGGCATAGAGGGTTGGTCAAGTGGCGTGATGCGCTTCCGATTGACAACCAGTTGCATTTTGCGTTTTACAACCCGCTGCCGATACGCGTGCTTTGCGTTGGTTCATGGCAGCAGGAGGGCAGCAGCGCATTCTACATCGCGAAGGCGTTGGAAAGCATTCGTGAATGTGCTGGCACAAACTCCATTGTCATTGATAGGAGTTTGAGCATACCGCAGTCGGCGAATGAGCTCAAGCGCTGGCATGTGCTCATTTGGTGCTGTCCAAGACCAATGGCGAAAAGCTCTGAGGCAGCACTGCGCAGCTGGCTTTTGTCTGGCGGGACGCTTATCGCATTTGTGGACAGGCATGCTGTTGATGCTCCAAGGTGGCTTTTTCCCGTGAGGGCAGATGGAGGGAAAAGCAGTGCCAAGCCACTTTGTATCTTCCTCTCGGATGCTTCTCACCCAATTTCACGCCGCATACCGAGTGAGCAACTCAGCGATGTGCTCGTCTTTGAGCGCACAGTTGCCGATGAGGCTTTATCTGGCACTGTGATTTTGCGGTTTGACGATGGCAGCCCAGCTCTCACTGAGAAGGGCTTTGGCTTGGGAAGGGCAATCGTGATGTGGATGGGCGCTGATACGAGGGCGAGCACTATGCCAACATCCATAGCCTTTGTTCCGCTGCTATGCGAGCTGTTGCAATACGCGGTGATGCAGTCCCATGCTGTGGTCAAGTTGGTCGGCAGCAGCGGCGTAAAAATTGAGGTCGGGAAGACTTCATCACTTTCGTCAATGGCAATTGTGAGCAATGCCGATGTGAGCGATTCGGACACGCGCATCCCAAGCCATGATGAGCTGCGGAGACTTGCGGCGAAAGTTTATTGGAGCTATGTAGCGCTTGATGAATGGAGAGGGGGACAGAGAATTGAGATGCCTGTCAATGCCACAGTGCTGTTCATTACTCTCTGCGTGGCAATGTTGCTTGTTGAAGCAATGCTTGAAATTCAATGGGTGAGGCAAAGGCGCCGTTAGGCGAATGTCATTCGCCGCATTGATGTCTTTTATGCGCAGCTTGCGGCGCAAAGGCGAGTGTAGGTTGAAGTGCCCACCTGACCTTGGTAGCAGTGCGGGGGCAAATTATTTGTTGCGCTGGATTTCACGATGCTTGCATTTGGTGGGCAACATTCATATGATGCGCATCAAATCGCCGATAGCGAGGTAAGGAGGGAAACCGATGATAAGATGTAGGAAGTGCGGCGGTGAGAACAGAGACGAGGCGAAGTTTTGCAGGCACTGTAGGGAGCCGTTGCGTGAGGTTGAGGAAACTGAAGCCGAGGGCGAAGTCACTGAAGTGGGGGAAATAGCACAGCTTCCGTTGGGTGAAGTTGAGCATGAAGCGGCAAAGCGAGTAGTCTTAGAGGTTACGAGCGAGCCCTCAGGTGAGCTCATTGAAGCGCGCGAGGAAGAAGTGGGTGTTGGTGTGGGCGAAGTTGAGTATGCACCGTTGCCTGAGGGTGCTCTCGTGAATGAGCGTAAGTATGAGCTGCGAGAGCTGTTAGGTGAGGTTGAGGGATTGAGCATTTACAAAGCGCTTTCAATTGAGCAGCTTAAACAATGTCCGCAGTGTGGCAACTTGGCTGGGTTTGAGGACAACTTCTGTTGGGATTGTGGAGTCAGCGTTGAGGATGTCCCATCGGGCAGGGTGACCTTCACCGCCATTGAAGTTCCAAAGGCAAGGAAAACAATGCTTATTGAGTTGGCGGAGATGTGCAAAGGCTGCGGGGATATACTGCCACAGGTGGTGGATGAATTTGACTGGGAGCCATACAGTGGGAGTGAGCGCAGCTACATCATCCTTAAGCGCTACGAGGGGTTGAAGCTTGACGAGTTGGACGCCTCAACGATGCGCCTCAGGGCAGTGCTTGAGATTGCACTCAAGCTGCTCAAGCTCGTGGAGCTGCTCAGCAGGTATTCATACCATGTGCCAGAGTTGACGAGGCGGGTGATTGTGAAGGATGGTGGCATCACTTTTGGCGAACTTGAAGCCTTGCAAAAAGCTGCGTCCTGCGAGGATGCCGCTTCGGACATGTCAATGCAAGTGCGCGTCTGGTTGATTGAAGCTTTGCAGCGCTTTTGCGATGCGAAGCCATCGCTCATTGAACTCCGCATAGCGCAGGAATTGATGAGGGGCATTGAAGCAATTGAGGGAGTAAAGTGCGTTGATGAAATGCGCAGCAGAATTGAGGCTGCATTGAATGAGCTTGTCGGCGCTGTAGCGATTGAATACCGCGGCTTTGGTGCGACAGACATCGGCAAGGTGCGCGAGCTGAACGAGGATGGTTTTGTAGTCTGGGAGCTGACAGGTTTTCAAGACCCGCGTCCATTCCGCATCGGGCTTTATGCTGTCGCTGATGGGATGGGTGGACACCGAGCTGGTGAAGTGGCATGCAAACTCGCACTCAATGCGCTGCTTGAGACGATTCAAAAGGCTGTGCTAAATGAGTTGGGGAAAGGCGTAGATCAGTTATATGAAGCTGATTGGCGCAACACGCTGAGGAGCGCGTTTGAACACGCCAACAGGGTCGTCTGGGAAAACGCCCTCGGTTCAAGGAGTGACATGGGCACGACGATGGTTGCTGCGCTTGTCATTGGCAACCGAGCATACATTGCAAATGTCGGTGACAGCAGGGCTTACATCTTCCGCGGGGGCAAGTTGAAGCAGATCACCAAAGACCATTCACTCGTGCAGCAGCTTGTTGATGCTGGACAAATTCAACCTGAGCAGGCAAGGGTTCATCCTCACCGCAACATCATCTACAGGGCGGTTGGCTTGCGCGAGCAAATTGAGGTTGACCTGTTTGAAGAGCTGCTCAGCGTCGGAGATAAGCTCCTGCTTTGCTCTGATGGGTTGCATGACATGGTTGAGGATAAGGCAATTGAGGAGGTGCTGTTATCTGAGCAAGACTTGCAATCATCATGCGCTAAGCTTATTGAACAAGCCAATGAACTTGGCGGAGCAGATAACATTACGGTTGTGCTCGTTGAGATGAGGGGGACAGTGGGAGCAAATTGAAGCTGCTTCAACGCATCCCATTCTCACGCCAGATGTCGTGCTGGTATGCCGATAACCCACAAGTTGGCGCGATAGAATGCACAAGTGTCGCGTTGAGTCACAAGTGAGGTGGTAAAGCATTTTCCCGCTCAAGGATGATGTTCGTGCGAGGCGCTTGCCGTTCGTCACATACACCATCATCGCTGCCAATGTTGCTGTCTACATCTACGAAGTCTCCATGGGTGCTGCCCTTGAGAGGTTTATCAGAGATGTGGCAGTCGTGCCCGCCGAATATATGGCATTCGTAAGCGGCTATAAAGTGCCACTCCAGAAGTTGCTGACAGCTCCATTCGCATCTATGTTCCTTCACGGCGGGTTCTTGCACTTGCTCGGCAACATGTGGTTTCTTTATATCTTTGGCGACAATGTTGAGGATCGCATGGGACATTTCCGCTACTTCATTTTCTACCTGCTTTGTGGGTTGGCTGCGACGGTGATGCACATTCTAACATCGCCATCCTCACGAGTTCCAACAATTGGTGCAAGCGGAGCCATCTCTGGTGTGTTGGGCGCTTACTTTGTGTTGTTTCCGAGGGCGAGCGTTCTAACGCTCGTGCTGTTCTTCTACTTCCTTGAGGTCGTTGAGATACCAGCAGTTGTTTATCTCGGGCTGTGGTTTATCATGCAGCTCAATTCCGGCATACTGCAGACGATGCTCAGACCAAGCGAGGTTCAAGGTGGTGTGGCATGGTGGGCGCATGTTGGTGGATTCGTAGCTGGGATTGTGCTGCAAAGGTTCTTCCGTGAAGAGGCAAGGGCACCAAGATACAGGGAGCTCTTTTATCCGTTTTAAACCATGCGTGACCCTTAACCAAGGGTGGTGACGGTGCAATGGACATCGTTATAACTCTCTTTTGGGCATTGCTCATAGGGTCAGCATTCCTACCCATGATACAGCAACGCATGCTTGAGGCGGCAAGACTGCGCCTTATGGAAAGGCTTGAGAAGAAGAGGCGCTCAAGAGTTATTGCGCTCATTCATAGGCAAGAGCAAGTGGCATTGCTTGGCATCCCAATTATGCGCTACATCACGATTGACGATTCCGAGGAAGTATTGCGAGCCATAAGGTTAACGCCGGCGGGGATGCCAATTGACCTCATCCTACACACTCCGGGCGGATTGGTTTTAGCTGCCGAACAAATTGCCATGGCGCTTAAGAGACATGAAGGTAAGGTTACTGTTTTCGTTCCGCACTATGCTATGTCTGGCGGGACTTTGATAGCGCTTGCTGCCGATGAAATATGCATGGATGAGAATGCCGTCCTCGGACCTGTTGATCCGCAAATAGGGACTTGCCCTGCCGCAAGCATACTTCGCGCCGTAAAAATGAAGAGCGTCAACGAGCTTGAAGACCAGACTCTCATAATGGCGGATGTGGCAGAGAAGGCACTGCAGCAAGTGCGCAGGTTCGTGATGTATCTCCTTGAGGGCAAAATGGATTTTGAGCGTGCACAGCAGATTGCGGAAATACTCACCGACGGAAGGTGGACTCACGATTATCCGATAACATGCGAACAGGCGATGGAACTTGGTTTGCCAGTCACAACGGAGATGCCTGAAGAAGTTTACATGCTCATGAACCTTTACCCGCAACCTTTGCAGCGTCGTCCGACGGTGCAATACATACCGTTGCCATACCGTGAACCACATCCTGTGCGAGGGGATAGACGCGCATCAGGCTGCTCCGAGGGGAGATGCGGAATTTTTGGGAAAAATAACGGAAATTAGCGGGATTTTTGGTGGTGATCTGAGCGGTGTCTCAGGCATTGGAAGAAAGTCTTGACAAAAAACTTGAACAAGGTATAGAATTAAGGTTGCGCAATGGCTTGACGGTAACAGTCCGCAAATTTAGGCGAACGGATGGGGAGCAATTTTATAGATTTATGTGCAATCTTTCGCCTTATAGTCGCAGCATGTTTCACCCGCATCCGTTTGACAGGTATGCAGCGGAAAGAATTGCCACCGATTCAGATTCGCCAAATAGCTTTCGGATAGTTGCTGTATATAGTGATGAAATTATCGCTTATGCATGTTGGACACATCGCGTATTTCGGTCTCACTTTCCAATAGTTAGCATAGTGGTTGCTGATGCCTTTCAAAATCAGGGGCTCGGAAGACAGCTCATGCAAATTTTGATTGAAGCCGCAAAAAGGAGGGCAAAGCGCGGACTTGAACTTGATGTTTACAAGGAAAATGCGCGCGCAATACATCTATACGAGTCGCTCGGTTTCAGAAAAATTGGGGAAACAATGGACAAAAGGCAATACATCATGAGGTTGGAGTTTGATGTTCAACCAAATCCGAAGCGCAGCTATGGACTTAGATTTGGGCTCAATTTCCTGAAGCGGAGGCGATCGTAAATGGGCAAATGCAGGCTGCGTGAAAAGGAATTGCGCAGGAAGCGCCATCGCAGGATGAAACGGTTGAAACAGCGAATTAAGCAGATGATACTTGAGGCTCAAAGTCGCAAATACGAGAGGGAACTCCAACAAAAAGAAGCCCCTCAGTCACAGGAGCAACAGAGTTGAAAGGCTTTAGCGTGCTCGTGTTTCTTTCAGAAAGTGCCCTGTGTCGCCGTTGAAGGGACAGTTTTTAGTGCCCCTAATGTCTGATAATATTTCTTATGTTGAACAAAGCTCAATGCTTTTTGGAGTTAGTTGTCAAATTTTTGGCTATAGTGTGTAAAAATGGGGGATGAAGGGCTAATTAAGTGCTCTCCCTCACCTTTGCCTCGCTGAGGTTTCGGAAACTGGCAGGCTCATCGTGATGAAGGTAACATGAGCCTGCTGACTGTAAAATTTCCCACAACCTAAAGCCCTACACTGGAGAGGAAGGAATGCCCCATAGGGTTGGAAGTGACCTTTGTCCAAAAAGCCATCAGTCGCTAAACTATGCAAATGGAATTGATTGCACATTCTCGGGGGTGATAAAAATGAGCTTTCCGATTGTGCGAATGCGCAGGATGCGCCAAAACAACCTTATTAGGCGCATGGTTAGAGAGACGCATCTAACGGCGAATGATTTCGTGTATCCGATGTTCGTGCAGCATGGAGGTGGTGTTGTTCAGGAAGTGCCATCAATGCCCGGAGTGTATCGGTATTCACCAGATACGCTTTTGAAAGCCGTTGAGGAGGTCGTTGAACTTGGCATACCTGCCATATTGCTGTTCGGCATCCCAAAGCATAAAGACGAGTTTGCGAGCGAGGCTTACGCTGACGACGGCATTGTTCAAAACGCTGTGAGGCAAATAAAGCGTTCGTTTGGCAGTGACATCATCGTCATCACGGATGTGTGCCTGTGCGGTTACACTTCTCATGGTCACTGCGGCATCGTATCGGAAGACGGCATTGTGTTAAACGATGCCACCATTGATGTGCTATCAAAAGTTGCAGTTTCACATGCTGCTGCTGGCGCAGATATTGTCGCCCCGTCCGACATGATGGACGGGCGAGTGAGAGCCATAAGGAATGCTCTTGATGAAAACGGATTTGAGCATGTGGCGATAATGTCATATGCGGCAAAGATGGCGTCCTCGTTTTATGGACCCTTCCGGGAAGCCGCGGAATCAGCACCACAGTTTGGTGACAGGAAAAGCTATCAAATGGACTACGCAAACAGGCGCGAGGCGATGCGAGAAATTGCCATTGACATTGAAGAGGGTGCTGACATCGTCATGGTTAAACCGGCATTGGCGTATCTTGATGTTATTTGTGAGGCGAGGAGGCGCTTTGATGTCCCAATCGCAGCATATAATGTCAGCGGAGAATACGCGATGGTGAAAGCTGCAGCCATGAATGGGTGGCTAAATGAGCGTGACATCGTGATTGAGATATTGACGGCGATAAAGCGTGCCGGTGCTGACCTCATATTGACCTACTTCGCAAAAGATGCTGTCCGCTGGCTCCGTGAAGGGTGATCAACGCCTCAGCAGTTAAAGGTGAAGGCATTCATTGGCAGGTGAGGCTGATGAGGCTTGATCGTTCGCGGGAGCTTTTTAATCGTGCGCAAGAGCTCATGCCGGGTGGTGTCAACTCACCTGTGCGCTCCTTCAAGGCGGTTGGCGGGACGCCGCCGTTCATAGCCTATGGCTTTGGCTCCAAAATGGTTGATGTGGATGGCAACGAGTTCATTGACTATGTGTGTTCATGGGGGGCTTTGATTCTCGGACACGCTCATCCGGAGGTTGTAAACGCTGCGAAGGCTGCGATTGAGCGTGGGAGTTCATTTGGAGCCCCAACTGAAGCCGAGGTAACGCTTGCACAAATGTTATGTGAAGCTGTGCCATCAATTGAAATGGTGCGCCTTGTGAACTCCGGAACTGAAGCGGTGATGAGCGCAATAAGGGTTGCGAGGGCATTTACTCGCCGCTCAATGGTGGTAAAGTTCATTGGATGCTATCACGGACATGCAGATTACCTCCTCGTTAAAGCCGGCTCGGGAGCCGCCACATTCTCCATCCCAGATAGCGCTGGCATCCCGAATGAATTCGCATCGCTGATGCTTTCCCTACCCTACAATGACATTGATGCGTTTGCATCAGCGATGCGACAGTTCGGCAAAGAGATAGCAGCTGTCATCGTAGAGCCAGTTGCTGGCAACATGGGTGTTGTGCTGCCAGCAAAAGGTTTCCTTGAGGCGCTGCGGGAGGAGACTGAGAGATACGGATGCGTGCTCATCTTTGATGAAGTTATAACTGGCTTCAGGCTCTGTTACGGCGGTGCCCAAAACATTTTCAAAGTGGCGCCGGATATGACGGTGCTTGGGAAAATCATTGGTGGTGGCTTCCCAATTGGTGCGTATGGCGGGCGTAAGGAGCTGATGGAGCTTGTAGCGCCTATCGGGGGTGTCTATCAGGCTGGGACACTTTCTGGCAACCCTGTGGCGGTGGCAGCTGGCATTGCAACATTGAATGTGCTTAAGCAGACTCAGCCATACGAAAAATTGAATGAGCGCTCAAGGGTGCTCTCCGATGCGCTCTCTGAAGCTGCAGCGAGGGCGAAGGTGAGATTGCGTGTGAATTCCATTGGCTCAATGCTAACGCCATTCTTTACGGACACGCCAGTGCGCAACTTTGATGATGCATTGCGATGTGACACGAAGCTTTATGCGCGCTTCTTTCACGAGATGCTCTCGCGGGGCGTTTACATGCCGCCATCACAGTTTGAGGCAGCGTTCATTTCCACAGCCCACTCAGATGAGGATGTAGAACGCACAGTTAATGCAATCAATGAGGCATTCGCAGCTATGCGCTGTTAGAGTCTCCTGTGCGGTATGAGGGTTTTCCACACGGAGCATTTCTCATAGCGTGCCGAGTTTTTTGGTTGAAAAACTATCACTCGCTGCGCAGCAATGGGAACAGGATGACATCTCTGATTGATGGGGAATCCGTTAAGAGCATGACGAGCCTGTCAATCCCTACTCCAAGTCCACCTGTCGGTGGCATGCCATATTCAAGTGCGCGGACAAAATCCCAGTCCATCTGATGCGCTTCCTCGTCACCGGCTTCTCGTCTCCTCATTTGCTCCTCAAATCGCTCACGCTGTTCAATCGGGTCGTTGAGTTCAGAAAATGCGTTTGCAATTTCAAGCCCACCTATGAAGGCTTGGAAGCGTTCTGTAAGTGATGGGTCTTGCTGGCTGCGCTTTGCCAATGGGGATATCTCAACGGGATAGCCAATCAGGAATGTCGGTTGGATTAGGTTTGGCGCAACGCGCTTCTTTAGGACTTCGTCAATGATTCTGCCCCTGTCATCCGTCGGCAAGACTTCAAGCCCAAGTTCATCTGCAACTGCCCTCGCCTCGTCATCTGTGCGGATGGTTGTGAAGTCAACCCCTGTGTGCTCAAGGATCGCATCAAACAAATTCTTGCGTGCCCATGGTGGGGACAGATCAATTTCGCTACCCTGATATGTGATCTTGGATGTGCCAAGCACCCTCTCTGACACATAGTGGATTAGTTCCTCTGTGAGGCGCATGATGGCTTCGTAATCAACATAAGCCCAATATACCTCCATCATTGTGAACTCAGGATTGTGCCGTGGGCTTATCCCCTCATTCCTGAAGTTGCGCCCAATCTCGTAAACCTTCTCAAAGCCTCCGACGATTAGCCTCTTCAGGTATAACTCCGGAGCGATGCGGAGGTATAAGTCCATGTCAAGTGCATTGTGATGTGTCATAAACGGTCTTGCCAGTGCGCCACCAGGTATAGGATGCATCATTGGCGTCTCAACTTCTATGAATCCGCGCTCATCCATGAATTCACGAATGGCACGGATAATCTGCGCCCGCTTGATGAACACATCCCTTGAGGATGGGTTTGCGATCAAGTCAAGGTAACGGTAGCGGTAGCGTGTTTCAACATTCTTTATGCCGTGCCATTTTTCCGGCATCGGTCTTAGCGCCTTAGCGAGCAGTGTGAATTCGCTTATGTCAACCGATATCTCTCCCGTCCTTGATTTGGTGAGGATGCCATGTGCGCCTATGATGTCACCGACATCAAGGTCAACAAAGTGCAGGTAGCGTTCCTTACCAAGTTGATCCTCTCGCGCCATCAATTGCAATCTTCCACTTGCATCTTGCAAGCTCGCAAATGATATCCTGCCGTGATGCCTAAGCATCATTATTCGCCCGGCAACGCGCACTGCTTGCCCTTGCAGCTCATCAAACCGTTCGCGAAGCTCGGACAATGTGTGGGTGCGAGCATATTGGGTGTGAGAGTATGGGTTTATTCCATTCTCGCGCAGTCGCTTCAACTTTTCAAGCTGTGTCATGTATAGGTGTTCTTCCGGGGTCATTTATCGCCTCACCGCCTGAGGGCAACCACCTTATAACGCTTCAACCCAGCTGGCACCCTTACCTCAACGACATCGCCAATTCGCTTTCCCATGAGGCGCTCACCGAGCGGCGATTCGTATGATATCCGACCCTTCAATGGGTCCGCCTCAAAGGGACCAACAATTTGATATGTAACCCGCTTTTGTGTATCCAAGTCCTCAAGCTCAACTATCGTTCCAAACCCAACCTTGCTGGTAGGCACATACCTCTTAGGGACGACTCGCACGAGGCGAAGTATTTCCTGCAGCTCTTGTATTCGCCCCTCAAGGAGCGCTTGTTCCTTCTTAGCGTCATCGTAATCTGAATCCTCTATGAACTCACCCATGCGCCTTGACTCCCTAATATCGGCAAGCACTCGCATCCGATCGTGCGAGAGCAATTTGCGCAATTCCTCCTCAAGCCTTTCTTTCCCCTCTTCAGTCATGTAGATGACTTCGGGGCTCGGCTCAAACTCAAAAACTTCCCTCTTATCACTCCTGCGCTTCCCTGGTAACCTCTGGCTCTTTCCGTTTGCTGCCATTAACTTCACCTTCCCCGTTTTGGTCATCTCACTGGCATGAAACTGCTTGCGAGAGCACCGCCACCAATAGCTCGCCATCCGTAAATAGCTGTTCTCTTTCCTCGCCTCTGCGGGGCGCTGCTCATAGCGACCGATTAAGAAGGATCTTTGGGGGATGCCACATTTCCATTATAGCCCACCTTCACTGTTTAGGCAAATGCCACATCGGAATCTCGCACATCTCGCCCCTTGCTCTCTTCAATGACACCCACTATGACATCGCGAAGCCTCTTCACACTCTCACTCAGGCTTAAGCCCTTAACGAAGATACTTGACGAACCGCCGACGAGTATGCACGCCCCATATCGTATCATCGTTGGGGCTAATTCAAAACTCACATTGCCATCAACCTGAATGAAGGCGCTACTCCCATACCGCTCAATTCGTTCCCTCACATCGGCGATCTTTTTGATAGCCGCCGGTATAGCCGCTTGACCTGAGAATCCGGGGTTAACGGTCATGACAAGAACGCCGTCAACATCATCAAGCAGGTAGTCAATTGCGCATGGTGGTGTTGCTGGGTTGAGAGCCACAATCGCCGACACGCCGGCGTCCTTAATCCGTCTAATTGCGCGGTGCACGTGCGGAGTGCTTTCAAAATGGACGGAGATAAACTGAACCCCTATCTGTGCGAACCTGTCAATGTATCGCTCCGGCTTCTCAACCATCAAGTGGACATCAAACGGGAGCTTTGTGATTTGGCGGAGTGAATCCACTACATCAAAACCCATCGTTAAGTTCGGCACAAAGTGCCCATCCATGATGTCAAAGTGCAGCCCATCAATGCCTGCCAATTCAAGCTCATGGATGTCACGCTCGAGGTTGCACCAATTGGCGCACATCACCGAGGCGAAAACTTTCACCGACTTGTTCACGGGCATATCACCACCTTCATCGCCTCCCTACCCTCCACCGCTCTAATCGCCTCAAGTATCTCATTAAGCGAGAACCGGTGAGTGAAGTAACGGTCGGCTTTTATCCTCCCATCGGAAAGCAGCTTCAACGCTGATTTATGATGCCTCGGCACACTCCCATGCGAGCCGAAGATGAATGCCTCCCTGTAGTGGATGAAGTTTGAATCAAGCTCTATTTTTCTCGCCCCGGGTGGCAAGCCAGCAAACAAGTTTACCCTGCCACGGTGAGCCACCATCCTTATCGCCTGCTCCTGAGCCTCCTCGCTTGCGCACGCAGTCAATATCACATCCGCACCCTCACCATCAGTCTCCTTAAGAACTCTCTCAACTGGATCCTCCTCCTGAGCGCATACGAACACATCAGCTGGTATGCCCATTTCAATTGCCATCTGTAGCCGCCTCTTGGAGCGCTGTATCGCTATCACCTTGCCAGCACCGAGAATCTTGGCTACCTCAACAAGCAGGCAGCCAACTGGACCAAGGCCAAATACGACAACAGTTTCCCCCGGAGAAAGATTTGCAAGCTCATATGCATTCAGGCAGCACGCAAGCGGCTCTGCGAGTGTTGCAGCGACATCACTAACTCCATCCGGTATGTGATGCACAGGACCATACTTCATCGTTGTCTCGTTGAGCAGGATGAATTCGGCGAAGCCACCTTGGAATTGATATCCGATAGCGTAGTTCGTCGGGCAGTTGTTTCCGAGACCGCGCTTGCACATCTCACAAACGCCGCATGGCACATCGGCGCCTATCGCCACCCTATCGCCAATTTTGAATTGCGTTATTGCATCACCAACATCAACAACCTCTCCGGCTATCTCATGCCCAAGTATCGCCGGCGGATTAACCCTCGGATTGCCGTGATGAAATATTCGCACATCAGAGCCGCACACAGCGCATGCCCTGACGCGCACAAGCATCTCCCACGGATTTTTCACCGATGGCGTTTCTACCTCCTTGACCTCCATCCTCTCAGGACCGAGAAACAAAGCGGCTTTCATCATCTCACCCCCTACAGAGAACACATGACGAGTGCTTTAATTGCCCGCAGCTCCCCCGAACTCAGCTCAACGAATGTCTTCGGCAGCTCCTCCAACTTCACCCTGTGTGTGATCAAAGGCTCAATGACTAAATCGCCGTGCGCCATCCAGTTCAACACTGTGCGCCATTCTGGTTCGCAAAGTGAATTCCAAGTCCCAACAAGGGAAAGTTCACTTCTAAGCACCTTTGAAAGGAGCGCCCTCTCAACGGTCACATCACCATGCGGATTGCCAATTAGTAGTATTCGGCTTCGCTTTCCGGCGACCTTAATTGCCATCTGGAAAATGCTCGGCGCACCAACCGCATCAACGATGATGTCAATCCCCTTAAGCGAGCCCTTAGCAACCTCAGCCTCGCTTATGCCTCTTGCCCACCCATTTCTCTCGGCGAGCTCCATCTTCCAACTGACCACATCAAAGATGAACACATCTTGCGAGCCCATTAACTTGGCTATTTGGCAGACGAGCAAGCCGATTGCGCCGGCACCGAAAACAAGGACGCTCTCACCGCTGCTCAGCCCAATTCTCGTAAGCCCATGTAACGCAACCGCAGCCGGTTCGCAAAGCGCTGCGTGTTCAACGCTCACTCCATCCGGTATCGGCACAAGATTGCTCGATGGCGCAGCCACAAATTCGGCGAAGCCGCCATCTCTTCTTGAACCGAGATAGTCGTAACTCTCGCACAAGTTGAACATGCCCTCCGCACATTGCTTGCACCTTCCGCAAGGTATAAGCGGGTAGACTGCCACTGCCTCCCCAATGAGGGCTTCATCAACGCCCTCACCTACACCGTCCACATACCCGGCTAATTCGTGCCCCGGTATTATCGGGTGCCGATATGCACCTGTTTCCATCACCCTCGGTATATCGGAGCCGCATATTCCACACGCCACAACACGGATGAGAGCCTCACCATACCCCGGAGTTGGAGTTGCAACTTCACGCACATCAAACTCACCCGGAGCGTGAAGAACAAAAGCCTTCACGGCTATCACTCCTTCACATAGGCACGCCAGTAGCGAACCGATTCAACAAGGTCATCCAAAACTCTGTCCTCAAATGGTCGGCGCTCCCGATGTGATATCTCAAGCGTCAATGTGACTTCCTTTGCCCCAGAGCGCCTGAGTGCCTCAATGACCGGCTTTGGGTGTATTATGCCCTTACGGTTATACTCCTCGGTAAATGGCCAATGCCCGCTTTTGTCCCGAAGGCTTTGCTTTATGTGCACAACCGGAGCAACGCTGCCGAACTCCTCAAGCCATGCATAAGGATCTGTATCGCGCGGGTCTTCGGAGAGCACATCACCGTGATCAACATCTAAGCACATCAGGAAAGGCACAGCGGCATTCTCATTCACTGCCTCGTAAAGCATCCTCGCCTTCGCGATTGTCTCGCCCATTTCCCTTGGGATAGACATCGGCTCAAACATGAGAAACTTCAACCCACAGTCGTTTGCTACTTTCGTCAGCTCCTGCCACAACTTCACCCCTTCGCGCATCATCTCTACATACCTCTTCGGGTCGGAACAATCCCTAACTGACATAATGCCGAAGTGGCTTCCGCTGCCGATCGCGCCAAGCTCCTTGCTCAGCTTGAAGAAGCGCTTAAACCAATTGAACCACATGCGGCGCATCAAAGGGTCGGGATGAAGGAGATGGTTAACTCTCGTGAAGGCGCTCGTGAAAGTTGTCTCAATTACAACTCCGTGGCGCTGCGTTGCCTCTTTAACCTTCGCAAGTTGGTCAAGCAAGACTTCCTCATCCCAGAATGGGTTGAGCAAGTCGGCGACGAATTGACAGTAGCGCACCTTGAGAATCTCGCCAACTATGCGAGCCCATACATCCGGTTCGGGAAAGCGATTGATTGCAAAGCCGCAATTGATCCCGAGCTTCACCTTAAGGGAACTTCCATATTGCGCTTCCTTCATTGGTGCTTCGCCCATGCCTTGCAACACCTCTCAGGGTGAGCCTGCCTTTTGCTCATTAAGCGCACACACAGAGTTGTAAATGGTCGCGCACTGCGTCACACTACAGGTGATAGTGCCTTGGCATCAGCCTAATTGAACCCTACAATGTAGGCAGTGGAACGCACAATCCAGATTAGCACAATTGCAGGGGGAAGCTTCCATGAAGGGCAAGCATTATGAGCATCAATGTGGTGAAAGCATCCTCAGCATCCGATCAAGGCGCAAGTTCATCGCTGAGCTTATAAGCCTCTGCAGCAGTGGCATTGCATACCTTGCGGGAGTTGGGCAATCAATCGGTGCTATCAAGATGCCGCCGCAGGGTAAAGTGATAATCGTCAGGAGCAAGCTGGCATTTAAGGCGCCGCTTCGCCCGAACAAAGACGAGCTTGAGAAGATGCTTGACAGGGGAATGATGGCGCTCACCGGCGAGTCAACACCGCAACGCGCATGGGAGAAATTATTCAGCTCAGACGAGCGCATCGGGATTAAGCCGAACGGTCTCGGCGGTCCAACATGCTCAACATCAAGGGAGTTAATTGAAGTGTGCATAGAGCGCTTGACCGGCATCGGTGTAAAAGCGGAGAACATTTACCTGTGGGATCAAAACCCGAGTTTCATACGGAACTGCGGGTTTGAAGTTAAGCCGAAAGGTCCGGGTGTCCGCGTTTTCAATGTTCAAGAGACATTCGGCGATGTCGTGAAGCAAGGTGCATTTTGCGGGCGTGTGACGCGCATCATCACGCAATATGTGGATGCCATCATCAACATGCCCATACTTAAAGACCACAACATCGCGGGGATTACAGGGGCGCTGAAAAACCACTACGGCAGCATAGACAATCCGGCTGCACATCACGCCAACGGATGTGACCCATATATAGCCCACCTGAATTCCTTCGCTCCCATCAGGCGTAAAACACGCCTCATCATTGGAGATGCGCTCAGACCGCTGTGTGAGGGCGGACCGCAGGATAGACCGCAATTCCGCTGGGTGTATGGCGGCATAATATTGAGCTGCGATCCGGTAGCTCACGATGCCGTTGCGCTGCGCATCATTGAAGAACGGCGAAAGGAAGTTGGGCTGCCATCGCTTGAGCGAGTTGGGCGTCCGGCAAGGCACATTGCGACTGCAGCAAAACTCGGTTTGGGAATAGCAGATCCGAAGAAGCTACACTTGGTGACAATCAACATCTGAGTAGCCATCTAAAGCGCGCCGCGATACGATGCGATCACTTCCGCAATGATGCTGACTGCGAGTTCCATCGGTGTGACAGCGCCAATTCGCATCCCAACTGGAGCACGAACCCTTTCAAGTTGCCGTTCCTCAATGCCTTTTGCGAGCAGTGAGTTGAAGATTCGCCTCACCTTAAGCCTGCTCCCCATCATGCCGATGTATCCCGCCTTTGTATTGAGGCAGGCTTCAAGTGCTCTTTCATCAAGCTCATGGCTGCGTGCCACAATAACAACGAATGTGCGCTCGTCAATGCTGAGCGAATTCAGCGCGTTGACGATATCGTCGCAGATGATGGCGTCGGCAAACGGGAGATTATCCTCGCATGCAAATTCAGCCCTATCATCAATGATGATAACCTCAAGACCAACCAGCGAGCCAATTTGAGCGACGCATTTTCCAACATGCCCGGCACCCACCACGACAAGTTTTAATGGCGGTGCTATAGGTTCAACATAAACCCACCTGCCCTCCAAAGGGCGCTCAAGATATGGTCTTGCTATATTCTCGCCGGCTGAACGGATCACAGTCAGAAGCTCGCAAAGCCCCTCACCTGTAGCTCCTTCATCGCCGATGCAAAGGTAATCGCCCATGTGCGGCTTTATGAACACCCACATGTGATTAACCAGCTCAGCGCCCTCAAATGACATGTGCACGGCGAGACAGCCTTTGCCCCTCTCATCCATGGTTTCAATGAGCATTCGTATGGCATCTGAATGCTTCTCAAGGCAGCCATCAATTAAGATGCTCATCCTACCGCCACAATGCAGCGCCTGCTTTTCTCCCACCGCTGAGGTGTGCGGAATGAGAACGCATGAACTCCGCATGTTCATGCATTCCTTTGCCGCTTCAATTGCCTGTGCCTCAACCATCCCACCACCGACTGTTCCCATAGCAGAGCCATCTTCAAGCACGAGCAGCTTTGCCCCGCACCTTTGTGGTGCTGAGCCGACTGCTTCAATGACGATTGCAAGCGCACACGGAAGATGCTTATTCACGCACTCATATGCCATCCTCCAAATGATGGTTTCGTCCTTCAACATCGCCATCACCGTGAGGTTTAAGCCGATCGCATTATTGGGATATGAGATCGCTCCCGCATGAGCTTCGCATTGCCTGAATATGCCGTTCCATCAGCTCGCACATCTTTTCAACGGCGCTTTCATCAGGCGGGATTGAGAGAGTAGCTCTCTCCTTCAACAGCTTGTTGCCGATGTGCACTTGGACATCGTCATCCCACGACACGACGAAAAGCAATCTGCCCTGTCTCAGAGCCGTTGTAGCTGCATGCACGCTGCCGCTCTTTTCAGCCCCCTCAATCATGAGCGTTCCAACCGACAGCCCAGTGACAAGCCTATTTCTTGCGAGCCAATTTCTTACGGACACACTTGCAGTCGGATGAAGCTCGGAGAGCAATGCTCCGCCCTTCTCAATCCGCAAGGCAAGTTGCGGATTCTCAGGGACAAGTATTCCAGAGCCGAGTGCGGCTATTGTCCTTCCGCCGGCATCCATTGCGCCAATGTGCGCCTCAGTGTCTATCCCCGAGGCAAGCCCGCTGACGACAGTCCAACCACCCTTGGCAAAGGCTGTCGCAAGTCGCCTCGCCAAGCTTAGCCCATCGTGTGTAGCCATTCGTGAGCCAACGATAGCTATAGCGCGCTCATCGGATGGCAGGATTTGCCCGCGCACGAATATGACCGGCGGCGCATCATCAATTAGGCGGAGGTTGAATGGATATGCCTCATCGCAAAGCGTTATCACTGCCACATCCATATCGCTGAGTTCGTTAAGCATCCTCTCAATCTCGTGAAGCTGCTCGCAGCGCATGCAAATGCTCTTGGCTGTGTTAACTGTCGCCCCAGCTTCAATTAACTCCTCCATGCGTGCCGATAGCGCGTTTTCAACGCCGCCAAGTGCGCTCACAAGCTTATGGAAGAGCCTCACAGTCATGCCGTCGGAAAGCCATAGCGCCACCCATTCAGCCTTCACAGGAAACACCTCGCCATTGGATGATTACACTGCACAATAGCCGATTTCCAACGCCTCACAGAAACCACCGGGAGTTTTTGTCGGTGTTCAAGTGGTTGGATAAATTGTGCGCACAGCCCGGCCCGTTACCGCTCCAGAGACTGTCGGTGAAGTTTTAATGACTGTTGAGGCATCACTGGATAATTCATCGCCCATGAACGAGGCACAATTGTAGCAAAGGTCGCATTACCGGATGACCATATGTTGAAATTCCCGCTAAGCCTCTGTGGCGTGAGCAAAAATGGCTCACGAAGTGATAGGTCAAACTCGCCATAGAGCATATTCCCCGATGACCAGCTGTTCACTACCCCAGATACCTTTTTCGGTGGCGACAGCGGACGATGTATTGTCAGGTCCATATCGCTATATCGGAACGAGTTTGAAGACCACGAGTTGACCACACCGTGAATCTTCTCGGTGGGAAGCGAGTATGGATGACGCACTGATAGGTTTATATCGCTCATGCGATATGCCCCGTGTGACCATGTGGTGATAGACCCTGAGACCCTCTTTGGCGGTGACATGAAATCCGGTCTGATGGAAAAGTCAACATGTGCAACAGCTAAATTCCCGCTTCGGAACACAGTCACGATGCCGTTGACCGATGTCCCGGATACACTCATCATGTGACTTCTTGGAGAGCCCGTGAAGAAGATGTCCGTCCACCCCTGACACATCGCAATTGAACCCAGCAAAGCCAGCCCAACACCTGTGGACAACTTGCGATAAAACATCCCCGTCACCCCACAGTGTAGAATTAGCGAATGTTCCGCGCGTTACATTGCTTGTGACAGCCCAGATCATTTACAGCACCACTCAACTTGCATTTTAAAACGGAGGGACGGTTAATGGACTTGCGCCGGAGGGTATGGGTTGCCCTCACGCTCGTTGAACTGTTAGTGGTGTTGGCTATCGTTAGTTTACTTGCGGCTTTGCTCTTCCCTGCACTGGCGAAGGCACGGGAGCAATCAAGAAAAGCAGTGTGCGCATTTAACCTTCGCCAGATAGGCGTGGCGTTGATGATGTATGTGCAGGACTGCGATGAAGCTTTCCCGAATGATGGGAATCCATACCTCTGGTGGGGACGATACTGGCGCTGGCTATTGATGCCGTATTTGGGATTGCTCCAAAAGCACAGTGGCAATCCGCTAATGGCAACGAGTGGTGTGCCCGGTATATTGCTATGCCCAAGTGATGATGTCGCGCCGAAAAAGTGGGACTCAACATCCTACGGCTATTCAGCTGCATTCTATCACAGCCCTGAGCAAATTGAACAGATGACAACGGAAGACCTGTATAAGCGTGACCCATGCAACTACCCGCATCCAAATGTGACCCAATACCTTGCTCAGGTAAGGTATCCATCTCGCAAGGCTGTTTTCGCTGAATGGCTTTCAAACCACGAGCCAGTTGAAAACGACAAGGGTTGGTGGGACTGGGAAGGCGGAGGGAATTACCTATTCGTAGACGGGCATGTGAAATATCTTCGCGCCACACAAGTCCTGCCGGCTGTTAATGGCTATCCAGACATTAACCTGACGAGTGGCGGCGTTGGCGGTAGGGACATCCAGTGATCCACGCTTTCAACGCCCTTTCTCGCCTACATGCGCTACGCTGAATGTGAGGCAACATTTTCATTTGGCAGGAGCAACCTCGTCTATGAATCCCTTGGAATTCTTGTCGTGTAAGCACCATGGGTTTGAAGAGGCAACAAATTTCATGTGCATTCCAAACGCTGCGCGAGGGTGAGTCTCGGTTATGCGCTACTACATCATCACATTTGGCTGCCAAATGAATGTGCACGATTCCGAGATTATGGCTGGCTTACTTGAAAGCATGGGATACTCTCCAGCGCAGTCAATGGAGGATGCCGACATCGTGCTCATCAACACTTGCACCGTGCGCTCAAAGCCGGTTGAGAAGGCATTTTCATATCTCGGGCAGCTGCGAAGGTTAAAACAACGCAACCCGAAAATGCTCATAGGAGTTTGCGGATGCATGGCACAGCGCGATGCCGAGCTGATAAAGCAGCGCGCTCCATTCGTTGACCTGCTTGTAGGTCCGAGGAATTTGCATCACCTCCCGGAGCTCATAGAACGAGCGATCAAAGATTCACGCCAAGTTGAATGGCGAGACCTAACTGAGTTGCCGCAACCACCACTCCTCGTGAAGCGGCGAAGTGACATAAGCGCATATGTGACCATCATTCATGGATGCAATAGGCAATGCACATTCTGCGTTGTCCCAACGGCAAGGGGGACACAGTGGAGCGTCCCACCGGAAATTGTCCTCAGGCAAGTCAGCGAGTTGATTGACGGCGGCTATAAGGAGGTTATTCTGCTCGGGCAGAATGTGGATGCCTACGGGCATGACTTGAAGGGTGAAAGGGTGACACTCGCATGGTTGCTTAGGCGGATTGATGAGATGGCGGCGAAAAGAAAGGTGCGGGTGCGCTTCACGACAAACTATCCGCTGTATGTGACGGATGAGTTGATCAGCGCTATAGCTGATCTTGAAAGCGTCTGCGAGTCAATACACATTCCGGTGCAATCTGGGGATAACTACATTCTCAAGCTGATGCGGCGCGGCTACACGGTTGAGCAGTATTTGCGGGTGATTGAGAGGTTGCGTGAGCGCGTCCCCGAGATAGCAATTGCCACTGATGTCATGGTTGGCTTCCCGGGCGAGCGCGAGGAGCACTTTCAAAACACGCTCAAGCTAATGGAGAGGGTTGAGTTTGATCAAGCATTCATGTTTGCGTATTCACCGCGCCCAAACACTTTAGCTGCAAGCATGCCAGAGCAAGTCCCAGTTGATGTTAAGCTGCGCAGATTAAGGGAGTTGATAGCGCTGCAAAACGAGATTCAGCAGCGTAAAAACGAGAGGGATATTGGGAGGGTCGTTGAGGTGCTCATTGAGGGTGAGAGTGAGAAGGACAGGACGAAGCTCTCCGGAAGGACTCGGACGAACAAAGTCGTAGTGTTGGATGGGGATATCAAACTGCGCGGCGAGTTCGTAAATGTGAAGCTCACCAAGGCATACCTTTGGGGCTACAGTGGAGAGCTCGTTGATGGTGATATGGAGGCATCAAATCAGCCGCAATGTCACAGCCATTGAATGGCTGCGATTGAGGGTGGCTGCCTGTAAGCGTGTGTTAGGGAAACAAGCTCACCTGCTCAGGCGCTTCGTGAGCTTCTCAATGGCGATACGAGCTGCAGCTTGTTCCGCTTCCTTCTTGCTCCTACCCATGCCTGTAGCAATGCGCTTTTGACCGACGCAGACGGCGACAACGAATGTCTTCATGTGATTCGGACCGAGCTCTGATACGACTATGTATTGTGGCGTAGAACGGAAGTGTCGCTGCGTCAGTTCTTGAAGATGGCTCTTGTAGTCAAACATGATGTGCTTGCTCCGTATGAGTTCAATATGCTCACTGAGAAATGGCATGATGACCTTTGCGGCTGCTTTCAAGCCCCTCTCAACGAATATAGCGCCTATGACTGCCTCAAGTGCATCAGCAAGGATTGAAGGGCGCTTCCGTCCACCAGCACGCTCCTCTCCCCTACCGAGGAGCAAATAATCTCCGAGCGCGATTTTGTCCGCCACCTGTGCAAGCACACGCTCGCTCACCACCGCAGCCTTTATCTTTGTCAGTTCGCCTTCGGGCAAATTCGGATAATGGATGTAAAGGTGGTGGGTGACGATGAGACCGAGAACACTGTCTCCGAGGAACTCAAGTTGTTGATTTGAACGCACACTCAGCTGCGGATGCTCAACACAATACGATGGATGAGTCAATGCTTCCTCAAGCAAGGTCAGCCTCTTCAATCTCACTCCGAGGCGTTGCATGAGCTCGTTAAGCTTCTTCTTGCGCTCCGGATCAATTCGCGCTCGTCTCAATTCCATCGCACCTCGTGGCATGCTGCTTTCCCCTGTGATGCATCCAATGCAATCGTGACATGTATATGCAGATGAGCATCATCAAAATGGCGACCACACCGACAGCCAACTTGCATGCCGGCGCAATGTTGGGTGAGAAGGATACGAAAGTTTCAATTGCCGAGGACACCAAGAGCATAGCCACTGAGGCAAAAGCGAGGCTGAGCGCTTCAATGGTTGCAACGTGCAAGTGCCAAATGCTTGACGATGTTATTGCTCTCACAAGCCCCCATCCGAGCCGCAAGCCCGCAGCACCGCACATCAACAACCCTGCAAGTTCAACCGGGGCATGCGCGGCAACGCTTGCGATAGCAACATAACTTGGCGATGAGTTCAACAGCATGAGCAACATGCATCCTACAACTGCGCCGTTAATGATGAGCATAATCAGCGAACCGATACCAAAGGAGATACCGAGCATAAAGGTGTAAATGCTCGCTTGAACATTCTGTGCAGCTATGCGGGCAAACAAAATTCCCTCATCAAGCGCCTTAAAGGAGCTCTCGGATTTGCTAAGCAGCGTTAGGGCGCTCATCGCATCACCGTTCAATTCAGAGACCATGTGGTGAAATGAGCCGTTATTCACAATGCCCATTAGCGCCCCGCCGATAAAGGCAACACATGCAATGGCAATGAAGTGCCTGTTAATCCAAAGCGCACACCCAAAATCAAGCTGCGCGAGCAGATTATATTCACCGCTGCTCCTCTCAAGGGTTGTGTGCAGTCCCTTTATATCCACAAGCCCTCTCACCACCGTGCGGTTCTTGGCTCACCACTTGCGCCCTTTTTGCCCCAACACTTCAGTGCGCAGGTATACCCGCTTACACTTCACACTATGCCATGATGAATTAGAGTGAGCAAATTCGGCTATGGTTTGCGGGCTGCGTTCAAAAGCGCGGAGCTTTTTGGTTTACATCCCCGCTTAGAGACAGCATAATGCAAAAGCGTAAAGTAAAAGCTGCAATGTGAAGCCTCAATGCATGTGGGAGGTGGGTGTGATGGATGAGCTTGAGCGCCAGTTTCGCTCCGTTGGTGAGGTTGGAAAGGGCAGTGCCTTCAGGGGTGCCCCGTTTTGGTCTTGGAATGACAAGCTTGACACAGAGGAGCTGCGCCGCCAAATAAGAGCAATGCAAAGGGGCGGATTAGGTGGGCACTTCATGCACGCGCGCATCGGTCTTGAGACGCCATATCTGAGCGAGGAGTGGATGAAGTGCATTGAGGCATGCGTTGACGAGAGCAGGAAAATGAACATGCATGCGTGGTTGTATGACGAGGACAAGTGGCCAAGCGGGTTTGCCGGTGGACTTGTTTCGGGGCGCGGCGGTGAGTATAACCGAAAGAGCCTGCGCAATAGAGAGGTGTACATCCATTGGGATGTGCGTGAGTTTGTGCCAGCTGACGGAAGCTTACGCTACTATCTCGGTGTCAAGAAGGGGCGAACGATAATTGACCCAGTTGATGTTACAGGCATTGCCTTGAACATGAGCGAACATCGCGGTAAGACGGTGTTTGAGTTCTATGCCGAGCGTGATGGTTATGTTGACCTGCTCAACCCGAAGGTAGTTGAGGCGTTTATTGAGAGCACATACGAACGCTATTACGAGCGGTTCGGGAAAGAGTTCGGATGGGAGCGGACAATACCGGGCATATTCACAGATGAGCCAAACTACGGAAGGATGCCATGGACTGACGAACTGCCGCGGGTTTTTAAGGAGCGGCGAGGTTACAACCTGCTTGACCATCTGCCATCCATCTTCTACGAAGTCTGCATCAATGGGCGTGACTGGAGAAAAGTGCGCCACGACTACTTCCGAACTGCAACGGAGATGTTCGTTGAAGCCTTTACAAAACGCATTTACGAGTGGTGCGAAGTTCACGGTCTTGCCCTAACAGGTCACTTCTTAGCTGAGGACAATTTGGTCTCGCAGATAAGCGTTATCGGCGCAGCCATGCCGCACTACGAATTCATGCAGATACCGGGCATTGACCACCTATGCCGAAGGCTTGGGAGCACAATGCTTGTCAAGCAAGTCAGCAGCGTTGCGCACCAGTTTGGTGGGAGGAGAGTTCTTTCCGAGATGTTTGGATGCTCCGGTTGGAACATGTCCTTTGAAGACCAGAGGTGGATTGCCGAGTGGCAATTCGCCTTGGGCGTTGACTTGGTCTGCCAGCACCTTGTGCTCTACAGCTTGAGGGGCTGCCGAAAGCGAGACTTCCCGCCATCGTTCAATGACCATCAACCTTGGTGGGATTACTTCCACCTTGTCAACGACAGGTTCGCACGCATCACATACATGCTCACGAGGGGCAAGCATGTAGCAAGCCTGCTTTTGCTTCATCCGATCTCAAGCGCTTGGTGTGTCTATCACCCACAGCATACGGAAGAGGCGATGCGCATAAGCAATGCATTTGAACAGCTGAGCAAGTGGCTGCTTGAGCTGCACATTGATTACGACTATGGCGACGAGATGATCATGCGGCGGCACGCATCCGTCAAAGATGGAATGCTTTTTGTTGGCAGCTGCTCGTATCCGCTCGTTATCGTGCCGCCGTCTTTGACGATGTTTAGTGAGACATTCCGATTGCTTGAGGAGTTCGCCCGCTCAGGCGGAAGCATCATCGCCGTTGAACCCCTCCCGACGATGATTGACGGTGAGGAATGTGATGATGTCACGAAGTTCCTGAAACGCAATGCTAAGGTTGTAGCACACCAGAAGGAGAAACTAAAAAGGGCGCTTGAAAGGGTCGCTCGGCGCTCAATATCACTGTGCTCAAACGGTGATGAGATCCCATCACTCATCTACCAAGAGAGGCAGCTTGAAGATGGCAGGCGTGTCTTTTTCATCACTAACACGAGCAGGGAAGAAGCCGTTGATGCAACTGTTAAAGTGAGCGGTGTTGGACAGCTCCAACTTTGGGACGCCGATACGGGCGAGGTAAAAGCGCAGCCATGCGCAGTTGAGGATGAATGTGTGGTCACAAAGCTGCGGTTTGCTCCGACTCAATCGCACCTGCTTGTGCTTGACCCGAAGAGACAGCCGAAGGTCGGTGAGCCGAAACTGGACTATGAAACTGTGCACATAGTTGAGCTCGGCGAAAAGTTCAAACTGAAAGTCCATGACCCGAATGCATTGACGCTTGATTTCTGTGACTATCAGATAGACGGCGGTGAATGGCAGCTTAATCAGCCGGTCATTCGGCTTAACAGGCTTCTCACATCAACTGGTGAGCCATGTAAGCTCATCGTCCGATACAAGTTTGAGGTTGAGCAGCTCCCGCCGAGCGATAAACCGCTATGGCTGGCGATTGAGACACCACACCTGCAGCGCATTTTTGTGAATGGCGAGCACATAAGCAGCCAAGACGAGGGCTTCTACCTTGATAGGGCATTCCGCATGCTTAACATAACTGGGAGGGTGAAGCTCGGCGAGAATGTCATTGAGTGCCAATGGGATTATAAGCCGCCAATGGAGGTTGAGAGCTGTTACATCGTCGGCACATTCGGAGTCAGGTGCGATGAATCTTTAACGAAGTTCGTCATCGCATCGCTCCCGGATGGTGAGGTTGAGGCAACAGACTTGGTTCAAATCGGTTTGCCATTCTACGCCGGCAGGGTGACACTGTCCAAGCAGTTTGAGTTGCCATCACTGAGGAGTGTTAATGCAGCCAAGGCATTGCTTGAGCTTGACCAACTTAACGCCATCGTCGCTGATGTCAATGTTAATGGCACGAAGTGTGGGACGCTTGTTTGGCGCCCACTCCAACTGGACATCACAAGGGCTGTCAGGCGCGGCATGAACGAAATCAGCATAACCCTCATCAACAGCCTGCGCAACCTTCTCGGTCCACACCATCATCCGGCTGGGGAGTTGTTCATGGTTGGTCCTTGGAGCTTTGGTGATGGCGAGTTCGTCGAACGATACTGCTTTGTTCCATTCGGCATATCCGGAGCCAGAATAAGGCTTGTGAGATGACGGTTAAGCGACAGAGTGCACAGCCTTTGCTCCGAACGAATTTCAAGCGATGGGCGAGATGGGCAGGGTGGGCAGCCGATGTGGTAGGGGCTTCACCGAACCAAATGGGCAGCTGGCGGAAGACCAAATTTTGGCGCGCTGAAAAGCATATCTCTCAATGCGGCTCACAATGGTTGCGCCGGCTATGTTTGAGTCGTCAGTCTCAAGAAGGTCGCTTGAGAACTTTGCTCATGGCTGGCGCTTTCGTCATCGCAGTGGCATGCATCCTTTTCATTCGCATTCGCTATCTCATCGTTGTTGAGGTCACTTCGGACTCAATGTCCCCAACGATAATGCGTGGCGAGAGGCTCCTCTTCCTAAGGGGCGCATATTTCAACTCGGTGCCAAATCGTGGCGATATAGTTGTGCTTCAAAACCCGATGAACAAAGAGGAGTTGATTGTGAAGCGTGTTGTCGGGCTGCCGCGCGAATCTATTGCTTCCTACAGAGGCAAAGTCTACATCTCGGGTAAGCCGCTTGATGAACCTTATGTTGATGGGGTTGCCACGATTGGCATTCAGGCAATAATCATCCCAGATGGGTGTGTCTACCTTCTCGGCGATAACCGTTTGTTAAGCGAGGATAGCCGTGATTTTGGACCGGTGCCAATCAAGCACTTGCTCGGCAAACTTTTAATTCGCATCTCACCGCTGAATAGGTTTGGAAGGGTGAAGTGAGTTTCCCGCTTCAGACTCCGTGAGAACTATCCCGCAAAGCTGCACCCTCGCAGGATGGACAGGTTCTGAGCATCGTTGAGAGCAACAGCGCAAAAAGCAAGCCTACACCGGAGAGCACAAATGGTGCAGACATCCCTATTTGCGACATCACAAGCGAACCCAGCAGTGGACCGAATATGAATCCAATCCCCTGTGCAGTTGTTGCGAAGCCGATTGATAGCCCTCTCCCACCGCTTGAGGCGATGTCATCAACAGTTGCAAGCACCGCCGGCAAGCCCATAACCCATCCAGCCCCGATCAACATCCCCAGCAGGATGATGAGTGGGAGCGCTTTAAGCTTTGGAGCCACAGCGAACCCAATCGCTCCGATTAACAGCGCAAAGCGCATGACGGATAGTCTCGGGAGCAGGTCCGCAAGGTGGGATAGCGGAATCGCAAAAAGGCTTAACACGAAAGCGATGACCAACACGCTCGCGCTGATCTGGGCATCGGTGAGCTTAAGCACAACATGGGCGTAAACCGGCAGGACTGGCACTTGGGCAGCAATAGCGAATTGCACCAACCCAAGTATAAGCGCAAGCAAAAGCATCGGCTTGTTCTGGCACAGCTGCATGAAACTCCCCATCATTGCCACCTTGGTTTTAAAAGGACGCGTTGCGGCTTGCCCTGTCACGGATGCTATTCGCCTACTGGTGCACGATAGCAGCGTGAGAGCAAACACGAAGGAGAGGAGCGCCCCTGCAAAAGCAGCTGTTGAACTTTTGAAGTGATGCCTCACTGCAAACGAATATGCAGCACCGGCGACAGTGCCGGTAAGGTAACACAAATTGTCTATGCCAAGCGTTGCTGCCTTGCTCTCAGATGGCGCAATGTCAAGTAGAAGAGCCGTCAGCGAGGTCCATATCATCGCGGCTCCAGCACCGGCAACTGGGTGAACGATGATGAACGGTATCCACATCCTGAGCACACTCATGGTGCAAATGGATGCGGCAGTGCATATAGTCACCAGCAATCCGGCTTGAATTATTCTGAGCCTGCCATACCTATCCCCGAGACTTCCCGAGAAAGTTTTCAAAGTTGTCTCAACAAGCGCAAACCCGGAGATGACAAGCCCAGTGAACGCCTTTGGTGCATTGGCTTCTTCAACCAGATAAAGCGGCAGGATGCATATCAGCGACGCAAATGCGCATTGTGTGAAGAGCGCTGCAGCAATGAGCACAATCAGGATTGGCTGTTTGAGGATCATCCTGAGAACGCCGCCGCGATGCATTTGGTGGTCAGTCTCCCCATTCGTCGCCTCCGTTGGTCATAAATGAATCCAAAAGCGCCCTTCCAATCTCCCAATACATCCGTGAGCGCGCAATGAGTGCCCTGACAATGCCGAGTTTCTCCTCTTTAGTGACATGGCTAACGCCCTCAAGGACGACATGCTTAACACGCCAGCCGCATCTTTTAGCCCAACAGTTGAGGAATGCCTCAAGTCCGTAACCAAGCCCATTTGGCGATGGCAGCTTAAGGAACAATTCCTTCCGCAAGCCCCTTTGACCTGAGATGTTCGGCGCAATCCGATGAGACCAGTCAGTTGCCCAACGACCCCTTTGGAAGACGCCTATTGTCATGTCAGCCACACCAAGCCTTATTGGCTCTGCAAGCATTTCAACATGTTCAGGTGATAGCCCGATGAGGTCGGCATCAAGCATGACGATGATCGGTTGCTTAATGCATTGCACTCCAACCCACGCCGCCATCGCCTTGCCTCTGTTTGAAGGAAGCCTGACGAGCATGACGCCTCCACTTTTGACATACTCGGCAACGACCTCATATGTCCCATCCTCAGAACCATCGTCCACTACGACGACTTGGTTGACAGAGGTTGAATTTAAGACGGCGTCAAGCACGGCTTCAATCCGGCCGGCTTCATTGTATGCTGGTATAACGACCCCTATTCCATCCACCATCTTCCCCCTCCCACTCACAGCTTCTCTCCGCCATTCTGTCACCCCGTCACAACTCACACTATGCGGCTTGTCACCTGCTATTTGGTGTTCACTCAACCAGTGACATCACATCAACTGGAGAGCCACGCTCAAGCGACATGTAAGCAGCTTCAACAACTGCCAAGCTGACCAAGCCATCGTATGCGCTCACTGGTGGCTCTTTGCCATCCAAGACAGAGCGCACGAAATCATCAATGAACAGTTTACGCTCATCACGCTCCGTGTCTTTGCGTGGCACTTCAACCCACTGATTTGACGGGTAACCGAAACCATCAAGCTTAGTGTAAAGGCGCAGCGGCTCTGTGAGCACGATTGTCCCATGTGTGCCGTAGATCCTGTCACCGCTCCACTGCGCAGGTCCATATGACCCAGCAGCACATGAAAGTGCCTCAATCATTCCAACTGCACCATTAGCATAGCGCAAAACAGCGCACGCTATGTCTTCAACCTCAACACCCTCGGTGGCGAGAGTGCCATACTCCGCATAGACACGCTCAACCTCAAGCCCAGTTATGTAGCGAATCCAATCAATGTTGTGGATGGCGTTCATGATGAGTATGCCACCACCGGCAGTCTCCTTGTGCATCCTCCAATCGGTCTTTGCCCTTCCGGTGTATCCACCGGTCCAATATGAGGTTGGCTTGTCTCCAAGCACCTTTATGCTTACTCCCGCAATTCTCCCGATGACGCCCTTTGAGATGAGTTCCTTAGCCTGCCTTATGCAGGGTAAGTAGCGCAGCGGGAAGCATACCGATAGCGCCACATTGTTGCGCTTGCAGGCTTCAATCATCTCCTTTGCCTCTGCCACATTAATTGCCATCGGCTTCTCAACAACGATGTGCTTCTTCGCCTCGGCGCTTCGTATCGTTTGAGGAGCATGTAAGTGGTGCGGCGTGGAGATGTAAACGGCATCAACATCCTCCCACGAGAGGAGCTCATCAAGGTCGGTTGTGTATTTCGCACCATATCTTTTCGCCAGATCTTCGGCGAGGCTCTCATTTACATCCATCGTCGCTGTCACTGTAGCGCACTCAGCTCTTGAAATTGCTTCGGCAGTCCTGACGGCTATCTCACCGCACCCTATGATGCCGAATCTCATCTTATCCACCGAACTCACCCCCGCATGACGGTGAAGTATCGCGGCAAGCATCACAAGTTGTATTATGCACGCACTCTTGCAGTGTGGGCAATTACAAGAGCGCCGCTTGAGGACCATTCAAAATGGGCATGCTCAAGGTAGTCTCACCACAATATGCGGATGAAATGCGCAAGCGAAGCCAGCAGGCAACGGGCGTTTGAGGAGTTATAACCAGCAGCATTGTTTTACCTTTGGCATAATGTTACACATCACACTGCCACGCTCTTGCGTTGAAGGCTGTTATAAGCTGCCACGCTACACTACCAATCTGGCGGAGTATGGATGAGGTGTTGAGATAATGCCGAACGGCATTTTGGAGCTCGGGAAATTGCTTCATGAAGCTGATAAGGCTTCGGCTGATGCGCCGAGGTTGGCGCAAATAATTGGCGACTTGCCAAAATACGGACAGCTCCTCTCCTTCGGTCAAACGGTATGTTGGGATGAGCCAATGAAAGCGGTTGTGATTGAACAGATGAATCGGAATGGCATCAGCATGCCTTTCATATTCGGCGTGCACGACACCGACTACTTCAGCAAAGCTCACTTGGCGCTATCTCATGACGGTAACTTCACAATCATCAGGCGCAACAACGGCAGCACCGCAAATGTTTGGGCTGCAGCATGTGAAACGGCACTGCCATTCGGATGCGAGGCTGCACCGACCATCTCCGATTACATATCCTGTGGCATACCGATGAGTGAGCTCGCAAAGCATTCAGGGGAAAATGCTCTCAGCTTTATTGACAGGTGGACTGAGGCATGGGGATGGAGAGCTATAGTTCATAACTCAAGGTGCGGTCCTGTAGCCGCGTTTGTTTGCCTCGGTGATGTGCTCCCAAAAGTGAGGGAACTGATTGATTGGGCTGTGACAAATGCCCTTCAGATGATTGATGAGCCATCAAGTATTCAATGCACCGCAGCGATGCACTTGCTCAAGCTGATTGATGAGTGCGCAGGTGAAGTCGGTTTGAAAGCATCATTGAGCGACTTCTATGCTTGCTTATACAAGCGCCTCATAACAAAGTTCGTCGGGGAAGTTCCAAAGAGCCTGTCAGTGACGAGGTCATTTAACTTCTTTCGGTTCAACCTAAGCTCGTGTGGGCTTGATAGGTTCAAGTTGCTTGATGTCTTCCTCTCGCCAGATACAAGGAAGCTTGCGACATCCGCATATGATGAAGCAGTTGCAGATACGGGGATCTACTCGTTGAGCGAGTTCAATGAACACGCGCTCCCATTTGATCTCGTCTCAAGCCAGTTTGGTAGAGGCACAATCTGCGTTGATGGAAGGTGGCTCATCATTTTGGTCGGTGCTGATGGTAAGAGGGTTGAGAAGAGGGCGTGCGAGCCAATAGCAAACAGGCTCTCACTGGCGAGGTGCATTGAGGAGGCATTTGGTAAAGGGTGCGCCCTCATTGGAAAAGCCATTGTGACGCCGATCATGCTGTGCAGTGAGGGCGTGATGGTGTTGAGCGAGACTGGTTCAGCATACATGCATATCACGAAGCGCTTTATAGCGAGACTGCGCGAAGCTGGTATAAGGCTCAAGCTATCGCCGCTTCTAAGAATTCGCTATTCAACTTATGATGCTATGCGCAAACTGAAATTCAACCTGAGGCTTCCATCGCATCTGGCTAAATTCATCGGGAGCGATGTCGTGAGCTCTGAGGAATTTGCGAATTCATGGAGGGGTGCCGTTGAGCTTGCCAGCAGAACCATTGAGAGGATGCTCTCTTCGCCGTCGCCGAAGTCAACCTTTGAATTGCTCAAACGCAGCGCCAGTGACAGTGATGTTGAGCACCTGAGGCAACAGCTTGAGGCAGTCTCAAATGAGCTGCACAGGCTCGGTCTGGAGATTGAATCGCTAATCGCAGAATGCAGGTCGCTGGCAAACGAAGAGCGCAACCTGATTGAGTTGGCGATGAATTTACAATTGCAGTGCAGCTCATTGAAGTGCAAGTCATCACCTTACCCTGATGAGCATAAAGGCTTGAAGGATGAGTATCATAGGCTCGTGGATACGCTGCACAGGTTGCAGGGAGAGCTGAGGGAAATGCGCCTCAGAAGGAAGGACGCCGTCCACCGCTTAAAGGCACTCGCCTACTCTGACAGGGCACTCAAGTTGCGCTCAATGAGGCATGATTTGTATCTCAAGGTCTTTGGCTTGCGCCTGCCGCTTGCGAGGGATGCCCTCCTCACTGCAGCGGTGCCATATAGCGATTTTCGTCCATGTGCATGGTGGCTCTTCGTCCTTGACACCGACGGTGAGTGGTGGCGGAGCATTGTTGAGTCAGCCAAGGCGAGATTTGAGGAGTGGTAAAGTTGCCGCTCAAGGTCAGCAAATATCATGTAGCTGGAAATAGCTTCGTCCTAATTGGCGCACGCTCACGCGATGAACATGATTGGAGGAAGTTGGCGGTCTCGCTATGTCGGCACAGGTATGGCATTGGCTCGGATGGCTTGCTCGCCGTTATCTTGGAGAGCCCTGATGGTTGCGATTTTGAGATGCGCATGTTTAACCCAGATGGGACTGAGGATGGTTGTGGCAACGGGTTGATGTGTGCGGCGCGCTTTGCTTACGATAGGGCTTGTTTGGAGTTTGGCAGCGCACCAATGTCGTTTGTTGTGAGGACAATTTGGGGCACCTCAACTGTTAGAGTGGTCAATCCTGCCCCGATTGAATTCATCGTTGAAGCTGAACTCGTTGAACCCAAGTGGAGTCCAAGTGAAATACCAATGGCAGCTTGTAAGGCGCTCACGGGTAGCGCAGATAATGTGGATGAGCCAATGGAGGTAACAATGGACATATTAGGAATGCGCCTGAAGTGTATCCCCGTAAACACTGGCAGCACGCATGTCGTCATCTTCTTGGATGATGATGTTGATGATGGCATCTGGGAGAGGGTCAGCGCTGCAATTGAGGCTCATCCGCTATTTCCGCAGAGAACGAGCGTCATGTGGGCGAGGGTGAAAAGCGGAAGCGAGGTCCTCGTGCGAAGTTACGAAAGAGCTGTTGGTGAGACACTTTCATGCGGGACTGGCGCTTGTGCCGTTGTTGCAGCTGGTCTCAAACTGGGCTTGCTTGATGGCGTTGTCAAAGTCACATTTAAAGGCGGCTCACTTGATGTCTTCATGAACGCTTCTGGCAAGCTGTGCATTCGCGGGCAAGTCCACCATGTCTTTGACGCAACCTTGAAGCGCATCCCAAAAGCCAACAAAGCCGCGCCACTTGCAAAATAAGCCGCTGGTTAGGAGCGAAGCAACATGAGTTGCATGCCCCATGAGGGGCACCAACGCCTGCGTTTAGAGGTGATGAAAATGGATTGCCCATTTTGGCGTATATGGGCTGTTGCGCTTGTGGTCGCCATGTTTTGGCTTGGCGGATGCATCCTTTATGCGAGCATCAGCTGCGCACAGGCGCAACGCACGACGGTTGATGTTAACATCTCCAGCATTGGTGGGCGCTCAATCTCGTATGGTGAACCACTGCCAGTTGACATACGCTCCGTTGGCAAACGCTCAATCGGTTATGGTGAGCCATTGCCAGTCGGAGCCAGAGATGACCCTATGCCAGTTGATGTCAAAGCTATTGACGGGAAGAGATTTGGCTTTGGGCAAGTCAGCATGTTTAAGCCGGCAATGCCGGTGCAGATTGAGAGGTAAGCAGAGGTGGAGCGATGCGGCGCTAATAGCTTACGCCTGAAGGTCCCCGCCATATTTTGCTTGCGCACAGCTTGGCGAGCTATTGCGACAAGCGGATGCGCAGGTGATGCCCACTACCCTGCTTGAAGTTTGCCCTCAACAAATTGAGCCATTGTGTTTATGTCTCGGAACAGCGAGATGTCAAACTCCGATTCCTCAAGCGTTATCCCAAACTCATCCTCAAGTCCAACTACGACCTCAAACAGCGCTACGGAGTCAATGCCAAGTGTTTCCATAAGCGGTTGGTCATCTGGAATCTCGTTTGGGGTGAGGTTGAGGAAGAGACGCTCAATAAGCATGTTCTTTAGCCTTGCCTTAATTTCGTCCTGCGTCATGAGAGCACCCCTCCAATGACGCATGTGACCAATCACACCTGTGATAGCTCAATCAATTTGCGCAGCAGCGCTTCGTCGTCCCATAGCGCTTCGCCAAAAACCTCCTCAACGCTCCTTTTGGGCAGCTCGCGCCACCTCAACTCCTCATCTGATGGACCGTTCTCCCTCTCAAACATGTGTCTCCATCGGTTCTTGAAGATTAGCCCGTTGCGGATTGTCAGGTAGCGAAACTTCAGGTCGGCGGAGCCGGCTGTCGTCACATTTTCAAAGTGCCACATCTCAACATGCGGCGTATACCATACCTTCCACCCCTTCTGTCTCGCCCTGTAGCACAAGTCAATGTCCTCATACTGAACTGGGCTGTATGCCTCATCAAGCATCCCGACATCCTCAATGAGCTCTCGCTTGAGCATGATACATGCGCTTATTAGGCATTGGCATTCGCGCTCAATGTTGTGCTCCGGTGCATGTCTGTCCTTGCCGCGCCCCAAATAGCCGACTCTACCCTGAGGGCTGACTGCACCACCTGCAAACTCAATAGCATATGGTTCCCATGGGAAAAGCATCTTGCCGCTGACTATACCGCGCCTTTCGTCCGCATTCAAGGCGGCTTCTAATTTTGACAGCCATAGCCTGTCCTTGACCATCACATCGTTGTCCATGAAGACAAAGAATTTGCCGTTGCAAATCCTCATAGCTTCATTTCGTCCGACGACCGCCCCAACATTCTCCTCATACCGAATGATCTCGCAATTGATCCCGCGCTCGCTTGCGACCCCTTTAAACCACGATAGGACCTGCGGTGTTGAGTCCCTTGAACCATTGTCAACGAGCACGACTTCAAAATTCGCGTCGGCGCTTATGAGTAAGCTCGCAAGGCAAGCCCTCGTGTATGCAGCTTTGTCGTGATTCAGGATGATGATTGAATACCTTGCAGGCATAAATCGGCTCACCTTCGCACGCTCTGGAAGCAATCCCATTAAACTCCATCAACTTGGACACAGAGCTATACCCCGCAGTTCCAAAAAGAGCCATTCATTTCCTCCGAGCAGCCGCTCAAAGATGCCCTCAGCACATGCGCATTTGCAAGTTGCGCATCAATTGCTCTGGCGCAATCGCCCCGCTTGAAGAGGAGACACGCTACCCACACAGCTCCAGCCTGCCAATCGTCCCCTGCTCAGCTGCAATACAGCTCACTTTGAGAGCAGCGATTTAACATACTCAGCATCACGCCTGAGGACTGCTTTCCGTTCCTGCGGGGTGAACTTGCCCAACGATTCATCCTCAATGCACAGGTCGCCGTTGTAGCCTGCCTCGCTCAAATAGCGCACAATGATGGCATGGTCAATATCGCCATCCGGCAATGGGCACACGAATTCGCCGTATCGCCATCCGACCTCACGCTGCCTCTCTCGCATCTCCTCTGGATATCGGATGTTCTTCAAGTGCGTGTGCTTGGTCAGCGGTGCAAACCTGTGCTCAATTTCGTAGACAGTTGAGAGCGGATGACCATACCAGTAAAAGTTGCCGGTATCAAGCGTCACCCCTAACCTCTTAGAGCCAACGCCATCAATTACGGCTTGCAGGAATTCGGGATCGTTTCCCTGGTAGCCATGATTCTCAATTCCAAGTGGCATGCCAGTTTCCTCCGTCTCCTCAATCACCCTTTTCAGGCAGTCGCAAAAGCGCTTAACGCGCTCATCAAATGTCATTTCGCGCTCCCTGCTCATCGCTGAGTCAATTCGCACAGCTATGCATCCAAGCTTGTGAGCACACTTAATCGCCTCAATAACCCATTTCAGTTCGCTCTCAATATCATCGGCACCGAAGTTATTTGAGAGGAGAAGCGCGCTCACCCTCACGCCATTCCTCTCCAACTCACCTCTATACGCCTCAATATCCTCATCGGTTGCAATTCTGACAGCCCCGTTGGGTTCGGTGAGCGACGCCACCGTGAGTCGCCTGTCAATGTTGAGTTCAATCGCCCACACATCTATGTCCTTTAACCCGTCAATCAATCTTTCGTAGCCTGCGCTTGTGATAATTGCATCTCGCACTGATGCGAACATGCCTGTCACCTCCGCCCTCCATTTTGGATGCCACAGCGCTCCTTCCTTGGCATAGGTTATCATGCTGCCAGCATTCCGCCAATGCATTGCGCTAACTTTTATGGTGACTCAAACCCGGTTTCCCGCTGCATCGGTTAGAGACGAAGCGAGGTGCCACTTTGATGAATCGTTTCGCTTCAATCTGTGCAGCAGTTGCAGTGGGCATAAGCATGATTTGCATAGTCTCCCTTATTATGAGCCAGCCACGCGAGTATGAACTCGGCAATTTCTCAACCAGCTTTCATGGCAGGACGAAAGCACAAAGGCACAATGCAAGGCTCGCTGCACAGGCACTCAACGGCAAGGTCATACCACCGCACAGTGTATTCTCGTTTAACGAGGCTGTCGGACCTTGGACGAGCGATCGTGGGTATAAGCGAGCGCCGGTGAGTTATGGCGGCGAGATGGTTCTCGCATACGGGGGCGGAGTGTGCCAGACATCTTCAACTCTTTACAACGCAGCGTTGCTTGCGGGTCTTGAGGTCATTGAACGCCATTCGCACCAGTGGCTTCCAACCTATGTCCCACCCGGTAGGGATGCAGCCGTAGCGCACGGCATTGCCGACTTGAAACTGCGCAATCCATATGATGAACCGGTTCGGATTGAGTTCCGCACAAAGGGTGATGCACTTCAATGCCGCTTGCTCAGCAGTGTCCGCACAAAGGTGAAGTGCATTGTTGAGAGCGAAGTTAAATGGCGTGACCCGCCAACGCCGATTGTGACATACGACCGTAAGCTGAGGCGTGGGAAAGTCGTGCGCACCGCTGAAGGAATACGCGGATGCACTGTGCGCACATACCGCCTTTTCTCCATTGAGGGTAAATATGTCAGACGAGAACTCGTATCGGTTGATGAATACAAAGCAATGAGCGGATGGGTGAGGGTTGGCACGGGTGAGTGACATGTCCCTTCAGGGATGCAACATGCTTTCGGTGAGTGACATCGTCATCAGTGAACTTGACATGCCAGTTCGCCCAAAATGGTGCAGGCTGTTTGGACGAGACGCGCCGATTGAGCTTGAGATAGGCATTGGCAATGGGGAATTCATCGTCAACATGGCATCAATGCACCCTGAGCGCAACTTCGTCGGCGTTGAGCTTTCCATGCATTACCTGCGCAAGGCGAGGAATAAAGTCGCATCAAGCGGGTTGACAAATGTGCTTTTGGTTCATGGCGAAGGTGGAACATGCCTTTCAAAGCTTTTTCCGCCGTCTTCTTTGAGTGCAGTTTATTTGAACTTCCCCGATCCATGGGAAAAGCCGAAGCACTCTCACAGGCGGTTGGTTGATAAGCCTTTTATTTGCCTCCTCGCTTCAAGGCTTTGCGTTGGTGGCATATTTATGATGGTTACTGACTCGCATTCATACGCTGTGAGCGCAAAAGAGCTTTTGTGCTCCATTGGGTCTTTTTCTCCAGCAGTTGGTGACGATGGGCTTTGCATTGGTGTGCCTGATGGATATGCCACAAAGTATTACCGCAAGTGGGTGGCACAGGGGCGCTTAATATACCTGCTTCGTTTTGCGAAGACAAGCCATTATGAACTGCCAGAGTGGGTTTCGCTGTATTATCCATTGGCTCATTTGGAGGCATCCTTACCCATGCCGCATGTGGTCATTGCAGGTCAAGTGGATGATTGGCGCAAAGTAGCTAATGGCATTGAAGTGGGAATATGGGTTCAACAGCCAATGCTGGTGATCAAATGCGAGGAAGTTTTTGTTGAGCGAGAGGATAATGGCTTGCTCTTATCCATGCTTTGTGTTGAGGGGAAGATGCAACAGCGCTTTCTTGTGAGGGCGTTAAATCAAACTGGCGAGGTAATTGTTCAGGTCCATCCGGCATGCCGTTTGAATGTGACGAGGGGCATACAACAATCGTTGGGCATTGCTGCCCAAATCGTGATGCGCATCGCAAACTTGGAGCATGTCAAAAGGAGCAACTTAAGTGACATCGTCCACAGATGGCTTGGATGGAGCGTTGAGAGGCTAAAGTGACATCATGCTGGTGAGGAATAACTGCGCTTAGCCGTCGGGAGTGAAGCGGGTGGGCAAGCTGGCGTGGGATAGCCATTCAGTATCGCAGTTGAAGGACACTCAGTTGGAGGGAGCCGTGCGCGGTGCATTCACAGCGAGGGCAATACTGCTTGGGCTGATAAGCGCCATCGGCATTGCCATTTGCGATCAATACGGCACACATGTCATCAGGGGCTCATACATGGCGCTTGACTTCACAACGCCCGCAGCTATAGTTGCGCTCTTCCTCTTCTCCCTTCCAATCAATTTGGTGTTGCGCTTCATCTCGCCGAAGCTCACTTTAAACCCGCAGGAGCTATCGCTCATCTACATCATGAGCATAATCGCATGCGCTATAAGCAGCATGGGATTGGGGGCACAATTAGTCCCCGTCATTGCGACACCAGTATACAGGGCTAAAGTTAACCCCGAACTCGGTTGGGATACAACCATCCTGCCGAACTTGCCGAAGTGGCTCATCCCAAACGACTTCCAAGCGGTGCGAGACTTCTTTGAGGGTTATGCGGGCGCCTCAAAGATGAGGCTGTGGCAGATACCATATGCTGAGGTGTGGCTTCCGGTGCTGCTTGCGTGGCTGCCCTTCCTGCTTGCGCTTTACTTCACCATGATTTGCATAAGTGTTCTGCTGAGACGACAGTGGGTTGAGCATGAGCGGTTGGTTTATCCGCTTGTTCATCTGCCGCTTGAAATGTGCCATAGGGAGAGCTCCCACACCATCGCCCCATTCTTTCAGAACAGGGTGCTATGGCTTGGCTTTGCAATACCCTTTTTCGTAAGCTCCCTCATCGGGTTGAATTTCTACTTCCCGCAAGTCCCAAAGGTTGTGCTTGCGCGCTCGTTCCCGCTTGAATGGTTCAGGCAACTTGTCTCAATAACATTTCGCCTGAGCTTCCCCATGCTCGGCTTCTTCTATCTCGTCAACCTTGATGTTGCATTCAGCCTCTGGTTTTTCAACCTCGTTGGTCTGCTTGTTCGCGGTCTGCTCACCGTTTACGGGATAGAGATGCGAGAGGATCAGGGGACATACGGCGCTCCATATGTGCCATACAAGCATCTTGGGACTGGCGCTCTGCTGACGCTCGTCGCACTTGCGTTTTGGAATGCGCGTGGCTATTTGATTGATGTCGTAAAAAGCTCACTCAGACCGCGCCTGTCCAATGGGAAAGAAAGCAAGGACGAAATGATACCGCCTCACATTGCCTTTATTGGGATGCTCATCGGCTTCATCATCATGTCAGTTTGGCTTGCCATGAGCGGGTTGCCATGGCCCGTCATTCCGATCTTCCTCGGATACGCCTTCATCTTTTTCATCGGGCTCGTCCGCATAGTTGTTGAGTCGGGCTTGGGGGAAGCAGTTGCGCCTGCCATTGCACCGCCAATGACAGTGTCAACCCTCGGAGTCTCCCCAATTGGACCGAAAGGACTTGCCTCGCTTGCCCTCACCTATGTTTGGTGTGCCGACATTAGGACGAATGTCATGGCATCAGCAGCACACGGGCTCAAGATAGCCACTCAGATGCGCATCAACCGCCCGCCGCTCTTCTTCTGCATGTATACCTCAGCCATCATAACCCTTGTTACATCATGCCTGACAATGCTGCATCTTGGCTATAAGTATGGCGGTGTGAACCTGAACCAATGGTATCTTGTGCAAGGTCCGAGGGTGCCATATGACTACATTCACGGCAAGTTGACCACGATGCCGGGCGTCTTCCTCCCCGGATATTGGGTGAAGTTAGCCGGCGCAATCATAACGCTTCTTCTCGCGATAGCCAGACGGCAATGGATGTGGTGGCCATTTCATCCGATTGGATTCTGTGTTGCCACCATCTGGCTGATGGATCAAATTTGGTTGACCTGTTTCCTCGCGTGGATGATTAAGGGGTTGTTGCTGCGCTATGGCGGAATGAGTGCATATGTTCGTGCACGCCCATTCTTCTTGGGTCTTGTGCTCGGTCAGTTCTCATGCAACGCCATTTGGTTGACCATAGATGCTATCACTGGCAAGCAGGGCAATGTCATATTCTGGATTTAATCGGAGTGGTGCCTATGGCTGGTGAGCATGCCTTTGAAGTGTGGCATCCCCATTTTGGTCCCATTGATTGGGCAGTTCTTTCGCTATACTTCATCGGCATGTTGCTCATCGGCATCATCGTTGCTCCGAGGGTGAAAAGCCACCGCAGCTTCTTTACGGCTGATGGTAGGATGAACTACATAGCTGTTGGTTTGTCGCTACTTGGGACATACCTTTCAACACTAACCATGCTGGCTCTCCCGGCAACATCTTTCGGCAAGTTTGATATGCTGTATTCAATCCAACTTCCGTTCCTTGCGGTGACGGGGTTCTTCGTGACCAAGCTTGTCCTGCCACGATATAGGGAAGCTGGTGTCATAAGCGTTTATGAGCTCTTTGAGAAGCGAATGCATGTATCACTTCGCTTGCTCGCTTCAATTTCGTTCATCGTCCTCTCAATAGCCCGCATGGGTCTCATCACATATCTGACTGCCCTGACCCTCCATAGAGCCACTGGGATGGACTTACGGGGGCTGATTGTCCTTATGGGAAGTGTTGCCACCGCATATACGGTCGCTGGTGGGATTGAAGCCGTGATATGGACGGATGTGATTCAAGTCATCGTGCTTGTCGTTGGCGCACTTCTATCCATACTCTTCGCCGTCATCTCGGTGTGTGCCGGTGGTGGCAATCCATTGGCAATTGCTGTTGAGTATGGCAAGCTGCGCATGTTTGACTGGAGGATAGATTTCACGGAGGTCGTGACGCTATGGCTCATACTTGAGACGCTCTTTCAAACGATGCGCATCTATTCAAGCCAACAGGACATAGTTCAGCGCTATATAACAACGGAGTCAACGGCTAAGGCAAACGCGAGCGTTTGGATCGCCATCTTGGGCTACATACCCATCGGCTATCTCTTTTACCTTCTCGGAGTCCTGCTATTTGTCTACTACAAGCAGCACCCAGACCCAGTTGTGGAGATGCTCTCAAAGGGAAAAGTTGATGCCATATACCCACACTTCGTTGTGAGTGTCCTTCCGGAGGGCGTTTCCGGGTTAATCATTGCTGCCATGATTGCAGCAGCAATGTCAAGCATTGATTCAAGCATGAACTCCGCATCCACAGTTTGTATTGAGGATTTCTACAAGCGCTTCTTTTGCCCAAGCGCTGATGATAGGCATTACCTTCTGGTGGCTCGCTTCATGACGCTGTTTTGGGGTTTGCTTTCAATAGGCATGGCTTTGTATTTCATCCGCTCAGAATATGCGCAGGTTGCTTGGAACAAAGCTATGGGCATATCCACGAATGGCATACTCGCGTTAATGGTGCTCTCGCTTCTGCCGACGCGCATCAGCTGGGAGGCTGCCCTCATCGGTTTCCTGAGCTCGTATGGGGTGCTGGCGTATGTGATGTTGAAGACGAAGCTAAACTTTTTACTTTGGACGGTTGTCGGCAACACCTCATGCTTTGTCATTGCAATTGCCCTTCATTACCTTCTCACGCTGCTGAGGGTGAGACAGGTCACGGTCAGCCGGCAGCGTGATGGGTAGTCCTTGTTTATGGCGCGCTATCATAATGTAGCAATGGGAGTTGCAGCCTTAAGAAAGGATTGCGGCAAATGCGTCACGCCTGCGAACTCATCGTAAAAAGAGGGTGGCTACTTTGAGGCGCAGAGCCGCAAGCAAACCCAAACGCTCCGCTGCGTTACCCGATACGGCATCCGTCTCACATAAAAGTGGGAAGCGTTTCCTGCGCAGCAGTGCAATGGAAGATGACCACATCCCCGTTCAAGACGATGTTGATGTAAAGCCCCATATTGGCAGCGATGGCTATGGCAAGATGTTTTGGGCGCTTGTTGAGGCTATGAGTGACCCAGCGATAGTCGTTGATCGGGACTTAAGGATTATGGCAATCAATGCTGCAGCACGCGAGCTCATCGGGGCAACTAATGGGAATGTTGTTGGCATTTACTGCTTCAAGGTCTGCCGTGGGAGCAAGTGCGGCGTTGGATGTCCACTGGCTATAGCGATGCAGACTGGCAACGAGCCCCCGGAAACGGAGATGCAATTGCTCAATGGAAAAAATGGGATCTCCACGGTGATGGTCCGAGCAAAGCTGCTCAGGGATGAGCACAATCGTGTGATCGGCGGAGTTGAGTTTCTGAGGAGCACATCAATCTGCGGAGATAAGCCTGCCACCGCAAAGTATAGGGATAGGTTTGGTCCGCTGATTGGGCGAAGCAAAGCAATGCAACAGCTCTATCAACTCATTGAGGACATATCCGATTCGCTTGCCACCGTGCTCATCTATGGTGAAACAGGCACCGGTAAGGAGCTTGTAGCTCATGCCATCCACCAAACGAGTCCGAGAGCTAATGGGCCATTTGTTAAAGTCAACTGTGGCGCTATACCTGAGACATTGCTTGAAGCCGAGCTCTTTGGATATGTCAGAGGCGCGTTCACGGATGCTGTGACGGATAAGCCTGGCAGGTTTGAGCTCGCCCACGGTGGCACAATCTTCCTGGACGAAATTGGTGAGATAAGCCCGGCTGTGCAAGTCAAGCTTCTGAGGGTGCTCCAAGAGAGGGAGTTTGAGCGGCTCGGTGGAACAAGGACAATCAAAGTGGATGTGCGCATCATAGCCGCAACGAATAAGGACTTAAGACAGGCTGTCAAGCAGGGTCAGTTCCGAGAGGACTTGTTCTATCGGCTCAATGTCATCCCAATCTATATCCCGCCTCTGCGTGAGCGGCGCGATGACATACCGCTTCTCGTTGATCACTTCGTTGAGAAGTTCAGGCGTGAAACTGGGCGCCCAATTGAGGGCATCAGCCCAACCACAATGCACATCTTCCTCAACTACAGCTGGCCGGGCAACATAAGGGAGCTTGAAAACGCGCTTGAGTATGCGTTTGTCGTCTGCAAAGGTGGGTATATTCAGCCGCATCACTTGCCGATGCACATAAGGCAAGCGGCTATAGCGGCGGGCATAAAAGCGCATACGCCGCTTAATACGGAGGTGATTGATGAAGTAAATTCAGATGATGCAACGGAGCGAAATGAGCTGCTCGCTTTGCTTGAAGTTTACGATTGGGACTTAGATAAGTGCGCTCAAGCCCTAAACACAAGCCGAGCCGCGCTTTTCCGCAAGGCGAAAAAGTGGGGCATCAATTTGATGCTAAGGTCATGATATGGAGGTGATTGCTGTCATGCCGGAGACAAAGCAACGAGTGGGCATACTTGTTGGCGGTGGTCCGGCGCCGGGCATAAACGGCGTCATAGGGGCTGCGACGATAAGGGCGCGCAGCTTGGGTTGGGATGTGGTCGGGATCTATGATGGATTTGAGCACCTCATGAAGGGAGACACAACAAAGGTCAAAGCGCTGTCAATTGAGGATGTCTCACGGATTCACTTCCTCGGCGGCTCAATCTTGAGGACATCACGCGCTAACCCGCTTAAGCGCCCCGAGGGCGTTCCCAATACGCTTGATGCCCTTCGGAAACTGGGCATAACATGCCTTGTTACCATCGGCGGTGACGACACTGCCACCGTTGCACATCACATAGCGAAGGAGTCAGGCGGTCAGATAAGAGTTGCTCATGTCCCAAAGACGATAGACAACGACCTTCCACTCCCAGACAATACCCCCACATTTGGCTTTACGACTGCATGCGAGGTTGGCGCGCAGTTGGTGCGCAATATCATGGAAGACGCGCGCACCGCAGTCCGATGGTATTTCATCGTTGCGATGGGCAGGGCAGCCGGTCACCTTGCACTTGGCATAGGCACCGCTGCGGGCGCAACAGTCACGGTGATCCCGGAGGAGTTCCCAAAGGGTGTGATAAAGCTTGACGAAGTTTGCGATGTGATTGAGGGCTCAATGCTTAAACGCAGGGCTCTCGGAAGGGAGGATGGCGTAGCCGTAATAGCCGAAGGAATCGGAGAGAAGCTTGACCCGGAGGAACTGCAAGCCATGCCCGGTGTTACCGTTGAGCGTGATGAGCATGGTCATCTGCGCTTGGCTGAAGTCCCCCTCGGAGATGTCATCAAAAAGCGCATACAGGAGCGATTCAAGAAGCGCGGGGTTAAGGTGACAATTGTTGACCTGACGCTTGGATATGAACTGCGATGCGCCCCGCCAAATGTGTTTGACATGATTTACACACGCCAGCTTGGGCATGCCGCAATTGAGTTCCTGAGGGAGGAACCCAGCGACCCAAGGTTGCGCAATGGCGGGATGGTTTGCATCATACGGGGCGAGAGGAAGGTGCTCGCATTTGATGAGTTCATAGACCCGCAAACTGGCAGGGCGAGGACAAGAAAGGTTGACCTTAACTCCGACGCCTACAAATGCGCCTATGACTACATGATAAGGCTCAAGCGAGAGGACTTTGAGGACGAGGACATGCTCAAGAAACTCGCCTCCGAGGCTAAGATGACGCCGGATGAGTTCAAGTCACGCTATGGCTACTTGGTTGGGCTATAATCATCCTCGCGGGTTGACCCATTGTTTTGGGCAAGTCATAAAGCCGATATGCCAGCAAGCCATGCGGTGGACGGGGGTTAAGGGTGAGGCGGCAGTTGTGAAGGGATGGCTTGCTGGCTCTTTATTTGAGGCAGGGGCGGGTGCACAGTAGCTAAGGGGTTTTCTTTCAGTGAATAACTGCAGTTGAATCGCTTCTGGCAGCGAGGGGCGATGAGCATGATTCATGGAGTGGCTGTTAAGGAGCTCGTTGTGCACATTGATGAGCGAGGCTTCCTATTTGAAGTGCTGCGATGTGACGATAGCATATTCCGCAGCTTCGGGCAGGTATACATCACGACATGTTATCCGGGCGTTATAAAGGCGTGGCATATGCATGAGCACCAAACGGATTACATATGCGCCATCAAGGGGACGATAAAACTCGTGCTCGCTGACCTGCGTGATGACTCGCCGACGAAGGGGGAGATAAACGAGTTTGTGATGGGCGATCATCGCCGCTTGCTCGTAATGATACCTCCGAGGGTGTGGCATGGCTTTACAGCCCTCGGAGGGGAAATGGCTTATGTGCTCAACTGCCCTGACAAACCATACAACCGCGAGAGCCCAGACGAACACAGGCTGCCATACAACACGCCGATCATAGGCTACGACTGGAGTGTCAAGCATGGATGAGCGTTTGGAAGAGAACTTGAATGAACTTGAGGCATCTTTTGAGGCGCCACCGGGGTTCAAATCCGGCTTCGTGACCCTGTGGGGGAGACCGAATGTCGGCAAGTCAACCCTGCTCAACTTGCTTGTGGGAGAGAAAGTGGCAATCGTCTCCCCGAAACCCCAAACGACGCGCAACCGCATCGTCGGAATCACTGAACTTGAAAACGCACAAATCATCTTCGTGGACACGCCGGGGATGCACAACCCGAAGCACAAGCTCGGCACCTTTCTGGTTGAGGAAGCAATGGCACAATTGCCAGATTCCGATGTCATCGTCTTCGTTGTGGATGTCTCAGTGCCACCGACTGCCGAAGATGAACTTGCAGCAAACAAGCTCAAACTTTCAAAAGCACCCGTCATACTCGCCCTCAACAAGCGCGACTTGGTTAAGCCTGATGAACTCGCTGAGCGGAGCATGCAATATGCCTCTCTCGGCGAGTTTGAATGCGCCATAGACATATCGGCAACGCGCGGCGACAATGTCGGAAAGCTCGTTGAGAAGATAGTTGAGCTGTTGCCCGAGGGTCCGCGCTATTACCCAAAGGGAACCGTCACAGAGATGCCCGAGAAGTTCATGCTCGCTGAGTTGATTCGTGAGGCAGTCCTGCACAACCTTCATCAGGAAGTGCCACACTGTGTCGCCGTGCTCGTGGAAAGGTTTGAGGAACGCCCCAATAAGGTTTACATTGCAGCCACAATCCATGTTGAAAAGGAAAGCCAAAAGAAAATCGTCATCGGGAAAGGTGGGACAATGATAAAGCGAATAGGGCAAGAGGCGAGGCGCTCAATTGAGCAATACCTCGGTAGGGAAGTTTACCTTGAGCTGTGGGTGAAGGTGGCAGAGGACTGGCGCAAGGATGAGCACGCACTCAGGCGATTCGGCTACTACATCAAGTCAAGGTAAGTCTCAACTCAAGGTGAAGCCTCCATCCACTCATTTTGGGACTGAGCTCGCAAACTCAAAGTGAGCTTTGTCGTTTAAACCCCGGCTGCAAGTTGTTCCAGCTTCATTTGGGTGACATGAGCAGCTTGGCGATATGCATGGCTGTCTTGGTGGCAGCACCGCTGTGCGCTTCAAGGAGCTTTTTTGAGCGCCGTTTTATTTCGGAGCGCATCGTCTGTGAAGAGAGCAGCCTGACCATGAGGTCAAAAAGCTCATTTGCATCATTCACCGTGAACCCAATGCCTTCGGATTGCAGGGCGGCTGCGTGCGGTCTAAAGTTATCCACATGCCTTCCAAACACCACAGGACACCCATACGCCAACGGCTCAACCATGTTATGCCCGCCACGCTTCACCAAACTCCCGCCCACAAACGCCACATCAGCCAAAGCGTAGATGTTCCTCAGTTCGCCCATTGTGTCAAGCAGAAAAACCGGTGTGGCTGCAGCCATGCTCATTGCCCTCGGCTCAATTTCGCCACGAATGATTGAGCTTCGGCGCACACACCAAAAACGATGCCTCGCTATCAGTGTGGCAATCTCGTTTGACCGCTCAATATGCCTTGGGGCTACGATCAAACGCAGCGATGGAAAGTGAATGAGCAACCTCTTGTAAACCTCAAGGAGCAGTTCCTCCTCACCGTGGTGTGTGCTCCCGGCGACCCACACTAAGTTGTTTTCTCCGATGCCGAACTCGCCGAGCAGTTTCCTTCGCAGCAGCTTGAGCTCACCCTCATCAAGTGGCATCACATCAAGCTTTATATCGCCTGTGACCACGACCTTGCTTTCGTCAGCCCCAATTGATACGATTCGTTGGGCATCAACTTCCGTGCGCATCAGGAAGACATCAAACTGGCTGAGCATCGCCCTGTAGAATGCCTGTCCATAAGACAGCGCCCGCTGGTATGTCGCATCAGACACCCTGCCGTTAGCGAGGACGACTGCCGCGCAACTCCTCTTTGCGCACCTTATGATGTTCGGCCAGAGCTCACCTTCAATGAGTATGAGGGCGTTTGGTCGGACTGCATGCATTGCCCTCATTGCAGACCAGTAGTAATCAACGGGCAGGTATGCAATTGCATTAACTTCCTTTGCCTGCCTCCTGGCAACCGCATTTCCCGCATCAGTCACGGTGGTCAGAATCATCCACGCATCCTTCAGGAGCTCTCGCAGCTTTTTGGTTAACGCCTGCGCCACCATCACCTCACCAACTGAAACTGCGTGCACCCATATTCGCTTCCTTGTCCCATTGGAACTCGGCTTCGGCATGTCGCCAAACCAGTTCTTCACAGCGCCCCATCCCTTGCGCATCACCATCAACCTATACAGCATGTAGATGGCGATGAATGGCGTTGCGCCGTTGAGCGCAAGGTTGTAAATGGCATAGAGTAGCTCAGAGCCATCGCCCTGACTTTTGCCCATTACTCCCCTCCCCAACTCACTCACGGACATCACTCCTCCAGTAAGCCCTCAACCTGCAATTGGTGGAGCTTGTGATACAAACCATGCCTGCTCATCAGCTCTTCATGCGAGCCCTCTTCAACCACCCTACCGTTCTTAAGCACCAAAATTCTGTCAACGCCCCTTATGCTGCTCATGCGGTGGGCTATTATGAGGATTGTTCTCCCATTTCGTATGCTCTCAAGCGCCCTTTGAATTTCGGCTTCGGATTCGCTGTCCAAGTTTGATGTTGCCTCATCAAGGATGAGGATCTTTGGGTCTCGTATAATTGCCCTCGCTATAGCTATCCGCTGCCTTTGTCCCATTGAGAGGCGCACGCCACGCTCACCAACGATGGTTTTGTATCCATCCGGCATGGCGCATATGAACTGGTGAGCGTTAGCCAGCTTCGCAGCTCGCACCACATCCTCTTCGGACGCATCCGGCTTTCCGAATGCTATGTTCTCAAATACGGTGCCATCAAACAGCAATACCTCCTGCGGGACGAATCCGATGAGTTTCCTGAGGCACGATGCCTTGATTTGCCTAATGTCATACCCATCAATGAGTATCCTCCCAGATTGCAGCTCATACAGGCGCAGCAGCAGGCGAGCTATTGTTGTCTTACCAGCTCCACTTGGTCCGACAAGCGCTACGCTCTCTCCGGGCTTTATCTCAAAGCTAACATTGTCAAGTGCCACTTTGCCGTTCGGGTAAACGAAGGTCACATTCTCAAGCCTGATGTGTCCCTTCACATCACCAAGTTCAATTGCGTCTGGGGGATCAACGGCTTGCAGTGGTGTGTCAAGCACTGAGTAGATGCGCTCACTTGCCGCACTGACTTCCTCCCTGACGGTATTTATTCGGCTCAAGTTGCGGACACCAGAAGCGAGCAGGTGAAAGTAAATCATGAATGGGACAAGGCTCTCTGGAGCTATTCTCCCAGAGACCACCTCATATCCGCCAACGAGCAATCCAACGGCAACACCACACAGGGCTATAAACTCAACGAGCGGTGTAAGGGCTGATTTGAGGCGCAGACTCCTCAGCATCTCCCTGTAGACAGTCAAGTTCTTCTCACGGAAGCGCTCAAGCGCTTCCCTCTCAACGCCGAACGCCTGCACAAGCTGCATTGATGAAAGCGCTTCAGTGAGTGTGCGCATCAATTCGGCGAGCGCCATCTGTATGCGACCTGTGACGACTCTAATTCGCCTGCCAGTGATGTAGATGAACCAAGCTGTTATTGGGACGATGAACATTACAATCAGGGTGAGCTGCCAGCTCAGTCGGAGCATCAATAGGAATGCGCCGAGCATTTGGAACGGGGTCGTGATTATATCCTGAATTCCGATGGCGCTGATGACTTGGAGCACATTCAAATCGTTAGTGAGGTGCGAGAGCAGCTTGCCAGTTCCATGAGCTTCGTAGAAAGCTGGCGAGAGGCGCTGCATATGTGCATAAAGCTTTTGGCGCAGGTTGACCACGACCTTCTGACAAACCTGATTGGCTATGAATGTATGCGCGAATGTGAAGAGCCCCCTTAGGAAGGCGAACACGATGATGGCGATGCATATTGATGCAAGTTGGGCATATCGTGGGGATAGCTCAAACAGCGACAAAGCCCTCTTGAGCAGCTCAATCAATGGATCGCAACGCTGCTCTTTGAATCCCTGGTAGACCATCGGCTTAAGCAGGTCCTGTGTGAGCCAAACGAGATACAACCTCAGCCCCTCAGAGAGGGCGATAAAGGCGAGCGCAAACAGCAACCGCTTCCAATACGGCTTAAACTCCACAAGGAGGCGAAAGAGCGCCTCGCTGCGAAGGCTTCCAAGCGCAGCTTTAAACTTGACTATCGCATTTGACCATCGCCAGATATGTCTCATGTGCTGTGAGCCACCTCAGTTGGCTTTAAGGCATGTGAAGCGTGCTGAATGATCAGTTCAGCGACTCGTCTTGATGTTCCCTTCTCGCCGAGCAGCTTGCGCACTTGCAAGAGTTCATTGGCAACCATTTCGGCAGCCATCGGATTGGCAAGCCACGCTGCGAGTTGCTCACCAATCGCCGTTGGCGTGCAATCCCACAATGCAAATTCTGGCATGACCTTCCTCCCAAGCAACCTGTTTGGCAACGCGACAAATCCCCATTCAGAAAACGGCAAACTCAGCTTGTGTATGATGATGGCGTTGAGCCTGCTCAGCCAGTTCGCCGCAAATATCGCGATGGTCGGGACGCCAAGCAAAGCTGCCTCAAGCGTGACAGTGCCCGTTACAGCAATGGCTGCATCTGAAGCCAGTAAAACCTCATGTGTCATGCCGTTGAATGTGAGCGCGCGAATTTTCCAACGATGCCCCACAGCCCGTTTTAATGCTTTCACAACTCTGTCCCGCTCCACTGTCGGAGAGATTGAGCAAAGCAACTCAACTTCGCTGAGCCCAGTTAAACGGGCGGCATGATGGACTGCTTCAACCATGACACCGATGTTGTTTTCTACCTCGCATATCCTGCTCCCGGGAAGCAATGCAATTCTGACGGGTCTGTCCCACTTCGCTTTGTGCGATAAGCCCAATTTCTTTTCCGCTCCATCACGCGTTAGGCTATCTGGCATAGCATCAACGAGCGGATGACCGAGATAAACAACCTGCCTTGCATCAGCACCGGCTTTGAGCAGCATATCCCTTTGCCAGTCATAAATGGGGACATAGATGACCTTTGGGTGGATGTAACGCTGCACCGCTTTTATGTTCTTCGTCCAGAACCCGGGTGGGATGTAATAAACGGTCGGGATGCCCATATCAGCTGCAAGCTTGCTCAATCTCCTGTTGACCGCACCGAAATCAATTGCAACAAGCGCATCCGGGCGGTGTTCCTTGAGCCACGAAATTGTCCGCCTGAAAATGCTCCACATGGGAAGCAAGTGTGGCAGCGCTGCAAATAAGCCAATGGCGCTGTGCTTCGTTGTCTCAGCAAGCAGGATGACACCATTCCCCCTCATCCTGGGTCCGCCTATGCCCCAAAACTCAAGCGGCATTTCCCTGCAGCGCATCTCCTCAACGAGCAGTGAGGCGTAAAGATCAGCCGAGGCATCCCCAACCGATATGAATATGCGAAGCTTTCTTTGAGGCGGCAGTTGGCATCCCTCAAAACCTTCGTTGTCTGCACCTTGTCCAGCCATAGCGCCAATGTGGGTTGTCGCACCAATGGGTATTCGGAGCCGAAGCTTATAGAGCCTTTCGTTTGTCCCTCTGTCTTCCAGCCCTACCTTCGCCAATGCGCTTGATGAACTCCAGAAGGTAAATCAACTCGTGGCTCGGCTTTAGCTCCCTCATGATGACCTCAATCGCCTGAGTGGTGTTCAAGCTCGACCGGTATAGGAGTTTATATGCGCGGTGCAAATCCATGCGCACATCCGGCGGCACTCCATCCCTTGCCAATCCAACCTTGTTAATTCCCTTCACTTGTGCTGGGCGTCCGTCGGCGAGCATGAATGGCGGTATGTCCTGAACAACCTTTGACATGCCGCCAATCATTGCGAGGCGACCGATCGTGGTGTATTGATGCACACCGACCATCCCGCCAAGCATCGCGTGATCTTCAATCACTGCATGTCCGCTTATGCCAGTGTAGCTTGCAATGTTCACATAATCTCCCACAACGCAATTGTGCCCGATGTGGCAATAAGCCATGATCATGCAGTTGTTCCCGATGCGTGTGGCGTTATCTTCGCCAGTTGAACGGTGTATTGTCACATGCTCCCGTATCACATTGTTGTCGCCGATGATCAAGTGACTGCGCTCCCCCGAAAACTTAACATCCTGAGGTTCACCACCGAGGACTGTGCCCGGGTAGATGTGGTTGTTTTTGCCTATATATGTCCAGCGCTTCACCACCACATAGGCTTCAATTATCGTCCCATCACCGATGAACACATCATCCTCAATGATTGCATACGGACCTATAACGACGCCCTCACCAATTTCAGCCTTTGGGCTCACAATGGCAGTCGGGTGAATGATTCTCTTGCGCTCCGTTTCAGCATGCCCTTCCTCATGTCCAACGGCATGCTCTATCAACCCAACTTCATCAAATGCGATTAGTTCGCCGTTGTTTACTTCGTCCATCATCAACACTCCCGCTATGATGCCCGAATTGTAGGCTCAACATCTCTCGTTGCTCTGTGCGCCTTCACAACCCTTAGACAGCCGTGCTGCTTTTAAGTTTTGCCGATGTGCTTTAGATGCTGTCCTCCTCAGAACAGCGTTGTGCATCGGGCTTCTCTACAGCCGACTTGTTACCCTGAAGTATCTGGCTGCCTTGAAGTGCCATGATAAACCTGCACTCGGCTACGAGCTCGCCGTCAACATACGCTTTGGCATCTATGAAGCATATGTTGCTTTTTGCGTTGACGAATTCGGCATGCGTCACCAACTTGTCCCCGGGAAACACCGGGCGGCGTATCCTCACCTTCTCCATGCCCGCAAGCAATCCTATCTTTCCCCTGTGCTCTTGCATGCTGAGTATTATCAGCCCGCTTGTTTGAGCCATCGCCTCAAGAATCAACACTCCGGGCATGACTGGGTATCCCGGGAAATGCCCTTGAAAGTAGGATTCGTTGATTGAGACATTCTTCTCGGCGACGGCTCGCCTGCCCGGTATGAGCTCAACTATCCTGTCAATGAACAGGAATGGATAGCGGTGCGGGAGTATCTCCTCAACCTTAAGCTCCGTTTTCATCCCTCATCACCCTCTCCCATATGTGCCTCATTAACTGCAGGTGTAAGTCGTGCCCACCCATGCAGACCTCAATCTGCGCAATCAACTCCACTCCCAACAGCGCTAAGTCGCCCAGTAAGTCAAGCACCTTATGCCTTACAAGTTCGTTCTCAAACCTTAGCGGCGCAGAATAACCGTCATGGAAAACGACCAAACAATTTTGCAGCGAACCGCCGCAGCCCAACCCAGCTCGCCTCAGTTCTTCAATCTCTTCAACAAACCCGAAGGTGCGAGCCGGCGCAATTTCGCTCGCGAATGAACCCCTAAGGTCACAGCTTGAGAAAACCTGCGTCCCGATAAACGGTCGCTCATGCTTGAAAGTGTAATGCACGCATAGTTTATCGCTTGGCACTGCCAATGCGTATGAACCCTCCCTCACACCGCACACTTTGATTGGCTCCGCGATGCGAATCAATTCCCTCTCATACGGTAGTTCCAGAACCCCAGCCTCATTCAACAACCTCACCCAGTGCATTGCGTCACCTTCGCCAATCGGCACCTCTGGACCATCAACATGTATGTGCACATCTGTAATCCCGAACGCCCACAGCGCTGCCAGCAAATGTTCAACAGTGCTTATGCTCACCCCATTGCTTGATAGCACCACGCACCGCCGCGAGGATGAAACGAAAGCAAGGTGAGCTGGTATGGCAACCCCATCCCTCAAAAAAATTATGCCGGTTTGAAGCGCCTCAGCCGGTCTCGTTGATGGGACAAGCCTCACCTTCGCAAACTCACCGCTGTGTATTCCGATGCCGCAAAACTCAATTTCGCTTTTAATCGTCATCCTGCGCATGGCTGCTTCACTTTGAAGATATCCGCCGAGCATTCTGAATGCTATACAGCGTTTTCACGCCATCCGTATTCGCCCACCAGAGGAACGAAGACGCAAGGGCAAATCTCCTCGTAGTCCACTTTGCTGCCCGTCTTCGTCACACGAATGAGCATTTGCGAATATTGTGAGCCAACCGGAATGACGAGCCGTCCACCATCGGCAAGCTGCTCAATCAGGGTGGGCGGTATATCCGGGGCTGCAGCTGAAACAACTATGGCATCATATGGTGCATGTTCAGGTAGCCCAAGTGTGCCATCGCCTACAACTATGTGAACATTTGTATATCCGAGCGCTTCAAGGTTTTTCTTGGCGCGCTCAGCCAACTCCGGTATGCGTTCAACTGCGTAGACCTCTTTGCAAAGCTCCCCAAGTATGGCGGCTTGGTAACCTGAGCCAGCGCCTATTTCAAGGGCTATCTCGTCGCCGCGAAGGTTTAATGCCTCTGTCATAGTCGCCACCATAAACGGCTGAGAGATAGTCTGACCAAACCCTATAGGCAGCGGATGGTCTTCGTAGGCTTCTTCCACATCTTCAGGGAGAACAAACTTATGCCTCGGCACCTTCAAGAAGGCTTTTAGGACACGCTCATCCTTTATACCGCGAGCACGAAGCTGTGTCTGAACCATGCGGATGCGCAACCTCTCAAAATGCCTCTCTCTTTGTTCCCACTGATGATGCCATCTGGGCATGATGATGCACCCGCACCCTCGCCACCCAAACAAGCTTTGCTTCCCTCACCTAAGCTATCACTGAGGGGAAAAGCCCAATTGCACAACCCGTAGGCAACGCTTAAACATTCGGCATTCTCCTGCAAGCATTCCTTTCACAGGGGTTAAAACGGCTCTATAGGCAGCTTGTGACTGTCTCGCGCACTCAACCGCAAGACTTCATGGTCTCTTATTCACGCATTCCCGAAGAGAGTTGGATGCAATATTGAATCGCCATTTTCAACTCTTGATGCGTGATGCTGCCACCCTTGAACTCGCTCCTGACAAGCCTGTTTATTTCCTGAAGCAACTCATGCAGTGATTTGCCACTTGCCACCCATTGCTCAACCGTTGCCTTAAGCCTTTCACTGCGCTGCTGCGGTATTTGTTTAACCATCTCCTCAATGACCTTCAACACTTCCTCGGGTGAGGAAAAGTAGCTCTCCTCAGGCGGGTCGCCGTTAAGAAGGGCAAACCCCTTATCCTCGCTGTAAGTCACAGTTATCTGGTTGGTTGACCCACCAGGAGTTTCGTAAACTAACACGAAGCTTATGACCTTGCCATTCTCCCCCTCCCATTCCCTCTCCTCATGGCGGAGGTTGCCATAACCTACCTTGCCACGATAAGGCGAGAGCAGCGTCATTAAGCGCCTTCGGAATTCCTCAAGCCTGTCCGAGTTAGCTTCGTATGACGAAGATGATGAATTGAATGATTGCATTGACACCCCTCCCTACGGCATCAGGGCATTGCATTACACATTCAATTTCATTCATCTTGGCTGTTATGTCGGCTTGATTCCTTATCCGTTGGAAGTAACCTCCTTCGTTCAATCTCCCAAACGCTTATCTGCGCGTCCAGCATCTCAATCCGCCTCAAGTGGGCAAGCAAATCGTCGTGCATCAGACTGCCACGGCGATAAAGCTCATAACACCTCTCCCCAAGCCTGTAAAGCTCATCATGCCTTTTGCTGACGAGCGCAACAATGTATGTATCCTGCGCCTTCACACCGATAACATTCCACAGCCACCTTGCGGAACTCAAAATCGCATTCCAACTTGATACCACCGCCAGTTTCAACCACTGTTTGAATTGTGCCTTCCATTGCCTGAGCCGTATATCACGCAACAATGCTTTCCTTGTGGGTGAATAGCGCATGAATTATGCACCGCCTCTCTCGCCACGACAAACTACATCCATAGCTATTCAATCATTCAGAAGACGAGGCAGCAATACCTCTTGCTTGGGCTATGCGCTCACCGACGCCTGCCAAGAAGGGCGTTAGCAGGTCAATGGGGATTGGAACAACGGCGACTGTAGCTTTCTCTGAAGCGATCTCAGAGAGCGTCTGCAAGTAACGCAATTGGAGGGCGTTTGGGTGGCGTCCCATTATCTCGGCAGCCTGTGCCAATTGCTCCGCTGCCTGCAGCTCTCCCTGAGCATTAATGACCTTCGCACGCCTCTCCCTTTCGGCTTCGGCTTGCCTTGCCATTGCCCTCTGCATACCTGCTGGTAACTCAACATCCTTTATCTCAACGGCGATGACCTTAATTCCCCACGGGTCGGTCTGTTCGTCAATGATCTGCTGCAAACGCCTATTTAGCTCCACGCGCCTTGCAAGCAAATCATCAAGCTCACTCTCTCCAAGGACACTTCGCAACCTCGTTTGGGAAAGCTGCTGTGTCGCAGCGACATAATTTTCAACCCTTGTAACAGCCCACGCCGGGTTCATCACTTGAAAGTAAATTACAGCATTGACCTTCACCGGAACATTGTCTCGCGTGATGACATCCTGCTTTGGGACATCCATCACGAAGACACGCAGGTCAATTTTGATCATCCTGTCAATAAACGGTATGATGAGGAACAGCCCAGGACCTTTGACTGCGTGGAACCTGCCAAGCCTCAATATTACGCCCCTCTCCCACTCCTGAACTATCTTAATCGCTTGCGAGAGAAGGACGATAACGAACGCACCAGCCACGAACACAACATGAAATATCAACCGTTCAAATGCTTCCACCTTCCTTCACCTCCAAGATTTGTTGGCGCAATGTCAATCCCAACTCCAACACAACACCGTCGTTGTGGACCGTCTAACCAACTTTAGCTCAATTGTGCATCTCTCAAGAGCTGTTAGAAAGGTTTCTCCTTGAGGCATCAGCATTCACTCGGCGCACCCTGAGCAGCAACCCATCAACCGCTACAACTTCAACCCTTTCACCTGCCCTCACATACCCGTTAACGGATTCGGCATTCCAGAACGAACCATCCATTAAGACCGTCCCTCTCGGCGTGAGCGCAGTATGGGCTACTGCAACTCTCCCGATCATGCCCTCTGCACCAACGATGACCTTCTTCATATGAGCACTAATAGCCTTCCAGATGACGAGCGTTATAAACCCGCCAAACAAAGCCACTGTGCTCACGATCACCGACGCGGAAACCCTCAGAGCCACACCCCAAAACTGCGGATTGCGCACATCAATAAGCATATAGCCACCGAGGGCGAGCGATATCAGCCCACCAGCTGTGAGTGCGCCATGACTCACAACAAACAGCTCGGCTACAAAAAATGCCATGCTGAGCAGTATGAGCAACACTCCAACCCAGTTTACAGGGAGAAGCGTTGAGGAGTAAAGGAAGAGGAGAAAGGCTATGGAGCCGATCACCGCCGGAATTATCGCCCCCGGATTGTAAACTTCTATCAGGAAGCAAAATGTCGCAACGAGGAGCAGGATGTAAGCGATGTTCGGATGGCTCAATGTCTCAAGAAACCTTTGCCTCGTCGTCCTTTGGATGTGCTCCACGATTGCGCCCTTCGTGTGGAGCTTCACATTGTTTCTCCCGACCTTTACCTCACGCCCGTCAATTTTCAAAAGCAGGTCATCCAGGTCTTCCGCTATCAAGTCAATCAAACCGAGCTTCAACGCCTCATTAGCTGTAAGGGCTTCGCTATTTCGTATGACGCGCTCAGCCCATTCAAACCTTCGCTTCCTCTCCTCAGCAACCGCCTTTGCCGTGCCCACCAGCGCATTGGTGAGTTTATCAAGCATGATTGCCTCTGCGTCCTTTTGCCTCTTCGCTTCCCCTTCTCCCGATGGTGGAGGGGTTAGCGGTATGGTGACAGGGTGCGCTGCACCAGTTGATGTCGCAGGTGCCATCGCGGCAATATGCCCGGCAATGAGTATGAAAGTCCCAGCGGAGAATGCTCTTGCGCCGCGCGGCGAAACATAAACCACGACCGGGATGGGAGCGTTCAAAAGTTCCTCAATGATGTCCTGTGTTGCCTCAACCATGCCACCGTTAGTTGAGAGTTGAATGACAAGGCATTGAGCTTGTTCGGAGCGTGCTCTTTCAAGTGAGTCACGAATGACATCTACAGTCACTTGAGTGATGACGACATCTTTCAAGTCAAGCACATAAATTTTTGTAGCCCCTTCGGCACACTGCAGCTTCAAAGTGAGGGTCAAAATCAAAAGGGCTGTTTTGAGGATTCCACTTATCAAACTTGTGCCCAAATTAAACCTTTCCTTCAAGGATCGCATGATGCTCTAATCACCTTCGCCAAGCCTTCATCAGCATGGGATGCTCATCCACACAAAGTAGATTGCCTCATTTACGCCATCATGTCAATCACTCACATCAGGGTGCGTCACCACAGGCACTGCATTCATCGCTCCAAATTGATCATGCGCTCAACCGTGCGCTTAAGATATTTCGGCGCACCAATGCATCCCCAAGTGCCGAGGAAAAGCTCGTGTATGTTTTTATTGCTTGGCGAGAGCTTTGCAGCGATTGATCGTATCAACCTCTCCATCCCTGATGGGTGCATCCTCAGCTGCCGTGCTGCCAACCGAGAGCGCTTTGATAACTCCGCGAGGACTCCAACCGCATACTCGGCGTTGCTTTTCCTCTCAAGGATGTGCAACAGGAGCATGAGCATCAAAATCGTTGTGCGCATCAATTCCACATCGCCCAGCCACATCGCCGCAAGTTCCTTCTCATTATCTCTACACATTTGACGCCACAGCTCCAAAGCGTCTCTGTGGCATTCGCTCAAAACCGATATGGCAGCCTCCACCCTCTTAGCGCGCTCAAGTGCATCATTGAAGTCCTTCACCAACCCGTGCATGATGTCATGATACTCAGCCAGCGGTTGCATCGCCGACTCAACGCGCTCGTAAATTGAAGCCGCAGCCTCACCATAGCCGCCATACAGCGCCTCAAAATACTCGTTGAGATGCCAGCAGTAGTTTGCGTTCCAAGCCATCTTTGCGAAAGCGTTCAAGTTTAAGCCATACGCCCACCAACTGTATCCGCCGAATGATAAACATGTGATTCGCTTTATGCCGAGCCCTGAGTAAGCCCTCAAGTCCATCCTCACTACCTCAGTCATCGGCATCATGAGGGAGCTAAAAAGAAGGGCATCACCGTAGTATTCAAAGACATAGCCGCGCCCGTCAAATGCCTCAAAGAGCATGCACAATGCATCGTAGTAGCCTTTATTGATTTCGCAGCGTTCGTCATTGATGGCGTGAGCATAGCATCTCTCCCTCGGCGCATAAACGAACCACAGCGGCTCACCGACTTTTGAGAAGGTCGGTATAAGCGTGTCGTGATATGCGAGGTAGCCAACATCGGCTTTTAAGCCGCTTTGGCGAAGCACTGATGAGACAACCTCACAAACGCGCAAGTATTGCTCCTGAGGCGTCATGCGCGAGCATGCATGGCAATAACACCATCCACCCTTGATCAAGTCCTCACCCCACAGGTGAAGGAATGGTGAACCAGTTGATGCCACAAGCTTCGCAGCATTTGATGCCACTATGGAAAGCGCCTCATCGCTTGATGGACAAAGGTTTCCATCGGGTGAGCGCTTTCCGTCCGAGTTCATTCGAAACAATTCCGGGCGAGCGCAAAACAGCTCCCTCGGCAAGAGGCTCGGGATGATATGCCCACCAACTTCGCGCTGAATGCCACGCTCCTTCATCATCGGCAATATGATTCTGAGCACATCATCCGGTTCTACCCTGTGCGGTAGAAAGCTGTTGAGGCGCATTTTGCCAAGCCAATCAATAAACGATGTGACCTCTGAAACATGCAGCTTTAACATTCGCTCATCTCCAAATGGAACATGCTTTGGATCCTCAATGAACCCTCGCACATCAAACGATGGCTCACGGGAGATCGTGCCAAGCACCGGGAGAACGATATCAACCTTTCTCGGTATGCGCTCAAATAGCTTTGATGGCAACACCCATCTGCACCCAATGAGCTCAAGCAGTTCATAGACGGCATAAAGCAAGCCGCGCTCACTTGCTGAGCGCAATGTTATTCCCTCACTTCCAATGGTCACCGAATAGGCATCACCGTGCTTTATAGCTTCGCCAGTGTGTGCCTGTGTTTGGGTTAGGCGAAGTGCGATGATGCAGCCCTTAGGTGGCTGAGCCGAGTTGCATATGGGACGAACATCAAACTTGCTGCCGCATATGCATTCAAGGTATCGGCACAATTCGCTCACAGCAAAAGCGGCTGTTGAATTTACGCCATCGGGGATGCCGATGTAACCGCGTGGTCTGCCAGAGGCAGCTATAATCACCCTCAGATTCCGTCACCTCATCCCGTGCTTTTGAAGTAAGCCCTCAATAAACCGCTTCGCCTCAAGCTTATCACTGTCCTCAAATAGCTCAATGTTGAGTGGACCAAGGAAGCCGACCGATTTCAAGGTCATGATGAATTCATCCCATGGGAGCGTGCCACTTCCGGGTAGGCAATGGCTATCGTGCTGCCCATCATTGTCATGCACATGTATCCCAACGATGAACCGGTGAAGCCTGTGCACATACTCAACGACACCCTCGGCTAAATTCGCATGTCCAGCATCAAGCACCATGCGCAGCATCGCTGAATTAAAGCTCTCAAGCACATGTTGCATCTCCTCCAAGTTGTCACATAGGAAGATGAGCTCACCATCCTGTGGGAGGGGATTCAAGTTCTCAATGGCAAGCACCACCCCGTAACGCTCACAAAGGTTGAGCAAATGCTCTATGCTGCCGCACGCCCTCTCAAGCGCCTCAGAGCGCAACTCCACTAAAGATGGAATGCCAACCGCATACCCCAGATGAACGCATACCCAAAGCGCGCCGATGGATTCGGCAAGCTCCATCAACCTCTCAGCATACTTGAGCATATAAGTCCGAAAGTATGGCAGCGGTTCAGCCAAGTTCAAAGTGTATGGTGCATGCAGGCTTACGCTCACCCCTGTGCTGCAAATCAAGCTCTTGAGGCGCCTAACACGCTCCCCGTGAAATCTCTCCAACCATTGAGGCTTGCTGTATAGGTCAATCTCAACATGCTCAAAGCCGTTCTCAGCAGCCCACATTATGTAACCCTCAACTTCCTTTGGGAATGCCACCATTCCCACTTTCATCACACCCACCCCTATCATGCCGATGCAGCTGCTATGCTCAGATTGCCTGAAGAGCCAGCTGCTGGTATTCAGGCAGCTCACCGAGCACATAGATTGAGCCGGTGACACAAATCATATCGCCCTCTTCAGCCCACCCAATTGCAGCCTCGTATGCTTCCCTGACGCTCTCAAAAGCATATACTGGCTTACCCCATCTCAAAGCCGCTTTTGAAAGCTCGCTCGCTTTCAGTGCCCTCTCGCTTTGAGCCTGCGTTGCAAATACGGCATCGGCGAGCGGGACAAGAGCGCCGAGAATGCCATGCACATCCTTATCGCCCATAACGCCGATGACCAATCCAAGCCTCCCGTAAGAGAATAGCGTCCTGAGCGCCCTGCTAAGGGAAACTGCCGCAGCAGGATTATGAGCTCCATCAGCGACGACAAGCGGGTTGTGCCGAAGGACATCAAGCCTGCCGTAGCACCTCACATTGCCGACGCCAGCGCGCATCCCTTCCTCCGAGATTGACCAGCCCATCTGGCGCAACAGCTCAACAGCCGCAACAACGCATCCCAAGTTAGGGAATTGGAAATCGCCACCAAGTGAGCACTTCAATTCAGGGTAGTCGGATTGCCATGTCTTGTAATCGCCACAGATGCCATCGTATGAAGCCGAGAGCTTCCTCCAGCGCACATCCCTGCCGACCACCTTGAGTGGTATGCTGTGGAGGTAGCAATGAGACTGAATGAAGCTGAGCACGCTGAACTTGTGTTCGGCAGTAACCAACGGGACACCGGGGCGAGTTATCCCGATCTTGTCGCTGGCTATCTCCAGATGCGTCTTGCCGAGTCTATCGGTGTGATCAAGTGAGACGATGGTCAAGATTGAGAGTATTGGAGAGAGCGCGTTCGTGGCATCGTATCTTCCACCAAGCCCGACTTCCATGACAGCGATGTCAACATGTTCATTGGCGAAGTGCTGACATGCCATCAATGTGAGCAGCTCAAACTCAGTCGGGGTATCTAACCCCTCATCCCGCTCAACCATCCTCGCAATCTCCTCAGCATAGCCTGCCAGCCGTTCAAAGTCATCTTCCGAGATGGGCACCCCATCAACCCGTATCCTTTCCCTATAGCTCACCAAATGCGGCGATGTGTATAGACCGACCTTGTAACCGCATTTTGAGAGCACCTTTGCTAACATGTGGCTGACTGAGCCTTTACCATTTGTCCCGCCAACGATCACGGCTTTGAAGCCATCCTGCGGGTTGCGCGCAAGCTCAAGCATCTTCATTATTCGCTCTAAGCCAAGTTTGATCCCGAACCTCAGCCTGCCATGCAAACGCTCTTCCGCGCTTTGGTGCATCAGCTGCACTCACCTCACTTTAATCCCACTCTCGCTTGAGCAGCAAAGCAAAGTTTCTCCTTCCGGAGAATGACCGAAGAGCCGATTCAAACACACGGGGAAAACAACCCCTCAGTTAACTCGGGCAGCTTTCTGGCAAGACCTTGAAACAGCTCAACTGGTGTCGTCATCTTCCGGTCAAAAGGCGCAGCAGGGCAAGCAGCGCAAACCCAAGATATGGAAACAGCAGCATTGGGATGAGCGGAAGCAAACGATGCGTTCGCAAAGGCTCAACATGCTTTCCCTCACCGGCGTCCACAACTTGCACCTTCCAAGCCCTCATCCTTGTTCTTGCGCTATCCTCATACACCCCCCAGACTTGAACCTGCTCTCCAACACCGGGCGCAATTCCAACTGGCTCACCAACGAGAGTGACATCAACCTCTCTTCCGGACTTATCCTGCACTCTCATTTTGACGGCTGTGACTTTGGCATCGCCCTTTGAGAGGACATTACCCAACGCCAACCAAGAGAGCGCCGAAACATATGACGCACCCGATGAGCGCCATGAAAGGACCAAGAGAACAATACAGGCTATGCACAGGAGCAAAAAACCACTAATGGCTCGTGGCGCAAATGCAAGTGACAACCCAATTAGCCACGCGAAAATGACAAGCAGCCACATTGGCTCAAACTTTACTTCAGCGGTTTCGTTGACGCTCACACCCTTAACAGTTCCGGCAAGCATCGGCTGCGGTTCAAACAGCTCCCTGTAGGCGATGCGCATCCCGAGCGTAGCCACATTCTTGACGGTTTCAATTGCCCTGCCCTTCACCACTGCCGGCTGTCCCTGCGTCAATGGTGAGCCGCAATTCTTACAGAACTTGGCATCAAGCCTGTTTGATGTGCCACACTTGTGGCATAACCTTTGACCGGCATTCTGACTCAGGTTTCATCACCCCCTCCGCAACTCACGAAAGGCGGCGTGTTTCGTATCTCACCCGTTTTGTGGCGTGCGGTGACGCCCTCCCATACCTCTCAATTTCGGAGAGCAGTTCATCAATATGCTTCGTATCCGCACCGGCGTTCAGCAGGCGCGTCTTTGCAGTGTTTAGTTTGAGTGTGGCTGAAGCTGCATCTCCAGCCCTCAAATCTTGCAGCGCCCTCGTTTGCAACTCCGCCGCGCTGACTAAGGAGACCACACGCATCACTTCCTCATCCGGCTGGGTATGCGTTGCCCCACTCTGATATCGTATCACCACATCCACATTTGAAATGTTGCTCCTTCCACAATCCGTAACGCTGCTGAGCCAGACTTGAGCAATGCGATAAACACCATCTCCCCTCGGCGGGATGAGCAACTCAAGCAGCAACTCACTCACACCGAGTGGCAAATCGCCAACATGGAGTTCAACCTCATGGCTCCCGCTGGAATACACCCGCTCAATCGGCGTGATTGCTGGACGCACCCTGTATGCCTTGCGAACTTCAACGCCCCTTGCAAAGCGCAGCCTGAATGAAGCTTGTCTAAGGGCAACCAACCTTGATTGAGAAAGCTCACCCTCAAGCACATTGGGTATCTGCGATGGATCCGGCACGAAGAACGCCTCGCCGCCGGACATGTCTGCGAGCTTGACCATCAACTCCTCGTTGAAATTCACCCCGACGCCCATCGTAGTTATCCTGATTCCGTCATCTGCCATGCGTCTGCCCACATCAATGCATTGATTTTCATCACGGGCATAGCCATCGCTGATGATAATGACACGGTGCAACTTTGGTTCGCTCAACCTCGGTGCAAGTTGTTCATGCGCCAGCTCCATCGCCTTTGACATCATCGTCTCCTCACCGAGCTGCAACCTCTCAACAGCATCAAGCGCGGAGAGCATCTCCTCACGCATCCTTCCCAAGCGCATCGGCAACACAACTTTTGCCTCGGTGGCGAATGCGACGAGCGCAAATTCGTCGTAGCTTTGAAGGCGTTCAATAATGGAGCGCATGGAGCGCTTGACGAAATCAAATGGGCGAGGCGCATCGCGCAGTTCCGGCGGGAGCATGAAGCCACGGAACTCCCAAACTTGAACGCCATCCCTTTCGGTGCTCCTCACAAGACCCTTTCGGCGAAGCTCATTTAGTTGCTCCTCAGTGAGCATCGGGAGCATCATTGATTCGCTCCTATCAATGATAGCCACGAGTGCCATTGGCACTTCCAATGGAGCGGCATTAGTTGCATCAGCCTTGAGAAGCAAATAGAGCAAGCGCACATTGCCATCTGATGGCACAACGCTGTTGCTCAGCTTGTAAGACAGCGCAATTGAGCCTGTCATAGGCTCACCCCCAACACGCACGGACAAATTCTCACGGTCCTCTGCCATACCTCCCGCGAGCCTTGCGTGCAGTGCGGGCTATTTGCATCAACATCAGAAGCCAGAGGGAGAAAATCAGCATCGGAAGCGGGTTGCCGGTCACGATGAAAGAGCCCAAGCCCCACGCAAATCCGAAGGGAGTGAACAGGTAGAGAACAAGGACAGTTATGCAGCACCCGAAGCTCCACGCGATGAACAGCCAAATGAGCATCTCAAGGAGTTGAAATAGGCATCCAAGTTGGTCTCCAAATTGCGTCGGGTGTGGCATTGGATTACGCGGCGCTTGCCACCCGCCTCTTCCACGCTTGCCTCGGTGACTCGTTGGCACTCCTCCACCGTATTGATGGCTGCCATATGGCAATGTGCTTCGTTTTGGTTGTGCCACTGCGATGCGAATTGCCTCTCTAAACTCACGCACGCTTGAGTAGCGTTCACTCGGGTGCAGCCTCAGTGCCTTCTCAACAGCGCGTTCAATCGGCTCGGTGACATCTGGGTTGATGCTGCTCATCGGGACGAGCTGCTTGTTGTGTGTCAACCTCTCAATTGCCTCCGGTGGCACAACACCTGTCAGGGCAAAGTAAAATGTGGCTGCAAGTGAATAGACATCGGAGCGCTGGTCAGTGATGCCTTTCCCATACTGCTCAATCGGTGAAAAGCCGGGAGTGACCGCCTGTGCACCGACAGCCGTCTTTTGTCCCGGACGGTAGAATTTGGCAATCCCAAAGTCAACAAGTATTGCCCTGCCATCGGGCTGTATCTTGATGTTGCTCGGTTTTATGTCTCGGTGTATCACCGGTGGTGATTGGCTGTGAAGATACTCAACGGCATCGCACACCTGCCAGAACCACTTCAACGCTTCCTCAAGTTCCTGCGGTCCATTGCGCTCAACGAGTTTGAGCAAGTCTTCTCCGGCGATGTAGTCCATGACGACATACTGCTTTCCGCCGGATGTGAAGAAGTCAAAGACCCTTGGCAGATTCGGGTGCGACAGCGTTGATAGGATTCTCGCTTCGGTCTCAAATTGCCTCTTGCCCTCGTGTGAGGTGTCAAGGTTTTCCTTGATGGCGACCTTCCGCCCATAGAGGGCTATATCTTCGGCAAGATACACGGCGCCCATTCCGCCGCATCCGAGAACCCTGAGCACACGGTAGCGATTGTTAAGCACCGTCAGTGAGCCGAGCAAACCGCGCAGCTGTGCACCGCATTTTGAGCACACGATAGCCCCATCCAAATTGTCAGCACTGCACTCAGGGCACATTTGCATGCTCGTTCAGTTCACCCTCCAAAGTCGGCAGGCATCCTGTCACATTCGCAAATCCCTCATCCTATCGCATTCCGGTGTGCGTATACATTGACATTGCCACTCACATTTTGGCGGCAAACCAAAAGCTGTGGCAACTTTAAAGTTGAAGAAGGGCTGCCCTCCGCTCGGGGGGAATTGGGGGCGTGTGGCATGTTGGAGCTCCGTCGCATCTTGCTTGCGAAGCCAAGGGGCTTTTGCGCTGGAGTTGTGCGGGCAATTGAGACGGTCAAGAGGGCACTGAGCGAATTCCCGCATCCAGTTTATGTCCACCGACAGATTGTCCACAATAAACATGTCGTTGAGGAGTTGCGCCGAAGTGGTGCTGTGTTTGTCCACTCAGTGGAGGAAGTCCCCGATGGTGCCCTCATCATCTTTAGCGCTCACGGTGTCTCGCCATCCGTCCGAGAGAGGGCAATGCAAAAGAGGTTGAGGGTCATTGATGCCACATGCCCACTCGTCAGCAAGGTGCATGCGGAGGTAAGGAAGTATGCGAAAAAGGGATATTCAATCGTGCTCATAGGGCACAAGGGGCATGATGAGGTTGAAGGAACGGTTGGTGAAGCGCCGGAACAAACTGTGGTTGTGAGTGAGCCGTGCGATGTTGAAAGCATAAACTTGCCCAACCCCGAAAAGGTCGTCTACTTAACCCAAACGACTCTGAGCATTGATGCTGCAAAGGTTGTGGTTGAGGCGCTGCGAAGGCGCTTTCCACACCTTGAAGCGCCGCCATCGTGGGACATCTGCTATGCGACTCAAAACAGGCAGAACGCAGTTAAGCTGTTGGCTCAAATGTGCGACGGCATACTCGTTGTGGGTTCACATAACAGCTCAAATGCACAGAGGCTATGCGAAGTTGCCATAGAAAGCGGCACGATGGCATTCCTCGTTGAGGATGCGGGTGACATTGATGTAGCTCAGCTTGAGGGGTTGAGTGTTATAGGCATCACCGCAAGCGCATCAACGCCGGAGCAAATAGTTATGGGCGTTGTTGAGAGGCTGCGCCAGCTGAGCCAATTTGAAACTCAAGTTGATGAAGTTGAGTTTGCTCATGAGGAGATGCGCTTCCCTCTGCCGGAGCCATTTTCAAACTCACGAGTGTGATTTAAGCGAGCTACCACTGCGCCGGCACGCTATGAGCGTATAGCTCATCGGGCTATCATTTTCCCCTCCGACGGCACTTTTGGCATATCCCCCGTATCTCAAAGACGCGCTCCACAAACTTAAACCCGTGCTCCTTTATGACTCTGGCTTGAAGGCGCTCAATCTCTGGACATTCAAATTCAATGACGCGCCCGCACTGCATGCAGACGAGGTGGTCATGTGGCTGTCGCATGCATGTGAGTTCATAGTGGCTATGGCGCTCGCCGTAAAGCGCCTTTGAAACGATACCCATGCATTTAAGCAGTGAAAGCGTGCGATACACAGATGCCCTGCTGATTCCGCGTGCGGCAAGCCTTCTGAAGAGCTCTTTGGCATCGCTGTGCCGCATGTCACTGAGTTCTTCAATTACTGCCTTGCGAACCGCAGTAACGCGCATCTTGTGCGTGCGCAACAGCGAATATGCATCTGTGGTCTTCTTACCCTCCATGGCAAATGCAATTATGATGCAAGCTGTGATTCGTTGATATGGAGAGCAGCCACATGTGGGTTGAACAAGCCCGTGTTTCGCGGCTATGATGCTTAAGGTAAAGTCATCACCATCAGGGTTGTGAAGCTTTTGGTAGGTGCAGCGACCATGAGGAAGCTCATGACGGTGGAGCAATGGCTCAATTTCGTTTCCGACGAACATGGCTTCAAGAGCCACATGCAAATGTTCTATGGGAACGATGATGGCATACTGAACGAGCGCCGTTGCGCCTTCAAACTTTTGCTGGAGAGCGCTGCAAGGCTCTTTGGGCACGGAAGGAGAGCCATACTCGCAAGAGCTCCGGGAAGGTTAAACCTGATGGGGCGCCACATTGACCATCGCGGCGGAACAGTTAATCCGATTGCGCTCAGCGCCGAACTCATTGCTGTAGCTGCGCCAAGGGATGATGATGCTATAAACGCACACAATGTTGAGGCTCACAAATACACCGCAAGGCATTTCAGGATTGCCGAGTTGCTCCCGCCGCGCAAGCTTGCAAGCATCTCAGAGTGGGACAGCTGGACTATGGCGCAAGTTGAGGAGCGGCGAAAGATGGGAGAGCCAGCCCATTGGAGTGATTACATCAAGGGCGCTGCGGTCATGCTTCAAGAGCGCTTCCGCTTAAGCGATGGCTCGCTGAGCCCGCCGCTCAAAGGCATGGACATCTTGGTGTATGGTGATGTTCCGCCATCGGGTGGTCTTGCATCTTCATCTGCGCTGTTTATGGTGGCATGCGAAGCCTTGCTTTCGCTCAACGAATGCCGCTTCAAGGACAACGAGGAGTTCGTCAAGCTGTGCGGTTATGGCGAATGGTATGTCGGGACAAGGGGTGGTGCCGGCGACCATGCGGCGATAAAGTGCGCAAAAGCCGGATATGTGTCCCACATAACGATGAACCCATTATCTGTAACCTACAGCCCGTTTCCGAGTGGCTACAAGGTGGTCGTGTTTCACTCGCACGAATTCGCGCACAAGGCTGGCAACGCCCGCGACATCTTCAATCAGCGCGTCGCCTGCTATGAGTTCGGCTTTATGCTCATCTTGAATCGCCATCCTGAATTTCAAGACGCCCTCAAGCAATTCAGCGACATCAATCCTCAGGTTGTTGGAAGCACGGCAGATGTTTATAAGCTTCTCCTTGAGCTGCCACTCAAGGCTTCGCTTTACGACATACTGAGTCAACTTTCTCCAAATTGGCATGAACGGGCATTGAGGATAGCCTCAATGCACACACCACCGAAAGACGGCTACCCAATAAGGGGCGTTTGCCTATTTGGCGTCTCCGAATGCGAGCGCAGCAGGCGCACGGCAAAGTTGTTCTCGGAGGGGCGCATTGATGAATTCGGGCTACTCATCAACATATCGCATGACGGTGACAGGGTTGCAAGGATGGACGATGAGGGGCGAATGAGGAAGTATGTGAGCAAGTGCAGTGATGCACACCTTAAGAGGTTAATCAGGGCATGCAGGACAGAGCCAACCGGAGAGGTTGAGGGCGCGGAGATCTGGCGTCAACCGGGCAGTTACAGGTGCAGCACTCCATCAATTGACTTCATGGTTGATGTTGCGAACAGCGTGGAGGGCGTTTTAGGCGCACAGCTTTGCGGTGCCGGCTTGGGAGGATGCATCATGGCGTTGGTGAGGGAGGAATCCCTCCATAAGCTTCTTGAGGCGATGATTGAGCGCTACTACGAACCGAGGTGTTTAGAACCTCGTTATATCGTTGCGATGCCCGTTTCCGGTTCATGCACGATAGAGTTGCCGCAGGGGTGAATCAAACAAATGGCGCTGTGCACAGTGAAACTCACGCCCATTGAGCTGCCCGAAGAACATTGGAATGCCATAACTTGCCTTTCATCGGTCTCCGAGCAGCTGAATGCGAAGGCTTACATCGTGGGCGGATTTGTCCGTGACCTATTTCTGGGCATCGTTTCGGATGACATTGACATAGCGGTGAGCGCAGACCCGTTCGCATATGGCATCGCGCTTGCTAACGCCCTTGGTGGAAAGTTTGTCCCGCTGCACGAGGAGCCAAAGACGGCAAGGGTGGTAAAGCGCTGCTGTGACAGAGTTTTGCAGGTTGATATGACCGCCATCAGGACGACGCTTGAAGACGACCTATTAAACCGCGACTTCACTGTGAACTCCATGGCAATCCCGGTTGAGACGATAAGGCGAGTTGGGAAGGCAATTGAAGCCGATGTGCAGTTTCCGAAAACCTCACCGTGCTATTACGACCTCATTCGCCGCATCATCAGGATGCATAGTGGGCTTGAAGCCAAGTTAATTAACGACGACCCGGTGCGCATGTTGCGGGCTTTTCGGTTCGCCGCCACACTCGGATTCGGAATACACGATAGCGTGCTCAACGCCATAAAAGCGCATAGCAACCTCATATTGAGATGCTCATGGGAGCGGATACGAGATGAGTTTGCGCTGACGCTTCAAAGCCAAAGTGGCTCCTTCATGATCAGCTTGATGAATGAATGCAATTTGCTTTCAAGCGTGCTGCCGGAGGTTGAGAGTTTAAAGCTTGTTCCTGCGGAAGGCTACCATCACCTTGACGGATTTGGGCACTCGGTTGAGGCACTTAAATTCGTTGAGCTGCTCGTTGGCGGGGAGGATTGGATTGAGGACGAATGGAGGGATATAGGAGCGGCACTATACGATGCGCTGAAACCGTATATTGAGCGCTATTCCCAACCGCTCGTTGAGCGCCGCACCAACCTGTTTGCCCTAAAGATGGCAGTGCTGCTGCATGACATCGGTAAACCGATGACGATGCGCCGCGATGAGAACGGCGACCTATGCTTCTTCAAGCATGATGCGATTGGTGCTGAACTTGCCGAGCAAATTTGCGCTCGGTTTAAGCTGAGCAAGGCTGAAACACACCTCATCGTTCAAGCTGTGAGAAGGCATATGCAACCGATTTGGCTTGCGAAGGATAAAGCGCCATCGGAGAGGGCTCTAAGGCGCTTTTGGATGAGGGGTGACGAGCGCATCGGAGTGACTGTCATTCTTGTTTCGCTTGCGGACATGCTCGCAACACGCGGTGCTGAAATGACGCCCGAGCAAATGATAGACCATATGAAGGTGCTTCTTGAGCTGATCAGGGTTAATGAGCGCCTTAAAGAAATGCAAGCTTACCCGAAGTTGATCAGCGGGCACGATGTGATGAGACGATATGGCATATCGCAAGGTCCGCTTGTCGGGGAAGCACTACGCATAGTTAAAAGGGCACAAATTGCGGGGAGGGTGAAAACGAGGGAAGATGCCCTCCATCTTCTGGACGAGATCATGCCCCAATTGCTCTCACAACGCAAGCGGTCGGGTTCTTGCCCAAATTAAAGTGACGGCTCACTTGCGCAGCGCCGCGAATGTCTCCGCCACTTCCTTGAGGCGGTTTGGTATGTCAATTTGCTGTGGGCATTTCCCGATGCACTCACCGCATCCGACACAGGCTTCGGCAATTGCTTCACCGAGTGCCCTATACTGCTGTATGGCTAATTCCCTCAACCCATGAACGCGCAGCGTTATCATGGCAGCGAAGTTGCCGGGTATATTCACACCATTTGGGCAGGGCATGCAATAGCTGCAGCCAGTGCAATACAGATTGAGCAGGCGCTCATTCTCCCTCTGCAAACGGTCAATCAACTCAAGCTCCTGCTGTGAGAGTTGTTTTGTATCCGATGCAACAGCTGCATTTTGCTCAAGCTGTTCAAGGCTGTTCATGCCCGACATGGCGGTGCTTACGCCGGGGTTTGAGAGCACGAATCTGAGCGCCAACTCCGGCGTGCTTTTCACTCCGAGCGCCTTTTGATAAATCTCGGATGGATGGATTAGCCTGCCGCCGCCAATTGGTCCCATTATGGCAACACCAATGCCGTTCTTTAGGCAGTAGTCAATCACCGGCTCATTGCGCCTATCAAGCAAGTTGTATTGGATGACGATGGATTCAATGGCGCCATCAGACATCTCAATCATGCGGATGATGTTGTATGGCGTATCGTGCGATGAAAATCCGATGTGCTTTATCAAACCCTCCTCCTTGGCTTTGAGCGCCTCTTGGAGCAAACCGTTTTGAGCCTTCACGAGTATGCGGAATGTGACCATCTGCGTGTCATGGAAGAGACACACATCAATGTAGTCGGTGCCAAGCCTTTCAAGCATCTCCTCAAGGCATCTTCGCCACAGCGATGCTGGTGCCTCATTTCCGGGGATTTGCCACCACTGGTGTCCAACCGGGTTCTTGTCCTGTATGATAACCTTCTCACGGGGCACATGCTTCAGAAACTCGCCCAAAGCGCGCTCGCTGTCACCGCCATCATAGAGGTATGCGGTGTCAAAGAAGTTCACGCCAAGCTCATAAGCTCTCAAGAAGAGCGCCACTGACGCATCCCTGTCAACCACTCTTGGATCGTCTTTTAGCTTGGGCAAGCGCATGCACCCGAAGCCCAGCGCAGACACAGTAAGCCCCGTTTGTCCGAGTTTACGATATTGCATCTCCCTTCCCTCCTCTGCAATGGCGCGCAATCTGCATCATCTGCGAGAGGCTTAATGAGCCCTTAAAGCAATGTGGATTTACTTCACCATCGCAATGTTGTCACATTAAGTATGACGCAGCGCCGATAAGGCGCCCGCATCGTAAGCTTAGATGCGTGTGAATGAGGGCGTGAACACCGCATCAAGGGGGGAGGAAGATGGCACACCTGTGGCAGGGGAGCATACACATTGGGTTGGTGCACTTTATGGCATTCCCGCATGCAGCTCGTGATCCAAATGCCGCTCTTGAGACAATTCGCATCATCGCAAACGATGAATTTTTCCAAGTGGTTGAGCTGACGCACATTGCTGATGCACAGATGCGCAAACAGGTCAGGAAATTGCTTGAAGATGCGCACATGGAAGTTGGCTATGCCGCTCAGCCGATCATACTGTGGAACAACCTCAACCCTAATTCGCCCGATGATGCTGAACGCTTAACAGCGATTGAGGCTCTCAAAAGTGCCGTTGATGAAGCCTATGAACTCGGTGCAGCCATAATGGCTATGCTAAGCGGACCTTACCCAGGCGAACAGGAAAAAGGCAAAGCATTGGACAACCTCGTTGATACAATCATCACCATATGCCGATACGCACAGGAAAAAGCACCAAACGATCGCAAGCCGCTCACTATAACGCTTGAATCGTTTGACAGGGATGTTGATAGGAAGCGCCTCATCGGTCCGAGCACGGATGCAGCTGAAGTCGCCGAGAGAGTGAAGGAACAAGTGGACAACTTCGGAATATGCGTTGACTTAAGCCACTTGCCGCTGTTGAATGAGACACCAGAAGATTGCATGGCTGCCCTCGGGGAACACTTGATACATGTTCACGCTGGGAACTGTGTGAAGCAAGTTGGTCATCCGCTGTATGGCGACCAACATCCGCCATTTGGTGTAGCTGGTAGTGAGAATGATGTTGAGGAGCTGCGCATCTTCATTGAGGCGCTAATCTACAGTGGGTATCTCAGGCGCAGCGTCCCGACGAAACTCCCGTGGTTCACATTTGAGATAAAGCCGTTGGAGGGGCAGGACTGGCAGATGGTGCTTGCGGCAACAAAGCGTGTCTTTTATGAAGCGTGGTCAAAAGCGAGCGGCACAACATAAACCAGCACGCTAACCACAGGGGTAACTTCGGCTGTGATTTGCTCATCAAACCCATTCAACCCTTAATCCGATGAGCGCTTGCTCGCCAATTATACGCCCTCTTATCTCGCCATCCACAAGTTCGTAAACAGCGAATGGTATAACCCCCTCACGCCAATCGGCGAGCGGCAACAGCGGTATGCGGCACGGGTATGGCGCACGCCGCTTGAGCTTTACTAAGCCCCTGTGCCTGTCAATTTGCAACCCGCATAGCGAAAGCAAATAGCCGATTGAGGTAATGCCACGGGGATAGAAGCAAAGGTTGTTAGCAAAGTGGGTGTCAATGAAGCCCTTGGTGAGCGAGCCAGTGTTCATGAGCTCCTGAAGGGAGAAGTAACGGCTGGAGTTATCGGGCAAGTTCACGCCCAAGTATGAGGCGACGAAGTCACGCCACAAATTTTGTGACACCCAGACATTGGTTAAGTCTGCACTCGTATGCGTGCATCCGTATTCGCTCAGTGACATGACATAGGAATTCACCAAGTCGGTGCTCACCCTCTCCATCTTGATTGGGGGCAACTCACCGCACAAAAGCAAATAGAGCAAACCATTGGCTGTGTAGATTGAGTATGCGTCCCATCCAAGCATCTCACCGCTCAGCTGCTCGCCACTCCACACATCAACAAGCCCATCCATAGTCCTCTCAAGGCAAACTGCGTAATGGTCGCCAAGCCAAGCTTGTTCATCAAGCGTCTTTCGTATGCGTTCAACTATTCCTCGGCATTGAGATGCCCACTCACAATCGCCCAAGCTCTCAGCCATGATTGAAGCCGCATGGCATGCACAAAGCGTTTTAACGGCAAGATAAGTTTGCTCACGGGCATACTGAACAGCTGGGGATGCGTCATCAATCGTATTCGCCACACCGACATTTGGGAAACCATTGCCAGTCGTGTCACTGCGCTCAAAGTATGCAGTCAAGCGCTTGCACAGCTCATGGTGGCGCTCAATGAGCTCATCATTTCCAGTCCAACGCCATAGGCAAAACAGCATCAGGATGAAGTTGGCGTTCTCTTCAACTTGCATTGGGTGTGGGTATCCCTGCTTGCCAACCTCAAGCCCTTGTCCCATGTCATGCGCTATGTAGCTCCCAACCTCGTCACGCATTTCAAAGCACGACCACTCGTTAATAAGCATCTCAAGCAACTCATGCCAGAGCGACAGGTAAACGATGGCACAGTTATACTCCACATCAACCGTGCTGTGGTAATGGCAAGAGCCCTCCCATACGCTAAACCAGTCGCTGCCATCCTCACGCACAACCCACCAAGTGTTCAGCAGGAAGTTTTGGAAGGCGAACTTTATAAGGTCAGCTTGTGACTTGCTCAATGCTGCATCTCCAAACAAGCTCTCAAACAAATCCGTCTTTCGGAGAATTTCGTTCCGATTGGCGCTGGCGAAGTGAGCCAACGAATCAACATCGCTAAAAAGCCAGATGTATTTGAAGGAAGCTGGCTCGCCGAATATGTTCAGCACTGGCTCATCAACATATGCGCACCACAAAACCTCAAATTGCGACCTTGAAGCATCTGTCAAGTCAAACTCAAATTCAATTCCCTCCTCAGAAAGCCTTGCCTCGGGAGAGAGTGGCAGTATGCGCTCTTCACACCTCCATACATCTTCTCCAACATTTCCATTGATTGGGCGATAGCGCTCGCCGCGCCATATCCTCATCGGCACCTCGTATGAAAGTTTGAGCCTGTCAAAAGACGGCTTTATGCGCAATCCATCTCGGCGCAGCTGTAGGAAAACTCTCCCACGCTTTGGTGCTCTCTCCGCTGACGACCAAAAGAGGCGCTCAACGGGAAAGACATTGAGCCTGAAGAAGAAAAAGGGCGCAAGCGATACCCACTCATCCTGCGGGTAGAATGGAGAGATGACCTCCATCTTCAACCCGAGCCCAAGTTGCAGCGAGCGCCCCGTGAAGGACACACCGCACATGCGCAATTCCTGTTCAACCACCTCAAAGTGCTCAAAGCGCTTTGTGAAAGGCAACGCTTTGCACACGCCCTCGCTTTCAATCCCAACCGCAAAGTCGGTTGGGAAATCAAGCCACCTGCCGAGTGCCGAGTGAAGGACCTGATGTGCCCATGGGTCAAAGACGAGCGTAAAGCGGGAGCCCAGCCTGCTTACTGGAGCCGCCATAATGTGCATTTAGTCCTCACTCCGTCATTCATCTCGCACCCGATGGATGTGCCTTACGATGACGGGCTTCAAAGTTCGGTAGCAGCGGCAACTCGTGCAATATCCTCTATCCTGACTTTTTCAACATTAAACTCACGGAGGTTTTGCGCCAGCTTATCAATCGCCTCATCGTATTCCATTGTGACCTTGCGAGCCCTGCCTACAGGGTTGCATTGCGATACCACATAGTGCTTGACGAATGGATGCGCTATGCCCTTTTCCTTTAGCCTGCGAACTATATCAATGACCAATTTGTCCACTTCCTCCAACCTCTGTGAGCGCTGTTCTCTCACCTCATATGCCTCACGCAACGGCAGATCAAGGAACCTATCAACCTTCTTCAGCAAGCTCGTGTATGGACCGCCGCTGAACGATTTTGACCTCTCATAGATTAAGCCGAGAGTGGCATAGTATGCTTCCTCAAAATGGAATGCCACATCAACCTCGCGCAGTTCAGGTGTGCTCTCTGAGACTGTTCCCTCAATCAACCCGCGATACATGCGTATGACCTCAAGCGACTTCTCCTTCAAGTTATGCGCCTTCTCCGTATTGAGCGCCAGTATTTGAAAAGCTACCTCAGCCTCTGGCAGGAGGATGGCTGGTATCATCTTTTTCCCGAGGGCTTCAAGCGCTGCACGCCTATGGTTTCCGTTTGGCGTCCAATATTCGCCGTTCGGCGCCCGTATAGCAACGATTGGGTCTAAAAAGCGCCCTACAGTTCTTATCACATCCATGAGGCGTTCAACATGGTTGTCGGATAGGTCACGCTGATATGGAGTTGGCTTCACTTTTTCCATCGGCAACATGACGAAGAGCTGCCACGCATTCGCATATGGCTCTTGATAGATAGCGAGCACCTGCCCGCCATCGCTTTCAACTATCCTCGCAAGCTCTTGAATCTCCTGAGGGATCGTTGTCTTCTGTTCTGCCATAAACGCGTTCACCCCCGCGCTGCAAGCCGGGTTAAATATACTCACTTGGCACGGGCAATCCCACAAATTTTATTTTAGCTCGGAAATCCGTAGCGCTCAAATGAGCTTCGTAACACCCGGTATTGGGACGGGATAAAGCCCATCACGACCCGGCTTCACGGGCGGCTCCATGTCAAAACTGCACTCCTCGGGCTTGGGTGGATAGTGGAAGTTTGACTTCTCAACCTGTTCCCACGAGATGCGTTGCCCAGTGTAACATGCAATCTGACCCATGATTGAAACGAGCGTTGAACGGACCATGTAATCGTTGACAATGGGTTTCCCAGAGCGTATGGCGCTAAACAGCGCTTTGTGCTCTTCAAGGTATGGATTGCACGGCGGACCTTCGTAACGCCATTTCGTCTCGCCATCAATGCGCATATCCGTCAGATAGCACACGCCCTTCGTGCCAAAGATCTTGCTTGAGACCTCGTTGTAACATCCAACCTGCGTCCTGCAGAAGGCATACACTCGCACACCGTTTGCATATTCATAAACGACTGAATGATGGTCAAACACATTTCCAGCAGCCTCTTCAAACCATGCTGAACGCCCTCCCATGCCATGCGCCCTAACAGGTGCTTGCTCTCTCAATGCCCATGTTGCTCTATCAAGGTTGTGAATGAGCGATTGGACAACATCGTCACCCGATAGCCAACTGAAGTGATACCAATTCATCAACTGGAATTGCAGCTCGTTCATCCATGGCTGGCGGTGCACAACACCGTATGGTGCGCGGAGGAAATTCTCCTCAATCGCAACGATATCGCCGATTGCGCCATCATGCACACGCTGTATGGCTTCACGATATCCATGATGGTATCGGCTCTGCAACCCGGAAACGACACAGAGCCCCTTCCTCTTGGCTAATTCACAAGCCTCCGAAAGCAGCTTCACACCAGCTGGGTCTATTGCCGGCGGCTTTTCAACAAAGACATGCTTACCGGCTTCAACAGCAGAGTGCACATAAAATGGGTGAAACTTTGAAGCGCACGCAATTAGGACAACATCGCTGCACTCAATCACATGCTTATATGCATCAAAGCCAACAAAACAATGGTCGTTATCAACGAGCACTTGCTTTGGATTTCGCTCCTTCAGAAGCTGCATCTTCTCCCGCACTCGGCTCTCAAACAGGTCAGCAAGCGCAACTATGCGCACGCCACTATCTGCAGCCATGGCATCAACGGCAGCACCCGCTCCCCTCCCACCACAGCCTATGACACCAACGCGTATGACATCGCTCCCGGCAACATACACGCCAGCGCTGCTTACATTCAAAACCCCAAGCACAATAGCCGGCGCAGCCACGGATGACTTGATGAAATCACGCCGAGATTGCGCCGAAAGGCTTTTGACCGTCTTATAATCGTCCACGCTCCATCACCTACCAAACGGATACTTAACGCCCTTGCACAGCCGGATAAGTGCACAAGTTTGTCAGCAGCACTGAGAATATGCGCGTGGCTTTATCTCGGACATCGCTTGGCGGATCTGTGAGGTTCAAAGTGTCAATGAGCAGGATGCCATTCCCAATCTGCACCTTAGCCAATGCACACGGTTGCGTGAGTGCCTTCGCTTCATCACCATCTGTAAGCTCAATGACGCTGTCAGCTGGATCGCCGATTAATCCGCTGCCGCGCCCCTCCCAATCAGCATACCAGCAATCCTCACGATACCAAAACAGGTCTGAGTTGCTGATGCTGGAAAGCAGCTCATCATCGCCCACCTTCACAACTCTCCCATTGAGCTTCTGCTTCCTCAATCCGACAATATGCGGAGCTACTTGGCGTAGTAACTCAACCGATTGCGGTTGGCGTATCCAGACGATGCCGCCACGGCTGATGAAAGAGCGCAACTCATCCAACCGCCCCTTGCACAGCTCAAGCGCACCGCCATCAATCACGAGCACTTCATAGGCATCAAATTTGGTAGTGCCAAGGTGCTGCGTCAAATCATCAAACGCGATGCCGACTCCCTTCATCACCCTCAGCATTGGTGAACCTTGCACCGAGATAACACCGATGCGCCTCCTTCGGAGCGGCTTAAATGAAGCAGCATATGAGAGCAAGTTGGAGATTAGATTTTGAGCCACTGGCTCAACCCGGATCTTTGCAGTCACATCAAGTTGGCACATTACCAGCACACCATTTCCGTGCAGCAATTCAACAAGCGGCGTCCAACGCAACCCACCCCTACCGCCACACTCAACCAATATTCGGAACGCACCTTGTGATGGCTTTACAAACAATGAGCGCGCAACGATATGGTCGCCACGCCACCACTTAAAGTCATCCGGATGCATCCCCTTAAGCAGCGGATGTGATGCACATCTGATGTAAGCCATAGTGGCAGCTCTGCGTTCGTCCAAGCGCAATTGTATCGGCAGCCACGCAGGTTGCGATGTCTGTTCAAAGAAAAACGCGATCCCGCCGTCATGGACGAACTTGAGCAGGGCATTTACACCGAGCTTGAATGTGCTTGTTTCAGCCGCGCCTTTACCGATGAGGAGCAAGTCAAACAGCTGGCGCATGTCGCCATCCAAGCTGCTCAGCACTTTAGGGCGCAAGCCAACCTCAGTGAGAGCTCTGGCTGTCTCGCCAACTGGGTCAAACAGGGCGACTCGCAAGCCATTAATAGCTTGCAACCGTGCTCTCGGAAAGACCCAGAGTTTGTGCTCCTCATCAAATGCAACCTGCGCTCCATCCTGTATGGTCAGCCTCAGCGATGCAGCGGTTCGCGCATTCACATTCGGCATTCGCCACGAAAACTTGACGAGGCGCATCTCGCCCGCATCCATATCCAAGTTGAATGTCCGCCGCGCCACTGTGGCATTGCCGACTCTGACTGAAGCAGTCAGAATGAGTTTGCGCCTGTGCAAGGTATCGTTATGGACAGCGATGTCCCGTTCAACGATCTCGCCTGAGAGGAATGTCCTGTCATATCGGTCAAGTGTGGCTGCAATCGGCTTGAGGCATTCAATGCTATAGCGCAAATCATCCACCCAAGGATTAAGCCCTGCAACGCCCGAACGCCTTGTGCCATCGCACAGCATCCTGACGCCAATCCTATGCGCCTCCCTTTCGGCTTCTCGGCTCTCATACACCGCATCTCCAAGGAAGATGGAAACGCCGCCCGGCGGACGGCTGTATGGATAATAGCAGAACTCGCCAATGATTAGCGGTTTGTCGCGCTTCCAGATGAGCTCACGCGGCCACCTGTCATTTCCCTCTTTGCCGAGCCAGTAGGCATCGTTCGGGAAAAGGTTGTGATCGTGGCAACCGAACTCCCTCGGATAGTGAATGTTAATCGTTAGCGCACGCCCATTTACATCGCCATCACCCTCAAATTCAATTGGTCTCGTCGGGTCAAGCTCCATTATGAGTTTGCCGAGTTCGTAGATGCGCTCATCTGTGCCCTTAACTCGCATACCACCACAGTGAAGTATCTCATTTTCAACGCTCCAAATCAGCAATGATGGGTGATTGCGGGAACGCATCACCATACCAGTTATGTGCTCCCTTAAATTTCGCCAAAGGCGCTCATCGCCAAGGGCATAAACATTTGCAGCGCAGTAAAATGCCGATTCGTCCTTGACGCACATGCCAACCTCGTCAGCTATCTCATAGAAGTGCCTTTGGCGCGGTTGCATATGAAAGCGAACGAGCGTGAAGTTGGCTTTCAAACGCTCAAGATAATATCGCCGTATCTCCTCACGCGTTGCAGCAATCGGAGGGCAACCTAAACCGCGCAGCTTGAACACGCGCCCATTGAGACGGTAATTGATTCCGTCAATCCAAACCTCTCGGAAGCCGAAGCGCAGGTTAAGTTCATCAATCCTTCGCCCGTCCTTGAACAGCTGAAGTGCCATGCGATAAAGATATGGCTCGTGTGGAAACCATAACTTGAAAGCTTTGCTCGCACTCTTACCAGCACTATCAACCTCAAGCGGCACAGGCAAACTGCATTCAACCTCAACGCTGCCGTGCCCCGGAACTGTTACCAATCTTCTTGGCAGCGAGAGCATTCTGATATCGCCATCGTATACATCGCCAATCAGCTCAACCGTTGTGGCGTTGTCCGTGTCGTTACGCAACCTAACTTTGACCGTCAAAGCCCTATTGCGCACGGATGTGATGATAAACCCATCGGCAATGTGCAGGGCATCTCTGGCATACACGAACACATCGTCCCATATGCCACGCCTTGCATGCGGGCGACTGCCGTATGGTATTAGCATTGAATCCTTGGGCATCTTTTCGGGGTCATCCGGCGGCACGATGCCCTCAACCAACCCGGCAATCCAATCAGTCACGCCAACGAGCAATTCATTCTCCGCGCCCGGGCGGGCAACCTCAGTTATGTCAAACTCAAATGGTTCAAAGCCGCCCAAATGCTCACCAACCATCTTGCCGTTCACATAGACCACAGCGTGATGCGCTACAGCCTCAAAGCGCAAAATGATGCGCTTGTTTGAAAACTCACTCGGAAGCTCAAATGTCCTCCTAAACCATGCCCTGTGGTTTTTCCCGCTCCAACCGCCCCAGCTAAGCGTTGGGACTTTAATGGGTTGCCATTTGCCAGATGGCGGGAAAAGGAGCTTATCATCCGATGGGAGCATCATCTCCCAATCCCCGGAAAGGACTATTGTCGGGCGCATGCCAACGGTCATGTCGCTCAAGATGTGAAAGAAACACTCATCTCGCTCATTGCCCTCCGCCATTTCAACTTGCACTCGGTAGTCCTTGCTATCGCCACCATCAAATCGAAACGACAATTCCTTCCGTTCGCCCGGCTGGACGAAGCTCTCAAGCGAATGATGGAAGCGCTTCCTCAGGAAGTGGTCAATTACGCTTACGCTCAACTTCGGCTTATGTTGCCTTCCATCCTTGCACACCAACCACATGGTCAATGTCATCGTTTTGCTGCCCACCTTGCCGGCTATGCGCACGCCTTCCACTGCCACGCGGTCACTCAACTTCACCACCCTCACCCCTAACGGTCCTCTGGCTAATCCACCGCCCATAGCGCCATCATAAATTCGGATCGCAATCAAGTTTTGCCCACCGTAGTTTATGAGCCTTGCCGGGATGATGTAGCTGCGCGGGATGTAGCATCCCTTCCCCTCTCCAACCTTCACGCCATTGATGTAAACCCAATCGTCATCATCCACGCCACCGTGTTCAAAGAGCAATTCGCGCCCCTTCAGCTCTTTCGGGACGAAGAACCATTTGCGATACCATCCATAGCCATCATAGTCGGCGTAACCTTGACCATCCCACAAAGCCGGTGCGTATAGTGTTTCCCACTTTGAGTCATCAAACTGCGGCAATGCATATCGCTCATCATCGCCGGCTTTGAATTTCCACTCGCCACTCAGGTCAACCCGCCAAAGCTTACCGCTTACATTGCTGTCCGAGTTTGAGCAATCCACATTTGATGAGAAAACCATAAGCGCCACCACAAGCATGCACCAAAACATTAAGCCATTGTGATCGCGTCCAAAAGCCATACCGAATCACCACCCACCTTCTCATCTCGCCCGTCGGTCTCATATCTTTGAAGTCACTTTAGCTTTGTTGCGCCATCAGATTGAGGAAAGTATCTCCTCAACCATTTTGAGCGTCTCATCAATTTCGCTCGGGCGCTCAAAGCCGATTATGAATGCGTCCACGCAACGCTGTGTCAGCACGAAATGTAGACTCGCCCAGCGTTGTTCCTTCGTCTTGAAAGTGCCCTCACCGAAGATCTTCATCCCGACAACTCCCTTGCCTGCAGAGCGCATCTTGCGCAACAGGTCGGCTATATCTTCAGGCTTGCCATCCATGTGACTTCCCATGTGGTTTATGCGGGCAAGTTGCACATCAACCCAATCGGAGGCAAGCGATGCCTTAAGCGCATCAACGCTGTGTGAGGATGTTCCATGCGCTTTGATAATGCCCCTCTCCTTCGCTTCCGAGAGTTGGTCACGCATCTGCTTCAATTGGTCAAGCCAATTGCCATCGGTGGTGCAATGCAAAAGCACGATGTCAATGTAATCCGTATCAAGCTCCCTCCGAAAACGCTCAAGCGCCTCCGCAGCATCTGTGACATGCTCCGGTAAGCCCTCCCTTCGGAACCAAATCTTTGACTGGATAACGATGCTCTCTCTCGGTATGCCCTTAATTGCATCGCGCAAGAATGTGTGCGTCCCATACAGGTCTGCCACATCAAAAAACCTGATGCCCCTATCGTATGCGTGCTTGATCAACTTGATAAACGCTTCTTTCCCCATGCGCGTGTGGTTTGATTGGCGCATCCAACCGCGCATCCCGGTGCCTATGCCAACGAGTGTCGCTTTAATCCCGGTTTTCCCGATGGGCACAAGTTGAGTTGGCGAGCTCAATTTCTCCTCACCACCTTCAATGGTGCTCAAAGCCTTCCCACTGAGGCATGCAGCCATACCGATCAGAAAGCTCCTTCTGTCCATCATTATCACCCCCAACAGTTGCCCATCAAAGCCCAAGCTGCTCTGCAATGCCTTGCATTGCAGTCAACACATTGGCGATATGTTCCTCAAGTGGCACGCCAAGCTCATTTGCACCATCAATGATTGCCTGCCTGTCAATCTTCCTCGCAAATGACTTATCCTTCATTTTGCGCAGCACAGAATCCACCCTCACTTCCGAAAGTTTCTTATTCGGCATGACGAGCGCTGTAGCCACAAGCAAGCCCGTAAGCTCATCACAAGCATAGAGCGCTTTTGCCATAAGTGAGTTGCGTGCAACGCCAGTCCAATTTGCATGTCCAAGTATTGCCTCAACGACTTCCTCCGGAACGCCACTCTGGCGCAAGAACTGAGCGCCAACACGCGGGTGCTCTGTTGCCTCAGGATGGCGTTCATAGTCAATGTCGTGGAGCAACCCAGCAAGCCCCCACATCTCCTCATCCTCACCGTAGATGCGCGCATAATGGCGCATTGCAGCCTCAACGGCAAGCAAATGCTTGCGCAGGTGTTCATTACTCACCCACTCACAAACCCACTGCCATGCCTGTTCCCTTGTGACCACGACTTTCACCCCCCTTTGAGCAGCTGCATAGAATTTTGGCTCATCGCGCTCATGTAGTGGCATAGGGTGGCTTTTCACTTTGCAGTGGTGCCAATAGTGCACGGGTGGCAAGTTACTAAGTTCCTTGAATGTAGAAGGCGTTGTAACGCATAGTGCCAATGCGATGGCACTCTGGAAGTGAAAGAACAAACTTGGTTGAGGATGGCAAGTGGAGTCAAATCCGCAAGGTGCGTTATACTGTGTAACGGATTGCTGAGCGAGGCAATGCTTAACAGCAAGCGACTTTGTGGTGCAATCAAAAGGCGGCTGTGATTGGACATTGAAAACCGAACGATGCGATGGAGAGGAGAGCGAGAGGCGAGCAATGGCGTTAGCCTTTTGAGCCATCTTGGAGTTTAGAAACATCACTGAGCTCGCTTATGGTCAGCGAGCTGCTAAAGAGTTTGATAATGGCTCAAGGCAAAGGCTGGCGGTGTGGGTAAGGCATGCAAGTTGGGTGGGTCAAGTTGACGCTTGACCAACATCCTCAATGGCGAAGTGGTAAGCAAGCATGCCCAATCTACCCCACAGCTTAGGATAACCCCACAGAGAACTGCGGCTAATGCCGACTACGCCTCCAACGGCACATGCTATTGAATGCGTTTATGCCATTGTGTGTCTTTCTGTCCATGAGCCACTGCTATGATTCCAGTTGTTGACATCCCTTAGCCATTGGGTTAGTATTTAAGCATCAAGCTCATCACGAGAGCATGGAGGTGATGGTGGTCTGTAGTTTTCCCTTCTTCTTGCGGTAGTGAAAGAGCACAAAAGGAGGCGATGTGAGATGAGTCGGAAGCGGAGAGTTGTTGTATGGGAGCGTGGGTTAATACTCCTCGCAGCATTAGGGCTTGTCGGAGCGGTTTTCTTTTCAGGTTGTGGTGGGGGAGGTCCAGCACCTGCCCGACCACAAGTCGGTCCGCTCACCGATGCTTCAGGGCGCGCCGTTCGTGACACTAACAACAATGGCGTCCCTGATTTGCCTCTTAATGCCCGTCCGACAGTGTTTAGTTCTTTCTCCGGTTTCACGCCAGGGCAACTTGTGGAATTTCAGATCTTGCGAAACGGTGTTCCCCTTACCGACCCAACGACTGGAGAACCTATCATCTTACAATTGACTGCTGACCAAAATGGCAATATCCCACCTTTCCCCCTCTGGGACATCGGCGTTGACCCCCAAACAGGTCAACCAATAGATGCCAGTGGAATCTATGAAATCCGAGCCGTTGGGTCAACTGGGCGCTTGCTTGCTGCCCTTTTGCGGTTTGAAATTCTGTCGTCACGCCTTTACTCACCACGGAGCCGACAAGCGGGGCAAGGGTTTGTCAACATCTTGGTAGGCACTCTCCCTCGTTACCCGATGGGTTCAGTCCTTGTAGGTGAACCCGTTCTCGTTGAAGGTTTCGGCTTCCCCAGCAATCAACAAGTCAAATTGTTTGTCGTCAAAGACAAAGACAATTGGCAAAATGGAGACCAACTAACAGACAAAAGCGGTGGGGCTGAAACTGTCAAGACCAATGCCAATGGTATCCTGCCACAAACACAAGTTTGGGCTTCGGCACAGCGTTTGGGGGAAGGTCAAACTGATGGCGACTTTGATGTCGTCGTGGATGTCAACGCTAATGACCGCTTTGATGCTGGAACAGATGTCGTAAACGGCTTCATTGGCACTGGCTTCACCGTTCAATCGGCATCAAGAGGCAGGCAAGTGCAACATTTAAGGGTAGAGTTAGCCTCTGACCAGCAGGGGATATTCAAAGACCAGTTTGATGTTAACGAGACCGTCACTGTCTGGGTTAATCCTCCTTGGCGTCCCCTGACACCTTACCAAATGGTTCGCAAATACATCGTCTTGCATAAGGACAATTGGCAGAATGGCGACCCTCTCGTTGATGTAACGGGGCGACCCGAACAGGACATATTGCGGTATGCCTGCGGGAACCAGTATCTCTACCCCGTGTGGATACCACCTTTGGTTCCGGGCAGGTATGATGTCATCATTGACATGGATCAAGACGGCAAATACACCTTAGGCACTGACTACATTGACGCTTTTGACTGGACCCCTCAAGGAGCAGCCGGCTTTGTCGTCACGGGCACTTTCCAACTTCGCCTTGCCCTCAGTGCTATTCCGCCCGCCATCAACGCCGGCGAGCGGGCAACTATCCTTGCCCAAGTTCAAACAGGCACTGGGCAATTCATAGGAGGCGCAACGGTCAACTTCAGCATCACCGCTGGTCAAGGAAGCGGACAGTTAAGCGCTGGCTCAGCAGTGACTGACCAAAACGGCATTGCAATGGTCACACTGACGGCAACACGACCTAACACCGATATCACCATCCACGCTGAAACAACTTATGCGAATCAATCAGCCCGAGCGGATGTGACCGTTCATGTCCGTGCGCC